>OFDC01000002.1_pt1 | contig 478449 bp, 404 predicted proteins | sample 1520941 | NCBI WGS metagenome assembly OFDC01 (sample SAMEA94258168, study PRJEB24077) | hot springs metagenome | biome: Aquatic biome; feature: Water | place: India | collected 2012-12-06 | depth 5 m
AGTTTCATCAATCATTTTTTGTTTCATGAAAATAGAAAAAAAAGCGATGCTGGGCGTGTGGATTTCAGACCAGTATTAAGTGGGGAAAGCAAGCTGGGAAACAGCGATACAAGTGTAAAAATTGTGGAATTTTGTACTGCGAACAACGCAAGGATGTACGCCTTCAAAATCGTTTTGTATGGTTTAAGAAATGGATATTAGAACGTCAAACCTATCAAAGCCTAAGCAGAGAAAGCGGTTATAGTAGGGCCAGCCTTCAACGGTTTTTTTATGAATATTTAGCTCTGGCTCCAATACTGAAAATTCAAAATAAACGCACCTTACATATGCGAATGGATGGGACTTATTTCAAGCAATTTTGTTTGATAACTTATCAAGACCATCATAGTAATTATACGCAGTTGATTCGCTTTAGTGAGGATGAAAAATATGAAGAAATCAAAGAGGATTTACAGAACCTTTTGCGATTAGGATTGAAGATTAATAGTATGACAGTTGATGGGCATAAAGGAACGCTTAAAGCTATTAGAGAAGTATTGACTGAAACTAGAATACAACGGTGTTTAGTCCATTTACAGCGTCAGAGCTTGATTTGGCTTACAAAACACCCAAAACATCAACCAGCTAAAGACCTACGAAGGTTGGTCTTGATGATTAGCAAAATTACCACCCATAACGACAAAGCTGATTGGTTAAATCAGTTCAGAAGTTGGGAGAAAACTCATAAGGCTTTCTATCAACAAAAATCTTTCAATCAAAATACGGATAGGTATTGGTACACCCATAAGTTACTCAGAAGAACTTACATGTATATCAAATCAGCCATTCCAAATATGTTCCATTTTCTGGATGATAATGCTATTCCGAAAACCACCAATGGCATTGAAGGGTTCTTTTCACACCTTAAAAATCACTTGGATGTTCATCGTGGTTTATCAATCGAACATCGCAAAAATTTCATAAAACGGGATGCCGCCCAGTAGTATATCTTTTTTTCTAACGAAAAATGAGTTTTTTTAGCCATAACGTATGCCGACAGAATAAAAAAATGTAGCCCTGTTAATGAGCTACATTCTGTCGTTTATACGCCAAGTCTATTGCTGATTTGTTGGTCTCCACCAGAGCAAATTCCCTCTTCGACTCAGACGGGAATATAATACCTTTTATTAACTTTTCCACCAACTATTTTTGAGTACATTACCTGATTTAACAAAAAGATATTCGAATAAAAGCAAAAAGCTCCTAAATCAATGATTTAAGAGCTTTAGTACCCGGAGCCGGAGTCGAACCGGCACGAGTGTAACCTCATTGGTGTTTGAGACCAACGCGTCTACCAATTCCGCCATCCGGGCATGTATCGCTTTGGGATTGCAAAGGTAGAATTTAATTTTTCAAATCCAAAACTCAACCCAAGAAATTTTCAAAATATTTTCACTTTTTTTGCCTTTATTTTCCAGTCAATGGCTTTTCTATTGATAATCAACAACTTAGCTTTTAACCAAAAAATGGGCTGTCGAAACAACCCATTTTTCAATAGTAAGCAAACTATTATCTTTTAATAAAATTCTTCTTAACTATGGTCTATATCGTCCGTGGACTTAAATTCTAATAATTTCTGCACCAATCGCATTCAAACGTTTGTCGATGTCTTGGTAGCCACGGTCAATTTGCTCAATATTATCAATTGTACTCGTACCATCGGCAGAAAGTGCCGCAATCAACAACGAAACCCCCGCACGAATATCAGGCGATGTCATTCTGATTCCACGCAAATTATGCTCACGATTCAAGCCAATCACGTTGGCACGATGTGGGTCGCACAAAATGATTTGAGCACCCATTTCAATCAATTTATCAACAAAGAATAAGCGACTTTCAAACATTTTTTGGTGAATCAATACCGCACCTTTGGCTTGAATGGCCGTTACCAAGATAATCGAAATCAAATCAGGCGTAAATCCTGGCCACGGAGCATCATAAATCGTCAGAATCGAGCCATCAATCAATGAACTGATTTCGTAGTGCGTCTGAGCAGGAATATGAATATCATCGCCCCGGAATTCCATTTTGATACCCAATTTCTTGAATACATCAGGAATAATACCGAGTTCTGGAATCTGACAGTTTTTAATCGTAATCTCTGATTGTGTCATGGCCGCCAAACCAATAAAACTACCAATCTCAATCATATCTGGTAACATCGTATGCTCGCAACCGCCCAATTCGCTCACACCTTCAATAGTGAGGAGATTTGAGCCAACTCCGCTGATTTTTGCTCCCATACGGTTGAGCATCTTGCACAACTGTTGTAGATACGGCTCACAAGCAGCATTATAAATGGTTGTCGTACCTTCGGCCATTGCGGCAGCCATCAGCACGTTGGCCGTACCTGTTACCGAAATTTCGTCCATCCATACGTAAGCACCTTTGAGTTTCGAGCCATCTACTGTGTAGAAAGCATCATTCGGGTCGTAGATAAATTCTGCACCAAGTTTCTGAAAACCTGTAAAGTGCGTATCCAACGGACGACGACCAATTTTATCTCCACCTGGGCGTGGTGCTTTTCCTTTGCCAAAACGTGCCAACATCGGCCCTAAAAGCATGATTGAACCACGCAATGAAGCTGCTTTGTCTTTATATTCGGCCGTCTCAAAATATTCAAAGTTCACGGCATCAGCTTGAAAACGGTACGAGCCATCGCCTACTTTATTGCGACTTACGCCCATATCTTCGAGCAATTCCATGAGTTTGTTTACATCACGGATATTCGGAATATTATGAATCGTTACTGGTTCTTTGGTCATCAAAACGGCACACAAAATCTGTAATGCTTCGTTTTTTGCTCCTTGTGGAACAATCTCACCTTTAAGTTTTCGTCCTCCTGTAATTTTAAAAGATGCCATTTTATGGAATTAAGAATTGAGAATGTAGAATTGAGAATGGGAAAAGGAGTGTAAGGAATCAGGAAACCTTCGTTTCAACAATTCTTAATTCTCAATTCTTAATTCTCAATTGTGCGTTAGCACTTATCTCGGTCTGCGGTTATTATTATTTTTGTTATTATTATTTCTGTCGTTACGGTCGTTATTTGATTTATAACCTCCGTTACCGAAATTTTTGTTGCGATCGTTTCTATCACCACCGCCACCACGATTACGGTCACGATTGTCACGGTCACCACCACGATTATCTCTAAACTGGTAGTTATTTCCGCCTTGAGATTGGTTTTGTTGCGTACGTTGGCGATTGCTGCTGCCATCCCTCGGTGATGATTCCATCAAACCATCACGACGAAGTTCATCAATCTCTTTTTGAAGCTTAAAGCCCGACAATTCAAGAATCTGCTGTAAACAGTCGGCCGTTTCGATGGTGTCTTTGTTCCAAACTTGGAAGAAACTCTTCATCAAACGCACCATGTAAGAAATAAACGCTTTGCGTTCGTCATAATCTTGCGTAATCATGGCTTTTACAACCAATAATTCCAAGTTTCGACCATACAAACGGTGCTTCAATTGATGCTGATTGTAGGGAACAGTCATTGGTTTTTTACCCAAAATTTCTTTCGGCGGTGGCGGAAAAGGACTATCAACATCCAAATCAAAATTGGCGATAACGTAAAGGTCATCCCAAAGTTTTTTTGAATAATCAATTCCCTCACGCATATTTGGGTGTATCTGACGCATCAACTCAATCAAAATATGGGCATATTTTGTGCGTTGTTCACGGTCAGGCAGACTCACGATGTAGTCTGTTAATTTCTGAATATTACTTCCGTATTCTTTCACAGGAAATTATTAATGATTGACTTTTGAATGAGTGAATGAGTGAATAAATTTTACCTCAAAACACTTTTCTAAATGTATGATTTCGGAGTTAAAAGCTAAAAGCTAATGGCTAATAGCCACATAAACATAAGCAAAAGTAACAAAAAATAACCTTTGGGTTAAATTTTTCTCTAATTTTGAACAAAATTTCCAAAAAAGTATTTCGATGCACTTCAAAAAAGCTGCTTTTTGCCTGATAATCTACGCTTTCCTAAGCGGATGTAGTAAAAAAGTTACCCAACAAGTTGTTTCAAAGCCTGCTGGCCCTAAGCGTGAATTTCGTGGGGTTTGGGTAGCAACAGTTGATAATATCGACTGGCCATCTCGTAAAGGTCTTAGCTCCGAAACCCAACAACAAGAATTTAGAACCATACTCGACAAACAAAAAAGCTACGGAATGAACGCTGTTTTGGTACAAGTTCGTGCAGCTGCCGATGCTTTTTATGCTCGTGGCAAAGAACCATGGTCGGAATGGCTTTCGGGCGAACAAGGCAAAGCTCCAGTGCCTTATTACGACCCAATGGTTTTTATGATTCAAGAATCTCACCAACGAGGCTTAGAGTTTCATGCGTGGCTCAATATGAATCGTGGCGTGCATAAGGCATCAAAGAGTATCATGGACGAACATATAACGAAAACCAAACCCGAATGGTTTCTGAGTTATGGCGGCTATAAATTATTCAATTTGGGAATTCCCGAAGTGCGAGATTATATAACGGATGTGGTCGTGACAATTGTACGTAACTACGATGTGGATGGCATTCATTTCGACGATTATTTTTATCCTTATACCGAACCAAATCAAAAACTTCGTGATGAAGATACGTTCAGAAAATACAGCAATGGTTTCAAAAATATTGAAGATTGGCGTCGCTATAATGTAGATATGGTCGTAAAAAACGTCAGTGAAGCTATTAAACGAGAAAAACCAAAAGTAAAGTTTGGGATTAGCCCATCAGCCGTTTGGCGAAATGCTTCAACTGACCCAATTGGCTCGGCCACGCAAGGTGGACAACCTTCGTACGATAATCTTTATGCCGATACCCGCAAATGGGTGAAAGAAGGCTGGCTCGATTACATCACCCCACAGATTTATTTCAGCTTCGAGTTTGATAAAGTTCCGTTCAAAACCATGACCGATTGGTGGATAAAAAACTCGTTTGGTCGCCATCTTTACATTGGTCACGGTGTGTATCGAGTAAAAGCTGGTAGTAAAGAAATTGGTTGGGAAAAAGCCAATCAGATTCCTCGTCAGATTCGCTACAATCGTACTAAACCACAGATTTCGGGCAGTATGTATTTCAGCTCTAAGCAATTGATTAATAATGAATTATCAGTCAATGACTCTTTGAAAAGACTTTATTATTACCCAGCCCTCATGCCAACAATGCCGTGGAAAGATAAAGTTCCACCGAATGCTCCACAGAATGTTAAGATTCGTAAAATTGCAGATTTGGGTGTAGCTATCACTTGGGAATTGCCCGCTACTCCCTCCAAAGATGGCGATGAGGTAAATGCGTTTGTGGTTTATCGTTTTGAAGAAAATGAGCAAATAAACCTCGAAAACCCTGCCAGAATCTTGCAGATTGTCAGAAACGAAGGAATTTTGAGTTGCACCGATAAAACTTTAAATCAAGAGAAAAGCTATGTCTATGTAGTTACGGCTCTTGACCGCTTACATAATGAAAGTGTAATGAGTAATGTGGCGAAATTGAAGTAGTTGCCCCTAACCCCTAAAGGGGACTCACATCCTCTACTATAGTGGTCACTCAGAACTATTCTACGGTTTCCTCGTACTCCAAAAACTTGCCAAAAGTGAACCATTGGTATTCATGATTGGGCCAAAAAGTGCTGGGGCGATGCCGACTGTAGCAAGTTTTCCCATTGCTTTGGCTAAACCTGATGCCAAACCTGCATTTTGTAAGCCAACTTCGATAGCTACTGTTCGGCAATCTTGCTCGGGTAATTTGAATAATCTTGCCCCCCAATAACCCAAAATAAAACCGCCGATATTATGCAAAAAAGTAGCAAATACTAAGGCAAGACCAACGGTTTGTAATGATTTTTGGCCTGCTGCCGTAATAATCACAATAATCAAGGCAATGCCCGCCATTGAGATCAATGGCAACACTTTTTGTAACCATTCGCCTCTTCCTTTGAGTAATTTTGTGAGTAAAAACCCAATTCCAACTGGCACGATTATCATTTTTGAAATATCAAGTGTCATGCTCCAAAAATCAATTTCGATGAATTGACCGCCCAATATTTTCATCAAAAAAGGGGTCATAATTGGAGCCAAAAGCGTTGCGAATGAAGTAATGGTGATTGATAAAGCAACATTGGCTTTGGCGATATACGACATCACATTAGAAGCCAAACCACTGGGCGAACAACCTACTAAAATGACTCCAGCGGCAATTTCGGGTGGAAAATTGAAGCTTTTGGCGATAGTAAACCCCAAAAATGGCATAATTGTAAACTGACACACCAAACCAACAATAACAGCTTTTGGCATTTTTATTACACCCTGAAAATCTTCGTAAGTCATGGTGGTACCCATGCCAAACATAATGATTTGCAACAGCGGAATGATTAACTCTTTTAACTGAAAACCATTGATTTCGGTAAAATATTGAGGGTAGAAATAAGCAACACTAGCCGCAATGACGATACAAAGCGTATAAGTATAATTTTTCATATAAATTTAAATAAGTCTCGAAGATAGAAAATTTATGGTTTATTCTCACAAAACCTTATAAATCCATACTCGCCAGTTGGCATCTTCTACTTTTGAAAGCAATTTTAAATGCTCCGATGGGTGCTTCACTTCAACTGCCGATAAAATATAACCGCACTTCAATTGTTTCAATTTATCGAAGTCATAATCTAAGCTTTCAGTGCAGCATTTTTGTTTTTTCAGAATGCCATCACCCGAAATAACAGCCTCATTATCAAATAAATAGCACCTACTCCCCCATTGCTCAAAGTAATTTTTGATAAATTTATTTTGGTTCAATTCGGGTTGAATAACTGCTTGTATTTGATGTTTATATGCCAATGAATAAAGCACCACATAACCATCAATCGTCGGGATTTGATTGTACTGTGCTACCGCAGGGTGTAGCCCTACCATTCCCACTCGCTTATTCAGATTTTCGTCTTGCTTCAATACAGTTTTTACCTTCGAGAAAAGGTCTTCGGCATAAAACTCTCGGTATGAAACATAGTCTCGCCCGTGAATAGTTTTCTTAATATAATCACTTACTAATTGATTGGAAAATAATATAATCACAACTTGAATACTGGCCAAAGTAATTGCTATTTTTTTTGGTAATTCTCTAATTATCAATACAAAAACCCCAAACCAAAGAACCGGATAAAGCGAGTAAAAACGGTCAAGTTGAATGGCTTTCAAAATCGGCAATCTATCTTTCAAGGCCTCGAAACCTACAAAACTCCAAAAACCATCAATTATTGCAATAATTCCAAGGATAACGAGACAACAAACGACTGTGACAAGTTTCTTTTGTTTGAGAAAACCATAAATAAAGTAGAAAAATACGAGCGGTAAAAGCAAGTAGGTATGAAAAGAAGGGAAGTGATTTTGCCCACCTAAAAAAGAGTTTTTGGTAGCTTTCAGACATTCGACAAACGTATTTCCTTGCACAAATTCGACTCGATGCGGAGTAAATCCAGCAGGTGTTCCGATTTTAAGAATATCTAAAAACAAGCGATAATCTACTAAAATATAGCCAACCGTAAGGATTATCAACGATAAAATTCCCGAACCATAAGCAACTTTAGGCTCTTTTTTAATAAAATTTATTCCTAAATAACCCACCATCAAGACCATCATAAATAGCCCTGAGAGAATCAATGAAGAGTAAAATGGGAATAATAGAAATACAACCCAATCAACAATAGAATTATGTTTTTTTAAGATTCTATCAAAACTCCAAAAGAGTAAGGGCTGCCCTGCCGAACTCAGTCCCCCCGAAAACCAAAAAGGTAATAAAGCAAAACCTAAAGCTACTAAAGGAGCAATTTGGGGTGAAAGTTTGAGCGTATCTTTTGCAAATAGATATGTACCAATAAAAGCGACCAAACTCATCAGAATCACATTCACGTTGTAGGCAATGATTGGCTTAAACCACACAAACAACCATGCAATCAAGCTCCATTCAGAGCCAAACGCAATGCGTGGGGCTTGCATCACGGTTTCGTTAGGTGTGTATGAACTCGCCCAAAGTAGATGTTGGTCGGCCAATGATTTGTACCAAGCAATGTTGGCTTCCAAATTATCATGCACTCTGATGGAAGCATCTTCACCTAAAAAAACAATAAAAGCGAAGAATATCAAAAGCAGTAAAAAACTGATAATGAATGATTTATTAAAAAAAAGAAGCATTTAATAGAGATTAATAGAATTGTTGACGCCGTAAGACTTACTAATTATTGCAATATCTTATGAAATATAAAACTCAATAATTTTATTAATAATCAACTGTTGTTCTACTTCGGTTAGTTCGTAAAATAAAGGCAAACGCACCAAACAATCAGAATAATAATCACTTATGGGTAGCGAAACATCACCAGCTTTTTCTTTGTAAAATGGACTACTATGCAAAGAAATATAATGAAAAACAGCATAGATTTTGTTTTCTTTCAAGAAACCAATCAAGACATCACGTTGCTCAATCGAATTGGTGAGCAAATAAAACATGTGAGCATTATTGGTGGCGTAACTTGGTACTATTGGTAATTTTAGTTTTCCTGATTGCTCTAAAGTAGAAAATGCCTCATAATATTTTGCCCAAATCTGTTTACGTCTTGATTGTATTTTTTCAAGATTTTCAAGTTGAGCAAATAAATAGGCAGCTACCACTTCAGAAGGCAAAAACGATGAACCAATATCTACCCAATTATATTTATCAACTTCACCACGCCAAAATGCCGAGCGATTGGTTCCTTTTTCCCAAATAATTTCGGCACGTTTCTCGAAACGTTCATCGTTGATAACCAACATTCCACCTTCGCCCGAAATAATATTTTTGGTTTCATGAAAACTAAAAGCCGACAAATGTCCGATACTTCCCAACGGACGACCTTTATAGAATGAGTCAACGGCTTGGGCGGCATCTTCTATTACAAATAAATTATTGGCTTCGGCAATTGCCATTATTTTGTCCATATCGCAAGCAATTCCTGCGTAATGCACCACCACAATTGCTTTGGTTTTAGGCGTAATTAAGATCGAAAGTTTATCAGCATCGAGATTTGGATTTTCGACAGAACTATCAGCAAATACAATTTTTGCTCCACGCAACACGAAAGCATTGGCCGTAGAAACAAAAGTATAAGATGGTACAATTACCTCGTCACCTGCTTGAATATCACACAAAATGGCAGCCATTTCGAGGGCATCTGTGCATGAAGTTGTGAGTAAGCAGCGACGAAAACCGTATTTTTCTTCAAAAAACTGCTGACATTTTTTAGTAAAAACACCATTTCCAGAGATTTTACCTGATTGTACGGCCTCTCCGATATATTGTAGCTCGTTGCCCGAAAGATATGGTTTATTAAAAGGAATCACAGGAAAATTTAATTTTGAATGATTTAGTGAGTGAATGATAGAATGAATAAAGGGGAGAATGAGCGAATAAATGGATATTTTTTATTCTATCATTGAGGCATTCGCTCATTCAATCATTTTTTAGTTAAAACCACCGCACAGCTTGCACCAAACGCCATTTTTGATTTTCTCAGTCGAGCCAATTCCCAACTGTGAATTTTGTTAAATATCGCAACGGCCAATTTTGATGGTGTATGATTATCAAATTCTGCATCAATTGTATTTTGACGAGTTTTACCAAAAAGTCGAGCCAAACGAAACGGAATAGCACGTAAAACACCCATTATTGGCGGTAAATACGAGAAAATATAACTACCGTAAGTATATTCCAATCCGCAATCTTTGGCGAGTTTATCGAACATTTCGAGATTATAACGGCGAAAATGTCCACTTTCATCATCAACTTCCGACCAAAGCCATTGATGAGCAGGTACAGTGATATAAATATGCGAACCTGACGGCAGATATTGAGCAAGTCCAGTTAAGAATGTTTTATCGTCTTCGATATGTTCGATTACATCAAAAAGACCAACTGCATCAATTTGTTTTTCTGCAAACGGAAATTCTTGAAAAAATATATTGTAGGCTTCTTTCACACCTCTTTTCTTAGCATTTAGGCAGCCCGCATAGCCTGGTTCAATCAAAAATATTTGCTTATCAGGATATTTTTCTGACAAAAATTTTACTTGAAACCCATTTCCACCACCCACATCGGCAAAGTTTTTGGCAAATTTAAAGCGTTGCGTAAGCGTCAGAATCACATCATTTCGGTGTTTAAACCAAAAACTGTTGTCTTCTACCGCAAAACAATAGTTATTTCCCTCTTCGGGATAGGACATTTTTTCGGCATGAGAAGCACGCCAAATATCATTTTTATCAAGCACCAATGATGCTATTTTTATTTCTTCCGAAACGGTCATTATTCAAACAATTCAATTTTACTGCAAATATTGTCTATTTTGATGATTAACTTTGCAAATTGTAAGCCAATTATTTTGATTTAGGTTTAAAACCGACTTTACTTGGTATATATTTTCACTCAAAGGAACAACTTAGAAAGTTGTTGTACAATTCATGAATGTTATAAAAAAACAGGCTTTTCTTGGTACAATTTTCTCCTATGGAGGTGTATTGGTCGGATTTGTTACACAGTTTTTCTTGATTGGTAATTATCTTGAACCCGCCCAAAATGGACTTTTAGCCGTTTTACTTTCTTATATGTACGTTTTGGTGCAACTTTCATCGTTAGGGTTCAATGCCGCAGGAAGTCGATTTTTTCCACACTTTCGCAATGCTAAAAACGGACACAATGGTTATCTTTTCTTAGGGCTTTTGGTGGGAATGGCTGGTTTCATCATTACAACTATCGGTCTTGTTTTATTGAAAGAAACTATTATTAAAAACGAAGAAAACTCTACGCTTTTTGCTGATAACTTCTATTTTTTATTGCCGCTTACATTGGCCACTCTCCTTTTCAATTTGCTTGATAACTACGCAAAAAACCTCTACGATACCGTAACAGGAACCTTCCTGGCTCAGTTTCTACAACGATTACTGCAGTTGATTGCGATATTATTCTTCATATTTCAGATAGTTGATTTTCAGCAATTTATGTATGTGTGGGTATTTGCGGTTTCGTTTTATGTAGTGCCTATGCTCTGGAAAGCAAGCAAACTCGAAGGTTTTTCGCTGAAACCGAATTTTTCGGTAATGACACCCACTTTTAGCAAAGAGTTTGGTTTTTATAGTTTCTTAACGATTCTTACAGGGTTTTCTTCGATGGTGATTTTGTATATTGATAAAATCATGCTGGCAGGAATTACTACCTTTTCTGAAACAGGTATCTACAATACTGCTTCGTTTTTTGGTAGCGTAATGGGAATGTCGCTTTTGGCGGTAAATAAAGCGGCTCAACCTTTAATTGCCGACTCGTTTGCCAACAATGATTTATCGAATATTAGTACCATTTATAAGAAAAGTTGCACTACCGCTTTGATTGTTGGCTGTTGGATTTTTCTCGGCATTTATCTCAACATTGATAACCTTTTTCTTTTCCTAAAACCCGAATATTCGGCAGGAAAAATGGTAGTGATTATTATTTGTCTGGGAAAACTCTTCGACTTGGCAACGGGACTGAACGGAACAATTTTGTCTCTTTCAAAACACTATATTTATGATACATATATCATGGTTGGGCTTATTTTCATCACAGTGGCTCTCAACTATTTTCTGATACCAATCTATGGTATGAATGGAGCAGCATTTGCACTGGCCATCGCTACGGTTTATTATAATTTGGCTCGCTATTTAGTAGTTTTGATTAAACTCGGCATGCAACCTTTTACTTTTAATTTGGTAAAAGTTATTATTGTAGCATTCGTTTCATGGCTGATTATCAGACTTTTACCAGAATTCGGAGGAAATAAATTGATGTCAATCGTAGATATGGGTTATCGTTCGGCAGCTCTTACTGTGTTGTATGGAATAATTATTTATTGGAGCAATATTTCGCCCGAATTGAACGGTGCAATGAAAAACTTATGGTTGAAAGTAAGTAAGATTTTCTGATACAGTTTATCCATGACACGCATAGCGTGCCATGGATATAGAGCAAAACTATTTCTTAGCTAATGTATAAACTTTTCCGTTTCCAAGATTGAGCATATAAATCTCACCATTGGCATCTTGCCCGAAAGCTGAAACTGTACTTACATTCGTAATTTCATCAGCTTTTGTTACAGCTTTACCATCATAAGTCAAAGCCCAAATTTTTCCGCTTACGTAGTCTCCGCAGAAATATTTCCCTGCCAAATCGGTGTATTTTTTACCTCTATACACGACTCCACCTGTTACCGAACGGCCATCACTCCCCTGCTGATATTCCCAAACTGGAGCAATTAAATCTGTTCGTGAGCATTCTCCCGAATAACATGAATTTCCTTCTTTCACTTTCCAACCGTAGTTGCCACCTTTCGTAATAATGTCTATTTCTTCTACTTTGTTTTGTCCGACATCACCAGTCCATAAGTCTTTCGTTACAACATCAAAGCTAAAACGCCATGGATTTCTAAGACCATAAGCATAAATTTCTTCGCTAAAACCTTGTGTATTACCGACATAAGGATTGTCTTTTGGAATTCCATAATTACCTTTGGAGGTCGAATTCACATCAATTCTCAGCATTTTACCCAATAAACTGGCTCGATTTTGAGCATAATTTTGTGGGTCGCCGCCACTTCCACCATCACCCGTGGCTATGTATAAATAAGCATCTGCTCCAAAAGCCAATTGACCACCATTATGATTGGTATAGGGTTGATCAAAAGTAAGTAAGATAGTTTCGCTGCTTGGGTCAGCAGTTTGACCATTAGCTTTGAATCTTGCAATTACGGTCTGACGACGAGGAGAATTTCGGGTATAATTCACGAAGAAAAAGCCGTTACTCTTAAAATCAGGATGAAAAGTTAAGCCCAGTAAGCCCATTTCTCCACCCGAAGCGACTCGACTTGCAATATCAAGAAACACCGATTTGGTTTCGGTATTAACATTATTTTCAAAAACTTGAATCACGCCTCTTTGCTCAACCACAAACAATCGATTTGAGCCATCATTGGCATGCGTAAAATCAACGGGAGCATTGAAAGATAATTTCGGAAAAGCCTCAACTGCCTGATACGAAACAGTCGTTGGAGGAGTAACTACCACTGTTGTGGGTGTGGTTGGCGTTGTGGTCGTAGTTGTAGGGACATCTTTCGCCTCTTTACATCTAAAAGCCAGTAGAGAAGTGAAACTACAAAGACCAATGATAATAAGCGTTTTTTTCATTAAAATACATGGTTTATAGATATATAACGAAAAAAACGCCTGTAAGTTTTAATACTTTTATTGAATTAATTCTCTTGTAACTCTTGCTGTAATTTCTCCAGTTCGCTCAAATCTTTTTTGAATGCAACCTCTTTTTGATTATTGAACGCCCCCATTTTATAGGCAATTAGGTAAATTACTACCGAAATAGCCAACGGAATCAATGTATCAATGATTGCCATTGATAGGCTTTTAGTGGCCAGTTTATGCGGCAAAAATGAGAAAATAGTCAAACATCCTGACACAAACATAATTACCCCGAACCAGCCTTCGGCTTTTTTATTACTCTCAAATGTAGCTATCAAGTTTTTCAAGAACGACCTCAAATTGGCATCAGTAATATCAGTTTTCAGCATCTTATATGCTCTAAAAAGCACAACAATAGCTATCAGATTTCCCAGCAAAATAAACAAAAACGGAAGATATTGCCACAAAAATCTAAAATCAAAAGGATTTCCCGCGAAAACTGCCAACAAAAGAAAAAACTCTAAAAACATTAACACTAATAGCAAAGTATTCTCTTTTTTGATGCGTGAAACCCTTGAATTTGAACGCTCTCTAATCATACTAAAAATTAACTTTTCGTTGATTGCCTGCGATGCTTGAAGTTTGCGATCGTAAACTTGCCAAGCCGATTTTAATTCTTCTAAGTTCATAATGTATTTGATTTAATAATTTTTTCTAATTTTTGTTTGATTCTATTTAATCTCACGCCCACATTTGAGTTGGAAATACCAATAATTTCGGCTATCTCATCGTACGTTTTTTCTTCCAGATAAAGCATAATTATTGCCTTTTCTACTTCCGAAAGTTTTTCGATTGCCAGTTTCAACATTCCCAATTTCTCTTCTTGCTCTGCATCAAAACTCATATCTGGAATCTGAAAATCTTCTACTGTAATCGACTTCCTATCAGGCTTTTTGACTTCTTTTCTTAGATTAGAAATCGCAGTATTCAGTCCAACCCGATACATCCATGAAGTATTCAAAGCTTCGTTTCTAAAATTTGGATATGCCTTCCACAACTGCAAAACTATTTCTTGAAAAAGGTCTTTTTTCGCCTCTTCGTCGTGGCAATACAGATTACATACTTTAAAAATGATTCCCCGATGAGTATTGAGCATTTCGACAAAGTCTTTTTCCATTTTAATATTTAGATTCGTTTGAACAATTAGTCGTCAAGCCTACACAAAACTTACAGTTTCGCCATATTTTTTTGAGAAATGTATAATTTATACGAATAAAGCTATCCAATGATGTGAAATACCTTAGTAATTTTCCATAAAAAATCACGTAATTCGCATTCAATTTATCAATCAATTTCCTTTCGTTTGAAAATTCTACTTATCAATACCGACGATGCTATGGGCGGGGCCGCCATTGCTTGCTTGCGATTGCTCAATACGCTCAATCAGACCGAGGGTATAGAAGCAACCATGTTGGTACAAGAGAAAAAGCGAGATAACCCCAATGTGAAAGCGATTGCTGAAACTTGGTTACAAAAAAAAATGGCATTCGCACGATTCGTACAAGAACGTTTATTTTTCAAATTTCAAGAAAAAAACAAAGAAATCAGGTTTGCATTTTCGCCCGCCAATTCGGGTATTGATATTTCAGTGCATCCGCTCGTGCAAGAAGCCGATATTATTCATTTACATTGGATAAATTTTGGTTTTCTTTCCATAAAATCGCTCAAAAAACTTTTTGCTCTCAAGAAACCCATCGTCTGGACGCTACACGATATGTGGGCATTTACAGGCGGCTGCCACCACAGCGGCGATTGCGAAAACTACCAAATTTCTTGCGGCAATTGTGTACAATATCTAAAAAATCCATCGCCAACTGATTTATCGAATAAGGTTTGGCAACGGAAAAATGCATTTTTCAGCCCCACCCCAGCCCTCCCCGATAGGGTGGGAGTTTCATTTATCGCTTGCAGTCAATGGCTTGCAAGCCGAGCAAAAAAGAGTAGTTTATTGAAAGATTTTTCGGTGAAAGCTATTCCTAACCCTTTGGATATAAATCTATTTTCACCACAAAATAAGGTAGATGCAAGAAAGAAATTGGGTTTGCCGACAGATAAAAAGCTTATTCTTTTTGTAGCGGCAAAGGTTTCGGTTATTTGGAAAGGATTTGGCTACTTTCAAGAATCATTGGAAATTTTAAAAGCACAATATCCTCATAATCAAGATATTGAATTAATTATTTTGGGAGAAAGCGATGCCGAAGCGATTGAAAAACTACCTTTCAAAGCTCACACTTTGGGCAGAATTTCGGACGTAAACAAAATAGTTTCGATTTATTCGGCAGCCGATGTTTTTGTTACTTCTTCGATTCAAGAAAACCTACCCAATACCATCATGGAAGCAATGGCTTGTGGCACGCCAGCGGTTGGTTTTGAGGTTGGAGGAATACCCGAAATGATTGAAAGTTATAAAAACGGATTCTTAGCAAAATACAAATCGGCTGAAAGTTTGGCCGATGGTATAAAATGGGTTTTATTTGAAGCTAACAATGCAGAATTATCAAGTAATGCCCGCCAAAAAGTGTTGGATAATTATTCTGAAAAAGTGGTTATTGAGCAGTATTTGGAGGTTTACAGAAGTTTAGTAGCACAAGTCTCCTGACTTGTGCTTAATGCGAAACAAGTTAGGAAACTTATGCTACAAAATCGGCAATTTCTTCGTAGGCTTTCAGCACATTTTGTTGTAAATCAGTATTTAATTTTTGGGCGTTTTGCTTTTTATTGGCTAAATCTTCGGCTGTTAAATTCTTCAAATATTCCCTAATTTGTTCGCCTAAATCAGCATCTTCACGAATCAACCAAGCGGCCTTTTGCAGCATATCCCAATTATCGCTTTCTTGGCTTCCACAAAACAAAATTGCTCCGCCAGCCGCCACAGCACTCACGGCTTTCGACGGAATCATCAGATGCGTGTATTTTGTCAGTAAACTAACTAAATGCACATCCAAAAAATTCAGTTGGCTACGTGGTACATTCGATAAAACCGTAATTCCTTCGTAATTCTTAGCAAATTCAAGCACATTTTGAGCTTTTTTGCCATAAAGAGCCAAAACTAAATGATGTTTTTCGGGGTCGAAAGCTTTAATAAATTCTATCAGGAATCCTTCATTATGAGCATCATTCAAGTTTCCACAATAACCAAAATAGATTTTATTATCCGCTTTTCGCCATTCTGGCAACTGACTTTCATACGTTTGATGAAAAATCACGCCACAAGGAAGAATGGTCGTATCTAATTTATTTATGGACTTACCATAATACTTTTCCTCCAGAACCTCTGCTTGTTTTCGTCCCAAAGCAATTAATTTATTGGGAGCATTTTTATACGTTTTCTTCAAAAACCATTGATAAACAGCACTTTTTTCGGCAATCATGCCAATCGCTACGAATGCTTCAGGAAATAAATCCATCGACCACAGAGCCCATTTCCTTTCGGGCGGTGTTCCGTCGGGCGGCGTTCCGTTCGAGAGCAACATCGAAGCCCAAAATGGTAATAATGGTGGACTGGTCATCACTATAATTGTAGCTTTTTTATCAATACTTTTCGCTTTTCTGATAAGCAAAAAGCCATCTAAAAAGCCAGCCAGTTGTTTCAGAATCTTACTTTTTCCGTCGTAAATAGTTTGTAAGGTATGCAGTTTGCCCACAGGCTCACGCTTTGCCCCTCCGCCATCGTCGTTGCCTTCGATGTTTACGATATGTACTTCGGTTTGATGTTTTTCGATGAGATATTTCGCCAAATCCCATGCAGATTCTCCCGTAATTCCAGGGTTAGGTGGATAATGGCGATTGACTATGATAACTTTTCGGCTCATTCAACTTGGCTCTGATATTTATAACCTCTTGCAAGGTCAACTCTTAATAAGAGGCCAAAATTATAACTTATTCCTTTCAATGATTGTGTTGCGTCACCAATTTTATTTGAATTTTGAAAATAAGCTAAATCCGAACGAAGCCCCGCATTTGAAGCGACATTTACTCTGGTAAAAATACTGATGTAAAAACCGTTAGTCACTCGACCTTGTAATTCTACTTGTCCTTCAAAAGCAACTTTGAATTTATTACTTAAAAATGAGTCTGATGTAAGTCGAATCGTATCACGATTGGCCGCATTTCCTGATACCCCTACAAAAGTTCGTTCATAAACCAACTGTTCCTTGGCATTTGTATTGATCAGAAGACCACCTCCGACATACAATCCAGCCGTTTTTGTGATGGCGTCAAGCGTTAAGACTTTTCGTTTATATCTTACTGGAATCGTATGTAAATCCTTACCAATTCGATAGGTAAAAGGAACGCCCCTACCCGATGCCACCGACTGGATAAAATAAACAGGATTTTTCAGATAACCTGTTTCTATCGCCCACTTATTATCTGAATTATAGCCCAAAGATATTCCCCAAGAAAAATCATTATTATTTTGGCTGCTCACCAGATTTCCAATCGAATTATTAAGCGAAGCATAATTGAGTTTAAAGCCACCTTCAATACCAACATACAAACTCATTGATTTACGGTCAAGGTTTGGGTATGTATTATTTCTTACGTCAAGGCGTTTACTCGGTGGCTTATAGTATTCATCATCATCCTGAGCCTTTAACTCGGTGAAAATACCTACTATCAAAAACAAAAATACGAATATAGCTTTCATCATTCTGTAAATATTTCCAAAACTACTAACAAAGACGACACAGATAAACTAAAAGTTGTCAGCAAAGTAAAACGAGATTTTAATTAGCAAAGAAAAAATATAACTTTTCTATGTTTTTTCAATAAATAACGAAAGAAACGTAGTAGAATTTCGTGATGAAAGCAAAAAGAAAATTTATATTTGTACAAGATTCTCAAAAAGCCTTTTATAATGTTTGAGCCGAAAAAAATGAGTAAATCTACTCATTTGCTCAAACGCCCATTCACTTAATTATTCATTATTGAATGAAAACCTTAGACACTTACGATTTTTCGGGTAAAAAAGCCCTCATTAGAGTAGATTTTAACGTACCTCTTAATGACAAGTACGAAATTACAGATGATACTCGTATCACTGCCACGATTCCGACAATCAAGAAAATCTTGAAAGATGGAGGTTCGTGTATCTTAATGTCGCACTTAGGTCGCCCGAAAGATGGCCCAACCGAAAAATACTCTCTCAAACACTTAGTAAACCCACTTTCAGTAATTTTGGGCTTACAAGTAAAATTTGCTGATGACTGTATCGGAGCATCGGCTTCCGAGCAAGCAGCCAACCTTCAAGCAGGTGAAGTGCTTTTACTCGAAAACCTTCGTTTTTATAAAGAAGAAGAAAAAGGAAATGTTGAGTTTGCCGAAAAATTATCGAAACTTGGTAATGTTTGGGTAAATGATGCTTTCGGAACGGCCCACCGAGCTCACGCCTCTACGGCAATCATCGGTCAATTCTTTGCTGACCGTGTTTGTGGCTACGTAATGCAAGCCGAGGTAGATAATGCCGAGAAAATCTTAAACAACGCTGAGCGTCCGTTTACGGCTATTATGGGTGGTGCAAAAATCTCTGACAAAATCTTATTAATTGAGCGTTTATTAGATAAAGTTGATAACCTTATCATTGGTGGTGGTATGACTTATACTTTCACGAAAGCACAAGGTGGTTCAATCGGAAAATCGCTTTTAGAAGCAGATAAAATGCCTTTAGCTTTAGAGCTTATCGAAAAAGCAAAAGCAAAAGGTGTCAATCTTATCATGCCACTTGATAACGTTTGTGGCGATAAATTCTCGAATGATGCCAACCGAATCACAGTACCAACAGGAGAAATTACTGACGATTGGGAAGGATATGACATCGGCCCTGAATCTGTGAAGCTTTTCACTGAAACAGTCTTAAAGTCAAAAACTATTCTTTGGAATGGCCCAATGGGCGTATTTGAATTCCCGAATTTTGCAATTGGCACAAACGCTATTGCTGAGGCAGTAGTTAAAGCAACGGAAGAAAATGGTGCTTTCTCGCTTATTGGTGGTGGCGATTCAGCTTCGGCTATCAACAATGCAGGTTTTGGCGACCGTGTTTCTTATGTTTCAACAGGGGGCGGTGCATTACTCGAATACATGGAAGGTAAGACTTTGCCAGGTGTTGCTGCTCTTGCGTAAATCGAATATTCGTAGAGGCGAGGTCGTCTTTACATCAAAATAAAAAATCCCCGTTCAAGAACGGGGATTTTTGTTTATAGTTATTAGATAAGGAAATAAAATCGGGATTTTACCAAAGTTTAACATTGGTAAAATACATACCAATAGCAACTGCTATGGTTAGACCGCTGATTAATAAAATTTCAGCGTACTTCATTTGGGATTCAGATTTAGCTGCTCTGTTCATGGCAAATCAATTTAGTTTATATGGAGTTTTTATATTGGACGCAATTTCAATACTAAAGCCACAAAATACTTTACATTTAAACTTCTATCTACCTCTTATAAACGAATATTACCAAAAAAGATTTCTTCATCAAGATAAATTTATTTAACGGTAATTGTTATTTTCAAAAAACATAATACATTTTATACCCTCATTTGTATTTCAAGTAGTATCTTTGTAGCTGTTTATTTGATGAATAGCATCATTTTTCATAAGATTGAAGCATTCGCTCATTCATTCATTCACTCATTAATATAGAATGTCAAAAGTTATTATCATTGGTGCCGGTGGAGTCGGCAGTGTTGTCGCTCACAAATGTGCGATGAACTCCCAAGTATTTACCGAAATCATGTTGGCAAGCCGCACAAAATCAAAATGCGATAAAATTGCCACTGATATTGAGGAAATGCACGGTGTAAAAATCCAAACGGCACAAGTTGATGCCGATAACGTACCAGAATTGGTTGCTTTAATCAAAAGTTTCCAACCAAAAATGGTCATCAATGTAGCCCTTCCATACCAAGACCTAACCATTATGGATGCTTGTTTGGAAACTGGCGTACACTACCTTGATACAGCAAACTACGAGCCAAAAGACGTAGCTAAATTTGAATATAGCTGGCAATGGGCTTACCAAGACCGATTCAAAGAAGCTGGCCTGATGGCTCTTTTGGGTTGTGGTTTCGACCCAGGCGTAACACAAGTTTACTGTGCGTATGCGAATAAACACCAATTTGATGAAATGCACTACCTCGACATCATCGACTGTAATGCTGGAAATCATGGAAAAGCATTTGCCACAAACTTCAACCCCGAAATCAACATCCGTGAGATTACTCAAAACGGACGTTACTGGGAAAACGGTGAATGGGTAGAAATTCCACCAATGTCGATTCATAAAGCCATTAATTACCCAGGAATCGGCCCGAAAGAATCTTATGTTTTATACCACGAAGAACTCGAATCTTTGGTAAAAAACTTCCCAACATTGAAACGTGCCAGATTCTGGATGACTTTCGGACAAGCCTATCTGACTCACCTTGAAGTACTTCAAAATGTAGGTATGACTCGCATCGACCCTGTGAAGTTCAACGGCATGGACATCGTTCCCTTAGAATTTTTGAAGGCCGTATTGCCAGCTCCTGATACTTTAGGAGAAAACTACACAGGTCAGACTTCAATCGGTTGCCAAATCAAGGGTATCGAAGATGGAAAAGACAAAACTTACTACGTTTGGAACAACTGTGACCACGCAGAATGCTATAAAGAAGTAAAAGCTCAGGCAGTATCATATACAACTGGTGTACCAGCCATGATTGGAGCAATGTTGATGCTCACAAACCCAGAATGGCAAAAAGCGGGTGTTTGGAATTGCGAAGAACTAAACCCAGACCCATTCATGGATTTGCTCAATACACAAGGTTTGCCGTGGCATGAGCAAATAAACGGAGTTTTACCTCACGAATATTGATTTTTTAGCCCACTGTCCACCAACGACAGTCGATAGAAATTCATGAATATTCCTATATATTTAAATCCTGCCACACAAAATGGCAGGATTTTTTCGTTTTTGTGGAACGAATATTATGTTCGCTTACTATATTTACGAAAGAAATAAACCTAAACTTATGAAAAAAGCACTTTTATTAATTACACTTATTTCAAACATAACTTTCGGGCAAGAAAAGAAAGAAGAACAAAAAAAAGTTACTGACCTCAAAGACGACCCATCGGTACAGGCGGCAATGATATACAATTCCTTACAACGAAACGAAGAGATTGGTGGTGGTACTGGGGCAGTAAGAACTTACGACCTTCGCTACGAAGGGATGCAAGGAACACCCTATTTTATTGATGAATGGCTCTCAGGAAAATTAGTTTTTACGAATGGCGATGCAGGGAAAAAGAGCCATTTGCTAAAATACAATACTCAAACCAAAGAGTTATTAATGAAGCGTCCGCAAGGAGATTCTATCATAGTATTTCCGAATCAAATTACAGCATTTACAATTATCGATGCCAGTAAAAATGTAAGCTATCCATTTATAAAAGTGGAAAACCTCAAAGCCGATGGCGGTACTGTACCTGTTTGCTTTTTGATGGTTTTATATAAGAATAAATCTTCTTTGCTAAAATATGTAAGTAAGAACGTCCTAAAAGCTAACTATCAAGGCGGTTATAGTGCCGACCGTCGCTATGACTCTTATGTCGATAATTCTCAATATTTTATTCGTAAGTTCGACAACTCACTCGTAAAAGTTAAAGTCAAGAAAAGCTCAGTTTTAGACGCCTTAGAAGATAAAAAAGCTGAAATAGAAGCCTACATCAAAAAAGAAAACCTTTCTTTCAAAAATGATTTTGATATAGCTAAGGTTTTGGTTTATTATGATAGTCTATAAGACTGTTTAATCTCCATAAGTGTAAAAAATAACAACTGCTTCATTTACAGTTGAAATGAGTAGAAACAATAAAGCTATAAGAGAAAGATAAAACTTTTTATTATTTGGTTGGTTTAATTGAAACCAGCCAAATAATAAAAAACATGCCCAGACGCACTTCAATTAATGACATTCAAGAAATTACGGATTTAAATAATTTGGAACGAATCGTGCAAGACAAACGCAACGATAAACGAGCAGATGCCAAGAAAAACAGACGTAATCGGCACTACACCAAAGTTTTAATAAAGTATCAACTTAAAGATGGCCTAACGATTGATGAAGCATAAAAAATGGTACTTCTGAGCTAAATTCTCAAAAGTACCATTCATAAAAAACTTTTTATCTTACCAGAAAATCGTATAAATAATCGTAAAGATTGCCACTACAACTACCGCTCCAATAGCAAAAGTTTTATCCACTTTAAACCATTCTTTCTTCACTTCAAAAGCATTTTCTTGGTCTTTACCTTTTCCTTCAATTAAGCTGATGGTTGCGTGAACCAAACAACAAATCCAAAATACTACACCCATACGATTTAAGAATGGGAAATCGGGATAAAGATTTTCGATAACTGCCGAAAGTGCAATACTCAAAATAGCGGCTGTCAAAGCCCCATTGGCAGTAGCTTTTTTCCAGAAGAAACCAAGTAAGAAAATACACAAAATACCAGGTGAAATATAGCCTGTATAAACCTGAATATACTCAAACGCTTGTCCGAAATTAGCCAACAACGGGCTCACAATCAAAGCAATAATAAATGCAATAACGATTGCCACTCGACCCGTCCAAACGGTTTGTTTTTCAGTAAGATTTTTATTGAAAAATTTCGCATGAATATCCAGTACATAAATCGTAGAAATACTATTTGCTTTTCCTGCCAACGAAGCCACAATTGCAGCAGTAAGAGCAGCAAAAGCTAAGCCTTTCAAACCAACTGGCAATAAATTTAATAAAACTGGATAAGCATTATCAGGTTTCACCACGCCATTGCTCGTAATTCCATTGACAATTGAAGCATCGGCATTTTCTTGGAAAATCACATAAGCCGCCAAACCTGGCAAAACCACAATAAATGGCATCAACATTTTCATAAAAGCCGCAAACAAAACACCATTACGAGCCGTAGAAATATCTGCTCCCAAAGCACGCTGAGTCATGTATTGATTACATCCAAAATAATTAAGATTATTTACCCATTGCCCACCAATAATAAACATCATAATTCCTGGTAATTGCTTGTAGGCATCAATAAAACCCCCTTTCCCGTCGTGTACTTGGTATTGATTAGGCTTGAAAATCATGTGTAAATGGCTATCGGCTTTCTCAGCAATTAAGCTGATTCCTTCCAAAACACCCGACCCTGTTCCTACTTTATTTGAAAGTAAATCAAGGGCTAAATAGGTAGTTGCCAATCCTCCGAAAATCAAGCAAACTACTTGGATAACGTCGGTATAACCAATTACTTTCATACCTCCGAGGGTGATAATTACCGCAAAAACCGTCAAGAAAATAGCACAAGTCATAAAGCTAAAACCTGTCATTTTTTCCAAACTCAAACCTCCAAGATAGATAATTGAAGTAAGATTGACGAAAATATAGAGAAAAAGCCAAAAAACTGCCATAATTGTTGCCAGTCGCTTATCGTATCGCTTGGCCAAAAATTGTGGCATCGTAAAAATCTTATTATTGAGATACATCGGTAAAAAATACACCGCCACAATGATGAGTGAAACGCCACCCAAAAGTTCGTAAACCGAAATGGCAATTCCAAGCTGAAAAGCCTGCCCACTCATACCAATAAATTGTTCGGCCGAGATATTTGATGCGATGATTGAAGCACCAATCGCCCACCAAGTTAGCGAGCCTTCGGCCAAAAAGAAGTCTTTACTATCGGCAGATTGCTTGCCTTTGTTTTTGTAAATCCAATAGCCGTAAGAAGATACGATAACAAAATAGATGAAAAAAATGGCGTAGTCGAGCGTTTCGAGTCCAAGAGTCATTAGTAAATTTATTAGGGTTAATTATGAGTCGTGAATATATCAATAAATTCTATAAATCGTTATATTTTGAATATCAATTCATCATTTTTCAATAAAATAGTACAATAAATTGGTATTGCATTTGCAATTAAGAATGAAAACTATGTAAAAATTGATAGTTTCACTGCGACCTTATTGTGTCAAATATACACATTTATATTTCAAAAAAATGGATTTTTTAAATCCGCATCAAAGATATTAGCTGAATTTGAAAATAAACAACAAAATCACAAAAAAATAATATTTTACCCCCTATTCAGCAACCAGCCAGTTACACTAAAACGTTCGGCAAAAGCTTCACTTACTTCGTGGTCGAGTTTTTCGCTTTCAAAACAAACCAAACGACCTGCCAATGGTGCAATGACAATACTTTTCTCAACGCCATTCTCTTCTGTGTAGATAATCAAATTTCCACCGTTTTCTGGAATCCAGTTTGGGTTTAGGTAGTATATCACCGACAAAATCCTTCCTTTCTGAGCTTGAAAAGTATCTCGATGACGGCGGTAGAATTTACCAACATCATATTTAGCAAAATGAATTTCGGTGTCAATAATACCCAAATAACAAGTTTGATTGAGGTAATCGACAAAGGCTTGGTTTTTATCAAGTAACATTCTCTCGGAAGCGTCAACAGAATTGGTTTCGAGCCATAAAATTTCATCACCTCTCACGAGTGCAGCTTTATGCACCTCGCTTTGTTTGCCGATACTGGCTTCTTTAAATTTCCCTGCTTGGTAGCGTTGAGCGAAGGTTGTTAGGAGATTTTCAACTTCTGATGGTTCTAAAAAATCATCACAAACGGCATAGCCTTTGGCCACGATTCCTTCAATAAGAAGTTCAAACTTCTGTTCTTGTGTAAGCATTTCCCGAAAAAAACCTTGTAAGTCTTGCCGATTTACAAGGTTTTTTTGGGTTTTCGGTAAAGGTAACTATTTGTTTGGAATAAGAATAAGTTTGTGTAAAATAAGTCTTTCAAGATGCTCTAAACCTTTGCTAATCACGAATTTTTCGTAAATTCGAGCAGATTTTAGATACTCCCAAAAAACCTTCCGATGGCAACTCATAAAGTTTCAAAAAGCAAATCTGCCAAGAAAAAAAAGGTAGAAACGCCCAAGAAAATCCCTTATTATAGAAAGCCCGACAATTTGACCCTCGACCAATGGCAGATTGCCCTCAGAAAACAATTCGGACAGGATAATGAATTTTTGATTACGAATATTGGCCCCGAAAAAATATTTTCTGATTTTCAGGTTACGAATAGTGCCACCAATAATTCGTATAAAGTTGCCATCAGAAGTGCCGACGACACCCACAATTTTTGTGAATGTCTCGACTTTAAAACCAATCGTTTGGGAGTTTGCAAGCACATCAGTGCCACACTGCATTATTTGAGCAATGTCCATGGTTCAAAAAAAGCCTTTAAAGATGGCGTTTTTCAGCCGCATTATAGTTCGGTTTACTTAGATTATCTGAATGGGAAACAAATAAAAATCAGAATTGGCGATGAAAACCGTGAAGCATATCTAAATTTAGCAAAAACCTATTTCGATGAAAATAACGTCTTAAAACCTGAATCTTTCGCAGTTTTTGAAGTTTTTCTGGAAGAAGCCAAGAAAATAAGCAAAAGTTTTAGGTGCTACTCCGACGCCCTCGATTTTGTGATTGGCGAAAGAGACAAAATTCGTCGCCGAGATTTCTTTTTAAGTCTAATCCCAAAAGCAGAAAACGACCCAGCTTTTAATGCGTTAGTAAAAACAGAGCTTTTTCCGTATCAGAAAAAAGGTGTTTTGTTTGCTGCAATTGCTGGTCGTAGCCTAATTGCCGATGAAATGGGACTCGGAAAAACCCTCCAAGCCATTGCTACGGCTGAATTATATAAAAAAGAACTCGGCATCAATCGAGTGCTAATTGTTTGTCCAACTTCGCTCAAATATCAATGGAAATCTGAGGTTGAAAAATTTACCGATTCCAGCGTTCATGTGATTGAAGGCACGCTCATTAAACGCACGGCACAGTACCAATACGTTGATGCTTTTTATGTGATTGTGAGCTACCACACCATCACTCAAGACCTCGATTTGCTCAATAAGATGGAGGCCGATATGGTAATTTTGGACGAAGCCCAACGTATAAAAAACTGGAAAACGAAGGTTTCACAACAAATAAAAAAGTTGATTACGCCCTACGCAATTATACTTACGGGTACGCCGCTCGAAAACAAGCTCGAAGAACTTTATTCGATTACGCAACTCATTGATGTTTTCCGTTTAGGGCCAGTTTATCGTTTCTTGAACCAATATCAAATCACTGACGATTCAGGAAAAGTAGTAGGTTACAAAAACCTTAACGAAATATCGAAATTATTATCTGATATTCTTATCAGACGCACTAAAAAAGAGGTTTTATCGCAATTACCGAAGCGAATGGATAAAAATTTGTTTGTGCCAATGACACAAGAACAAATGGATATCCACAACGGTTTAGGCGATAATGTAGCAAAATTGGTGAGTAAATGGCGTAAATTTGGTTTTTTGAACGAAACAGACCGACGACGTTTATTGCTATCGTTAAGCCAAATGCGAATGGTTTGTGATAGTACGTATATCCTCGACCAAAAGACTCGACACGATACAAAGATTGAGGAAGTAATGAATATTTTGGACGAGTTTTTTGAAAATTCGGACGAAAAAGTGGTTATTTTCAGTCAATGGGAACGTATGACGAGGCTCGTGGCTCAGGAACTAACCGAACGAGGAATTAAGTTTGAAAATCTGCATGGCGGCATTGAAAGTGTGAAACGAAAAGATTTGCTCGATAACTTTAAAAATGACCCCGATAGCCGAGTTTTCTTATCGACCGATGCAGGTGGCGTGGGTTTGAATCTGCAATCAGCTTCGTTGTTGATAAATTTAGATATTCCGTGGAATCCTGCGATTTTAGAGCAACGCATCGCCCGTATTTACCGACTTGGCCAAGAGAAAAATGTATCAATCATTAACCTGGTTTCGACGGGAACGATTGAGCATAAAATGCTTGATGTACTGAAATTTAAAGGTGCAATGGCCGAAGGTGTACTTGATGGAGGCGAAGATACGATTTTCTTGGGTGAAGATAAATTCAAGCAGTTTATGAGTTCGGTTGAAAACCTAACCGATGCTCCGCAAGACGAAAATACCATCATTGATGCCACCGAAGAACACGAAGCAGAAGAACAGAATTTTACCAATAATGCAGAAAAATCGCTGATTGAGCTACCCGAAAATGTCACCACTTTCTTAGGAGATGATGATGTACAGGAAACAACACCAAACGCTGATGAAGAGCAGGCAGAAAGTAGTCCAAACGAAGCATTGATAAAAAATGGCGTTCAATTTTTCACACAATTAACCCAAACCTTAAAAAATCCCGAAGCAAGCAAGGCTCTACTCGAACACCTTATTTACAGAGATGAGTCAGGAAAAGTATTCTTGAAAATCCCTGTTGAAAATGAAGCAGTTATAGTTGAGGCTTTACAAAGTTTGAGTACTATATTTGGGGCCTTTTTGAAATTATGATCACTTTGTGCTTAAAATTATACACTAACCTAATCAATGAAAAGTAGTTTATTCTTATTGATTCTTTTGACGATATTCACCACATCGGCAATGAGTCAAGAAAACCAAACGGTTACACTAAAAGGCATCATCCGAGACTATAAAAGCAAAATGCCGCTAGCTACCCAAATAAAAATCATTTATACTGATAGTCAATTAAATACACAAGAATCCAATAGTAAAGGTGATGGCAGTTTTGAGATAAAAACGCTACCCAAACAATGTGTTTTTCAGGCCAAAACTAATGGCTATATCGTTTCAAATGTATTGATGAACCTCGAAAATCTGAGTGAATCAACTGCTATTGCTGAAATCCCTTTGGTTTTTAATGGGAGATCAAAAATCAATCAACTTTTATTGGAGTTTTCGGAACGAAAAAAGGAAAAAGAAGCAGAGCAGGACAAAGGAATTCCGATAAATAAACAAGTTTTTCAGGCAGTTGATGCCCTCGAAAACAAAGCAATTCCTGCTCAATTTCGACTCACAGGAACTTACAAAAACAAGGTAATCAATAAGGCTACCAGCCGAGAAGCATCGGTTTTTGACCATAACTTTACAGAAAGAGAACATCTGATGGTTGAAGTTATGGCTGAAGGTTATCAGAAATTTTTGAGTGAAATTGATATTGAAACTTTTGATGAAACAGTACACGAGAACACAGCAAAACTCATCAAAAAAATATCATTCCTGAATCTTATCATCAAAAACGAGGTAGAATTACAGAATGTTAATATTTTTGAAGTCTCTGGTGGCACACAAAAACAAATTGTGTTATCGAAGACTAATAATATGTATTTGGGGCAACTCAAAACTGGTGGTAGTTACAAGATTTCTATCAATTCAAATACAGAAAAAGAGGTAATCAGAGAGTTTTTGGCGGTTGAAGGTGTCAACCAAGTGTTGGTTGTGCTTGAACCAAAGAAGAAAAAACAGACCAATTTTGCGAATAGCATAGCCGTAGAAACAAAGACTGTTCAGATGGAAAAACAGGCCTATACGGCTGAGAAAAAACCATTTAATTTAGAGCAAAAAACGCTATTTTTCGACCAAAGTAGTTGCGTTTTAAAACCAGAATCGAAACAGATTTTGGAAGAAATCAGTAAACAATTGCTCGACTCACCCGACGTGAATATTGAAATTACAGGCTATGCCGATAACATAGGCGATGCCCGACAAAATCAATATCTGTCAGAGTTTAGAGCAAAGGTGATTTCAAATTATTTGTTTAATAAAGGCGTTAAAGATAACCGCATAAAACTCAAAGGCGACGGCGGCAAAAAAGCCGAAAATGACACCGAAGATGCCAGACAACGCAATCGAAGAGCAGAGTTGAGGTTTTATTGATGTCACCCCCAACCCCTAAAGTTTTTTTTAAATTATGAAGGAAATTTTAGAAACCAAAAGATTAATTCTACGCCAATTCACACTTGATGATGCACCATTTATCCTCGAATTGCTCAATACACCCACTTGGCTACAATTTATAGGAGATAGAAATGTGCATTCGATTGAAGATGCTGAAAAATATTTACTGAATGGCAGCCTAAAAAGTTATGCCGAAAATGGCTTTGGGTTCTATGCCGTAGTAGCAAAAGAGAATGCAAAAACTATCGGCATGTGTGGCCTGATAAAACGTGATACACTACCCGATATTGATATTGGTTTTGCTTTTTTACCCAATCTTATCAGCAAAGGTTTTGGGTTTGAAATAGCATCAGCCACGCTTGATTACGCACTTAATATACTGAAAATCAAGCGAATAATAGCCATCGTAAATCCTGACAATGAAAAATCTATTGGTTTAATCAAGAAAATCGGAATGCAGTTTGAAGAAATGATAAGGTTTGGCGATGAAGCAAAAGAATTAATGTTGTTTGGTATTACCCAAAAATCTGATTGACACTTATTTCAAATTCGGGTAGTACAGGATTTGCCGAACAAATATCATCATCTGTACAAATCGTTACCCTTTTGCGTGAAGTATAAACATAAACCACTTTCGATTCCTGATAAATATTCCATACAATTTTCACGCCTGCCTTAAAATATTCAGCCACTTTTTCTTCTACTTTATTCACATTATCGGTTTCAGATAATATTTCTACAACAAATTCGGGAATTTCATCTTCTCCATTTCGCCCCTTCTCCATTTGTTCATTTGTCAGATACGCAATATCTGGCCTTCTCATCTGAATACCTGTGAGCATTGTATCATACTCAGAAACTAAAGTTCCTAATTTTTTATAACCTTTTTCAATTAGTAAATCAAGAAGTATATTGTAAATATAAACCTGTTTGTTGTTCATTCCAGTAAATTTTATCAATTCTCCATCATTCCATTCATACTTGTAACCATCGTTTGGCTCCCAAAGTATAAATTCTTCTAAGGTTTTGGGTAATGTCGAGATTTCATTTGTCGCTACCATATTATCAATATTTTAAATCAAAAATAAAGTATTCCCAGTTCAAATCAAATTTCCACCAAACTTTTCTTCAAAATCTCAACACACCTCTCCAGCTCCTCTAAAGTCGAAGAAGCGAAACCTAAACGAGTAGAATTGATATGATTATTGGGTAAATTATGTTGTGTACCATTCGAGAAATAAAGCCCATTTTTTAAGGCTTTTTCAGCAGTTTTTACCAAATCGATACTTTTATCAAACTTAGCCCAGACCGACATTCCTCCTTCTGGAATTTGAAAACTAACTTCATTTTTGAGTTTTTGACCTAGTAGCTCACAGAAAAAATCTCTACGCTCTCGGTATTCACGCAATGATTTTCGAAGATGTTTCTGAATGATTCCCTCCTGCAAAAGTTCGGCAATCGAATTTTCAAGCATCAAATCTCCTTGACGGTCTATGATACGGCGATAATTCGATAAATGCTCAACAACTTCTTCGGGAGCTACCAAATACCCTACCCGAAAAGCAGGAGAAATACTTTTCGTAAACGATCCCGAATACAACACCACGCCTGCATCATCAGCACTGGCGAGCGGTAAAAGCGGCTTGCTTTGGTAATGAAAATCGTAGTCATAATCGTCCTCAAAGATAATAAAACGGTATTTTTGAGCCAAATTCAGCAATTTTATGCGTCGGTCGGCTTTGAGCGTTACCGTTGTTGGGTAATCGTGGTGCGAAGTGATATAAATTAGTCTGACCGTTTGTTTTTGGCAAATTTCTTCCAACGCATCCACCATAATTCCATTTTCATCGGTCGGAATCGTCAGAATATTTGCTCCTGCGTGTTGAAAATTTATCTTAGCACTTGACCAAGTTTTTTCACTTAAAACCACCTTATCGCCTTGTTTTACAAATGCCGTTGTGAGCAAATACATCGCCATCATTGTTCCTCTCACAATCAAAATATTATCGGCTGTGATTTTCAGACCTCTACTTTCATTTAGGTATTTGGCCAATTCTTGCCGAAGCCAAACTGAGCCTTTTGTATCGCCATAGCCCAATTTTACGTAAGAATTTCCATGAATCAGATTACTTCTATACGCCCTCGACAAATCAAGCAACGGAGCTAAACGTGGGTCAGGAAAACCATCATCTAAATGTAGTTTGTCAGATGCTTTTACAACTTCTCGCTGCAAAATTGGCTTTGATTCAAAGCTAAAACCTGCTTTTTTGATAGAAACATTCTCATTTTCTATAAGCTTTTGTGGTTTTATTTCGGGAAGATTTTTTGCTACGAATGTTCCGCTACCTTGTTTGGTTTCGAGCCAACCTTGAGCCAATAATTCATCTAAAGCCATAATAATGGTTTTTCGATGAACGCCCAAAACTTCGCTTAAAGCCCTCGAACTTAGTATTTTCTGCCCCGATTTCAGCGTCCCGTTGCGAATCAAGTGCATAAACTGATTCGTAATTTGCTGATAAACAGGCGTTTTGAGATTTTTATTTATTAAAAAAAGCGATTTATATGGTAACATAGTCTATTTATCTTGATTCAAAATAGATAAAAATGTTTCCAAATTCAGCACACTCAATGTTGGAAAATCTAAAGTTTTAAAGATATTGAAGTCTGTATCGTTTGTAATCAAATAATCGGCATTGATGCTCAGAGCTAAATCAGAGAATTTATTATCATCTTTATCTTCAACTAAATGCCATTGAAAGGCTGGCTCGGCAAAAATTACATTTGGTGCAATTGCCAATTGGTGAAGTACAATTTTAGCGATATTGGGCGAGTAGGTATTTGAAAGAATTTCCTCGTATTCTAATAGTATTTCTGTGCTTACATACCATTCAAATTTTCCTGCTTTAAAATCAATGTATAACTGATAGAATGGGCTTTTTGGTGGAATCGAAGCTCTGAGACAATTGGCGTCAATAACAACTCTAAGCATTAGGATTTAGAGTTTAACATTTGATAATAATCTTCTGTTGTATAGCCCTTTTCTTCAATCACAACCTCCAATTCTTTTTGAAGTTGTAAATCAAAGTAATCCAGTAGCATTTTACGAATTTCAAGCGTTTGTTGTTCTTCTAAATCTTGAGAAAAAAGTCGTAAAATGCTTATTTGCAGACTATTAAGTCTGCTTTGATTCGATACATTTTCACTACTTGACATTGAATTAGTTTTTTATTAATCTAAATTAAATATAATTATTCATATTTCAAACTGGACTACTCATTTTATTAAAATTGGCTGATTATAACCATCCAGTAAAGATATACTTTTGTACAAGAAATTTCAAACAGAAACTTTTTATGCAAATCAAAACCGCTCAAACCAAAGAAGATTTTTTGAAATGTTTCGATGTGATGCAAGCCCTGCGTCCGCATCTTACGCCAGAATTATTGCTGGATTTATTGCCAAAAATGCAAGCCGAAAATTATACGTTGATTTTTATCGAAGAAAACGGCCAAGCAATTTCGGCTTGTGGTTTCCGATATTTAACAACGCTTTTTGATGGCCGCTACATTTACATTGATGACCTCTCGACACTCCCCGAAGCTCGTGGCAAAGGTCATGCAGGAATGTTGTTTGATTTTGTTGTTGAAAAAGCAAAAGCCGAAAATTTAAAAGCAGTTCATCTCGATTCGGGACACCAGCGATTTGACGCTCACCGACTTTATCTGAACAAAGGAATGAAGATTGTTTACCACCATTTTAGATTAGAATTATAAAACTTACACAAAATTATGATACAGCAAACCCCACGTACGACTACCAGCAGAATGCCGAAGCGTACACAATACGACGAAGAATTGATTTACTCAATTCTCGATGAAGCACTATTTTGCACGATTAGCTATTCGATTGATAATCAACCGTTTTCAATTCCAACAGCTTTTGTTCGCAAAGAAAACAAACTCTACATTCACGGCTCTGTGGGCAGTCATTTTTTGCGAGGAATTGAGTCTGGAATCCCCGTTTGTATTGCGGTGATGCTAACCGATGCTTTGGTAGTGGCCAAATCGGCGTTTCATCATTCGGTCAATTATCGGTCGGTAATTATTTTTTCAAATGCTACTCGAATTGATGATTACGATGCTAAATATTTGTTTTTCAAGGAATTAACCGAGAAAATTGTTCCAAATAGTTGGGAGTATCTCCGTCCAATGAAAGCCAGCGAAGTCAACAAAACTATGCTTTTGGTTTTTGATATTTCGGAGGCATCTGCACGTTTACGAACAGGAATGCCCAACGATGATGAAGAAGATAAAACTCTACCGATTTGGTCAGGAATCATTCCGATTCCACCAAAACGACTAACACCAATTGCGGATGATTTTAGCGTAAATATTTCTTTACCAAAACATTTAAACGTATAATAAAAAAAGTAGCAAGTAAAACACTCGCTACTTTAACATTTTAAAACCTAATTTTTAGTCCATAATCCGCTGGCTGATTCAGATGCAAATTTGTTGGTAAATGGTTATTATTTAAATCCAAATACTTCAAATGTTTCAAATCCTTCATCTGTGGCGGTACTACTCGCAAAAGATTATTACTCAAAGAGAGTGTTTCCAAATGCGATAGTTTTTTAATATTTGGCGGGAGTTTTTCAATCCCATCATTATCCAGATGTAATATTTTAAGTTTGGGTAATTTGCCTAAAATCTCAATTCCTTGCCGAATATCAAGGTTTTTCTCATTATCCAAATATAACTCTTCCAAGTTTTGGAGTTTGGCTAAACTTATAGGTAAAACCGTGAAATCGTTTCCTCCTAAATCGAGTACTTTGAGCTTTTTTAGGCTACTTATTTCGGGCGAAATACTTTTCAGGTGGTCATTTCTGAAGCTTAAATATTCTAAGTTTTTAAACTTCGATAAACCCTTAGGTAATTCGGATAACGACTGGTTACTCAGATTTAAACGAATAACTTTTTCGGGGTTTTTCAAAGCCTCTTCAATACTTGTATATTCGCTATTAAATAATTGACCATCAATACTTTGCCCGTAAGACCTTCCAAATTGAAAAAGAATTACTACGCCTAAAATATATATTAAAATACGATTTTTCATCTGAATAATGTTTAGATACGCTTCTTGCTTAACACTCACTCCTGCCTCAAACTCATCTGCGAAATACCTCGTTTTTTGCCAAATTTCTCTCTGCACCAACTCATCAATTGTTTAAATTCTTCTTTGGTTGATTGACGCAGTGCTTTTCTCAATTCCTTCTTAAAAATACGAGGCTCAAAACTAACTTTTTCAAGTATCATTTTGCTATATTCAAACATTGTCATGGTTTATAAGGGTTGGATTATAAATTTCCCGAGCAACCAATGATTGCTCGGGAATGATAGGGTGATTAATTAACTCCGCTACTCGAAGTTTCGTTTTTATTGATATTTATCGTAGTCTGATTGCTATTTGTTTCTTTGCTCGCTATTTGCTTACCAAACTCAGTTGTAGCGAAGTGAGCTTTATAATTATTTGACGATAGCAATGGATTGAAGGTTATGGGATTAGTAGGCATTTGTACTGCTAAAGCCGCTTCCGATGTGAAATCTACTCGGCCTTGACGCTTATAGTTATGCACCGAACTTATATTATTTTGGATTTGATGCGATGACTGACTGTATATTGTTACGCTATTGCTCTCTGCCAGTGCTTTGCGTTGTTGAAAAACTGGACGCTTATAGTTATGCGGAGAATCAATTGATGATTTTTGGGCATAAACCGAACTTGAACTGATTGCTATGAAAGCGAATGCATATTTTATGAAATTTTTCATTTTGTTTTTTATTTATATTTTTTCGAATAATTTATTTTTATTGTTGTGCAAGGGTTATTTTAAAACAGATGTCTGGCTTTTTCTGATGAAAACGAACCCCTAAAACGCTTTCTGCTCAGACCAGACACTGTTTTTACTTCTACTCCAATTTATCAGAATTTAACATTAACGGTTGATCACCATTAGTAATAATTACCTTTGTGTTGGGCGATGTAGATAATTTATTGAATGCCTCGATTGCCTTGAAGCGAATCAACAGTGGAGTTAGCCCTTCCGCTATAATCTTTTGGGCATCTCTCACACCTTCAGCTTCGATGGTTCGGCGTCTTGCTTCCTGACGCTCTTTGTCAAGCACAAACTGCATTCTTTGGGCATCTTGTTCGGCTTCGAGTTTATCTTCGATGGCTTTGGTAAGACCAGCTGGCAAAACGATGCTTTTTAATAAAACAGCTTCAATCACAAAACCTCTGTCTTTTAGTTGTGCCATCATCAAATCTTTGATTGATTTTTCGATACCTGCTCGTTGCCCTGTGTGCATGTCTTTGGCAAAGTACTGCGAAGAAATATCTGCTACTGCCGAGCGAAAAACTGGCAAAATCACTACTTGTTCGTAATTTCTACCCAAATTTTCAATTACTTTAGGTGCGTAACTTCCTTCTAAGCGATATAATATTGAAACATCAGACTGAACAGTAAGCCCTTCTTTTGATGGTAGAGGTAAACGCACCTCCATATTCATTGTGCGAGTTGGTAATTTTATGATAGTTGTAGTAAACGGATTAAAACCTCTTGCTCCTTCCATCAGTGGTTCGGGTTTGATTTTACCAAACGAACGCTTCACACCTACTTCCCCCTGACGCACAATTGTGCAACTTCCCAACAACAATCCAATTGCTGATATGAAAACGATAACTTTTGATTTCATTTTATTTCTAATTTTAGATTTAGTATGAATGTCTTCCTCTGAAGACACAACAAAGGTAAAACACCAACATTAGGCTGGAATTAATCTAAAATTAGAAGTGGCTTAGAATTTTATTTGGGTAGTAAAAGCGTAAAAGTTGTACCTTCTATTTCTGAAGAAGTCACCTTGATTTCTCCCTTGTGCAGTTGCACGATTCGGCGGGTAAGCGAAAGGCCAACGCCATGCCCTTTAGTATTGCGAGAATTTGAACCACGTTTGAAAGGCTCAAAAATTTGATTGAGTTCGTTTGCAGGAATCACCGAGCCTTCGTTATGAAAATCAATGAGCAAAACTTGATTTTCTATCTTGATTTTTACTTCAACTGTGTGTGTAGGCGAAAACTTTGCACCGTTTTCTATCAAATTTATCAAAGCGGTAAAGAGTAAACCTTCATTACCCTTCACTTCGGGCATTAATTCGGCACTATCATCTAAGCTAATCAATATCTGATAATCGGGATTTTTCTTTAATAATTCAGTACGAATCTGCCAAATAACTTCCAATACATTAACCAACGTATGTTTAAATTTAGTATCATCGGCATCAATGCTTGTAAGATCTAAAAGGTTATTAGTCAACTTGTTAAGTTGCTGTACATCATCCAAAACGGACTGAATCATGAGTTTCAAATCGGCGGGATTATCATTGGCCAAAAGCGAAACTTGGATTTGCCCAGTAATGGCAGTGAGTGGGGTTCGTAACTCATGCGAAGCGTGCGAAACGAACGAACGTTGAGTCTGAAAAGCGTGTTCAAGACGGTCGAGCATTTGATTGAAACGAATAGAAAGTTGCTCCAATTCGTCAGCTTTATTGCCTTCATCGAGTCTTAAATTCAGTTGAGAGGCACGAATTCTGTCTATTTTCTTAATCATCTGTTGAATCGGGAAGAGCATTCTTCGAGCAAAAACCCAACCCGTGATGGCACTGATACAAACCAAAAGCAATGCCGAAAAACCCAAGGTTAAGGCCAAATTTCGTTGTTTTTCTAAACCATATTTATCGACTGATGATGCTAAAACGATGTAGTCTTTGTTATTATTTTTAATAACGATGCCATACATTTCAAGGTCATTTTCTTCCCAAAAAAGCTCTTTTTCTTGTCTAATTCGATTCAGAAGTTCGTGTTTTAAATTAGGGCTATCAGAACCGCTTTCGTATATTACTTTATCATCAATATCATAGATAATGATTTCTTCTTGATTGAGAGCCGTGACATTATTTTTATCCAAAAGTTTCAACAAGTCAGGGCTGATTTCTTTTTTATTGAAGATAATAGTTGCAGCCGTAAGGGCTTCCTGACGAAGACGAGTTTTGTATTCTTTTTGGCGGTAAACTTCACTCTCGAAGTAAATTACCGCCGAAAAAACAAGCAATAAAACAGAAAAGATGCCCAAAAACAGCACCGCCATTCGTGTACGAATTGTCATTTATTTTTTAGCATATAGCCCATACCTACAATCGTATGAATGAGCTTATTTGAAAACCCTTTATCAATTTTATTACGTAAATAATTGACATAAACTTCGATAAAATTTGTGCCAGTATCAAAATTTATATCCCACACTTTTTCGGCAATATCTACTTTCGATACTACCCTGCCTTTGTTTAGCATCAAATATTCGAGCAAACTAAATTCTTTGGCAGTAAGCTCCACAACCTTTCCCTCACGACGAGCAACTTTTTCTTTTAAATCTAACTCTAAATCAGCTTCTTTAAGTTTTTCGGAAGGTTGCTCTATTTCGATGGTTCGTTTGAGTAAGGCTTTTACTCTCACCAAAAGCTCCATAAAATCGAATGGTTTTACCATATAATCATCAGTGCCGACTTCAAAACCAGATAATTTATCGGCTACGCTTCCGAGAGCAGTTAGCATCAAAATCGGAATTTTAGTATTTTTCTGACGAACGTACTCACAAAATTCCAAACCACTCATATCGGGCAAACCAATATCTAATATGATAAGATCGAACGAATCTTCCTCAAAAAAACGTTTGGCTTCATTTCCTGTTTCGGCAACCTCTGCTTCAAAATTTTGAGTTTGTAAGCCTTTTTTGATGAAAGTTGCTACTTTTACCTCATCTTCAACGATGAGTATTTTCTTATTTTCTATCATAGTCTTGTTGATGTTATTGTTATTTCCGTTATGCTTTCTTGACGGTTTTCATCTGAATAATGTCAACCAAAAAGGCAAATGCCATTGAGAAATAAATATACCCTTTCGGAATTTCAAAATGAAGTCCTTCGGCCAATAAAGATACGCCAATCATCATCAAAAAACACAGTGCAAGTATCTTAAACGAAGGGTGTTGGCGAATAAACTCGCTGATGGGCTTTGATGCTACCAACATGATGCCTACCGTAACAACAACTGCGGTGTACATCACCCAAAGCTGTTGCACCATTCCGACCGCCGTAATGATAGAGTCAATCGAAAACACCAAATCTAAAATAATTACCTCCGACAATAGTTTTGAGAAACTACTTTTTGCTGGTTCTTTGAGGGGTTTATCGGAATCTTCTTCAGTTTTATGATAAATTTCTTTGGTGCTTTTATAAACCAAGAAAAGTCCTCCTGCAATCAAAATTAATCCTTTTCCTGAAATATCTTTACCCATGACCGAAAAAAGCGTTTGGTCAAGTTTAAGTATCCACGATATAATACCGAGCAAAAGTAAACGCATGACCATTGCAAGGCCGATACCCCAGTAGCGTAATTTGTTTCGTTGGTTCTCTGGGAGTTTATCGGCCAGAATTGAAATAAAAATGATATTATCAATTCCTAAAATTACTTCTAAGGCAATCAAGGATAGCAAAGGCACTATTACGTCTAACATTTCTCTTCTATATTATTTTGTTTTATGCGTAAGATAAGAAAAAAGCAGTCGAATATCAACTGCTTTTTTGGCTACTCTAAACTAAAAACTGAACTTTTCCTATTATGATGCTACAAAGCTACAACGCCTAAATTAGAACCAAGTTAAGGTGATATTAGAAAAGGCTTAGAATTTCAAAATTCTAAGCCTTTTTAGCAGAAATTATAATTATTTGGTCAGATATATCATTCAAAATCTAAGAGTATCAGGGTCTATTCGAGCATCTAAAACACTTAAAATTATTATATGCTCGTCCGTTACTTCGTAATGACAAACGGTATTTTTATGTATAACACACCTTCTAACCCGCTCATTTTTAATAGATTTAGGATACATAAAAGGCAGTTTCTCAATAAAAAGCAGTTTTTCTGAAAGATTTACCAAAAAATCAGTTTTGACTTGATTTGAAAACTGTATTTTAAGAAAAGAAGCAATATGTTCTATATCTTCTTTAGCATTATCAGTAATAACAACTTCTCTCATTCAGCTATTAGTTTACCAATAAAATCGTTAGCCGATGAATACCTACCTGCATCAGCATCATCTAATCCTTTTTGAATACGTTCTTTGACATTAGGCGAGATTGAATCCCAAAAATCTCCTTTGGGTTTTACTTTCTCAAACGATATATCCATGTATTTCAGGAGACTTTCTAATACTTTTTCCTGTTCGCTATTGACTTCTAAAATTAATGTTGACATACTTTGAAAGTTTAGTAATCAAATATAGAGATTTTAACTATTTGTATCAAGAAAAATAGGCTACTATTTCTTCAAAATCCCCTCCAAAACCTTTATATCCCCATCAACCTTCGGGGGTGTAATTCCTAAAATTGCTGCCACAAACGGATATACGTGGATATTATCAAAAGCAGGGATTTTTACACCCGATTTAATGTTTGGACCTTTTGCGTAGAAAATTGCTCCCATTTCGGGCGTTATCGAAGGGTCGAAGCCATGAACGCCCCAAACCGCACGAGTTTCGGGCTTTTTGGCCAATGATTCTTTAGAATAAATGCTATATGCTGGCTCAACCACAAAAAACAAATCACCGATGCGTGGATGCGTATTAAAATGCAGTTTTGCAGGAATTTCGGCCTTTTTATAGACTTTAAAGTGCGATTCTCTTGCTTTGATTACATTATAAATTGAATCTTCTTTGGCTTTATTTTTTACGAAAATATTCGCATGGGTCATGTTATTCACGAAAATAAAATCGTCTTTCGGTAAGCCTGCCAAAATATCTTCTTGATAAATAAAATACTCAGGTTTGTTTTGCATTTCGTACATTCCGTGGTCGGCAACTAAAATCACGTTTACGGGCAAATCTATCTTTTTCAAACCTTCCACCAACATTCCAACCAAACTATCGGCTTCCATAACTGCCTCTTTAGTTTTTTGCCCATTGGGGCCATATTCATGACCTTGTGTATCGACCATCGAAAAATAAATAGTCATTAAATGCGGGCGTTCGGCTTCGGGTAATTTCAGCCAATCGAAAACGGCATTTACACGTTTTTTGTGCGGCACGGCATCATCAAATCTATGATAATAACTCGGAAATTCTCCCTCAATTCGAGCTTCTGAACCTACCCAAAAATACGAAGCTGATTTCATACCGTTTTGCTGTACCAACTGCCAAAGTGGTAAACCACCATAATAATAAGAGTCTTCAACTTTGGCACGCTGGCGAATCGAGTAGAATGTATCTCGACCTTTATCATAAAAAGTATTATCGACTAAGCCATGATTGCCAGGGTAAAGCCCCGTAACGAGCGTATAATGATTCGGAAAAGTTTTACTCGGAAACGACGGACGCATCATTTCCGCCGCCGCACCTTGCTTGATAAACTCTTTGATATTGGGCGTATTATATTTCTCTACATAATCGTGTCGGAAACCATCAAACGAAACCATGACGACATATGGTTTATTGTTTTGAGCAAAAACAGAAATGCTTAGTATCAGTAAAATGAGTAAACTGAGATTTTTTTTTGTAGTGAAAAACATATTTTGTTGTTAGATAAGATGAAAATGTGGGGTAAAATTATAGATAATTAGTTTATTTGATATACTTGACGAGTAAAATAACATTCGATTAACAAACATTTTTACCAATCTTAGGGAAATGATATAAAATATTATTTATTTGCAATCCCGAACTGTTACACAAAATTCACCCGATATACTTACACAATGAGTTTTTTGAGCGAAGAACAAACCTCACAACTTGCTCCCGATGCCTCTTCATTGAAAGCAGGAAAAGACCTTGCCAACGACCGCAAATGGCTCAACTATCAATCAAACGCCCGAGTACTTTGGGGCGAAGTGCAAGGAAGCGGCAAAGACCCGTATCGTACACAAATCGACCTTCAAAATATTGCTTTTAAATGCTCTTGTCCAAGTCGAAAATTTCCGTGCAAACATGGTTTAGGCTTGCTCTTTTTGGTAGCAAAAAAGGGTGGAGAAATTCCACAACTCGATACCGAACCAGCGTGGGTAAGCGACTGGATGAATAAGCGAACCGAGAAAGTTGAAACCAAAGCAAAAAAAGAAGAAGCCGAAGAAGCAGACCCAAATAAGGCCGAAAAACAAGCAAAAGACAAAGAAAAACGACAAAATGAGCGTTTACTGAAAGTCGAAGCTGGAATTGCCGAATTGGATTTGTGGCTCAGAGATATGGTCAGAACGGGTATTTTATCTTTACCAGAAAAAGGTTCACAGTATTTTGAAAAAATGGCCGCCCGTATGGTTGATTCTCAAGCCACAGGTTTTGCGTCGCTCATCAAAGGCTTTACAAAAATCAATTTTTATCAAGGCGATGCTTGGCAAACCGAAGCCCTCGAAATTGCTGCCAAAATTCATCTACAAATTGAGGCTTTCAAGAATTTAGAGCAGCTCCCACCGCCATTGCAAGAAGAAATAAAAAGTAGAATCGGCTGGAATATTCAGCAAAAAGAATTGTTGGAAAACACAACCGCTGAAGTAATTGATGATGATTGGGTGGTAATTGGCCGACGAACAACCCAAGAAGACGACATTACGATTCAGCGAAATTGGCTATATGGCTGTGCATCAAAGCGTTATGCCTTGATTCTTAATTTTGCGTATCGAACGGCCGCCATCGAGACTGCTCTTGTTCCTGCCACGAGTTCGAAGGCGAAGTTAGTTTTTTATCCTTCAAATACTCCCTTTAGAGCTATCGTAAAGCAACATCTCGAAAACAAATCTTATATTCCACAGGCAATCGAAGGCATTGAAAATTGGGAAGAAGCACAGAATTATTATGCCGAAATCTTAGCTCAAAATCCGTGGGCAGATGATGTACCAATGTTGGTCGAAAACCTCAGTTTTGTACCGAATCAAAACCAATGGTTTTTGAAAGATTCACTCGGAAATATCATGCCTTTTTCACCCGAATTCGACCCTCAGAAAATCTTTCATCTACTCGCCATTTCGGGAGGGCATCCACTGAGTTTATTTGTTTTGCGTCAAAATTCACACATTTTCCCACTGGGTATTGTTCAAAATTATAGCTACCAATTAGTATGAGTTACTGGAATAATCTCAAAAAAAGTGCGTTGTTGGGTACAGAAAAAATGCCTTTACAAGCTGAATTGCTTCCGCCCGCTATCAAAGAAAAACTGGATAAAACCAATAAAAACGACCACGAAGGCTATCTACTAAAAGCAGCCGCAATGGTGATGATTTATGAAAAAGTAGGGCAAAGTCCAGATAATGTTACATTACCCGAATTTGCTCCTGCTGAAGAAGAAACGCAGGATTTTTGCAGCAATGAGGCCATTTTTGCACTAAAAACTATCACACAGTCTGATAATTTCAATGTTTATTTGTTTGATTATTTTATAGATAAATGTATTGAAAAAAACTGGGTATTACCCGAAAATCAATTAGTAGAAGTTTTGAATAAAACCAATACTAAAATTTTACCGAAGGTTCATGAAATTTTGGGTGCAAGAGGAAAATGGTTGACACAATTTAATGAAGCATGGCAAATTCAAGATAAAACAGTTGACAAAAAAACAATTTGGGAAGAAGGAAAACCATCGGAACGAAAAACGCTATTTGCAGGATTACGAGCAGAGGCACCCAACGAAGCACTCGACCTACTGAAACAATCGTGGGAACAAGAATCAGCCAACGACCGCAAAGATTTTATCAATCAGTTAGCCACCAATATTAGCATTACTGATGAGGAATTTTTGACTGAAAAATATAAAGAACTCAGCACGAGTAAATCGAACCAAAAACCTATTACGGTCGAGATGATTCGGAATATTAATTTACTTCGTTTGATGATTCACAATAGTAGTTTTGGGCAAGAAGTTTTTCAGAAAATCAGTACTTACATTGAGCAGAAAAAAGGTTTTTTAGGTTTAGGAAATTCAACAAAGCTCAATTTACCCAAAAATGAAGATGATTTCTGGAATGGCAATGCCATGCATCAACTTTTTGGTTTTGATAAACTCAGTTCGGCCAAAGGCATCTCAGATGCTCAATATTGGTTTGGAGAGCTGGTTCGGCATCTTCACCCACAATATTGGTCTGATTTCTTTGAAAATGACTACAAGAAAATAATTGTATTTTTTAAAGATGCCAACGGTAGCAAACAAAAAGATAAAACTTCTTTTCTATACCAGTTTAGCCACGCTATGCAAATGGCAGACTCAATACAAATTATCAGTTTTTTTGATGCCCTTACTGCCGATGCAAAAGACATAAATTGGATAGATTTAGTACAGAAACTACCCGCACAAACGAAAGAAAAAATCATTATTCAGCACGTAAATTTAGATTTTCATTCATTAAAAGAATTGATGAAAACAAGCACTGAAGATTGGTCTGATAACTTCTCTCATACGGTAATGAAAGCACTGATTAGTGAAATGGAACGGAATAATTATTATGCGTTATCGGAAAAAGATTTTGTTAATCGTCTGGGGCGAAAATTATCTTTAAAAATCAAAAACAACATCATTGACTACGGAAAAAGCCTTTCGCAAGATTGGCAACGAAACTATTGGCAATTAACATTTTCGGAGAGTATTCTTAAACAGTTAGACCTCAAAGAAGAAATTAGTAAAATTATATTTGATTGATTTTTAACCACAAAGGCACTAAGATTCACTAAGACATTTACACATAAACTGCTCTATGAGTCATTTTAAATTACTTATAATAAATACTTTAAATACAAAATACCTGTTCACTAAAAAACATTCACTCATTCTAACATTCACTCATTCACTCATTGATATTATGAACGTATTACGCCAACACGCCGAACAACAATTTGCTCACGAAATAGAAGAAATTAGCAAACAAGATACTCAGAAACGACCAACCAACTGGAATCTTTCGCCACAAGCAGTAGTAAGCTACTTAATGGGCGGCAAACTCAAAAATGGTTTTGAAATTTCGCCAAAATATATCGGTAGCAGAAGATTGATGGAGATTGCGGTAGCCACACTCACTACTGACCGAGCATTATTACTTTATGGTTTACCTGGCACGGCAAAATCGTGGGTGGCAGAGCATTTGGCGGCAGCCATTAGTGGCGATTCTACGCTATTGATTCAAGGCACGGCTGGCACGAGCGAAGAGTCGGTAAGATACGGCTGGAACTATGCTCGATTACTGGCCGAAGGTCCATCAGAAAATGCCCTCGTAGTTACGCCGATGATGCACGCCATGAAAAACGGAAAAATTGCACGTATCGAAGAATTGACCCGTATTACAGCCGATGTACAAGATACACTCATCACGATTCTTTCAGAAAAAACGTTACCTGTACCCGAACTGAATATCGAAGTACAAGCGGTAGCAGGTTTCAACGTAATTGCCACCGCTAATAACCGAGATAAAGGCGTAAACGAACTTTCGGGAGCATTAAAACGCCGTTTTAATACAGTTATTTTGCCCGTTCCAGATTCGATGGAAGAAGAGATTTCGATTGTACAAACTCGTGTATCGAGCCTACAAAAAGCACTTGATTTACCTGCTGAAGCACCAGCTTTGCGAGAAATACAAAGAATCGTAACGATTTTCAGAGAATTACGTGCAGGCATAACGGCCGATGGAAAAACCAAAATCAAAACTCCAACCAGCACCATGAGTACCGCCGAAGCGATTTCGGTAGTAAACAGTGGTTTGGCATTGGCCGCTCATTTTGGCGATGGACGTTTAAATTCACAAGATTTAGCTGCTGGATTGGTAGGTGCAATTGTAAAAGACCCCGTACAAGACAAAGTTGTTTGGAACGAATACCTCGAAACCGTAATCAAACCTCGTGAAGATTGGAAAGATGTTTATCGTGCGTGCAAGGATATTGTAATGTAAAACAATTAATAGCAATGGAAATATCGTCTAATGTTTACCAAAATATCCGTCAATTACTGCATGATGCTCGCAAGAAAGTAGCCATTACGGTTAATACCATAATGGTAGAAACTTATTGGGAAATAGGTAGGCAGATTATTGAAGAAGAACAAAATGGAAAAGATAGAGCCGAATATGGTGCATATCTTATCCAAGACCTTTCTAAGAAACTTACAGATGAGTTTGGTGAAGGGTTTAGTGTGCAAAGCCTAAGAAATTTTCGTTCTTTTTATCTCAGTTTCTCAATTCGCTCCGCAGTGCGGAGCGAATTGAGTTGGACTCATTATAAGATGATTATGCGAGTAGAAAATGAGAAAGCAAGGGAATTTTATGTAAAAGAATCCATCGAAAATCATTGGAGTACACGCACACTCGAAAGGCAAATTGGCTCTTTTTATTACGAACGCTTATTATCCAGTAATGATAAAATTCCAGTCATTGAAGAGGCCAAAGAGAATACAATTCCTATTAGCCCCAAAGACATCTTGAAAGACCCATACGTTTTTGAGTTCTTGGGGCTTCCAACAAATCATTCACACAAGGAAAAAGATATTGAAAATGGACTAATTCAGCATTTACAAAAATTTTTGCTCGAACTTGGAAAAGGCTTCGCTTTTGTCGCCCAACAAAAATATATAAGTACAGAATCGTCCAAGTTTTATATAGATTTAGTTTTCTACAACTATATGCTCAAATGCTTCGTACTTATTGACCTAAAAATTGGTAAACTGACCCATCAAGACATCGGTCAAATGGATATGTATGTACGAATGTATGATGACCTGTATAGACAGGCACATGATAGTCCAACGGTAGGGTTGATACTTTGCCAAGAAAAAGATGCAACTATTGTAAAGTATTCCGTTTTGAATGATAAAGAGCAATTATTTGCCTCACAATATAAACTACAATTTCCAAGTGAAGAGGAATTGACAGAAGAATTGAATAGAGTCCGAATTTACTTGGAATCAGAACAAACAAAAAAATAAAAAAATGCCCATTACAATTCTCGGCATACGACACCACGGCGTAGGTTCGGCCAAAAACGTACTTGAAATGCTGGAGCAAATTCAGCCAGATATGATTTTGGTTGAAGGTGCACCCGAACTCGGCCAAATCTCGCATTGGATTGGAGATAAACAACTCAAAACACCAGCGGCAGTTTTGGGCTATAACATCGACGACCCAAAGCAAGCAACATTCTATCCATTTGCCGAATTTTCGCCTGAGTGGCAAGCCATTTTATATGCCAATACAAAGCAGATACCCGTCAGAATGATGGATTTGCCTTTGGCTATCAATTTTCAGATTGACGCAAATTTAAAAGCTGAAAAACTCAAATTACAGGAAGAAATAAAACAAAACGAAACGGAAGAAATACAGGATTTTCCATTTCCTCCACAAATATACAAAGACCCTATTTCTCATTTTTCAGATTTGGCAGGGTATGATGATTCTGAACTTTGGTGGGAACATCAATTTGAGCAAAAATATACAAAAACCAACGCTAAAGAGCATTTTGAGGCGGTTTTATTGATGATGACCGAGCTTAGAAACGCTCAAATAAAATCATCATTAGAAGAAGAAAATATCGCTCGTGAAGCATACATGCGTGAGCTTATACGCAAAGCTCAGAATGAAATGTATGCTAATATCGTGGTTGTTTGTGGAGCATGGCACGCCCCTGCTCTACTCGATATTGATGGTACGGCCAAGCAAGATACCAAGATTTTGAAGGCTTTGCCAAAAACCAAAAACAAAGTTACCACCACTTGGATTCCGTGGACCAACGATCGCCTTTCGATGTTTAGTGGCTATGGTGCAGGCATTACTTCGCCAGGTTGGTACGAGCATCTATGGAAACACGGCGAAAAAGACGATGGCTCTCGTTGGCTTACAAAAGTGGCTCGTTTGTTTCGCAAAAACAAAATGGATACTTCTACGGCTCACATTATAGAAGCTCTTCGTTTGGCCAAAACACTGGCAAGTTTACGCTCGCTTTCAAAAGTCGGGTTAATTGAACTCAATGAAGCTACCCAAACTGTGATGTGTATGGGCGATGGCATTCTGCTCGAATTGGTCAAAAAAGAGCTAATTGTTGCCAATCGAATCGGTAAAGTGCCTGCTGAGTTACCGAAATTGCCTCTGCAAGATGATTTTGAGACTTTGGCCAAGAAATATCGTTTGCCGATTACGGCCGAAAAAAAAGAATATGAATTAGACCTCCGCAAAGAATTAGACCTCAATCGAAGCAAATTTATTTATCGACTCGAAATACTGGAAATAACTTGGGGTCAGCGAATATATGCCCGCAGCAAAGGCACTTTCAAAGAAGCATGGACGCTGAAATGGGAGCCAGAAATGTTTATCAGTTTGATTGAAAAAGGCATTTGGGGCAATAGTATTGAAGATGCTTGCACAAAATATTTAGTTGATAAAAGTCAAAAATCAAGTGCCATAAAAGACTTAGCCGAAATGATTCAGAAAGCAATTCCTGCCGAATTATTTGGAGCAATTGAGCATCTTTTGGTCAAAATCAACGAAGTAGCAACGGTTTCGGCCGATATTTTGGAGTTGATGACGGCACTCTCGCCTTTGGTGGAGGTTAGTCGATACGGCAATGTTAGAAAAACCGATTTAAGTGCCATCAACCAATTAGTTGAGGGTTTACTAACTCGTATTTGCATCGGATTACCGAATGCTTGTTATGGTTTAGATGATGAAAATTCTCGCAAAGTTTTTGAATATATCAAGCAAGTAAACGAAGCAACAAGACTTTTAGAAAATCAAGATTTAACCGATACTTGGCTCAAAACGCTACAAATTCTACTCGAAAAACAAGGCATTAACCCTATCATTTTGGGTTGTACTTGCCGATTATTATTCGATGCAAAGGCTATTGATGAAAGCGAAACCGCTCGCAGATTTGGCTTAGCACTTTCGGCAGGAAACGAACCTATTTTCTCGGCTGGTTGGTTAGAAGGTTTTCTGAAAGGCAGCGGAATGATTTTGCTCTACGACAATGTTCTTTGGAATTTACTCTATAAATGGGTTTTTGAGTTGCCCAATGAATATTTTATAGAACTGCTACCCATTCTCCGACGCACCTTTACAAAATTTGAACCTTCAGAGAGAAAACAACTGGGCGAAAAAGCCAAAGCAGGAGCAAATCTCGAAAAAACGATTGTTTTGGAAGAAACGAATAACGAAACATTTAATATCGAAAGAGCTAAAAAACCGCTGGCAATGATTGAACTTTTGTTGGGGATAAAATAGAATTATTTAATAAATGAAAGCAGCTCAAAAAACATTTGCCGAAGATTTAGATTTTAAGATTTGGTCAACCAAAGGCACTAAATTTATTGCCCACGAACGCCTTTTGCTCAAGCATCGGCTTTCAAATCAGTCGCTTAGTTACCTTACGGCTTATGTGGTTATTGTCAATCTTATACCACTTTTCAATACCACAAAACATTTACTTTCGGCCGATTTGATTTCGTTCGTAACAACTGTATTATCTATTTTAGTATTGGTTTTTGGGCAAATAGAATCATCGGCAGAGTATAATCTGAAAGCACTTAAACAGCACGAATGTGGCCGCCAATTGGCCAAATTACACCTCGAACTAAGCAATATTACTTTATCAAAAGTCTCGGATGATGAACATAATTTTATGCAATTGGCTCAAAAATATTCTGATATTTTAGATGTGTACGAAAACCACGATAGCATTGATTATTTGCTTTTTAAGACCAAAAATCCGAGTAAATATTCGGTTTCGGAAAGCGAAAAATGGAAAGTTCGCATCAAATACTATTTCTCGAATGTTTTCTTATATCATTTTCTAATTTTCTCTCCAATCATTTTGGCAGGAATTTACACCACTTTTTACTCATGAACACAGAAACTCTCAAACGTTGGCGATTGATTTTAGGCGGAGATAAAGCTGATGGAACAGGCTGCACTCTAAATGGTACTGAATATCAAATGGATGCCGCCCTTTCAGCCTTATACGAATTTGAACGTAAACAAAAATTTGATTACGAAGAAAAAGATAATACAAAAGTAGGACGAGGAGGTTCTCAACCCAATATTGCCCGTTGGTTGGGAGACATTAACAGCTATTTCCCGAAATCAGTTGTTCAAGTCATGCAAAATGACGCTTTACGCCAACCCGAACTTCAAAAAAAACTAATGCTCGAACCAGAGATTCTTGAGCAAGCAACTCCAAACGTACAACTATTAGCCCACTTGATGGAATTAGGAAAACTAATTCCTTCCAAAACTAAAGATACTGCTCGTAGAGTAGTTGAAAAGGTTGTTGAAGAGCTTTTACAGAAATTAGAGCAGAAAACCGTTCAGGCGATTTCAGGAGCAATTAACAGAAGTACTCGTAACAAACGACCAAGATATAATGAAATTGATTGGAATACGACTATTCGTAAAAACCTAAAGCATTATCTCCCAGATTATAAGACCATTATACCTGAAGAACGTATAGGTTATGGTCGTAAAAGTAAGCGTTCGCTAAAAGATGTGGTTCTTTGCCTCGACCAAAGTGGCTCAATGGGAAGTTCTGTCGTATATACGGGTATATTTGGAGCAGTTATGGCTTCCATTCCTAATATTAAAACTCAATTAGTTGCCTATGATACTGAAGTTGTAGATTTGACCGAAGACTTAAAAGACCCTATTGATTTATTATTTGGCGTACAATTAGGTGGAGGCAATGACACAAATAAAGCCTTAAAATATTGCCAAAGCATCATCACCAAACCTGATGAAACTATTTTAGTCTTAATCTCAGATTTATATGAGGGTGGTGGTGAACCAGAAAAACAAATGCGATTGCGAATGCAAGAACTCATTGCAGATGGAGTTCAATTTATTGTCTTATTAGCATTAGATGACAGAGGGACTCCTTCTTTTGAGCAGGGAAATGCTAAATTCTTGGCCAATCTGGGCGTTCCTGTTTTTGCTTGTACGCCCGATATTTTCCCTGATATGATGGCCGCCGCAATCAGTAAACAAGATATGGCTCAATGGGCTGGCGATAATGATATTGTGTTGAAAGGAGCAAAAGGACAGTAATATTTTGTAAGAAACTTTACGAGGGTTATATCACAAACTGATATAACTCTTTTTTATGAATCAGGTGGATGATTAAATTACATGAATTGAATTAAACAATGAAAAAATTGTATTTAATTTGAACATAATTTTTGACCAAAACCTCATGAAAAAACTTCTTCTATTTGGTATTCTTTGCTTGGTATTCATTTCTGTACAAGCTCAAAAACAAAAAGTAATCCTTGATTGCGATTTAGGCGATGACATTGATGATGCCTACGCCGTAGCTTTAATGTTGGCCAGTACCGATAAATTTGATATTCTGGGCATTACAACTTGCTACGGACGCACCAACGACCGTGCAGAATTGGCTTGCAAAATGCTCTATGAAACTGGTTTAGAAAAAATACCCGTTGCTATGGGACGAAATACTTCAAACATAGACGAGCGTGCAAACTGGTATGCCGAACAGTATTATTGGTCGAAAGGGTTCAGTAAAGTCAAACCGATTCAGCAATCTGGGGCTGATTTTATTATCGAACAATTACGAAAATATCCTAATGAAGTAATTTTATTTTCGGTTGGGCCCGTAACCAACATGAAGGATATTATTGAAAAAGACCCACAAGCATTGAAATTGGCCAAGAAAGTAATTGCAATGTTTGGTTCGTTTTATATTGGTTATAATGGTAGCCCAACCATCAACCCCGAATGGAATGTTAAAGTTGATATTGAAGCCTCAAAGAAGTTTGTCAATTCGGGGGCAAATATCGTTTATGCGGGGCTTGACATAACAGCTTTCGTGAAATGGGATAAACTGATGCAAGAAAGATTACTTTACCGCCAAAGCCCACTCACCAATGCTCTTTGTGGCCTCAAAACCCTTTGGTCGAATACGGCAACTCCTACGCTTTTCGATGCGGTGGCCATCGGAATGGCTCTTTACCCCGATTTATTCAAGACCGAAAAAGTTTTCGTTGAAGTTGACGACAAAGGTTATACTCGCATTGATAAAACCAAAACGCCTAATGCCGAAATTGGCGTAAGCATCAACACCGATGAGTTTTTGAAGCGAATAATGGATGTTTATTTAAAGCAGAATTTAGGAAGATGAACAAAAAAATATATGTAATTGGAAGCTCAAACACCGATATGGTAGTTAAATCCGAGAAATTACCAGCCGCAGGTGAAACCATTCTTGGAGGTACATTTCTGATGAATGCGGGCGGAAAAGGAGCAAATCAGGCAGTTGCCGCAGCAAAACTGGGGGCGGATATAACTTTTGTCAGTAAAGTTGGTGATGATATTTTTGGTAAACAGGCCATTCAAGGGTTTCAAAAAGAAGGAATCAATACCGATTTTGTTTTTACTGATACTGAAAATCCGTCGGGCGTAGCTTTGATTTTAGTTGATGCCAAAGGCGAAAACAGTATTGCAGTTGCTTCAGGAGCAAATGGAAATTTGCAAATAGCCGAAGTAGAAAAAGCCATTGAACAGATTTCAGCCAATAATATGGTTTTACTACAACTCGAAATTCCGATACCGACCGTAGAATTTGCCATAAAAAAATGCTATGAAAATGGTGCAAAAGTAATTTTGAATCCTGCTCCTGCCCAAAAACTCGATGAAACAGTCTTTCAATACATCGACATCATCACACCCAACGAAACCGAAGCGAAATTATTGACTGGAATAAAAGTTACTGACCTTGAAAGTGCCAAGCAAGCAGCTCTCAAATTCCACGAAAAAGGTGTAAAAAATGTCATTATTACACTTAGTTCAAAAGGAGCATATTTGCACAATTCAACGATCAATCGTTTAATTGCTGCTCCTGTCGTTCAAGCAGTTGACACCACCGCCGCAGGTGATGTTTTTAACGGAGCTTTGACTGTTGCTCTTTCTGAAGAAAATGATTTAGAGCAAGCCATAGATTTTGCTTGTAAAGCTGCTGCTATTTCGGTTACTCGCATGGGGGCTCAAGCGTCTGCTCCTTTGCGGAGTGAGGTGAATTTTTAACAAGAATAAATCAATTGCCGTCTGGGCGATACCATTTATCTTGTCCTGAAACAGATTTGCACATAAACATGAACAAAAACCTTAGATTATTTCTTATCTTTTTGATAAATATAAAAGCGTTTTCACAAACGTATGAAAAAGTATTTATAACTTCTGATACTACTATTTATTTAGGTGTCTGTGAACAAGGCTCACCTCCATCGTTTCCTGGAGGTGATAAGAAAATGACATTTTATATGAAGAAATATATGTGTCCTGCTTATAAAGCGAATAAATTAAAAGGCTCAGTTTTATTTAGTTTTGTTGTGGAAAAAGATGGGACTTTATCTAAAATCAAAGTAGAGGAAAATGGGCAACCCTTGATTGTAACGAATGAAATTAAATGTGCACTTAATTGTATGCCTATGTGGAAGCCAGCAATATCTTGTATTTATGAGAATAAAACAAAGGATTTAGGTTATTATAGGCACATATATTACGGGAGCGTTGACCGAGAAAAATGTATTTATTTTCCACATGAAAATTTGAAAAACTAAACCCGCTCTGCGAAGAATATTTCTTCGCAGAGGCGTTTTAACCTCTCCTAATGTTAGTCCAATGGCGAAACTATCTTGAATTACAAACCAAAATAAACGATGCCGTTTCACTTTCATCAATAACCAAAGTTACTCTATTTCCTATTTTCAAATCAGCTTTAGTAACAGCACCCATTGAGTTTTTAATTGTAGTACCATTGGTAAATTTAATAGTCTGAACAACTCCATCATTTCGTCTGATATTTATTGAGTTATTTGCCACCTCTATTATTTGACCTGTACCGCCAGTACCATTACAGGGGTCATTTCCTTGTGAAATTTCAGTTTTATTATCAGAATTTATATTCTTGACGATATTTCTATCATTCATGAGTGGCTGGTCTTTTGGGTAAATGGCATATAAAGCACTTGCACTTACTATAATAATTATAGTCGTGACGGCAATTATGGCTTTATAATTTTTTGAACGTAGCCATCGAGCAAAAATCAAAAAAGCCCAATATCCAACCATCACACCAAGTGCATTTAATAGTATATCATCAATATCAAAAATACCCACTCCTAATGCTACCTGCGGCAGTTCAATACTAAGACCAGCGACAATGGCAATAAATAGTATGATTTTCCAATTTAATTTTTGGTTGATAAAAGGCACAAGAAAGCCGATTGGCACAAGCAAAGCAATATTTCCGATTAGGTTAATACCCGCAATAATTAATCCTTTATGCCCAAGCAGGTAAGGCAGAATGGTCTTGAAAGGCACAAAATTTGGTCCATGACCTGCGTTTGTTCCCGAGAAATTCAACATTAGTTGGCCTATCTGAATAGTTGGCATATCCTTAAAGACCATAACCTTGATTAGGATTGCACAATAGATTATGAAAACAGATATTGAAAGTAATCGCTTCTTCATTGTTTTGTGAGTAAATGTTTCGAGTTATTTGTCCAAAATTAATCTCTCAAAAAAGTAAAAATGAAAGAATGTTCTGAAACCCTCAAAATTTGTGATGAATTTAGTATTTTAACAATTAAATTTTGTACATTATCTTTGTTTTATACGACAATAAAAAACAAACCTCAACCTTAACATGAAAAACAAACTCCTACTTATTATTTTCTGCTTACTATCTACACTCACCTACGCTCAAAAAATGATAACCATGAGCAAAGACCAACTCAAAGATAAAATCATGGGTGGTTGGGCAGGTCAAACGATTGGTGTTACGTTTGGAGCTCCCGTAGAATTCAAATTCAATGGAACCATGATTAACGACTACCAGAAAATTCCGTGGTATGATGGTTTACTACAAAAGACAATGACCAATAACCCAGGAGTTTACGACGACCTCTACATGGATTTGACATTCGTTGAAGTTTTCGAGCGTGAAGGACTCGACGCTCCAGTTGAATCGCACGCTAAATCTTATGCAAATGCAGGTTATATGCTTTGGCACGCCAATCAAGCGGCTCGCTATAATATTTTGCAAGGAATCATGCCGCCTGCTTCGGGACATTGGCACAATAACCCACACGCCGATTGCATTGATTATCAGATAGAAGCAGATTTTGCTGGACTGATGTCGCCCGGAATGCCCAATACAGCCTCGAAGATTTCGGATAAAATTGGACATATCATGAACTACGGTGATGGCTGGTACGGTGGTGTTTATATCGGAGCAATGTATTCGTTGGCTTTAACATCAAACGATATAAATTATGTAGTTAATGAAGCCTTAAAGACGATTCCGAAAGAATCACAGTATTATAAATGTATTGCCGATGTGATAAAATGGCACAAGATGTATCCCGATAATTGGAAGAAAACTTGGTTTGAATTACAACAAAAATGGACAAACGATATTGGCTGTCCCGACGGTGTTTTTGCTCCTTTTAATATTGATGCTACTATCAACTCAGCTTATGTTGTTTTGGGCTTACTTTACGGCAAAGGAGATTTTACCCAAACAATGGAAATAACCACTCGCTGCGGCCAAGATGCCGACTGTAATCCATCTTCAGCAGGCGGAATTTTGGGGGCAATGTTGGGCTACAAAGCTATTCCCGAATATTGGAAATTAGGTTTGAAGGCAATCGAAGATATGGATTTTAAATACACTTCCACTTCGCTCAATGATGTGTATGAAATTGGAACAAAACACGCTTTACAAAACATAGAACGCAACGGTGGCAAAGTTTCGGGCGATATGATTACTATTAAAAGCCAAATACCAACGGCAGTCAGATTTGAGGAAAGTTTCAAAGGGCATTATCCACTTGATAAAAAATGGATTGGTAAAAATTTAGACAATGAAATCGAACTCGAATTTGAAGGAAATGGCTTTGTAGTGAAAGGAGAAGCCAAACCAAAAGAAGGTAGTTCATGGGACTCGAAAAGTGACAAATTTGCGAGTGTTGAGGTTTATATTGATGAAAAACTAAGCGAAACAACTAAACTTCCAGTAAAATTCACTACTCGTCGCCACGAAATTTGCTGGAAATACGAACTAAACGACGCACCTCATAAAGTAAAACTAAAATTGCTCAACCCCGACCCCGAAGTGCTTTGCTATTTATCAGAATTAATTTGGTATTCGAGCAAACCACAACAAAAAATGACCATCGGTACTTTTGGACCTTATAAGAAGAAATAGCTTCAGTAAGGTATTTCAAACTTCATTGCCGTCTGCTTTAGCTGACGGTTACTGAAAAAATAAAAACAAATTGGCTTTAGCCTAAAATTGATTTTGGCTAAAGCCATTCAAGTTTAGTATCTATTTTACCGTCAGCTAAAGCAGACGGCAACGAAAATGTATAAAACCTAAACTCAATAAAACTATGTTCATCATTCAAGATTATACTCTCGCCGTTATTTTTACACTGGTCACGATGCTTTGCTGGGGTTCGTGGGCAAATACCCAAAAATTAACTTCTAAAGATTGGCGTTTTGAGGCCTTCTATTGGGACTACGTTCTTGGTATTTTATTAATGTCTGTCATTTTTGCTTTTACTTTCGGAAGCATTGGCGATGGTGGTCGCAGTTTCTTAGCCGACATTCAACAGGCTGATAGTCAAAGCATTCAGTCAGCCATTATTGGTGGTATTGTATTTAATGCCGCAAATATTTTACTCGTTGCAGCCATCACAATTGCAGGAATGTCGGTAGCATTTCCTGTCGGTATTGGTTTAGCGTTGGTCATTGGAGTGATTGTCAATTACTTAGATAATCCAGTGGGTGATAAAACCTTACTTTTCGGAGGAATGGCTTTGATTGTTTTAGCAATTTTACTAAACGCCAATGCTTACCGAAAAATGCAAAGCGGGCAAGGCAGCGTTTCGACCAAAGGCTTAGTTTTGTCAGTTGTGGCGGGTATTCTGATGGGTTATTTCTATAAATATGTTGCCGCATCAATGTTTCCTGATTTCAATGTTCCCGAAGCAGGAAAATTAAGTCCATATACTGCCGTTTTCTTTTTTGCGATTGGTGTTTTACTGAGTAATTTTTTATTCAATACTTTACTAATGAAACGCCCATTCGAAGGAAAACCTGTTAGTTATGCTGACTACTTCAATGGTTCATTCAAAAATCACTTGATGGGAGTTTTGGGAGGAATGATTTGGTGCAAAGGAATGTCTTTTAATATCATTGCTTCTGGAAAAGCTGGTCCTGCCATTTCTTATGGCTTAGGGCAAGGTGCTACAATTGTGGCCGCTATTTGGGGAATTTATATCTGGAAAGAATTTAAAAATGCCCCAAAAGGTACCTCAACCATGCTCAATATAATGCTTTTGTGCTATGTGATTGGTTTAGGAATGATAATTGCGGCGAGATAAAATTTTGGGTAAAAAAAGCTCTAATTGCAACAATTTTCAAAAAAACGTTGTTAAAATTTATGAGTAAACCAACTCAGAATTCCAAACTCAGCATTCAGAACTCTTGAAACATCTCGCTTACCTCAATAAATACTTTCTGAAATACAAATGGTACTTGATTCTTGGTATCATTTTCACAATCGTTTCCAACCTTTTTGGTATCATTCCTGCCCAAATTGTGCGTCATGCACTCGATTTGGTGAAGGAAACGATTGATATTTATTTTCTCTACGATAATTCGCAGACTCAAAAATCCATGTACGATGTCTTCACGACCAGCATCGGTATTTATGGTTTATTGATTTTGGCAATGGCTATCTCGAAAGGTATATTTCTATTTGCCGTTCGTCAGACCATCATTGTGATGTCTCGGCACATTGAGTTTGATTTGAAAAACGAAATTTATGCTCATTATCAAAGCCTGCCTTTGAGTTTTTATCGCCAAAACAATACTGGTGATTTAATGGCTCGTATCTCGGAAGACGTCAGTAAAGTACGTATGTACGTTGGCCCATCGCTCATGTATTTGATGAATATGTTTGTGTTGGTTGTCTTGGTTTTGAGCTATATGTTTTCGGTCAATACTCGTCTCACTTGGTGGGTTTTGTTGCCAATGCCTGTTCTTTCAGCCAGTATTTTTATGGTAAGCAGCACCATGAATAAGCGTTCGGAAGAAATTCAGAAAAGCCTTTCTAAACTTTCAACGTTTGTGCAAGAAGCATTTTCTGGAATCAGAGTGTTAAAAGCATTTGCTCGTGAAGACGATTCAGCTAAACGATTTACGGCCGAAAGTGATGTTTATAAATCAAAATCATTGGCATTGACTCGTGTCGATGCTTTGTTTTCGCCAACAACGGCCTTATTGATTGGTTTAAGTACTGTTTTGTGCGTATATGTGGGTGGACAAGAAATCATTGCAGGAAGATTAACCCCAGGAAACGTAACGGAGTTTATTATGTACGTATTTATGCTCACTTGGCCCCTCATTGCTTTGGGTTGGACATCGAGCCAAATTCAGCGTGCAGCAGCTTCACAAAAACGTATCAATGAGTTTTTGCAGGTAAAATCCGAAATTGTTTCTACAAAAAATCTTACTACACTAATCGAAGGAAATATCAGTTTCCGAAACATTGATTTTGTTTACCCTGATTCGGGTATTCAAGCACTTAAAAACTTTAATCTTGATATAAAATCAGGAGAGTCAGTAGCCATTCTCGGCACGACGGGTTCTGGAAAAAGTACAATTGCGAATCTGATTGTGAGAATGTACGATACCACAAGTGGAGACATTCTTTTCGATGGTATTTCGATAAAAGAATACAATGTGCAGTATTTGCGTAGCCAAATGGGATATGTGCCACAAGAAGTATTTTTGTTTTCGGATACGATTATGAATAATGCCAAATTTGGCTCGCCAAACATCACCGATGAACAAGTAATTCAAGCTACAAAAGATGCTGATTTATATCAAAATATCATGGATTTCCCTGAGAAATTTGATACAAAACTCGGAGAAAGAGGCATTACTCTTTCGGGTGGACAGAAACAAAGACTTTCAATTACTCGTGCGATTGCACGTGAACCAAAGATTTTGATTTTGGATGATTGCCTTTCAGCAGTTGACACAAACACCGAAAATATTATCTTGAATAATCTCCAACGCATTATGCAAAACCGTACTTCGGTGATTATTTCTCACCGAGTTTCGTCGGCTAAACTGGCCGATAAAATCTTGGTTTTAGACAATGGTGAAGTTGTAGAACAAGGCACGCACGACGAACTTTACGAAAAAGGTGGAGCTTACCGAGAATTGTACGAAAAACAATTACAAACGGAGGAAGTTTGAGTCATAGATTCATTTTGAATATTTTTGGTAAAATATAAGTAAAGTATTTTCACTTTCATTGCCGTCAGTTTCAACTGACGGATACTCAATTAAAAACAAAATTTGACTTTAGTCAAACGATTCATTTAGACTAAAGTCAAATTTGTTTTGTTTCTGCTCCGTCCGTCAACTAAAGCAGACGGCAATGAATTATTATTGTTTGTAAATTGAAAACTTATCTTGAAATCTACTATGGACTAATTAATAACGTCTGTTATATCGGTCATCATATCGGCCACGATTACTTCTGCTGAAGTCCTCGTAAGTTACACGGTCGCCATCACGTTTTTCACGATTTATCCAACGGTTCAAGACAGTTAAGTCTTCCATCAAATCACGGCGTTCACGTGGGTCAAGCACACCATCACGTTTATAACGATTTTCTTTGTATTCGATTTGCTCTACTTCACGCAATAATCGTTTCGATTCACGAGAAGTGATACGTCCACTTTCAATTCCCCAAGCAATTTGACGACGAGCCTCACGTTGATAACTATCAATACGGTCATAATTATCTACTCTATCGTATCTGTCACGTCCAGCATTGCGGTCATATCCTCTTTGTGCATTGGCCACGGCAGCACTTGCTACCAACATTGCCACAATCATTAGCTTTCTCATAGTCTTCATCTGTTTTGTTTTCTGTTATTAAACTTCCTTAATTATTGGAATTTAATACTTAGATGCAAAACCTACTCGAAGGGTTTACTCAGCTTTTTGTTAATGATTGTTAATGCAATTTTAGGGGGTTATTCTCCGCTCGTCAGCACCTCAAAAGCCTGCTCAAATTCAATATTACGTACATTCTTGAAATGCTCATTATGGAAACTATCGAGCCTTTTCAAGATATTCACAATCATTGTTTTTTCGCTGGGCGTTAGTGTATCAAAAGCCATTTTTCCAACTTTATCCATATATGGCATACTTTCGGCCAGCACTTGCAACCCTTTTTCGGTGATTTTCACTCTTTTCGAGCGTTTATCATTTTCATCAGGAAATTCTTCGACCAAATCAGCAGCAATTAATCTTTTAATAATATCAATTCCCGACGGAAATTCCGACAACATTTCATAAATCAACTCACTTTTTTTTGGAGTCTTCAAATCCATCAACGAAATCAGATATATCCAATCTTCAATATTATTGAGCGGAAAATGATTCAATGCTTTTTTTGAGTAAAGATTTGAATACTTCACTAATCTACCCAACAAACCCGCCAATTGCCCGTTGACTGGCACGCTATGCCATTCTTCCAAAGATTGCGTACTATGCTCGGCCAAATACTTCACACAAAAATCGGCGATACTTATATCTGGATTTTCGGTTTCGTACTTGTGCCACGTGTTTACTAATTCTACTATTTTCTTACTCATCACAAAATCTTTTATATACTACTAAACAAAATTACACTTACTTTGTTTTCATAATAAATACCAAACAAAAGTATACAATAAAATATGTTTTCAAAATAAATATTCCAATTTTCTTGCTTATTACTTTGGAAACATAATATATTTGCATCACAAACAATGTTTTTATTACAGAAACATAAAATAAATCGAAAACATGATTGCGGAATTAAAAGAAGTTGGGAAACAATATAAAGTAGGCGACCAAACAATTGTTGCTCTACAACCCACCTCACTCAAACTCAACGAAGGAGAATTGATGCTCATCATCGGGCCATCGGGTTCGGGAAAAACCACCTTACTGTCGTTGCTTGGCTGCGTGATTTACCCTTCGTTTGGCAATTTGTGGGTAGATGGAAAATACATTAATGACCTCAAAACCAATGAATTAGCCAAACTTCGCCTTGATACTATCGGTTTTGTGTTTCAAAGTTTCAATCTACTTGCCCCGCTCAATGCCGAAGACAATGTGGCTTTTCCATTGAAATTACAAGGAGTTTCGGGCGGAGAAATTAAGAAAAAAGTAGAAAAAGCCTTAGATATTGTGGGAATGACCAACCGACGAAAAAACTTACCCAAGGAACTTTCAGGCGGACAACAACAACGAATTGCCATCGCAAGGGCTTTAGTAACAAACCCTAAATTGATTCTTTGCGATGAGCCTACTGCTTCGCTCGATAAAGATTCTTTATCAGTTGTGATGAATGAACTCAGAAACTTGGCTCGGCAAGGTAAATCGGTAGCGGTAGTAACCCACGACCCACGCCTACAAGAGTACGCCGACCGTGTAGTTGAAGTAAAAAACGGAATTGCCACCGAAATTTTTAATCAACCAATTCAATAATAAAACATTTACTCATCAAAATCAGGTTCGTCAAAATCAGAAATAGCATTTAAAAGCATGAAAAATTACATCATTTCTATTCTTACAATGGCGGTGTTGGCTTCTTGCGGAAACAAAGAAGACAAAGAAGCAGCCGAAAAAGCCAAAGCCGATTCACTCGCAAAAGTACCTACGACCAATAACCGCATTTTGGGCGTTGCTCGCATCGAACCCGAAGATGGTATTTTGAATTTTACAGCAGGAACAAGCGGAAAAGTATTGGCTGTTTTAATCAAAGAAAACCAAATCGTGCAGAAAGGACAAAGCCTACTAATGATTGAAAATAGTCTCGAAAATGCACAACTGGCTCAGTCAGAGAGTAAAATAGCTACTCAAAAAGCGGCCATTGCCGTCAATCAAGCCAATTTGGAAGCATCAAAAGTTAGTCTAAAAAATGCTCGTGACACCTACGAGCGAAACTTACGCTTATTTGAAGGAAATGCCCAAACCAAACAGGCAGTTGACGATAGCAAAGCAACAGTTGATAGATTGATGAAAGATGTAGAAACGGCAGCCGCCAACATTGAGCAATCGAAAAGCCGAATCAGTGAATTACAGGCCGATATAAATTATTTCCGAACCGCCGTAAATCTAAAAAAAGTAAATGCCTTGGTTTCGGGAAAAGTGCTGAAAGTTGCCGTAAAAACAGGCGATTATGTAACGAACACGACTCAAATTGCCGAATTTGCTCCAACTGGCTCACTAATCGCCAAAACGGAAGTTGACGAACTCTATGCCGAAAAAATTCAACTCGGACAAAAAGCATTCATCATTTCACAAACAACAGGCGATACCCTTGCCAATGGTTCGGTAAGCTACGCAGCCGATTATTTAAAGCAAAAATCACTTTTCAAAGACCAATCAACTGAGCAAGAAGACCGCCGTGTGCGTGATGTTTCGATTCGTCTGGAATCAGGTAAAATGCCACTCATTGGTAGTCGAGTAGATTGTGTGATTTTGTTAAAATGAAGTCAAAATTGAAGAATAAAGATTGCAAATTAGAGATTGTTGATTTTACTAAATACTATAAATAATCTTCAATTGCAGTTTCCTTTCCAATTAATTACCCCGTTAGGGGTTAGATATTGGTAGAAAGAAAATTATGCTCTATCAATTACTACGACCCCAGCTGGGTCGAACCAAATGCTCATAAGACCAATACATTTTACATAATATTAATGAGCGATTTGAGAGAATCGCCCCACAGAATATGTTAAAAGAAGCATTCAAATTTATGTGGTACGACAAGACCAAAATGTTTGGAATCTTGTTTGGTATCATCCTGTCGGTCTTTCTGATCGGACAGCAAATCGGCATTTGTTTTTCGCTACTCAATAGCACTATTTCGTTGGCAAAATTTAACCAAAATTACATTTGGGTAGTCAGCGATAAAAGCCAGCAAGTCAGCGATTTACCCCTACTCGATATGCGTATTTATCGAGAACTCATGAGTATCAACGGCGTAAAAAAAGTAAACCAGCTCATTGTGGGTGGTGGAAGTGCAAAGTTTAGTAACGGCACAAAAACCAGCATTACGATGATTGGAACGCAAGCTCCATCGTATGCAGGTGGGCCATGGAAATTTGCCTTTGGTAATCTCCAAGACCTCCAACAAGAAGGTGCAGTCATTGGCGACTCCTATGACCCAATTCAAGGAAAAAACATTAAAATCGGCGACCATTTTGAATATAATGGCAATCGAGTAGTGTTAATCGGGCAAACCAAAGGAGCAAAAGGCTTGGGCGTAGCCTACGGTTTCACGACCGTTGACCGTGCCAGAAAACTATGCAAAATTCCCACTACTAAAGCATCGGCTTTTTTAGTGGAATGGGAAAATGGAGCTTCAGTAGAACAAGTGATTCGAGCTATTAATAAAGAAATTCCTGGTGTAAAAGCCCGTGATGGAAAAACATTTACCAACGAAAGTCTCAAATATTTTGCTCTCAATAGCGGAATTGTAGCCTCTTTTGGACTTTTGGTTGTGTTTGCTATCATTACTGGCTTTGCTATCGTTGGGCTAACGATGTTTTCAGCCGTCAACGACCGCATAAAAGATTATGGCACAATCAAGGCCATCGGTGGAACAAACGGAGTTATCAGAAACCTAATTCTTTGGCAAGCAACTATCTATTCGATTGTGGGTTTTGCAGTAGCATATTTTTTATTGTTTGGTTTTGTGCAGGCAACAAAAAAGAATCTTGATATTCAAATCACGCCCGAACTGACGGCTTTCTTGATAATCATTACGCTAATAATTGCGGTTTTGGGAAGCCTTTTGGCCATGCGAAAAATCACTAAACTTGAACCTGCGGCTGTTTTTAGGTCATAAACAAAAAATTTTAGACCCAAAACTTCACAGTTTTATAGTTGTTTTTTTCCGTTTTAGGCAGAAAAAAAATATTCATCTAAATAAGGTTTTTAGATTTGAGAAAATTAGAAGAAACATGAAAAAGAAAATTGTTAGATTGATTACATATTTTGCTGTTTTGACGCAAGGATTTTCATTATTTGCACAGAAAATCACGCTCAATGAAGCGATTCAGAAAGGCATCGAAAATAGGATTGAGCTGAAAACCCAAGCCCTAAACATTCAGATTACCAATAGCGAAAACGATAAAATCAAAGCAAAATGGCTACCGCAAGTAAGTGCCAACGGCGATGTAAGATGGAATACCCAACTTCAAACTACGGTTTTGCCTTTTGCTTTACCTGGTTCGAGCGAGTCACAAACAATTGTGCGTTTGGGGCGTCCGTTCAATAATACGTTTGCTTTGCAAGCCGAGCAGAAAGTGTATGACGCCAACAAAAAAATCGACCGTTTGGTAAATGATACCCAAACCGAAGCTCAGAAAAATACACTTGAGCAACAAAAAATCAATCTCAAACAAAGCATTACGGAGGCATATTTTTCAGCGGTTTTTAATAAAGAAAAATTACGCTTGTCGGAAATTGCTTTGCAAAGAGCCAATGCCTATTTGGAAGCCGCACAGGTAAAATTTGAGCAAGGAACTATTCTAAAAAATGATTTAGATAAGTTTTCGCTCGATGTAAGCAATGCAAAACTCGCCCAAACTAAAAATGTGCAAGATTATGAACTGAGCTTAGTTACGCTTCAATATCAGTTGAATACCAATGATAAAGCTGAGCCAGCCGAAGACCTGACTTCTATTCTAAACTACTCTCAAATATCTGATAGTCAATTAAATACTGATAAACGTACGGAAGTGAAGGCCGAAGAAATTAATCTTCGATTAAACGAATTGAATGTTCAGAAACAGAAAAGTAGAAATTTACCCACAGTTTCGGCATACGGAAATTATTCGGCATTTCAGATTGCCGATACTTTCAATCCATTTGCCAGTGGAACTTGGTTTACGGCAAATTATGTAGGTATTCGTGCTAATATCCCGATTTTTGATGGGAAACAAGCCAAACTTTCAAGTCAAGATTTTTTGGTTCGTCAGAAAATCAATCAACTAAATATGGAGCGTTTGAGAAATGATTTCAACTATGAATCGAAAAGCACTTGGAATACTCTACAACAATCGAAACTCAATTTAGAAGAAGCCAAGAAAAATATCACACTCGCCCAACAGATTTTAGAAACTGATAAATTCAGATTTGAGAAAGGTGTAATCGTAATTTCAGACCTAAAAAACTCAGAATATTCCTTACAAAACGCCGAAAATCAATATCTAAGCAGCATTTATAATTTCTTGGTAGCAAGCGTAAGATATAAAAAAGCGAGTGGAAATTTATGAGAAAAATAGATAATTCGTAGAGACAAGGCATGCCTTGTCTCTTTTTTTAATATCAAAATATGCCTACACAAATTATTCTACCCCAACAAAAACGGTAGTATTTCCTTAATCAAATCAACCTTTCTGAAATTCGGACTATCAATATTATGGTCAACTTTTTCGTAAGCCCACGTAGTATGATACGGCACATGCACACCATAAGCCCCGATTTCTAAAACTGGTAATACATCAGATTTTATCGAATTTCCAATCATCAAAAACTCTTCGGGTTTAATATCGAGATGCTTGATAAGTTTCTCATAATCAGGCGTTTTCTTTTCGCTCATGATTTCGATATGATGAAAATAATGCTCAATACCTGATTTCTTTAGTTTCCGTTCTTGGTCAAGTAAATCTCCTTTAGTAGCCACTACAAGTCGGTATTTTTCAGATAAAGCTTGTAGTGTCTCCTCTACTCCATCAAGCAATTCGATAGGCTTCTGCAACATTTCTTTGCCATTCTGTATGATTTTCTCTAAGATACTTACATTCAGCGTATTATCTGTAATTCTAAGGGCCGTTTCGACCATACAAAGTGTGAAACATTTCACACCATACCCATATAATGGCAGATTATCAATTTGCGTTTTAAAGAGTTCTTGCGAGATTGTATGATGTGGTAAATAATCTTCGAGCAGAGCACAAAACTTGTTTTCAGTTTCTAAAAAATAAGGTTCATTTACCCAAAGGGTATCATCAGCATCAAATGCTATTACTTTAATATTCATTGTTTTTTATTTTTAGTAGAATACACTTCACTCAAATATCATTATTCCACATTGTTTTCATTTTTTTGACTAAAATAGCTTTTTTCTCTGATGAAATAAAAGCGTGTTTAATAGCTTCGATATTGCATTTAAAAAAATGTTCTTTTTTCCAATTAAAATATCTTTCTAAAGTTTCATATTCCTTTCGCAAACCTACATCCGAAATCGTTCGGGCATCGGTATTGATACTCATCGAAACACCACTTTTATAAATTTTATCGACAGGGTGATTTTCAACTTTATCAATCACATTGGTTTGCACATTACTTGTTGGGCATACTTCGAGATGAATATTTTCTTGTTTCAAAAACTCCATTAATTTGGGGTCTTCTATACTTCTAACTCCATGCCCAATACGGCTTGGGTGGAAGTTTTTCAGCGTTTCCCACACACTTTCAGCTCCTTTAGCTTCACCAGCATGAGCAGTTATGTGTAAATTCTTTTCTTTCGCATAAGCAAATGCCTTTATGTGATTATCTATCGGAAATCCTGCTTCATCGGCGGCAATATCAAAACCAACAACATTAGTCCCTCTAAATTGCTCAACCAATTTCACGGTTTCTATACTTTGCTCTTCCGAAAAATGACGCAAAGTACATAAAATAAGCCCCGCTTCTACACCCGTTTGCTCAATTCCTTCGTTCACCGCTTCATTGACTATTGAAACAACCTCAGTTGGTGTCAAACCCTTGAATACATGCAAAAGCGGAGCGAATCGAATTTCAGCATAAATCACATAATCGTTTTTAAGCTGCTCGAATAAATCAAGCGTTACCAACCTTAGTTGTTCGCTGGTTTGCATCAAATTACAGCCACTAACAGCACGAGTTATATAATCGGCTAAATCAGTGCATTTGGGAGGAGCAATAAATAATTCTCGGTAAGTTTCATAACTAATCGTTGGGTCGATTTTCTGCACAACACCAAAACTCAAACAACAATCTAAATGCAAATGCAACTCTACTTTTGGTAATACTGAGTAATCATTTTTTTTCATCAAACAGAGCGATAAATTTGTAATAAACAAAATGATTTTGCAAAATTGTACATCAGATTTAGTATCCAAAAGGACATTTGTCCCAAATCCCAAAATGATACGTTATAACCAAGAATTGCTAAAGTGTGTATCGGAAATAGCCAAAAAAAGCAATATTATTACTGAAAAACAAATAAAAGCACAAGCAAAAATACTTGTTCAGAACGAAGCGGTTTCGTATATCTATATCATCAAAGAAGGAATTGCAAAGTGTTATATAACAGAAAGCAATGGCAAAGATTATATACTCGAATTTATGGGTAGTGGTGAAATTGTTGGGGAATTAGAAATTCTCCATAATACCAAGAGTCTGACTAATATTGAAGCTATTAGCAATTTACAAGTGCTAAGAATTCATCGAGATTATTTTCTGGAAATGCTGCAACAAAATTGGCAACTTAATTTACTGATTTTAAAAGAATTAGCTCAAAGACTTGCTCAAACCTCAAGCCGTGCATCGTACCAACAAAACTATCCTTTAGAATATTCTATCTTAAAAATCATCTATCTTTTCTCAAATCAACCGCTTCAACTTAGCAAAAAAGACTTAGCTGATTATCTTGGTATTACTGTGCGAAGCCTCAATCGTACACTATTGGCACTCCAGCAGAAAGGTATTCTTCATACTGACAGTATTGAACTAAAGAAAACTCAAAATGAAATCTCTCAAATGCTTTTTCAGTATGAAAACTTTAGTTAGTCTTCATTCTTGCGGATAATCATAGCCAAAATACCAGCCATCAACACAAACAAGAACAACACAAATCCAAGCCCTACTCGCAAATCAAAAGCCTCGGCCAAATAGCCAATGGTTGGCGGACCTATAAAAAAGCCTGTATAACCAATAGAAGTAGCCATCGAAATTCCGGCCGATGGACTTATATTTTTAAGATTTCCTGCCGAAGAAAATACAATCGGTACAATCGTAGAAAGCCCAAGACCAACTAAGAAGAAGCCCAAGAAAGTACTCCAAACCGAGACAAAAGCAAGGGCAATTCCTAAGCCCGCAATCGACAGCAAAGCATCAATCAACATCAGTTTTTGTTTACCGAGTTTAAGCGTAAAGTAATCGCCAAATATTCGTCCGATAGTCATCGATACCCCAAATGCTCCAAATGCCCAGGCACTCAACACTTCGCTTTGCCCGACAACTTTATTCATGAAAATAGCTGACCAATCCACCATTGAGCCTTCGCCAGTCATGCAACAAAAGGCAATAATTCCGAAAGGTAAAATTGTTTTTAAGGCTAAAAATTTATCAGTTTTACCTTCAGAAACTACTGTTACGTTAGCAGTTGGAGTATCTTTTAACAACTTTGTAGAAGCCCAAATAGACAGTAAAACGCCCGAAATGCTTATGACAAATAAATGCGATTGTAATGGCACTTGGAAGCTTGAAAAAACTCCTCCAACAGCCGCTCCCAGTGCCATACCAATACTAAAAACAGCATGAAACGATGAAAAAATCACTTTTCCCCAAAGGCGTTCGACTAAAACTGCTTGTCCGTTCATCGTAACATCCATCGAGCCAGAGGCCGCTCCCAAGAAGAAAAAACAAAGTCGAATTATCCATTCATTCTGCGAAATTGCTACTAATGGAATAGCCACACAAAACAATAATGCAGTAACTTTTACAATAGCATCAGAACCGAATTTACTACCCAGCAAGCCTGCCAATGGCATAGAAACTATTGAACCAAGAGCAATACAAAACAACACCGAACCCAACTGAGCATTGTTTAGACCGAAGAATCGCTGTAATTCGGGCAAGCGGGCAGTCCAGTTGGCATATAGAAATCCATTGACAAAAAAGAATGTTGAAACAGCTATTCGGTTGATAAGTAAGGTTTTGTTTGGCATAGGTATAAAACATTTGATACAAAATTAGCCGAAGCAAGAATAATAAAATTTACTTAATTTTTCCATTTTTAACACCTAATTGTCTTATCTTTAACAAATATTTGTACCTATAAGCAAATGAAGTCTAAAAAACCCTTTTTGGAAGTTGTCCAACCCTCACAGGGTTTATCATTGCGGGTGTATCATAATATTCATACACGAACGTGTTCGATGAAGTCATGGCACTTTCATCCCGAAATCGAATTGGTTTGCGTACCTCATGGGAAAGGTCAGCTTTACATAGGCAATAAAGAATATGCTTACGATGATGGCGTCGTGATTTTACTCAATTCAAATATTCCGCACAAAAGCTTTGATTTGGGTTTTGAAAGTGAGCATTATGAAGAATATGTTCTACAAATTACACCCGAACAATTAAACATTCTACTCACACAATTTCCAGAATTTGAAAAAGTAGGTCAACTCATAAAAGTAGCCCAAGAAGGAATTGTGCTTCCACTTTCGCCTACCGAAACTACTTTCAGGAATAAATTTCAGACATTACCACAAAGCCGTTCGTTGAAACAATGGCTAACTTTCATAGAAGTTCTCGACGAACTTTCGAGAGCTAACTATGAAGTTTTGGGCGTAGTTTCGGGAAATATCAATTCGCAGCAAGCCGAAAGAATTGAAAGAGTTTTTGAATATATAATGAATCATTACGCCGAAAATATTAGCAGCCAAACTATTGCCGATTTACTTCATCTAACAGATTCTTCGTTTTGTCGTTTTTTTCAAAAACATACCCAAAAAACTTTCAAACAAGTGCTGAATGAATACCGAATCACGCAAGCATGTAAATTGTTATCTTTTTCTGATAAAAGTATCGAACTCATTGCCTACGAATCAGGTTACGGAAATCAGTCATTTTTTAATAGGGTTTTCAAAGAAATCATGCACACAACGCCCATGAATTATCGCCGAGAACGCCAACGTTTGACTAACTATTAAGCAAAAAAGCGTAATGAATATACCAATACGTTTTTTTATAAAATGCGGCTTAAACACCAAACTGAGTTAGATGATGATTGAGGTGTTTATAAAACATATTGCTCCATTCGGTTTTATTTAATGCCCCAAACGAATGTGATTCTTTTCCATCAAAATGGCTCTCACCAAGTTGTTGCGTCTTTGTAATATAACCAATCAAACGTTTTCTTTCAGCATCAAAATCTTTATCTCCTTTCATAATAAATTGTGGAGCAGTTGAAGAATTTTGCTTGTAGGGAACTTCGTTTGTAACCACTTTTTTAACAAAAGTCTTTAAAATAAACTTCATCAAAAAATTAGGTTTTGGATGAATATTATCATAAATCAATTCATAAGATACATTGCAATGAGCCAACATTTGGTCAACACTCATTTTTCCCCATTTGCCTTGCGTGCTTGGTGTGAGAGCATTGATTCGCTCAATGATTTCGTCAGCTACTGATTTTGTAAAGATGTTAGGTAATGCCATTTTCAATTTTGTATTTAATAGGTATATAATGCTGTAAATATTGAATATTTTCTTTAAATATAAAATTCACTCAAACAATTCAAAACAAAAAGTCGGATAAGTACTTGATTAACAAGCAATTATCCGACTTTTAAAATATTATTAAACTATCAGTTATGTCTAACTAAAAGCTTTTTTGTTACTACTTTTTTGCCATCAACTACCAACTGATATAAGTAAATTCCTGAATCCCAATTAGTTGTTTGTACTTTTAACTTACGGTCAAATTTATCTAACTCGTAGTTAGCAACTTCGTGTCCAAGCAAATTATAAAACGACATACTTGCTTCGTTTACATTTCCCGTAATCACGTAGTCAACAGTTGCGTAATCGTTCGCAGGGTTTGGATAAATATTCGATACCGTTATTTTTTCACTCGAATATAACTTATCACTATTTTCGTTTCCACCAATACTTCTATCATTCGTTGCAGGAATTTCCGAATTTGAAGTCTTAGTAATTATCGGCTTTGGAGTGCCGTTCAACAAGGCATTGCGGAAGTACTGATTCACTACCGAGGGCTTATTCAATCTAACTTCCGAAGGCATTGGTTTGCTTACAAACGCCGTTTTGGGAAGAGCAGACTTAGCAGCAGTTGTTGGTTTCTTACCAATATCCAAACGAGACTTTCCTTTCTCAACTTGAGCAAGGGCAGCGTTGGATAAGATAACAACTCCAATCAGTACTGATAAATATTTTTGTAAATTTTTAACCATAGAAACTCTACTTTTCTTATATTTTTAGCACGTATATTATTAGGGATACTACAAATATACGAGAATGTTGCTTAAATCAAAACTATATTTTATGTATAAGACTCATTTTCGGGGCAAAAGGTTGCAATAAAAACAAACTTTTTTTCGTTCGGCTACTTTTTGGCTTCCAAAACAGGCTTTACATCAACTTTTTTATCTACAAATTTCACGCCAAGTATCTCAGATTTTGTTGGTTTTTCTTTTTCTCGCCAGTTAAAACCATCGAGACGATTGCCATCATTGGTTAACTCTGCGGGTGGAACAAGCTTTGCATCAGGGCGACCCAAAAACGAAATTCGGTTTACTTGGTTTTCCTTAAACTTCATGTTCATCTTACTACATTCGACTCGATTTACACCAATCAGTTTATTTTTTTCATCGAGTGCGTAATAAATACTTTCGCCATTACCTTCAACCACGACATTGTCTATACGTGTCTGAGCATTGAACGATGCCGTAATCTTCCGACCTTTAATCTGATTAAAATTCAGTGCCGTGTCTTTTGCAATCACAAAGCCATTGTTAACCATGTACATTCGGCTGACTTTGTTATTTTTCATATATACGTGAATTGTATCAGCTTCGGATTGATTTTTATCGCTCCAAATAATTGGTTTCGAGAAAAAATGAATCACCGAGTCTTTTAAATCGTAAAGCAGTGAATCACAACGACTTTGAATATCGGAACGATACACTTTTACGTGTCCAAAGGCCAGCAATTTTTCCATTTTGGCGGCAGTGTTTTTATTTTCTTTTTTGGCTTGTTTTACGGTATCAGTTTTAGCAACTAAACTATCTTTTCGCTCGTAGGCATAAAGTGTGTCGGCACTCAGATAAAGCGTGTCTCGCTCGGCGGTGCTACGCATGAGGGCATTCCCCATGATTTTCGTAAAGCCTGTCTTTCCATCACGCACGCCAACTTTTCCATTCAAAATAACTTTATCTTTTTTAGAGACTAATTCTACATTTCCTTTCGCAAAGCCCGATTCGGTTTTTTGATCGAAATTGAGAGTATCGCCAGTTAGAGTATAATCTTCATTGACAATCTTCGAGCGGCCTTTAAAATTCGACTGTTGGGTTTGAGTATTGTAAGTACTTCCTGCATTGGCCACAATATCGCCATCTTTACTTTTGATAAGCGTCGGAGCTTTAAAAAGTGCCATTTTTGTTCGGGCATTATACTGCAAACTATCCGACGTGATGGTGTATTTCGGATTGGTGATTTCGACGTTTTCTTTATAATTAAAAATCTTACTTCGAGTATTATAAAAACCTTTTTCGCTCTTCAAAACGCTCGAATCTTGCACAATTACGCCCCGAACTGGGTAATATGCACGGTTTTTCTGAATATCGTATTCCACAATACGGGTTGTTAGACTTACTTTTTTATCGGTCAAAACTACTTTCTTTCCCAGCACACGAGCAAAACGAGTATTTCCATCATAATAAAGTGTATCGCCCGTAATGGTGAGCGTATCACCTTGAACGATTCTGATTTTACCGAAAGCTTCCAGCGTGTTTGTGGTTTCGTTTTGGGTAGCACTTTGGCAATACAAAATTGCTCCTCGGTGCTGAAAAGAGACATTTCCCAAAAACTGACGAGTATAATAAGGCAACTGATTGACACCCACCAAACTATCGGCACTCAATAAATTAATGCGTGAACCTGAAGGCGACGGTGGTGGTGGATTGAGTGGTTTTTGGGCGTAAGTAGCACTCTCTATCAACAAAAGTCCAAATACGATAAGCCCCAATTTTGTGTAAAAATTGGCGAACATTAAGCTGAAATGGCACTTTTTTATAATATTTTTAATCATCTTCGATTGAAACTTCTAATTTTGTTCACAAAATTACGTAATTGCTTTCATGCTTCATGCCTTCTTAACATATATTAACGAGCAAAAATTATTTGAGCCTTCGGAAAAAGTCTTGCTTACGGTCAGTGGAGGCAAAGATTCAGTAGCAATGCTTGACCTTTTCTGTGATGCGAAATTATCCTTTGCAGTAGCTCATTGTAATTTTCAACTAAGAGGAAAAGCCTCAGACGATGACCAAATTTTTGTAGAAAATCTTTGTAAAAAAAACAATGTGGTTTTTCATACAAAAACCTTCGATACAAAAGCTTACGCTAAGAAAAATAAAATTTCGATTGAAATGGCGGCTCGTTCGCTTCGCTATGAATGGTTTGAGAGCTTACGACAAGAATTGAACTTTGATTATATCGCGACGGCTCATCACCTCAACGATAGCATCGAAACTGTATTGCTTAATCTTACGAAAGGCACTGGTATATCGGGTTTGAAGGGGATTTCGGTCAAAAAAGGGTATATTATTCGCCCAATGCTTTTTGCCTCTCGGAAAGAAATTGATGCTTATGTAACTGAAAAAAATCTCTCTTGGCAAGAAGATAGTAGTAATGCCTCAAATGATTATCAGCGAAATTTGATTCGAAATCAGGTTGTGCCTTTATTAAAAAAAATCAATCCAAATATTGACGAAACTTTTGCCCGAAATCTCGAACGTTTTCAATCGCTCGAAGCCGACTTTCGTAAAAACCTTAGCCATTTTAAAGCAACGGTGATGCGAGAAGAAAACGGCGTTTTTTTCTTAAAAATTGCTAATATAAAATACTGGCAGTCAGCGAATTATTATCTGGAAGAGTTATTGAAAGAGTTTGGTTTTAATTATTTTCAGTCGAAAGAGATTTTCAATTCGCTTGATGGGCTTTCAGGAAAAGTATTTCATTCTGAAAATTTCACTCTTTTGAAAGATAGAGAAGAGTTGGTGATAACCCCTCAGCAGCGGCTGCCGCCCCAACCCCTCCCCGATAAGGAGGGGCTTTGTTTACAGATAAATGGTGACTTATTAAATACTGAACAAACTTTCGAGTTTTTAGATAAAAAATTAAGATTTACAGTCTTGAATATCGAAGAAATTGATTCAAAATTTGAAAGAAACAATGTCAACCTTTTTGCTGATTTTGATAAAATAATGTTCCCAATTACACTTCGCACATGGCAAGAAGGAGATTGGTTTATTCCTATCGGAATGAAAGGAAAAAAGAAAATATCAGACTTTTTGATTGACAAAAAGATTCCGCTCAATCTTAAAAAAAACATATTTCTACTTACTTCTCAAGATGCCATTATGTGGGTAGTTGGTCAACGTGTTGATGATAGATTTAAACTTACGGATACCACCAAAAAGATACTAAAGGTTGAAATAATGTAGTTATTTATTAGCCTCTACTCTCACCATTTTCCTTCTAAACACAAACTTATTCTACAAAAAAACTTACCCATACCCCTGTCTATCAATTACTTACAAATCATCACTTTCAATTCCAAAGCAACTTATACTTCCCAATTAAATTCCACCACTGAATCATTTTAGAAGCACACTCTGTCATTTGGCACGAGTTTTGAGAAAACTTATACAAAACCCATACGTGCAGTGAATTATACCCATTTAATTGACAAGTTTAAAAGTGCTTCACACATGAAAAAATACAATATCTGGTTGTTGGCTTTCATTTTCCTAATAGCTCAACAAAGCTTCGCTCAGAGTGGTCGTTTGAAAGCTGCTAACCGCAGTTTTGAGAACATGAGTTATATCGAAGCTATTCGTAACTACGAAGATTATCTTCGTACCGCCAAGACGGGTACGACCGAAATGAAAGAGGCTCTCACTAAGCTCGGATACAGCTACCGAAAAGTGCAGGATTCTCGAAATGCTGAGCGTATTTATGCCGAACTAATTGACCGATACAGCAAAGAACTCGAAAGCGAAATTTATCTATATTTTGCTCAGGCATTGGCCAATAATGGTAAATATAAAGAATCTCAAAAAATGTATAGTCGCTACGGTCAGGAGCAAACGACTGATATGCGTGGCCGTCGTTTTACGGTAGCCTATATGGACAATAGCCATTTTTATCAAGATTCGGCTACTTATAAAGTTGATTATCTGTACGCACTGAACTCTCGTCAATCAGATTTCAGTCCGATGTATTATAAGAATGGTCTGGTGTTTGTTTCGGCAAGAGAAGAAGGTGGAGCAATTAAGCGGGTTTTCATGCAAAACCAAACGCCTTTTCTTGATTTATTCATGTTTCCCGATACTGCCGAACTTCGCAAAGATAATATCGTAGCCATGAAACAAGCCGGTGGTGTGGGCGGTGGTTCGTCGTTTAGTGCTTCTGAGAAATTGGAGGCAATGGCAACCGAAGAAAAAGAGAAGCCACTTTCTAAAATCGAACAATTTAGCAAAACGCTTAATAGTAAATATCACGAAGGACCAGTTACATTTTTCAAAGATTACAAAAAACTAATTTTCACCAGAAATAATTACAATAAAGGTCGCAGTCGCACGAGTTCAGATGGAGTCAATAAATTGAAACTCTACATGGCTACCGAAAACGGTAAACATTGGGGAGGCGTGAAAGAATTACCTTTCAACAGTGATGATTATTCGTGCGGACACCCTGCCCTATCACCCGATGACACCAAATTATATTTTGTGTCAGATATGCCAGGTGGTTTTGGCGGAACAGATATTTATGTAGTCAATTACCGTGATGGAAATTGGGGTTCGCCCGTAAATTTGGGTCGTGAAATTAATACCGAAGGCAATGAAATGTTTCCTTTTATGGACGAAAACGGCAATATGTACTTTTCGTCAGATGGTCACGAAGGTTTGGGCGGTTTAGATGTTTTTTATGTGGAAATGAAGGAAGGTATCCCTATAAGTGATATTAAAAATCTCGGCACACCAATTAATTCTGAAAAAGATGATTTTGGATTCATCACCAATGGCAATCGTTCGAGCGGATATTTTAGCTCAAATCGCAAGCGTGGTTATGGTGATGATAATCTGTATTCGTTCCGTCATGGATGTCGTCAATTAAATATTTTGGTGTATGATGCAGGAAGCAAAAAACCATTAGAAGCAGTTGATGTAAGAATGTCGAAAAATGGCGAAAATAAAGAGCTTTTCGTAACAGGTTCTGACGGAAAAGTAACAGTTTGTTTAGAAACAGGTACTGATTTTGAGTTTAAAGCCATGAAGGAAGGCTATGAATCGAACGGCGTTTCTTACGGAACATTTGCTTCTTCGCTCAAAAATCAGACATCAATAACCATTTATTTGGAAAAATCTAAAGCCCCAATTATCAAAGGAACGATTGTTTCGGAAGTAAATCAACATCCGATTCAAGGGGCGGTCGTAACGCTCAAAAATGGAAAAGATGGTTCGAAGGAACAAATTGTAACGGGAGCAGATGGTCGATACGAATTCCAACCTAAAAAAGAGGGTGATTATTCGGTAACAGCAGCCAAAGACCACTACGCCGAAAATACTGAAAGTTTGGGTAAAGTAAAACAATCACGCAAAAGTCCCAAAACGGTTGAGCAAAATTTAGGATTGGTTGGTCAAGGAGATATTTTCAGACTCGAAAACATTTATTATGATTTCGGCCAGTTTTTCATCCGACCAGATGCTGCCAAAGAGCTGGAAACCAAGCTTATACCAATTCTAAAAAAATATCCAAATATGAGAATCGAGGTGCGTTCACATACCGATAGCCGCTCAAGTGATGCTTTTAATTTGAAATTATCCGAAAACAGAGCAAGAGCAGTATTGGATTATTTAGCCGCTCGTGGAATCAATACCAATCGAGTAGTAGCCAAGGGTTATGGCGAAACTGAGTTGCTCAATAACTGTGATGATGAAGCAAAGTGTGAAGAAGACCAACATCAAGCCAATCGTCGAACAGAGTTTAAGATTCTTGATATTTCAGCAGTCGGGATGAATTGAAATGCAGTCCAGTCAACGGTCGATAGACCATAAGTAAAACAGAGTATTAAGATTAGGCGGCTCACCGCCATATTTTTCATAGTTTAGGGTTAGGGTTTATTATTCGAGAAAAGCATCGCCAATTTGAGTGATGCTTTTTTGGTTTTTAAGGTAATTAAAAGTTCAGTTTTTCAGAAAAAACAAGGTTTTTTCGTGTTATAGCCTTACTTTTGACATAAAATTGAGAAAATCATTAATCAAAGAAAATACAGCGAGCAATGGCAGAAAAAAACATCGAATTTCTTTACGAATACCTAAATAATGCCTCACCGACAGGCTTTGAGTCGTCGGGTCAACAAATTTGGTTAGATTACCTAAAACCATACATCGACGAACAAATAATTGATGTTTACGGAACTGCCGTTGGAGTTATTAATCCGGGGCAACCTTACAAAGTAGTTATCGAAGCTCACTCTGATGAGATTTCGTGGTTTGTTAATTACATTACCGAAGACGGTTATATTTATGTACGTCGCAATGGTGGTTCTGACCACCAAATCGCTCCATCGAAACGAGTAAACATTCACACCCGCAAAGGGATCGTAAAAGGAGTTTTTGGCTGGCCAGCTATCCACGTACGTGAGGCAGCTACCGAAGAAAAACCAACATTAAAAAATATTTTTATTGATGTTGGTGCTGCAAAAAAAGCAGAAGTGGAAGAAATGGGAATCCACGTAGGTTGTGTGATTACTTTTGAAGATACTTTGATGGAATTGAACGATAAATTCTACGTTGGTCGTGCTTTGGATAACCGTATCGGTGGATATATCATTGCCGAAGTTGCTCGAAAACTCAAAGAAAATAACATTTCGTTGCCTTTCACGCTTTATATTGTAAATGCCGTGCAAGAAGAAATTGGTTTGCGTGGTGCAGAAATGATTTCTCGAAGACTCAAACCTAATGTAGCAATTTGCTGCGATGTGATTCACGATACACAATCGCCGATGTACAACAAAAAAACTGACGGAGATTTAGCTTGCGGACGTGGCCCTGTACTTACTTATGGCCCAGCCGTTCAGAATAATCTTTTGAATTTTATGATTGATGTTTGTACAGAGAAAAAGATTCCGTTCCAACGTGCAGCAGCCAGCCGTTCGACAGGAACAGATACTGATTCGTTTGCTTATTCAGGCGAAGGTGTGGCATCAGCTTTGATTTCATTGGCTCAAAAATATATGCATACCACCGTAGAAATGTGCCATAAAGATGATATTCAAGCGTGTATTGATATGTATTACGAGATTTTATTGAGCTTAGAAGCTGGACAAGATTTTCGTTACATTAAATAAAAGTACAGAGGCACAGGGGGGCAAAGTATTAGGTAAATAAATACGTTTCTTTCTCTGTGCCTTTATCCCCAAAAACTTTTCTATAATTACCCAAAAGCTAAAAAATCGTTATTCGTCAATCGAATAATTCGTAATTAATTTCCCGAAATGTCCCACAAGAGAAAGATATTATTCATTGCTTTTTCCTTATTTTTTCATCTCAATCTAAAGGCACAAAGCCTTTTTATCGGGCAAGATGAAGAAGCGATTTACGACTATTTTCATATCGAAAAAAACGATGAGTGTCTCACCTATCGTAGTTTTCCGCTACCCGTTGGACTTACTCAATACACAGATATTTTCACCTTAGAAGGATTAAAATCACAAACCAATAAAGGTGCAGGAAATAATTGTGTAAAAAACGTTTTAGACGATGCTTGTCTGAAACGCTATGCAAAAAACGTTCCGTTTGATATGGCTTTGGGCATTTGGATGAACGATGCGACAAACCTCCAAAACCTTGTCAATGGAGCTTATGATGCTAAAATCAATGAGTTGGCTGATTTTTTGAAAAACTATCCAAAAGTAAAGTTTTATCTCAGAATTGGTTATGAATTTGATGGAAACTGGAACAAAGCCTACGAAGACCGTCGCCGATATATTGTGGCATTTCAACGAATCCACGATATTTTGAGGATGAATTACGAAAAAAGTCAAACCCCTCGAAACTGGCTTTCGGTTTGGCAAGCTTGCACCTCTCCTATTGATGATATTATGGAAAATAAAATCGAAAATATTGGCGATTGGTATCCAGGTGATAAATATGTTGATTTTTGTGGTATTTCGTGGTATTTGGCAGGCACAAAACTTGCTCCCAAATATACAAATAGCACAAATTTGGTATATAAACGTAGTCAGAAAAGTTTGGCGAGTGAAATGCTTTATTACGCCATCAATAAGAAAAAACCCGTAATGATTTGTGAAGCTGCTCCGCAAGGATACAGTTTGAGCGGACTTTACCGAAAAAATATTAGTCCGTATTGGGATGGAGTAGCAGGCGAAGGAATGGTAAAACTCACTCCACTCCAAATTTGGAACGAATGGTATAAACCTTTCTTTGAATTTATCGAAAAAAACAAGCAAATCATCAAGGTTGTGGCCTATATCAATCAAAATTTTGATGTACAGCCGATGTTTACACTACCCACATCAGGTACATATTGGGGGGATTCACGCATACAAGCCAATGATAAAATGAGTATTTGGTGGAATGAAATGATTACAAATACGTGGACAATGGAGCGAAAGCAGCCATAAAATACTAACTTCTTGAATAAAACAGTTTTTGCCATAACGCCCCCTTTTACCCAACTGAATACACCGTATCCAGCAACGGCCTACATTAAGGGTTTTCTGAACACCAAAGATATTTCATGCTTCCAAGCCGATTTGGGTATTGAGGTTATTTTGGCTTTATTTTCTAAGAAAGGACTGACAGAGTTATTCGACTTTATTAATCAAAAATCTGAGGTTTTCTCAGAAAATTCTCAGCGAATAATTGCTTTACAAGAAGATTATATTCAGACAATTGATGCCGTAATTTTATTTTTGCAAGGCAAAAATCCTACGCTTTCACATGTAATCTGTCAAGAAAATTTTTTGCCAGAGGCTTCTCGTTTTGCTCAACTCGAAGATCTCGAATGGGCTTTTGGTTCGATGGGAATGCAAGATAAAGCCAAACATTTGGCAACGCTTTATCTCGAAGACATTTCTGACCTCATCATGGAGTGTGTTGATCCGCATTTTGGGTTTAGTAGATACGCCGAGCGTCTGGGGCGTTCGGCCAATAGTTTTGATGAATTATATGCCGTTTTACAGCAAAATTACAGCTATATTGATAAAATTTTGGTAAAGATTCTGGCTGAAAGAATGCCCGAAATCCAGCCTAAATTGGTAGTTATTTCCGTGCCTTTCCCTGGGAATCTTTATAGTGCGTTTAGAATCGGTCAATGGGTGAAACAAAATTATCCAGCAACCAAAGTAGCAATGGGTGGAGGTTTTGCTAATACAGAATTACGTTCGTTGTCAGATGCAAGAGTTTTTGAATTTTTCGATTACGTATCGCTCGATGATGGAGAAGCTCCATTGGAGGAGATATTAAAACCCCTAACTCCTAAAGGGGAATCATCAAACGAAGAAAAGGTAAGCACATTCAAACGCACGTTTATTCTTGAAGACGAGAAAGTAGTTTACAAAAACAATTCTTTACTGAAAGATTATAAACAGTCGGAAGTTGGCACGCCAGATTACAGTGATTTGTTGTTGGATAAATACATTTCGGTTATCGAAATCGTAAATCCGATGCACCGAATGTGGAGCGATGGACGCTGGAATAAACTCACGATGGCTCATGGTTGTTATTGGGGAAAATGCACTTTTTGTGATATTTCACTCGATTATATCAAAATCTATGAGCCAATTGCAGCAAATCTACTCTGCGACAGAATGGAAGAAATGATTGCCCAAACGGGCGAAAACGGTTTTCATTTTGTTGATGAAGCTGCTCCACCCGCTTTGATGCGAGCGTTGGCGTTGGAAATTCTACGTCGAAAACTAACTGTCACATGGTGGACTAATATTAGATTCGAAAAGAGTTTTAGCAGAGACTTGTGTCAGCTGCTCAAAGCTTCGGGCTGCATTGCGGTTTCGGGAGGTTTGGAAGTAGCATCTGACCGATTACTGGAATTAATTCAAAAGGGCGTAACCGTTGCACAAGTAGCACAAGTCACTCGTAATTTTACCGAAGCTGGCATTATGGTTCATGCGTACCTAATGTACGGTTTTCCGACCCAAACCGCCCAAGAAACCATTGATTCTCTCGAAATGGTGCGTCAAATGTTTGAAATTGGCACTTTACAATCAGGATTTTGGCACCAATTTGCTATGACGGCTCACAGTCCAGTTGGAATGTATCCCGAACAGTTTTCAGTACAGAAAGCGAGCAATACGGTCGGCACTTTTGCCAATAATGACTTAGTTTTCTCCGATCCAAAAGGCACTGACCATGAGGCATTTAGCTTTGGTTTAAAGAAATCTTTGCTCAATTATATGCATGGTATTTGTTTTGAATACCCGCTACAAGAATGGTTCGATTTTAAGATTCCACGCACGAAAGTTCCGAAGAATTACATTGAAAATGCTCTTTTGGAAGATGATGATTTTATGCTAAAACCTACTTCAAAAGTAGTTTGGTTGGGTAAAAAACCTTTGGTAAATTATTCAAGCACTACGAAAAAAGGACAAGTTTTTCAGACGGCAAATCTCACTTTTCACGATAAAAAAGAGACTTTCAGCATCAAACTCAATCAAGCACAGGGCGATTGGTTGGTTGAAATTCTCGATAAAATTTCGGTGAAGAATAAAAAAGTTTATACGTTCCAAGAAATCAAAACTGACTACGAAGCCGCTGGTTTTGAAGATTTTGAGTTGTTTTTCTATAATAAACCCGTGAATGTACTGCGTGATTATGGGTTATTGGGGTTGTAATTACTTTACCACAATAGACACAATTGAGTCTCAATAGGCACAAGTTTTAATTGGATAAAACAGTCGTTTTGAAACTATTGAGCCTAAAAATCAGTTAAATAATTGATACTTTCAATAAATAATACCTGTGGCGGAAATACAAAAAAACGAAACTTCACCCTCTGGCAAAATCTTCGATTTGGAAATTCTCAAACGACTTTTCCAATTTATTAAGCCTTACAATGTTAAGTTTTATAGTTTGGTGCTGACAATCATGCTCGGTGCTGCACTGGCCCCTGCCCTACCTTTGTTGATTCGCCAAACGATTGATGGCCCAGTTTCGGCAGGCAATTATACAGGTCTTGCCCAAATGATGGCTATTATGATTGGGTTTTTAGTTGTGCAATCACTCATACAATTTACCAATACTTATTTGGCTGGTTGGCTTGGGCAGAATATCATTCGTGATATTAGGGTGCAACTTTACCACAAAATCCTTCATTTACGCCTAAAATTCTTCGATGATACTCCGATTGGCCGACTCGTCACTCGTACAATTTCTGATATTGAAACACTGGCCGATGTTTTTAGCGATGGTATCGCAGCCATTGCGGGCGATATTTTGCAATTAGTTCTCATCATTTCGGTGATGTTTTATACCGATTGGAGACTTTCCTTGATTAGCCTTTGTACGATTCCTTTCATGCTCGTAAGCACCTATATTTTCAAGGAAAAAGTAAAAAAATCATTTAACGAAGTACGTAATGCGGTTTCAAACCTCAACTCTTTTGTGCAAGAACACATCACGGGTATGAGCATTGTGCAAATTTTTAATTCTGAAAAAATTGAGTTTGATAAATTTCACGCTATCAATACAAAACACCGAGACGAAAACATTAAGTCAATCATGTATTACTCAATCTATTATCCAGTTGCTGAGGTGATTGCGGCTTTGGGTACGGGTTTGGTTGTATGGTTTGGGGCAAAACAAATGCTCAATGCCGAAGTAACTTATGGTACGGTTACGGCTTTCATTATGTTTATCAATATTTTCTTTCGTCCAATCAGAATGATTGCCGATAGAATGAATACACTACAAATGGGTATTGTGAGTACGGATAGAATTTTGAAATTGCTTGATAGTGATGATTACACCGCCAACGATGGTTCTAAAAAAGCCAATCTAAAAGGAGAAGTCGAATTTAAGAATGTTTGGTTTGCCTATATCGATGAAAATTACGTATTAAAAGATATTTCATTCAATGTAAATCATGGCGAAACCGTTGCATTTGTGGGTGCAACTGGTGCAGGGAAATCTTCGATAATCAACTTATTATCAAGATTTTACGACATAAACAAAGGCACTATTCTGATTGACAATCAAGATGTAAAAGAATACGAATTACGGAGCTTGCGTGAACAAATAGGCGTAGTTTTGCAAGATGTATTTTTATTTTCTGATACAATCGAAAATAATATTACGTTGGGTGATAGCAGTATTTCGAGAGAAAAAATTGTAGAAGCGGCCAAACTCGTAGGCGTACACGATTTTATTATGCAATTACCCAACGACTACGATTATAACGTACAAGAACGTGGAGCAACGCTTTCGGTTGGGCAACGTCAGCTAATTTCGTTTGTACGTGCGATGGTACATGATCCAAAAATCATTGTATTAGATGAAGCTACCTCATCAGTTGATACAGAAACCGAAGAATTGATTCAAAATGCCATCGATAAACTCATGCGTGGACGTACTTCAATCGTAATTGCTCACCGACTAAGTACGATTCAAAAAGCCAATAAAATTATTGTGCTCGACAAGGGTAAAATCATGGAAGAAGGCAGCCACGAGGAATTACTGAAACTTGATGGTTTCTATGCTAATCTCTATAATATGCAGTATAAAGAAGTATTTGTTTAAAAGCATAATTTGTATATTTTTGATTATTCTTTAGTGCATAATTAAAAATATATGAAATTTATTTACAGTGCTTTTCTTTCTTGTTTCATTTCCTATACTTTGGTTGCTCAGAGTTGGCAAGTTAGTTCTCCTAACGCTAAAATCAGAGCCACAATCCAACGCATCGAACCAGATGGTACGCTTAAATATTATGTAGAATATCTCGAAAGTGATCAAACACAAACTGTTATTGAACAGTCAAACTTGGGTATTTCTCGCCTCGACCAATCGTTTTATAATAGTCTGATTTTTGAAAGTAGCAGCACTGCCACCATTGACGAAAACTATTCGATGTTGATTGGGAAACAACTTCAACTTCGCAATAATGCTAACGAAATCTCGCTTAATTTTCACAATTCAGACAATGGTAAATTTCAGGTTATTTTCAGAGCTTACAACGATGGAGTAGCATTTCGTTATCGTTTTCCTGAAACCTCCAATAACACTTTCTACACAACTGAAGATAAAACTACCTTCCAAATACCTGTTAATAATAGCAAAACATGGATTCAAGGTTATGATAATTTCAGACCTGTTTATGAAAAACTTTACGAAAATGGCGTAAGCCTCAATCAAGCCATTAATCAATTCAATGGTTTGGCATTTCCTGCACTTTTTCAAACACCCAATGCTTGGATATTGCTCACCGAAGCCGATTTAGATGAAAAATTCTTCGCATCTCACTTATCTTCTTATTTCGGTAACGGTACATTTTCGGTTGCTGTACCAAGCCCAGACGATGGTAATAGTTATCCATCTTATGCTGGTTCTACCCTACCATGGACAATGCCATGGCGAGTAATAATGATTGGCAAACAACTCAATAATGTGGTAGAATCTAATCTCGTTTCTCATGTAAGTAAAGCTTCGCAGATAGCTAACACAACTTGGATACAACCAGGGATTTCGACTTGGAGTTGGTGGTCAGACCTCGGAAGTCCGACAAATTTCGCCAAACTAAAAACTTTCATTGATTTAGCCTCCGACTTAAACCTTCCCTACTCATTAATTGATGCTAACTGGAATCAAATGGGAAATGGCGGAGACATCAACGCTTTAATTACCTACGCCAATAGCAAAAACGTAAAATTATGGTTGTGGTATAATTCGGGCGGGCCTTCAAATGATTATGGCGAACAACCTCGTGACTTAATGCACGTTCAATCTGCTCGCCGACAGGAATTTGCTCGTATTCACGCTTTAGGAATCAAAGGTGTTAAAATTGACTACTTTCAGAGCGATAAACAGGAGTTAATGAAACTATACATTGATATTCTGAAAGATGCTGCTGATTATGAATTGATGGTAAATTTTCATGGAAACGTTATCCCAAAAGGTTGGTCACGAACATATCCAAATTTAGTGGCAATGGAAGCCGTGAAAGGTTCTGAAGCCTATATTTTTGATGGAAGTTTTTTACCCAATGCTCCCCGACATCACACAATTTTACCTTTTACAAGAAATGTAATCGGCCCAATGGATTATACACCGACAATCATCGGCTGGGGAAGAGGAGTTGAACACCTAACAACCGACGTTCACGAAATTGCCTTACTCAATACCTTTGAATCGGGCGTAACTCACTTAGTTGATATGGTGGCGAGTTATACAAACTTACCAACTTTAGCAAAAACAATCATCAGCAACCTTCCAACGGCTTGGGATGAAACCCGTTTAGTAGAAGGCTTCCCTGGCACGCACGTTGTAATAGCTCGCCGTAAAGGCGAAAACTGGTATATTTCAGGCATTAATGGCGAAAATCAAGTACGAAATATTACATTACCTTTATCATTTATAGCCACTGGTGACTACACCAAACAATTATTGAGCGATGGAGCAACACCACGAGACATTGCCACTTCCGAAGCCAGTTATCAAGTGCAAACCAACAATACAATTAGCTTAAATATGCAGCCTTATGGTGGTTTTATGATGGTCTTGAAACGATCAGCTTGTCAGACGACTCACAGCTTAACAAATCAGATTTCAAACACCATAAAATATGAAGCATCGGAAACAATTCAAGCAAACAATATTATTGGCTCAACTGCCAATGTAACCTATGATGCCGCCAAAAGCATTTTACTGACTGCTGGTTTTCAAACCCAACAAGGAGCGATTTTTAAAGCTTATATTGATGGTTGTGGCAATCAATAGTCTATTTTCATTATATTTACTAAGCAAGACCTTCACCCAAACAATCAATCTTCTTCAAACATGAAAAAACTTACACTCTTTTTGGCGATTTTCTTTCATCAACAACTTATCGCACAAAGTAACCATGCTTCATCAGGCATTGATCGAAAGATTGCCTTCCAGAAACACGCAGAACTTGTCAAAAAATCCCCTTATAAAAACCTAAATTGGCGACTCCTCGGCCCAGACAATACCAGCGGACGAGCAACAGATGTTTGGGGAATTGAAGGAAATAAAAACATTATCTACGCAAGTTTTGCCACAGGAGGATTCTGGAAAACCGAAGATGCAGGAAAAAATTGGGAACCAATGATGGACGAAATTGGCACACAATCCATTGGTAATTTTGCGGTTTCTAAATCAAATCCTAATGTAATATATGTCGGCACAGGCGAAGCAAATATTCTTCGAGCTTCATTACCAGGTATGGGCGTGTTCAAATCAAGTGATGCAGGCAAAACCTGGCAACATCTCGGACTTGAAAATACTTCAACCATTGCCCGTGTAGTCATTCACCCAACAAACCCAGACATTGTTTATGTAGCAGCCAGTGGAAACGAATGGAGTTATAATGCAGACCGAGGAGTTTATAAAACAACCAATGGCGGTAAAACTTGGAACAAAGTTTTATATCAAAACGAAAAAACTGGCTGTATAGATTTATTGATTGACCCATCTGAGCCAAACACACTTTATGCCTCAATGTGGAATAGAGTTCGTAAACGTTGGAGCGACCCAACCCCCGAAGACGGTGACTATCTCTACAAATCGACCGATGCAGGCAAAACTTGGAAAATTATAAAAAATGGTTTGCCCGATACCAAAAACACTGGTCGAATTGGCATAGCAATATGTGCTTCTAAACCCAACGTTTTGTATGCTTATGTTGATAATCATACACCAAAACGCCAAGGTAACGAAGGAGAACTTGATTCGTACGGCCGCCCGAAAGAATTAGTCATTTTGGGAGCGGAAGTCTATAAAAGCATTGATAAAGGCGAATCTTGGATAAAGATGAGCGAAAACGATAAACAAATGGAAACATTTGGCGGGACGTATGGCTGGGTTTTTAGTCAGATTAGAGTTGACCCCGTGAACGAAAACAAGATTTTTATCATGGGAATCAACACCGCACAGTCGGAAGATGCAGGAAAAACTTGGAAGATAGTTAAAAATGAAAATAATGTACGCATTCACGGGGATAATCACGGACTTTGGATTGACCCATCGGACACAAATTATATTCTGATTTCAAATGATGGTGGTATAATTGTTACTTATGATGGCGGTAAAAATTGGAAAAATTTCTTTAAGGAAATTCCAACGACACAATTCTACAATGTCTCTTATGATATGGCAACGCCTTTCAATATTCACGGTTCCGTACAAGATGAAGGCTCGATGGGTGCGAATGTTTCGTGGCAAGCAGGTAGTGGAATTAATGATAAGAAAAACGGCTGGCATTTTGTACCAGGTGGTGAAGGAAGCATCATTGCGATTGACCCCAAAGATCCAAACATTACGTATTCAAGTGCTTTTTATGGCAGAATTCAGAGAGGCGATTTGACTAAAGAAGGCAGAGAACGCATCAAGAATATCACTATCAAAAAAGCAGAAGATGAAGAAACCCATCGAGGCGAATGGTTGGCATATACGCATATTTCAAACTTCGATAATCATACAATTTATCACGGAATGCAGTATTTATTCAAGTCAACTGATATGGGAGAAACTTGGAAACGCATCAGTCCAGATTTGAGTAATAACGATAAAAATCGAATGGGAAAACTACCTTATGCCATTGCTCACCAAGCCATTACGGCTTTGGCAGAATCACCATTCAAGCAAGGCACTTTATATGTAGGCACTGATGACGGAAATGTGCATCTAACAACTGATGATGGCAAAACATGGACAAAAATAATGGCAGGTTTACCACAAAACGTTCATGTTTCAAGGCTCGAAGCATCAAAAACCAAAGACGGTACAGTTTTTATCACACTAAGCGACCGCCGAGAAGATAACATAAAACCATATATTTATAAATCAACTGATTTTGGAAAAACATGGATAAGTATAGTAGGCGATTTACCAGCTTCACCAGTAAATGTCATTCGTGAAGACCCTTTCAATACTTCAATTCTCTACTGCGGAACGGACTTAGGAATTTATACCTCAAAAAATGGCGGCAAAAATTGGCAATCAGTTCAAGCCAATTTACCTGTGAGTGTTTCAGTACAAGATTTATTCATTCACCCACGAGATAATAAAATGGTCATTGCTACCTATGGACGTGGGGTTTGGGTAATGGAGCGGTAGTAGTTTTAAGAAATTAGGCACAAAAAAAAGCCCTCGACTCGTCGGGGGCTTCCTGTAAATTATATAATTCTACTCACCGAAGTGATGATATAATTATGCTAATTTTACGTTAACGGCGTTTAAACCTCTTTTTCCTTCTTGGATGTCGAAAGTAACTTCGTCATCCTGACGGATTTGGTCTTTTAATTCAGACACGTGAACGAATACTTCTTGGTTTGAGCCATTTACTTTGATAAAACCAAATCCTTTGGTTTCATTGAAAAACTTTACTGTTCCGTTAGACATTTTGTATTTGTATTAGTACTTTAAAAGCACAAATGTAGGCAAATAAATTTACAATCAAACATATTTTTGATATTTCTCTCCTTTTTTTTAAATTATCTGCAAATATTACCTTTTCTATACATCACAAGGTCCTTAGCGTATCATTTATTAACAATAAACTACTGATAATCAATAAGTTATTTGCGGAGAAACTTAGTAAAGTATAAACTAAGCTACTTGAACACAATTTTAAAGCTATATGAAGGCTATATCGTATTGTCAAAAATCACGCCAATTGAATGTTTTAACAGTAAAATGCAAAGTTTCAGAGACATAATTTGACTCTCAATAAAAAATATTTCTACATTTTCCAAGCCTCTTCCTATATTCTTCAGTAAATAACTATCAAAAATAGGGCATTTCCGGAAAGTTTAATAAAGTTAATCTATTGAGACGCATTTCTAAAACAAAAGTCACCACCGTTTAATATTTTTTTGGCATATAGTTTGGTCTAAGTTGTGCAATGCTATACTTATTAAAAACCCTTTACAAAAAACATGAATACTCAATACTTGTTTAACGCTCTCGCAGCTTACAGAAAATTTATTCTGTTTTTAATGCTAATGTTCTTTGCTTACGCTATGGTTTTCGGACAAGAAGAACCTCTTCGTTTCAAAGATGGCTACGCTAAGATTAGCTCTCAAGGAAAGTTTGGATTTATTGATAAAACTGGCACAATAAAAGTACCTTGTATCTATGATTATGTCAATGATTTTGAAGGCGAATATGCGGTAGTAAGAATTAAAAATAAATATGGAATTATTCGCAAAAACGGGACTATTGTAATAGATATTAAATATGATATGTGTGAAGCATTTTCTGAAGGTTTGGCTCTCGTAAGAAGTGGTTCGAAATATGGTTTTATAAACGATGCTGGAGAAGAGGTGATTAAACCTCAATTTCAGTTTGCAATGGGCTTTACTAATGGTTTGGCCGTAATCAATGTAAATGGCAAAAATGGCTACATTGACATGCAAGGCGAACAAATTATTGCTCCAAAATATGAATTTTCATTGCCATTTTCAGAAGGATTGGCAACTGTGATGATAGGTGGAAAATATGGTTTTATTGACAAATCAGGTAACGAAGTCATTGCTCTTCAATACCAAATGGCAAGTGCTTTTGAAGAAAATTTAGCTGCCGTAAAAATGGGTGATAAATATGGCATTATCAATAAAGCTGGAAAGATGATTGTTTCGCCAAAATATGACGATATTCGTAGCTTTAGCAATGGGTATGCAATTGTATTAAATGATGAAAAATACGGAATTATCAATCAGAATGGTAAGGAAGTAGTTTCGCCAAAATATGATATGCTTGACTCTTTCAATGAAGGAATAGCAATGTATAGAAAAGAGGGAAAACTGGGTTATATTGACTCAAAAGGAAATGAAATCATCGCTGCAAATGCCGAACACGCAAAGTTAATTTTAGCATCAAAATAAAAATTTCATGGTAACTCTGAAAAGTAAAAATTTAAAACCGCCTCAGCAATGGGCGGTTTCTTTTTATCCATTCTGCTCTTGAAGCATTCTAAGGTACAACTTTTCTACTTTTTTTCTTGCCCAATCGGTTTTTCTTAGAAACTTCAAGCTCGAATTGAGCGATGGGTTATTGGCAAAACAGTTGACATTCACATGGTAAGCCATTTGGTCCCAGCCGTAATAATCTCTGAGTTCTCTTACTATTCTTTCAAGCGTAATGCCATGCAATGGATTGTTAGGTTGTTCCATACCTTATTTTTTCTTCTTTTTTGTCTTTTTCTTTGATGATTCAAACTCTTCGGCTTCTTTGAGCAAAGCATTCAAATCATAATTGGTTGTATCTTTCGAGAAATCAATCGTTTCGTTGTATTCTTGTTTATCAAGTTCCAAAACTCTGATTTTCTTTCCCATAAAGCCTTCTATTTCATCGAGGATAGGTTTTTCTTCGGTTGCACAAAACGAAACGGCCAAACCTTTTTGCATTCCTCGACCCGTACGCCCTACCCTATGCACGTAGTTTTCTGGTACATCGGGCAAATCATAATTCACTACGTAATCAACATTGGCAATATCAATTCCTCTGGCACTTACGTCAGTGGCTATCAATATTTTAACTTCGCCACTTCTGAATTTATCTAAAACCGATAGGCGGTCGAGTTGTTCTTTATCTCCATGAATTGTTTCGCTTTCAATTCCGACTCTTTGCATCGCAGATTTTACTCGTTCGGCACGCACTTTTGTACGCACAAAGACTAAAATTTTGCTTTCGGGGTTTTCGTTGACTACTCTTTCCAAGAAAAAGCGTTTATCATCCATTTCCACAAAAGCCACCGAATGCTTAATGTTCTTAGCAACGGGGTCGTTGGGAGAAAGCTGAATTCTGATAGCATTTCTGACCAACGAATAAGCTACTTTCTTGATTTGTTCATTGATTGTTGCCGAAAAGAACAGCGTTTGATGAAATTTTGGCAAGAATTTCTTTACATCTTGAATGTCTTTGATAAAACCCAAATCGAGCATGTGGTCGGCTTCATCAAGTACTAAGATTTCTACGCCCGTGATTTTGAGATGTTTTTGGTAAATCAAATCAAACATTCGGCCTGGTGTAGCAATCAGAATATCAACGCCTTTTGCAATTTTATCTACTTGCGGAGTTTGGTCAACACCACCAAAAAGACAAAGCGTTTCGACTTTTGTTCCTTTAGCCATTTTCTGAAAAACTTCGGTCACTTGCAAAGCCAGCTCACGAGTTGGCTCAAGCACAATGCACTTGATACCCTCTTCGTATCGCACCGAATGCTTCATTTCCTGTAAAATACTGATGATCGGAATCGCAAAAGCAGCGGTTTTTCCTGTACCTGTTTGAGCAATGGCCAACACATCTTCACCTTTCAAAATCGGCGGAATCGACTTAAACTGAATATCTGTCGGGCGTTTGAAGCCTAACTCAGCAATATTTTTCTTGAGTTCGTGCGAAATACTATAATCGTCGAATTTCATCGGTTTCCACGTTTATCGTTTCCCTTGAAAGGCTTATATCCTTCTTTCACAAATAGTTTTCCTTGCGAATTTAACTTCGGTACTTTGGTCGTTTTTCCTTTCGATTTATCTTTTTTCTCCGAAATACTTACCTCCAAATTTCGCCCCATAATCTCAAAGCCGTTTAGCTCAAATATGGCTTTACGTACTTCTTCTTCGTTGGGCATATCCACAAATCCAAAACCTTTATTTTGGCGAGTAGATTTACTTTTTACAATTTTGGCCGATGTTACTTCTCCAAACTTTTCAAAAAGTTCTTTTAATTCTTTCTCTTTGAGTTTGAAAGGTAAACTGCCTACAAAAATATCCATCGTTTGTTTTTATTATTATTTTACAAAAGTACGGATTTTTGAATGAAATCTTTGATTTTACAGTAAAAGAGGAAAACTGTAAAGTGTTTTATTAAACATTTAGCATGATACATTCTGCATTAACCCCTACGCTTCGTAAAATTTAATGCCGTTTTGAGCTAAAAATGATTTGATAATATCTACGTGAATGCAATGGCCTACATGTAAAAAAGGCTGATTATTGACCTTGATGGTTTTGCCGTTTACGTTGTGCGAAGCATTATGCATATCAAAACCTAAGTGAAGTGCATTGGTTTTGCTTTGCATGCCACAAACTACGCCGTTTCGGTCGAAAAGTGGGCCGCCGCTTTGTCCACGTAAACCTGGAGTGCTTAGTTCTACACCATAGAGTTCGTTGTTTTCAACTAAATGTCTTGTCAACATTCCATCAATCGGGAAGCGTGGTGTACCGATAATTCCGCTGTTTGTCCACGAAATTTCATCAACTTCGGAATTGTATTGAAAGTTGGTAAATTCGGGAAATGGATAACCGAGTCGGCAAAGCGATTTTCCTTGTTTCAGCCCCGAACTATCTTTCATAAATCGGGCATACGATTGATACAAGGGTTGTTGAAATTGCTCAAAAATAATGATTGCTAAATCATATTTTGGGTGGTTTATCCAACGAAAACGCAGCGTTGGGTCAGCCGTGCAATCCAAAAAACGTTCGCTGAGTTCAACAATCGTTTCGGGCGTATAATCGTACTTATTTTCGAGTCCTTTGATAAATTTTTGGTATTGGTGATTGCGGGGAATAGCAGCACGCTCTCGCTTAAAATTAGCATATTTTTGATTGATATTCGTGCGATTCCCTATCAAATCGATGACGTGCTTACAGGTAACGGCACACGAAAACTCGTTGACAAAAAACATGGTAGCCGCCCCAGGCGACACGATTGTTTCGTTGTAATTTCTTGAAATAAACTGAATCGGACGAGTAAATCGACCAACTTCTTCGATGGCATCAACAAACATAGTTTTTAATAAAGCAGTAAAGCCACAAAGTAACAAAGAGATTTTTTGAAAACGATGATTTTATCATAAAAAAGAGCCAAGTTTGGTTTGGCTCTTTTTTTAGATTTTCTAAATGCGTGCTTATTTGCCGAAACGTAGGCCGATAACATAGTTACTAAAAGAACCTTGTCGGTCAAGAAATAAACCTTTATCATCATTTCGATTTACATACAACGCTTTTCCAATTTCTGGTTGTATCTGAATAAATAAATTAATATACTTATAACCAATATTAGAAATTATTGCTGTTTGTAATGCTTTATGTTTAGTATAAATATAATTAGGATTTTCGTTATTCAACGCAAAAAAACGACTATTTTGACCTAATCCAGCTAAATTCACCGATGCTTTCAAACCAATTCCAACACTTAAAACCTTCTGCCCTTTCTTGTTTAAAACATTAAATGTTGGTATAAATTGAGTAGTAATATTGGGCGAATATTGATTTTTATATACATCTTTATCCGTCCCTCTTGCATTAACTAAAGAATCTGTAATAGAGGCATATAAGGTTCTGATTGGGGCTTGATTTAAATTAATTGCTCGGATTGCAATTCCAGCAGCAGTTCTAAGCCGAGAACTTATTAAATCAAACCCGACTCCATACTTCAAAGTAAAATCCATCCTATTTCTTTTATAAACCTGTTTATCAAAAGTACCTGCAATACCAAGCATAAAAGAAGGATTCCCTTGTAAACTAAATGAGTTAGCAACATTTACATTGCCATACTTTGGTAGAGTAATTTCTTGAAACTCATCAATCGACCATAAATATCCATCGGTAAAACTCGCTCCCACAAACAAATTCAGATTCATATTTTTCAGCCATTTTTTAGTCGAAACCGTTGTGTTTATTTCACGATTTTTGAGGTCGTCGGCCTCTCGGAGGGTTACTTCTTCGTTATTTGAGAAATTCTTTTCGGAGCGTTTACGTACTTCGGCAAAGAGTTTATTGAGGTCATATTTAGCAATTTCGTTCAAATCTGCCTTGTTTTCGGCATAAAAGATAACCTTTGCTTTTTTTCCGATATTGGCAATGAGCGAATCTTCCAACGCATTTGCTCGGACGAAAGTAGAAATTAAGATGCAGGTAAGAAGTGTGAGTTTTTTCATATTTGCGATGTTTATAATTTAATATCGTGTGTAACTAATTCAACATTAATCATTTACCATTGCGGAACGCCGCCCGAGTCATTACTTTCGTTGTATCGTACTTAAAATTGCGTCCGAGATACGCCCACACATTTCGTGGTTCAATATTGAGTTCTCGCCAGTCGATTTTTCCTTCGGTATTGAAACTTTTTAGTTGTCGGAAAGCACGTTTGGCAAAACTTTCTCGCTTCATCAGTGCATCAGGAATTTCAGGAAAATCAACGACTGTGACTTGCTGGGTTTTGAATTTAGGTTCGTAAACAATAGCCTTTTTATTGACCGAAATCGAATCAAATTTTGACTTAGAGTAAATTTTCGATAATTCGACATTAATTGGCTTTTCGGTCAAAAGTCCTTCTTGACTTATTGCCTCATCTTTAAAAACTAACGCATTCGGTGTTTCTTCGATTTCTTTTTTTCGTTTAGTTACTGCTTGCGTTGTTTCAATTCTTTTAGGTGTGGATTTAGTAGTTTTTATTGGTTTTATTGATGTGTTTATCGCTTTATTTTCGGTTTTTTGTTCTAATTTACTCAAGAAAAAAACACCAATTAAAAGACTCGCTGCGGCCCACCAAAGCCATAAAAACTTAGGTTTTCGGGGCTTTTTCTCGTCTAAACGTTCTTCCAGCCGATTCCACAAGTTGGCATCATCGAAATATAAATCTATGTCCGACATATCCATGTGGGACAGATTTTCGATTTTTTGTTTAATATTTTGTTCTTCTTGTGTCATTTCCTGTTTTTAGCAGCTTACAAACCTGTTTTGCAATTTTGTTTTTCTAAACTTTGCTTCATCATGGCTTTTGCCTTGAAAAGCTGCGAGCGAGACGTTCCTTCCGTTATATTTAATATTTCTGCAATTTCAGTGTGCGAATAGCCTTCGATGACATACATATTAAAAACCGTTCGGTAGCCATCGGGTAAATTCATAATCAAAGCCATGATTTCTTGAGCCGAGAGTTCATCTTCAATGCCAATTTCGTTCGTTTCTGTAAAATCATCATCCGTGATTTGTTGGTACAAAAGCGTTTTTGTTTTCCGCAAAATCTTTAGTGACTGATTCACAACAATTCGTTTCATCCAAGCTTCCGTTTGGCTATCAGATTGATAATCAAACGATTGTAATTTTTCAAAAATCAACGCAAAAGCCTCCAGACAAGCATCTTCGGCATACTGATGGTCGTTCAGATACCGAAAGCTTAACCGCAAAAAAGTTTTTGAAAACCCATCAAATAGGGTTTTCTGAGCTTTTCGGTCGGCGGTTCGGCAAGATGCTATGAGGCGTTGTAGATTCATTTCAATGACAATAATCCAAAAAGTGTTGTGGGCGTTGCCTGAGGATTAGAAAATTTTTAAAATTTCTCAAACCACTCAAATTTTTCGTGGATGATGGCCTCTTTTTGTTCATTAATGTATTTCAAAAATGCAGCGGCTACGGGTGAAAAATTCTTGTTTTTCATCCAAACCAAATTCCAAACCGAAGTAATTGGGAAGCTTTTTACTGGAATAATCTGTAAATCACCGTGTAGAAGTTCGTTTTTAATACCAATCAATGGCATAATTGAGCAGCCTAAACCCGCAATAACAGCCTGTTTCACGGCTTCATTAGAGGTTAATTCCATTTTTTTTCTGACAGGTAATTTATTTTCTTCGATGAATCGTTCCATCACAAGCCTTGTGCCAGAGCCTTGTTCTCGATAGATAAGTGGCAATTCTTCAAAAATACTTTTATCGTAGATTTTCTTTGTAAACTTACTTTTAGTGTTAGCCACTAAGAACAATTTATTTCGTAGTAGCTCAATATTTTCAACTTTAAGATTGTCGGGCAACACCGAAACCAACGAAAAATCTACTTCATTTTTCTCCAAACTTTCAATCACTTTTGCCCGATTTGTCACATCCATCATCAATTCTATACCTTCATTTCGGGTAATAAAATCTGATAAAAAATAAGGCATTACATATTTTCCAGTCGAAACAACCGAGATTTTTAGGCGGCCTGTCAGCTTGCCTTTGTGTGCCATTGTTTTATAATTAATGGAGTATACTTCGTTCAAAATTTTCTCTGCTGCTTCCGCTATTTCTTTACCAAAATCTGTAATAAATAGCTTTCTACCAACTACTTCCGTGAGTGGAATCTCAAATTGGTCTTGCAGATTTTTTAGCTGAATCGATACGGCTGGCTGAGTGAGATAAAGCTCTTCGGCGGCCTTTGTGATGCTCTGTGTTTGCGTGATTTTCAGAAACACTTGTAATTGATGCAGTGTATAATTCATAATTATTGTTTATATATATCATTACAAATATAAATAAAAATAAATGAATTTTTGTTCAGAATTTTGCAGCGTTAAATCAAAATAATCAAAACGCAATGACAAAAATTACAGTAGCAAAAGGTGACGGAATCGGTCCAGAAATTATGGATGCCACGCTTGAAATTTTGATGGCAGCAGGAGCAAAAATCGAAGTCGAAGAGATTGAGGTAGGTGAAAAGGTGTATTTGGCTGGCAACACAGCAGGTATTGCCAAAGAATCTTGGGACGTAATCAGACGCAACAAGGTTTTCTTAAAAGCACCAATCACAACGCCTCAAGGTGGTGGTTATAAAAGTTTGAACGTAACGACTCGCAAGTTTTTGGGACTTTACTCAAACGTGCGTCCGTGCATGAGTTTGCATCCTTTTGTAGCTACCAAACACCCGATTATGGATGTGGTTATTGTGCGTGAAAACGAAGAAGATTTATACGCAGGAATTGAACATCAGCAAACCGATGAGGTTGTTCAGTGCTTAAAACTTATCAGCCGCCCGGGTTGCGAAAAAATCGTGCGTTATGCTTTCGAGTACGCCAAACACTATGGCCGTAAGAAAGTCACGTGCTTCACGAAAGATAATATTATGAAGCAAACGGACGGTTTGTTTCACCAAGTTTTCGATGAAATTGCGAAAGAATATCCTGAAATTGAAAACGAACATTGGATTATCGACATCGGTGCAGCAAAAATGGCCGATACGCCAGAGGCTTTTGATGTAATCGTGATGCCTAATCTTTATGGCGATGTACTCTCTGACGTGGCTGCTCAAATTGCGGGTTCGGTAGGTTTGGCGGGTTCGGCCAATATTGGTGAAGAATGTGCCATGTTTGAGGCAATCCACGGTTCGGCACCTCGTAGAGCGGGACAGAATATGGCTAATCCATCGGGGCTTTTGCAAGGGGCAATTATGATGCTCAACCACATCGGACAAACCAAAGTTGCCGAAAAAGTACAGAACGCTTGGCTAAAAACCATCGAAGATGGCATTCATACTTACGATATTTACAAAGAAGGAATTAGTAAAGAAAAAGTTGGTACGAAAGAATTTGCACAAGCAGTAATTGCTAATCTTGGTCAAGAACCAAAACTCTTAAAATCAGTAAGTTATGCCGAAAACGCTACGCTTAATCTACCAAAATACGAGCGTAAAGCCCCAGCCAAAAAAGAATTGGTCGGTGTTGATTTATTCGTTCACTGGGCAGGTAAAAGTCCAGACGAGTTGGCCACTATCATACAGTCACTCGACACCAACGAGGTGAAACTTTCGATGATAACTAACCGAGGTATCAAGGTTTGGCCAGAAGGTTTTGAAGAAACTTTCTGCACTGACCACTGGCGTTGTAGATTCAAGCCTACTGAAGGCAATCAGATGAGTAAAGAAGCCATTATTCAATTACTCAATGGTGCTATCGAAAAGGAAATTGATACCGTAAAAACCGAAAACCTTTATACTTTCGATGGTAAAATGGGCTTCTCGTTGGGTCAGGGACAATAATTTATCAGTCAACAGTTGGCAGTCAACAGTCATCTAAAACACTAATTTTCAAACAGATACAGTTTTTAAAGCTGTCGATTAAATACTTACAACCGATTAAAACTAAATTATTGATGAATATACAACTCATTCAAGGGCAATTTGGTGGTAAAGAGGCCATCGAACTAATCACGCAGATGATTCATGCGAAAGTAAAATTTCACGAAAATATCATTGGTAATAACGATAACGAAGAGGATATAAAAATGCGTGAAAATCGAATAAAGCAACTCCAAAAAGACTTATTTGATGCTCGTCAATACATTGAAAAGAAAAGTGATAATGTAAGTATCAACGCTTCGATAGAAATCTAAAGTAAACCAAATCGCAGAGTCAGCAGGCTCTGCGATTCTTTTTTATGGGTAGTTTGATACATAATTTCTGCAATAATTCGTTAGCTTTACTTCTGAAAATATCTACTTGTTTTTAATCATGACCGAACTTATCATCAGCCTTGCCGTAGGAATCGCCCTGAGTGCTTGCTCGGGTTTTCGAGTATTTGTACCAATGTTGGTTGCCAATTTAGCTACTCGATTTCAAGTACTTGACCTTTCTAACGGCTTTGAATGGTTGAGTAGCCCGACGGCAACTTACATTTTAGGAGCAGCTACAGTGGCCGAAATCATGGCTTATTACATTCCTGTTGTTGATAATTTGCTCGATACCATCACAACGCCCGCTTCGTTTGTGGCTGGAACGATTCTAACAACTTCGTTTCTGAAAATTGACTCGCCCGAACTCCAATGGACACTCGGAATTTTGGCTGGTGGTGGCCTGGCTGGCACAATTCAAGCAGGAACTGGCCTTCTTCGGCTGGCTTCTACTAAGTTTACTGGTGGTTTTGGTAATGCCTTCTTTGCTACCTTTGAGAATTCGATTGCCGTTATTTTCTCACTTCTTACACTCTGGTTGCCTGTTTTAGTAGCTGTGCTTGGGGTTTTACTTTTTGTATTTCTATTGAAAAAGGTTTTAAAACGCCTTCAAACAAAAAATAAGTAAATTTTTAATTAAAATAATTATAATTTACTACCAAAAAACCTTAATTTCCACACACAATCTAAACCTAAACCTCATGGAAACCAAACCTTCGCTACGCTATGCGTGGTACGTTGTGGGTGTGCTTTTGCTTGCCTACATTTCTTCATTTATTGACCGCCAAATTATTTCACTGCTCGTAAAGCCAATCAAAACTTCTTTTGGTATTTCAGATACACAAATGGGAGTTTTAATGGGCCTCAGTTTTGCGGTTCTTTATACTTTGGTGGGTATCCCGATTGGCTTAATGGCTGACCGAATGAACAGAAAACGCATCATTAGTTGGGGAATTTTAGTTTGGAGTATTATGACTGTTTTTTGTGGAATGGCTGGTAGTTATTCATTGTTTTTTCTCGCAAGAGTTGGTGTTGGTATAGGCGAAGCCGCCCTTTCGCCAGCGGCATACTCAATTATTTCTGATTATTTTCCGAAGAAAAAACTGGCAACAGCACTGAGTGTTTATAACATGGGTATTTATTTAGGTTCGGGATTATCAATTTTAATTGGTGCTGCTCTTAGGTCTATGATTGGGAAAGAAAATATTATTTTGCCATTCGTTGGCGAAATTTTTTCATGGCAAATGATTTTCTTTTACATTGGTTTGCCAGGAATATTGATTGTTTTTCTTGTTCAGACTATCAAAGAACCTAAACGAGTTGAATTTGATTCTGAAAAAGAAATAAGCGAAACAAGCAGTTTCAAAGAGATTATTACCTACTTCAAAGCCAATCGACAAACTTTTTCATACTTAAATTTTAGTATGGCTTTCATGGCTTTTGCTACTTATGCTGGCATCTATTGGGTGCCGACGATGCTCGGCAGAGTGCATGGTTGGGCAGATACCAAAGCAGGCGTAACATTTGGACTTTTGGTGACTGTTTTTTCAACTTTGGGCGTAATTTCGGGCGGAAAATATGCTGATTATCTGACAAAAAGAGGTGTAGTTCAAGCCAAAATGTTAGCAGGATTTAGAGGAATGATAGCAGCATCGCTCTGTACGGTTGGTTTGTTGATTGAAGACATCAACGTTGGAATATATTTTATTGCAGGATTTTGCTTTTTTAGTTCGTTTCCTTACGGTTCGGCAACGGCGGCTATTCAAGAAATTGTACCTAACAAAATGCGGGCGATTTTCTCAGCACTTTTCTTATTTGTGGTCAATATTATCGGGCTTGGTTTTGGCCCGCTCACCGTTGGTCTTCTCAATGATGCTGTTTATAACGACCCAAATAAAATTCACTATTCAATCTTTATTACGCAACTTTTGGGCTATTCATTATCGGCATTGTGTTTATATTTGGGTCTGAAACCTTTTGTCAAAAGTGTTGATTATTTGAAAAAATACTTGACAGTTTCAAACCAAAATTGAGTGTTTTGTGTTGCTAAATTTGATGGTTGTTTGAAAAAAACTATGGACTTTTGACCATCGTCCGTTGATTATTAATTATGAGTGAAATAAAAATTTGTTGCCCAAAATGTAAATGGGAGCCCGATGGCGGTGAATATTGGCAGTGTGATTGCGGCCATGTTTGGGATACTTTCAAGACGATTGCACGCTGCCCAGCTTGCCACAAACAACATCAATACACCGCTTGTGTTCCGCATGCAGGAGGTTGTGAGGCACATTCTCCGCACCTTGATTGGTACGAAGGCTTAGATAAAATCATTGAAGATTTGAAAGAAGAAGTGCTTGAAAATCAGGAGATTTTTATTTGACAAATGCTTAAAAACAAGTATTTTTACTTAAAATTGATAAAAAAAATGACTTCAACACAAGCAAAAGCCCTACAAAAAAGTGTGCGATATATTATGAATCCACAAGGTAAGGAAACAGATATTGTGTTCTCATTGAATGATAAAAACGTACAAGAGTTTTTTGAGGATTTCCTTGACTTACTTGTTTCAACGGAAAGACAAAGCGAGGAAGGAATTCCACTAGCAAAATTCAAAGAGGAGTTTTACAAAAGAAAATCAATTTCTGCATGAAATACGAGGTAATTATCAAACCCAGTGTATTTAAAGATTTAAGTAAGCTACAGGATGAAATTGTAGAAAAAATATTTGAAAAAATAGAGCAATTAGCTGAAAATCCAAGACCAAGTGGTTGTAAGAAACTAAAAAACTCAAAACAGATAAACAGTAATTACAAATCCTTGTACAGAATCAGATTTACCGATTATAGAATTGTTTATGCCATCGAAGATAGTATAATTACAGTAACGGTTGTCGCAGTTGGACACAGAAGAGAAATTTATGAATAAATTTATCCCTTAGAAAACTTCTCTTGCATAAAACCAAAACCATAGCCCATTAGCTGAATAAAACAGGCAATTACACTCAAAAAGCCAATTTTTAGGCTTTTGTTATGAACTGCTGAGTCAATCACTATCATCATAATATAGAGTAAGAGCAGAAAAACGGCAATAAAGAATAAAATTTTGTCGATAAAGAAGATTATCGGAATAGATAAAACTCCGAGTGTGAAAAGCATCGGAAAATAATGCACCAATTTGAGCTCCGAAGGAAACATTCTGGAAAGATTGATACGCCCACGACCAAAAAAATGCAATTGTTTGAAGAACTGACCAAAATCAGTTCTTCTTTTATGATAAATGAAGGCTTCTTCAATCAAGCCAACTTTAAAGCCTTTCGATAAAATTCGGATACTAAACTCAATGTCTTCGGCCATGCGGGTCATGGTATAACCACCCGTTTCTTCCCACACTTTTCGTGATATTCCAAAATTGAAACTACGTGGATGAAACTGTCCACCAGCATTATTTTTCTTTCCTCTGATTCCGCCAGTTGTAAAAACTGATGTCATAGAATAATTGATGGCTTTTTGAACATCTGTAAAACTTTTGTGAGCGGCATCGGGACCACCGTAGGCATCTAACCAGTTGACTTTCAAAGAATTATCTACAATCTCGAAGTATTTTTCGGGAATAATCGCATCAGAATCAAGTTGTACAAAATAATCGCCTGTTGCTCGCTCGAAGCCGTAGTTTCGAGAAAAACCTTGTCCAGAATTTGGTTTGAAAAAATATTTCAAATCAAGTTTTTCTTGAAAATCTGCACATACTTCATCGCACTTTAAAGTTGAACCATCTTCGATAATGATTACTTCAAAGTTTTTATAAGTCTGTTTGCTCAAACTTTCAAGCAATTCTCTTACTTCTTCAGGACGGTTATATACAGGGGTTATTACGGAATATTTCATATTATAAAAACTCATTGCCGTCTGCTTTAGCTGACGGTATCAAGTGCAATTTTCTTCTAAATGGCTTTAGCCAAAACCTTACAAATATAATTTTGGCTAAAGCCAAGAGTATTTTCTATTATTCATCCGTTGGTTAAAACCAACGGCAATGAAACAATAGCATTATTAAATTACACTCAACACGGCCTCATTCGCTGCCAAAACCTCAGCAATATTCTCTTGCGAAAGAGCAGTCGAAAGGAAAAGAGCTTCGTATTGAGACGGAGCAAGATAAATACCTTTATCAAGCATTCCGTGGAAATATTTACCAAATTTGGTGGTGTCTGATGTTTTAGCAGTTTCGAAATCTACCACTGGTGTTTCGGTGAAGAAAAGGCTATACATTGAACCAATATGGTTGATTTGATAATTGAGATTCAGTTTATCAAGGATCGAACGAATACCGCTAACTATCTGATTACCAGTTACTTCGAGTTGCGTATAAACTTCTGGATGTTCGTTTAAGTAGTGTAACATTGTAAGACCCGCCGCCATTGCAATCGGGTTTCCAGAAAGTGTACCAGCTTGATAAACAGGCCCTTGTGGCGATACACAATTCATAATTTCTGCTTTTCCACCATACGCACCTACTGGCATTCCACCACCGATAATTTTCCCCAAAGTTGTCATATCGGGCGTTATACCGAAACGCTCTTGAGCTCCACCTTTTGCCAAACGGAAACCTGTCATTACTTCATCAAAAATCAAAACTATTCCTTCTTTTGTGCAAATATCACGCAAGCCTTGTAAGTAACCTTCTTTTGGCAAAACACAACCCATATTACCCACAACTGGCTCCAAAATCAACGCTGCGACTTGTCCTTTGTTGGCATCACAAAGCATCTGAACGGCTTCTAAATTATTGTAAGGAGCAGTCAGTGTATCATTTGCTACACCTTTTGTTACACCTGGACTGTCAGGAACTCCCATCGTAACGGCTCCACTTCCTGCAGCAATCAAAAACGAATCGCCGTGACCGTGATAACAACCTTCAAACTTGATAATTTTGTCTCGACCAGTGTAGCCTCGAGCCACACGCACCGCTGCCATTGTAGCTTCTGTGCCTGAATTTACCATTCTGACCTTTTCGATAGAAGGTACCATCGAAATAATCAATTCGGCCATTTCTACCTCACGACGAGTGGGTGCTCCAAACGAAAATGAGTTTTTGATGGCTTCGCTCACAGCTTTTTCAACTGGCTCGAATGCATGACCTAAAATCATTGGCCCCCAAGAATTGATTAACTCAATGTATTGATTATCGTCTTCGTCGAAGATATAAGCACCTTTAGCTTTTTTAATAAAAATCGGATTTCCGCCTACCGAACGAAATGCTCTCACTGGCGAGTTTACACCCCCTGGAATGAAGTTTTTGGCTTTTGCGAAAAGTTCTTCGCTTGTATTTGTGGTCATTTATTTTGTATTGAAATGTAAAAAATATAGATTATTGAGACCCATATTTATATAACGATTTTTAAAACATAAAGGATTAGAGAAAGTGTGCTTACTTTCCTAATCCTTCAAATTTTGCTCAAAATTAACTATTAAAACAATACATTAAAAATTAACCCCCGACTTAATCGGTAAATAAACCCTAAAGCCTGTATGAGAATATTGTTTTTGATTGAAAATGCTGTAAACCTCAGCATTGAAGAGTCCAAAAAGACCTTTTATACCATATCCCAACTCATAATGTTTCATTTGGTTGGTCAGTAAAACATTTCCATAAAGACGTTCTTCCCAGCCTTTTCGTTGGAGATACGGAATATTGGTTAGAAATAATCTTTTGAAATCGACTTTGGCAAATAATTGGGCATAACCGCCATCTGTACTGTATCGATAATAAGGCAAATCTCGAAAGTCTTGGTGGGTTTGAATAAAAGTCTCGTTGCCATTAAAGTGCTTATAGTCAAGAAAATAGGCGGCTTTATTTCCGTAGTATGTGCCGATTTCGGCTCTCAATGAAACCTTTCGCAATTTCCAAGCAAAATCATGATTCATACCCAATTCTACACGATTAAAACCAGTTTCGCCGAAAGCAGAAAGATTTTCGAATCGGAAAGTTGGACCGTAAGTTTGTACAAATCGTCTTCCGTTATACATTCTTACTCTCGAAAATGGTCTGTAAGTCAACACAGCATTGAATCGAGTTTGTGTGTGTGTATCAAAAGCCGTAGTTTTGAAATCTTGGTGAATTGGGTCATTCGATTCGTAATATCTATCGGTAATTTTTCTAAAACCTTGATTCTCAATATTAGTCAATCGGTATCGCTCGGCAAATTGCAAATAAGTTCGTAAATAAATGTTATCATTGATACGTGGACTAAAATTGATTCGTATGTATTTCTGCTCATAAAACTTCCCAAAATGCCTATTATCTAATAAAGCATAAGCGGCATTGACTAAGTTATTGATAGGTTCTTCGTTGTTTATTTGAAATACTTTGCGTCCCGCTTCTGCACCGATACTAAATTTTTTCTGTCCATAACCAATGCCAAACGAGCCATTGAGCCTTTCTCTTTGGATTGAATAATGAGGTTTAACATTCATCGAAAACGAGCCGAGCGAATCAATTCTGTGGCGATAACTTAATCTCGGAAAACCAATATTTATACCCTCAACGGCATTATAGCGTGTATCTTCTTTCCAACCTCCGAGCGTAAAAAAGTCTTTGTAACCCTTCTTTTTATCATTTTTATCGACCAAATTATACTGGTAGGTATTTCCTGACATGAGATGATTAAACTTAAATTTGGCTGGTTGTGCATTTTTCACTGAATCTTCTTTGAGCTTCACATTTATTTTTACAGCATTTGCTGAATATATACTATCGGCATTTTTGTAACCTTTTATTTCGATTTCAGTTAGGGGTACTTGTCGTTCTTCTGCCCAAAAATCTTCCGTTCGCTTACGTGCCAAGGTATCGACCGAGCGTGAATAATCCGATGCTATGATTTCTTCATTCTTTTCTTTCTTCTCTTTGATTTCTTGTTTTTCGAGGTCTTTAGAGAGTTTTTTGAGTTGCGTGGTGGTAACTTCCTTTTGTGCGAGAATCGTTTTTGTATCCAACTTTTTACGATTCAAGTCTTTTGCTTCAGTCTTAAAAATTTTATCGTCTAAAACCTGTGGTTTGATGGTAGCATACTTTGCGTTTTTGACTAACTGATAGTTTTTGAAAGAAGTAACAATTTGGGCAGAAGCTTCTATACCTAAAGCATCAATTTTGCTATTCAGTGTAGCCTGCACGGGCATCCAAATATCTTCTACTGGCGAAAAAATCACTTTCATTTTATTACTTCCCACTTCTTCTTCCCATGCCAAATCTACACTGTGTAAACTCCAAGTGCCTTCAATAATATTGATTATCCCGCTGTATAAACCTGGTGATTTTACTTTCGGAATTACTTTTATTTTATTGATATACAGCCCTTTATCTTGGAAGAAACCTTCGTAAACATATTTATAATTAATTGCTCCTTTAGCCGTAATAGGCGATTCGCCATCTTTTGGATTATAAAAAGTTACTCTACTAAACGAAATATTCTCAGCACCTTTCATTGTTGGCGGAATGTTAGACCGCACCGAAATTGTTTTTTCTGAAAGACTATTAGGCTGCTTAAATTTTATTTCATTGACAGATTCCATCACATAGGTTTGTCCTTCTTTGATGAAATTCTTTTCCATTTCTTTCTTGAAAATAAATGGAACATCATCCACTTTAAACGAGCCACGAACATAGTTACGGAGCGAATAGCTTTCTACCTCTTTGTGATGAATCGGCGACATCGCAATGGTCTTCCGCATGATTGTGAGAGCAGGGTCTTCGTTGTTGTTAGAAACCTTTACTCCACCCAATTCAATGCTGATTTCTTTCATTACTATGTTAAGCGTCTGCACATTTTCGGCAATATCTACTTTCTTTGTAACAGACTGATAGCCAATGTATTGAAAAACAATTTCGTAAGAACCAGCTTTGAGTTTGATTTCGTAGTCGCCATCCTGATTGGCCATAGTACCTATTTCTGTGCCTTTGACCAGCACTGAAGCAAAGGGCATCACTTCGCCTTTTTCGTTTTTGATTTTACCCCTAATACCAGCAGCAAGTAGGTTTTGAGTAATAAATAATAGTAGTAATAGTTTTTTCAGCATAACGGTTGGTGTGTTTCTATGGAATTTTTAATTATACTACGGTCTGAGAAGTGTAATATTGTAGTATAGATGCAGAAATGAGGGTAAAAGTTGTTTGAGTTTTTTTATCACTAAGAACACAAAAGAAAACACTAAGTTTCACTGAGAAAATTTTAGTGAAACTTAGTGTTTATAACTGTCGCCATTAATTTAGTACAAATAATTAATTTCCCTTTAGGGACGGTCGGCTGTAGCCGTTAGGGGGACATCAATTCCTTCAAAATCTTCTGAGCAGCTACCGAAATGACTGTTCCTGGGCCAAAAACACCTTTTACGCCTGCATCATATAAATACTGATAATCTTGGGCAGGAATTACGCCCCCAGCAATAACCATAATATCTTCTCTACCCAGTTTTTTGAGTTCTTCGATGAGTTGCGGAACGAGCGTTTTATGTCCAGCCGCCAGACTCGATGCTCCTACAATATGCACATCATTTTCGGCGGCTTGACGAGCCGTTTCTTCAGGTGTTTGGAAAAGTGGACCAATATCTACATCAAAACCTAAATCGGCAAAGCTTGTAGCGATTACTTTTGCTCCACGGTCGTGGCCATCTTGTCCCATTTTAGCAACCATGATTCTCGGACGACGACCTTCGATTTCGGCAAATTGGTCAGCCATTTGTTTAGCCAATCTGAAATTTTCATCGTCAGAAACTTCCGCCTGATACACGCCCGAAATCGAACGGATAACCGCCTTGTGGCGACCTGATACTTTTTCCATAGCATAAGATATTTCGCCCAAAGTGGCACGTTTGCGAGCAGCATCAACAGCGAGGGCGAGAAGGTTTAATTCTCCCTCACTTCCGTTAATTGCAGCAACTTCCGTAATTTTATCTAAAACCGCCTGCACTTCAGCTTCGTTTCTTTCGGATTTTATACGTTCGAGTTTTTCGATTTGCTTTCTTCTAACTTCCTGATTATCAATATCTAATACATCAATAATTGTTTCGGTATCGGTTTTATATTTGTTTACACCAACAATTATATCTTTTCCCGAATCAATTCTGGCTTGCTTTCTGGCTGCCGCCTCTTCGATTCTCATTTTTGGCAAACCAGTTTCTATCGCTTTTGTCATTCCGCCCAACTCTTCCACTTCCTCAATCAAAGCCCATGCTTTTTCTACCAATTCTTTGGTTAAATATTCTACATAATACGAGCCTCCCCACGGGTCAACAACTCGGCAAATTTCGGTTTCGTGTTGAAGATAAAGTTGTGTATTACGAGCAATTCTGGCCGAAAAATCGGTTGGAAGTGCCATTGCTTCATCAAGCGAGTTAGTGTGAAGCGATTGGGTATGCCCTAACACTGCCGACATTGCTTCAATGGCTGTTCGGGCAACATTATTGAATGGATCTTGCTCGGTCAAAGACCAACCCGAAGTCTGACAGTGCGTACGTAAAGCCAAGGATTTTGCACTTTTAGGGTTAAATTGCTTTACGATTTTTGACCAAAGCAAACGCCCCGCTCTCATTTTGGCAATTTCCATGAAATGATTCATGCCAATTCCCCAAAAAAATGATAGACGTGGAGCAAAGCTATCAATATCCATTCCTGCCGCAATTCCTGTGCGGATATATTCCAAACCATCAGCGAGCGTATAGGCCAACTCTAAATGAGCGGGAGCACCTGCTTCGTGAATATGATACCCCGAAATCGAAATTGAGTTAAATTTCGGCATATTTTTCGAGGTATAAGCAAAAATATCGCCCACAATTCGCATTGAGAACTCTGGTGGATATATGTAAGTATTTCGCACCATAAACTCTTTCAAAATATCGTTTTGGATAGTTCCAGAGAGTTTTTCGGGTGAAACGCCTTGCTCTTCAGCTGCTACAATATAAAATGCCATGATTGGCAACACTGCCCCATTCATAGTCATTGAAACCGACATTTCATCAAGTGGAATTTGGTCGAAAAGAATCTTCATATCTTCAACAGTATCAATGGCAACCCCTGCTTTTCCTACATCACCTGTTACACGTGGGTGGTCAGAATCGTAACCTCGGTGTGTTGCCAAATCAAAAGCTACTGAAAGTCCTTTTTGTCCAGCCGCCAAGTTTCTGCGATAAAAAGCATTCGATTCTTCGGCCGTCGAAAAACCAGCGTATTGACGAATCGTCCACGGTTGCATGACATACATTGTGCTGTACGGCCCACGCAAAAAAGGTGGAATACCCGCCGAAAAATGCAAATGTTCGGCCGATTCAATATCTTTTGCGGTGAATCTTGGTTTTAGATTGATGCCCTCAGCCGTACGAAAGTATGTCGTAGTTCCCGATTGCGTTTCGTTGGTAGGAAGCGATGTGCTTGACTCTAAAGATATTTTCGAGAAGTCTGGTTTCATTGATGAAAGAAGCGGTAATAGACAGAATGATTTTTCTGTCTATATTTCTAAGCAAATTTACCCAAGAAATCAGATTAGTCCAGTATTTTCTTGCTAAATTAAAATAGTAGCTTTTTGAATCCACAGTTGATAGTCCATAAGTTCGCAGAAAAATATTGGGCATTCACAAAAAAAGCCTGCCGCCAGTAGCAACAGACTTTCCATAGAGAAAAAAAGTAGATTTGTTTCAAAATTTTTAATTATACATCAAAGGTTTTTCGCTTAATGAATTGGTATTTAATTGCTTAGGTAAATCTTTCAATCCAAAAACACCACGCTCTTCCCAAGCATCCAACCAATTGGTAATTGTTCCTCGGCTTACCTCAAAAATATCAGACAATACAGTTACATTATATCCTTTGTAACTCAATAAAATAGCTTTTGCTCGCTCACGCTCACGGTAGTTTCTACTACGGCGTGATACCTCTCTTAGATGCTCAACTTGTTCTTCAGTTATCTTTCTTACGTAACGCATTTTCATCAAGTTTGTTAGTACGGTTTTTCACAGTTTGCTGTCATAATCACTGTACAATTACTAAGACGAACGAATGATTTAAAACGCTGTGAAATTTTTTTATTTTTTTATATGTACGTTCTATTTAAAGGAAAGGTTGACTATACTCTTACATATTACTTAGTTTTCATTAGTACAGGTGGCAATTTCTGCTATGAAGTTTACACCAGAAGTTGTTTTAAAGCCAGGACTCAACTGGATATTATTCCCTGCTTTTAAAACAATGTTAGCCCCATTTTCAATACCTGCGGACATAGCGATACTAATATTTCGATTATGATTTTCAGATGTAGAAATTACTTGAGTAATATTCAAATTATCTTCGCAAAGGAGAGCAGAACCTAAAATACACACCCATATATCAGAATTTCCTTTTTTTTGACGCATATCACCTAAACTTTCGTTGGTATTTGTAGCCAAAAGGAGATTTCCATTACTAAAAACACCAACACTTGATTTGGCAAAACCAACGTTTCCTGTACCTCCTAAAATCTTTTGCCATATTCTTCCTCCAAAATTTGAAATTTTGATTAAGCACAAATTTTGATTATTAAGTGAACTTAAATACCCTATCGTACTCATTGCATTTCCATCGTTATTATTAAAATGCCCAGTTACCAAATATCCATCATTTTGGACAACTACATCGTAAGCTCTGTCTGTTGAAGAGCTACCATAATTTTGCCCCCACTCCAAACTTGCTGCACTATTTATTTTGAAAATACATATATCTTCTAAACCATAATTTGAATAAATGTCGCCACTTGTAGAGTTTGTACTTCCAACAATAATAGCTCCCCCATCTGGTGTACACTTAATTCTGTTTGCAAAGTCATTGCTATTTCCGCCCAAATAACGGCTATTCAGAACCGTGCCATTAGACGATAATTTTACAAAATAGATATCAGTATTGCCCCCTCTATAACCCACCTGAAAATTAGCCCCAGTACCTACTATATAAAGATTATCTTGACTATCTTTATCGACACCATAAGCTACGTTATAGCTATTATCACTTCCTAAAAGTTGTAACCAGAGTTCGTTTCCATTTATATCTATTTTTCTGATACCAAAATGATTATCAAGCGAGCCTACCACCACATATCCACCATTGACTTCAATTATATCTTGAAGATATTCTTGATAATAATAGCTGTAGTTTGGTCTCCATGTTCCAAACTTACGAGTCCACTGAATTTGTCCAGAAGAATTAATCTTGGTAATCCACCCATGCTTATATGATTCATCAGTAGTGAAAGCTAAATCTCCATCTACTGAAGCCGTAAATCCTGCAAATATGTAGCCTCCATCAAGTGTTTGTTTAATAGATTGTATATAGTCATTACTTGTTCCGCCATAGTTTCTTCTCCAAACAACATTACCAAAGGCATTAAATTTCACTACAATTCCGTCTTTTTGACCACCTTTAAAACCATTACTATCACCATTTATTGAGGCAGTAGAACCTGCTACAATATAGCCACCATCGCTTGTTACTACTGCTCCACCTAAGTTTTCTTCTCGTCCTCCTCCTATCGAATATTGCCAAACTTGTGTGGGAGTATCATCGGTAATATTGAAAACCTGCGTTACATTGAGAGGAACAGTTCCACACATATTTGAATATTCTTGCACATTGAATGTATAACTGGCCTTATTTGGAATTTTACTAACAAATAGGTCTGATTGATAAGTGGAGTAAATTTGGTCATTTACTTTAAATCTATGAGGGCCTCCCATATAGCCAATACCAAGATTTATGTTAGGAATTACGCCTCTATTTACGGTCTGATTAGTTGAAGATAAATTAAGAATAACTGGTGTCTGAACTCGAAGGTTTACCGCTGATGATGTGGTTACAGGGTTTGATGAACTTACCTGTATCTGAAACTCAGAAGTCTGATTGACAGTGTAATTTCCTAAAGTTGGAGCGGTCAGCTCAAAAATAGTGTTTGTCCCTGTATATAATGTGTATGTTGCTCCTGTGTAGGGGTAAATTGCTTTAACTGTAAAAACATTATTCGATGCAAAAACTCCAACTGTATCAATTCCCATCGTAAACTTATCATTATAACACACCCAGTTTTTAGGCATGAATGATACATCAATCTTCGGCTTTTCTCTTTTATATTTAACTACATAAATATTATCTTGAAGATAAGGGCTGATATAATACGATTTTGTTCCTATTGAAATATATTCATTATTTGCAAATGGGATAGTAAATACCTTTGTATAGTTCGTAACATAAAATCCAGTAGGTGTATTATTCCATAAAAACACTCCATCTTGAGTAAATTTACGATATGTACCCTGACTATTGACTAAAAGTTTACCATCAATATCTATTGTAATTGTCGAATATTCAGTTGCTCCTGTAGGCTTTTGCCATAATATGATACCATTAGCATCGACTGCAAAAATTCCATTATCGCAACAATTTCCGTTGAATATCTCGATACCTCCATCCACAGAACCAACTAATGAAATAAAGACATATTTATCATCAGATACTTTACATACAGAATAAATCTTCTCTTCTTGGCTTCCTCCGATAGATTTTTGTTTTATGATACTACCATTATTTTTATCAAGATAGACCATCATAATATCTGTATTACGATTCCGAAGATTAGTGTATATCCTTTTTATGTCTCCTCCTTCTGAATTTGTATTACCAAAAACAACAACATTACCAGAAACATCAACAAAAAAATCAACTATTTTCTCATCAGCAGAACCGCTTATTGTCTTATTCCAAAGAATATTACCTGTGGAAGATAGTTTATAAAAATCTACATCCCAATCTGTACCATAAAGATAAATATTCCTATCTAATCCAAGAAAAAAACCATCATCTGCGGACTTCTTCAAGACTATATTTTCATTATTGTAGGTATATGGGATATTAAGATTAGTATTTGTGGTTTGATTACCAAATTCATCTAATTTAATAAATTCTAATAAATTGCTTGAGTTTCGCCCAACAAAGCAAAAACCATTTTCAGTCGTATTTTCAACTGTACTACAACTTGTATAGTTAAATGCTTTTACCCAAACTAAATCCAGCGTATTTGAAAGTTTTATCAGTACCACTCTATTAACAGAAATATTAGGGACTAATCCTGTAAGTGTTCCATCTGTTGAGTTACTTATTCCGATAATTACTACACCATTATCAATAGTTTTGACCAAACTTATTGGTTTATCAACTTTTGTTCCTCCGAGGTATTTTTCATATAACTTTGTAAATTCTTGACTATATGTATTTAAGTAGTTAAAGAGAAACAAAACTGTTAAAATTGTGTGTTTCATAATTATTTGGATGAATATTTATACGATTATCTGTTGTCGATTTATTTCACAAAAATATAAATCATCTCCGATACTTCGGCTAAAACTTTTACACCCGCATCGGCATTTTTGAGTTTTTTTGAGAGTAAAACCAACACATACTTTCGTCCATCAGGCAAATAAATAATGCCAGAATCATGCTGAACGCCCGTAATTGAGCCAGTTTTATGAGCGACTTTTACGGTTTTTGGAAGTTTTTCGGGAATGATTTCGTTGAATTTTTGGTCGAATAAAATCTTACGCATTTCTTCGCACGATTTTTTGTCAATTACTTTATTTTGAGCAATTTTTTCAAAAATCAACATCAAATCATAGGCCGTAGTAGTGTTACTCAAACCTTTATCAAATGCTTTTTGGTCTTCTACGCCACGCAACACTTGAATATCTTTTGCACCAAGTTTTCTCATTGATTCGTTGGCATTTTTGGCATCAACCAAATCAATCAATATATTCGTAGCCAAATTGCTGCTGACAATAATCATCTGATAAGTAAGGTCATATATTGTCATTTTCTTATCAATTTGCTTATACATTCCGTCTCCGCTATCATCGGCAATATTCATGCTGTATGGACTGCCATCCACAATGCTTTTAAACTCATTTTTTACCAAAATTGAATCGGTTAGCTTGAATTTCCCTGCTTTTGCCTGTTTGAAAACTTCAATCATCACGGGTGTTTTCATAGTGCTGGCAGCGTGGAAATTTTCTTTTTCGTTGATAAAAAGTGTTTTGCCAGTTTGTAAATCTTTAAACGCTATGGCAAATTCGCCCTCAACGTTTTTTAGTTTCGCTTCGATGGCAGTTTTGGTACGTTCAAGGCTTGGTTTCTGAGCAGAAATATCCATTAATATTATATAAAAAATGAATGTGGAAAATAGTTTTTTCATTTTGTTTTATGATGAAGATGAAAGGTTTTTACTCAGAATCGGCTACCAACAACAACTTTGCCTTTGTAGTGTTTTTTATCTCCGTTGGTATTGAAAAGTTCGGCCAGCAAAACGTAATATCCAACTGGAACAACTTCATTATTCACAGTCTTACCATCCCATTCAATACTTCCGTTAATACCAAGCAATTGGTTTTGAGCAAGTTGGCGAATTAATCGACCATTGATATCGAAGATTTGAATATTGGCTACATAAGCACTTTGGTCGAGTTGGAAAGTGAGTTTTGTCGCTTCGCCTTGGCCATCACCATCGGGTGTAAAAACTTCGGGTTCGATTTTAAAAATGTTTTCTTGATTATCAACTAAAAGCTGAGAATTGGCATAGCCAGGTGTTGCAAAACCTTCAGTCGAGGCCGCTGATTGCCAATTAGTTGGGTCGATAGAGGTTATATTATAATCAATTTTTTCAAGCGAAACACCTTCTTTATCATCAACCAAAGGATGATGCATTTTTTCAGTGTAATCGAATCGGTCGAAAACTTTTTGGGTTTCGTTGAGTAAAATCACCGAGCCTTCATCGTCAGGAAACGAAGGCATTGAAGGGATTTCCAGAAAATTTGCTTTTACTGATTTATAATATTGGTTTTGTACCGCACTGGCAGTTCGGCAAAGCACCAAAAATTGTTTCGGTTGCAAAACAAAATCAGTAGTAGCAATTGTGCGAATATTGGCGATTTTGCCCGTAGCATCAACATTAGCCAAAGCCCAATTTTTGAGCGAAATTAGTTTATCGGTACGGTTATAGATTTCAACAAAATCTTCTCCCCCACTTCTTGGGTTAAACAGCACTTCGTTTAGCACCACATTTCCCGAATCGGCAGGTTTTAGATTTACCAAAAGAGCCTGTGCCGAAAGCAAAACATTTCCCGAACAATCAGCTATATTTTTGGCTGAAAGCGTATAAAGTGTATTTTCTTGCAGAGCAGTATTCAGCGTCAGATTTACGTTAGTATTTTGCGGAGATTCGACCGATATAGTATTGATTTTCAATCCTTTATCAAAACTATAAGCATTGATACTTATAGCCGAAAGACTATCCAGTTTTTCGGAGAAAATTAGTTTTACGTTTGTGCCATTCGTAATCTCAAAGCGGCTCAAAGTTGGCGGCGTTAGATCTGGTTTTGATGCTTTCACAGCATTTTCTCTGGCTGGGGTACCTTGCAATGCTGCCGATGATGAAGTCCAATTCCCTTCTTCTACGCACGGAAAATTAGTGTCAATCATTTCGAGTGAGTAGCCTTGGTCTTTACCTTTTTCGTACCATTTATCTGAATAGGTTACAGAGAAGATTGTCTTATTTTGTGGATTCCGAATCGTGAGCGTTGTGCCCGTATTGAGGAGCGAAAAACTCGTGAGTGTTACCACATTTCCGTAAGGCTTGAAATCAGCTTCGTTTGTACGGCTCGTAACAATCACATAGCTTTTGGGCTGTACTAAAAAACTTGGAAAACTTACGGTAGTTGTATTATAAGTAAGTTTGAAACGATTGAGGTCAATTACTTTATCACTGCGGTTGTAGAGCTCGATGTATTCTTTCTCGGGCAAACCCTTTGTAGGCGTTGGATCGGCCATTATTTCGCTGATTATCAACTCATTGATATTCTGAGCCGATACCGTAAATGAAAGCAAAAAAATGGTGCAAGCCAATGCTGTGAATGCTCGAAAATTATTTAACTTACACCATTTTCTCATATTTTATTCTTTAGTTTCTACTGTTTCTGTTTTCACAACTTTAGTTGGGGCAACAGGTTTTGGTTTAGCCGCTGGCTTTGCTGTAGCCGCTTTTTTAGTAACCGTTGGCTTCGGTGCTACCGCAGGTTTTGAGGCTACTGGCTGTGCCACTGCTTTTACTTCTTTTTCAGCTTTTTTACTCTTCTTTTCTTGTTTCTTTTCAGCTTTTTTGTCAGCTTTTTTTTCGAGTTTTTTGGCTACTTTTTTTGCCTCTTTTTCGGCTTCCTTCTCGGCCTTCTTCAATGCTTTTTTTATTTCTTCTTCTGCCTTTTTTGCAGCTTTTTTCTCTTTCTTCTCAGCATCTTTTTTAATCTCAGCAACTTCTTTTGCTAATTTTTCGGCCGATTTTTCAATAGCTTTCCTGATTTTTTTGTTAGTCGTCTCGCCACTAACTACTGCTGATAAGGCAGTTACAATTTCGGCAGCCTGTTGTTTGATTTCGGATTTCATTCTGGAGATATGTTTAATATTAACTTATTGTTAAATTAATGTTATATAATTATAACGCAAAGACACTAAACATTGCACAAAAAAACAAAAAATTCGTGTTAAGTTTTTAGGGAAACATAAAAACTTAACATTGAAAGTAAACGTTTTAAATTTAAAAGTCAAAATTAATCATACTTTTGACTATATAAAATTTGACATTTATTTATATATAAAACAATGAATTTTATTACAGAAGATATTATAAAACTGCTTATTTCGGCAGGAACTGGTGCGATTATAGGACTCGAACGAGAATACCACAGCAAATCAGCAGGTTTACGGACAATGATTCTGATTTGTTTGGGATCTACTCTTTTTACAATTATTTCAATCAAACTGGGTTCTGACCCTGCTCGTATTGCCGCCAATATTGTCACAGGAATTGGTTTTGTGGGTGGTGGAATTATATTTAGAGATAATTCAAACGGACGCATTACGGGCATCACTACGGCAGCAGCGGCTTGGGTTACGGCTGCTTTGGGAATGTGCGTGGGCTTTGGTGATGGACTTTATGAGACTGGTTTTGTAGCAATGATTTTGGTAGTGACGGCTCTTTATTCGCTCGTGCCTATTCAGCAATTTATTAAACGTAAAAATACAATTCGCACTTACCGAATTGTTTGTAAATTCAAAACTAAAACCTTGAAACATTATGAAGAAAAATTCGAACAGTTTGGTCTTGAAGCTGAGCGTGGCACACAAAATAAAACTTATGAAAATATCAGCGGTATTTGGATTGTAAAAGGCCCAGAAAAAAACCACGAAAAAGCAATCAAAAGTTTAATGAACGACCCAGAAATTTTAGAATTTGATTTTTAGATTCCAACTTTTTTACACTTTTATGTATCCTTAAAGAGTAAAACAAAAAATGGATTAATACTATGAAAATGTTATCAATGATCACGCTCTCTATTTTAGTCAATACCTGTACTGCGATTACAGAAGAAGATACAAGACCTCTAATAGAAGCCAACGCCATTATTTTCAATAATAATTTACCTGTTGATGGATGTGCTGAGCATATCTCGCTGATTGACTCGAAAGGAGATAAAATTAAAGATGTTTTACCAACCGAAGCAAGCAGTGCCATGTTTAAAAGTTTGTTAAACACTGAAATTGCTAAACTTCCAGAAAACACCTACACGGGAAACATTCGGATTCCAGTAATTTTGACTTACAAAGCCACCCAAGAAAAAGGCGAACTTATCTGTGGCTGGGGAAATAAATCGACTGTTGAGATAATTGAAATTGTAAATATTAAACAAAAATGAAAATCTTTTTTTTAACAATCTTTCTATTTTCTCTAATGGCTTGCCAAGTAGAAAATACAATAGAGCCATCGTTAAATAAAATTGATGGCCAATGGCAACTTTTTAAAATGAGTATTGGCTACCCAACCCCTAATGGACCGACTGAAATTAAAGCCGTCAATACAGAAATTATTAGTTTTGATACCAGTAAAAAAACTTTTACCCGCACCATTAATGGGAAAGTTACTGAAACCTCAACTTTTATGGTACAGAAAGTAAATTATTTTGGCACGGAACCACGAGAAGCGGTAGTTTTTGAAAAAGAAGAGAAATACGCTTTCTTGACTTATGATGATGAGAACTCTGCTATTATTCTCTACGAAAAAACACCAATAGGGGCAGTTTTGGCCGATGGGAATAGCTATCACTATCAGAAAATCAAGTAATATTTTATATTTTGATGCTTATTTAATAAATTGCAAGCAGAATCAAAATCTAATAAATATATCATGGCAAATCATTCAAGCTCTCAACGTCTTCCTGACTGGCTCATGTTGGTTATCTTTTTAGTAATCATGGCAGTTTTGTTCTTTTTCGGCGATACATTCATTTTTGTTTTAGGTCTTTTCATTATGATTGGCATTTTTGCAAATGGTTATAACAATAACCCAGCAAATCACGAACATCACTAAGAATTAAGAACTAAATAATATTAAGAAGCACATTCCTAAACGGATGTGCTTTTTTATTGCACCTGGCTTTCTTTGGGCATAATAAAAACCATTATGATATAAATCAGAATAGGAGTTCCAATACCAAAGATGGTTAGAATTGCCCAAAGCATTCTTACTAAAGTAGCATCAATATCGAAATATTTTGCTACGCCACCACAAACCCCAAAAAACATTTTTTCGCTACCGACTGTTCGGCTAAGTTTCTTTTCCATTTTAAGATTGTTTACGTATCAAAAATAAAAACCATCTGTGTCAAAACAGATGGTTTTTGGATAAATATCGTTAAAAACTTTTCAAGCGGTTAATTTAGACCGAGAAACTTTCACCGCATCCACAAGTACGAGTGGCGTTTGGGTTTTTGAACTGAAAACCTTTACCATTTAAGCCATCCGAAAAGTCAAGTTCAGTACCGATTAGATACAAAAGGCTCTTTTTGTCAACAAAAACTTTGATACCATTGTCTTCAAAAACGTGGTCAGTTGGGCGTTGTTCTCCATCAAATTGCAAATCATACATCAAGCCCGAACAGCCTCCACCTTCAACTGCTACTCTGATACCGTGATTATCGGTGATTCCTTCTTTGGCCTTTAGCTCTATGATTTTATTTTTTGCTATTTCCGTTACAGTTACCATAATTTTATTGAGTAAATAAGTGTTTTTGTAAAAGCTGACTGATGATATTAATCTTGATAAATCTCGTTAGTGTTTTTAATCGTGCTATATTTGCTTTCACAACTAATAAACGAAAACAAAGTCTCAAAAGTTTCATGGCGATTTCATTACCGACTCGAAAAGTTTTAGAAGAAATATTTCCCAAAAAAGGGATTCGTGAAAACATCAAAAGCTACGAATCTTTGAGAGATAATTTTCAAACTGGCGATTTGATTTTCTTTTCGGGTAATCATTGGTTATCGAATCTAATTAGGATTCGCTCAAAAGGTGCATGGAGTCATGTTGGTGTAGTTGTCAAAATTGAAGAAATCAATCGTTTATTTTTGGTAGAAAGCATTTTGGAAGTAGGTGCACGAATGATTCCCCTTTCGTTTTTAGTAAAGGATTATGACGGTCACAAAAAACCTTACGACGGCCGTGTTGCATGGGCAAGATACAACAACCTAACATCTGATAAATCCCTATCTATCAAAGAGTTTGCTTTAGATAATTTATCGAAACAATATGATAAGAAAGAATATTTCAGAATATTATGGCGAACGATTGTGGGCAAAGAAAAAGTTTTTCACGATGATAAATATACGTGTTCGGAGTATGTGAGAGCAGCATTTAAGCATGCAGGTATCTATTTGAAATACGAAAGAGGTGATTTTATTTCGCCAGCAGCCATCTGGAGCAATCCAGAAATCGAATTTAAAGCCATGATAATTTAAGTTTTGGTCTCTTTTTTTCTAAAATGTGTATATTCCCTACTCATTGGCACAGTTTTTTTGTGTTATTTTATTGAAATATTTTATATCCACTAACCCAATATGCGTTCACGACAAAATTTATTCTCTCCTAAAATCGACAACTGGCTGATTGGCTTCAAAGATGGAGCCGACTTCGTTGTTATGTTTTTCAAAGAAACCTTTAGTCGAGATTTTGAATTCAAAGAATTTGTCAATCAATGTTATCGAATTGGAAATAGTTCGTTATTATTGATTTCTCTCACTGGATTTGTTACGGGTTTTGTTTTCACCAAACAATCTCGTCCATCGCTCGAAACCTTTGGGGCTACATCGTGGCTGCCTTCGCTGGTTACCATTGCTATCATTCGTGCGTTAGCTCCGCTAGTTACTTCGTTGATTTGTGCAGGAAAAGTTGGCTCAAGTATAGGAGCCGAGTTAGGCTCAATGAAGGTAACCGAGCAAATTGATGCCATGGAAGTGTCGGCCGTAAATCCAGTTAGATTTCTGGTTGTAACAAGGGTGCTGGCATCAACTGTCACTATCCCCCTACTTTCTTTTTATTGTGCTTTGATGGCAATGGCAGGGGTTTTTCTCAACGTCACGACCAACGAAGACACCAGTTTTTCAGCATTTCTTGAGCAAGCCTTCAATAACATTATTTTCCTCGACCTCTGGACTGCCATCATCAAGGCTGTTTCTTATGGTTTTACGATTGGAATCGTGGGTTGTTATAAAGGTTATAACGCCAGCAACGGCACGCTCGGCGTAGGAAAAGCTGCCAATGCGTCGGTTGTGATGTCGATGTTTTTGATTTTCATCGAAGAAGTTTTCATCGTTCAAGTAACCAATTGGTTTAGATAAAAGAGCCAACGGTGATAAAAAGTATTTTGGTTTACTTACTGAAAACCAATAAACCAATTTCCAATCCCAAGTACCCAATCTATGAATAAAGTTATCGAAATAGAGCATTTATATAAATCGTTTGGAGATAGAGATATTTTGGTTGATGCCAGTATTGATGTCTTTCAAGGCGAAAACTTGGTGGTTTTGGGAAGGTCAGGCACAGGAAAATCGGTTTTGATAAAAATAATTGCAGGTTTGCTCACAGCCGACCAAGGAAAAGTTAGTGTTTTGAACCAAAGTCTAATAAATATTAGCAAAAAAGACCTCAATGCTCTTCGCCTTAAAATTGGATTTTCGTTTCAGAACAGTGCTTTGTATGATAGTATGACCGTGCAGGAAAACTTAGAATTTCCGTTGGTCAGAAATAATAAAAGCATGACCCGAAAAGAAATTGACAAAGCTGTACACGGCGTACTTGATTCGGTGGGTTTATTACAAGCACTTACACAAATGCCTTCGGAGCTTTCGGGTGGACAAAAAAAACGTATAGGTATTGCTCGAACGCTTATTATGAACCCCGAAATTATGCTCTACGATGAGCCAACTGCTGGCCTCGACCCAATTACGTGCATTGAAATCAATGAATTGATAAATGAAGTTAAGGCAAATTATCGAACGAGCTCAATCATCATCACCCACGACCTTACCTGTGCCAAACAAGTAGGCGACCGAGTGGCGGTTTTATTTGATGGAAATTTCAAGTTTCAAGGTACATTCGATGAGGTTTTCAAGAATCACGACCCTCGAATCAAAAGTTTTTATGATTACAATTTTACAGAAAATTAAAAGTAAATAAATGGCTAACCCAGAATCTTCACAAAGAATATCGGCAAAAGTTGGACTTTTTGTTGTTATTGGAATCGCAATATTGGCCGCAAGTATCCTCACACTCGGTACAATGCGGAAAAGTTTTATCACCCGAATTGATGCCAATGCCACTTTTGTAAACGTCAACGGACTTACGAAAGGAAATAATGTTTGGTTTTCGGGAGTAAAAGTTGGCACAGTGCGAGAAATTACATTTACACCCGACTCAAAAGTACGAGTGGTGTTTAGTATCGAAGCCGAATCTCAGAAATTTATCAAGAAAGATGCGATGGTTAGAGTAAGCTCCGATGGTTTGATCGGTAACCCCATTATTTTGATTTCGGGTGGTTCTCAGAGTGTTCCGATGATTGAAAATGGACATGAATTTCGTATCGAAAAAGAAGAATCAACCCAAGAAATGATGAAAACTTTACAGGCGAACAACAAAAACATTTTATCGATTACCGAAGATTTGAAAAGTTTAGTAGCTGATATTCGTGCAGGGCAAGGCTCAATCGGTAAATTAATGAAAGATGAAGCCATGTACGCCAATCTGACAAAATCTTTAGCAACGGTTGAAGCCGCCACTCGTGATTTGAAACAAGGAGCGTCGGGCTTGGCTACTCTTACCAACAAGCTCAATGCTGAAGGAAACTTTGTCAATTCAATCGCAACCGATAAAGAGATTTATCCTTCGATAAAAAATACAATTTCGACCTTACAAACCACTGCCGATAACTTGAAACAAACATCGTTGGCAGCCAAACAAATGGCCGATAATTTAGAGCAAACCTCCAAGACTATCAATAAAATGACGACTAATACCACGTCGCCCGTCGGAGTTTTGCTGCACGATGAAAAAACTGCCAACGACATCAAAGAAACCATCAGTAATTTGGAAAGCAGCAGTGCTAAACTCGACCAAAACATGGAAGCTTTAAAACACAATATCTTTTTCAGAAGATATTTTAAGAAACAAGCAAAAGAACAAGAGACGAAGAAGGAGTAAATAACAGTTTTTAGTTGTAGACTTTAATAATTTTATAAACAAGAAGCCCTACCGAAAGATAGGGCTTTTGCGTTTGGGTTGTTATAGATTTTCTGCTGCAAATTGTGTAAAATCCTCTTTGAGCGATGCAAAAATTGGTTCAAAAATTTGCATTTTGTCTCGCAGTTCGGCATCATCTTCCAACTTTCGGTGCGTATATGCCACAGGATTTTCTTTAATGTTAGCTATAATTTGGTCTTCTGCTATGTTTATAGAGTGTTTGAGATGGTCGATTTCGTTTTTCTGAATCACAAAACGGTTCTGAAATTGCTCTACTTTAATTTTAATGTCAGTATCAGTATTTTTAGCACTTACTTCCGACAATCGATTGGTCATAATCTTCAATTCATCTTCATAAAATGCCAATTTTTGGTCCCATTCTTGGTGATCTTGGTGTAAGTCGGTGATATACTTTTGAGTATCCATATTTTAGTTATTGTGTTTTTGTTTCCTCAAAAGTCAGCGTTTTTTCTGATTTCAAATATGATGTATATCAAGTTTGAGCGTGTTAAAAATCAGTTCAAGAGCTACTGAATTATGCCCAGCGGCTTTTATCAAAACTCATTATTAAATTTATTTATAAACTATCAGCTTTACCGTTTATTTTTTTATTAGTTTAGCTCACTGAAAGCATCACTTCTAAAAAGATGCTCAATTATTCAATCCTACAAATCAAAATTCAAAAAATGAAAAAAAAGTTAAATGAATCTCGGAGAGATTTCATAAAAAAAGGAGCGATTGCCTCTTCTTTTTTTATTGTTCCGAGAAATGTGCTTGGTGGAGTCGGTTTTATAGCCCCAAGTGACCAACTCAATATCGCTGCTATTGGAGCAGGTGGCAAAGGCCGAAGTGATATAAAAAATGCTTCTGTCAATGGCCGAGAGCGAATCATAGCACTTTGTGATGTTGACTTTTCGGGTTCTGCTAAAGACAGCGTGAAACTATTTCCAAACGCCAAACTTTATGCCGACTACCGTGAAATGTTGGACAAAGAAAAAGACATTGATGCCCTCACAATTTCTACGCCCGACCACGTTCACGGCCCTGCTGCTGCCTTTGCAATGGAGCGAGGAAAACACGTGTATGTGCAGAAACCAATGACCCACAATATTCGTGAAGCAAGAATGCTAACCGAAATGGCACGAAAATACAAAATCGTGAGCCAAATGGGTAATCAAGGAGCATCAAATCCGCTTTTAAATACAGTAAAAGCTTGGGTAGATTCGGGAAAATTGGGAAAAATTTCAAAAGTTCAGATTTGGACAAACCGCCCAGTTTGGCCGCAAGGAAACCCAATGCCAAAACCAGATGATAGCTTAAAACCAAAAGATTTAGATTGGAATTTATGGCTCGGACCAAGTGAATACAAACCATATATTCCAAATATGCACCCTTTCAACTGGCGTGGTTGGTGGGATTACGGCACTGGAGCATTAGGCGATGTAGGTTGTCACTTGATTGATATTCCGTTCAGAACTTTAGGTTTAAAATACCCAACTGATGCAGAATGTAGCGTAGCTTCGGTTTACTCAAAAATGTGGACGGCAGATTATAATCCAGAGGGTTGTCCTGCATCTTCATTTATTACTTTGCATTTTGGTGCAACTGCTAAAAGCAAATCACCAATCGAAATGACTTGGAGTGATGGTGGAATCAGACCTTCGCACCCTGATATTATTCCTGCAAATGATGACATTGGCGGTGCAAATAGTGCCAATGGCGTATTAATTATTGGTGAAAAAGGTATTATTTCAACGAATATCAACGATAGTTCACCATTGATGCCGAAGTTATACATGAACGATGGCACAAAAGAAGTTGGACCAGATTTACCAAAAGATATTGAACCAGAATACGGCCACCAACGCCGTTGGGTTGATGCTTGTAAAGCTGGTTTCAATAGCAAAGAGCATAAAGGTTTGACATCATCGTTTGATTATGCTGGTCCAATGACTGAAACTGTTTTGATGGGTAATTTGGCTATCAGAAGCTATATGCTCAGAAAGGACAATGGCAAAGGTGGAATGGATTTTTATGCAAGAAAAAAACTCCTTTGGGATGGTGAAAATATGCGAATCACTAACTTGGAAGAAGCGAACCAATTTGTAGGTCGCACTTACAGAGACGGTTGGAAAGTGTAGATAATCACCACAGAGGCACTGATTACATAGATTAAAACAGATAATCTCTGTGCAAATTTGTGTAATCAGTGCCTCCGTGGTAAAAAACTATTAAAGTGTAGTCTTAATCTTCAATTCGTCCATTTGTTTGGCGTCGATTGTTGATGGTGAATCAATCATCATATCACGTCCTGAATTGTTTTTCGGGAATGCGATAAAGTCACGAATCGAGTCAGCACCACCGAAGATTGAACACAGACGATCAAAACCAAAAGCGATACCAGCGTGTGGTGGAGCTCCAAATTCAAAGGCATCCATCAAGAAACCGAATTGTTTTTTTGCTTCTTCTTCGGTAAATCCTAAAACCTCAAACATTTTTTGTTGTAAAGGTCTTTGGAAAATACGTACCGAACCTCCACCAACTTCTGTTCCGTTGATAACCATGTCGTAAGCATTTGCTCTTACTGCACCTAAATTTGTTTCGAGCAAAGGAATATCTTCTGGCTTCGGACTTGTGAATGGGTGATGCATTGCAAACCAACGGTCTTCTTCTTCACCATATTCCAATAATGGGAAGTCTAACACCCAAAGAGCTTTAAATTCTTGTGGATTTCTTAAACCCAAACGAGTTCCCATTTCTAAACGAAGTTCGCTCATTTGTTTACGAGCTTTGTTGGCTTCGCCCGAAACAAGTAGAATCAAATCGCCTTTTTCGGCTCCACAACGCTCTGCCCATGCCTTCAGGTCTTCTTCTGAATAGAATTTATCTACTGAAGACTTCAACGTACCATCAGCATTATAACGTACATAAATCAAGCCTTTTGCTCCGATTTGCGGGCGTTTCATCCATTCTGTAAGCTCATCAATTTGTTTGCGAGTATATTCTGCACAACCTTTCGCATTTATTGCTACAACTAATTCGGCTGAATCAAAAACTGGAAAATCTTTTCCTTTGGTAAGGTCAGTCAATTCCACAAACTCCATTCCGAATCGAGTATCAGGTTTGTCATTTCCGTACAAACGCATCGCATCAGCATAAGTCATGCGAGGCACTTCAGGCATATCAATATTTTTTACTGTCTTGAATAAGTGACGGATAAGTCCTTCAAACATATTCAAAATATCTTCTTGCTCAACAAACGACATCTCGCAGTCGATTTGTGTAAACTCAGGTTGACGGTCGGCACGTAAATCTTCATCACGGAAACATTTCACAATTTGATAGTAACGGTCGAAACCACCCACCATCAATAATTGCTTAAATGTTTGTGGTGATTGCGGCAAAGCATAAAACTCACCAGGATTCATTCGGCTTGGCACTACGAAATCTCTTGCACCTTCAGGCGTTGATTTTATCAAAACTGGCGTTTCAACTTCGATAAAATCTTGTGCATCCATAAAAATACGAGTCTGTTGGGCCATTTTATGACGCAACTGTAAATTCTGGCGTACGGCACTACGACGTAGGTCAAGATAACGATATTTCATGCGAATATCATCGCCACCATCGGTTTCGTCTTGAATCAAAAACGGTGGTAATTTAGCAGGATTTAGCACTTCGAGCGAAGTAACCTTTATTTCAATATCTCCTGTTTCGATTTTATCATTTTTTGCGATACGCTCTACTACTTCACCCGTAACTTGAATCACAAACTCACGGCTCAAAGTACGTGCCGTTGCAATGGCGTTTGCATCAGTAGCATTTTCATTTAAAATCAATTGTGTGATGCCATAACGGTCACGGAGGTCAACGTAAATAATACCACCTTTATCACGAACAACTTGTACCCAACCGCTCAATGTAACGGTTTTGTTCACATCAGAGATTCTTAGTTCTCCGCACGTATGAGTTCTTAACATTTTCTTGAATTATCTTTTGTCTTTTTGTTGGTAAGCATTTTTTATGCCACCCGCCAATTTTTCTGCAAAAGTAAGGATTTTTACTGAAAGAAAGGCTATTTACAGGATAAATTGGCACCCAAAAAAGTTCATTGCCGTCTGCTTTAGCTGACGGATAAATGAAAAAGACATCAAAATTGGCTTTAGCCTAAATTTAAACCAATATTTTGTTGGGCTAAAGCCAAATTGGAGTCTTCTACTTTGTATCCGTCAGTTAAAACTGACGGCAATGAAATGTGGCGGTATCAATTCCCACTTAATATTAATCCTTTGTGATTTAAAGTCTATAATATTTAATTCCCAAAGCTGTTGTGGTATTTCTTCATCACCAGAATCTAATAAGAGACTTACTCTTAAATCATTTTCCAAGCACTAGAAACTCTCTATCCATACACCACCATCATCATCATACCAGCCAGAGTTTATTATATCATAAAATTCTTGAGGTAGTATATCTTCAAGTGTTTTCATGTTATTTTTATTTAAAAGCAGGAATCCCAGTAATAGCATGACCCATAATCAACAAATGAATATCGTGTGTTCCTTCGTAGGTTACGACCGATTCGAGATTCATTTGATGACGCATGATTGAATACTCACCAGTAATGCCCATTCCGCCATGAATTTGGCGTGCTTCACGAGCAATTTCGAGTGCCATTGCTACATTATTCCTTTTTGCCAGCGAGATTTGTGCGGTTGTTGCTTTTCCTGCATTTTTCAGATTTCCTAATCGCCAGCAAACTAATTGAGCTTTCGTGATTTCGGTGAGCATTTCGGCCAGTTTCTTTTGTATTAATTGAAATGATGCAATCGGTTTATCAAACTGCACACGTTCCATAGCATATCTTCTTGCTGATTCATAGCAATCCATTGCTGCACCCAATGCTCCCCAAGCAATGCCGTAGCGTGCATTATCAAGGCACGACATTGGAGCTTTCAGTCCATCAGCTTCGGGTAAAATATTTGATTTTGGTACTCGTACATTATCAAAAACCAATTCGCCCGTGATACTCGCACGTAACGACCATTTTCCGTGAATTTCGGGCGTGCTGAAACCTTCCATTCCACGCTCAACAATCAAGCCTTTAATGCGTCCTTGCTCATTTTTTGCCCAAACTACCGCTACATCTGCTCTTGGTGAATTTGAAATCCACATTTTTGAGCCATTCAGAATTACGTGGTCGCCATCTTCTTTAAAATTGGTTGTCATTCCGCTTGGGTTCGAGCCGAAATCTGGTTCGGTAAGGCCGAAGCAGCCTAAATATTCGCCACTACCCAATTTTGGTAAAAACTTCATTTTTTGTTCTTCACTTCCGTATTTATAAATCGGAAACATCACGAGCGAGCCTTGCACTGAGGCCGTCGAACGCATTCCCGAATCTCCTCTTTCAATTTCCTGCATCATCAAACCATACGAAATATAATCAAGGCTTTGTCCACCATATTCAAGCGGAATCGTTGGGCCAAAAACACCCATATCGCCCATTTTTTTAACGATAAATTCGGGAAATTCGCAACGTTGAGCTGAATCTTCGATGATGGGTGAAATTTCTTTTTTCACGAAATCACGCACCGCCGAACGAATCATGAGTTGTTCTTCGGTAAATAAATCGTCCATCTGATAAAAATCAGGCGATTCGAATTCATCTTTTTTGCTTGAACGCTTAAAGGTTTGTTGAGAAGGAATCATTTTATTAATGAAGAAATGATAATGTAGAATGAATAATATTTTGCAAAACAGCTATTTATTGCTTTACAAAAATATGATTTTGATTATGAAATAAAAAAGGGACTTCGTAAATAAGTCCCTTTAATTGATGAACAAATTTAAAACTTGTTCTATTTATGCGGTAATATCGCTTACTTTCACTTCAAGTCCATTAAGTAATTTTGATTTTACTATTTCATCATCAGTTCCTTTCGAGAAAATCTTATAGCCTTCATCTTCCAATGAAAAAACCTCAATCGTATCATATTCTGGAAAAATAATCCAGTATTCTTTTACACCGTATTTTAGATAGATTTCCTTTTTATCAACAGTATCAATATAGAATGAATCTTTTGAAACTACCTCAACCAATAAATCTGGCACTCCACGAATCCAATCTTTTATAATGCCTTTGTTTTCATCAGAAATATAAATCAAATCTGGTTGAACTCGGTTTACACCCTCTTCAAAAATTACATCAAGTGGTGAAATTAGAACTTTACCCAACTTTTTTTTCTTTGTGAATGCTTTAAAAATATCATTCAGTTCAGATAAAATTATTTGATGTCTTGAAATAGGACTTGGCGACATAATTTCTTCCCCATTTATAATTTGAACTAAGTCCCAATCTTGCAGATTTTTAGTCTCAATACTTGCTAATAGTTCCATGATTTTCTGATTTTTAATCAAATATAAGAAATTTACAAATCAATCACCACTTGGTTTTTCAGAATATCCTCCATCGTTTCACGCTGGCGGATAAGGTGCGTTTGTCCGTTATAAATCAAAACTTCGGCTGGGCGAAAACGTGAATTATAGTTCGATGCCATCGAAAAGCCATAAGCACCTGCATTTTTAATCACCATTATATCGCCTTCTTTGGTTTTTGGTAGTTTTCTATCTTTCCCAAAAGTATCGGTTTCACAGATATAGCCTACAATATCATACATTTCTTTCTCTTCACCATCAATATTTGAACCGTTGATAATTTCGTGGTATGCATCATACATCATCGGGCGGATTAGGTGATTTAAACCTGAGTCAACACCAATAAAATTGCGTTCAGGGCTGTACTTTACTACATTTGCACGAGCCAGCAAATACCCACTTTCGCTTACCAAAAACTTGCCTGGCTCGAACCAAAGTTCTACGTCACGACCAAATTTTTCGCAAAAATCATTGAAAACTTTCACCACACCTTCACCCAATTTTTCCATATCAGTTACGTGGTCGTCTTCTTTGTAAGCTACCTTGAAGCCTGAACCTAAATCTATGAACTGAATATTTGGAAAATACTTAAAAGTAAGGTCGAAAAGCTTTTCTGCTGCTTCAATAATTACGTTGGCATTTTTGAAATCAGAACCAGTATGCTGGTGCAAACCCACCACATTTAGTTCATATTTTTGCACAATGGTATTTATTTCTTCGGCTTGCTCAATCGAAATACCAAACTTTGAATCTTTATGTCCTGTCGAAATCTTGAGCGTTCCACCCGCCATAATGTGCGGATTGATTCGCAAACAAATCGGAAAACGATTGCCGTAAGTTTGACCAAATTTTTCGAGCAATGGCAACGAGTCAAGATTCATTCTTAAACCCATTTCAACGGCTTCTTGTACTTCCGAAAAAGCTACTCCACTCGGTGTATATTGAATTTGATTGGGTGCATAGCCAGCCAAAATCGCCAAATGAGCTTCTTGCATCGAAACAACATCAATATCAACGCCATTTTTACGCATCAATTTCATGATACTAACGTTGGTCAATGCCTTACAAGCGTATTTTATTTTAAGATTCGTACCCGCAAATGCAGTACGCATTTTGGCAATTTGTTCTTCAATCTTATGCCCATCATAGACATAAACTGGTGTTCCGAATTGTTCGGCTAAGGCTTCGACGCCAATATTTTGTATTGAAAACATACGAATTTAATTTTCAATGATTGAATGAAAGAATGATAGAATACTTACTTTCAATCAATTACATTGAATTTTTTAATTTAAAAAACTACCATTACCTGAGCGAAGTCGAAGGTTAAAATGGCAAATCATCTTTGTCGCCTTCAGCAGAAACTGCAAACTCTGAAGCAACCGCAGTTGGTTGTGCAGGAGCAGATGCTCTGTAAGGTGTTGGAGCTGGTGACTCGGCAGATTCTGAGCCAGCTAATTCAATTTTCCACGCTTTTAGGTCAGTAAACCAACGGCCGTTATACTCACGACTTTCGGCATCGAATGACACTAAAAGTTCATTTCCGATTGTTAAAAAAGTTTCGTTAAATTTATCTCCCCAAATTGTAAGGCATACTTTCTTTGGGTATTGTCCATCTGTTTCTATTACAAAATCTTGTTTTTTCCAAGGTCCATTTTTGCCTTCGCCTGATTGCACAGCTAATACGTGAATAAGTCTTCCTTTGATTTCCATTTTTTGATTAAATAAAAGTTTACGCAAAAGTACGCCTAATCTTTGAAATGGAAAAGCAAAGAAGAAAGGATATGCGAATCGAGCTGTAAACTTAGAAGCTTTACAAAACATTAATATAGGCTTTTGAAATAATCCTGTAAATTTGAATTCTTATTGCATACATTTTTATATCACAAGAGTAAAAAAATTAACCAATCATCAGCATGAGAAAAATCTTCCTTTTAGTTTTATCTACATTTATTCTCTCAATTTCTTCGTTCGCACAAATTCAGTCAGGCCCAATGCTTGGTTATTCAGAAATGAAAGAAGTTTTACTTTGGGTACAAACCCAAAAAGAAGCCAACGTAAAGTTTGTTTATTGGGACAAAGAAAATCCAGTAGTAAAGTTTTCAACCGATGAAGCCAAAACTAATAAAACCGATGTATTTGTAGCAAAATTGGTTGCTGATAAGGTTTTACCAGGAAAAAAATATACTTATGAAGTTTATGTGGATAAGAAAAAAGTAAATTTTAGTTATCCGCTCGAATTTCAAACTCAAACTCTTTGGCAATGGCGAACCGACCCACCAGCATTTAAGTTTGCGGTTGGGAGCTGTACCTACGTAAACGAAGACCCGTTCGACCGCCCTGGAAAACCTTATGGTTCGGAGTATGAAATTTTTACGAGTATCTATCAATCAAAACCTGACTTTATGGTATGGAGCGGTGATAATACTTATTTAAGAGAAGTAGATTGGAATACCAAAACGGGAATTTTACACCGATATACTCATACTCGCTCGTTACCAGAAATGCAGCCACTTTTGGCTAATGTACACAACTATGCCATTTGGGATGACCACGATTTTGGCCCAAATGATGCCGACCGAGGCTTTGTGAGTAAACAGCAAACACTTGATGCATTTAAACTTTTTTGGGGAAACCTGAACTATGCTTTTGATAATGAAGGAGTTACGGGGTCGTTTCAGTGGGCAGACTGCCAGTTTTTCTTGGTTGATGACCGTTGGTGGAGAACGCCAAACGACCGCACGACTGGTTCAAGAGATTATTTCGGGCAAAAACAAATGCAATGGCTGATTGATGCCATGAAATTCTCGAATGCTCCATTCAAGTTTGTAGTTGTGGGTGGTCAGGTTGGAAATCCTGCCAAGATTTTTGAAAACTATGCTAATTATGAAGAAGAACGCAATCAGTTTTTTGATTTAATTACAAAAGAGAAAATTCCTGGAGTGATATTTATTAGCGGAGACCGCCACTGGACGGCCCTCTGCAAAACTGAGCGTGCAGGTACTTATCCTTTGTATGATTTAACGGTTTCGGCACTTACTTCGGGGCCATCAGGACCTGTAAAAGAAGAAAAAGATACACCTTATGTCGAAGGTACAACCGTAACAAAACACAATTATGGATTACTGGAAGTTTCGGGAAAAAGAAATGAAAGAGTTTTGAAAATAAATGTTTTGGATAAAGACGGAAAAGAAATCTGGACAAAAGAAATTAAAGCAAGTGAATTAAGATAAGTAGTTTAAGATCAATACATCTTAAAGAAAAGAGGTTCATAAACAAAATAGGAGTCAGTAATTTGATTTTACTGACTCCTATTTTTTGTTTATTGGTAAAGTTTATCTTACAGTAAAAGCAAGTTGACAGTTTGAGTTTGCTTCTGATACTGCCGTTTGGTCATTGCAAATACCATCGAAATTCCAAGTACTAAAAACCGAACCATCGGTTGTAGTTAGTACCCATGTAACAATAAAGCTATCGGCATCAACAGCTCCATAAGCGGCTTGTTCTCTTGGGCGAAGTCTTGACCCTACTGGTCTTGGTCGTGAAGGATTATTGAATACATTAATACTATTCACATTATCATACTTTACAGTTGCAGTTCGATAAAGATTATATACTTGATCAGGTGTAATACTAAATAGATTCCAAACCCTATTTTCGGCTGGAGTAGCAATAGTTGTCAATAATTTCCCTTTCCCATTTCCACTTAAATCAGCTATTTTGGGATTTCCTTCGGGGTCATTATAGGCTTCTAACATACGCACATAAATATCTATTTTACTAACAGTCAATTTTTTATCCAACGAAACCCAACGAATTTTAAAATTAACTCTTGCCGAGCCTTGCACTGCTCTTGGAAAATTACGAGCATTTTCTACTTCATAAGGCTGTGGTCTCTGTAGCACATTGCCATTAAATAGAATTCCATCAAAAACAGTATAAGCATGTACCCCTGGCTCCCAAGCAGGTACTGGATTTAGCGATTCATCTCGACAAGCTCCAAAAGCAAAAACGACCGAGATAATGACAGTTAAACTGAGTATTTTTTTCATTTATTTACTTGAAAATTTGAAGTCTTTCTAATTATACATTTGCTAAATTTAACAATTAAAACTCCCATTTTAATTTAACAGTGTCCCAAAACACGGGGTCTCTATCAAAAATCACTTCCGTTAGTTTTGGGGTTGCATTTGGATTAATTGCTCCTTCTTGTGAAGGGTAAGGTAATCGTAAAGCAAACTGTCGAGGTGGTCTGATTATTGGCTTATTGATAGTTGTCGGGAAACCTGTTCGACGCATGGCATTCCAAATTTCTTGACCCTGCCCCCACGAGCAAAACCATAGTTGCTTCATTACCACATTTAATTTAGCAGCATTAGAGGAAGCCTCATCGTAAGTTTTGAGTACACTACTTACATACTCGTTGATAGCCGACGCTGCAGGGGTCTGAGCTAATGGGTCAGCTCTTAATCCAACTGTTACTACTCTTGAGATATGCTCTCTAATAGCAGCTTCAAAAATCGTTCGGGCATTACCAGTTCCTCCTCCATCCAAAATAGATTCAATCTGATAAAATTTGACATTATTACTGGTTAAAAGAGGAAATATCCCATTTCCTGAACCAGTACCTCCAGTAAGCGTTCTGGCCACGGTATTCCGACCGCTATAAAGTCCTCCTGCGGGGTATGCACCAGGAGCTGTTCGTAGATTTCCATCAAGTGGTTGCCCAGTATTATCTCCTCGATCTCGACCAAAAAAACCTGCCACATAAAGCGAGTCCGACCTTGTTTCTCGGCCAAACACCTGCCTCCATCTTGCCCAAAAAGCAGGTTTTAAGACCAAATAAGTACCACCAAAAGGAATAACGCCTCTATCCGTTGGGTTTGAAACATCAAGAATGCTTGCAGTTTGGCGATAAAAATAAAAGTCTAATCGAGGATCACGATTAAATAGCATTTCTTGCATTAATTGATGACTAATATAGGGGAAATTATTAGTTGTGAGATAAGCACTCTGAAACCACGGATGACGCCCATCAACAGGAGTAGAACTTGTACTGAAATTAAAAGTAAAATCATCGGCCGGGCTTGTGATGTATCCTCCTGCTGCAAGAGCGGTTCGTAAATCAGCATTACCTGTGGGCCTACCCTTTCGAGAATTAAGTAATAATTTTATCTTGACAGTCCTGGCAAATCTAATCCATTTTGTAGCACCGCCACTTCCCCCACCGTACATAAAATCAGCGGTTGGATCTAATGGTTCGGCAGTTGTTCTTGAAAGATTCGTTACGGCTACATCACACAACTTGATTAAGTCTTCATAAATCTGTGAATCTTTATCAAATTTAGGTGTATTATTTCCGTTTCCTTGCCACGCCTCCGAATACGGGACATCGCCAAATGTATCAACAAAGTTTCCCATTGCAAAAGCTTTTAATGCTTGTGCAACACCTAAATAATGAGGGCTATTAGTGCTACTTTTAATGATTGCCTCCACATTATTCATACTCTGATAAAAACTATTCCATAAACCATTATAAGATTGATTTGACAGGTCGTAATCATCAGCACTGGTGAGCATTCCTGCAAAACCCATTGAGTTTTGTCCCAAAGCTGTTGTGGCATTGATTACTGCATATTCGGCAGTTGGCAATAATAATCTTGGTGAAACAGTAGTGGGGCTATTCGGATCTCGGTTAATATCTAAGTCGGTGAGTTGGCAAGCATTTACCACAAAAATAAGTATGGTAGCTATTGCAATTATTGAAATATATCTTCCTTTCATTTTTTCTTTTTTTTCTTGATATACTGAAAAAATTGTAACTTAGAATGATGCTGATAAATTGATACTAAAACGTCGAGTCGATGGAGAAGCTCCTAAATCAAACCCTTGTACATTAGAATCCGCAAAATCAGATAATACTTCTGGGTCGAAATTTAGGCCCTTCAGCATATTAGGGGCATAAAACCATAAGTTTCTACCCGAAGCCGAAATTCTTAAAGTACCGAAAAATGGCAGTATTTTTTTCAAAAGTGGCTTAGGTACATTATACCCCATTGATACTTCACGAAGACGAATAGTAGTTATATCATAGATATTGGTTTCATCGGCACCATAAGCACCAAAGCCATTAGCAAAGTGATATTGAAAAGCTGAGAGAGGTATGGTATTTTTTATTTTCTTCCCAGTCTCATCAAGTATTGGTTTCTGAGTTTCGGGATCGCCTAAAACACCAGGAATTACCCTTAAACCTTCACGGTCTTCCGAGCTTGTCAGTTGGCCTCTGAGCAATAACGAAGCTGCGGTTGATGAAAACATACTTCCTCCGTGTCGATAATCCATGAGAGCTGTGAGTGTAAATGCTTTATAGGAAAACGTATTTGTCCAACCTACAGTGAATTTTGGTGCTGGGTTTGCCAGAATTTCTGATACTTGATTGATTATCGTCAAGCCAGTTGTTGGATTTATCAGATAATTCCCTTCATCGTCACGAGCAATACGTGAACCGTAAATCATTCCAAACGGAAATCCATTACGGTGCATCGTTCCGAGTGAAGATAAGCCAGTTCCTCCCAAAAACAATTCTCCACTTGTACCCGCATCAATCACTTTCGAGCGAAGTTGCGTAAATGCTACAAATGAATTCCAAGTAAAGCCATTTTTTAGTTTTATTGGCACTAAATTCAAGCCAATTTCAATTCCTTTATTATTAATTTTACCTGCATTGGTTTGCTTTGAACCAAAACCAGAAGAACTTGGAATTGTAGCTTGAACAATTAAATCGGTTGAATTTCGGTTAAAAAAAGCTACATCTAAACCGATTCTATTTTTAAAAAACTGTAGTTCTGTACCGACTTCAACTTCGGCAGTAAACTCAGGTTTTAGGGTTGTATTATTGAGTGATGAAGGTAAACTAATAGCTGGAACTGGCTTGCCATTAAAGTATTGCACATTAAAATTATAAGTTGTGAATACGCTATATGGATCAGCATCTTTTCCAACCTTGGCATAACTGGCACGAAGTTTACCAAAACTTAAAACACTTTTGGGTAAATCAAACGCATCAGTAAAAATAAACGAACCGCTCACCGATGGATAAAGATAGCTATTATTAGTCGAAGGTAAGGTAGACGAATAATCATTACGAACCGTAGCGGTGATGAAGGCATAATTGTTGTAGGAAGCCCCATATTCTGCAAAAAAGCCATATAGATTACGTCTTTCTCTGTATTCAGAAGCTGTTTGAGCATCAGTACCTGTAATAACTAAGAGGTTTGGATCGATTACTTTTTGACCTAAGACCGAGCTGAAATTTCGGTAGCGTTGATTGGCATTAAAACCAACCAACAGACGCATATTTATTTTTTCGTTAATATCCCGATTGGCCGACGCTAAAAATGTAAAATCTATTTCGGTATTTGTAATATCTCGGCGATTGACCTGACCCAATGGCACTAAATTCCCACCTGGCCGATACACATCTCTACGAACTTCTGAATAGGTATTTACGCCACCTTTAGCTGTCAAATTGAGCCACGGTGTAACATCATAGTTGAGAGCTAAATTTCCAAAAACACGATTTACATTGCTATTATAAACATTGTATTTGGCTGTCCATAGTGGATTATCGGCATCACCACGGTAAAAGACATTCTCACCCGTAACAGGATTTTCAAATGGAAAACTATTTAAATCATAATTTCGGGGCATATAAAATAGACGAGAATAGATTGAACCCGTTCCCAAACCTGCAGTATAATCAGAAAAGAAACCTGCTCCTGATTGAGGAGAAGATTGATTGGTGTTTACATAATTTACATTACCATTCAGATTAAGTTTATTAACCAAAGTAGCATTTCCACCAAAATTAAGCGTAGTTCGGTTTGCACCCGAATTTGGTACAATACCTTCATTAGTCATGCGTGAAGCTCCAGCACTAATAGTTGTTTTGTCACCAGTAGAACTAATGTTAATGCTATTTTCAATAACATTACCTGTACGAAAAAAACCACCAATAATATCATGTGGCACTAATGGCACTCCAACCGGATTTCCCCGACCATCAACAATCTGTGGAAAAATCGAAGGATAATTTTGCGAAGAACCATAACTACCTGCCAACGGATGCGATACAAAACCAGCAGGATAGCCACTTTCGATAACATCATAATATCGTACAAAACCTAATGATTGATTGACTCTCGTTACTTCTGAAGGAAAAACTGTTCCCCAATTACCGATTGAACCATTGCTGTAAGTTTGCTCAAAACCTTGAGTATAAGTATTTTGGTAGTCAGGAATTGTAGAAATCTGTTCAAACGAATAAGACGAATTAAAGTTTACTTCTAAGCCTTTCTTTGCACTTTTACTACCTGATTTGGTTGTAATCACAACAACACCGTTGGCAGCACGAGAGCCATACAATGCCGATGCAGCTGCTCCTTTTAAAATCGTTAATGATTCAATATTATTCGGGTCAATGTCATAAGCACGGTTTGAGGTAACTGTATTTTGATTAAAACCATCAGTTGCATTAACCGAATTATCGAATGGGATACCATCTACCACAAAAAGTGGCTGATTATTACCAGAGAATGAAGTATTTCCTCTGATTGTGATTCTGGTTGACTGTCCTGGGGCTCCACCACCTGCTACTACATTTACACCTGGAACTTTTCCAGTCAATGCCCGCAAGGCATCAGGTTCTGAGCGTTGTTGTAAATCTTCGGCTTTTACGTTTGAGATAGCGTAAGCAATCGCTTTTTTTTCACGCTGAATACCGATGGCTGTAACTACTATTTCGGAGAGTTGTTTGGTGTCGGTATCAAGTGTCATATTTATAATTGACTGATTGCCAACTTTTATCTCCTTTGAGTTCATACCGACAAAGCTGAAAACTAAGGTATTATCTGAAACCGCATCAATCATATAGTTCCCATCAATATCAGTCTGCGTTCCCTTTGATGTCTCTTTGACTTTCACGGTTACACCCGGCAAAGTTGTACCATCAGAAGACGTAACTTTACCCGTAATTTTTTTTCCTTGTGCCAGTACCGCTAAGGAAGCAAATATTCCTAACAAACTAAGTATTAGTCTGTGCTTCATAATTTAGGTTTGATTTAGAGTTTCGACTATTACAAAAATACTTATTTTCAGTAAAAAACAATATTATTTCAAAGTTTAAAGTGCTAAGATTGAATCAAGAACAAAGAATAAAAGATGTAGAATACTGATTATCAAAAGTTTATACACTTTTTTATGTACAAATCAATAAGAATCGACCCTTATTTTTCTACAATATCATAAACTTCAATCTTATAATTGTTGTTTAAACCATTCATAATAAAATACGTATAAAAAGTAAATAAGGTTGAACCCCTACAAACAAAAAGAGGATGCTTCAAGATGAAGCACCCTCTTTATTGAATTTAGAATTTTACTGAACTACATTCAAACGATAGGCAAATGGTGAAGCATAAAAATCACCACCAGTAATGTTTGCACCAGTATTTGTAGCTGTAAATGATTTACCATTTGTCAACTTCATTGTTCCAGTAACATCAAATCTATCACCAACTGAAACGTCAGCAGCGGCTACTTTAGTTGCTGCCAATGCTTCTGCTCCTGTTATTGAAATTGTTGCTCTTGGGTATCCAGTAGTAGCATCCTTTGTAAATGCAGAGGCTGGAATACTTTTTAAGGCAACATCAGTTGTTGTTTTAGTGCCATTTGCAGGAGTTGTATCTACAAATTTCACTACCAAATCATACGAAGCAAACAACGCACCTTTATCTGGTGTAACGGCTTCTGCAACAATTTCCATCTTAGTACCAGCCATATTAGCTTTACTAACATTAAAGTTTCTTACAGCACTTGTTCCTGATAATGGCGAAATTGTACGAATATAGCCACCTTGCTCTAAGTTTTCCAAATCAATTGGTTCAATCATCTGTGTTTCGCACGAAGCCATCATAGCTCCCAAAAACAGTATGCTTAAACTTTGTTTTATGTATCTCATAATATTTTCAAGTTTTGAATTAAATAAATATCAAAGTAATTACTTTAATGTACCTGCCGAACCGTTATCCCAGAAAACAGGAGTAGTAACGTTTGCTTTCTGTTTGGCACTCGAATTACGAGCGATGAATGCAGTTGGATAGAAGAATGACTTCACAAAAGCACCTGGATTTGGATCCAATGCAGGTTGCATATTACGTGGCATTCCTGTACGACGGTACATGTTATAGGCTTCGATACCATTTCCGTATAAAGCAAACCAATATTCATTGGCAATAATATTTAGTCTTTCTGCGTCGGTAGTTGCTTTATCGTAATCTGCCAATCTTGCAGCCACATATTTCTCAACTTCATCAGCCCAAACAATCTTTTTGTCAGCTTCAAAAGCAGTAATTTTTGAAGCCTCAGATGTTCCCAATGCAGCTGCTCTTACATCTGCCATTGATTTACGGATACCTGACTCAAGCAATGCTTTTGCCGAACCCGTAGTTTTCAATGTCAAAGCTGATTCAGCCAACATAAAATCTACAAATGATTGCGTCAAAATTGGGTGTAAACCTGCACCACCTGCCCCTGCACCAAGCGAAACGCCTCTACCTGCATCGTTGTCATATAACCCCCCCGCTGGATAAAGTCCCCAAGCCGTACGTAATAAACCATCTGGTGGAATACCTTCGTTGCTCAAGTGGTCACGTCCCCAGTAGCCAACTGGTGTTGGTAAACAGAAATAATCAGATACTGAATAATGGTTTGGTTTTGAGTTAGTAATACAACGTACCTCGTTTACGTTTGTTGAATTTTTAATCGTTTGGCGATAAAAATACATACGAATGCGTGGGTCACCTTTATCATACATAATACCCATATAGGCATTTGATTGATAATCTCCACCACCAGCAGGCAAATATTGTCCTTGGTATCTTGGATGGCGAGTATCAGGATTCGTCAAGTTTGTTCCAAACTTAAACACAAAGTTTTGTGAGTTATTTGAAATTAACTTCCCACCTGCAATCAAGGCATTGATTCCAGCAGTAGAACCAGCGGCGTCAACCAATCGACGATTCAAAAGCATTTTCAATTTTAGTGTATTAGCTGCACGAAGCCATTTATCTGCATCAGCACCATAATACAAGTCACTTGTTAAATTAGCCTTCGATTTTGCTGTAAAATTAGCAATCGCATCATCAAGGTCTTTGATAGCAGCAGCATAAATAGTTACACCACTTTCAACTTTAGGGTTGAAGTTAGCCGCGTCAAGAGCTTCACTATAAGGAACATCACCAAAGTGGTCAACTAAATTTGCTAAAACTGCGGCTCTGATTGTGCGAGCCACACCCGCATGAACAAATAATTCTGCTTTTTCAGCTAAAGGAATCAACGTTTTCACGTCATTCAGAATATTAGCATAAGCTGTATTCCAAGTACCATCGAGTCCACCAGGAGTAACTGCGTTATCATAAAATGCAGCACCTTGATTGATCATACGAATAAGTCCCATATCTGCTCCACTAAATTGGTTAAAGTGGCCAGGGAAACTTACTTGAATTTGGTTGAGCAGGTAGTTTATGTCAGTATTATTGGTCGTTACGGCATTCGGATTATCCAATAAATCCAATTCGCAAGAACTCACTAATACCGTGCATAAAGCTAATAAGGATATTTTAAGTTTCTTTATCATTTTTTATTATGATTTAACTGATTAAATGATTTATGCTGAATATCTAAGAGAATATTTTCTTAGAAAGTCAACTTTAATGTTCCACCAAGTCTTCTTGCACTTGGTCCTGTCAAGAATTCAAATCCAAGACCATTACCAACTCCGAGGCCTAAGTTATCTGTATCTAAGTTTACACCTTCAGGGACATTCAAAGCCTTATACCATAAATTATTGCCTGAGAAAGAGATAGAAGCTCCTTTTACGATTGATGAGCCAAATAATTTCTTAGGTAAAGAATACGATAATGATACTTCTTGCAAACGGATTGTTGAGCCATCAAAAATACGACCTTCATCACCGAAGAAATAAACGTTGTTAAAGTTTACATCTGAACCAGTGATTTGAATATCATTTGGCTGGCCATCTGCCTTCACACCTGGGAAGATAAACGTCTGAGCTCTGTCATAACCTGATTCAGTACCTGATTCAATCGTAAGACCACGACCTAACAATGCACCAGCAGTTGAAGAATAAAGCACACCACCATGGCGATATGACAACATAACATTTAATGATAAACCTTTATAATTAAATGTATTTATCAAACTTGTGTTGAATGCAGGGTTCGGATCACCGAGTATAACTGGTGTTGGAGTTGACTGTAAGTTTCCACCACCATCAATCAATAATTGACCAGCTTCATTTCTACGGAATCCAGTACCCTTGATGATATTGAATGGTTGTCCAACGATAGCATAGTTACCCAATGATGAGCCAAAACCTGTGATTTGTACTTCTTGGATTGTTCCACCTAAATCAATAACTTTTGGTAAGTTACGAGAGAAAGTCGCTGCTATATCCCAAGAGAAGCCATTGCTCAATGTTACTGGTGTGCCATTCAAGCTAAACTCGATACCTTCGTTACGAATCTTACCGATGTTGATAGTTGTTTGTGTATAACCTGTTGAAGCATCCAATGGAGCTCTTGTAATCAAATTTTTAGTATTACGACGATACAATGTCAAATCAAAACCTACTTTATTATTCAACATTTTACCTTCGATACCTAACTCAGTTTCTGCATGTGTCTCTGGTTTCAAATTTGGATTTCCCAAAGTATTATCAACCGAGTGAGTTTGTACAGCCGTACCTGCTGCATTCAACCAGCCTCTTGCACTTTGATTTAAGATATTTCTTGTACTATATGGGTCTGGAAAACCAGCAGATGTACCATAACCAACTCTTACTTTCAAGAAATTCAATACACTTGATTGTAATGCAGGGAAGGCAGTTGTTGGTACGAATGATGCACTGTATGATGGATATAAGATACGACGATTTTCTTTTTCTACGGTCGAAGTCCAGTCATTACGAGCAGCTACGTTGAGGAATAAATAATTGCCGTAATCAGCTGTAATTTCTCCAAAAACCCCCATACGAGTCTGTTCAGTTCTACCACTTGAAGCTACGTTATCAATGAAGTTAGTATGAACAAATAAACCTCTTGCCAATTGGTTTTGGCTATTGATGTTGTAAACACTAAATCTGTCATTACGGATATTTCCACCTAATTTACCTGATAAAGAGAGCTTCTCAGTTATAGATTTACTGTAAGATAGGATAGCACTATTATCCCAGATTGTATTTTTAAAGTTTAAGGTGTTATACAAGCCATTTGGCAATTGAGCTCCACCTTTTCCAATCTTAAACTCTTGTACTTCATCATAGGTATCCAAACCTACCTTATAAATCAATGATAAGTCTTTGGCAATATCATAATTGAAAGTAGTTGCTGTAAATACACGATTAACAACACCAGTAGTTTTATAATTTTTCAAAACCCATCTTGGATTCGGAATATCGTTTCCACCACGGAAATAAACCGAGCTTCCAGTTGCTGGGTCTTCATACGGCCAGCCCATCAAGTCAACCTGACGAGGTGTGTACATTACGTTGGCTAAAACCGATGGAAAATCATTGGCATTATTTCCTTGACCAGCACTCAAAGGAGGTGAAGTTTGGTCGGTATTAGCAAAATTAATTGACATATTGACCGATAACTTCTTGCTCATTTGAGCATTCAAACCTAAACCTAAATTTAATTTAGTGAGGTTATTTTCTGGAATATATCCACCTTCTTTGTTATAACCAGCCGATACGTTATACCCAACTTTCTCACCACCACCCGAAATATTCAATGAAGTATTTGAGATTTGACCCGTACGGAAGAAATCCTTTACGTTATTCGGAAAAATCTCCATTTTGTATGGACTCACTGAAGCTACATAATCAGCTTGACCTGCTCTCAATGCAGCATTTGATAAGAAAGCATAAGGGTGATTTGTCAAGGCGGCATTGCCACTTTGCGAAGCATAAGTTCTGGCTTCTTCCAAAGATGGCCCCCAGTTACTAAAGAAATAACCTAAGTTCTGTTGGAAACCACCAACATAAGAATTTTGGTATTTCGGTAAGTGGGCTGTATTCGTAAAGAAAGATTGCGTAACGTTATATTCTGTCTTGCGAGCTTTCTTGCTACCATTCTTTGTTGTTACTAAAATTACACCATTACGACCTTGGTCACCGTAAGTTACGGTTGCGGCTAAACCTTTCAATACCGTGATATTTTCGATATTGTTAGGGTCGAGGTCAAGGAAACGACTTGAAGAAGATTGTCCACCCGAAGTAAAACCACCACGAGTGTTAGTGTTTGAGTTGAAAGGCACGCCATCAACCACAAAGAGTGGTTGTACAGAACCAGTAATTGAAGAATAACCACGAATCGTGATGTTTGTACCAGTACCCGAAACACCTGAAGTTGAAGTGATGTTTACACCAGCAATTTTACCTTGTAATACACGACCTACGTCAGCTTGCGGGCGATCTTCGATATTTTTCTTATCGACAGTTGCAACTGAGTAACCCAAAGCACGCTTCTCACGTTGGATACCTTGAGCAGTTACAACAACTTCTGAAAGTTGTTTGGTATCAGCACCAAGTGAAACATTCACTACAGTCTGACTACCAAGTTTTACTTCTTGGGTGTTCATACCCACAAAACTAAACACCAAAGTGCTACCAGCAGGGGCTTCAATAGAGTATTTCCCCTCTATATCAGTCTGGGAACCTTTTGATGTACCTTTTACTTGAACCGATACACCCGGCAATCCTGTGCCATCATCCGATGACGTTACTTTACCAGCTATCTTCGTTCCTTGTGCCATTACAACAAAGGACATGATGACTCCCAGCAAACTAAGAAGTAGATTCTTCTTCATGTACATTTTAGTTTAGGTTATTAAATGATAATTAACTGTTACAAAAATACTTATTTTAAACACACGATAAAACAGTACTCTTGTAGTTTCTTGAATTAAACATATAACATTTTTCAGAAATGGCGAAATATTTTTACCAATTTCGAGAACATTCTTAATATAGTTAATTTTATTATAAAATAAATACAATAGATACTATATATTTTATAAATTCATAATTACACAAAATATATTATGGCATATTTATCAAAATACCTAATTTTTACATAAGTCAATATGCTCAAATTAAGTACTTTTACTTAATAAAGTATAAACACAAAAATTCTTGAAAAAATACAATTAAAATAAGTTCCAAAATAGTATGCACACCTACTAATATTTAATAATATTTCGACAAAAATTGGTTTTTCATATATATCATTTTAAAATAAATCGACATTACATAGGTTAAATTCTGCACATCGAATTAGACAATCATAAAATACTTCAAGAGCGAAGTATTTTTTTATAGTAAATACTAAAATTGTACTTTTCTAAGATTGACCATATTCCAAAGGGACTCTATTGAGGCAGGCTTTTGATGATGTTTTTCTTCAAATATTATACAACAAAACAGTTTTTTACTGATATACTTTTTTATAAAAATATGCGTCTGGATACTTTAAATGCACTTCAAGATATTTATGAATAGTATAAACATTCTATTCTTGTATTGATCTTTTGAAGTACCAAAAACCTCCGTAATTTTCTATTTTATTCTTTTATCAATTTGTACTATTTCTAAAGACTTTTCTCAATCAGTAATAGAAAATTATAGCCTATAACAAAAGAAAACGCCGTATGGGTCTCATACGGCGTTTTAAAAAGAAGTTTTACAGAGAATCTTTTATGGATTCTGTACACAGTCTTTATTTACAGCTAATTCGGTCGTTGGAATTGGCCAAACATACTCAGACTGACTTGTATTTACAGCATTAACTGGGCCTTTAGCTGGGAAAGGTGAGTTAGTACGAGTGATGTCAAACGAACGTAAACCTTCGCCCATAAACTCAATTCTTCTCTCTGTTAAGATTGCTGTAATCAAATCAGCTTTGGTTGCTGGTGCCAATACCGAACCTTTTGAACGGCTACGCACTGCATTCAATAAAGCAACCGCCGAAGCATCCACATTAGCTGCTAAGCGAGCCTTTGCTTCTGCTAAGCTTAATAAAACCTCGGCATAACGCATTACAGGAACCCAGTCGATGAACGGCGATGGTGCTGTAAATTTATTGAGGTATAATCTTGTACCAACAGTCGAAATAATTCTCTTGCGGTCGTCAGTATCTGCAAAACTTGCCGAACCATAAATTCCCGTTGGATTCAACGAAAACTCACCACCACCTACTGGGCCAGCCAAGTAATAAAAAGCCAATTGATTTTGAGTACCAGGCACATCGTTGGTAGCCATTGGCATTGACAAAATCGACTCCAGTGTTCTGTAAGTAGTAAAGATTGCCGCAAAGTTGGCATTCAATTCATGTCTTACACCAGTAGCAGCTTTATACGGAGCGGCTGTTGGCACAATCTTCTCTGCTTCTTTCACTACATCGCTATAACGACCCATTGCCAAGTATGCTTTTACTTTCAATGCAATAGCCGTATTTTTATGAGCTCTTGTTACGTTCAAATCTTGCGTAGCGTAGTTTGCAGGCAAATTTGTTTCAGCAAAATTCAAATCATCTAAGATTTGAGCATAAACTTCTGCAACTGTCGAACGCTTCAAATTATTTGAATTACCCGAACCATTTTCACCTTTCAAACGCAATGGTAAACCAAGAGAAGCACCATTATCTTTTGTATATGGTTGTGCATAAATATTCACCAACGAAAAATAAGCCAATGCTCTTAAGAAACGAGCTTCACCTTTATAATTAGCCAACTTATCGGCTGAAATTTTACTTGAGGCAGCATCAACCTTGTCCAAAAACAAATTCATGTTATTGATGGAAGCATAAGCCGTTGTCCAAAGGTTATTTACTTCGTTTGAAGAAGCATTGATTGTGAAGTTCCAAGTTTGAAGGCCAGTTACACCATTATTTGTTTGGTTTAAGAATTCTTCACCTCTGATGTCATTATAGATAAAATAACGTCCACCTAAAAAGTTTCCATTCTTAACGCCACGATAAAGGCCATTTACTAACGACTCGATTCTATCAGCGGTATCGTAAGCACTTAAATCAGAAACCGACGTTTGCGGAACTGGGTCGAGGATATCATCCTTACAACTACTTATCGAAAATGCCAACATGGCAGTAACGAGTAGCTTTGTATATATTGTATTTTTCATGATGTTAGATTTCAATAAATTAGAATGTTAAACTTAAACCAGCAGAAACTGTTCTGGCTTGTGGTACTGAGTTACGGTCGATACCTGGTGCTAAGTTTGAGTTACCATTTGATGATGTCTCAGGGTCAGTACCAGAGTAGTTTGTAATCATAAAGGCATTTGTTACTTGAGCAAATACACGAGCGTTTGTCAACTTAATTTTGTTGATAAGGCTCGCTGGTATATTATAACCTAAAGCAATGTTACGACATTTAATGAAATCACCTTTCTCAACATTATTCGAAATTGGGAATGATGAACCATTCGAGATGTTATCGCCATAAACAACTCTTGGCCACGAACCACCTTTGTTCGATTCAGTCCAACGGTCTAAGATGTCAGCTTCGTTATTCCAGAAACGTTGGTCATGTAAACCAGCTTTTGTACCATTATATACATAGAAACCAGCCGCATAAATCAAACTAACCGATAAATCGAATTTTTTGTAGCTGAAATTATTATCCCATCCACCATATACTTTCGGAATTGTATTACCCATGATTTTAGAATCAGAAGCGGCCGTAATAGCTGGTGCAGTTGTACCATCAAGGAATGTCCAACGGCTTTTACCAGTAGCTACGGCATGAGAATATTGAACTTCTTGTCCTTTACCATTTACATAAATACGTTGACCATTCGCAGGATTCACTCCTCTTGTTTCAACTACATATAAACTACCCAGAGAATATCCAACTCTTGTGATATTAGCTGTTTCTAATGATGTAACACCAAAGATGTCAGAGTTTCCTTCTGCCAATGCAGTAACTTCGTTTTTCTGAGTTGCAATGTTGAAAGTAGTATTCCATCTGAAAGCTTTATTATTGATGATTGATGCGTTAACAGCAAATTCAAGTCCTTGGTTATACATCGAACCTACGTTTTTAGCAACTGAGTTCCCTGGTACACCCATTGAAGGAGCTAAAGGAGAGTTAAGAATTAATCCGTCAATATTGTTTTTGTAGTAAGTCAATTCTCCAGTGATTTTATCATTCAAGAAACCGAAGTTCAAACCAATATCTAATTTTGTGCTTGTTTCCCATTTCAAATCAGGATTACCCGCTTGCGAGAAATATAAAGCAGGGGCAGCACCACCGTAGTTACCAAAACTGTATAGACTCAATGAAGCAAAATCACTGATACCAGCATTACCTACTTTACCATAACTTGTTCTAAGTTTCAAAGTAGAAATCTTATCGCCGAGAGCATCTTTAAAGAATGTTTCTTCTGAAAGATTCCAACCTGCCGAAAGACCATAGAAGTTACCAAATTTCTTACCTGCTGCCAAAGCCGACAAGCCATCACGACGCAAACTTGCTGTGAAATAATAGCGTTTTGAGAAATCGTAAGTCAAACGACCAAAGTATGATTGGAAACCATTCTCAGTCAAGAAATTAAAAGGAGGGTTATTGTTTACTGTATAATCACCTTCATAAGTATTGAAGAATGGGTCAGCTACTGTCTGACGAGACGCACTCCACATATTACGTTTTGTATATTGTTGTTCAGTACCTATCGTAGCACCCACAGTATGTTTTTCGGCAAATTTTTGGTTGTAGTTCAAATAATTTTGCCATGTCCAACGTGTACTTTTATAAAGATAGTTAGCCGCAATACCTTTAGCCGCAAAACCGTCACCGTGAATAGGATTATTGAAAGTACGAGAATCAACTGTTTGATTATCAATACCATAATCAGTACGGAACGACAAGTTTTTAGTAAAGTTATAAGTTGCATAAATATTCGACAAGAAACGGTCAGTTTGTGCAGTTGCTTTATCTAAGTCTAACAATACAACTGGATTGTAGAAACCGCTACGGTCTTTGTTCAATAAGTTACCTGGGCTATTTGCCAATGCACCTGTTGTATTGATGTTATACGAGCCATCTGGTAAAAATGCAGGAACGTTAGGAGCAGTTACCAAAGGAACACGACCTAAACCACCTGTATTGAAACTCGTTCCAGCCAAAGAGCCACTATTTGGAGCAAAAGCATCTGATGAGCTATAGGTTACGTTTGCACCAAAAATCAACTTTTCAGTTACGTTGTGGCTGATATTCAAACGTGCATTTTTACGTTCAAAAGTATTCTTTTTCAAGAAACCTTCTTGGTTTGTATAACCACCTGAAAAATAGTAAGAAGATTTTGGAGTTGCTCCCGAAATATTAATATTATGACTTTGTTGGAAACCCGTTTGGAAAACGTAATCGTACCAGTTAGTATCATACGGTTTACCATTAGGGTCTAAGTTTTCAAAATATAATGGACTGTAAGCTTGTCCAGCCAAAGTAGCTCTATTTTGTTCAGCCTCGTTTTTCATCATAATATACTCGGCACCATTCAATAAATCGAATGTTCTGTATGGCGTAGTCCAGCCAACGTTTGTATCATAAGTAATCGTTGATTTACCTGCTTTTCCTTTTCTTGTAGTGATAACCAATACACCATTAGCCGCACGTGAACCATAAATGGCAGTAGCAGCCGCATCTTTCAAGATGTCGATAGTTTCGATGTCGTTAGGATTGATGTCTGAAAGTGGATTTGATGCAATACCACCAGGCCCAGTAGCACCTGCATCTTGTGAGAAAACGATAACTCCGTCAACTACGATTAATGGATAAGAACTCGAAGTAATTGAGTTGAAACCACGTACACGAATAACTGGTGGGTTGTTTAATACCCCATTCGGAATACTGATGTTTACACCAGCTGCTTTACCCGAAAGTAATTGGTCGAATGATTGAGCAGGAATTGACTTAATGGCATCACCTTTGATGGTTGAAACCGCCGAAGTTACGTCTTTACGGTTTTGTGTACCGTAACCAACAACTACCAATTGCTCCAATTGAACGCCGTCGTTGGCAAGTGTAACATTGATAACTGATTTACCACCTACCGCAACCTCAGAAGATTGCATACCGATGAAACTGAAAATCAACGTTTCATTGGCACTGGCATCAATAGCAAAATTGCCGTCGTTGTTTGTTTGTGTGCCTCTTGTTGTACCTTTTACTTGTACTGATACACCTGGTAATGCGGACCCATCATCTGATGATGTTACTTTGCCAGTAACCCTTTTGCTTTGTGCCAATAAGGCCAAAGAAAAGAGTAATCCCAGCATACTAAGAAGTAGCTTTTTCTTCTTCATTTAGTTTGTTGTTTTGGTTAATAAAAAAAAATACTGACACAAAAATAGGTACTATTTTAAATAATTATAATAAATAATTAACTTTTCTAATGAAAATCTAATATTGATTTGATATAATAATATAAAAAAAATTATATCATTATGGACTTTTTAAAATTTCAGAATAAAAAATAGGTATTTAATAAAATTACAAAACAATTAAAAAGCATTTGAAGAATATGCAAAATCAGGCTATTGGTAGAATAATGGAGGATAGTCTATAATAACGCCAGCTAACAAAGAATTGTTTCAATAAATTAGATACTTTTGCGTAGTACACTTATTTGTCCATTTCAAAGAGTATTATTTAGATGAGTAATCTGACTGAACAAAAAAATATACTTTCTAAGAAAATACAAGAAATCAACGACCGAGAGGCCTGTCTGAAATTCTTTGTGTTATTACAAGAGCTTATCGAAATTGCAAACGTTGACATCGACGACCCTCGTATTGCGTTTTCGGTCAGGAAAGATAAAGGCATCACGGCAAACATTAATTTTTATGCCGCTCTCAAACTTTACCGCCAAAGTGGTGTATGGCTCGAACTGATGTTTTTTAAGCGTGACCAAGCACTTTTCAATAAATTCAAAGAAGTAACGATTCAAACTAATTCTGATAGCTCCGATTTTATTACAGCAAAAATACCCTCTGAAAACAAACGTATACTTGACGATACAAAAATTATGAGTGCTTGGCAACATTGCTTGGAAGAACTGAAAGCAACTGCCGCTTCGAGTAAGAAAAAAGAATCGCACAATCATTTCATGTATCAAATGGCCGAAAACGAAAGTCTTCGGAATGAATTTTTTTGGGAAATCTCAAATCCTGATAGCGATAAAGTCAATACCGAAGACCTAACCCTATTACAAGAAGATGAACCTACATATACCAGAAAACTTAATATTCCACTTAACCTTATATACGTAGGCCCGCCAGGAACTGGCAAAACTTACGAAGTTCAACAACTGGCTCAACAAGCTGACTCTCAATTTATCACTTTCCATCAATCGTATAGCTACGAAGAATTTATGGAAGGTATTCGCCCAATCAGCAAAAACGGACAAGTTATTTATGAAATCATCAAAGGTGTTTTCTACAAATCTTGTTTGGCAGCTTTGCGAAAAGCTGGTTATCAATCATTTGGTGAATGTGAAAGTGATTCTATTGAAAATCGAGAAGCAAATTTTAGAAATGCAGGAAGCCTAATTCTGATAATTGATGAAATCAATCGTGCCAACATTTCAAAAGTTTTTGGAGAATTAATTACTCTCATCGAAGATAATAAAAGACTGGGAGCAAAAAATGAACTTTGGCTGACACTCCCCTACTCACAAGAAAAATTTGGAGTTCCTGCTAACTTGCATATTGTAGGCACAATGAACACCACCGACCGCTCAATTGCTCTACTCGATTTGGCACTTCGCCGCCGTTTTGAGTTCAAAGAAATGAGTCCACAACTACATTTATTGCATGACATCGAAGAAATAAACGTCGAGAAACTCATCAGTAAAATCAATCAACGAATTGAGTTTCTGATTGACCGTGAACATTGCATTGGTCACGCATATTTTATTCATTGTCAATCACTTAACGATTTGTGCAAAGTTTTTTCTGGAAAAATTATACCATTATTACAAGAATATTTCAATAACGATTGGGAGAAAATCAGATTGGTAATCGGCAACGAAATCATTTTGCGAGAAACGCTAAAAACAAAGCAAATTTTTGGGCAAGTACTGGATGAGTTTGAAGATGAATCGTTCCGATATTCGGTAAATCCAGATTTAGTTTCGGACGAAATTGATAAAGAAGTTTTCTTGAAAATATATCAATAATCCTCAACTTCGCTCAGGGAACGCTGTCAGTTGTGGCACACCTTTTTGTCGCTGATGAAAAGGGGTGCCACAACTAATAACTGTAATATGACAATTTCGGTGCTTGAGCGACGCCGAAAGCCCAAATTTATTAACCAAAATGCCCTTTCACGATCGCCCAAAGTTCAGAAAATGGTAAAGGTTTTACACCATTTTTTTGATTCAAAATACTGATATCAGCGGCACGTTTCCAATGCCACATCAAATCACGGTAGGCTTGCCATAAATAATAGCGAGGGTCATAGATATGTCCAGGATCAGAGCTTACGCCATTTAACTCCATCACTCTAATATTTTTACCTTCATACAAATCTTCAATACTCGAAACTTTCATATCAAATCGACCATAGAAGAAACCATCAAAGCCTTTTGCAACTTTCGTAAAAACGTCGTGTAATTGACTATTAATCAGATGATTAGCATTAACAAACTTAGTTCCTCGGCAATGATTTCCAATTGGTTCGAGTAGTCTATTTTCGCCCAAAGGCAAAACTTCCTGCATACTTTTACCGAGTCTTTTTTGTAAGGCTTCTAACTGAAATCTTGCACGAGTATTTTGCAAAACTAATTCCTCAATCGTAGATTTTCCATCGCCCATAACACTCAAAAATTCTTTTAAGGTCAATGATGAAACTTTACCGACGGTTTCATTGGGCATACGGCTAAACAGAACGCCAAATTCTATCGAATAAGTAATAAATTCTTGAATCAAATAATCTGCATTAGCTGACTCGTGATAAGCTCTCAGTTCAGTCTCTGAATGAATCTTAGCCACCGAAGTACCACGCTCACCAACATTGGGTTTTCCGATAACTGGATATTGTAAATTATTATCTATCAATAGCTTAGGCAAAACCTCAAAATCAGTTCCGAATGGAATAAAAATTGTTTTAGCCAAATATTCGGGAGAAATATTTTTCATGATTTCTGTTTTATGTTCACCATAAAACCCACCAGCTTCAATTCCAGGATTCACCGCAGTGAAGAAAGTCAAAGACTTAGCTCTAATAGCTTGATAAAACCAGTACGGAGTCATTGGTAAATAAAACAGCCACCACGGCCAATATTCATAATTGAAAACTTTTACAAAAAACAGAGGCATCCGCATAATTTCCCACACAATTAATAGATAAACTTATCTTTTACTAAACAAACCCGAAGCGAGATTGATTATTTTTAATCGTTCGTAAAATACTACAATCAAACAACAAACAAAAGTAAACAATGCCATATAAAATAATTGTCCGCCATCGTTTTTTACATCAATTCCTAAAATTGTAAGGTGTGAGATTATCGCACCTGCCATCACCCCCAAACCCATAATAGCTCCCATCCAAGCTGTTTTAGGAATAAGCAATAATATAGAAGCAATTAATTCTGCAATTCCAGAACCGATTCGTCCAAAAGGCTCAATGCCAAGTGTAGAAAAAATATAAACACTTTCGGGATGTGCCGTAAATTTAAAATATAGTGTCTGCAACATAATGGCAGCAGCAATAATTCGAGCAACTAATTGTAATATTTTCATTTTTGAGGAAGGTCTAACGGTTATATGATTATTTTAGCAGTTTTGGCCAATTGGCATCGGCTTGTTTTTTTAGTTTTGTTTCATCTTTGTTCCAATCATCGAGCGTATTAGAGAAGAAGTTTTTATAAAACAGATTCAATGTACCATTGACAATTTTATAGTTTTCAGGGTCAACTTCTACTTTTTCTCCCTTTGCTCCCATTGCGTAAGCACACCAACCGCCATAAGCTGGCTCATATTTAGCAGGATTTTTCTTGAAAGTTTCCAGATTGGCAGCCGATACAAACCTATAAGTAATACCAGCATTGGTATAAGCAATTTTTCCTTTTTGTGGTTTGCCTGAAAAATAGCTTACGGGGTCATAGCCGCTGATGGCTACTCCTTTTTCAATTAAAAAGTGTTTCTGACGAAGTACTGGGCTTACAGCATCTTGTGCAAAGAGATTAAGTGATAATAAGAACAAAAAAGTTATTTTTTTCATTGGAGTATGTTTGTTTTGTGAAGCAAAGGTAGGGTGTCTCTGAAACACAAATTGTCGGGTAAATGACCAATTTATATAAAAAACTTTATTGCTTGAATCAAAGCTAAACTGATAAAAACAAACGCCATCAAACGATTGATTGAGTAGTTTTTTAGTATTTTTCTTATTCGTAAATGATACAGATGCGTCAGTTGAGCAAAAACTACGAGTATGCCAAATGCTCCAACTCCAGTTCCTAAAACAAAAGCATATTTGGCAGATAAAGTATTGATAGAGAAATACTTACTTATATAAACAAGGCTAAAAAACCAAAAGGGCAAGAGTTGAGGATTGAGCATTCCGAGCGAAAATCCCTTCGCAAAATCAAAGTTTTTTGAAGTCTCAATAACAGCTTCTTCATCACCGTTTCCTTCTTTCTGAAAGAAATTATATAAGCCCAATAACAGAAATATTGGAATAATCAACAGATTTAACCAGTCGATAATCATTTGATTTTGTTGCAAGAAAAGTAGGCCTTTCAAAGCAATAAAAGAAAAAATAAATTCAGGGATACTACCACCCAATGCCACCCATACACCAGCCGAACGGCTTCGATTCAGCGTGGTTTGAATGACGGCCAGACTCACAGCACCAATCTGAATTGAGCCAACAAAACTAACCAATACAACTAATAAGAATAGTGCAAAATCCATCGTAAGAATAAGTTTGAAAACTCAAAGTTAAAGCTTTAGTTGGTAAACAAAGGTCTGCAATCTGACACAATTTTTAAGATAGCATGCTAATTTTTGGTAAATTGCACAAAATTTTAAAAGATGAGAAAACTCCAAATGGACGAACTCAACCGTTTGTCGGTTGAAGATTTTAAGGAAACCAGTAAAAACAATTTTTGTATCATTCTGGATGATATTAGAAGTATGAATAATGTAGGTTCGGCTTTCCGCACGGCCGATGCGTTTTTGGTAGAAAAGATTTATTTATGCGGGATAACGGCCACACCTCCACACCGAGAAATCGAAAAAACGGCTCTTGGTTCAACCGAATCAGTTGCTTGGGAATACCGAGAAAATGTAATTGAGCTGGTAAAAGAATTACAGACCAAAGGCTACATAGTTTTAGCGGTCGAACAAGTAGAAAATAGCTTAAAACTAAATAATTTCCAGCCAGAAAATGACCAGAAATATGCTTTTGTATTTGGGAATGAGGTTTTTGGTGTAAACCAAGAAGTCGTGGAAATAGCCAATAATTGCTTAGAAATTCCGCAATTCGGCACAAAACATTCATTGAATATTTCAGTAACAGTTGGAATTATTTGCTGGGATTTTGTGAGTAAAACCAAACCAACACCCCCCCGCCCCTAAAGGGGAGCTTTTGAATCGACATAAAAAAGGTGTTTTCATTAATGAAAACACCTTTTTTATTGTAGAAATTGTAAGCTCCCCTTTAGGGGCGGGGGGGGGCCTTACGCTCCCTCAAACTGTCTTAAAAACCTTACGTCGTTCTCAAAGAAAAGGCGTAAATCCTTTACCCCGTAGCGGAGCATAGTGATACGCTCAATTCCCATACCGAAAGCAAAACCTGTATATTCTTCAGAATCTATTCCACTATTTTCTAAAACATTAGGGTCAACCATTCCCGAACCAGCAATTTCAACCCAACCTGAATGTTTACAGATATTACATCCCGACCCTTTACAGATAAAGCACGAAATATCTATTTCGGCACTTGGCTCAGTGAAAGGAAAATAACTCGGACGCAGACGAATCTTGGTGTCTTTGTCGAACATTTCTTTGGCGAAATGATAAAGCGTATCTTTTAGATCTTTAAAGCTTACTTTTTTATCGACATAAAGGCCTTCAATTTGGTGAAACTGACAGTGAGCTCTTGCCGAAATAGCTTCATTGCGATATACACGACCAATCATCAACGAGCGAATCGGTGGCTTTTTGTGTTCCATCAATCGCACTTGTACGTTTGATGTGTGTGTACGAAGCAAAACATCATCTTTCTGGATATCCTTCTTTTCTACGAAAAAGGTATCTTGCATTTCACGGGCAGGATGGTCTTCTGGAAAATTCAAAGCCGTAAAGTTATACCAGTCGGTTTCAACCTCGGGGCCATCTTCATGATTAAAACCCATTCGAGCAAAAATCTCCAACACTCGTTGACGAGTAAGCGTAAGCGGATGAATAGAACCAGCAAAGTTTGGAGCAACGGGCAATGTCAAATCAAGCCCACTCACTTTTGAGTCGCCAGCACTTTGCTCAAGACTTTCCGTAAAATCTCTTAGTTTTTGCTCAGCAAGATTTTTGAGTTTATTAAGTTCTTGTCCAACAGCACGTTTTTGCTCATTGGCTACTGTTTTGAACTCTTCAAAAAGGTCATTGAGAATTCCTTTTCGGCTAATATATTTAATCCGAAATTTTTCTAAGTCATCTTTGCTATTGACCACAACAGCATCAACTTCGCCTAATAATTCTTGAATCTTGTCTAACACCGGAGTACCGTTTAATAAATTTATGTGCAAAGATATGAATAATGTCAGATTCTCCCATATTTTTACGTTGTAAATACTAAAAAGAATACCCGTAAAAATACCTATTTCGTTAGGGGTTTTTACGTATTATTAACCAAAAAATCCATATAACAAATTGACAATCAGATACTTATAAAGTTTGCGTATTTTTACGTAATCTTGAATTTTGTCAATTAAGAGTTATGTTTGTTGTAACAAAACTCTGAAAACCATGAAGAATGTTGACCATACATCAAGCTGCATTGTTGCTGACAACAACAAACATAAAAAGAAACAAATAAAGTTACATTGCTCCAATAAACTTGTGAGTGTTCCAGTAGAGAAAATCGTGAGATTGGAAGGTGACTGTAATTATACTGTTGTTCATACACAAACTAAGCGATATATATCGGCAAGAACATTAAAGCACTATGAGGGCATTTTAGATGACGCTTACTTTATCAGAATTCATAAGTCACATCTCGTAAATATCCTTCATGCAAAAGGCATAGATATTCAGGCAAATAATAGTGCGGTAGCATTTGATGGAGGTAAAAATATTGAGATTTCTCGTAGAAAAGTAAAGTCTGTCATTGAGAAATTTTCTTTTTATAATAAGTAGAAATTGGGTGCCAAAAAGGCATTTTTCAATAAAGATTACTGGTATTATACTCTTTTCATAATACTTTTTAGTGGTTAGGTGATTAATAAAGCAACTGTCTTTTGGATAGTTGCTTTTTGCTTTTCTATTCCACAATTTTATACAAACTCTTCGCTCTTGCACGTGAAATTGCATTAAAATGCCACCATTCGCTCTCGATTCGCATATACCCAGATTTTTTCATTGCATCACGTAATATTACTCGATTTGCAATTTGCTCTTTTGTCAGTTTACCTTCTCTTAGCATTTTATATTCTAAACGTGGATATGCCAAATCACCAAAAAAGTCATACTTTGTTCCCATATCAAGTGGCTTCTTACTTATAAGGTCATAAACGGTTAGGTCAACGGCCGAACCAAAATTATGAATCGAAGCAATGGTAGGATTAGCCACAAAATCCTCTCTTTTTTTGGGTGGAATCGTATCCAGCAGATTCCAAAGTGTATGCTGTACAGTCAACGGGCGAGCAGCATCATACACCAGTAGTCTGTAATTGGGGTATTTTTCTTGCAAAGCCTTGCTGGCTTTTACAAGCATTTCGGCAGGTTTTGGTTGCAGGTAAGCACGAATCAAATCGCCATAGACATCGGTTTTTACAAAATTATCAGTTGTAGAATATTTCAATTCAACCATTATGGTCGAATCGAGGGTTTGAATATCAACCAACCCTTGTTCAATCATTCGCTGCTCAACTTCGGGAATTTCTGGTTGTTTGACAATTACAGTACTATCTTTTTTTATGCCTACCGAATCTGTTTCCTTTTTCTCCTCCGCTCTTTTTGTTTGGCAAGCCCAAATACTCAACAATAATATATATGATAGTAAAACTCTATTTGAAAGCATCATTTTAGACATTTTTTTCAGCTTAACCGAATCAAATTTTAGGTAAAAAATCGAAAAATCGTGGTTTATCCTTAAATTAGCCACAAATCTAAACTTAAACCGTCAAATTTATGGCATTAAACTATATTTGGGTAGCTTTTTTTCTGATTGCATTTGTAGTTGCATTGTTCAAACTCATCTTTTTGGGCGATACCGAGATATTTAAAATTATCATTGAAGGGATGTTCGATTCTTCAAAAATCGCCGTCATGGACATTGCTTTGCCGCTGGCAGGTGTGATGACTTTCTTTTTGGGAATTCTGAAAATTGGGGAAGAAGCTGGCGTTATACGTCGAATGGCTCGAATCATTGCTCCTTTTTTTAGCAAACTTTTCCCTGAAGTTCCGAAAGACCACCCAGCTAATGGACAAATGATTATGAATTTTTCGGCTAATATGCTCGGCCTCGATAATGCGGCTACTCCTTTTGGCTTGAGTGCCATGCAGAGTTTACAAGAGTTAAACCCAAGCAAAGATACTGCTTCAAATGCCCAAATTATGTTTATGGTGCTGCATAGTGCTGGACCAGTGCTTATTCCGCTCAGTATTATGGCTCAACGTGCCATCTATAATGCAGCTGACCCTGCTGATATTTTTATTCCTGCTTTGATTTCGGTTTATGTAGCTACACTGACAGGAATGCTCTTTGTGGGTATCAAACAACGTATCAATTTCTTTGATAAAACCCTCCTATCTTGGCTTTTGGGACTTACTGGATTCATTGGTTTTGTACTTTGGTATTTTTCACGCTTGCCAAAAGAAGAAATCGAAGTAACCTCGAAAATAGTCAGTAATATGATTCTGTTTGTCTTCATTGTGGGCTTTATTGGTGGAGCAGTTTATAAAAAAGTTAATATTTTTCCTGCTTTTATTGAAGGTGCAAAATTGGGTTTTGAAACATCAATCAAAGTGATTCCATATTTAGTGGGTTTGTTGGTTGCTATTGGTGCGTTTCGAAATTCGGGAGCTTTGACTTACATTGTAGAAGCACTTAAATGGATTTTTAGCTTGACAGGTATGAACACCGACTTCACAGATGCCCTTCCAACTGCCCTCATGCACCCACTGAGCGGTAGCGGCTCAAGAGCCATGATGATTGATTCTATGAAAACCTTTGGAGCTGACTCATTCGTTGGGCGATTATCTTGTGTGTTTCAGGCTTGTTCAGACACTATTTTATATGTTTTGGCTCTCTATTTTGGCTCAGTAAATATCAAAAATACTCGTTATACGCTCGTGGCAGGGCTTTTGGCCGACTTAGCTGGCGTCATAACGGCTATTATTGTTTCGTACATTTTCTTTTATTGATTTTGCATTAATTGTCCGTGGCACACCATATTTATTATGTGTCACGGAACTATTGATAATCAGTAGGGTTTCAACCGTGACTACTCAAATTAACCATGAAACAAAAACTTCTCTTTATGTTGCTTTTGTTATTGAGCTTTCATCTTTCAGCACAAGATAAAAGCCAAGGGGAAGTCATTAATTACGATGGTACGTGGCGAAAACTTGATTTACCAGATAAAATCTATTATTTGCCCGAACTCACCGAAGCGTTTCAGATTGAAAAACTCGTTTCGTTTCCTCAGGTTTACAAATTTCAAAAAGCAAAAGGTAGCGTACCTACTTTCTGGGCGGGTGGTCGCCCCTATTGGTTCAGAATTGAATTGAAGAATTCGACCAATATGATTCAAGATTTACTTATTCATTTACAATTATCACTTTATGATGTAGTAGAGTTTTATGTAGTAGAAAAAAAGCAAGTAATTGACCACCAATCACTTAATTGGAAAATACCCCAACAAAACCGTCGTATTAAACACCGAGATTTTATATTCCCGACTACCCTACAACCTCGTCAAGAAATATTTTATTACTTAAAAATCCGAAAAAACTTTGGAGCAATTTCATTTCCAATTTCAATTTGGGAAAAAAATAATTTTGATTATTATTACCCGACCAATGACCACTATAATTGGGGATTTATTTCAGGAATATTCATTTTTGTTTGCATAATTTCGTTTCTCCTATCACTCATTTTCAACGAAAAACTTTACCTCTACTATGGCATTTACGTACTAACGGCACTCACTTTCATTTATACCATGCAAGGATATTTTATTCGGTTTTATGGTGATGGTAATTTCGGAATTGAGGGTGATAAAGTGCGGTATATCGCCACAATGCTACTCATGATTAGTAATCTTTTATTTGTAAGGAGTTATTTACGTTGGGATTTACTAAAAAATAAACTATTTTATTGGTACAGCAATTTCTTTATTATTTTATTTTGTTTACTTATTTTAGTTGCCTACGTCGATAATCTCATACTGAATAACTTTTTATTCAATAACTATACAATGCCCATTACTTTTTTGGTAAGTTTAGGGTTTTCTATTCCTCCTTTTTTCGTTTTTGGCACAACAATTTATTGTATTTTCATCAATCACTTTAAAAAAGATGCTACCTACTATCTTTTAGCTAACTTGCCAGTATTTTTTGTAGCTTTTTATTCTGGTTTAAGTACTTATGAACTCGTACCTGGCAGTTTTTTGACAGGGATTGACTTTTTTGTAATTGCTTTTTTTATAGAAATTATTGCTTTGAGTGGTCTTCTGGCTTATCGTGTAAAGCTCATGCAAGGTATGAGCGAAAAACTTTTAATTGAAAAGAACTTTATTCAGCAACAACGTACGCAAGCAGTTTTAGAAGCTGAAGAACGAGAACGCATCCGAATAGCTCGTGACCTTCATGACGGCGTTGGACAAACACTGGCCGCTGCTCGTATGACACTCGGCAACTACCTTTCGCAAAAAAAAATTGAGTCATCTGAGATGCAAAACTCACTTGATTTACTTGAAGATAGCATCAAGGAAATCAGAGAAATATCGCATAATATGATGCCAAGTTCGCTTACAAAATTTGGACTAACTTCAGCACTCAAACAATTTACGAATAAAGTCAATGCTCTCGGGAAAATCGAAATCGAGCTCCAAATTGTCGGTTTTAAAGAACGTTCCGATGAAAAAATTGAGTTAATGCTTTATCGAATCGTACAAGAAATAATCAGTAATATCATCAGACATGCCGATGCAAGAAAGGTAAATATCGAATTAGTCAGGCACGATACTGAACTAATATTGATTGTTGAGGATGATGGAAGGGGATTTGATACCGCTCGTACAGAAAACCATGGAATTGGTCTAAAAAACATTGCAACTCGTGTCGAATATCTAAATGGAAGTGTTAATTTTGACTCTTCAATCGGAAAAGGCACAAGTGTTGTGATTGAAGTCCCCTTGAATTTAATCTAATGTCAGGTAATAAATTACAAATTTTAATCGTTGATGACCACCAAATTTTGTTGGATGGCATAGAAGCTATGCTGCATGGAGTTGGCGATTTTAAGGTAATCGGAAAGTGTTCTGACGGAAACACGGCCTTGAGTTTTCTGAGTGAAAATCAAGTTGATGTATTGCTGACAGACCTCTATATGCCCAAAATGACAGGAATGGAACTCACCCAGAAGGTCAAGAAACGCTTCCCAAATGTCAAAGTTTTAGCACTCTCGGTTTCTTATGATGTATCTATTGTACATGATTTAATTGATGCAGGTATTTCAGGTTTTATTATTAAAACTATTGGTCGTAACGAACTCATCGAAGCCATCAAGACTATTGCCCAAGGAAATATTTATTTTAGTCGAGAAGTATCCAACGAGATTCTACGTAGCTTATCAAACCGTACCGAAGAGGAAGTATACCATCTGACCGAACGAGAAATCGAAATCGTAAAACTTATTGCCCAAGAACTTTCAAACGCCGAAATTGCTAATAAACTCTGCATTTCGGAGCGAACCGTTGAAACCCATCGTAAAAATATATATCGCAAAACCAATACTAAAACCATTGTAGGCTTAATTAAGTATGCGGTTGAACACAAATTAATATAATCCATTCTTTAAAATACACTAATATACGTACTGGTACGGATATAAGTTTTTAAAAAATACCAAAATTGGGGTATTGTTTAGTGGCCATAGTCTTCCGAAATTTGTATTAACAATAATCACAATGATTATAGCCATGTAAACACTAACATTTGAAAATTCACACGCATTAACAAGCAAAATTAAAATGGTACCAGTAGAATGTCCTTTGTTTTTTGAAATAAATTTCGGTGTGCTTTCAACCTTTTCATGATTATTTGAATCATTGTATTAAAAGCCGAAAAAAACATGAAAAAATTATTTTACGAACATCTTGACGAACTTCTATTTGTATCAATCTTTATAGTGATTGTTGCTATCAATGCGTGTAAAGCATAACATTAAAACCCCCATTTTCTCCATTTGACAAAGTGGTGGTTTTAATAATCAACAGCAGTTTGACGAGAGCAAAAGCAAGAGCCGCTTGATTCTTGCTTTTCTATTTTTTTTAAGCAAATCCGATATGTATATTCCTAATAATCAGACTTTTGTGAGGATTCATTAACGGTATTCCATATAACGTCAAATACCTATTATTTTCATAGCCTCCTATCCCAATTAGCATATTTTATAGTGCTTTGTACAAAAAAAGCAGTTTCTTTCGAAAACTGCTTTACAATCTATCTATGAACTTTTAATTTTTACCTCCCAAATAAGGGTTTTCAAGTAAACTCTTAAACCCTTCAAATTTTACAGGAGTTTTCTGATATAAATGAGTCGTTCTTAACGATTGCGTACGATTATTATCTCCCATTGCCACATCCACATCGTCCATCATAAATTGGCTTGGGTGTTCGTATCCACAAGCGTGACAAATATCCAAAATTTCCTTCGTAAGTGTCTTTACATAATTATAAAAACGCTCACTTTTTAAAGCTGGGTCAATGCCACCTTGCAACCATTTATTTTGCGTAGCAACCCCACTAGGGCAGCGATTTGTATGACATATCTGTGCTTGAATGCACCCAATCGACATCATTGGCTCGCGTGCCACATTTATTACATCGACTCCCATCGAAAATGCCATAATCGCAGTATCAGGTAAACCGAGTTTCCCCGAACCGATAAAAGTAATTTTATCGGTTAAATCTCTTTTCTGAAAAATTTTATAAACCGCCGGAAAAGCATAGACAAATGGCAACGAAACGTGGTCGGCAAAACTCGGTGGAGCAGCACCAGTGCCACCTTCTCCGCCATCAATCGTAATAAAATCTGGGCCTTTGCCAGTTTTTTTCATTAAATCGGCCAGTTCATCCCACATTTCGAGCTTTCCAACCGCAGATTTTATTCCTACAGGCAAACCCGTAGCACTGGCCATCAATTCAATAAAATCGACCATTTCTTTTATATTTGAGAAAGCACTATGATAGGCTGGCGAAATCACATCTTTTCCAAGCGGAACATGACGAATATCAGCCAACTCTTGGGTCAGTTTTGAAGCTGGTAAAACACCACCTTTCCCAGGCTTTGCTCCTTGCGAAAGTTTCAATTCAATCATTTTTATGCAAGGATTATCTTGACAAAGTTTAACCAGTTTCTCTAAGACAAAATTCCCATCATCATCTCTAATTCCAAAATAAGCAGTCCCGATATTCAGCACCACATCTGCTCCATTTTTATGGTAGGGCGAAAGTCCTCCCTCACCTGTATTGTGGTAACAACCAAACTTTGTAGCACCTTTATTCATTGAATCAACAGCAGTTGCCGAAAGCGAACCATAGCTCATTCCAGAAATATTGACTACTGATTTTGGCAAAAAAGGCTTTTTTCTATGATGATATTCGCCAATAACTTTGGCCGATGGACAAATGTAGGGATTTGCCAAATTAGGATGGTCTTTGGGCAATTTAAAGGGCAAAAGGGCTGGTTTTATGAAATTATAACCTGCACTGTACATATCTTGGTCAGTGCCAAAACCTTGAAAATTATTCTCCTTTTTTGAAGAAGCATAAATCCACGAACGTTGACGACGATTGAAAGGTAGTTCTTCTCGATTATTGGCCACAATATACTGACGTAACTCTGGACCAACGCTTTCTATAAAATAACGCAAATGCCCAACAATAGGAAAATTATGCTGAATTGTGTGCTTTTTTTGGAGAATATCTCTAATAAATATGATAGCAAAAAAGACGATAATATAAGCCCACCAAGCTATACCACTAAAAAAATGTACGATAGATTCCATGTGATAAGTATCTGAATAGAATGTTGATGTGGCAAGATACAAGGATATTTTAATCCACACAAAAGGTTTGAGTTTAACTGAAGATTTTTAATTAAAATCTAATTGGCTTTAGAAAAACAATAAAGTTATTAAACGGTACCATTTGTATATAAATAACTCACCGTTAATAGGTTATATATACACCAAAAAGCCTATTTTTAACGAAAAACACTAAAATAAGTATCATTAAGTTGAAAAGCAATGTGACGAAATTTCGTGTGTGTAGTCAGAATAACAAATACTCAAAAAAAGAAAAATGGAGCTGAAATCAACCCCATTTTTACTGACAATTGCTATTGAGTGAATATCGTTATTATTGAATAATTTCTATTGAAAATTTAATTTTGATTGAGACATTCTGATACCATATAAACCACTGTGTGTTCTACAAATTTGTGTAGAATCCACATTCGATGTCTCAATTTAATAAAACTATTGTATTGTACTTTTCAAATAAAATCTATTAGCAGAGAGTAAAATAAGAAAGAGCAGTTGCTCAATCATAGTAGTAGTTATTTCGCTCAATAGATTTACTAAAAATATACAAGTAACCCAAAAATCACTTCCAACACCCCCCACAAACGAGTATTTGTACTTAGTTATTAGGAAAGCATGAATTCTCGCTAATGGAGGGGTTGGAGTGACCATTACGATGTCCCACATATTACAATGAAATAATCGTACCAAATCTTAAAACAAGTGTTTTTATCACCCCTTATCTACCTGACATATAGGCCTTTGAAGGGCTTTTCGCATAGTAAAAGCACTGGATTTTGTAAAGAAAAAATACCATTAGATAAGAAATTCAATATTTGTTACCTTTTGATAAGATTTTTTAAGAAATTTAAATTTTTAATTAAAATTTGTCTGTAAAACTCTGTAATTTTATAGCATAAAATAAATAAATTATTCAGCGGTAGCAAAAGCACTTACCCTAAACAGTGGCACAGATTTTGATAAGGCTGACCGATTTATAAGTGACATAAAAATTGTACTATTCTAACAAACGGAAAACAAGAAAAAATGAAGTCTGCTGCAAAAACAACCTTAAACTCAATGGACGAAGTATTGCACGAAATCAATACTTTGGTTGCTCAACAAGAAAAAGAAGATTATGCCAAGATTTTTATGGCAAAGAACAATTTGAGCTTAACCTATGAGTCAAACTATTATTTGGAGATTTTAGATGTAACAACTACTCTTCAAAACAGAACAAATGTTTGGAACGCTGATATAACTTTTTAAGGTAATCGAAGTTCCATTTCGTCGCCTGTGAGGCGAAACCCAAATTTTTCATAGACAGGTCGGCCAGCATCCGAAGCATGTAGCGAAATTCGCTTATAACCACGATTAATAGCCTCTTGTAAGATTTGATTGAAAGTCTCCTTTCCCACACCCTTGCCCCTCCATTGACGTAACGTATAAATATTTAAAATATAGGCAATTTTGCCGTCAATAAGCGTAAATCCAGGAGTAATCTGGAAAAAGCACAAGCCACTTGTAGCTACGATTTCATTATCGTAAATGGCCAGCCATGCTACAAACTCATCGGCTTGCATCGCTCTTGATAAATATTCACGCAGAGAGCCACTAAGTTGCTCTTCGCTATATTGGTGTGTCTCGGCTGGTTGAACTTCACGTAAGAATTCGATACGGAGACGCACCAATTCTTCAAGGTCATCAAGCGTTGCTTTTCGATAAGAAACTTGCATAATTGAATGGAGAATGGAAAATTGAGAATGGATAATTGAAAATGAGGAATTTTGTCAGAATTATTCATTTTCAATTATCCATTATAAATTAATAAAGTCCCGATAATTTCTGTAATGCTTCCATTACAGTTGGCTTATCTTCTGGATAAGTTACACCAAACCATTCTGACTCATTTGAAAAAACCTTACATTTACCCAAACCATTTTGAATCAAATAAGTCATCACGGTCGGGATATAAAATTCTGCTTTTGGTGAGTCAATGTTTTTTACTGAATATTCCTTAAACATTTCATTAATTACAGGAAATACATTGGGCATAAAACCCCAGAAATTCATCGAAACTGGTGTGTTTTCTGGTAAAGTTGTCAAAACTTCACCCTCTTCAAATACAATCGAATTATCAGCTTGGCGATAGATTTTCGTACGCTCAGTTACTACTTCTAAATATCCATTTTCGTCCACTTCACAAACACCTCTCGAAACCGAACCATTTTCCGATAATGTATTCTTAATTTGATAACCCACCATTGCATGGCAAGTTTCATCTGTATTATTTGTCAAGAAGTCAGCCATGATTTTGAAACCTTCATAACCATAAAAATCATCGGCATTGATAACCGCAAATGGCGTGCTGGTTTGTTCCCACGCACAAAGCACTGCGTGGCCAGTTCCCCAAGGTTTGGTGCGTTCTACCGTTCCGAGTTCGGGGGCTACGTATTTTTGTACGCCTTGAATCGCAAAATCATAGTCGATTTTTCCAGCCAATTTCGGCCCAAATATTTCTTCAAAATCTGCTTTTAATTCTTCTCTAATAATAAAAACGATTTTCCCAAAACCCGCCTTAATGGCATCGTGGAGCGAATAATCGATGATAGTTTCGCCGTTTGGCCCGAATTTATCCAGTTGTTTGACGCCACCGTAGCGGCTGCCCATTCCTGCGGCTAAAATAAGAAGTGTTGGTTTTGACATGAATGATTGTATTTTTTTGAAAGTCAGTTTAATTTTTAGTCGATATAATTTGAGAAATCGCTTAACTTTATATGAGTAATCTATTTTCTCGACAAATTTACAAAACACTTTTTGGACTGACAGAAAAACTTTGATTAATAATAATTGTTAAATCTACACTTAATCTATAATTTTGCTTAATATCTAATCAATCTGAACTATGCATCTACGTTTTTTAGCATTTTTTATGCTGTTTTGTGCTTCTTTGCAAAGCTATGCACAAGGTTTTTCGATGAATAAATTACCCCTCAACGACTGGGATTTAGGTAATTGGAAACAAGTCGAATCTGTTGATAATCCTTTTAAGAAAAAAGCTTCTTTTGTGGCTGGAAACAAATTTTTGTTTGCAAACACTGCGGGCAAAATGACTTCAAAACTCACTACTGCCGATGCTAAAGTAAGATTTGAGTTCATGCTTGGCAATAATAGCGAAACGATTTTCTACATTCAAGGCAAACACGCTGTTGTTTTAAGCAATTTACGTCCAAGCGGAACAATTTTACTGAGAGATGGTGGCATAAAATTACCAAATCAGAATGCAGGAAGAACGGCAGGACTCTGGCAAACACTCGAACTAACATTTTCAGAAGCATCATTTGGCAATGCCATTACGCTCGAAAAAGTGGTTTTGAATGATGTATTGATTCATCAAGGCTATGTTTTGCCATCGGAAGGTAAAAACGAAGGCCCAATTGTATTTGAAAATAAGTCAGGCAGTGTAGCAGTAAAAGATTTGGAGTATTTGAAATATAATAATGAAAAACCTTTGAAATTGAGTGGTTTGAACTACGAACTTTACGAAACATTCGACTGGGACAAACAGTTTGCCAAAAAGAAAGAAACACCTAACGACGCAGGGAAAGCCACCGAACTGACCAAAGATTATGGTGTTGGCTTCAATCGTTTCTTATTAGTTTTTAAGGGAGATTTAGACGTTGAAAAAGATGGAAACTATTCATTAATAGCCGATTGTGCAGGAAAATCTGCCTTAATAGTTGACGGAAAAGAGGTATTACCCATGAGCGATGAAAGCTACCGTAAACCACGAATTGCGTATTTAGACTTGAAAAAAGGCAAACATTCGATTGAAATGAAATACATCAAAGTTTGGTGGAAAGCAGAACTCGGACTTTTTGCGGCAGGTCCAGAAATCAGACCGTATGCACTTCATGCTGAAACTTCATTACCAACGCCACAAGCCGTTGGCGAGATTGATATTGCACCGAAAAATGATGTTGAAATGGTTCGTTCGTTTGTAATGTTTGATGGCCAAAAACGCACGCACGCCATTTCGATTGGTAGTCCGAAAGGCTCACATTATACCTATGATTTAGACCAAGCCGCTTTACTCTATGCTTGGCGAGGCGAGTTTGCCGATGTAACAGAAATGTTCCATGAGCGTGGAGAACCACAATTACTGGAAGCAAAAGGTGTAAAAACGAAGTTTTCGGGAAAACCGTCGGTGGCTATTTTGGCAGATGCAAACGCTCCAATGCCTGATTCGTTGGATGCCTACAAAACGCTGGTTTTCAAAAGCTATTCACTTGATAGCGAAGGTTTTCCGACTTATAAGTTTTCATTAAACGGAACTGAAATTTTACAAAAAATTACGCCAGATGTCGAAGGCATTTCAGTGACAACTTCGGCAAGTAATGGTGCAAATTTATATTGCAAATTGGCAGAAGGAAAATCTATTTCAATGATTGAAAAAGGTCGTTATTTAGTTGATAATCAGTATGTTTTAATTGACCCTAAAGCAAAGCCTATCATTCGTAATTCAAAAGCTGGACAGGAAATTATCATGCCTTTGAGCAGTGCAGTTTCTTATTCGGTTTCGTGGTAAAATCTTATTTTTGAAATATTGCAAAAGACATAAACAATGAAAAAAATATTAGTTCTATTTCTCATTTTGGGCAATTTGGGAGCTTTTGCTCAGAATAGACCTTTGGTAGAAGAAGATTTCTATCGTATCGTTACGTTGCCTATTCCCGAAGGTGTAAAACTTGAAGTTGGAGGTTTGGCTGTAATGCCTGATGGCCGTTTGGGTGTTTCTACTCGCCGTGGTGATGTTTGGGTGGTTTCTAATCCGTACATGAAAAATGGTACACCGCCCACTTACAAGCGTTTTGCATCGGGTTTGCACGAGTCGTTGGGTTTGGCCTACATCAAAGGTAATTTATGGGCAACTCAGCGTGGAGAAGTAACAATTTTGAAAGATAATAATGGTGATGAAGTTGCCGACGAATACGAAGCATTTCAGAAATTTCCGCTTTCGGGAAATTACCACGAATATTCTTACGGCCCAGTAGTTTTACCTGATAATGACATGATTTATACCTTAAATCTTGGCTGGCAAGGGAGAGGTGTTAGTTTGGTTAAGTGGAGAGGCTGGATGCTAAAAGTTTCACCCGATGGAAAAATGACTCCATGGGCAACTGGTTTGCGTTCGCCTGCTGGTTTTGGTGCTTTACGCAACGGTGATATTTTTTATACAGAAAATCAAGGCGATTGGGTTGGTTCTGGCCGCATGACGCACCTCGAAAAAGGTGATTTTGCAGGAAATCCAATGGGTTTGCGTTGGACTTCGGAAGAAGGTTCGCCGTTGAGTATCAAGCCTTCAGATGTACCAGATACGGGTGAGCCACTCTATGAAGTTGCGAAGCGTTTTCCGAGTATAAAAGTACCAGCCGTTTGGTTTCCGCATACGTTAATGGGAATTTCGACGGCTGATGTTATTGAAGATACTTTCGGTGGAAAATTTGGGCCTTTTGAAGGACAATTATTTGTTGGTGACCAAGGACACAGCAAAATCATGCGTGTCTATTTAGAAAAAGTTAATGGCAAATATCAAGGTATTTGTTTTCCGTTTAGAGAAGGTTTTCAGTCAGGTATCTTGCGTATGCGTTGGGGACTTGATGCTTCGATGTTTGTGGGTATGACAAGCCGTGGTTGGTCTTCGACAGGTAAAGATGAGTTTGGTTTACAACGCTTGGAGTGGACAGGTAAAACGCCTTTTGAGATGAAAAGCGTAAAATCTATGTCGGATGGTTTCTTGATTGAATTTACGCAACCAGTAAATAAAGAAACTGCCAAAGCACTCGAATCATACAAAATCAATAGCTTTACTTACAAATATCACCATAACTACGGAAGTCCGATTATCAACGCTAAAAACTTGAAAATCAAAGGAATACAGATAGCTGAGGATGGCATGAGTGTGCGTTTGGCGATTGATTCACTACGTTTAGGATACATTCACGAAATCAGACTTGAAGGATTGAAAAACACCGATGACCGCCCACTTCTGCACGCATTTGGTTATTATACACTGAATAATATCAATACTTCAGCGGCCCCACTCGACTTAACAAAATATGCAGTAGTTGAGAAAAAAGCAGAAGCAATGGCACATGAAGGTCATAATATGTCGGGAATGTCAAAAGGTGCAAATGTGGTTTCGGCCAAAAGAGTCAACGAAATGCCAGCCGATTGGGGCGGAAAAGTTGACCAAACGCTTTCGGTAGGAACGAAACCAGGTTTGAAATTTGACGTTACGAAATTCCAAGTAAAAGCGGGCAGTAAAATTCGTTTGATTTTCAATAATAACGATGATATGCTCCATAATTTGGTTATCGTAAAGCCAAAAACCGTAGCGAAAGTTGGCGAGGCAGCATTTAAAATGGACCTTGATGGCGAAGCAAAAGCGTACGTTCCTGAATTAGATGAGGTACTTTTCCATACGGGTTTGATGCAGCCAGAAAGTCAAGAAACTATTTATTTTGTAGCACCAAGCACCCCAGGTGATTATACTTTTGTGTGTACATACCCAGGCCATTATACTTTAATGCAGGGAATTATTAAGGTGGTGAAATAATAGAGTAAATGAAGGAAGGCTTAACTGGGTGATATTAGCTTAGTTAAGCCTTCCTCCGTTTCATTCATAAATATCTTTACGATGCCCAAGGGCTACAACATCAATGATAAGTTCGGAGTCAAAAATTTCATAAATAACACGATAATTTCCAACACGAATACGGTATCCATCTCTACCTTTGAGTTTTTTGCAACCGTTTGGACGTGGGTCACTTGCTAATCTCGCAATGGCTTCAATGATAGGTTCGGCAGTATTATCTGAAAGTTTATCTAATGATTTTTGTGCATTTTTAGATAAAACTATGGTAAAGTCAGGCATTTTTTGCTTTGCGTGCTTTTAAATAATCACTAAACAAAATACGTTTACCATCATCTTCTTTTTTTGCTTGGTCATATAGTTGTATATCTTCTAACTCCTCCAATTCATTCATGAGTATATCAAACTCATTTAATGGCAGTACTACTAATTTTTTGCCAGCAGTATCTGTAATGTATTGTGGGTGAATAGCTATCATAGTTCTAAACTATTTGAATGTTTTAAAATGAGTAATGCAAATGTAAACACGAAATTACAAATTGTTGTGCTTACAAATATAATAATGTTTATTTGCGTTAGTTGAATTAATACGAAAATAGCATCATACAATTATGCCTCAAACAATCTCCGAATTTGGAATCATCAAAAAAGCAAGCGATTATGACTTGGTTGATGATACATTTTCGGAGATTTTTGTTTCTGACCGAACGTTTCAGCACCTCAAAAATATTGCTTTTTCAGGTGCTAATGATTTACTATTGAGTTATCTAACCCAAAAAGGCAAAGAACAGATTAGGGTCAAAAATTACGTTGGTTTGTTGCAAACTCCCGATGGCAAGCAGATTGAAATTCTGCCAAAATCAACGGCTAATTCGCCGAAAGAAGCACGCAAAATGCTGCTAAAAATGCTCAGAGTTTTGCCAAATTCACCTTATCAATCTTTATCAAACTCGCATCTTGAAACGTCACATTTTCCGCTGTTTGAAATATTTGTGCATGTATTTTTAGATGAACTTGAAAAACTACTTTCACAAGGTTTGGGCAGAAATTTTGAACGATACACAACCAACGAAACTTTCATTAAAGGAAAAATCTTAATTACTGAAAACCTGCGTCAAAATCCAATCCGAAAAGAACGTTTCTTTCTTGCCTTTGATGAATTTACGGCCGATATTCCATCAAATAGAGTATTAAAACATTGTTTACAACTACTTCATAAGCAAGGCTTTAGCCACCGAACTCAGCAACGAATCAACAAAAACATCGGGATTTTTGAAGAAGTAAGTACAAGCAAAAATATCGAGCAAGATTTAGCACAATCTTTTCATAAAAACTTATTTTTTGTTCGTTACGAAAAGCTGCTTCATTGGGCAAATACTTTTATCAAAGGACAATCATTCCTACCTTTTTCGGGACAATATTTACAACTCGGCTTGTTGTTTCCGATGGAAGTTTTGTTTGAAAATTACGTTGGAAAATTCTTCAAAAAATATTTTGCAGAAACCTATGAAGTAAAACTTCAAGATAAAGGTAAATTTCTGATTGACAGCCATTTAGAGAAGTCAAAATTCAGATTAATACCCGATATTATACTGAGAAACGAAGCAAAAACGTTCGTTTTCGATACAAAATGGAAATTGATTGATGCATCAAAACCTAAACAAAATTACGGCATTGAGCAATCGGACTTATACCAAATGTATGCCTACGGCAAAAAATATAATGCTCAACAACTTTTCTTAATTTATCCAGCCAACGAAAACTTTCAAAAACCACTCGAAGTATTTGATTATGAGGCTGATATGCGTTTGCAAATCATACCTTTTGATTTGACCCAAAACCTGCAAAATTTGCAAAGTAGTCTAATAAAGTTAATCTGATAGTATTCTTTTTAGGTGATTAAAATCACTCTCTATATGAACAAAGGAATATTTTCATTCCTATTTTGACGATTTAAATCGTCAAAAATAATACTTCTACAATCCTTTGTTCCCATAATTCGCTGAAATTTTTATGACAAAACCATTCTGCTTTGATGAGAATAGATTGATAATTGACTAAAATTATTATCTTGCATCATCATATTCAACCCTCCTTAAAAAATGCCAATTTTACTTACTTTCTTTGCCATACTGGTGCTTGTTTTGCTGGTAGCTTACGTAAAACTCGACACTTTCGTTTCATTTATTTTAGTTGCCATCGGGCTGGGAATTGCCACCAATATGGACATTTCGGCCATCGGAAAAGCCATTCAATCGGGCATCGGTGGCACACTTGGCGATTTAATTCTAATCATTGGTTTTGGAGCAATGCTCGGCAAACTTGTAGCCGAAAGCGGTGCTGCTCAACGCATTACCGATGCCCTCATTAACCTTTTTGGCGAAAAATACCTCCAATGGGGCTTGGCTCTGGCAGGTTTTATTATCGGTATTCCGTTGTTTTACAATGCGGGTTTTATCATCGTCGTACCGCTCATTTTTTCGATTGCAGCTTCAGCAAAATTACCGCTCCTTTATGTCGGAATGCCAATGCTAACAGCTCTCTCAACCGCTCACGGATATTTACCTCCTCACCCATCTCCTGCTGCTATTGCTTCGCAACTCAAGGCTGATGTTGGGCAAACACTTATCTATGGAATCATCATTGCGATTCCTGCCATTGCCATTGCTGGGGTACTTTTTGGACGAACTCTGAAGCAATATAAACCTCAAATTGATGGAAATTTATTTGCTATCAAAGATATTCCGAAAGATAAGCAACCAAGTTTAGTAGTGAGTTTACTGGTAGCTTTGATGCCCGTTTTTTTACTGACTGTCACTTCGGCTATTAAAAAATATGCTCCTGATAGTGAGCTTCTTAAACTAATCTCTGAGCCATATATTGGCATGTTACTCTCACTTTTACTGGCTGTTTATTTACTTGGTGTGCGTCAGGGAAATACTATTCAAACTGTAAGTAAACAACTCGAAGAAGCCTTCAAAAGTAGTGCAGGGATTTTATTGATTATTGCGGGTGCGGGTGCTTTGAAACAGATTTTAAAAGATAGTGGCACGAGCGATTATATTGGCTCACAGTTACAAGGATTTGACATTAATCCATTAATTTTAGGCTGGGCGATTGCAGGTGTATTACGTATATGTGTAGGCTCGGCAACCATTGCTGGCTTGACGGCCGTAGGGATTTTAGCCCCATTGATTCAGCAACAAACGGGTGTAAAACCAGAACTCATGGTACTTTCTATCGGTGCAGGAAGTTTGATGTTTTCACACCTCAATGATGGTGGGTTTTGGCTTTTTAAAGAATATTTCAATTTATCAATAAAAGATACCCTCAAAACTTGGACAGTCATGGAAACCCTCGTTTCTATCATTGGTCTGATTGGGGTATTGATTTTAAATTTATTTGTGTGAAAATAGGCACAGAGATGCAAAGTGTCAAAGGCACAAAGAGTAAAATTTTTCATCTTTATTTCTCTGTACCTTTGCTTCTTTGAATATATGTGCCTTAAAATGAAAACTTATGACAGCAGAAGAAAACTTCGCAAAACTCGGACTCGAATTACCACCAGCACCATCGCCGATGGGCGTTTACAAGCCTTGCTTAATCGTTGATAATTTTATTTATGTTTCTGGTCACGGCCCCGTGCAAATGGACGGCTCACGCATCATTGGCCGTATCGGAGAAGATATGGATATCGAAGCAGGAAAGTTGGCAGCTCAGCAAGTGGGCTTAACCATGCTTGCTACACTCAAAGCTAATTTAGGTAGCCTCGACCGCATTAAGCGTGTAATAAAAGTTTTGGGTATGGTCAATTGTACCTCCGATTTTGAACGTCACCCATACGTAATCAATGGTTGTAGTGAGCTATTTGCCAATGTTTGGGGAACAGAAAACGGAATTGGGGTACGTTCGGCCGTTGGTTTTGGTTCACTTCCCGAAAACATTCCAGTTGAAATTGAAGCAATGTTTGAATTAGCGTAAATTTATCGAAATAAAAAGGAAGACTTCCCTGATTCAACAATTAAAATTAGGTAAAATATAATTTAGTTCATTGCCGTCAGTTTTAACTGATGGGATTCTTTATGAAAATAAAACAGCTTTGACTTTAGTCAAACCATAAATTTAGACTAAAGTCAAATTTGTTTATTTGTTAGGTATCCGTCAGTTGAAACTGACGGCAATGAGTTCATCTTATCTCTAAGAATAATCATCAAAATGCTAAAAATAAATAAAGTACACCACATAGCCATCATAGCCTCTGACTACCAAAAATCAAAGCATTTTTATACCGAAATACTTGGTTTACAGATAGTCAGAGAAGTGTATCGAGAAGCACGGGATTCGTATAAACTCGATTTAGCCATTGGAGAAAACTATGTAATAGAGCTTTTTTCTTTCCCAAATCCACCCGCTCGTCCGTCTCGCCCAGAAGCTTGTGGACTCCGCCATTTGGCTTTTGAGGTAGAAGATGTAGCCACAGCCAAACAAAACCTCGAATCGAAAGGAATTGAAGTAGAAGACATCAGAATTGATGAATTTACGGGCAAAAAATTCACCTTCTTCGCTGACCCAGACGACCTTCCAATCGAATTTTACGAACAATAATATCAATTTTGAGTGAGTGAATGAGCGAATAACTGCCAAAACATTCTATCATTCACTCAGTCACTCATTCTATCATTCAAAATGTGGTATAACATCAACAACGTCAACGAGTTAGATTCTCCTTCGTTGCTTATTTACAAAGAGCGAGTACAAAAAAATATTGAGCAGATGATTTCGATTGCTGGTTCGGCGGAGCGACTTTTCACGCACGTAAAGACTAACAAAATGCCCGAAATCGTTAAGATGATGCTTGCCGCTGGAATCAACAAATTCAAATGTGCCACCATCGCCGAAGCCGAAATGGTGGCAATCGCTGGCGGAAAATACGCTTTAATTTCGCACCAGTTGGTTGGCCCAAAAATTGAGCGGTTGGTCAATTTACGTCAAACATATCCCGATGTTTTCTTTGCCTCGCTCATCGATTCTGCTGAAATAGCCGATGCTCACAATGAAGTTTTCTCTAAAAACAACCTCATTTCTGATGTTTTCTTAGACGTAAACAACGGAATGAACAGGTCAGGTCACGAATTAGATGACCAAATTTTAGATTTATACAAAAAACTGAATAACTCTTCTCACCTAAAAGTACACGGCTTGCATGTATATGATGGACATTTACGAGCAAGTGATTTCAACGAACGAAAAAAAGAGTGCGATGCTGGTTTTGTTGATGTGAAACATTTTCTCGAAGCAATCGAAGCAGCAGGTTTACCAAAGCCAATCGTGATAGCGGGAGGCACGCCAGCGTTTACCTCTCATGCCTTGCGAGACGAAACTTTTTGCAGCCCTGGCACGTGCGTTTTGTGGGATTGGGGCTACGGAGATAAACTTTCCGAGCAAGATTTTGAGTATGCAGCACTGATTCTTACTCGTATTATTTCAAAACCAAAGCATGGAATCATTACGGTCGATATGGGGCATAAAGCAATAACGGCCGAAAACCCAATTGACAAACGTATTAGGTTTTTGAATTTAGAAAACTATGAGCTTCTCGGACAAAGCGAAGAACATGGAGTTATTGCCGTAAAAGATTGGGAAACCGTAAAAGTTGGTGATGTATTATATGGTGTTCCGTACCACGTTTGTCCAACAGTAAATCTTTATGACGAAGCATACATCGTTGAAAATGAAGAAGTTAAAAAAACTTGGCAAGTTTTGGGTAGAAAGCGGAAGATTAGTATTTAATAACTATTTTAGGTAAAAAACGAAATTAAAAACTTTTAATCTTTGACCCTGCCTGTTTTACTCAAAAAAGCACCTAAAACATTTGGAAAAGATAAGTTTTTATTTAAAATTTACAAAATATTCATGTATTTCAATCACCCCCATAATCAACAAAAATTATGAGTAAATTAGCAGAAGCAATTGAAACTTACGTTGCTCAATCAAACGAACTTAATTTAGGTCTTAGCGAAGAACTCATCACAGCAGTAGCAAAAGGTCTTGGCCCATCTATTTACAACGCAGATTCTTCTAAAGTTTCTGGAACTGACCCAGAAGAATTAGCACGGGTAAAAGAAAATTACTTGATTGGTAAATTAGGTTTAGCTGATGGCCCAGAGCTTGACGTAGCAATTGCGGAAGTAATGGAGCAAATGGGTTCTTCAAACCGCAATAAATATCGTGCAAATGTATATGCTTTGCTTTGCAAAAAATTCGGTAAAGAAGATGTTTATGCTTAATAAATAAAGATTTCTAAGGAAGCGACACAAATTACTTTGTGTCGCTTTTTTTATAACTATACAAAAATCATACTACCGATTCCGAAGAGCATAATGAGTTTACAGACCTTGCTCAAAAATGTAAAATCACGACGTTTATCGGCCCAATAAAGTTTATAAACAAACCACGAAAACGGAAATATACCTAAACTGAAAAGTGCAATAAGATATTGATTATTGAGCGAATACGCCATAATCAGCAGAATCATTACAAACGAAATAATGAAAATATAAAGCAGAATTTTGGTTTGCCTAATTCCCCATATAATGGGTAGCGTTCGGCAACCGTAGCGAGCATCACCTCTGATGTCTTCCATGTCTTTGATGATTTCCCGAATCAACGAAATTGAGAAAGCAAACAAGGCATAAATATTGACCAAAGCCACATTTTTTTGGTAATAAACTCCCAAAATAACGAGAGAAAAGGCAGTCAGAAACGCAACTAAAAAATTACCTATAAACGCCTTTCTCTTAAATCTTTCAGAATAAAACCAAAGAGCCGAAATAGCCAAAAAATTAATCAGAAAAACCTTCAAGCTCAAGAAAAAGCCAATCGCCAGACCGATAAAATTAAGTATTTGATGAATCAGAATCGCACGGCGACGTTTGATAATTTTGCCAATTATTACTTCTTTAGGTTTATTGATCAAATCAATTTTAACATCAAAATAATCGTTAATGATATAGCCAGCAGCAGCAATGCTGATTGTAGCAAATACCAGCAGAAACTGCTTAAAATCAAGCAGATAGTCAAGCCAATTTTCTTTAGGACCGATCAAGAAAATCCTAACCATGTATTGGCTCAATACCACAATCAAGATATTTCGTGACCTTATCAGTCGGAAAAAGGCACTAAGGATTTCTAAAATTTTGGATTTCATCGTATCCAAAATTACAAAAACTTTGAAGTAATTACAAGTTATGTTTTCCTAACATTGACAAAATAGAAGACGTCTTTCTATAAATTCATAAATCCTTAATCCGATTTTGAGACTTTTTCTGTTTTTTTTTGTTGTACTATAAATAGTGGATTTTAATTAGGTCTAATCTAAGAAAATCTTTCAAAAAAGTACATAAACCGCATCTATGAAAATCGGAATTGTTTGTTATCCTACCTTTGGGGGGAGTGGCGTTGTGGCCACTGAACTCGGCAAAGGCCTTGCCAAAAATGGCCATCAAGTACACTTTATTACTTACACCCAACCTGCTCGTCTGGATTTTTTCAACGAAAATATATTTTATCATGAGGTAAATATTGCAAGCTATCCATTGTTCCAATACCCACCTTATGAGTCGGCCTTGGCTGGAAAAATGGTAGATGTAGTAAAGTACGAAAAACTTGATTTATTACACGTTCATTACGCAATTCCGCATGCAACTTCGGCTTTTTTGGCTAAACAAATTCTGAGATGCCATGGTATAAATATTCCCATTATCACAACCTTGCACGGCACCGACATTACGATTGTAGGTAAAGATGCTTCGCTTGCTCCCGTAGTAACTTTTAGTATCAACGAGTCGGATGGTGTAACGACGGTTTCAGAAGATTTAAGAAAAGATACTTACGAAGCTTTTGAAATAAGAAAAGAAATCGAAGTGATTCCAAACTTTGTTGATTTGGAGCGTTTTAAAAAGCAAAGAAAAGAGCATTTCAAACGCATTATTTGTCCAAACGACGAAAAACTTTTGGTACATACCTCAAACTTTCGTAAAGTAAAACGAATTGAAGATATTATTCAAGTTTTTGCAAAACTGAAAAAACAAATTCCGAGTAAATTATTACTCGTCGGCGATGGTCCCGAACGTGGTCCAATGGAACAACTCAGCCGTGATATGAATCTGGGGGAAGATGTTCGTTTCGTAGGAAAACTCGACGCCATCGAAGAAGTTTTGTCAGTAGCTGATTTATTCTTGATGCCCTCGGAAAAAGAAAGTTTTGGTTTGGCAGCTTTGGAAGCAATGGCTTGCGAAGTTCCTGTAATTTCATCAAATACTGGCGGTTTACCTGAGTTAAATGTTCAAGGAGTAACAGGATTTTTGAGCAATGTGGGAGATGTAGATGACATGGTTAAAAATGCGATGTATATTTTGCAGGACGAAAACTTACCGACTTTCAAAGCAAATGCCTTAGCTCGTGCTAAAGAATTTGATATTACGAATATTGTTCCGATGTACGAACGTCATTATGAAAAGGTTTTGGAGGGAATGCTGGTCGAAACCAGATAAAAAATTTTAATATTGTACAAAGAGGCACATTCCGTAATCTAATGATAACAGATGTGCCTCTTTTATTTTCAGGGCAATAAATATATATTTAAACAAATATCTAAATATTTTTCTTCTTTTGCTTGCACAATTCATTTTTCTTCTCTAACATTGTGTCGTAGTTCAACGAAACTACAAATGTTCAACTTAAACTTTTACTACAATGAAACCTTACACACAAGAGGTGCAAGCTACTGCTTTACCCATTCCGAGTACGCTCGATGACATCATTTTCGAGAATCGTAATAAGGCTTATGGTGCTTATGAGCTTCGCACTCATTACACCACAAACATCAACCGAGCCTTGTTGATTGGTATTGGGTTCTTCGGGCTAATGCTACTTACAAACTTTCTTTTTGCGAGACAGAAAGAGAATTCTGAACGAATTGTTTCAGTAGATTTAACTGCTCAAAAAATCCCTGATGAACCCCTTCCAGAACTTGAAAAGCCAAAGGAAGTTGAGCCTCCAAAGCCCATTGAACAAGTAAAAACAGTGGCATTCTTAATTCCAGAGGTTGTAGAAGAAACCGATAAAGAAGTAGCTCCTCCCTCGCCAGATGAGATGGAAAATTCCATTATAAGCGATAAAACACAAGATGGTATAGAAACCGACGAAATTGCGGCGACTCCTCCTACTGAAGTAAAATCAGTCGAAAAGACAATCGTTGAGCTTCCCGAAGAAGATAATACAACCTTTATCACAGTCGAAGTTCAACCATCATTCATGGGAGGAAATAGCGAAATGTATAAGTTTTTAGGAAAGAATCTAAAGTACCCAAGTGCTGCTCAACGTGCCAATATTCAAGGCAAAGTTTTCTTGAGTTTTATTGTTGAAAAAGATGGTAGTATTACCGATATTGAAACCATGAAAGGCATCGGCTTTGGCTGTGATGAAGAAGCCATGCGGGTAGTAAAACTCATGCCAAAATGGATTGCAGGAAAACAAAACGGTAGAAATGTAAGAGTAAAATTCACCATTCCTGTTTTTTTTAGACTCGACGATTAGATATTTGTATAAATAATACCATTCACACATTCTACTTAGACACAGGGCAATGCCCTGTATCTAAGTAGCTCTCGAAACCCACCTACCTAAATCAACACAAACAGCCCGTACAACATTGTTCGGGCTATTTTTGTGATGGATTGGCATTAAATAAGTAATTTTGTAAAACAAAAATGCGTTTCAAAGCATTATTCATTTTTATACTATCCCATTTTGCCTTAAAAATGCCAATTGATATTTCTCAAATTCCTTCGCCGTGCTATGTTTTAGAAGAAAAACTCCTACGCCGAAATCTTGAATTACTTAACCAAGTTCAAACCGAATCGGGTGCTTCAATCATTGTAGCCTTGAAAGGCTTTTCGATGTATGCTACTTTCCCGATGGTGAAACAATATTTATCGGGAGCAACTGCCAGTTCACTCAACGAAACTCGCTTAATTGTAGAAGAAATGGGTTGTTTGGCACATACTTACTGCCCTGCTTATAAACCCGCTGAATTTGAGCAAATCATGGCCAATAGTAGTCATATTACCTTCAACTCCTTAAATCAGTGGCATCAGTTTAAAGACCAAGTGCAAGGTTTTGAAAGAAAAATTTCTTGCGGTATCAGAATAAATCCTCAATATGCTGAGGTAGCAACTGACATGTACAATCCGTGTATAGTAGGTTCAAGACTCGGCATTACTCGTGATTTATTGGGCAAAGAACTACCCGAAGGCATCGAAGGATTACACTCGCACACTCTCTGCGAAAACGATTCTTATACGCTTGAGCGTACGCTTGTGCATATCGAAGAAAAATTTGGCGATTTACTACATCAAGTAAAATGGCTCAATCTCGGTGGTGGCCACTTAATGACTCGTGAAGGCTATAACCACGAACATTTGATTGCACTAATCAAACGATTACGTGAAACTTACAACATCGAAATTATTCTCGAACCAGGTTCGGCCATCGGTTGGCAGACTGGCTATTTAACTTCAACAGTTCTCGATATTGTGGATGCCCAAGGTGTTGATGTTGCAATATTGGATGTATCGTTTGCAGCTCACATGCCAGATACGCTGGAAATGCCCTACAAACCACGCATTTGGGGAGCAACCGATGCAGTTGAAGGCAAACCAACTTACCGCATGGGTGGAATGACTTGTTTAGCAGGAGATTTCATGGGAGATTATTCTTTCGATAAACCACTACAAGTTGGCGATAGCGTAGTTTTTGATGATATGATTCACTACACAATGGTAAAAACCACTACTTTCAATGGTGTTGGTTTACCCTCAATCGGTATTTGGAAAGAAAATGATGAGTTTCAGTTACTAAAAAGTTTTGGATACGAAACTTATAAAGATAGGATTTAACCCCACCCTAAATCCCTCCGCATCGGCGATCCGACCCGATAGGGAGGGATTTTTATTTTTTTTTCAATTTCCTTGCAAATAATTTTTCCTTGTTTACATTTGCACAAAAATATTATTCTTCCATTGTTTAAAGACCTAAAATATCATTTAGCACGCCTCGCCTATCTACGTAGTGCCTGCTCATTTGTTCCTGACGTTTGTTAGGTTGTCTTTTTGCGTTTATTTCCCGACAAAGTTTATCAGAATTTGTAGGGCAGATTTTTTGGTCTGTCTTGTCGAGTTTTTGGCTCGCTATTCGTTGTCGCATTTATACTTCATCTATAACATTTTAATCTTTCTCAACAATGAAAAACGTACTTGTCATTGGTATGGGCAAGGTAGGTTCGTTGGTTGGTACATTACTCGCAAAACGCTTTGTCGTTACGGGTATGGACCTACGCCAGCCTTCTACCGAATTGCCCTTTGATGTCTTACTCGGAGATGTAAATGACATCAATTTCTTAGAAAACACACTCAAAAATTTCGATGCGGTTGTGTCGGCTATGCCTTACAACCTCAACTTGCCAATTGCCCAAACGGCTCATAAACTCGGCATTCATTATTTCGATTTGACCGAAGATGTACCAACCACATCAGCCATCAGAGAAATGGCCAAAACCTCTACGGCAGTAATGGCCCCTCAGTGCGGCCTTGCCCCTGGTTTAATCGGAATCGTGGGAGCAGATTTAGCCAAACGCTTTACCAAACTCCGTGATATTGAGCTTCGGGTAGGTGCTTTACCTCGTTTTCCGAATGGTCTGATGGGATATTCGTTTACGTGGTCGCCAGCGGGTGTGATAAACGAATACATCAACGATGCAGAAGTGATTCACAACGGCGAAGTAAAAATGGTAACTTCTCTCGATGGTATTGAGCATATCCAAATCGAAGGACAAGAATTTGAGGCTTTCAGCACTTCGGGTGGACTTGGCACAATGTGCGAAACTTTTGCAGGAAAAGTTGATACACTCAATTATAAAACGATTCGCTACCCAGGCCACGCAAAATTGATGAAATTTTTGCTTTATGAATTAATTTTGAAAGATAAACGCCAATTAGTTGAACAAATCCTGACTGAAGCCAAACCACCTGTGCAGGAAGATGTGGTTTATGTTTATGCGGTTGTTGAGGGTTGGAAAGGCACAGAATTGGCTCGTGAAGAATTTTACAGAGCTTATAAACCAGTAGAAATTGATGGTAAACATTGGCGAGCAATTTCATGGACAACGGCCGCTTCAGTAGCTGCGGTAGTAGAAATGGTAGCCGATGGAAAATTACCACAGCAAGGCTTTTTGAAACAAGAAGATATTGATTTTGGTTCTTATCTTGAAACCCAAAATGGTTCGTTTTTTAAAGATTGAGTTAGTCCACGGTCAATAGACCAAGGTCGATAGTTTTCTTTTAAACTACAACTTTCACATAAAAATGATAAACAACAATAAAATAGAAACCTTAGAATACGTACTCGACGGCTTGATGCGTAGATACAGCGAACGAGTACCCGATGTTAATAAAGTAGCAGATGCCATGATTGCCGAAGGGATAATTTCGGAGCGAAATGAAATTGAAAACGACCACGTAGCTTTCCGCACAATGGGCGTTCCACAACTGGGGATTCAATCATTCGAGAAAATTTTCCTACATTTTGGCTACGAAAAACGTGATTTTTTCAACTTTGAAGGCAAAAAACTAAATGCTTATTGGTTTTCGCCACCAAAACCACGCTTTCCGAGAATTTTTGTGAGCGAACTTCGTGTAGATGATTTATCAGAAAATGCTCAAAAAATCATCAGAAGTTATACTGACGAAGTAAAATCTGACCCAGCAGATAGTTTAGATTTGAATAGTGGCATGGCCGTAGATGAATTTCTTCACAAGCCTTTATGGCGAACACCCACTTGGGAAGATTATGAGGCACTCCAACAGGAAAGTGAGTATGCCGCTTGGGTAATTTATAACCGATATTACCTTAATCATTATACCATTAGTGTGCATAATCTGAAAGAAGGTTACGGCACGATTCAAGAATTTAATGCTTTTTTGGAGAGAATTGGAATAAAACTCAACGATGCTGGCGGAAAAATAAAAATAAGTCCCGATGGAGGTTTATTACAAAGTTCAACAGTAGCAGAAATGATTGAAGCGGAATTTGCTGATGGAAGTACGCACGCAATATCAGGAAGTTACGTAGAATTTGCAGAAAGAAAAGTTTTACCTCAATTTGCAGAACTACCGATTGATAAAATCGAAAGAATTCATCGTCGTGACGGATTTGAAACTGGCAATGCTGATAAGATTTTTGAGAGTACATTCACCAGCCAAACAATGAAGGCTGAGATGTAAGATAAATCAATGCCGTTGCCTGTGGGGACACAGACAACGGCTAAAAATTATAAATTCACCATCAACCAAGCCTTAAAATCAGAAAACTCCGTTGACATTGGTGTAGCTTGTTTCTCTAAACTCAATAAATCAGAAAGACGTTTTGGAATATCTTGTTTGCCAACCACTTCTTCAACAACATCCAAGAATTTAGCATAATGTGCCGTTGAGAAAAATACGCCACTTACTGGCTCTGAAAGTGTATTTGTGTAGGCTTTCAAGCCCAAATACGCAACAGCCGTATGCGGACACATCACATAACCCGTGCGGTCGAATACGTCTTTCATGGCTACTTTTGTTGCTTCATCATCATAAAAATATCCAACGACTAAATTACGCATTTTTTCTAAATCATTATCCAGCAAGGCTTTCATTCGAGGAAAATTACTTGGATTTCCAACATCCATTGCATTAGAAATAGTTGATAATGAAGGACTTATCGGCTCGTAAACGCCACTTTCTAAATAAGCTGGTACAACATTGTTTACGTTGGTGGTAGCAATAAACTTATGCACTGGTAAACCCAGCTTCCAAGCAATAATCCCTGCACTTAAATTTCCAAAGTTTCCACTCGGAACTGACATCACAACTGGTAAATCAACCCCCGATTTCTTTAATTGAGCATAAGCATTGACATAATAAAATGCTTGCGGAATTAGACGAGCAATATTGATTGAATTGGCCGAAGCTAAATCAAACTTATCGGTTAATTCTTTATCCAAGAAAGCCATTTTTACGAGTTTTTGGCAATCATCAAAAGTGCCGTTTACCTCTAAAGCTCTTACGTTTTCGCCGAGAGTTGTTAATTGTTTTTCTTGAATATCGCTTACTTTGCCACTTGGATAAAGAATCGTAACATCAATATTTGGTGTTTTGTAGAAACCTTGAGCCACAGCTCCACCAGTATCACCCGAAGTTGCCACCAGAATATGGATTTGCTTCTGAGATTTTTGTAGAAAATACGACATCAAAGCCGCCATAAATCTCGCACCAAAATCTTTAAAAGCCATCGAAGGGCCATGAAAAAGCTCTAAACAATAAGTATTTACCTCAACTTCAACAATCGGTGCAGTAAAATCAATCGCATCGTTGATTAGTTGACGTAAATCTTCGGCGGGAACATCTTCACCGATTAGGGCATTGGCTATCTCAAAAGCAATCTCTTGCAAACTAAGATTCTGAACATTATCCCAAAAGCTCTGAGATAATGGTCTAAACTCAGTTGGCATATAAAGTCCGTTATCGGGCGGAAGTCCACGAAAAACCGCTTCGGCTAAATCTACATCAGGACTTTGGTGGTTTGTGCTGTATAATTTCATAAATAATTGATTATCAAAGAGATGATTTATCAAGTTTCAGACCAAACTCAGTCAGATGGTCGAAATCATTGTCGGTTGTTTGAAGAGGAATATCAAAAAAAAAGGCTGTTGCAGCAATCCATAAGTCATTTTTACCCATATTACGGGCGGTAGTACTTAGCTTTTTTTCAGGATGCAGTCCTTGACTAAAGGCATCTATTTCGGCGTAGATGTCAGTTAATGTATTACTAATATCAATAATATGTAGTTGACCTAAGTTTACTTGTAATATATCTTTTTTTTGTTTCCCCCAATTTCTTTTTAAAGCAAATGCCTTTAATTCACCAACCGTAACGATTGATATAAAACAAGCATCGGGTACAAAAGCATATTTTCTAATATAGGTTAAAACTATATTCGTATCTAATAAAACCATTTTATTAATCAATACCGTTTTGCAACATCACCTCCCACTCAGCTTCCGTAAATTCAATCGGGATAAGCTTTATCGGCTTATCATTTCCGATTAATTTACTAAAAGCTGCTAACCCTCCTGCTTTCATTATATCGTCTGGACTATATAAATTCAGCTTGGGGTCTTTGCTTCTTGGAATAAATGGTTTCTTCGATTTTCTTCTTACGACTTCGGTCATTTTTACCTCCTTTTCTACAAAGATATAAAAAAACCTGTAAGGTCTTCAAGATGCCTTACAGGTTTAAGGAAATAATATTTTATCCTAACATCTTCACGAAATCATCGAATAGATAGCGAGAATCGTGCGGGCCAGGTGATGCTTCTGGGTGATATTGTACCGAAAATGCTGGTTTATCTTTTCTACGAATACCTTCAATGGTATTATCATTAAGGTTTACGTGTGTAAGTTCGATATTTTCGATGCTTGAAACTTGCTCGGGTTTAACGGCAAAACCATGATTTTGTGAAGTAATTTCACAAAGTCCTGTACGTAGATTTTTCACTGGGTGATTCAATCCACGGTGGCCATTTTTCATTTTATAAGTTTCGATTCCACTTGCTAAAGCCAGTAATTGATGGCCGAGACAAATACCAAAAACTGGTTTATTGGTTTCGAGTACTTGCTTGATGGTTTCAACTGCATAAGGCATTGCCGAAGGGTCACCAGGGCCATTTGATAGGAAATAACCGTCTGGATTAAAGGCTGCAATTTCTTCAAAACTTGTTTTAGCATTGAAAACTTTGCAATAACAATCTCTTTCGGTGAAGTTTTTTAAGATGCTTTTCTTCACTCCAAAATCCAAAACCGCTACTTTATATTTTGCCTCTTCGCTACCTAAATAGTAGGCTTCTTTTGTACTCACAACCGAAGAAAGTTCAAGACCATCCATTGAAGGCACTTTCTTTAATTCGAGTGCTAAAACTTCAGGGTCGAGGATTTCGGAAGAAATAATGCAATTCATCACGCCTGCATCACGGATATGGCGTACGATTTGACGAGTGTCAACATCACAGATTCCTACGATATTGGCACGCTCGAAGTATTCTTGGAGAGAAAAATCGGCGGTTACACGTGAGTAATAGTGATTAGCGAAAGCATTACAAACCATTCCACTAATTTTTACGCTCGAAGATTCTTCTTCGTCATCTAAAACAACACCGTAATTTCCAATATGAGAAGTAGTATTGATTACTACTTGACCAAAATACGAAGGGTCGGTGTAAATTTCTTGGTAGCCAGTCATTCCTGTATTAAAGCAGATTTCGCCAGCCGAAGTACCAATTTTGCCGAGTGCTTTTCCTTTGAAAAAAGTGCCATCTTCAAGGAGTAGAAGGGCATCAGAGGGTTTTTGATTCATCGAAGAATAATAAAAGAGTTCCGAAAATACTTATGGTTATCGGAGAACAAAGGTAGTGAAAAAATGTTTAAAGTTTGCTTTAATATAAATAATAACAAAGTCTTTCTTGTAAAAGTACAAAAATAGAGTTTCGTCACCCTACTACTACGTTCATCCCCATTTTGCATAAATATGTCACCAAAAAAAATAATTTTGTTTGTTTTCTGTTCGTAATCAATAGTATATTGCCCAAAACCCAAAAAGTAAAAATATCCTATAACTTTTGTTCTGACCATTGCCCAAAGCATTGGTTTGGAATTATTTATGAACGTTAAACTATATAACAACCATGCTGTTTAAAGTACACCAACGATTAATTTATCTCAACCACCTTATTAAACAAAGAGCAACTGGCTCGCCCAGAGAACTCTCTCGCAAACTCGGTATTACGGAGCGGGCTTGGTACAAATTTAGAGACGAACTCGTAAATGACCTAAACCTACCAATTGACTACTGCCCACACAGCCGAAGCTACGTTTACACCGAAGAGGGTAGTTTTGAAATTGGGTTTAAGAAAATACCAGCCGACAAAGCAGCTAAATTGAATGGTGGGAAAGGTATGTTGCTACATTGGGCATAGCGTTTTTACCCACTTTCGTAATACTAAAACAATTTTACTTCTATGGAAAACATTAAAAGAATTGCTAATTTACTTGAAGAACAAACGAAATTACCAGTTATGATAGTCAATAACAATGTTTTTAAAATTAGGTTAAATTACTTCGTATGTAAAAACATTATATTAACTGAAAAGCGATTTTTCATATACAATACTTACTTGTTTAATATATTATTTCCTTTTTTCTTAATCCTGTTTACTCGTAATACCAATACAATGAATTTAAACAAATCCATTGTTTCTTCTTTAATTGATGAGGGTTTTGAGTTTAATGGCTACTTATATCTCAACTAAGGTATAACAAGTAAGTAAAATAATGGTATTATTTGGTTAAGACTATTATAAAATAAATCCTTAGCGAATGCCGATTTTTCTGTACGCACAAGATGAAAATTTTCTATTTACAGATTTTTCTATTGGGTCTTATAATCTATTTAGGTTATAAGTGGTCATTTTCAGTGGTTATCTAATTTTGGAGCGTAATTACCTTTAGTATTTTATTACAAAGATACTACGCTAAAAAATAAATTTTTTCGCCACTGAATTTTTAGTTCAGTGGCACACGCTATGTTTGTAGCACCTTATGATGTTGTAAGGCAATTATAAAAATCTTATCACAATGAAAAAATTACAAATTACGCAAATGGAAGGTTTGCAAGGAGGCTGGGATTGGGGCAGAGCTGCTGCAGGTTGTGGCGGTGCTGTGTCGGCAGCTAACTGGTCTGGTGCAACTGCATATGCATCTTTGGCTGGTGGTCCAGTCGGTGGAGGTGCTGTCGCATTAGGTTCGTGCATAGTTGGTGGAATACTTGGTGGTATCTCAAAATGATTAAAATCCCGACAATTTTATTTTTAAAATTGTCGGGGAATAAATACAAATATGAATAAAGTAATAACCCTACATAAAATAACACTTTTACTCATAAAAAGAGCTAAAGAAAAAAAAATGTATCCATTAGACTTTTTTTTAGCACAATATGGATTAAAAACACCGTTAGTATCAGTAGTAGGGTTTTGTTTGTTTTTAACATTTAAAGTATTTATATGGGGCGTTTCATGTGAGAATCCTATTTTCTTAAATAAAGTCCAAGTTCCTGATTTAGTTCTATCAATGTCTGGAACATTAATAGCATTGGTATATGTAGATTTATTTATGAAACGTTTTCTTTATCCAAACTTATATGATATTTTATCTTTACTTCCTTTAAATAGCATACAAAAGCTTTTTTTAAAATATTCTACCGAAATTTTAGGTTACCGACTGATTTATATAATCATTGATTTAATAACACTTTCTATTTTTATTTATACATATTTTCCTAATCTCTCAATAATAAATATTGTCTTGTATCTTGGTATAGTTATGCTTACTCATTATCTCACCTTTGGATGTTACAGTTTAGTATTTAATTATATTATTAAAATGTTGAATTTTTCGGCAAAAACAGTATCAACTTTAAATAACTTTTTTTTAGTGGTTCTCTTTGTCTTAATGATGAGTTTGATTTTATATAATAAACAAGTATTAGGTTTCAGCATATCCACAATTTGTATCATCTGTTCTATTTTTATAGTCTTAAGTTTTACGTTCTGTTTATTTTTAGAGTGTTTTCTTGATAAAAACCTATACAATGATGATAACAATTAGTATAAAATATTATTTGAGGAGACTACTATTCTTAAAATATTTTATTTTTCTTATACCATGTTTCATTAAATTACCTGCCTATATTAATCTATACTCTATAATATTTATTTTTTTTTATGATAGTTTCTGTAACATAAGGCAATCCTTTTTTATCAATCAAATACTATTAGTAATATCAACAATTAATAAATGGTACATTATAAAAAATGCGACCTTAGTTAATTTCATTTTTTGCTTCTCATTCTTTGTATTAAGCCTTATTATCAAACTTATAAATAATGATTTGAATCAACCTTTTTTAGACTCTTATAAATTTCTAACATGCTTTACTATATGTTCAATTGTAGGTATCGAAATATCAAACCTATCGAAAGTAAACAGAGGTATTAAATACTTTTTTTTCATTTCATCATTGCAATTATTCACTTCTACCTTTAACGAAGTTCTTAGTATTGAGCTATCTGTACCTATATTTTTAGTATCAAGTATATCTTACATTCAAATAAGGAATAAATTTTTTAAAACACAAAGATTCGAGTATGATTACGATTGAAAAGGTTTCTAAGAAATTTAAGGATAAAACAATTCTTAAAGAAGTTTCTTTAAATATCGAAACAGGTAAAATAAAAGGTTTGATTGGAAATAACGGTGTAGGGAAATCTACATTAATAAAAATAATTGCAGGATTAGTGAGGCCAGATTCAGGTTTTTTGTCAATTGGTGGAGAAAAGGTATCTCCATTCTCTTACAAATATCGAAGGTTAGTTGGCTATGTGTTTGATAAGCCTCTATATTCAGAAAAATTAAAAGGCGGTGAATTTCTTCAATTGGTGGCAAACTTATATGAAATAGAAAATAATGAAAAAGTTATTAATGATTTGATGATTTTTTTTGATTTAATCAATGATAAAAATACGCTAATTGAGAATTACTCCAAAGGAATGCAACAAAAAATATCACTATGTGCAGCACTGATACACTCACCTAAATACCTAATACTTGACGAACCTTTCAATGGATTAGATAATGATACACTCAACAAATTAATTTTCTACTTAAAAGAAAACGCTCAAAATGGAAGTACAATCTTCGTTACTTCACATCAAATAGATATTTTATCCGAACTATGTTCATCAATTGCACTATTAGAAAATGGCTACTTAATACCTGATTTAACAAGCCAAGATTTGAATAAATACAAAGTCAACTTTTCTGTTCCTACTTTATTTTAGTTAAAACAATGGGAAACAATCTTTATTTATTGCTACACAAGAAAACAATTTTAAGTTACATCATCTTGTGTAGCATAATTACAATTTTGCTTACATACATCAACCAGAGATTCATTCTAACAGATAAGTGCTACTATAATAGTTTTATTGAGCAAATGAGTGCTGAGAAAATAGAAGTTTTAATTGATAATAAGGATAATATTTTTTCATTTCTATTTGGTCCAACTTTCTTGTTAATAAAAATTTTATTAGTGTCATTACCTATTTATATTGGCATAATATTAGTAAATATTAAAATAACATTTCAAGATTTATTTAAAATTGTAGTTATAGCAGAATTCATTTTCTTCATTCCGATGATTATTAAAATTATCTGGTTTTATTTTTTCGATGAAGAGTATATTCTGAATGATTTGGTAAATTTTTATCCTCTTTCTGCATTGAGCCTTTTTAATTATAAGAATGTAGAACCTCTTTTGATTTATCCTCTACAAATTCTTAACTTCTTTGAACTTTTTTATAGCTTTTTCTTAGCCTATGGAATTTGTAAAGTAACCAACATAGATTTACAAAGAGGAATGAAAATAGTTTTAAGCACCTATATTCCTACAATCATACTTTGGGAAGTCTTCGTTACATTTCTAAGTCTAAATGCCACTTAAAACTATGAGAAAACAACTAATTACGACTATTTGTGTCTGTATTTTGGCATTATTGGCATATTTTGGCTTTCAAATTTATCAAAAAATCGAAGCAAAAAAAGTTTTTAGCCAACAAATAAAAAGTATTCCAAAAACGAATACTTTTCAATGGATGAGCAAGCAAGTACCAAACAATGACACACCAACAATTATATTATTTTTCAACCCCGATTGTGACCATTGCCAATATGAAGCAAAGGCTATTTTAGAGCATCAATCAGATTTTGCAACTACTCATTTTTGGTGGGTTACTACGGTTGATACTTTAGCAATCAATGATTTTAGCAAAAAGCACCATTTAGATAAGCTTTCTAACCACTATTTCGCCAAACTTCCAGCCGAGAAAGTTGTCGAAACCTTTGGTTCGGTTTCAGTACCTCATATTTTTATTTATGATAAAACTGGGGTTCTGCAAAAAGAATTTCGAGGAGAAACCAAAATAGAAGCCCTTCTAAAATACACCAACCAAAACTAAACCAAACAAAACCAATGCAAAAATATCTTTGGCAACTCGTTGCCCTGCTATTGGCATGGCTTTTACATTTTGTTTTACCCCAACTTTAATATGAAACCAAGCGTTTTTGTCCAACAACAAGGCGAGTCAGATTGTGGCGTGGCTTGTCTTTTATCAGTCATTCGTTATCATGGTGGCGATGCTTCTCTTGAGCGTTTGCGAGAACTAAGTGGCACGAGTATTCAAGGTACGAGCCTTTTAGGCTTGCAGCAAGCCGCCAATATTCTGGGCTTAGAAGCGGAAGCTTTTGAGGTAGAAGACCTTGAAGTTTTCAGACAAGAAGCTACGTTTCCGTGTATTTTGCACGTAGTAATAGACGAAAAACTTGAACATTATGTAATCGCACACAAGCCACCAGAGGGTGATATTTTCAATATTTTCGACCCTGCAAATGGTTTTGAGACTTGGAACGAAGAAAAACTACATTTGGTTTGGAAGTCAGGAGCGGTTTTGATGCTCAATCCAAGTGAAAATTTTGAGCGTGTGCCACAAGGAAATAAAAAGAAAATAGAATGGTTCAAAAACATCATTCGTGAAGATACTCCAATGCTTATCATTGCGGCAGTTTTGGGCATTGTATTGGCGGCACTGGGCATGGCTACTGCTATTTTTAGCCAAAAACTATTAGACGAGATTTTACCAAAACACCAAACACAACGCCTTTGGCTGGGCATGGGGCTGTTGGCGGTATTATTGCTGGCACGGGCAGGAATAAGTTATTTGAGAGGGTTCTTTTTACTTCGCCAGAGCCGAGATTTTAATTCTCGTATGATGGATGATTTTTATGACAAACTCCTACACCTCCCAAAAACTTTTTTTGATACCCGAAAAACTGGCGAGATTATCACTCGCTTGAATGATACTCGTAGAATCCAAGCCGTGATAAGTTATCTGACAGGAAATGTGGTCATTGATGTGTTGGTTTTGCTGGTTTCGGCTGTGTTTATTTTTAGTTACTCGATTACAATTGGTTGTGTAGCATTATTGAGTGTACCGCTATTTGGTTTTCTGATTTGGCGATACAATGACCGCATTATCAAACATCAAAAAGCCGTTATGAGCCAATATGCCAGCACCGAAAGCCACTTTGTGGACGCCATTACAGGAATTTCTACTATAAAAGCCAATAATAAAGAATCGTTATTTAGTACCGTTGGAAGAGCATATTATCAAGTTTTTCAACAAAAAAGTTATGAATTGGGTACATTGGGCAATAGATATGGACTTTGGAACGAAGTTTTGAATGCTTCATTGATAATTATGATTTTATCCTTATCAGCTTATTCCATTCTGCAAAAAGAGATAAAAATTGGTGAAATGATGGCAATCATTTCTATTGCTTCGGGCATGATTGGCTCGGTTGGAAGATTAGCCACTACCAATATACAGTTGCAAGAAGCCAAAGTAGCTTTTGAGCGAATGTATGAATTTGCGAGTGTTTCGCCCGAAAAAATACTTGAAAATATCGGTACAAATCAAGAAATAGCAACGATAAATTCAATAAATATTCATCATCTAAGTTTTCATTTTGCAGGAAAAAGTCAATTATTGAAAGATGTTTCGCTTACAATCAATAAAGGTGAAATAACGGCATTACTGGGCGAAGTAGGTTCTGGTAAAAGTATTTTACTGCAAATATTGCAAAAATTCCAACCTTACGAATCTGGTGAAATTCTTATCAATGGAAATATTTTACTCAAAAATATTGCTTCAAATACTTGGCGTAGTAAAATCGGAGTTGTGCCACAAGAAATCAAAGTTTTCAATGGAACACTAATTGATAATATCGTATTAGGAAACATTATTGAAGGCGGTGAAAAAGCGATAAGCCTCTGTGAAACTTTAGGTTTCAGCCAATTCTTTGAAACTTTACCACAAGGTTATTTGACTATCGTTGGCGAAGAAGGTATCAATCTTTCGGGTGGACAAAAGCAACTATTGGCACTGGCAAGGGCTTTGTACCACAAACCCAACTTGCTATTACTTGATGAAGCAACTTCTGCCATGGACAGTAAAACTGAGCAATTTGTACTTGGTTTGCTCGAAAAATTGAAGCCTAATTTAGCGATACTAATGATTACACACAATAAAACTATTGCCGAAATAGCTGATGGTATTTATGAATTAGAAAATGGAATGACTTACCAAACTCAGACTGTGTAAACAACGTCAACTCAATCTTTCTTTGTATTATCTCTAAAAAACTTATCACGAGTTACATTGTCACGGGGTGCAGCGGCGGCTCCTGCTTTCCATGATTGGTCTTTCCAAGCTCCATTCCTGACGGCTTTCACAAAGTTTGCCCACGCAAACGGATTCAACAAAGGATTAGTCGTTACTTGTCCACGAGTTTCCATTTGCTTCATAAACTGATTCTGCCCGTATCTATAATTTGCATCGGCACTCATGCCATGCACTGAAGCCATTTTAGCGATATTTTCGGGACTGTATGTTTCGGCCAAAATTTTGCGTTCACGGTCGTCGGGAAGTTTCATATCGACCAAGGCTTGCTTAAATTCTTCTTCGGTGCTAAAAGGATAAACTTTAACTTCTTTTAACATTTTAGAATCGGTTTGAAGCTCAACAAATACCGAATAATCAACATCGGCTTTCTTCGGAATAATGTGGAATTGCTTCTTGAAACCTAAGTAACTAAAATTAACGGTATCTCCAGGAAAAACTCCTAAAACAAAATATCCTTTGCTGTTAGAAAGTGTACCTCTTCCCGCTCTCGGAATCGTGATATATGCCCCAGGAAGTGGCTCTTTAGTTTGGCTATCAATCACCAAACCCGAAAAAGTAATATATTTTATTTCGCCTTGAGAAAAAGCTAAGTTGCTCATTATCAATGACATAAAAATCAACAGTAGAGTAAGCGTATTTTTCATTGTGAGTGATTCAACCAAAAATTTTCAGAAATGTAACAATAAAAGGCATTGAAAGCAATAGTCCATCAAATCGGTCCATAAAGCCACCATGCCCTGGAATTGTATTACCCGAATCTTTGATGGCTATGCTGCGTTTAAAGAGCGATTCAACGAGGTCGCCGAGCGTTCCTGTAATAAAAATAATGATAGCGACTCCGTACCATTGCCAACTTAACAAACTATCGAAATACTTTGTTAGAATAAACGCTACAATTAATGAAGTTATTGCCCCACCAAAAAAGCCTTCCCATGTTTTTTTGGGTGAAACTCGTTCAAAAAGTTTTCTTTTTCCGAGAAATCTTCCTGCAAAATATGCTCCCGTATCATTGGCCCAAAGAATAAACAAACAGCCCAAAATTAGTTGTGGAGCATAGCCGTGAGCGTCGGTCAGCACCATTTCGTTGATGAGTGCAAACGGAACAGCCACGTAAATAATCCCCAAAAACGTATAGCCCAAATTGGCAAAAGGTTTGGTGTCTTTTTTACGATAAAGTTTAATAAAAAACGTGGTCGTGAGTAATGGAACAATTAAATAATAAAATTTAAAAGGCAAGAGATCCTTTTCGATAAAAAACGTAAGTGCATTAAGTACAATTCCGCAAAAAGTACCATAAACGCTTAGAGGATGGTTTTCGTCGAGCTTAAGAAGTTTATAAAATTCTCGTTGAGTGAGAATACTGATGGCCAAAAACAAAATCCAGAAAGTCCATTCATTATAAAGTACGCCGCACAAAATAATAGCCACGCCTACAACTGCCGCAATGGCTCTTTGAGAAAGATTTGAAAGGTTATTGAACTTCGAAGTCATTTTGGTTAAATATGTCGATTACTACTTTTGCTATTGATTCTTGCTCGTCAGGTACTTGTATTTCGTAGTAGCCAATGAGGTAGTTACTGTCTTGTTTGTTGAGTACAACGGCCATTATTTCGTGGGTTTGTAACTCATTTTTTAATAATTCGGCCTTAAAAACGTTTTTGGTCTCAAAAACTTTTACCCAGTTTGCCATTTTGTTTGGTTGAGAATTTTATTCAAATATAGGGCGAAAATATTGAAATGTAATATCTTAATCAAATGACGAATAAGGAATAACGAATGACGAGTTGAATAAATCAATTATTTGCACATTGTAAACTGACCAATTTAGCAAATAATTCAGTCTTTATTGATAGAAAATAACAAATTAATTTGTCGCTTTTTATATCTTTCATTGTGCAGACCAATAAGTTCATAATTGTAGAAATATCCCATTCTAAAATCGTCATTCGTAATTCTACATTCTTAACTTACTTTTGGGGTTTACTTTTTTTGTAAGTCAAAAAGCCATAAATTGCTTTAAAAATCAGATTTAAGTCTTTTCATGCAGATAATTTTAGTGGATGACCACCAGCTTTTTGGGCAATCGCTTTCTTCGTTGTTGGGACAAATGAAGGAAGTGACAAACATCAGCGTTTTTCAGCGTGGAACTGAGGTTTTAAGCTTTTTGGAAACTAATTCAGTCGATGTGGTGATTTCTGACTTACAAATGCCCGAAATGAATGGTATTGAACTGGCTACAAAAATTCATGCAAAATTTCCTGATATAAAAGTGTTGATTCTGACAATTGACGACGAACCCCACAAAATCAGACAAGCAATCGCAGCGGGTGCTTCGGGGTATCTACTGAAAGATACAGATAAAGCCGAACTCGAAGAGGCCATCAAAAAACTACATCAAGGGATGCCCTATTATAGCGAAAAGGTATTGAAGATTATAACAACTGGCGAGAAAGATAAATCACTGATTAATAAAGAATTAGCACAACTTTCTGCCCGTGAGATTGATGTTTTGAAATTAGTTGCTCAGGAATATTCAACGAACGAAATTGCTGATTTGCTCTTTGTAAGTGTCAACACCGTAGAGAGCCACCGCAAGAGTTTGATGAAAAAATTGGATGTAAAAAACGTGGTCGGACTCATTAAATTTGCAATGCGGCATAAGCTGGCTGAGTGATTGGAACACTTATATGTGTGCGTGTCCCCTCTTCTATTATTGACTCAATTTCCAATACTCCTTTCATTGCCTCAACTCGTTCTTCGATACTCGATATTCCTTTTCCCTTCATATAATTTTGTAGCCCTTTACCGTTATCTCGTACAAATAATTCAAGGATATTCTCATTTTTCCGAAAAGTCAGAGCCGCATCAGTTGCTTTCGAATGTTTCAGTATATTATTGATGAGTTCGAGGCAAATTGAGTATAAATGAAAAGCAGTTTTGCGGTCGAGATGATTTTCCTTTAAACCTTTTGTGTTTAAAGTAAATTCGATTGGTGTTGAAAAGTTAAGGCGTTCAATCATTTTTTCGAGGGCAACTTCCAGTCCATACTTTTCGAGTTCTTCGGGCAGTAAATTATGCGAAATCAGGCGTACCTCTCGGCAGGCATTTTCTACCATTTCTTGTATTTGTAGATATACTTTTTGGTCACGATTAGGTAGTTTTGCACTATTTAGTGTCAATAAACTTACTCTTACGGCCGATAGCAACGAGCCAACATTATCATGCAATTCGCTGGCTACTCGCTTACGTTCGATGGTTTGCCCTTTGAGCAATGCTTCTTGAATCTCATGATTTTTGGTCAATAATTCCTTATTCTTTTTGCGTAAAATAAAACTATAAATGATTGCCGAAAAACCCAATAATGAAATCAGTGCAACAATTATTAAAAGTGATTTCTGTTGTTGATTTTCGAGTTTCAATTTATTCGATAATTCATTTACTTTCAATTGTTTAGAGAGTCTTTCTTGTTCGTTTTTTTGTTTATCAGTTTCTATTTTCAGAGCCTGTTCAGTAGCAAGTGCATGTTCTTTTTCGAGTTTACGGCTGATGGTTTCTAAGGCAAAATCTTGGGCGAGTTTTTCGCTTTTGAGTTTAGTTATTTCATATTGTTTTTGTAGGAAATCTGTTGTTTTTTGCTGAACCAGTTTTTCGTTCTCGTAGCGAATTTGCATCTTTTCAAGATCATATCTCTTTTGTATTTCAACTAAATCATTTAGCTTTTGGCTTTTCTGCATACTGTCTCGAAGAGCGATAGCTTCTTTATAAAATGACAAGGCCTTGTTTGGATTATTCTGCATCAATCCTATATCTGATAAATCTATTAAAGCCTGTAATTTTACTGTATTGTTTTTCGATTCATTGGCATTTGAGAGTGTTAATTGAGCGTATTTTTCGGCATTAGTAGGGTCTTTTTTTAGTTTGAAAAGCGAAACATAACTTGAGTATAGCGACGCTTTTCCTTGCCAATATCCCTTATTTGAAAAAAGCCTATCTGCCTCGTCTAAATACTTTTGAGCTTCATTAGCATTTTGCTCGACATCTAAATAATAATCGCCCATTACCGATTGAGCAAAAGCTATCTGAACATCATTTTTTGATAGTTCGCAGTACTTTAAAACATTCAAAAACATTGACTTTGCTACTCGTTTTTGTCCAAGAAGCTGAGCCGATATTCCTGAAATTCGATACGCTTCCGCAATTTGAAGTTGAAGATCAGTTGAGAGATTAGGTTTTGCTGCCAAATAATCAATGGCTTTTCTCAAATACTCAATCGTCTTTTCATATTCTTTAATATTATAGTAAATCTGGCCAAAACGCAAGTTTATTTTCCAAATATCATCACAGACAATATTGCCTTCTTCGCATTTTTTAAGGGTACTCAAGTTTGCCTCCAAAGCTTTAGTGTAAAGACTCTTTTTGATATAAAAATTAGAGAATAAGAATAAGGCTCTAAGCTGATAAAGATTGCTTTTGAGGCTTAATGCTTTATCATAGAGTTTTTGAGTAAAATAAAGACCCGTATCGGCCGAAACCCGAGTCAGCAACGAATAATTTTTGCAGATTTTGTTTAAATAAAATAATTCTAAAGTATCATTTACAAACGAAGGTTGGGTTTTAGCCAGTTCATTAAGGCGTTGTTTCGATTCCACAATTTCAGACAAATTCGATACTTGAGCTTGTACAATATCATGATTAAAATAAAACAATAAAAGGTATAGTAGAAACTTCTTCATTGGCTGTGATTTTATCCTAAAATTATCTTTTTTTTTCGTTAGAAAGCAAAAAAATGCAAAAAATCACGGTTTTCCGTGAGGTGATTCACGGTTTACCGTAATTGACTGATGCCGTATAATCAATGACCTTTGTAAAGTAAAATATACACACTATTGAAAAACCATATATTTATTCGATTAACAAGTGTAATTAATTTTAAAAATTTTGCATTAAGATTTAACATCATATAAACCATGAAAATTAAATTACTATTACTACTCACGATTATAGGTATCAATGCTTTTGGGCAATCAATCACACTTTCACCAAGCAGTGGTTCACCGCTCATTACGACCAATAGTACTACCAATGGTATTCTGATTCCACGAATGACCCAAGCTCAACGATTAGCAATTGCGAGTCCAGCAGCAGGATTGTTAGTTTACCAAACCGATGGCATAGTAGGTTTTTATGTTCAAAAAAGCACTTTAGCGTTTGCTACCAATTGGGAATTGATTTCTGAAGGAACAAATTTTTGGGATACTTCGCTAAGTAGTTCGAGCGATGTTTACGCAACAAACACGGGTAGAGTTGGTATTGGCACATCCAATCCTATTGATAAACTAACTGTACAAACGGCAACTAATGCTTATGGTCTTTCGCACACCGATGGTACAGCAACCGTCAGTACGTATGTGGGTGCTTCCGCTGGTTGGCTCGGCACAAAATCAGCTCACCCTCTGTATTTCTATACTGCTGGAAGTACCTCCAAAATGACGCTTTCAACGGCTGGAAATCTGGGAATTGGCACGGTAAACCCAAATGCTCCGCTACAATTTTCTAATGCTGCCGTCAATCGTAAGATAGTTCTATACGATGGTTTCAATAACGACCATCAGTATTATGGTTTTGGTATCAATGGTAGTACATTACGTTATCAGGTAGATGTACCTACTTCCAATCATATATTTTATACGGGTGCTTCTGCCTCGACATCTACGGAGTTGATGCGAATACAAGGAAACGGCAATGTAGGTATTGGACTTTCAAACCCCAATGCTTCTTTAGCGGTAGATAGAGGAACGGGGACTGACGGGACAGCGGCTTTTTTTGGAACAACTCATACGTCACATTTTAATTATTCAACTGCCGAAGACACCTACATCAGAGGTGGAAAAAATAATGCAAGAGTATTAATCAATGATATATCGGGGCTGGGCAATGTGGGTATCGGCACGGCTTCTCCCAATTATAAACTACAAGTAAATACGACAGGAAATACGGCTGGTATAGTACACGCCAATAATGTGGGTATTCAGGTCGGAACTTACGTGGGTTTTGGAGCTGGCTGGTACGGCACGATGTCAAATCACCCATTGGCATTTTTTGTTAATAATGGCAATGCAGCAGTCATCCTTACAGCTTCTGAGCAACTACAAGTAGGAGCAACAGCCACACCAGTAGGCTACAAAATGAGCGTTGATGGAAAAGTAATCTGTACCGAACTCGAAGTATTGGTTACGCCGTGGCCAGACTATGTTTTTAAGCCAAATTATCAATTAAAGCCATTGGCAGAGGTAGAAAAATTTATATCAAAAAACGGTCATTTACCCAATATTCCTAAAGCAGAGGAAATAGAAAACAAAGCCCTTGCCGTAGGAAATATGAGTAAATTACAGATGGAAAAAATAGAAGAGTTGACGCTTTATTTAATCGAAATAAACAAAAGATTAAAGAAAATAGAAGATGAAAACGAAGTTTTGAAAAGCGAATTAAAGACCATTAAATCTCAAAACTGATAGCCATGAAAAAGATATTATACTGTTTATTATTTGTTTCTATTTGGGCTTTTGGGCAGCAAGAAGAGGAAGATTCACCACAAGGAAGAGCGGAGTTTGAATACCGCCGTATTGCTCCACCCGATGGCTCAAAAATTCCATTTGGTGAATTAAACAAGGCCAATCAACAAATTGAAAATTATTTCAAGAATCGTCCAAAAACGGCAGTGCCGAATATCTCATGGCAAGAACGAGGGCCAAGCAATACGGGTGGCAGAGTAAGAGCCATAATGTTTGACCCCAACACTACCAATAAAATATGGGCAGGCAGTGTGGCAGGCGGGCTTTGGTATAATTCAAATGTATCAAATATCAACACAACTTGGACAAAAGTGGATGATTTTTGGGAAAACCTTGCCATAACAGCCATTGCTTATGACCCAACCAATACACAACGTTTTTATGTGGGTACAGGTGAAGGCTTTGGCAACCTCGACCAAGTGCTGGGCGGAGGAATGTGGCGAACCGAAGATGGTGGAGCAACTTGGAGCCGATTGCCCAATACAATTCCAAATCATGATAATACCGATACCGACGTAAAGGCAGTATTCAGAAGTGTACAGAAAGTTATCGTAAATTCGTCAGGAAGAATATTTGTAGGTGGTAATCATGGCGTGGCTTATTCCGATGATAATGGCGATAATTGGCAAATGGTAAGTAATTTACCCACAAGTTTTTTTGTGGATGACATGGAGATTTCGAGTACTGGCACACTCTACGTAGTAATGAGGCAATGGGGTGGCAACAATAACCCTTGGATTAGAAGAATTTATGTTTCAACAAATGTAAGTTATTCTTCTTGGTCGCTCATTACACCAGCCGACAATAGTATTTGGGGAGCAAGAACCGAAATAGCTCTTGCACCTTCTACGAGCGGTAATAGTCAAGTTATATATGCCATCTGCCAAAACGATACTGTTAAGGCTAATAATGGTGTATTATGGTTCAAAAAAAGTGTAAACAATGGTGCAAGTTGGTCTAATATCACAATTCCGAATTTCACAGGAAATGTTAACGACCATTTTACTCGTACACAAGCATGGTATGACTTAATTTTGGCAGTCCATCCAACCAATTCAAATTTAGTAATAGCAGGCGGTGTAGTATTAGCACGAACAAGCAATGGTGGAAGCAGTTGGTATGTTTATGATAATTTCCCAGTCCATGCCGATGAACATGGACTAAAATTTGACCCAAATAACTCGAATAATGTGTTAATCAGTAATGACGGAGGAGTTTATTATTCTACCAACTTGGGCAACCCATCAGTATTGGCAACAAGTGTTACTTTTGAAGATAGAAACCGTAACCTCCGTATTACGCAACCTTATCATGTGGCCATGAAAAACATTGCTGGAGATAATTATTTAATCGGAGGCACACAAGACAACGGTACCATACGCACTGACCATCCCTACGTTGGCACAGGAAGTCAAGTTTTGGGAGCTGACGGCTGGCGATGCTTTATTGATAGTAACGAACCTAACATCCGAATTTTATCAACTCAATACATTAGTCACTATTTTTATGACGGCACCAATGCTCCTGTCCAGTTTATCAATGGTGGCACAGCAGCCTTTTATAATCCATGCGACTACGACGACATAAATAATACATTTTATGCCTTTCGTGATAGTAGTAAGCAAGTAGGGAATATCTATACAAGATTTTATAGAGTAACCAACATGGGTGGTGCAAGAACCGTCAATACATTCAAAATAAACATTGCGATACCCGTTAGTTTTATAAAAGTTGGACGAGCAGCCAATACTATTATTGTAGGTTGTGAAGATGGACGCATCTACCGTATTTCAAACGTAAATCTCGCTACGGCAACTACCACACTCATGCGAAATATCACAAATACCTACATATCGTGTATTGATATTGGTGTTGATGATAATGAGATTTTGGCAATCATTTCAAACTATGGAACAAGCTCCGTAAGATATACCAGCAATGGCGGCTCAAACTGGATTGATAAAGATGAGGCAACGCACGGGCTGCCTAATATTCCTGTAAGATATGGTATTTTTAATCCGACTAACCGCAATCAGGTATTACTCGCCACCGAATCGGGTGTTTGGTCAACGATGAATATTACTGGAGCAAACCCTGGTTGGGAACCAACTGACCAGCTACTTGCTCATGTGAGATGTGATATGATTTTTTATCGAGCTGCCGATAATATGATTGCAGTTGCCACCCACGGACGAGGAGCTTTTACGGCAATTCTGAACACTTGTCCCAGCGATTTGACCTTGTACGTAGATACAAATGGCTCTAAACATTATGAAGTCAGTAATACTATTAGTTCGCAAGCAGAATTACAATTAAACAAAAAAGTAAGCTACGATGCAGGTTATAAAGTAAGACTTACCAATGGTTTTAAAGTGAAAGCTGGCACCCATTTCAAGGCATATATTGATGGTTGTGGAGGAATAAGATAATTGAATTTTCAAACTTAAAAGAGAGCATCGTTTAATTCTGATGCTCTTTTGTGTGCGTAAAGTCTTCATCTGGCTAAAAATCACGGTTTTCCGTGATACGATTCACGGTTTTCCGTTATTGACTCATGCAGTTTAATCAATGACCTTTGTTGTAATCTTTTCTTAATCTTTATTGCCATGAAAACACTCCTATTGGTTTTTTGCCTATTCAACCTTCATTGTTTAGGGCAATCAATAGTGCTTAAACCAAATGATGATGGCATTATTTCAAAAAATATAGCTCTATGTTCTACCTGTGCAACTTTCGGAAATACAGTGCCATTGAGTGGAGGCGGAACAAAATTAATGTGGTTGCCCCAACTAAGTGCATTTAGAGCAGGGACAATTGAAAACAACACCAATTATTGGGATACTGGTTTAGTTGGTAATTGGTCATTTGCAGGTGGTTATAATACAGTAGCAAAAGGAAATTATTCAACAGCATTTGGTTTACATACACGAGTACTCGCAAATTTAGGTACGGCATTTGGTTGGCGAGTCGAGGCTAATGATTTTACAATGTTTGCTTGTGGTGCATTCAATATTGTACCACTTGGCAGTACTGACATATTTTACCCAAATGAGCAAATCTTTGCTGTGGGCAACGGCACAAGCGAAACCAATAGAAAGAATGCTTTTACAATTTTGAAAAATGGTAGTACAGGCATAGGTATCGCAGACCCTGTTTCAAGTTTAGATATTCAGGGTAGTAATCTTGGTTTTCGTTCGCACTTTAATTACAAAAGCGATAACTCAGAAGATACTTATATCAGAGGAGGTAAAGTTGGCTCGCAGGTATTAATAAATGATGTAGCAGGCCTCGGGAGCGTTGGTATAGGCTTAAACAATCCAAACGAAATATTAGATATAAATGGCCGAACCAGAATTAGACACAATGGAAATACATCAGGGATTTGGATGAGCAACTCAACCAATAGTCTGAGCGGTGCAGATGGAGCTTTCTATGGTATGAAAACTGACACAGAAACAGGCGTTTTTATTGGAAATAGTTGGCGTTTTTGGGTAAATAGTGCTGGAAACGGCTACCTAAATGGCAACCTAATTCAGACCTCCGACAATCGACTAAAAAAGAATTTTTTACCCATAAAAAACTCTTTATCAAGTATTAACAAACTAAACGGCTATCATTTTAATTGGATTGAAGAAGCTCGAAGCCAAGATTTACAGACGGGTTTAATTGCTCAAGAAGTACAAAAGATTTTTCCTGAATTAGTACAAACTGATGAAAAGGGTTTTCTATCGGTAAATTATATTGGTTTAGTGCCTCATTTGATTGAAGCCATCAAAGAACTCAGTAATCAAAACCAAGAATTTAGACTTAAAAATGAGCAAATTTCTGCAAAAGTCTCAGAAATAGAAGACTTAAAATTAAGAATAAATCGCTTAGAAACACTGCTTTTGGTTCAAGAAAAACCAGCTTCATCAGATAAAAAATAAGTCAGTATTACCAATAAATTGCTTATGATCATGCAAACATTACTCATAACACTCTCATTATCAATGTTCTTATTAGGTTTCAATCGTATTGAAGACCCACAAGGTACTTATACAATAGAAGGTAAAACTTATAGAGGAAAAGTAAGTACCCAAGAGTTTGTCAACAAAAACTTTTCGGTTTTGTGCGAATACAGCGATGAGACATCCTCCGACTACAAAAAATGGAAATACGACCTTCTGCAAATTACATTTCACAACAAAGCGGAAGCCTTGAAAGGAGGAACTTTTAAGGTAAATAGTACTTCTGCTATCAATATAGAATCGGGAAAAGTATCGCTTAGTGGACATGATGGCCTTGCCAATCTATTTGGCGACAGCAATAGTACCATTACAGTAAGCAACAAAACTATTAAGATTTCGACAATAAAAACTTCTAAATATCCAATCACGCACCTCGACACAAATAAGTATTATATCATCAATAGTGCAAACATTCGATTTGAGTAATTTTTAAAATAATATCACCATGAAAACAACTATAAATCAAAAAGAAACTCGCAATTCTGGCATACTTTACCTCAATCATCGCAAAAAAAGTATTCACCCCGAAGAAGTAGTTTATCTTAAAAGTTATGATAATTATACAAAGTTTCATCTGAAAGATGGGCGGGTAATCTTGGCATCTTATACCATGAAAATCTTTGAAAAACAGCTTTCTGGGAAAGGTGATTTTACCCGAATACACCGAGGAACATTAGTAAATCTGAAATACATAACAGGATTTGAAAAAACAACAGACGGTAATGTTGCCTGTCTCTCAACTGGTGAAAAAATTGATGTTTCACGTAGAAAAATGAGAATTTTGGATTTACCTTAAAAAGCCATTACTTTAGTGGCTTCAACCAAAAAATCTAAGCCATTATGCTCAACGTTGCCCTTGTCGGATTCGGACTTTCGGGGAGATACCTCCAAGCTCCATTCTTTCTTACCAATCCAGATTTTAATCTAAAAACCATCGTTTCGGGTTCGCAAAATCCTCAACATATATACCCAAGCGTAGGCGTTGCCCGTAGTATCGACGAAGTTTTGGCCGATACCGAAATTGACTTAGTGAGCATCGCATCGCCAAGTCATTTGCATTTTAGCCAAGCCAAACAAGCACTTTTGGCTGGCAAACACGTATTGGTCGAAAAACCTTTCACGGCCACGGTTGCTGAGGCAGAAGAACTCATCGAATTATCGAAAAAGCAAGGAAAAGTGCTTTCAATCTTCCAAAATCGTCGCTTCGATAGCGATTTTATGACGGTCAAGAAAGTAATTGAAAACAAACTTTTAGGCGAACTGGTAGCCTTTGAAGTGCATTTCGACCGCCATAAGCCCATCTTAAATCCTAAAAAATGGAAAGAAGAAGTAAGTCCAGCCAATGGCATTTTGTATGATTTGGGGGCTCACATCATCGACCAAACAATTGTACTTTTCGGCTCGCCAATGGCAGTTTCTGGCGAAACCTACACGCAGCGAGAAGGATCAAGTATTGACGATGCTTTTGATATACGAATGGATTATGGAAAATTGAAAGTAACGCTAAAATCGAGTCTTTTGGTGCGAGAAGAAGGCCCAAGATATATTATTCATGGTACGAAAGGCTCATTTGTAAAATACGGAATTGATGTACAAGAAGACCACCTAAAAGCAGGACTTATGCCAAGAATGGAAGGTTTTGGCGTAGAACCCAAAGAAAAATGGGGTATTTTGAACACCGAAATTGGTGGGCAGCACTTCAAAGGGCACATAGAAACCGAAGCAGGTAACTGGGATTTACTTTTTCAGAACCTACACGGTGCGATAACGGAAGGCAAAGAACTCTACATCAAACCTGAGCAGGTTTTAGAACAAATTCGGGTGATTGAAATGGTGAAGGGGATTTGATTAATTTTTTTATAGTTCGAGGAGTCTTTTTGGGAAGCTCTGCAACCTGTCCTCGAACTATAAAAGCAAATAAGTACATAACTTTAAAATTCATTTTTAGCAAAATTTAAGAACTTTAAAACCATTAGCTGTTCTTCACAACCAAATAATAAATTTTTATTTGAAATTAGTGAGTACTTACAATATATTTGAAACAATATTATGTTTGCTGTACTAAAGAATCACAACTAAAATGTTAAAATTTATTATAAGTTTGATATGTGTTTCACACCTATCTTTTGCTCAATTTACAAGTTCTAACCTCCCCATAGTTTTAATCGAAACAAACGGTGATACAATAGTAAATGACCCAAAAATCACTGTAAACCTCAAAATTTTATATCACTCAGATAATAGCACCAACTATCTAACTGATACTGACTTCCACTATAATGGGTTTGCTGGTATAGAATATCGGGGGTCTTCCTCACAAACTTTTCCAAAAAAATCATACTCTATTGAATTAATAGATAATTTAGGCAAAGATTTAGACTTCCCTATGTTTGGATTTCCAAAAGGTTCAGATTGGGCATTGATAGCTAATTATGATGATAAAACATACTTAAGAAATGCTTATGTGTATGATTTATGGTCAAAAACAGGCAATTATTCCCCTCGTTTAAAGCACGTTGAGGTAGTATTAAATGGAGAGTACATGGGACTTTTTGTTTTTACCGAAAGAATAAAAAGGGGCACTGATAGAATAAATATCAAAAAATTAGACAAAGAAGATACGACTACTTCTAAGATTTCGGGAGGATATATCATAGAAGCTTCCCGTGAATCTGAAATACTGACCTCAGATTACGCTTGGCAATCATCACACCAGTCTTCACCAGCCTCTAATTATCATATGTATTTTGACTGTGTCTATCCAAAAGAACCAGTTGCTCCACAATTAAACTATATCCAAACCTATATCCGAGACTTTGAAGATGCCTTGAAAAGTGCCAACTTCAGTGACCCTGTTTTAGGTTTTAGAAATTATATTGATGAAAATAGTTTTGTTGAAAATTTTGTATTACAAGAATACAGTATTCATCTTGATATTTTTGCCCGTAGCCAGTACTTCTATAAAGATAGAGGCAAAAAAATGGTAGCTTCTCCCCTATGGGATACTTCTTTGGGACTTTATGATACTTATACTACAAGCTGGAGGTTTTCATGTGGAGTGTGTGACCCACGTTTCTTTTGGGCAGAACGCATGATGCAAGACTGCGTTTTTAAAAATAAAGTTATTGAGAAATATAAAGATTTCCGAAAAACCATTTTGACCTACACCAAAGGAGAGCATTTTATTGATAGTTTGGCGAATGTTCTGCAAACTGCCGCTGCAAGGGATAGAGAAAAATGGTTTCCCGCTGAAAGCCTTAGTTTTACAGACGAGATTCAGAAATTAAAGAATTTCATCTCTAATCGTATCAACTGGATGGATAATAATATCCATAACATTACAAATGATGGAAATATACTTGCAGCACCTTCAACAGCAAACGCCAATCAATCTATCGAATTAGTTTCTACTTGTGCGTCAAGACTCGTTACTTGGAAATTTGAAAATAATGACGGAACAAGTGGTTATTTTACGGATGGAAATCCAACAAATGTTGTTACATCCCAAACCGTCACCTATACAGCTATTTGTCAAGAAGTATGCCCTCAATATACTAATAGTAAAACCATTGTGGTAAATAATAATTGTCCTGATAGTATAGATTTTACGTCGCATATCATTAATCCCCCTATTCAAGAATTTAATACAAAGTATTTAATATCCTCAACTGCTTCTCTCAATTCTTCTTCTAAAATCGAGTATTTAGCAGGAGGTTCGATTGAGTTAAACCCTGGATTCCAAACAACTAATGGAACCGTTTTCCTTGCTAAAATAGAAGGATGCCAGTAATAACAAAATACGCCCACCTTAAATCCTAAAAAATGGAAAGAAGAAGTAAGTCCGGCCGATGGAATCTTGTATGATTGAGGGGCTCACATCATCGACCAAACAATTATACTTTTCGGCTCGCCAATGGCAGTTTCTGGCGAAACCTACACGCAGCGAGAAGGATCAAGTATTGACGATGCTTTTGATATACGAATCGATTATGGAAAATTGAAAATAACGCTAAAATCGAGTCTTTGGGTGCGAGAAGAAGGCATTCGGGTGATTGAAATGGTGAAGGGAATTTGAGTTTGAAGGGGCTGTCCAAAAAGGCAGCCTCTTTATTTATTGACTACTTAATGTTTTTTTGATTACTTATTTTTGGGCATTCTTACTTCGACAAACTCCTCTGTAACAAGCACACTTTTTACAATCTATCAGTCTAAATTGGAATCGTTTTTTTAGACATAGAAATAATTTAAGCCATCCTTGAGCGAGATTTCTACTTTTTTCCTCATTCTATCCCTAAAACCATCATTTTATCCCAGTTTTATTGATGTCCGTATATTAAAATTTTATTTTAATACTTTATGAAAAAATCTCCTTTTTTACTGTTATTATGGTTTGGGAGATTTCAAGTGGAATTTACATTTTGAAATGTTAAATCAACAACAGCATTGAAGCAGTTAAAACTGTAATAAACTAATTGCGAAAAAGTAAATAGCGATTTACTGAGAGTATCATCATATAAACCTAAACTATATACCATGATGAAATTAGACATTCCAAATTCCGTAAAAAAAATCGTGTTTTTTTTAATCACAATTGGCCTACCTTTTTTTACATTTAGATGTAGTAAAACGGAAGCCACTCCCCCGCCGCCACCTCCAGTCATTAAACCAAGCATTGCCTCATTTACTCCTACATCTGGCCCAACAGGAACTGAGATTACGATTAATGGCACAAAATTGACAGGCGTAACAGCCGTTTCATTTGGTGGAATAGCTGCTGCTTCTTTTTCAATTGTCAATGACACAAAAATAACCGCAGTAGTAGGCACAGGAGCAAGTGGAGATGTAAATTTGGTGACTCCCTCAGGCACAGCAACCCTTGCAGGATTTACTTATGTGATACCACAACCTACGATTACGGCGATTAGCCCGAATAATGGCACTACAAATTCGACTATTACAATAACTGGGACCAATTTTACAGGAGCTACGGCCGTTTCTTTTGGTGGAGTTGCTGCTTCTTCATTTTCGGTTGTAAACGATAAGAATATTACGGCTATTGTAGGTACTGGAAGTAGTGGAAATGTTGTCGTAAGCACTCCAAGTGGAAATGCCACGTTCGGCGGATTTACTTATACTAATGTTTCGGTTACAGCTTGTAAGTTGCCACACGCAAATGCTTCTACAACAATCGGTATTGGCTTCCCAGTAAGACCTTACCGCACACCATCAACAAAGTCGGTAAAAGTAGGGGTGATTTTTGTAGATTTTACTGACAATATAGCAACCAGAACTCCACAAGCTTTATTTAATCAAACGCTTTCCCCCCATGCAGAACAGTTTTTGAGTGATGTATCCTATAACAATCTCAATGTAACCTTTGAACCAACATTTCAATGGTTTAGAATGAGTAAACCAACAACCAGTTATACATTATCAACATTTGCGGGTCATAAGGCTTATATTCAAGAAGCCATTTCTTTGGCTGATTCAAAAGTTGACTTTTCAAAATTCGAACATTTATTAGTCATTTCAAGTCCCGATGCAGGTGCCTTTAATATTGGTCCTACTTTTACTTCTAACCATCCTTCTAATGGAATTTCGGTTGATGGAGTCGTATTAAACAATGCTATTACTTCGGGACGTGATTTGATTGCTTGGAAACCTGGTCTATGGTTTTGTCATGAGTTTGGACATTCTATGGGACTTGTTGACCTTTATACCTATTCTGGCTCACCAAATCTCAGATTTGTAGGACAATTTGGTATTATGGGTACTATTGGTGGGGCTGGTACAGAATTTTTCGGTTGGGAACGTTGGCTTTTGGGATGGATGAAAGATGACCAAGTTGTATGTCATAACACCGCAGGCAATGGGTCGGTTACTTTGACACCCATTGAAACCGCAGGTGGCATTAAATTACTGACCATACCAATAGATGCAAATTCAGCCGTAGTTGTTGAATGTAGAAGAAAATTAGGCTACGATAATTCATTACCCAAAGAAGGGCCCTTGGTTTATATTGTAGATACAAGAATCAACTCGGGTGAGGGTGCTATCAAAGTATTACCCATAAACCTAACTGATGACAAAAAACTTGATTCCCCATTGAGTTTAAATCAAACATTGACCTATAATAACATTTCAATTACCTACACATTGAGAAGTGCCAATGGCGATTTGGTTACTTATGAGAAAAAGTAAACGCCTATAAACCGATTATCATGTAAATTCCTGTTTCTACGAAATTTCTATTCTGTTGAGTAGAAGTTCTTAGAAATAGGAATTTGTACATTTCGTACTACCATACTTTTGGCGTTAGATTTCTCAACTTTGTTCTTATTGACAATAAATGCTCGGTGAACTTGCAAAAACGTAGATGGAGAAAGCAGTTCCATAATTTGAGAAATGGTCGAACGACATTTATAAACCTTGTTGTCAGTATGAAAAAGCAGGTAATTGCCCTCTGATTCGATATGATTGATTTCTTCGGTAAGAAGCTCAACTCGATACTCTCCATCTTTTACCAAAATCGTAGGTTTATGTTTCTTTTGGTTAGCTGATTTTATTATCGCTATTTCAACCGATGCTACCAAATCGCTGTTTTTGAATGGTTTGGTCAAGTACGAATAAGGCGAAGTAGCAACGGCTTCATTGATAATTTTGGAAGTATCATAAGCAGTTAGATAAATAAACGGAATTTGAAATTTGTCATGTATCTGTTGCCCGAGAGTAATTCCATCGGTTTCTCCTTTGCCTAAATTTATATCAAGAATAGCAATGTCAATAGCTTCTTTTTTCAGCGTTTCAATCGCTTCGCTGGCATTTTTTGCTTCAAAAACTTTATAATCGTTTTCTAACAGAATCTTTTTTGTCAATCTTCGATTCAAAAAATCATCTTCTACCACTAAGATAGTTTTTATATCCATCGGAATTTACGATTTAAAATAAATGATTAGTTCAAAACCTTTGCTATGAGTTGGGGTTTCTATTTTACCATTCAGTTGGTCAATCAGCCCTTTCATTATTTCTACCCCAAGTCCTTTTGTTTCTACATTTTTAAAATCAAAACCTAAGCCGTTATCAACGTAATGTAGCTTATTCATTTTAGCTTGCGTATTTTGCGTAATTTCTATATTGATAATGCCTTTTGGCCGCTGCGTAAATGCGTGCTTCATGCTGTTGCTGACTAATTCTACGATAATCAAACCTACGGGTAAAGCCTTCGAGATTGATAAAGTTTCGACTTCGCAACTAACAAAAAGATTTACTTTTTTTTCATTCACATAAGATTCCTTGACTAATTCGGCGAGTTCGGTTACATATCTGTTCAAATCTACATCATTGACGCTATCGTTTATACTTAGTTTTTTATGTAGTAAAGCTATCGAATGTATGCGATTTTGATTGTTTTTTATTAAGTCATCTATATTACTAAAATTAACCGATTCTTTCTGAATTTCTAAAATACTGATGACGTACTGCAAGTTGTTTTTTACCCGATGTTGCAATTCTGAAAGCAGAATTTGCTTTTGCTCAATCTGTTTTTCGATTTTATCCTTTTGAAGACTTATTTCTAAGTTTTTATCTTTCAGGATAGCATTGACTTTTTTTGTTTTACGGTTATTTCTAATTAAAACGATTGACAAAACTCCTAAAAAAACAAGAAATCCTATAAGAGCATAAAGTCTAATTGAGTTATAATATTCTTTTTTTGCTTCTTCTAAATCTCTTTTGCGTTGTGCTTCTGCATTGACAATGTTTTGTGTTTGAATAATTCTTGAGGCAGTGTAAAGGCTATCATTAGCCGCATTCAAAATTTTCAAATAAGTAGTAGCTTTTGATGGATTACTATGCTCATAAATTTGAGCTAAAAGCTTTGCAGCATCTGCCGTCAACACTAAGTTTTTAAATTTTCGACCACCGTTTAAAGCTCTTTCTGCATAATAAATAGCCGAATCTGATTGATTCATCGCATGAAAAACTCTCGCTAAATCAACCGATTGCTCCGATTCTAAAAAGGGATTACCAAATTTATTTGAAAAATTCGTGGCGATTTTTAGGTATTTCAATGCTTGTGGATAGTTCTTACGTTTTTTTTCGACCCTCCCCATAATCGCATTGGCATACGATACCTCTATCAGTATATTCAATTTTCTGCAATTAACATCTATTATTTCACCAAAATACATGGCAGAGTCAAGCACATTTAGGTTTTCGTAAACCTCACCGATATTATGGTAGATGAGCCATTTCCCATTATTTGGAAGAAATTCGATTTGAGGATGATGATAGGCTTTTAATAGCCATTCCAAGCGTTGTTTGCTATCTTGTTGTTTTTCGTAAACAAGTGCTATTACATTAAAGAATACTATCTCTAATTTCGGGTATTTTGCTTGACTTATTTGCAAACCTTCGACGGCTGTCTGCATACCTTTTTGCCAGTCTCCCGTGATGGTTGAAATAAAACTTAAAGCCTGCAAAGAAACTAATTCGCCGTAAGTATAATTCAACTTTCGAGCAAGTGCAACGGCCTCGGTTGCATATAACACCGCCTGACGAGGCTCAGTCATGGTATGATACCTTGCCAAACGCCACAGGCTTACTACTCGATTGGTATCTTCTGAAAATACAGACAACTTTTGCTTCAAAACATCTACCTCTTTCGTAGGTAAAGTAAGTGGTTGAGCGAATCCAATTGTAACAAAAGACGTGAAGAGTATCAGTAATATTTGGGTGTTTCTGCTGAGCATAATTGCTTGCGATAATATGAACTTGAAATTCACCTTTACTTATCAAATACACTTGAAAATAAAGGTGAATTTATACGAAATTTTCATGAATCTACTTGAAAATTAAGACTAAATTTAATCTTTTTATAGTTTTCATGGCTCAAATTATTAATCTTTTAGGTTATAATACGCCTTCACAGCACTATAATCTGAGAAATCTACAGGAGCTTTACGACCATTGCGGATGTCGTTGGCTGGAATGATAATTACACGTACTGGTGCAGTTAAGACTCCAGATGTGCCAACTGATTCTCGGCGAATTGCTAAAATATTTCCTGTTGCTGCTGTAGGATTAACAAACACCCAACTATTAAATTCACCAAAATCTACTGAACCTGCTTTTACCACATTAGGAACCATAAACCAATTGACGTCTGCAGCCCCGTTTGCATTGGTAAGTCCTAAATATGTAATGACCGCACTCGAAGAAAGCGTCTGACCTGTTATATTCGTTAAAGCAAAGTTTTGTTGACTTCCTGCGGTATTAGGCCAAGTTCTTGCTGCATACGAAAGCTGAATTACGTTGGCGTTTCCAGTCTGTCCAGTTGCTCCTGCTGGACCCGCTGGACCTGCCGCACCAGTTGGTCCTGCTGGACCCGCTGGGCCAACTGCACCGTCTTTTCCTGTGCAACCTGTGAAAAATAAACTACTACACACTACAAATGCTGAGAAAATTACTGAGAGAAAAGGTGTTTTTTGCATGGTTGTTGCGTAGCTCCGCCGAGTATTTTATTGTTTGAGTTTGATTATGAAGTAAAGTTAGATTGACTGGCAAAAGCCTCAAAATTTCTGGGATAGAACGCAGATTTTAGGGATGAAAAGAGTAAAGACTACTAATTCGTGAAAGTTTTACTTGATTTTGAATAATTTCAAACGTCCAATTTTAAAATTTATTAATGCACAAAGTTTGTAAATTTATATTCATGATTGATGGCTTAGAAGTCAATCAATTACGTTGAAATATTACTCGCCATCCGAACTTTTGAATCATAAGTGATAGTAATATTTCCGAAGGTTATAGACCAGTTGACCAAATCCAGATGTAGCAGTGAAGACTAAAATTGAAACCACTAATTTAATCATCAAGTTCATGATTCATCTTCATAAATAATGCGTGCATATACAAGATAACCTTTCTCTAAAAACCTTAGAGTAGTGTAAAAAGTAGGCTATAGAGTTGAAACAGAAATCAGTTTTTAGTGTCCTGTTTTTTGAAAATGTAAATCTATTTTCACAAGAAACAACATCAAAATTTGTGGGATACAACCTTGTTTTTAGGGATAGACAATATCTCGGGGAATGATTTGTAATAGAGTACAACGAATCAATAGAATATAAAAATAAAAATCCCAACACAAACGGCTGGGACTTTATAGTTCTAACAACAAACTGTATGGGTCACATACAGGAAAATCTTTAATGTCTTGTGCTATTGATGCGTGTTTTGCTGATTTCGGTTATGAATTATAACCTAAAACTAACGAAGCGAAAAATTGTTTACAATTTCTGTGAAGAAAAGTAAATACGCTTTTTATATTTCATAATTATGTTTCTAAACGCAAATATAAAGCACAATATTATTCATGTCAAAAACATATTTTTTCATTTACACAAAAGGATTTTTTATTGGATAAATGGCAAGGCTATTAGCCTTTTATTCTTCTCAATTCATCTTCCGAGCCTGAACGTCGGCTGCGGGCTTCCTTGATTTCTTTGCTACCAAAACGATAATTGAAGGTTACTCTCAGTAATCGACCTTCAAACTTAAATCTCAAATTCGTAGCAATCCCCGCATACTCTGAATGATGCCCTCCACGAGCGGTATTCAGCACATCGCTAAATACAACTTTCAATGTAGCATTATCTTTTAAAAACTTCTTTTGAACACCAGCGTCAAGCATACCCATTGCTGAATTATAGTCGATGCGTCGATAAGGCGAATTATACCAACCCGAAAGCTCAAACGTCCAGTTATTTTTTAGTTTAAAAGTACTTTGCCCATTTCCGTTCAAGGCAGTCGTTCGATTATTAATAATCAGCCCATTATCTAACTTTGCTCGCCATAAATTATGAAATCCATTTACATTGATGTTGAGTTCCCACCATTTGGTGAGCTGTGTATTAAAACTCAAATCCAGATTATATCCTTCCGAATAATCAAGGTTTTCGGAAATAAAATAGGTCCTACTTTCATCATACGGAATTCGTAAACCCACAACTGGATATTTTGTACGCCAATAGCCAAATGAGCTTGTAAGTTTTCCTTTATAAATATGCGTTATTTTGAAATTATTGGCATATTCGGGGTGAAGAAATGGGTTTCCTTTTGAGTAAACCAGTTCATCAATGCGGTATTCAAACGGATTGAGGTTTTGATAACTCGGGCGATTGATTCGACGACTATAATTGAGATTAAACGAATGATTATCTGTGGCTTTATAAGAAATTGCTCCACTCGGAAAAAGATTCAAATACGTAGTATCTACTTTGTCTAAATCATTCTGCTTGAAACTCGTCAGCTTACCCAACGACTGGGTATTTTCGGCACGTAAACCCGCCTGAATATTCCATTTTTTGCCCAGCGATTTATTATAATTGAAGTAAGCAGCATATATTCGTTCGGTGTATCTAAATTGATTACTACGGTCAATATCTCTGATTTCTTCGTTCTGAATTTTGGTAAAAAAATCGAAAGTATTATCAGAAGTGACATCTGATAATTTTACACCATAGGCCAATTTCCCTTTCTTAAAAGGTTGCTCATAATCAATCTTGGCCGATTTAATAATAATATCAATTGGTGTTTTAGTTACATAGTTTCGCTCAAAGGAAGGCCTATCGCTATTAACAAAAGTATATCTATTGGGCTGATAACTAATGCCTCGTGAATTAAAAACACCATAATCGACATCGAAATTCAGCTCGTGGCCAGTAGTATCGGCATAACGATAATTGAGATTAAAATTTAGATTTTTATTCTTCTCAGGGTTCGATGTTTGTGAATATAAAATAGCAGAATCTGGCACACTTGCATACCTACGCCCTATCAAAGTTTCACTTTCACCACCGCCGTTGTGGTTGCTCATACGAGCATTCAAATTAAAACCTATGGTATTCTTGGTATTGATAAAGTAGTCTGCTCCTGCTTTCAAATTGCTCGAAGTATCACGCCAAAGCCCTCGCCAAGTTTTGTTATACATGATATTATTCAAAATTTGGTCGTCGAGCGTTCGGTTATGCCAAGCACCTTGATTATAGCTATACGTACCAAAAAGATTTACTTTTTTATCTCGATGATTAAGGCTCAGTGAAGAGTTATATTTTGGTGAAATTCCGAACAAGCCACCCAAGCTAATATTTCCATTTGTTCCAAGTTTTCGATTTTTCTTTAAGCGAATATTAATAATGCCCAAATCTCCAGCGGCATCATATTTTGCTGATGGATTTGTGATAATTTCGATGGCTTCAATATCGGCCGAATTCATACTTTTTAATGTAGAAGCCAAGTCCCTCCCACTCATCGGCGACGGGCGACCATCAATGTAGATGCGTACACCAGTTTTTCCTTTCACTAAGATATTTTCGTCTTTATCGACCTGCACACCTGGCGATTTTCGCATCAATTCTAAGGCATTTGTTCCAGTAGAGCTAATACTACTCTCGACATTGAATATGACTCTATCTTCTTTTACCTCAATCAAAGGCTTGGAAGCTACTACTTTTACCTCTTTTAATTGTTGTGTATCGGCAGTCAGTACAAAAGGATTAAATTCAATATCAGTATCAACTACTTCAAAAGTAGGCGAAGCAAAAGCTCGAAATCCTACGGCAGAAATTTTTATAAAATACTTGCCTTTTACCACCCCATTGATTTTGAAACCACCATTTTCGTCGGCAATATCAGCCTTAAAAAGTGTAGAATCTATCGCATTATGAAGCGAAATGGTAGCAAACGAAACAGCTTCATTTTGCTGGGTTTTGGCTGTGCCTTTTACGGTATAGGTCTGAGCAAAGACATAGCTCGATAGGCTCGTGAGTAACACGAGTAATAGATTTTTCATAAGTAAATTGTTATAGCTTTTTCATAAAATGTTATAGGGTGCAAATACACGTTCATGACCCGTGACTGCTCATCAAGTTGTGCTGCTTCGCTTATTTTATTGTGAATACTTTACTCTTCGAAAAAGGTTACACAAAAAACTTTAGAAGCATAGAATTTAATATACGAAATATTTCGTAGCAAAGATAAAGCTAAATATTTTTTGAATACAAATTTTATTACGAAAGATTTCGTAATAAAATTTGTATGTATAACAAAGAAGTTAAAATAGGTCGTTTTATTGAAAAATAGAACTTAAACTATAAATAGAAATTATTGTGGATTCTATTGTACTCCCAAAGTTTTAATCTACTTCAGAACAATCTTTTTTGGAAGAATTTCTAATGATTAATTCTCCTTGAATAGATTGAGTATAGGGCAGAAAATCTTCTCTTTTATTAATGTTATCTATCAACATCTTGATAGATGCTTCGCCTACTTTGGTAGGGAAATGATTAAAAACGGTAAGTGATGGCTCGAATAATTCGGCAAGCGAATCGTCTCCAAAGCCAACAAAAGCGATTTCTTCTGGAATTTTTATTTTCCTTTTTTTTGCCTCAACCATCATTTCTATTGCATTTCTTGATAACATCGTAAAAATGCCATCAGGTGGATGCGGAAGGCTCATGAAATAATCAAACACTCGACCACCATCATTTTTGTTCATTTCCGAATACACAATATAATCCTTGATAAGTTCGATTCCGTGTTTTTCAAGAGCAGCCTTATAACCAGCAAGCCTAATTTGCGAAATATAGAACTTTTCAGGGCCAAGCATTATGCCTATTTTTCTGCAACCTTGTTCAATTAAATGTTCTACTAAATCAAAGCTGCCTTTAAAATCTTCGTGTATAACTTTAGCAGTATCAATCTCGTTGCAAACCCTATCAAAATTCACAATGGCAATACCTTTATTAATCACGTGCTTTATATGCTCAAAAGAATTTGTTTCTTTGGCATGGCTCAATAATATCCCATCTACTCGGCAAGCAATTAAGGTTTCGGTATTTAAAACTTCAATTTCGGCTGATTCGCTCGAATGACAAACAATGATTCGATACCCACTTTCAAGTGCTACTTGTTGCATTCTAGCCAGTGCTGTTGCAAAAAAAGGCAACTCAACATTCGGAATCACGACACCAATCGTATTTGTTTTTCCTTTATTGAGACTCTGGGCTAATAGATTAGGTTTGTAGTCCAACGTAATAGCAGCTTCCAATACTGTTTTTCTGGTAAGTTGACTAATATCCGATTTATCATTCAAGGCTCTTGAAACAGTCGCAACCGAAATCCCGAGATGTTTCGCCAAATCGACTATCGTGACCTGCCCGCTTTTTTTGATAGGCTTACTACTTTCTATATCTAACACAAAATTAAAATCGCATTGTTTGCAATAAAATCTTTGGTTTCCTCTCAGAAAACCAGATTTTATTACTTCATCAACCGAATTACATTTGATACATCGCTGCATAATTGCTATTGTATTTTTTCAAGAAATTGTGTCACTTTTTTCAAATTACAAAAAAAGCATAACCTTCTCGTTTTTTTTTAACTATAATTTTTTTTTAGAAAAATAGGCTTCACAAAAACACAAAATATCATACATCTAAAACGTTTACGATATTTCGTGTTTAAATATTAGTGTCAGTTTGACACCTTTTATTTGGAAATCAAAATCCTGCGAATAGTTTCGATAAAGTATTCAATCCAAATTTAGTCAATTTTTAGTATTTCAACTCTATTAAATTGTATTTTTCAAACAAACCCTCTATTAAAATGGAACAAAATTACCAATCAAAAGACATGAAATCGTGGCTTAGACTGATGGCTCTATTGTTATGTCTGAGTCCACTAAGCATTTTTGCCCAGACCAAACAAATCAATGGACAGGTAACAAGCAGTACCAACAAAGACCCAATGCCTGGGGTTGGTATCACCGTAAAAGGCACTACACGTGGCACTACGACCGATGCTTCAGGTAAATTTAAGATTGAAGCCGCCAGCACAGAAACCTTAGTTTTTAGCTTTATTGGTTTTATTTCTCAAGAAGTAAAAGTGGGCAATATTTCCAACTTAGATGTAAACTTAGTTGAAGACACTCAAAATCTGGAAGAGGTTATCGTTACGGCGTTGGGTATCAAGAAAGAATCTAAAAAATTAGGTTATTCGGCCGAATCGGTCAAAGTAAATGAGATTCAACAAAATCGAACGGTAAACATAATGACATCGCTCGAAGGTAAAATTGCGGGTTTAGATATTACCCCCCCATCATCGGGTGCAGGTTCGAGTACCAAAATACGTTTAAGAGGACAATCGGCTTTTGCTGGTGCAAATAATTCGCCACTTATCGTAATCAATGGCTTACCAATGGACCAAGGAGCACGTGGTGCGAATGGAAATGCCTCGATAGATTTGGGTGATAATATGCAACAGTTTAACCCCGATGATGTTGAGAGCATGACCGTACTGAAAGGGGCAACGGCAGCAGCCATATATGGTTCACGAGCAGCCAATGGTGCAATCATCATTACGACCAAAAACGGGAATAAAAATACAGGCATTGGCGTGGAATATTCGGCCAATTATTCTTCTGATGAAGTACTTGATTTTACTGATTTTCAGTACGAATATGGGCAAGGGCAAGCAGGAGTTCGACCAACTACACAAGGGCAGGCAATCACAACAGGACAGTTTGGTTGGGGAGCTAAGTATGATGGACAGCCAACTATTCAGTTTGATGGTGTTTCAAGACCATACCTTCCTGCGAAGAATCGCATAAAAGATTTTTATAGAAATGGTAGTGCATTTACTAATACAATTGCTCTTTCGGGTGGAAATGCAACGGGCAGTTTCAGGGCATCGTTTTCAAATCAGGATGCCTTAGGTATTTCGCCGAACAATAACTATCATAAAAAAATATTTAATGCGGGTATTAATCAAAGCATTAGTAAAAACCTATCAATGACTTTCAATATTAACTACACCAACGAAATCAATAATAATCCACCACAAGTGGGTGTTCAAGGTGTAGGCACGCCTAATTTTCTTTATAGATTATCAAATTCAATAGGACTTGATGTTTTGCAAGAAAAAGCAGTAGCCGATAACGGAACTGAAAGACAAACATCTGGCTTTCAAACTACACTGATAAATCCATATTATATCATGGATCGCCAATTTATCAAAAACAAAAGAGACCGCTTTTTGAGTACAGCAACTGTTAAGTATGATATCTTGAAGTGGTTGTATATTCAAGGCCGTGTTAATATGGACTATGGAGTTACGTTTTTAGAACAAAATTTACCAACGGGTGTGGGTACTTCGACACTATTGAATCAGGCAGGAACTGGCTACAATGGTACTTATGGCGTAAATTCAAGCACTGGCCGCCAGATGAATATGGATTTTTTGCTTGCAGGAAACAAAGAATTGGGTAATTTTTCAATTGATGCAAGTTTCGGAGGCAATATTTTCACGAATCGTAATCGTACTTTCGACCAAAGCGTGACAGACTTTACCGTGAAAGACCTCTATTCTATCGAAAATGGTATCACAAAATCTCAAACGTATGGCGTATATAACGAACAAGTAAATTCGCTCTATGGATTGGCCGAATTAGGTTACAAAGACTTAGTTTATTTAAACCTGACTGGTCGTAAAGATTGGTTTTCGGTGCTAAATCCTCAAAATAATAGTTCATTTTACCCGTCGGTGAGTGGTAGTTTTATATTCTCCGAATTACTCCGTGATGTCTCGTGGCTCGACTATGGTAAACTGAGAGGTTCGTATGCCGATGTAGGTAGCTCAAATGGTATCAATGCCTTTAGTGGATTATTGACTTACGGTATTCTTCAAAATCCATTCAATGGTTATCCGTTGGGAAATATCAATAATACAAATAGTCCGAACCCTTTGCTTCGCCCATTTAGTGTTAGTGAAAAAGAAATTGGTATCGAATTAAAAATGTTTAAGAGCAGAGTCAATCTTGATGTAGCTTACTATGATAAACAAACAAGAGACCAAATCTTGACAGTAGTTGTATCAAATGCTTCGGGTTATAACGGCACACCGTTGAATCTCGGTTCGTTACAAAACAGAGGTTTTGAATTTATGCTTGATGTTGTTCCCGTGAAAACCTCAAACTTTATGTGGAAAGCATCATTTAATACGGCCATCAACAATACAAAAGTTTTATCGCTTGCTCCAAATACCAATCGACTTGTTGTGACATCTTTTGGTGGGAATGAATTTCTTGGAAGTTTGGTATATGAAGTTGGTCAACCACTTAACCAGCTTGCTGCTAAAACTTATCGCCGAAATGCTAACGGTGATATTTTAGTAGGAACAAACGGACGTCTCCTTGCCAGTGAAGGGGCCGATGTTCTTTTTGGCAGTGCATTACCTAAGTTTATTGGTGGTTGGAATAACACTTTTAGCTATAAAAACCTTAGTTTATTAGTACATATCGACTACAAAGCTGGTGGAAAAGTACTCTCTTCAACGGCACTCAACGGTCTAAGACAAGGGCACACGAAGGCATCTCTTGTTGGTCGTGAAGGTGGAGTTTTATTCCCAGGTGTTTATGCAAATGGCGAAAAAAATACGGTTAAAGTTGACCCTCAACTATTCTACACCGATTATAGAAATCTACAAATTGCCGACCCATTCTTATTCAAATCTGATTTCATAAAATTAAGAAACATTACGCTCAACTACGACGCAACCAGATTTTTGAGTTCAAAAGTAAAATTTATCAAAGGTTTGACGCTCTCGGCTTCGTGTAGAAATGTACTTATCATCAAAAAATACATTGATGATTTAGACCCAGAATCGTTTGCTTCTTCGGGCGATTCGAGAGTTGGTTATGAGCAAACTTCTCTTCCTACCACTCGTACTTACGGTATTAATCTTAATGTGAAATTCTAAAAATTGAAAGTTAATCCAATGAAAAAATTAATCTATATATCAAGCATTTTCTTTGCATCCTTTGCCATTTCATCGTGCGATGATGGGTTTGAAGAAATTAATACAAACCCTTATGCCCTCACAAAAATAGATGCAGCCCTGTTATTTACAAACGCTCAACGCACCACAGATGGCGGCTTTTGGGAAGGCGAACAGACGGTTGTTCAACAATTTGTGAATGCCTACAATACAGGTGCTACGGCTGGTTTTAATTTTAATGAAGACAACGATAATTTTAATGCTCCTCGTTGGAATAATAGCTACCCTGGCCCAATAAAGTTACTCGAACAAATCATTAGTTTGACCAAAGCCGATGCTACTAAAAGTAATTTATATAATATGTCACGTATCTGGAAATCATATATATTTATGACTCTCGTAGATACTTATGGGGATGTTCCTTATAGTCAAGCGGGTAAGGCTTATCTCGATGCAGTTTTTTATCCTAAGTACGATGAAGATAAAGTTATATACGAAGACATCTATAACGAAATAAAGGCGGCAACAGCTGCTCTTGACGCCTCGAAAGGTGCTGTGAAAGAAGATTTGTTTTTCGGAAAACTTGCCGCAACTGAACAAATAGATAAATGGAAAAAACTCGGCAATTCGCTCCTTCTAAGAATCGGAATGAGATATTCTAAAATTGACCAGAACAAGGCGAAAACTATTGTTCAGGAAGCATTCAGAGCGGGAGTTATTCAAACCAATTCCGACAATGCTTACATTGTTTATAATGCCATTTATAATAATCCGCTAAATGCTGGCCCAAGAGGCACAAACCCCTATTTCTATTACTTGGCTGAGCCATTTGTTGAGCAACTCAAAACAACCAATGACCCTCGTATGAAATACATTTCGGCCAAATATACCGACCCAAATCAAGTTTTAGCCCTTGTACCCGATACTGCGGCAGTTAAACAATTCGGTTTTCCTGTCGGGTACGACCAAACAAGTGTACTGAAAGTAACAGGTTATCGTGGAACAGCAGGTACTGGACAAAATTATTCACAACTCAATTACTCAGTATTTGGTAGTGCCACAGCCCCAGTATTCTATGTGACAAATGCTCAAACAAAATTATTATTGGCTGAGGCAGCCCAACGAGGTTGGTTAGCAGGCTTAACAAATGCCCAAACAGCGAAAGAATATTACGAAGCTGGTATCAGTGCTTCGATGGACGAATACTCGTTGTATCCAAATGTATCAAGTCCTGCTGTTTCCTCTGCTTTAAAAAATGGTTATTTATCAAATGTAAAAGTTAAGTACGATGAAAGTAAAGCCCTCGAACTTATCAATACACAATACTGGATTGCTTCATTGGGTAATGGTGCAGAGTCTTTCGCCAATTTTAGAAGAAGCGGATTCCCCGTATTAAGCCCCAATAAGTATAATAATAACCTACAAGGTGGATTTACTCGACGTTTTGCTTACCCTAACGATGAATCTTCAAGAAATAACGAGAATTATCAGAAAGCTGTTGGCAGAATGGGAGCCGATAATCTCACAACCAGAGTTTTCTGGGATAAACAATAGCGTCAATTAATTTCTAAAAAGTGGGGTTAAGGATTTTCATCTTTAGCCCCATATTAGTCAATTTTCAATACAATTCTGATGAAATTAAAAGATTATTGGTACACACTAAGTATTATACTACTCGTAATTATAGGCTATCATTTCCCTGAAACATTTAGTACGGTTTTCGGCGTAAAACTCAATACATTTATCAAACCCGTTTTACAGATAATTATGCTCGGCATGGGAGCAACCATGACCGTAGAAGATTTTGCAGAAGTCTTCAAATCTCCTAAAAAGGTAATCATTGGATTAGTTTGTCAATTTACAATTATGCCTTTTTTGGGCTTGGGTTTATCAAAAGTATTTGATTTCCCGCCTGAAATAGCAGCTGGTGTAATTTTGATTGGTAGTAGTCCAAGCGGGTTGGCATCAAACGTAATGGCACTCATGGCCAAAGCAAATGTGGCACTGTCTATCACAATTACTACTTTAGCAACACTCATTGCTCCTTTGATGACCCCTTTTTTGATGAAAATCCTTGGTGGCGGACTCATCGAAGTAGAATTTTTAAAAATGTTTTGGGACATGGCACAAATGGTACTTTTACCCATTTTCGTAGGTTTAGCTATCAATAAAATTGCCCCAAATTTAGTTGCCAAATTCAATAAAATTTTACCAGTGTTTTCGATGCTTGGTATTGCCTACATTATTTTAATAGTAACGGCAAGCGGTGCAACAGCACTCAAAACTGTTGGATTTTTGCTAATCTTGGTGGTCTTTATTCACAATATTTTTGGTTATTCGCTTGGATACATTTTTGCAAAACTATTAAAACTAAACGAGCAAGATGCACGGGCGGTATCGCTCGAAGTTGGAATGCAAAATGCAGGACTTGCTTCAGCACTTGCCAACGAAATGGGAAAAATTGCCACGGCAGGTCTGGCCCCAGCGATTTTTGGCCCAGTAATGAACATCACGGGTTCGATGTTGGCCAATTTTTGGAGTAAAAAACAACCGAAAAAACTTATCGAAAATTAAAATCTCAACTCTTTATATTAACCCCAATCTCAAAACTATGAAAAAAAGTTTTTTAGCAATCTTATTGTTATTTGGTGTTTATCAGCTCAATGCTCAACAAATATCAAAAGATTATTTACTTCATCTGACTCGTGAATGGAAGGGTGAGCGTTTTGCCGATGGCCGCCCAAAAGTATCAGATGCGATTCTGAATCGTATGAAAAAAGTTACTCACGAAGAAGCTTGGGCAGTATTGCGAAATAAAAACTATCGTCATCAATATGTAGGTAATTGGCAAACCATTAACCCAGATAGCATTTTGGTTGGACGTGCCGTAACTGCCATTTTTATGCCAGGCCGACCAGATATTCAAATTGCCATTGACGAAAAAGGCACAAAGCAAGACGGCCGTTTGAAAGCTCAAAACACTTGGGTAATTGAAACTCTCGTAAAAAGAGATGTGTATGTTGTTGACCAGTTCAATGCTTACGAAGATGGCCCAACCATCGGCGATAATCTCGGAAATGCTATTTTTAATCGCACAGGAAACGGCATCGTTTACGAAGGTGCAATCAGAGATATAAGTGGCTTAAAAGAAATTGGTGGATTTACCTCATTTTTCAGAAGTTATCATCCAAGTCACCATTTAAATTCACCAACTCAACCTGGTGGACTGAATACAACTTTAGTTGGAATCAATCAACCAACCAAAATTGGTGATGCAACCTGTATGCCAGGCGATGTAGTACTTGGGCGTGATGGTGGCGTAATCTTTATTCCGCCTCATTTGGCCGAAGATGTAGTAAAATCATCAGAAGTAGTTCGTTTGAGAGATAAATTCAGCCATCAACGTCTGAAAGAAGGAAAATATACCACTGGTCAGATTGATACTCGTTGGTCGGCAGATATTGAAAAAGATTTTTCTCAATGGCTCAAAGAACACATCAACGAATTGCCTGTTGCTCCCGAACAAATCCAAGAAATCTTGAAAGAAAGAACTTGGTAAATAATGAGACAAACGATTTTAGACAGAAGACAAGAGAGAAACATTGATAAAAGAGGCATTTTTTGATAATTTTTAAACAACCAAACGTCATATAAACCCCTTTCTATCAATCATTTAAATCTTTTTTGCTTTATATCTATTGTGTTTTGTCTAAATAAAAATCAATCATTGCACATAATTAACTCAACCCGAGGAAAGACCTCACAAAAAATAACCAAAGTGAATAGAAGAAATTTTTTCCAAAAAGCGGCCGTTAGCTCTGCATTTGCGGCCAGTTCGTTTTCATCATTCGGCAACGAATATGTAAAAGCAGTTGATAAAGCACCAAAAAGTTCTGCACCATCCGATTTAAAAATTACTGATTTAAAAGCTGGTTATATTCGTGGTGGACATAGCTTATTCGTAAAAATATATACTAATCAAGACATCATTGGGCACGGAGAAGGTGTAGATGCAACTCCCGGAACTTATCATCTCGTAAAATCTATGGGGCAACGCTTAAAAGGGCAAAATCCATTGAATGTCAATCGTTTATTTGAGCAGATCCGTAAATCAGGTTTCTTTGAAGGGGCTCAGTCAGGGATGTTTGTAGCCGTACTTACAGCCGTTGAAACCGCCCTTTGGGACATTGCAGGAAAGGCACTTGGTGTACCCGTTTACCAGCTTTTAGGTGGAAAATTCAGAGATTCTATCAGAGTTTACATGGATACGGCACTTTATCAAAATCAACTTCCAAAACCCGAAGATTTCGCCAAAGCCGCACGTGAGGCTGTTGATATGGGCTTCACGGCAGTAAAATTTGACTTAGACCAAGCCAACGACCCCAATAAATACGACCGCTTTAATTGGACTGCAAGTCAGCCTGAACTACAACGTATGTACGACCAAATGGCAGCAGCACGTAAAGAGGTCGGGAATAAAATAGATATTTGTGCCGATATGCACGGTCGATACGATGCCATAACAGGCGAAAGAGCAGCTAAAATTCTTGAACCACTAAATCTAATGTGGCTCGAAGAACCAGTTCCTGCCGAAAATGTTGACGCCTACAAAAAAATAACAGATTCTACTTCAACACCTATTTGTGCGGGAGAAAACCATTATTTGGCTTATGGTTTTCGACCTTTGCTCGAAAAAGGTGCGGTAGATATCATCATGCCTGATTTGCAAAAATGCGGTGGTTTGGGCGAAGGACAACGAATTGCCAATCTCGCAAATCTCTATTATGTTCCGTTTGCTCCACACATGGTGGCTTCGTATTTGGGAGCAATGGCTTGTGCCCATGTGTGTGCATCTGTACCAAACTTTATGATTATGGAATGGCAAATTTACTTCCATAAAGAGCCAATGTATAAAGAAATAGTAAAATTTGAGGGCGAAATGGTTGAGAAAAATGGTTTTATCAAAGTACGTGATGTACCAGGTATTGGCGTAGAAATCAACGAAGAAGGAATGAAAAAATATGCAACTCCTGGAATTCCATTCTTTGAATAATAAAAAAAATAAATCTCATCAAATAGGAAAGAAACTTTCCTATTTGACTCAAAAACAATCAAAATATTAATGAAAATTTACAATACAACCTCAGGACCATTAGTTGAACACAACAACGAATACTATTCATTTAAAGAATTAAGTTTCGATGCACTTGTCAATCAGCCAAATTTATTTCAGTTCTTAAAACAAACCATTGAAACAAAGAATGCTAAACAAAAACCAGATTTAGAAAAAACATTATTAGCTCCAATTGTTTCGCAAGAAGTTTGGGCTTCGGGCGTAACTTATTTGAGAAGTAAAAACGCTCGTATGGAAGAATCGAAAGATGCAGGTGGTGGTGATTTTTATGATAGAGTGTATGATGCAGAGCGTCCAGAAATATTTTTTAAGGCAACCGCTGGCCGAACAGTTGGGCATGGAGAAGGTGTAAAAATTAGACGAGATTCCAAGTGGAACGTTCCCGAACCTGAACTAACACTTTTTGTGAATTCGAGCGGACAAATTGCTGGCTATACCGTTGGCAACGATATGAGTTCACGAGATATTGAAGGCGAAAATCCTTTGTATCTGCCGCAAGCTAAATCGTATGATAAAAGTGCAGCAATCGGACCTTGTATCTTAGTAATGGAAGAACCGATTTCAAAAGAAACCGAAATAAAACTTCAAATTGTGAGAGCTGGAGAAACTGTTTTCGAGCAAGCCACCAAACTCAATCAAATGAAACGAGAGCTTCCCGAACTCGTTGAATATCTTACTTACGAATGTACTTTCAAATTCGGTACTTTTCTAATGACAGGCACAGGAATTGTCCCGCCTGATGACTTTAGTTTGGCCAAAGACGATGTAATAAATATATCGATTGATGGCATTGGGACATTGAGAAATTTCGTTGAATGATTTATCATTAAAAGGTTAGCAGTATCTGCTAACCTTTTTTGTAGCCTTTTTCATGGTTGATTAAAGAGATTTTTTTGTACTATTCTTAGTTTTGAAAAAGTAATAAATTACATTTTTCAAATTTTCAACAAAAGAAAGGTTCTCAAGCACACAAAATAAACATCATAAATTAAGTTTTTCCTTGAGTAATTCACCTATCGGAAACGTACCCGATTGTTTTTAATTTATATTACGTGTCAAAATGACACTTTTTATTTGCTTTTTCAATTTCTACCCTTAGATTCGCTCAATGAATTCAAACACGCATAAATGTATCAATTGAAGTTTCTGTACTGAAAATTGTATTTTTCACATAAAGTTGATACTCCAACAAACAAGCGTACGCAAACCAATGAGCGATCAAAATACAAGTCAAATGATATATTTTGACAGAATAATAATTAGGTTAAAAGTAAAGTTTTGTTTCATGCTCAGTCTAACGTCTGTAATTTATGGACGTTAGATTTTTTCTCAAACTCTAAAAGGTGTCATTTTTAATTTCGAAATAAATAGTAAACCCGATGAAACACATTTCAATTATTACATTAGTCTTAGGAGTAATCTTATTCTCAAACTTCACATTTCAAGCATCAAATGATAATCCAATAGCACTAAAAGATGCCTTCAAAAAAGACTTTTTAATTGGTACAGCTCTCAATAATTCTCAGATTGACGAAAAAGATGCTGCAGTAAACGACCTTATCAAAAAACAATTTAATGCCGCTACGCCAGAGAATATCATGAAATCGGCATTGATTCACCCCAAATGGGATACTTACGACTTCACGATGGCTGATAAATTGGTTGAATATGGCAAAAAAAATAATATCAAAATCAATGGTCATACTTTGATTTGGCATAGTCAACTTCCCAACTTTATCAGAGGAATCAAAAGCAGTGATTCTATTCGTACATTCTTCACTGATCACATCAAAACCGTAGCGGGTCGCTACAAAGGAAAAGTTTTCTCGTGGGATGTAGTAAACGAAGCTCTTAACGAAGATGGTACGCTCCGTAATTCAGTTTTCTTGAAACATCTGGGCGAAGGTTATTTGGCCGATGCGTTTAAGTTAGCACAAGAAGCATCGCCCAATACTGAATTGTATTATAACGATTATAACAATGAGCAACCAGCCAAACGTGCAGGCTGTATTAAGTTAATCAAAAAAATTCAAGAATCAGGTGCAAGAATTGATGGTGTGGGTATTCAAGGACATTGGCATGTAGGCAAAATTCCATTGAAAGATATCGAAGAGAGTATCCTTGAATATTCTGCTTTAGGCTTAAAAGTAATGTTTACCGAATTAGATATTGAAGTACTAAAAAGAGATTTTCAAGGTGCTGATGTTGGTCAAAGAATGGCTAATAGTCCAGAAATGAATCCTTATACCAATGGCTTACCCGAAAATATCCAAAAACAACTTGCTGATGACTACGAAGCCCTATTTAAGTTATTCTTGAAACACAAAGACAAAGTCACAAGAGTAACCTTTTGGGGAGTAAACGATGGAGATAGCTGGTTGAATAACTGGCCAGTACGTGGACGTACAAGTTATCCTTTACTATTCGACAGAAACAATCAACCAAAACCTGCATATTTTAAGGTAGTTGGTCTGAAAAATTAATAAATTTTAAAGCTTTCACCTTTTTTAACCAAAAATCTATTCAAACAATGAAAAAACTATTTGTATTATTCTTCATGCTTTGCGGCATGGCATCATTTGCTCAAACCAATCCGATTGATGGCAATTGGAAAGGAACTCGTGAAACACCAAACGGTACCTTTGAAATCGAATACACATTTAAAGTGGAAGGAGATAAGCTTACAGGTACTTGGAAAACTCAATTTGGTGAAACTAAAATCGAAAACGGTAAAGTAGAAGGAAAGAAATTTTCTTACAGTATCTCGTTCAATGATATGACCATCAGCAATACGGGTGAGCTTATCAATAATGACGAAATCGTTACAAAAAACGAACGTGGCGAGATGAAATTAAAACGAGTTAAACCTTGATAATAAGCCACTTATAAAACAAAAACCTCAAATATGGTTCGATTCATATTTGAGGTTTTTATTTCTGATTCATTTTAAGAAAAATATCATCCAATTTTTCTCTAATTCAACCATAACCTTTACTGACATTTACTATGAACAGAAAAACTAAATCATTTTTGTCAATGATTGTTTTTGTTGCGTTAACAACATTACAAATAAGTGGCATATCTGCTCTTGCACAGGGGCCTCCAAGGCCTTCGCTTCCGCCGATTCCAATTAAAGGAGATACCACCCATTCCCTGACCAGAGATTTCATACTCTCTTCTTTAACACCAAAATCGCCTGATAATAAGGGATTTATACAGCGTTGGCTGGTACTTGAACCAGTTAAGAAAAACATTGCCCGTAATAATATTATTACTGATAGCTATTTAAAAACAACTTTTTCTGCCGATAATTTCTCCAGCGATTACAATACCATTCCCAAAAATGGTTCAACCGTAAAAATAGGCGACCAAGAACTAAAATGGTATGGCTTGGATAGCAAAACGTTTAATTTTAATCTTTTTCATTTCACTTATGCTCTCGATAAACCAAGATACGGCATATTGGTTTGGCTCGTCACGGTCATCAATTGCCCATACGAAATGCAAAACGTAAGAATGACTGCAGGATGTAATTCGGGAAGTATGTGGTGGTTGAATGGTCAGGAAGCCATGACGCTTTCGGGTGACAGAGATATGATTGCCGATAATGTCACTTCTCAACGCCTAACGCTCAAAAAAGGGAAAAATATCATTCGTGGGGCTGTGATTAATGGCCCTGGGATGGCAAATTTCGGTGTTCGATTTATTGATGAAAAGGGTGAACCTATCAAGAACTTCACCATCAGTAACGAATAATCGAATAGGTTCAAAAGTCTAATCATTCATTCTCTTTTACCTAAAAAAAATCCAATGAAAATAGTAACATATACGCTTTTTGCTTTTTTACTTGTGCAAACATCAATGGCACAAATCGGAAAACCATTTATTCATGACCCTTCAACCGTAACCGAATGTGAGGGTAAATACTATACTTTTGGCACAGGTGGCGGAGGACTAATATCAAACGACGGTTGGACATGGCACGGTGGTGGCGTAAGACCTGGTGGCGGAGCGGCTCCAGATGTTATCAAAATTGGAGACCGTTATCTTGTAATCTACGGAGCAACGGGTGGTTCGCCGAATCACAAAGGAATAATTTATACGATGTGGAATAAAACGCTCGACCCAAAATCTCCTGATTTCAAATATTCTGAACCAGTGATAGTAGCAACTTCAGATGGTTATGAAGAATGTGATGCCATCGATCCAGGTGTGCTTTTAGACCCTTCTACGGGGAGACTTTGGCTTAGCTATGGCACTTATTTTGGTTATACTCGTATAGTAGAACTCGACCCCAAAACAGGAGGGCTAAAAAAAGGCAGCAAGCCAGTAAACGTAGCTATTGTATGCGAAGCCAGTGTACCTGTTTATCGTGATGGTTGGTATTATTTGCTTGCCACGCACGGAAGCTGTTGCGATGGTGCAAACTCTACCTACAATGTAGTAGTGGGGCGTTCAAAAGTTATAACTGGTCCCTACATCGACAATGTGGGCAGAAGCATGCTCGAAGGTGGCGGAAAAATGGTAGTTGCTACTCGTGGTGATTTGATAGGCCCAGGTCATTTCGGACATATTATTCTTGAAAAAGGCGTAGAAAAAATGTCAATTCATTACGAAGCAGATTTAGAGCAAGGCGGACGTAGCGTTTTGGGCATTTTGCCAGTAGTTTGGAAAGATGGCTGGCCTGTGGCAGGCGAGAAATTTAAGGAAGGCACTTATGAAATCGAATCAGTAAGAAGGGGTTATGCCTTAGAATTAGCTGTCGATTTTACAAGAATGGCCAATGCCCCACGAGGATTCAACCAACCTAACAATGAACCAATTAAGCCTGTTTCTGCTCAGAAATTAGACGATGTAATCAAGACTTGGCCAACGGGCAATATCAATTTAAGAATTGGCGATTATATGTCTCGTCCGCACCAAAAATGGACAATTACTGATGCTCCAGATTCGACGGGATACTTGGGAGGGCCTTACTATAAAATTGTTTTGGCAGGAACAAACCGAGCTTTAGCTGCCACAGCCGATGCCGAAGTTGTAACCGTTCCCGAATTTACAGGTTCGCCCGAACAACTATGGCGAATCGACCAATTGACTGATGGTTCGTACAGAATTATGCCAAAAGTTATTCCAAATTCTGGTAAAAAATTGGCATTGGTTTCTTCAGGCGATAGCACGCCAACATTAGCCGAATTTGATTTTAGCAGCGATAATTCTAAATGGAATTTTAGGAGTCATTAGCATTATTTCTCACTCAAAAATCAGCTAAAATTATCGAAATATTTAGTAAAAATTTCAGAAACAAAATTGTGTATTATTGACACATTAATTTTTGTTTTCAATTCAAAATTCAGTATCAATTCATTCTATTTCAAAACAATAAAAACAAATCTATGACATTTAATCTCAAACCATTGTTGCTTACAACGGGCGTTGCGATGTTATTGGGTGCAAGTTTGCAAGGCTGTAATTCAGCTAAGCCGAGTACCAATAGCAGTACCGCTAAAACAGATACTTCTCGAAGCCTATCCCCGTATTTTGTAAAAGCCACCAATAAGCTAAAAACACCTGATAATGAGGGCTTTATCCAACGTTGGATGTTGCTCGAACCAATCAATAAACCCAATCGTGGCAATACGGTCTTTACTGATAGTTATTTACGAGAAAACTTTGCGAAAGAATATTTCCCGAATCAATTTACTATCATGCCAAAAGACGGCGAAAAAGTAAAAGCGGGCGAACAAGAGCTTACTTGGCATGCACTGGAGACCAACAATTACAATGTGAAACTTTTCCGCTTTGCTTATGGACTTTATAAACCTGTTTACGGCGTGTTGTTTTGGGGTGTTACGGTAATTGACAGCCCTCGTGAAATGAAAAATGTCCGTTTGGCGGTTGGCTCGAACTCGGCATCTATGTGGTGGTTGAATGGCAAAGAGGCAGCACTACTTTCGGGCGATAGACGTATGGTGATGGACGACGTAGTTTCTGGCCGACTGACGCTCAACAAAGGTCGAAATGTTTTGCGTGGAGCAATCATCAATGGCCCAGGCATGAGCGATTTCTGCGTCAGATTCTTAGACGAAAACGGGCAACCTATCAAAGACCTTTCTATTACTTGTGAGTAATAATTTCTTACTTCACGCTTAAAAACTTGAATTATAACATTAGTTTACTATGAAATTTACGATAAAAAATATTGGCAAATTGGCTCTTACAATCGGATGTTTATCGACCGAAGTAAATGCTCAAATCGGGAAACCATTTATCCATGACCCATCTACGATTATGGAATCTGATGGCAAATATTATACATTTGGTACTCGTGGCGGTGGTTTGGTTTCAGAAGACGGCTGGACTTGGAATGCTGGCGGTGAAAGACCAGGTGGCGGTGCTGCACCCGATGCCTTGAAAATTGGTGACCGTTATTTAGTAGTTTACGGTGCAACAGGTGGCGGATTGAACGGTGGACACAGCGGAAAAATCTTGACGATGTGGAACAAAACACTCGACCCAAAATCGCCTGATTTTAAATATACTGAAGCCATCGTTGTGGCATCTTCTGATGGAAAAGAAGACTGCGATGCTATTGACCCAGGTTTATTACTTGACCCAACCGATGGCAGATTATGGGTTTCTTATGGCACTTACTTTGGGTTCATTCGCTTGATTGAACTTGATCCAAAAACGGGTAAACGTATGGAAGGCAACAAAGAAATAAATATTGCCATCGACTGCGAAGCCACTGCCTTGATGTATCGAGATGGTTGGTATTATTTATTGGGTACGCACGGTACTTGTTGCGACGGTGCAAACTCGACTTATAATATTGTAGTGGGTCGCTCCAAGAAAGTGACTGGCCCTTATCTTGACAATATGGGACGAGACATGCTGAAAGGTGGTGGTAAAATGGTCATGGGTTCAGGTGGCGGTAGAGTAAACGGAGCTGGTCACTTTGGACATTGGAAAATCGATGATGGTGTAGAAAAAATGTCGTTTCACTACGAAGCAGATTTAGACCAGAGCGGTCGCAGCGTTTTGGCGATTCGTCCATTGCTCTGGAAAAACGGCTGGCCCGTAGGTGGTGAGCTTTTCAAAGAAGGAACTTATCAAATAGAGTCAGAACGCCGTGGATATGGACTTGAACTCATTGTAGATTTCACTCGTATGGCTGGTGGTTTTCGTGGACCTCGTGACCCTAACGAACCAATAAAACCTGTAGCATCGCAGGAACTTAAAGATGTTATTGGCACTTGGCCTACGGGCAATATTGGAGTAAGAGCAGGCGATTACATAGCAAGACCGCACCAAAAATGGACAATTTCAGCGGTAGCTGATGGGGGTGGTTACCCAGGTGGACAATATTATAAAATTGTGATTGCTGGAACAGAACGTGCTTTGGCCGCTACGGCAGAAGCAGAATTGATTACCGTTCCGAAGTTTACGGGAGCAGCAGAACAGTTATGGAGAATTGATCAACTGACTGATGGTACATATCGCATCATGCCAAAAGTTGTCCCAAATTCTAATGAAAAACTTGCCTTAATTTCATCGGGTGATAGTACACCCACGTTAGGGAAATTTGATTTTAATAGCGATAATTCTAAATGGAATTTTAAGTTGCCGTAATTAAAGTCGGAGACGTAGGCAAAAACTTACGTCTCCCTCAAAAACCACACAAAAAAACTAATCTATTTTCATTCGTAAAGATTTGCCATGAAAATTTCAACTCTTACCAAACTCTTTTTCCTATCTATCGTAGGATTTTTAATAATAGTTTCTTGCTCGAAAGAAAAATTGGAATATAATTCACCAATACCAATTGTAAAGGATGTTGTGCCAAAAATCACTCCGAAAGGCACGGAGAAATATCTTGCCAAAAACTCCGATTATGTCTATAATCAAGAGGAAGTAAAAACTTATCAGCTGATTTTTAGAGAAACTGATTTATCAAAACTAAACGCCGACCCTACCAAAGAAGAATACGTAGAGGCTGCGTTGGTTTTTGAAGGTGATACGATTAGTCCTGTCGGAATTCGTTATAAAGGTTCAGTTGGTGCTTATTTGAATTGTTTGTCGGGTACAGATTGGTCGAAGCCGTCGGGGTATAAGACTTGCGTGAAACTGAGTATGCAAGTAAAAATCAACTGGGAAGACCGCAAAGAGCGTTTCTACGATTTGAATAAACTCCAATTTCATAGTCAAAACTATGATAAATCACAGCTTCGGGAGCGGTTGGGTTATTGGCTTTTTACTCAGATGGGTGTCCCTGCCCCACGTTCGGTACATGCAAGAGTAGTGGTCAATGGACAACTTTGGGGGCTTTTTGGCCTTACGGAAGAAATTGACAATCGTTTTGCCGAATATTTTTATAAAAATGGCAAGGGCGATATTTATAAAGAAGTTTGGCCACTCAAACCCAACGGAGAGATTCAAACTGACAGGGCATTTATTGATGCTCTAAAAACTAACGAAGAAAAACCAGATGTGAGTCTCTTTAGGGAATTTGGCAGTGCTTTTGCGGCTTCAAATACTATAGCCTCGAAAGATTTGGTTAGAAAATATATGGATGTCAATCAAATTATATCCTATGCTGTGGTCGACAGACTCATCAGACATGACGATGGTCCTTTTCACTGGTATTGTAATGACTTGGCCTCTTGCTATAACCAAAATTACTATTGGTTTGAAGACAAAAAGAACCGAAAAATGCACCTAATTCCGTGGGATTTAGATGGTGCTTTTGAGCATGTGATACGAAATGCTAATACGATAGTGCCGATTGCCGACAAATGGGGCGAAATCTCGAATAATTGTGGTTTAATCAATTTAGGAAACCCAGCTTACAAACAGCGTTCGGCAGCTTGCGATAAACTTACGGCCGCATGGACGGGCTTCAAAACTGAATATACAGATTTAAGAAGACATTTACAGCAAAATATCTTGACCGATGAAAAAACTATCAAACAAATGGATATTTGGGCAAAGCAAATTGAGCCTTTTATTAAAGAAGCTGACGTTTATTATAACACAGGTATCACGAGTGAATTTAATAAAAAAGCAACATCAGAAGCTACTTGGAACTCGGCGGTAAATACACTAAAAAGCCAAGTAAAATTTGCTCGGACACAACAATGATTCTAAGGATATAAAAGAATTATTCAAAAATAATATGCAAATCATTAAAACTATCAATCAAACCGTTGCTTTTTTATTAGAATTAGGCATGCTGACAGCCATGGGTCGTTGGGGATTTTTACAAGGTAAAAGTACGTGGTCGAAATACGGAATCGCAGTGGTTCTTATTCTAACTGCCATATCGCTTTGGGGGTATTTTGCAGCTCCAAAATCGCCCAATCGTTTAAGTTTAGGATATAGAATAATTTTTGAGTTTGTGCTTTTTATGATAGCAACATTTATGCTGCATAAATCAGGGAATACGAATTATTCCATAGCCTTTGGTATTATTGCGGTGGTCAATTTGAGCCTTGAGTATTATTTTGCACAATAAATGGCCATAACATTAATCCATTAAATCTTTTTTATGATACACATTACCCAACTCATTTATATTATCGAAGGTCAAGAATCTATTTTTGATGAATTTGAAAGCGTGGCAATTCCGACCATATCGAAATACAATGGAAGACTACTTTTCAGAGTAAGACCACCGAAAAGTAGCTATATCGAATCTCATATTGAGGAACCCTACGAAATCCATTTGGTGGAATTCGATGCTCACGAAGACTTTCAAAACTTCATGAAAGATGAAGAACGAAAGAAGTTTTTGCATCTTAAAGAGCAATCCATCAAATCATCTTTGCTTTATTTGGGTCAGAAATTATAATAGTAAATCAACTATAACTTATCATTAATTTCACTTGTTAAACACCGTTTTCTTGGCAATTTCAATATCGTTCACCACTGAAGGGCGTAAAATGTGCCAATGAAAACGCAGTGCTTCATTTTGTTCCTTTGTGTTTCCTGCTTGTTCGGTAAAATGCACCAAAGGCATATCGTTATAGATGGGTTTGGTGATAGCAATTACTTCATCCCAAAATTTTAAGGCCGCTTCCAAATGCTTTATTGCCTGTTGTTTGTTCTCTAAATCACCTTTAGTTCGATAAGTTTGTAGATGAACCCCTCCTTTAATTTTTTCAGCATAGTATAGACCTAAATATGCCCAAGTCCGTATATCTGCCACCTCAAACATCAGCGTATTATTGTTTTTGGTATTGATATTTTTTACTAATTCAAGTGCTTTTTTGCAATCGTTTTCGAGGATTTCAGCCAACATCGGTGGTGTTACTTTTCCAGTCTCAACACTTTCATCATTGGCTCTTATTTTTACATAATCGGCAATTGAAACAAAACTTGGTTCGGTAACAGGCTGCTCGATTTGTCGAATAATGTCAATATAACTAACAGTTTTATCTTTTAAGGATAAAAAGCCTTCGCTGTACAAACTAAAATCCCAAGTAAAATCAAAAGACGAAGCAAGTTTGAGTGGTGTTTTACCTGCTAATGAGCTGGCAGTAAGTAAATTCTGGCCATCTTTTCCATATCTGCGAGTAAACTCGGCTTGAAATACTGTATCGGGTGTGCTGGGGTTGTAGAGCAATCTACCCCACAATTTATAAAACAACCACTGACGCTCGAAAGCATATTTCCAATCAACTTTTATGTCAGATTTTGTAAAGTAATCCTTAGCAGGAATATATGTTTCTGAGCCAATAGTATAGCCACCAACATATTCCTGACTGTTTTCTTTGATATGGCTTCTGATAAAATCAGGCACACCCCATCTAAGGCAGAAAAAATCCTCATTTCGAGCCGTCCAAGTAACTTTATAGGTCTGTGGTTTAGGTACGAAATAGGTGTCAAAAAGCTTTCCGCCATGAACTTTCACAAGTGTGGGCGTAGAGTGTGCATGCGACCAATTGTATTTAAAATCTGCCCAAATTGGTTTTTCGATAAAATCCATTGTGCCTTCTTCGTCAATAGCTCTTCGGGTTAGCTTCTCAGTTTCGATGCTGGTGGGTCCAAGTGAACCAACATTACTCGAAAAAGGTATGCGATGAATCAATTTAGACTTTCTACCCGACATTTTCATGCCTTCAATAATGGTTTCTTTCATCCAATCCTCCCGCTGCTGCGGAGTCATTCCTCCCATGCCTTCACCTAAGGTCAGACCAAACCCTGTTAGTTCAGGGTATTCTTGTAATACTTGGGCTACGCTTTCACGGGTATATTTTTTGATGATGCTCGAAGTATCGCCTTTTACAAAAAAGTGGTGGTCCAGATTATCCATGGCCACATTATGAGCTTTGGAAAATTCTGGGCTCACAAATATATTAAAAGGCACCAAATAAGTTTCTATTTCTCGTTCCTTGGCAAGTTGTAAAATACCATGAAAAAGGGTTTGCCATTCTTTCATTTCAGCATCAGAAAAAGGTGAAGCTTCGGGAAAGTTTTTGGAACGAATCATGTACACATACGGGTGCAAATTCCAAAGGCTTAGGATATTAAAGCGATTTTCCACCATCATATCTAAAAATGCTTCCCAATATTTAATGTCTTTACAGGTCTCTTGATGTAAATCTAAGGCATAACTATGGCGATAGGTATCATAAGGTAAATCAAACTTTATTGTACGATAGGGATATTTTGCTTTTTCCTCAAAAGCTTTTATTTTATCTAAACTAACACCGTTTCTGATATTTTCGCAAACAGCCAATGACCCGTAAATCAAGCCACGTACATCGCCCCCAATAATGTTAATGGTGGTTTTGTCAGTTAAAATACCAAAAGATTCAGGTTCATATTTACCTGCATCTATTTTTAAGTTAATCGTAAATTTTGATGGATTATTTTTTAAAATATATCCTTTCTTACTAAGCGTTTTTTCGAGCATACGCATAGAATAGGCATTTTTTGCAGCTTCTGATGAAGCCTCTAATTTAACAGATTGTGAGAAGCCTATGCCATGAAATGTAAAGAATAGAAGTATTAAGCAAAGTTTTTTCATAGACTTGTATTTTTAATTTTCTTTATGGTTGAATATCGAAGTATCGAATGATTTTATCTAAAGTTAGTGATAAAGGTGAAATCCATAGCCGAGGACGAAATTTTAAACGAATAATTTTCACCGCAACAAATCCTTCGGATTACATCTGGTACTTTTCGTTGTAGTTCATTTGGTAGTTTATGTCCTTCATAAAAAAACACAACAAATGAACGTTCAATAAAGCACATCCCCAGTCAAATCCGAATTTTAACCCGATATCTATTTCTTAGGTTGTCTATGACGTTTTATTGAGCGATAAATATTCAGACGGTGACACATTATACTTGGCTTTGAAGGCTCTGGCAAAATAATTGGGATTTGAAAAACCCACCGAATAAGCAATTTGTGAAATCTTCAAGTCATTTTTTTGTAAGAGTGAAAGTGCCTTTTTCAATTTCAAAGACCTCACATATTCAACGGGACTTTCGCCTGTGAGATTTAAAACTTTTGCATATAATGTACCTCGACTGACAAACATCGCTTTGCTTAATTCTTCAATCGAAAGATTAGGGTTTTCAATGTTTTCTTCCACATAACGAGTGATTTTTAGTAGGAATTTCTCATCTTCCGAAATTGTCTCTACTTCTGGTTTCTCAAATTGAATGTGTTTACTGTACGTATTTTTCAATAAACTATTCAAACTAAGCAAATTCTCAATTTTAATATTCAATAAGTGAAAACTGAAGGGTTTAGTCAGATAATCGCTTGCACCTGCTTCTAATCCTTTTAATTGCTCAGTTTCTTCTGATAAGACTGTCAGCATAATCACAGGAATATGTTTGGTTCGACTATCGTTCTTGATTTTTCGTACCATTTCTACGCCATCCATTACTGGCATGTTTACGTCACTAATGATTAACTGTGGGTGATTGGCCAATGCTTTTTGCCAACCTTGCTTCCCATCGGCGGCTTCTATGATTTTATATTTATTTTTTAAACTTTCAACTAAATATGCTCTTAAATCGGCATCGTCATCTATGATTAATACAATTGGTTTTTCGATTTTTGGTGGTTCGTTTTTCGCAAAGCTTTCAACAGCGTCTAAACTTTCGTTTGCATTTAGCAACGACGTTGATTGCTGGTAATTAATTGGAGTCAAGGGCAGCAAAATGATGAAAGCACTTCCTACGCCTTCTTCGCTTTCTACTCTAATTGTTCCGCCGTGAAGTTTTACAAATTCCTGAGCTATAGATAGACCAATGCCACTTCCTTGATTAAGAATATCTACGTTATTATCTGCCTGAAAAAAACGCTCAAAAATCTTCTCTGTCAAATCTGCTCGCAACCCGATACCTGTATCTCTCAGCGTCATTCTAATGCCTGTGTCACCTTCTGCTGTTATTTGAAGACTCACATTTCCGCCATCGTTGGTAAATTTTATAGCATTTGAAAGTAGATTTATCAGTACTCGTTCTAATTTATCTTTGTCGAACGAAGCATTGTAAGTGCTAAACGAACTCACAAAGTGCAATGAAATATTCTTTCTGACGGCTATGTATTTGAACGAATCTACGATTTCTTGGGTGAATGTAATTAAATCGCCATCGGTTTTATGCAGAGTCAATTCGTTGTCTTCGATTCTTCTAAAATCAAGCAATTGATTAACCAAATTGAGCAGCCTTTTTGCATTTCGACTAATCAAATTAAGCATTTCTAAGCGTTCTGTACTTTTTTCATGAAACATCAAATTTTCAATCGGATTCAAAACAAGCGTAAGTGGGGTTTTTAATTCATGGCTTAGGTTTGTTAAGAACTTGATTTTAACCTTTTCGAGTTCCATTTTTTGTTCGGCATCATGTCGTTCTTTTTCAATTAAATGATTCATTTCTAAGCGTTCCTGCTTTCTCATAAATTCATTTTTCAATTTTTGAATCGAACTCCTTCTTATTGCCCAAACAGCGAGCAGAATCATAACTATGTAACAGAAATAAGCATAATATGTACGCCAAAATGGTGGTTTGACAATTATTTCAATGACCTTTTCGGGGGTTTCCCATGAGCCATCTTCGCTGTGTACTTTTAGTCGGAAAGTATAAGATTTAGGGTCTAAGTTTGTATATACAGCAGTAGTATTTGTGCCAACTTCGTTCCATTCTTTATCAAATCCATCGAGTTTATAAGCATATCTATTTTCGTGGGGGGCAGTGTAATTTAAAGCAATAAAATCAATTGAGAAGTTTTGTTTATAACTCAAAATCATTTCTTTTGCTGTTGAAATATGCTCAGTTATTTCGGTATTTTCTACAGGATTTACCTGTTTATTGTTTATTTTCAAGTTGGTAGTAACCACAATCGGAATGTTATTTTTTTGAAAAATATTGGCCGATTTAAAATAGTTAAAGCCGTCGAGTCCACCAAAAAACAAGGTTTTATCGGCGGTTATCAGCCCCGAACCAATATTAAATGTACTTTGCTGAACACCGTTATAATGAGTGAAATTTCTAAATACTTTTTTATTGACATCAAAAGAACTAATACCATTGTTGGTACTGACCCAAAGCTTGCCTTTTTCATCTTCTAAGATTTTGTAAATTACACCATTCGACAATGAATAGCTTTCATCAAAGCGTTCAAAAGATTTTGTATCGGATTTGAACAAACTGAGTCCACCACCCAAAGAACCGACCCAAATACTGCTCGAATGGTCGCAGTAGATGGTCTGTACTCTATCTATTGGAAGGCTACTATTGCCTGAATTAAGCACCTGAAAACGATTTTGAGTTGGATAATAAACGGCAATACCAGTACCATTTGAGCCAAACCAAAAATTGCCCGAATGGTCTTGTTCGATGGTAGTAATAAAATTATTTATTGGAATTTTTTGGTCTGGTTTTAAATTAAAAATCTGATCACTCGTTTCTAATTGATTAGTTGTGGGGTCGAAACGATAAACTCCATTTCCGTTCGTTCCTATCCAAATTTTGCCATTTTTATCGGTTTTAAAACAATTCACTACTACATCGTTAGCATCAGTGTTGCTTTTTGGTATATAAAAATAACGAGAAGCCCCAGTGCTTAGATTAATACTATACAAACCAGCCTGATATGTACCCACCCAAAGATTGTTTCCAGCACATTCAAGAGCAAGAATAGAGGAGTTATTGGCACGTTGTTGGGGCAAACGAAAGGGTTTTATTTGTCCTGTTTTTCGATTAAAAATGTCTATTCCCGTGCCTTCTGTTCCGATAAAAACATCACCCGATGGGCTTTCCGCAAATGACATTATTGAGCTTCCTGTCAATCCATTAGGGTCATAGGGTTTAAACTGTTTGTGGTTAAAGAAAGCCAAATTAGTATCATATTTATTGATACCCGACTGAAAAAAAGCAATCCAGTAAATTCCAGCATTATCGATATAAATATCTCTGACCGAACGACCATAAGTGTTTGGAGTAAAACCATTCTGCTCAACTAAGGTACTTTTTACTCTACTTACTTTTCCTGTTGCGGGGTTCAGAATGTCTAAATTACTTTCTGTTCCAACCCAAAGTTGCCCAGTTTTATCAAAAACAATCTTGTGAATATGGTTGTTAGAAAGCGTATTTGCATCATTTTTATCAGATTTATAAGCAATGAAGCTATTTCTTGTACCATTCATTAAGTTTAGCCCACCTTTACTTGTTCCAATCCAAAGTTTTCCGTTTTTGTCTTCGGTAATGCATGTAATTTGATTACTTGAAATGGCATCTTGGCGATTTGGGTTGCTTAGAAACCTCGTAAACTGCTCACTTTTTTTATCAAAAAGATGTAAGCCATTCTCTGTACCTACCCATAGATTGTTACGGCTATCTTCAAAAATACACTTAATGGTATTTGAATTTAGCTTAGATTTATTGTTAATATCCGCTTTAAAAGCTTTCACATTTTTAGTGGTAGGGTCAAAAACAAACAGCCCTGCGTAAGTTCCGACCCAGATTTTTCCTGACTGGTCGGCACAGAGACTTATAATCCATCCATACTTTGAGAAGTCATAGTTGATAAATGAATCTAAATTGAGATTATAGACAGATAATGTCAGATTAGTGGCCAGCCAAATTCGACCTGCTCGGTCTTGTGTCATGGCAATCACTGGGCCTCGGCCGATACTTGTAATATCACGGTCTTTGTGATGGTATGCTGTAAAGTTTTGACCATCAAAACGATTGAGACCGTCTTCGGTGGCAAACCACATAAAACCATTTTTATCTTTGATGATGGCATTGACCGAATTAGAAGTTAGTCCGTTTCTACTGCTATAATTGATAAATTTATATTCAATTTGTTGCCCTCGAACCCAATGAAAAACTCCTAAAAGTGCCAATAAAATGCATAATCTTCTCATTTTTGCTGATTTAACCTTACGATATTTCAAAGATATTATTCGTCTGCTATCTTTCACAAATTAATTATACCATACCTTAAATGTTGTAGATGAACCATCACTATTAAGGATTTATAGAAATAATCCCCCAGCATTTTTGAAATGTGGGGGATTGGACTTTTAGTGGTGATGATTGTAACTGAATATTACTTTAAATTGGCTTTGAGCGATTCAGCTACGTAAGAATAAGCTAATTTTCTTACATATTGTTGATTCCAAAGTCCGATTGGTTCATCTGCTCTCCAACTTGAATTGGCAGGGCTATCCAACGGACTCCACAACGTGATGCCGTATCGTTGAGCAGCAGGAACAATCTCAAAGTATTTATCAATCACATATTTATACATTTCGGCCTGAGCTTTGTATTGGTCTTGCGTAGCTGCGGCTGTTTTTACATTTCCCAAACCGATATCCATTTCCGAAATTTTAATCAATTTGCCCGTAGCTGCTAATAATTTAAACATTTCGGCAATTTTTGTTTTATCAGATTTAATATCAATGTGCATTTGCGTACCAATACCATCTACTTTAGCACCTTTTCCTTCGATATACTTTACGTAGTCGATGAGTCCTTTGCATTTATCTAAACTATATTCTAAGTTGTAATCATTAATGAAGAGAATATCGTTGGCATTTCCGTATTTTCTGGCCATTTGAAAAGCCATTACGCCATAATCTTTACCTAAATAATCTTGCCAGTAAAATTCATCAGCTTTAAGTGTTCTGCCTACGCCAGTTTTGAGTTCGTATGGTTTTCCATCGTCCATCGGTTCGTTTACCACGTCCCATGCTTTCACATAAGGTTTACTTACAGCCAACATTCCAGACATCCACTTATCTAAAGTATTGGTAATAAGTGTCTTTTTAACCTCTGGCGATTTTTCTTTTGTTTGAATACTTCCAGTAGCATTATACTTTGTCAAGGTGATGTTATCAAAATAATAACTTGTAGCAGTTTTACCCAGATTGAAAGCAATTGCACCACAAGTTGCCATATCTGCGGTAACTGTAATTTCTCTTGTATAAGTTGTCCAAGTAGGAGTAGCCGAAAGAGTTCCAAAGAAATCCCAGTGTTTGTATGCACCTGGAGTTACGTGTGCCTGAGTTGGATAAGATGCCGCAACATCTGCTTTGATATCCATTTTAAGCGTATATTTTTCTCCTACAACAGCCGCTGGAGCAAATTTTATGAAAAGCTGAGCTTCCCAATCATTGGCACGAACACTTGCATTGGTTATTTTTAATGCTCTTCCAACACCATTTGCACCACCGCCAGCAGCCGTGTAAGATGTTACGGCATTAGCATTGGCTTCAAAGTTATTAGTTGTATTGCCTTCAAAATCATTCGAAGTGATTAAATCCCAGCCTGGCCCAGTTGAAGATAAAACGTCAGGTGCAATGACACTTTTCAAATAAGTTGCATTTTGATTTGCGTGCCAGCACAAAGTATGACCATAAACTGAAACACCAGCAGTTTTGGCATTTTCGAGTAATCTTGAAACATTATCAAGTGCTAAGTTACCATTCGATTGAACCACACCGCCGTGCTTCATTTCGTAGCCCAGTACGATTTCATCGAAATTTTTATTTGCTAATCGATACATCACACCTTTGTTGTTATAATCGGCCAACGAAAGAGCAGCACCAAATTTAAAATTAGGATGAGCAGTACGATTGATAAGGGATTTTAGAGCAGGATAAGCATCGATCTCTTCTTGTATAGCAACATTTTCGGGTTTTGGAACACTATATTCCAAGGGCTCGAATGTTGCACACGAAGCCGCCATGATTGCAGTCAGCCCCAGTGTTATTTTATATAATTTGTTCATAAAAAAACTATTCTATTGTTGAATGAAACATTACTTTGCAACTGGCGAAAAAGTCTCAAAAGCTACAGTACGGTCACGCATCACGAGCGTGTCGGTAGTGGCAACTTTCATTCCAGCAACATTTACTTCATACTTTAAATACAGGGCATCACGGTCTTTATTACCCCAACTGTTTTTTTCTCCTTTCTTGATGAATGCACCGCTTCCTGTAGCAGTAGTCCCGTTTGTTAGCGACGAAATTGTGCATTTCCCATCGTTGTCAAACTTCATCAATAGTGTTACACTAACATTCTTGTTGTCTTTATCTTTGAGAATTACTGGAAATTCAAGCTCACTCAACGACTTAGTTGTTAGTTTATTTACTTCGTCATTTTCTACAAACTGAGCATGGCGAACAACCGTTCTGCTCACTGCACCAGTCACAACATCATTTCCACGACGTAGGTAGTTTCCGTGCCACGGATTAATGTATTTTATAGCATACAAAACGAAGTTCTTTCCAGCAAGAGCAGGTATTTTGTTTACATCGCTTTGAGTGATTGCCATCGGAATTACATAGGTATTTTTGATGGATTTGGGGTCAGCAAAAAACGCATCCGTTAGCTGCACATCTACGCCACCTGCTAATGCTCCTTTGGGAATAATAATTTTATCAGATGCCAATGAATAATAGTTATCTGGCATAGCAAGTATTTCATCTCGGCCTGCACCAAACAACATTCCATTTTTTAGGAGTGATTTATCGACCGATACTTGTATTGCTATATCACTTCTACTTTCATAAACGCCACCAATTGTGGCATAAATTTGGCATTTTTTAGCATTATCTAAATCCGTATTGACAAAAGCATCATCACCGAGAGTAATTGTTCTTACAGGATATTGATAAGCAAAATATACGTTCTGCGTTTTAAAATCAGGAAACTCAACTTCCTGATTACAAGAGGCAAGTCCAATTAGGAGCAGTACCGACATATAAATTAATCTCTTCATATTGATATAAAATTTTGTCAATGTTAAAAATATGGTTGAGAATTAATTCCAACCTTCGTTTTGTACGAGTGCAGGATATTTTAGAATTTCTGAATATGGAATAGGCCCATATTTCATAAAACTCCTAAACACTCTGTCTTGTACTGCAGGAATAACCGTGTAAGCACCATTTTGAATACTCATACCTTTGGCTGGCTCAGTAAGGTCGGCATTCCAACGACGTAAATCCCAAAATCTGAAGCCTTCAAAACAAAGTTCCAGGCGGCGTTCGTTACGAATCAACTGACGCATAGTTTCCTTGCTTCCTTTGGCACTTTCTAAGTAAGCATCGTTATTCGTCGTGCCAATTCCTGCTCTTCTACGAATCGCTCTGATGATGTCGTAAGCCGAGTAAGTATTTGACCCCATTCCCATTGGCCCGAAAGCCTCATTTGCTGCTTCTGCATACGCCAATGCAATTTCTGTATAACGAATGTGCGGTTTATAATGACGCTGATTGCTGGGTGATGTTGGATTAAGGTTTACATCTTGGCGTAATAATTTTCTCAAATAATAGCCAGTTCGAGTTGAAGTTTCTACTCGATTAAGGGCGTTGTTTGTTGTACCATCAGCATTGGTATTGATCACCGTATTATTTACACCTGCCGTTGCACCGTTTACCAAGATAAACATTCTTAGGCGTGGGTCACGATTGGTGTAAGGGTCATTTGGATTATAACCACTTAAAGGGTTATTAATCGGGTATCCATTCAACATCGGGAAGGCATCAACAAGGTTTTGAGTTGGGTTAATACGACCATTTCCGAATAATGTTGGTGGAAAGTTGGCTTGTTCCAAATCTCTGTTTTCAAACCAGTTGTTACGCCATAATATTTCGGGCGGATTCGCTCCATCTTTCAAACTCGCAATCTCGGCAGTGTTTGAATACCAATTGAGTCCACTCGCAACATTGCTTGTAATGGCGTTTAATCCACCATTCAGATTCAATACTGCTGCTGCCGCATTGGCTGCATCTGTCCACTTACTTGCATTGTCATTGCCAAAAGCTGGACTTGCAGCCAATAATGCCGTTTGTGCTTTGATTGCTTTTGCAATTCGACCAGTAAATAAACCACTGAAAGTAACTCCAAAAGCACGGTTATATTGCTCAACGCTGACTGTACCATATTTGGCAGGAATCTGCGACGCTTGCCCCAAGGCTATATCTCGATAGTCTAATGGAAGTTTTACATCTGCACTATCCAAATCTTGATAAATTTGCTTAACACACTCATCAAAAGTAGCTCTTGGCAGATTGTAGTTATCGGAAGTAGTTTGTGGTTTAAGCAAAATCGGTATTCCGAGCATTTGTCCATTCGCACCTTTGCCTGCGTGAGCTTGCAAAAGATGATACATCAACAAAGCACGAAGACCATAAGCTTCTCCTTTGATACGGGTCGCAAACAATTTGTTTGTAACGGGGTCTGTTACCCATTGAACTTTATCAATTTCACCAAGGGTAATATTCATGTATTGAATTCCTGCGAAACAGTTAGTCCATTGGTTGGCGGGGTTGTTATTGGCAGTCCATTGCCCCGTTGCCATTTTCAAATAACCATTGTTTTGGTCATTGCTTACAGCGTCATCGGTGGCAACATCATTGAATGACCAGTTGTTAGTTGGAATTCGGTTATAACCATTCAGCAATAATCCATAAGGGAATCTCGAATCGCTTGGTACATACGCACTGGCATCTAATTGTCGGTTATTTTCAATGGCGGGTTCTATGAGGTCTTGGCACCCTGTCAGTAATACAGTCGCACAAACCACCGCCTTTAATATTCCTTTCTTCATATAAAACATAAGTGTAATAGTCAAAATTTGATGCTTTCAGATTTAGAATAGGGCTTTTATTCCTACATTGAACATTCGAGTTTGTGGTGCAGTACCTACGTTCATTTCCATGATTTTGCGGTTCTCAGAAACAGTCAGGAGGTTAAATCCACTCACATATACACCTAATTCACGTACAAGTGATTTCATTTTCAGAATATTCGTTAAATCGTATGAAACTTGTACTTTGTTTAAGTCGAAACGGTTTGTTTTGTACATCCAGAAATCTGAAGAGCGGAAATTATTATCGCTGTTCAAGGTAGTCAATCTTGGAAACTGAGCAGTTGCTTTAGTTTCTTCTGTCCATCTATCTCTTACTACTTCCGAGTATTTGTCTTCGCCATCAACCCAGAAATAAGAATTGCTACGCATGGCATTTCCTCCAAAACGACCTACTCCTAAAGCAAAAAATGTGAGTTTTTTCCATTGTGCCGTAAAGTTTAGACCCAACGTAAGCGGAGAACCAAACCAACCACCTCTGCCCAAATATACTTCGTCACGGGTGTCAATTGTGCCATCGTTGTTTTGGTCTTTGTACTTAATATCACCAGGTTTTACTTGTCCGAATGTTTGTGTTGGCGATGAAGCGATTTCTTCCTTAGTTTGGAACAATCCTAAACTTTGCAAGCCCCACATAGCATCTAAAGGTTTTCCTTGACGGTTTTGGTAGGTATTTTCAAATAATTCAGCTCGTTTAGAGGCCGTAGCTTCATAATAGGTAGCGTTTAGACCCATTGTCCAGTTAATATTTCCTAATTTTCTGTTCAAATTTGCTCCAAAATCAAAACCAACACGCTTATCATCGTTGTAGTTTACGAAAGGAATAAATGAAGAAACAGGGAAACCAGTTGTAAAATAACTCGGAAATAAAACAGCCGCTTGAATGATATTTCCTGAAATTTTATTCATGAAAAATGTACCATTCAAGGTCAAGAATTTCTTGAAAAATGAACCCTCAAAGCCGACAGTAATTTCTTCACGTTTAGGAAAAGTCATGTTTGGGTTATCGCCCCTTCTTGATTCGGTTGCTTGAATACCCGTACCATCTTTCCAACCGTACCAAGAACCCGCACCTGTGTAAATGCCTTGATATAAATAATAATTATTAATATCGAGGTCGGTTTGTAAAATGCTTGCCGAAGCCGTTAGTTTTAAATCATCAATTGCATCAGCATTTTTGAGGAACGACTCTTCGCTTATTCTCCAACCCAAAGAAACCGATGGCGAAAGTGCCTGACGATTACTTGGTGGAAGTTTCGATGAATGTACATAAGCCGAGCTTAAATCCACATAATATTTTTGCTTGAAATTATAACTTGCTAAAAATCCCAAGTTTGCATTACTAGTTCGGTGATAAATGGCAGATTCTGATTGTTGGAAGCCGTTTACCAATAAAATGGCCGACAAATTATGATTGGCGTTGAATGTTCTATCGTAATTGAACTGTCCTGATAGAACTATCGTTTGGCGGTATCTATTACCCGATACATTCTGAGTTCCCGACCTTGAATCTTGATTGTAGAGTGTTAGACCACTTATAAGGTCAGTGCCGCTGTAACTATTCCAAGTTGGAGCGTACGTTGCATACGTATAGTTGTATGATAATGAATATTCGGTCGCATAATCAACCGCAAAAGCCGACTTGAAAGATAGTCCTTGTAAAACATTTCTTAAATCAGCTTTGATTCCAGTATTAAACTGAAATTGGCGATTAGCGTATTGGTTATTTCCACCCGAATAAATAGTAGCAAGCGGATTGGTTTGGTCTAACTGCGTACCTCCCAATAAGTATTTCCCATCAATAATATTATTGCTATTTTGAATAAATACCTGTGAAGCTGCGTCTTCTTTTTCAACCAAATCAATTGGAATAAGTGGTGAAAAACGATTCGGACGAATGGTTGTGGCACTATTCCAGAAATTAGCATTTACACCACGACCTGTAAAAAAGATGGCCGTAGCATCGGCATTGAAATTGATATATTCGTTGAGGTTTACATCAATATTTCCACGAAAATTGAGTCGGTCAGAGCTATTATTGTTTTTCGCTTCACCGAAGTTTAAAAGCGAACTGGTTTTAGCATACCCTAAATTAGTATAATATTTAACCCTTTCGTTTCCTCCCGAAATTTCAGCTGTTGCATCATAACTACCATAAGAGCTTTTAAGGTATTCTGGTGAATAAAAGTCAATACTTGGATAACGGTATTTATTTTTCCCCGAAGCATGATTGTAAATATCTAATTCAGAATACAGATTTGTTAATCCATCATTTCTACGAGCCTCATTATAAAGCGTCATGTATTCGCCCGAACCTAAATAACGAGGCATTGCCTTTGGAGTATTTATACCATTATTGATTCGGAGGTCAAAGCGATTTTTGCCAGCAACGCCTCTTTTTGTGATAATATTAATTACACCTTTGGCCGCACGGCTACCGTATAAGGCCACCGCATTTGCACCTTTTAAGAAAACAATTTGTTCAATTTCGGTTGGTGCCACGTTTCCAGTTTCACGAGGCACACCATCTATCATAAACAAATAATTTCCCATTCCCCAATTACTATTCCCGTTGAAACCAGGCACTAAAGCTTCCATGTCGGCAAGTGAGTAAGTAAAGTAATTTTTGGTGAGAAGCTCTCTTACATTTACAGATTCTACCCCGCCAAGCAAGTCTTTTTTATCAACTTCACGAAAAGCAACGTTTACTTTTTCGGTGTTTTTGCTTGGTGAAATCGTTATTTCACTAATTTGTTCGGTAGCCGTGACATACTTTACGAGAAAGCCAGTCGCAACTATCGAAACCACATCATTTTTTGGCACTTCAATCATGAATGCTCCCGAAGCGTCAGTAGTAACAGCCTTAGCGTTTTCTTCAGAGCCCTTAACGATTGCACCGCTGATTGGTTGTTTGTCAGAACCAACTACTTTGGCCTTCATTTTAATTGTCGGAGTGCTTTGTGCTACTACATTGTTTTTCGGTAAAACAAGTAGCAGACACAAGCCCATAATTATTTTTATAAACTTCATTTTTTATTCGTTTATCAATTATTATCTCATTTTATGAATCGAATTTTGCTTACCAACCTGGGTTTTGCGAAAACTCCAGATACAAATTCACATCATTGACCTTTAGTGGCAACCAATTATGTTTGTCAGTGAATTTACGTTCTAAGATTGTAGTTTCACGCAAGTTCAAAACACGATTATCTTTCGGGTCTTTGGCAGGGTCAAGTGGAGCAGCTCTATCAAATTCAATTGATTTTTTGAGTGTATAAGGGCTTTTTGAAATCAATAACCAACGACGAAGATCATTAAAGCGATGGCCTTCAAAAGCAAGTTCTACGGCACGCTCACGTCTTACTTCTTCCATGTAAGTATCTAACGAACCCAAGAATTTAGCATTTACGGGACTTACCCCTGCTCTTTCTCTGATTACATTAATGGCATCGACTGATGATTTTGAATAATTGCTCGATTTTCCTAAAGCCGAACCAAAACCTTGTGCAGCAGCTTCGGCGTACATCAAATAAATGTCAGCGAGACGCATATAAGGAACTTTGATATTCAAGCTCTTATCATAGCTATATCCTTGGTCGTATTTGTTGGCAGTTCTTGGTACAAATTTGAACAATAAATATCCTGTACGGCTACCAGTAGCTATATCACGGTACGAACCGCCTGTATGTAAGTTTGCGTGGCGGTTATTTACCTCAGCAGCGTTTGGAATACTTCCTGCAACCATTCTTACACCATCAAAAACGATGTCGTTGTAGAAGCGTGGGTCACGGCCTTTCCACGGAAATTCGGGGTTATAGCCAGACTCTGGGTCAGCTTTTGTAATGTCTTTAATCGGCATTCCGTTGGCCATTCCGTAGTTATTAACGTAGTTTGAAGTTGGTAAAAACTTCACGTCTCCCTCACTGATAATCAGTGGACTGTATTGTTTGCTTGTTCCCCAGTTTGAGTTATTTGCACCATAATACGGCCCACGGAAGATAGCTTCTGTGCCACCTGGGATTTGCCAGTTCTGACCAGTTGTATAGAAATTAGTAGAATATTGTGCAAACGGAACTAATTTGTGAGGTGCAGCACCACTTTCAGTCAACGTAAGCAATTCACCAAATGCTTCGGCAGCTTTTTTGCAATAATCTGCATTGTAAGAAGTGCTTCCGCCTGAAACTTGGTTCATCAACGGACTTCCTGCCCAAAGGTAATTTTTCCCTAAATAACCTAATGCCATGATTTTATTGATACGCAATTGGTTTTTGCCAAGCGTTCTTTTTCCAGCAGTTGTATTATCCCAGTCGGTTGGCAATAAATTAGCAGCTTCTCTGAAATCGGCAGCAGCTTTATCGGCACATTCGCTATATTTCAGACGTGGCATTGTTAGTTTTTCATCACCAGGCAATACTTTATCAATGTATGGAAGTCCACCAAAATATTGCATAAACATAAAATGATACCATCCACGGAAAAACAATAATTGCCCTTTGATTAGGTCTTTTTCTTCTTGGGTAGCATCAGTTAGTTTATCTAAATTCGCTAAACCCAAATTTGCTTTTCGGATACCGTACCAGCCCAAGCCCCAAAGCGATTTTGCAAAGCGGTCATCGTTTGTTACATTGTTATTGCGGTCCATCCAACCAGCTTGCCAGCCGTCGAAATTACGTTGCCAGCCCCAAAAATCCCCATTGTCGATTTTTACACCAAAGTGGAAATTCTGAGCAGTTGATTGAATCTCATCTTCTCCCCAATTGAAAGAATTTGTCCAATAACCATTCGTAAAATCGGGAATTGTATGATAAAGTTCTTCGGTGAAACCTTGAAAATTGACGAAATTTTTAAAGGCATCTCTATCTGATACCAATGATTGAGGGTCACGGTCTAAAAAGTCTGAACATGAAGTAACCCCAAAAGATAATGAACAAACTAAGACTAAAAGTTTTATTCTATTTTTCATGATTTTATTAATTAGAAAGTTATGTTTAAACCCAAATTATATCTTTTTACAGTCGGGTAAGCTCCCTGCGATGCCCAGCCTGTACCAGCAAAATTTGATTCTCTATCGTCAGGCATTTTGCTCCAAGCATAGAGGTTATTGCCATTGATATATACTCTGAGACTGTTGAAACCCATTTTTCGGCTGAGTTCGGTAGTAAATGTGTAAGCGATTTCGGCATTTTTTAACCTTGCATACGAGCCATCGTACATATATTGCGTGCCTCGGTAATCACTGAAAGGAGTAGTAAGCCAGCGTGGAATGGGTGTTCCATTTGGATTTTGTGGAGACCAGTATGCTCCTTCATGATAGACTGTGTTACTTTGACCACTTAGACTTGTAAATACAACTTGGCGTGTTGCATTATTTACGGCATAAAATTGAACAAACGCCGATAGTCCTTTCCAATCTAAACCAAATGTAGCATTGTAGGTGTTTTGAGGCCAACCCGTGTGTCCATACGGAATTCTATCTTGTGAATCTATCACGCCATCAGCATTATAATCAACTAAGTAATAATTGCCTACAAGTTTCTGATTATCATTTACATTGTGCATTGTACTGCCATAAAGTTGATCCCAAGTATTATATATTCCATTATTCACGTACGAATAAACTTGGTCAATTTGCATTCCTTCTGGTTTCTGATAATCTGGGAGTAATTCTGGAGTAGCACGTTCTAAAATTTTGTTTTCGGTATGGGTCATATTAAGGTCAGCCCACAAACGGAATTTTCCTACGTTTTTATTGAAATGTAGTTCCACTTCATAGCCTTGAGATTTTACAGCCCCCAAGTTTGCTACTGGTGGTGCGGCTCCAAAATAACTCGGAACATCAGCCCTTCCTGTCAACAAAATCTTACTTCTATTATCTTGAAATATGTCTGCTTTACCTTTAACTAAACCTTTGAGAATCTCAAAATCTAAACCAACATTAAACTTCTCAGATTCTTCCCACTGAACCGTCGGATTTCCAACTGTTGCCTGCGAATACCAAGTATATGGGCTTTGTTCTGCACCTTCACCTGTAACTCCCAGTCTCGACCTTCCACCGTAAGACCATTGCTCTAAATATGGCCATCTTACACCCAAATTATCAAATCCTGTTTGCCCGTAAGACATACGGAGTTTCAATGAATTGATGAATTTTATTGGTTTCATGAAGTTCTCATTCGAGATAACCCAGTTTGCTCCACCAGATGAGAAGAATGCGAAGCGATAATCGCTGGCAAATTGCTCAGAACCATTATAAGCACCGTTGTATTCGATGGTATATTTATTATTGAAATTGTAGGTTGTTCTAAATACCCAGTCTTCACGATACGACGGAATGGTATTTCCACTTGCAAAAACATTTCTGTTAGTCAAACCCATCGCAGTAATATTATGCTTTCCTGCAATGGTTGTATTATAATTTAATTGCAACTGATAAAATAACCTTCTCTGACTCGCTCCAATATTTCCTGCTGCTGGATTCCACTTGATACCTTCTTGAAAATCAAATCCAGTGATACCATCAACGGCTTGTTGAAAAGTTTCAACGCCATTGTCAGGGTTTATCCATTTGCGTTGTGTTCCATTGAAAAGGTCGTTTACACCACGGTCAGATTCTACGAAAGTATTATCCAACGAAACAGTTCCAGAAGCTCTTAGCCCCTTCACAAGTCGTTCTAAGTCTTGTTCTAAAGTAAAATCAGTCGTAATTCGTGCAGTAGTTTGGTATTGAATACCACCAATCGCCAAACTCAATGCAGAGTTCTCAGCCCTTGCTTGGTTTGGAGCATAGAATCCCCATGAACCATCAGCATACTTTGGCAAAAATAAATCAGGTGCAGCACTGTAGGCATCAATCCAAGGGCCATATTGGCTTCCTGAGAAACCCCACGGACTTTTTCTGACACCATACGAACCAGAAAGGTTTGTTTTAAACAAAGTACTTTTTGATAATTGAAAGTCTAAATTACTACGAACATTCAGACGATTAAAGCCAAAGCCTTGTTGGTATCCACGCTTATTGTCGTACACTTTAAACAAATCAGCTTCTTGCAAAATATCTGCACTGGTGAAATACTTTACCAAATTTGTTCCACCACTAATATTTAGATTGGCATTATTTGAAATAGCATAAGGCTTAAATAATGCTTCCTCCCAATCAACATTCGGATAACGCTCTGCCTCAGCAAGATTGGCAGGATTACGATATTTGTCAATAATGGCTTGCGGTGTAATGTTTCTCCAACCTTCTGGACGGGCGGCAAGCTCATATTCGATTGCTTCATTTCTGATTCCGAGAGCATCATAAGAATCATACTTTTGTGGCAATTTTGATGGTGCTTTCACAATCGTATTCACTGTCGCTCTGATTGATGCTTTACCAGTCTGCCCACGTTTGGTAGTAATCAAGATTACACCATTTGCACCTCTTGAACCAAAAACTGCAGTTGCCGAAGCATCTTTCAATACAGTGATTGTTTCTACCGAACTAATATCCACACTATTCATCGGACGCTCAACGCCATCCACCAGAATTAATGGTTCAGAGTTATTCCAAGAACTACGACCACGAATCAAAATCTGGGGGTCTTCTGCACCAGGAAGCCCAGTACTTGCATTTGTTATCAAACCTGGTACATTCCCTGTTAGAGCAGCACCAATACTCGAAACCCCGCCCGCACGCTCAAGCTCCTTATTGGTAGTTTGAGTTACTGATGCAACAACGCCTTCTTTCTTCTGTCTTCCATAACCAACAACTACAACCTCGGATAATTCCGATAAAATTTCTTCCAACACAACATTGATAATTTTTTGATTACCAACTACAACTTCTTTGGCCTTGAATCCAACTGAACTAACAACCAAGGTTTGTTTGGGTGTACAAAAAATTGAGAATTCTCCCTCTGCACCAGCATTAACGCCCTGCGTTGTACCCTTGATAGTGACGGCTGCCCCAGGAATCGTTTCTCCTGTGTTAGATTTCACTGTTCCTTTCACTGTTTGAGCTTTTAGCGAAAAGCCTGAAAAGCCAATCAAAAGAAAAATACCTGATACAACTAAGTACAGCTTTTTCCGAGTGATTGAAATGTACAAGTCAATTTGTTTCATAATTAATAAATATGAATCATTTAATAAATAATATAAAATTACGCTTGCAAAGTAAGGCACTGACTTAAAAATAGAGTAGCACAATTCACTAAATAAACACCACAAATGTTCAGTAAACTTAAAAAGTGTCAATTTTACACTATTATTATACAAGTTTTCTGTGCTAATACAAAAAATGAAGACTATACGTAAAATATGATAAACTTTGAGAAGAAATAACTCATTTTTAGCGTAGAAAAAATTGAATATATCAACATCTTAACCTTGGGCTATTTTCATGAAAGTCTTGAGTAGTAATTTTGAATAAAAAAAACGCAATACAACCTCATAAAGATTTATATTGCGTTTTAAACTAAATTTATGTGTAGATTATTTTACCGAAAACTTATAAACAGTAGTTGTTCGATAGGTTTCGTTAGGTTTTAAAACCGTAGTTGGGAAGTTCGGTTGATTGGGTGAATCTGGGTAATGTTGGGTTTCTAAGCAGAAGCCTGAACGGAATTTTGCAGGAACACCTCCTTTAACAATTGCTGAACCATCTAAGAAATTCCCTGAATAAAACTGAATGGCTGGCTCAGTTGTAAAAACTTCCATCACACGACCAGTTGTTGCTTCATAAACCGAAGCTACGTTTTTTAATTTATTACTTGCATCAGTAAAAGCCCAGCAATGGTCATACCCTTTTCCGTATTTGATTTGAGCATCATTGGCATCATTAATTCTTTCGCCAATCTTGTGAGGTTTAGTAAAATCAAATGGTGTTCCAGCGACGGCTGTGAGTTCACCGGTAGGAATGAGTGTAGCATCAACTGGTACTAATTTATCAGCAGCCAAAGTAAGTTCATGGTCGAGAATATCCTTGCTGGCATCGGCCGAAAGATTAAAATATGTATGATTCGTAAGATTCACGACCGTAGTTTTATCAGTAGTTGCCTTATAATCAATCTTCAATGAATTATCTTTTTGAAGTGTATAAATTACTTCAACATCTAATTTTCCTGGATAACCTTCTTCACCGTCGGCTGCTGTATAGTTAAGTTTTAGTTGCGGTTCGGCAGCATCAATGGGTGTTGCTGTCCAAAGTACTTTATCAAAACCTTTTCTTCCGCCATGAAGGGCATTTGGTCTATTATTAGTTGCCAAAGTATATTCTTTGCCTTCGAGCGTAAACTTACCTTTGGCTATTCGATTACCAAATCTTCCAATCAATGCTCCGAAATAAGGGACGCCTTTTAAGTATCCTTTGAGCGAATCGCAGGCAAGGGTGACGTTGGCATATTTGCCTTTTTTATCTGGGGCTGTAAGATTTGTAATTATACCTCCGTAGTTAGTAATCTGTACTTCCATACCATTAGAATTACGAAGCGTATAAAGGTCAACTTTCGAACCATTGGGTAATGTTCCGAAGGCTGTTTTTTCGATTTTATTTACTTTTTCAGCCTTATTTTTTTTTGACTTTGCTGGTGTTTGTGCAAATGAAATTTGCAGCATTCCAACACTAATCAGCACTATACTGAGTGTTTTTAAGTTCATATTTATTAGATTGAATAGATTTTACAAACAATTACAAAAAGAATTGAGGAGATTCTACATAAATTAAAAAGACTCATCTAATTGAGCGTTTCGAGTCTAAGTATCAGAGCATTATTATTCATGTAGCGAGGTTGCAATAAAAAAATTGATAGGCATAAGCCTATCAACCATTTACTTTTTTGTAGTCAGCCAAAAACTTCTCCAGACCAGAGTCAGTTAGTGGGTGTTTCAATAATGCCAACATAGCACTTAGCGGGCCTGTCATTACATCTGAGCCGATTTCAGCACACTTAATAATATGAATTGGGTGACGAACCGATGCCGCCAAGATTTGTGTATCAAAACCGTAATTATCATAAATCAGACGAATTTGAGCAATCAAATCCAACCCATCTACTGAAATATCATCCAAACGCCCAATAAAAGGCGACACGTATGTTGCACCAGCTTTGGCTGCCAAAAGAGCTTGTCCGGCCGAGAAAACCAATGTACAGTTCGTACGGATTCCTTTATTGGTAAAATATTTGATTGCCTTGATTCCGTCTTTAATCATTGGCACTTTTACGATAATGTTGGGGTGAAGTGAAGCTAAATGCTCACCTTCTTGAATAATTCCGTCAAAATCTGTCGAGATAACTTCGGCCGAAATTGGTCCATCAACGATTTCGCAAATGGCTTTATAATGGTTTAAAATATTTTCTTGTCCAGAAATACCTTCTTTTGCCATCAACGATGGATTGGTAGTTACACCATCCAAAACGCCCAAGTCATTTGCTTCTTTTATTTCGGCTAAATTGGCAGTATCAATAAAAAATTTCATTTGTTTTAAGATTTATGTTTATAGTAAATTTGTCTAACAACCTTGTCCGTAATAAGCATTTTTGCCATGTTTTCGCTCAAAATGTTTCATACGTAAAGTATCTTTTATTCTCGGAGTATTCGGATTTATTTGAAGGGTAAACATTGCCATTCGAGCAATTTCCTCCAAAACTGCCGCATTGTAAACCGATTTTTCGGCGTTTTTTCCCCAAGTAAATGGTCCATGATTTTGCAGTAAAACCATTTCTACTTCCTTGTGCGAAAGTTTCTTTTCAGCAAAACAATCGAAGATTTGATTGCCCGTTTCAAACTCATAATCGCCCAAAATCATTTCATCGGTCAGCACCGCCGCACACGGAATATCTTGGTGCGTATGGTCGGCATGAGTTGTGCCAAAAATTGGAATGTCCATGCCTGCCTGAGCCCAAGCAACCGCATAAGTGCTGTGTGTGTGCGTAATTCCTCCAATATCTTCCCAATTTTTGTATAATTGAGCGTGTGTTTTTGTATCAGACGATGGTCGCATTTTACCTTCTACAACTTTCGCATCATAATCCATTATCACAATATCGTCGGCTTTGAGCAACTCATACGGCACACCGCTTGGCTTGATTGCAAAAACCGCTTTTTCTCTATCAACGGCACTCACATTACCAAAAGTAAAAAGCACCAAGCCCAGTTTCGGAAGCATCATGTTTGCCTCGAAACATTCTTCTTTTAAAGATTTATATTCGCTCATATTTTAATGATTCTCTTCGTATAATTTCTATAATCAGGTACAGCTGTTTCGTATTCGATATGCATCAGTGCCGACGTTACAATGTAGTCGGCGGTTGCACGATCGCAAGCCATCGGAATATTCCAAACCACACACAAGCGTAAAAGTGCTTTAATGTCGGGGTCGTGCGGTTGTGCTTCCATTGGATCCCAGAAAAAAAACAGCATATCTATTTTTCCTTCGGCAATTAATGCTCCAATTTGCTGGTCGCCACCGAGTGGACCACTCAAAAGTCGTACCACCGAAATATCAAGAGCTTCTTCGAGTAATCTTCCAGTTGTGCCTGTGGCAAATAATTGATGCTTTGACAAAACCGCTTTGTTATAAATTGCCCAGTCTATCAAATCATCTTTTTTATTATCATGTGCCACCAAAGCAATGCGTTTTCTTGCCGAAACTATCTTCGTGCTAAATGAATCTGCCATAGATTTAAATTGAAAGAAATGAGGTTACAAGTCTGATTTTCTCCTAAATTAGCAGATTATTTATAGGAAATATCATTAAATCTCAATTCATTTTTCAATCCTCTAATGGTTGTATCTTTATCAATTACTACCAATTCGACATCAAGCATTTCGGCCAAATCTTCAATGTATTCGGTTGTTAGATTTTGGCTGTAGACTGTGTGGTGGGCTCCACCTGCCAAAATCCATGCTTGCAAGCCAATTTCCATACTTGGTTGTGGCTTCCACAAGGCACGAGCCGTTGGTAGTTTCGGGAAAGTTTCGGTTACTTCCACCGCTTCTACTTCATTGACTATCAGACGGAAACGATTTCCTAAATCAACCAATGAAACATTTAGAGCTGGCCCAGCCGCCGCATTAAATACCAAGCGAACAGGGTCTTCTTTGCCACCAATTCCAAGCGGATGCACCTCACATTTTACTTTATGTGCTGCAATGGTTGGACAAATTTCGAGCATGTGTGAACCTAAAACCATCGAATTGGCTGGGTCGAAATGGTAAGTATAATCTTCCATGAAAGAGTTTCCGCCTTTCATTCCGCTGGCCATAACTTTCATGATATGCACCATTGTCGATGTTTTCCAGTCGCCTTCGCCACCGTAACCGTAGCCAGCAGCCATCATGCGTTGCGAGCCAATTCCTGGAAGTTGACGCATTCCGTGTAAGTCTTCAAAAGTATTAGTGTATGCCGAATAACCACCGTCTTCTAAAAATGCTTTTAAGCCCAATTCGATGCGTGCAGCTTCATAAAGTGAACTACGACGGTCGCCACCTTTACCCAGTGATGCCATCAAATCATAAGTATCTTCGTATTCTTGAATCAGTTTTCCAATTTCAGCATCCGAAATTTGATTGATAACTTGCACCAAATCTCCAACGGCGTGCGTATTTACCGAAAAACCAAACTTCATTTCGGCCGAAACTTTATCGCCATCAGTTACGGCAACTTGACGCATATTATCGCCAAAACGAACCACTTTCATGGTTTGCATTTTGTATTTTGCCACCGAAACACGAGCCCAAGTATTGATTTTTTCGAGAACCGAAGCTGCTTGCCAATGCCCAACCACCACTTTGCGATTCAGTCGCATTTTGGTCATGATATGCCCAAACTCACGGTCGCCGTGTGCCGATTGATTCAGATTCATGAAATCCATATCAATATCATTGTACGGAATATCACGATTGAATTGCGTATGAAGATGCAACAACGGAATTTGCAGAGCTGTAAGTCCCCGAACCCACATTTTGGCAGGCGAAAAGGTGTGCATCCAAGTTATGATACCCACACAATTGGGAGTAGCGTTGGCTTCTCTACAAATTTGTAAGATTTCGTCAGGAGTTTTTACAACTGGTTTGAAAACTACCTTTACTGGAATTTCTGGCGAATTATTGAAAGAATCGGCTATAACTTTTGAATGTTCATCAACTTGTCGAAGTGTTTCTTCTCCGTACAAATGTTGGCTACCTGTTACAAACCAAACTTCATAAGATTTTAAATCAAGCATTGTTTTCTTTATATTTTGTATATTTTTAGTATTTTTGAAGATGGACAAACCTATTTATAACATTGAAACTTCACCCGATGGACTTTATCATATTTTTGAAAGCATTGGCGTACAAAAAAATACCCGAAAAATGGTTGTTTATGTACCCGATGACAACAAAGCGGATTTGTTTCATTTAATTTTTGGCGACATTACTGATGATAATAATCTTGATGTATTTGCAATTAGTAATAATCAAGACATGAAAGTAATATTGTCTTCGGTTATACAAACTTTGTATGCTTTTTTTGAAATCAATCCGACTAAAAAAGTTTTTTTTACTGGAAGTACGGATGCTCGAACTCGACTTTATAGAGCAACTATTTCAAAATTATTTGAAAAAACAGAACTTTTTTACAATATTTATGGTCTTTTGGACGATGATTCAACAGAACCATTCAATAAATCAACTTATTACAAAGGATATTTTATCGAAAAAAAGCAATGAAAAAAGAACTTAATATCTTAGGGATTGATGAGTCAAAAGTTAAAATCAATCCTAATATTCCTAAGATTAACTTAGAAACCCCTGAAATAAAAAGTCATTTGCATAAAGTAAATAATCTCTTGAAGAATGTAAAAATTCCGTTTTGAGATTACTTGCTTCATTTTATTGTTTCTCAATAAACTGCCCCAAACTTTGATACTTGCCATATAATTTCTGATAGATTTCTACATACTCGGCTCGTGGTTCATAACGAGCATCGAAGCCCGAACCCATCGCTTTTTGTGCATCAAAAAGATTAGCATGAACTCCAGCCGTTACCGAAGCATTCATGGCTGCACCCAACGCACAAGCTTGGTCAGAACTGGCCACTTTTATTGGCATATTCAATACGTCAGACAGCGTTTGCATCACAAACGGTGACTTCTTGGCAACTCCACCAATGGCAATTACTTGCTTGATTGGCACTCCTTCACTAATGAATCTATCAACAATCGCCTTCGAGCCGAAAGCCGTTGCTTCTACAATCATTTTAAATATTTTGATAGCATCAGTTCCCAAATTGAGCCCCATAAATGCCGCTTTAAGTTCATGATTGGCATCAGGTGTTCTTCTTCCATTTATCCAATCTGTTGCAACTGGGTCATTTTCAGTAATGGGTAGCAGAGAAGCTTTTTCTGATAAATATGGAATTAATTTTTGAGCTAATTCTTCGGCTGCTTTTTCGCCCAAAAGTTCACGCACTGGCTCGGTGATAACTCTTTGAAACCAAGCGTAATAATCTCCGTAGGCCGATTGCCCAGCTTCCATTCCGAGCATATTCGGAATGATAGAACCATCAACCTGCCCACAAATTCCTTTGATGAGTAAATGTCCGATTTCTTCGTTAGGGGCAATAAGCATATCACAAGTAGAAGTCCCCATCACACGCACAAAATCATACGGTTCGATTTCTGCACCGACTGCCCCCATGTGGCAATCAAAAGCCCCTACTCCTATGTTTACGTTTGCTGAAAGTCCCAGTTTTTTAGCCCATTCTTCTGAAATTTTACCCATAGATTCATCAGAAGTGTAGGTATTTCTGAATAGTCGCTCACGTAAGCCAGCTAAAAGTGGGTCGAGTTTTGTAAAAAACTCTTCCGATGGAAGACCTTCAAATTCTTCATGCCACATGGCTTTATGACCTGCCGCACAACGCGAACGTTTCATTGTAAGTGGATTCGTTTCGCCAGTTAAAACGGCTGAAATCCAATCGCAATGCTCTACCCAAGAAAAAGCTTTTTCACGAATGCTTTCATCAACTCTAAGTGTTCGGAGAATTTTTGCCCAAAACCATTCAGAAGAATAAATTCCGCCCACATATTTTGTAAAATCAACATTCCAGTGATGTGCTAAATGATTTATTTCTTCTGCTTCAGCATTGGCGGTATGGTCTTTCCATAGAATAAACATTCCATTTGGGTTTTCGGCAAATTCGGGAAGCATCGCCAAAGGTGTTCCGTTTTCATCAACTGCCACAGGTGTCGAACCAGTGGTATCAATCGAAATTCCCACAATATTTTGTTTGATTTCCTCAGAAATTCCTTCCAAAGCACCTTTTATGGCACTTTCAAGTCCTTCGATATAATCAAGTGGGTGTTGTCTGAATTGAGAAATTGATGGATTACAATATAGTCCTTGTTTCCAACGCTTATAATAATGCACGGCTGTTCCAATATTTTCCCCCGTTTGGGTACTTACAACCAATGCACGCACCGAATCTGTGCCGTAATCAACTCCTATTGTGTATGTACTCTCCATTTAATTTTGTGTTATATTGACACAATTATTATTTTATTAAATTACCTAACGATTTTAGTAGTAAAATTGCACATAATTCCATCGTGGCAATTCATTGAGGTAATCTCTCAACTACAAATATTCACATTTTATCTCATTGAATCCGAAATAAAATAATGAAAGGCACTAAATTGACTTTGATATTTTTCTTTATCGAGCTGATAAAGGATTGCTTTCTTAGTTGTTGAATTTTGGTTTTTTTCACCAGTGTCTATCAACAGATTGGTTGATAGAATCTTTCGACTAAAATTTCGTCGATCGAGTGGTGAATCGTATATAGCTTCGTAAAGTTTTTGTAGTTGTGGAATAGTAAATTTTTCGGGCAAAAGTTCAAAACCAATTGGATGCAACGCAGCTTTGTAGCGAAGTTCTTCGAGTGCCAAATCAACCATTTGGTTGTGGTCAAAAATCAGATTTGGTCTGTTTTTTAAATCAATCCAATAAGCATTTTGAGCTTTAGCCGAATCCTGGTTATGTGCATGAATATTTATTAAAGCAAAGAAACAAATCGAGATAGTACGCTCAACTGGGTCACGGTTTACTTTTCCAAAAGTTTTAATTTCTTCAAAATAAATATCTTTTAGGCCTGTTAAATCATATAAAATGCGATTAGCGGCTACTTCGAGGTCTTCCTCTTCTTCCAAAAAACCACCCATTAATGACCACTTTCCTTGTTCTGGCTCAAAATTTCTTTTAATTAAGAGAAGTTTAAGTGCTTCGCCATCGAAGCCAAAAACGATACAATCGAGAGCAACAAGTATTCGTGTCGAGTGAGGGTATTTATTCATTTTCTAATGTTTTACACAAATTTGTGCAAATATTATAATTGTTATTCTTTTAATTGAATAAAATTCGAGAAAATCATTGATTTTCTCGAATAAAACCATCTTTAACCTATCTTTAATCTAAATAATTAATAACATCCTATAATTGTGTAAATTTAACACGATTTTTTTGTATTTTAAAAAATGAAGCGTATTTTTTAATTTTGATTATTTAGTAACTTTTAAAACAATTACCGAGTACGCTGGAATGATGAGCTTCAAAATGCCTTTCTCCAATTTTGCACCCGAAAAATCTTTTATCGAAACCTTGTTTGGTTGCTCAAAAGTATTGTGATCGCTGATGTTGGCAGATGATAGGATTTGCCCCGAAACTTTAGTGAAATCTTCACCTCTAAGATTGATTGTAACTTCGTGCGATTTACGATAATCAATGTTTGTCAAAGAAATATTCAATGCTCCTGAAGCATCTTTTGATGCCGACGAATTCACGGCTGTCAGTTTTTTACCATTAAATTCATACGTTGGCGACTCGATACTCATTGGTACGAGCGTTGCATCTTGATGCACATTGTACATTTTCATTACGTGGAAAGTTGGCGTAAGCAACATTTTCTCTTCGTTAGTCAAGATTACTGCTTGCAAAACGTTGACGATTTGAGCCAAATTTGCTCCACGAACACGGTCAGCGTGATTATTGAAAATATTAAGTGTAAGACCCGCAATCATGGCATCACGCATGGTATTTTGTTGATACAAAGCACCTTTACCTTCGGCATCGGTTTCGTACCATCCCCCCCACTCGTCCACAATTAAATCTACTTTTTTCTCTGGGTCATATTTGTCCATGATGGTGCTGTGCTTGGTTACGAATTCTTCCATTTTCCAAGCTTCTTCCATGGTTTTGAAATAAGTTGCTTCGTTAAATCCAACCGATGGGCCTTTCGTATCTTTCCAGCTCAAAACCGAATAATGATGTAATGCCAAAGCCGACATCATATTGTGCGGAATGTTTTTCATCAATGTTTCAGTCCAGTTGAAATCATCGCTGCTTGCACCCGAAGCCACTTTGTAAAGTTTAGATTCTGGTGTAATATCTTTCATGAATGTGGCATACTGGCGGTAAATATTTGCGTAATATTCGGGCGTCATATTTCCACCACAACCCCAAGCTTCATTGCCAACTCCCCAAATTTTTACATTCCAAGGCTTTTGACGACCATTTTGAATACGAAGGTCAGACATCGGGCTTCCTGTTGGTTGATTTACATAACTTACCCAGTCCGAAAGGTCTTGCACCGTTCCGCTACCTACGTTTCCTGCTAAGTATGGTTCTGCACCAATTTTTTCGCAAAGGTCAAGAAAATCGTGTGTGCCGAAACTATTATCTTCGGTTACACCACCCCACCAAACATTGACCATTTTAGGACGCTTTTCTTTAGGACCGATACCATCTTTCCACTGATAAGCATCAGCAAAACAACCTCCTGGCCAACGAAGATTAGGTACTTTTAGCTCTTTTAATGCTTGAATTACATCGTTTCGTACACCAGCTGTGTTAGGAATCTTTGTGTTATTTTCTCCCACATACATACCGCCATAAATACAACGACCGAGGTGTTCGGCAAAGTGGCCATAGATATGTTTATTGATTTTGGTTTTGGCCAAATCCGTGTTCAACGTGATTTTGGTTTGGGCTGTTGCCGAAAGTGCCATGCAACCTGCTACTACGGCTAAAATTGTTTTTTTCATTAATCAGATAATTTAATCGGTTACTACTCTGAACTCGGTAAAACGAGGCGAAGGAACATTGTTTTTTGTACTAATTTTAATGCTAATCTTCTCGCTATCAAGGTTTTTTATTTGAATTATTTTATTTTCTTTTGAGACATTTTCAATAGGTTTTTCGTTGATAATTATTGAGATGTTCTCTAATTTAAAATCATCTAATGAACTTATTATCAAAGCTTTACCTTGATTGTTTTTATTTGATAATTGATATGAAATATATGAGCGGGTATTTCGCCAAAATTGCTCATCGTCATAGCCCGAATTGCTTCTTTCTCCTTTGTAGCTGTGGTCAACTTCGGGTTGTTGTTCGCCACAATTCACTTTATCAATGGTTCGAGCTTCGAGAGCCAACTGCTCGGCCTCTTTTTGTTTGATGCTTACTTGATAATTTTCAAAAGTGGTTTTATTGAAAGTCTGGAAATACATTTGGTAACGTGCGTCATGAATTTCAAAAAACGGCTGTAAAGTAAGCGAATCTAAACTGAATTTGAGTTGGCCAATGGGTTTTATTTTTGATTTGAAATCCCCTTTTTCATCAACTAAGGCGTAAGCTTTATTCATTGGGTAAAGGGGACCTTTGGTTTCATGCCCCATTCGGCTGTCGTCGGCAAAAAGTCCAACTAAATCTGTGGTTGAAGTTTTAGCTGCCAAAACGATTGGTCCATGCACAAAAGCCGCCCAATTTGAGCCATCGGGTAGATTTTCTAACTGCGTAGAAGTTTGGAATCGTACAGTTATTTTATCACCCGATTTCCATTTTCTATTTACTGAAACATAGTTATTTTCTGCTTTTGAGGTTTGAAAAATCTTTCCATTTATTAAAATTTCAAAGTTTTCCGCCCATTTGGGTTGGCGAATGTTTAGAGCAAAAATCTGAGATTTAACAAGTTTTAAAGTTAATTCTGATACATTTTTGTAAGGAAAATCAGTATTTTGTTCAATCTGAATGTTTTTCTCTTTCCAATTTAGGGTTGAAGGAATAAACAAATTGACGAAAATATCATTTCCAGAATGGCTATAAATCAACTCGCCATATTTCGTATGATTTTCGATGCCCGAACCCACGCAGCACCACATACTGGTATTGGGTTGCGAATAAACTCGATAATGATTAGGGCGAATGGGAGTAAAATAAACAAATCCACCTTTTTCGGGGTGCTGGCTCGAAAGAATATGATTATAGAGTGTTCGCTCGTAGAAATCTAAGTAGCTGGCATCGTTTTTATCGAGAAAAAGAGCCTTACTCAGCCGCAACATATTGAACGAATTGCAGGTTTCTGGGCCTTGATTGGAGGCCAACATTTTGCTGAAATCGTTGACGGGATTGAAATGCTCACGCATACTATTTCCACCAAATGCCACACTTCGAGTTTGTGAAACATTCTGCCAAAAATACTGTGCCGCACCCGACAGCTCTTCATTTTTGGTGAGAGTAGCTATTTTTTCAAAACCTATCACTTTCGGTATTTGGGTATTGGCGTGTAGGCCAGTAAGTTTATCTTGTTTTTGAAGTAATGGATTTAAAATAGCTTGATGATTTAGTTTTTGAGCGGTTTCGAGGTATTTTTTGTCGTTGGTAAGGATATATAAATCGGCAAAAACTTCGTTCATGCCACCGTGTTCGGTACGAAGAATTTGCTGAATTTTTTCTTCATTGAGTGGTTTTATTAATTCGATAAACCAATCGCCCAAACCAATCAAAATCTGTTTGGCTTGTTGATTTTGTGTCAATTCGTAAGTATCACGCAGCCCCGCAAAAAGTTTATGAATATTATAAAGCGGTACCCAAGTATTATTGAGTCCGAAACTACTACCGTCAATATCGCCTTTATTGATTCTCTCCCAAAACACTTTTCCTTGCGGAATTCCGCCCACGTAGCCATTGCCATTTTTTGCTTGGCAACGTGCCAATTCGGAAATCATGTATTCGAGGCGTTGCTTCAATTCGGCATTTCCAGTGCTGGCATACATCATGGCCAAAGCCGACAAATAATGCCCGCCAATGTGCCCGTCAAGACCCGAACTTTCCCAGTTTCCATATCGCTCGGCTTTCAGTGGCAAACCTGCGTCAATAAGGTAAGGAGCGAGTAGTTTATCAGGATTTAGTGCCAAAATGTATTTCAAATCTACATCTTGGGCATTTTTGAAAATACCATTTTTTAGTTTTACCTCATGCAAGGCAAAGGGCTGCATTTGTGCTTCGGCACAAAAACTTAGAATCAGAAAAGGTAAAACGTACTTAATTTTCATTAAAACTATTGATAATGATTAGCATTATTAAAAATGAGCGAGTAGCCTTTCAAAAGAGAAAGGCTACTCGCTAAGGTAACTTATTTTACTCTTGTGAGTTTGGTTTCGCCTCTTTCGTTTTTGATAACCAACTCATTTTCAGACACTAATTCGCCTGTATAGTTGATTTTACGCTCGCCGAAAGAAATCGTAAACGAGATTTTTTTACCATCAATCGTTCCTTCTTCGATGGCCGATTCTCCACGTTGATTTTTCCAGATTCCTGTTAATTTATTGCCTTCTACTTTAAATGAGTAGTTGACCTCCATCACACCGTTTGGCGTTTCTCGTGAACCTTTCCAGTTACCATCTACGGCATTTTGAGCGAAAGCCACTACCGTAGAAATTATCATTGCAATTGTTAAAAGTGCTTTTTTCATTGTTTTTTTGATTAAAATAGATGGAAATTTATTTAAAAAGTAATTGTGCAAATTCGTAAATATCGTGTCGCCAAACTGGCCAAGTATGTCCGCCAGCGTACTCGCTGTATTTGTATTTAATGCCCATTTCATCGAATTTCTTCATCATGATTTGGCAATTAGCGTGAGCAATGTCTTCTTTGCCGCCTTGCGAAATCCAAAATTCTTTGATGTTGGCATTGATTTTATCTTTGTTGGTTTTCATGAATTCGTATTGTGGGTCTGAAAGTTTGGTATTATTTGCCCACCAACCCGAACTGAAAACGCCGAGATAATTGAATAAATCAGAATTTCGAACCCCTGCATGCAAGGTTTGTAAACCACCCATCGAAAGACCTGCCAATGCACGATTTTTTGCTTCGTTGGAAACTTTAAAATTGGCTTCCACGAATGGAATTAAGGCATTTTTTAGCTCATTTTCAAATTGATTGAGTTGTTGCATACCAAAACCTGCGGGGCCACCGCCACCTTGGAAATTCCCATCCATCATTACAATAACCATCGGTTTTGCTTTCTTTTCGGCAATGAGATTATCCAAAATCAAATCGGTTTTGCCTTGAGTAGCCCAACCACGTTGGTCTTCGCCACCACCGTGAAGCAGGTAAACGGCTGGATATTTTTCGGTAGCATTATCGTAGCCTGGTGGCGTATAAATGTAAGCCTCACGCCAAGAGTTGGTTACTTTTGAATAGTATTTTTTTATACGAACATCACCGTGAGGTACATCTTTCAAAGCATAAAAACCACCTTCTTTGTACGGAATTTCGATGCCACTTGCCATGCGACTCATGCCATAAAAAGATTCACTGGCTGGGTCGGCAACAGCTACACCATCAATCAAAAGTGAATAATAATGAAACCCACGGCTGATGGAATCGGTCGTAACATTCCAAAATCCGCTGGTGTCTTTTACCATGTCGTATTTTTTGCCTAAATCAATCTGTACTTTTTGTGCTTCGGGAGCTTTAACCTTGAAAATTACACGATTATCGGGCAAAATTTGCGGGTATTTCGCATTACGAATATTGCTTGCAGCAGGAGTTCCTAAAACTGAATATTTAGTAAATGTACTTGGATTGGTAGGTTTAAACAAAAACTGCGAAAACATATACAATCCGTTTTTCCAAACTTTAAAGTCGTGGCCGCCTGCTTCGAGATAATAGATATGAGGCACATCGTTTTCGTACATATATTCGTGTGTACGCTTACTGAATGTTATCAATCCGTCGGCATCGCCACACGAAATAAAGAGCAATTTCAATTTCTTTTTAGCTTCTTCGGGGTTTGGCATTAATTCCTTCGGCACTTTTGTGTTGGGTGCAGAAGAAAATCCACCAACCCACGAAAATTTATCTAAATTCCCTAAACCAAAATTCAACGACTGTCCTCCTCCCATCGAAAGGCCTGCAATGGCACGATTATCTTTATCAGTCAATGCAGGATAGTTTTTTTCGATAAACGGAATGAGATCATTCAATAAATCTTTTTCAAACGTAGCAAAGGCTTGAACTTTGTCGGGAGCCATGATATTTCCCGTTGAACGGTCGTCTTTCATGGCACGGCCATTTGGCATTACGACAATCATTGGCTGAATTTTTCCTTCGGCGTAAAGATTATCTAAAATGTTTTGAGGATTTGCTCCTTTAAACCATTCCAAATGGTCGCCACCGATGCCGTGAAGTAGATAAAATACTGGATATTTTTTCTTTTTATCGTAGTTTGGCGGGGTGTAAACCAAGGTTTTACGAGTGCTTCCGACGGTTTTTGATTCGTACTGAACCGTATCTATTTTGCCTTTGGCTATGCCATTTTTAGCATTTTCGTAGCCTTTTGGCATTTCTTTTTCCATATTTTGTGCGAAAACCATATTTCCACACAAAAACAGAAGAGTGATTACTGAGCGTAGTTTTTTCATCGTTTGAAATTAAAAATGAGGTTATTTGGCGGGTTCAATGATTTTGTAATTTCCACTGAGGTGCATCAAACTGAATAGATACATCAGTCCATCGAAGTAAGGGTCAAAATAACCGTCTTCGTACGGTTCGAGTTTGGCGTTCCAAATGGCTTTTACAAAATCATCGCTTTCTTTTCCTTTATTAATGAGGGCAGTTGTGGCAGCAGTAGAAACCAAACCAATAGAATGACGAAGTTTTTTTACTGGCCCAGCTTGCAAGATAAATTCTGGTTTTGAGCCATCAAGATTAAACTGGTCGTCATACGTTTCCAAACCTTTTGAACGTAAGAATTTTTGGAATCTTTTGGCATAGTCGAGTTGCCATTTTTTGTCTTTTCCGTACCAAGTATAATCCATCGCAATGTTCATCGGCACACGCCATGAGTCATATCTAAAGCCTGGTGGCATCCAACGAGTAGGGTGTGGAGCTCCACTAAATTCGGTATAATCAGAGTTTAATGCCGTAACTGGGTGACAAGCTCGATGCAAAAATACTCTTGAAGTGTCGGCACAGGCCTTGTAAAAGTCTTCGTGGCCATCTTTGGCATATTTTGCCCAAACTTCCATAAAAGCTGGCAAGTGATAAGATGGGTCAGTCCATTTGTAGTTTGCACCTTCTGGTACAAAACTTATTTGTTTGGCATCGGTATTGATGACGTTATATATGTTTCCTGTACCGTCTTTTTTCCACATATTATCTAAAATTCGACGGGCTTCTTTGTAGTAATTGATGCCTGTATCATTACCCCAACGATTAGAAGCAAACAAAAGGCTGGTTACAAAGTAAAGCTCACCATCAGAAGCTGAACCTTGCGAGTTTTTCTTTTTAGTAATTGGGTTGATACTCCACGCAAAATAAGCCTCTCTTGGCCCCGTTTGATGTTGAGAATATTTAACAGCCCATCGCCAAATTTTATCAAAAACTTCTTTCTTGTTTAATTGAACGGCCACCATCATGCCGTAAGACATTCCTTCGGAGCGGGCATCTTTGTTTTTTACGTCTGAAACGTAAGCCAACGAGTCTTCTTCTTCAAAATAAACTTTGTTTGGGCCTTCAAAAACATCGTAATACGCCTTTTGGAGTTTTGCATCTATGTCTTTTTGGCTGTAACCCATTTCTTTAAATACATTTCTGTACTTAGGTTTTTGTGCATTTATGGTAAACGAACAAATGAGAACTAACCCTAAAAGACCGATGAGCCTTTTAGGGTTAGGATTAAAATAAAAAACGTGGAAATTCATGAATATTTTATTAAGAAATTAATTAAAAAGCTTGGGAGCCATTTGTAATAAACTGCGTCTCCAAGTTTGGAATTCGTGGGCTGTACCTTCCGAAATGTATCCATCAACGTTAAAACCAGCACCTTTTAGTTCTTCTGTAGCTTTACGAATGCCATCTGGACGCTCTTTGCTGCCACAACTCAAGAAGATGTATTTTGGTTTTGGTTTATCTTTGAAGTCGGTTGAAGCGTACGTTCCACCACTCAAAAGACCGAAATAATCAAATACTTCTGGTTTGTTTAAAGTGATAGTTTTTGTTTCCATACCACCCATCGAAAGACCAGCCATAGCACGTTTTTCTTTTTTGGCGATTGTTCTGAAATTAGCATCCACGTAAGGAATCAATTCATCAACCAAAACCGTTTGGAAACCATCAATCTTAAAATTACGCATTCCGCCCATTTTTATTTCGTTGGTCATACCATACGTACACACAATGATGAATGGCTTGATTTTTCCATCGGCAATCAAATTATCCATAATCAAATTAGCTCTACCTTGGTTCATCCAAGCAGTTTCGTCTTCGCCCCAACCGTGTTGTAAGTATAAAACTGGATATTTGTCTTTACCTTTTTCATAGCCTGGGGGCGTGTAAACAAATGCTCGGCGAGAAGTACTGGTACTTGGCGAAGGGAAAAGAATTTGCTGAACATTTCCGTGAGGAACATTTTTAAGGGCATAAAAATCTTGGTCTTTGGCAGGAATTTCGATACCACTTTCCCAACGAACTGAGCCGTAGTAGTTTAATGTACCTGGGTCATTGAATTTTCCTCCGTCTATTTTAACATTATAGTAGTGAAACCCTTCGTCCATAGGGCCATCGGTAGTTCCCATCCAAGTGCCATCTTCTGCTTTGGCGAGCTTTGTACCGCCACGGCCACCCAAACCTAAACTCACTCGCACGCTATCGGCAGTAGGAGCAACGATTTTGAAACGTGCATAACCCTGCGAGTTTACCTGCGGATATTCTTGTTGCGGTTGGTTAAGTACCGAAGGTTTGAAATCTTCGATAATGGCAGGCTGTTGTGCCTGTGCAAAGTTGATGCTACCCACGATGGAAGTAGCAAGAAGGCTAATTTTGAGAAAGTTTTTCATATTTTTATGAGTTGAATATTATTTAAAAATTTCTTGTAAAGAATTGGCTAAAAACAACTTACAGTTCATCCAAGTGTGTCCACCCGAAACGATGAGGGGTTTAATTTTAATTTTCTTTTCTTCAAACATCGCAATGTTTTTCTTCACGCTTTCATAAAGAAAATCGTCTGTACCTACACTGATGGTAAATAATTTGACTTGTTTGTTTATCAAATCGGCGTTTGGAGTCCAGTTATCAAAGTTTTTCTTGAATTCTTCAGTTGCCGTAAAAGGTGCATACGAACAGATATAGCCAAATTTATCAGTATTTGTAAAACCAATATTCAGCGTTTGGCCACCGCCCACTGAAAAGCCCGCTACGGCACGGTTTTCTGAACCTGCTTTTACAGGATAATTTGCTTCAATAAATGGAATCACATCATTGACCACATCCTTAGTAAAATCAGGCATCGGAGCGGGGCGAACATTTCCATAAGGCATTACGATAATCATCGGTTTGGCTTTACCTTGGGCAATAAGATTATCAGCAATCAAATTAGCTTTTCCAACTTTTGTCCAAGTTTCTTCGGTGTCAGAACCACCATGAATCAAATACAAAACGGGATATTTGGTTTTGCCACTTGCATCGAAATTCGGTGGCGTATAAACCAATAATTGACGAGTAGTATTCAACGATTTTGAATTATAAAGCTGATACGTAACCTTTCCGTGAGGCACATTTTGTAAGGAATGTACCAAAGGTTTATCGGCAGGAATTTCTACGATACTACGCTTAAAACGCTCATTTGCAAACACATAAGTATTGTTTGGGTCAGAAACCCCAGTACCATCCACTACAAAATTGTAAGGGTAAATATCTGGCGTAATCGAAGGTACGGTAATGCTCCAAACACCCGAAGTATCTTTGGTCAATGAAACGGGGTCTTTCAGAAATTCCCCCGAAAGTTTCACTTCTTTGGCCGTTTTAGAGAAATATTTAAACGTAACGCTTTTATCGGCATGTACTTGTGGCGAAACTATAATAGGTGGTCGCTGTGCCATCGTAAATCCTCCTAAAAAAAGGAGAATAAAAACGAGTAATTTTGAGTTTTTCATCTTATGTTATTTAAACAAAATTGGCAAAGTTTCATTGAGGTATTGCTTCACATTCATCCAAGTATGTCCACCTGAAATGGCGTACGTTTTTACGTTTATCTTCTTGTCTTTCAAGTATGCTTCCCACTCTGTAGTGCCTTTGTATAAGAAGTCTTCCGTACCAATGCCTGACCATAAAAGTTTGAAATCTTTGTTGGTTTTTGCAGGATTTGCCGTGATGTTCGTAAAACTTTTGTCCATTTCGGCAGGTGAAATATATGACGCATAACTACATACGTAAGCAAATTTATCGACATTGTTGAAGGCAGCACGGAGCGTTTGACCGCCCCCACGAGAGAAACCGCCAATGGCACGGTTATCACGGTTGGCGATTACTCGATAATTTTTCTCAACGTAAGGGATAATGTTCGTTATGAGGTCTGTCTCAAATAATTTCATGCGTTTGAGAGCATCTTCACCGTCACGGCTGCCATCCGAAGGTTTGTCTTTACCCGTTTGTTCGGCAATGCGTGCCATTGGGTTTCCGTAGGGCATCACCACAATCATTGGTTTTGCTTTGCCTTGAGCAATCATATTATCGAGCATTAAGTGCACTTTTCCTACTTTCCAAAAAGTTTCCTCAGTATCTGTTGTGCCACTTATTAGGTAATAAACAGGGTATTTTTTAGCAGTTTCTTTGGTATAACCTGCTGGTGTATAAACTACTACCGTACCAGTTGAGCCTTCAACTGATGGATAATATTCGTAAGTGATTGAGCCATGAGGTACATTTTGAAGTGCATAAATGGCAGGAGAATCCGATGGTATTTCTACCAAACTTCCTTTGAAACGCTCATTTGGAAATAAATACGTGTTGGCTGGGTCGTTTACCGTAACGCCATCAACTTTGAATCCATAAGGATAAATATCAGGCTTAACTGGGCCAACTGTTATTGACCAAACACCATTTTCACCTTTGGTCATTGGGACATTAGCTGAACCAAATTGGTTGCCATCGAGCAAAACAGTGGTGGCCGACGGTGCTAAATACGAGAAAGTTACCGTTTTGTCGGGATTTACTTTTGGAGAAACCACAATTGGCCCACGAGGTGGTTGTCCTTGTGCAAAATTGCTAAAGCCCCAAATGGCAATTAGAGCCAAAAGGAACAGACTTTTGTTTGTTTTCATAATTATAGAGAAAGGTTTATTATTTAAAAAGTTTGGGGGCAATTACGCTCAGATAGTGTTTTACGTTCATCCAAGTATGTCCACCTTCGGTAAAAAGGCTTTCGTATTTGATTTTCTTTTCATCAAGAACTTTCATAAATTCTTGATTGACAGTGTAAAGTGGGTCTTCTTTACCTACGCCAATCCAAAGTAATTTAAGATTTTTATCCGTTTTGGCTGGGTCTTTGAAAGCCGCCTCATTGTTACGGTCGAATTCATTTTTGAGCATTCCAGGGGCAAATCCGCACACGTAAGCAAATTGGTCTGTATTGTTAAATCCAAAATACATGGTAGTGCCACCACCGCCTGAGAAACCTGCGATTGCTCGGTTATCTTTGTTATTGATAGTTCGGTAATTTTTCTCTACAAAAGGCATCAGATTTCCGAAAAAATCTTTCTTAAACTCTTGTAGATTATCCCAATTGCGTAAACTACCCGACGATTTTGAAATAACTGGATAGGCTCTTCCATAAGGCATTACGATAATCATTGGTTTTGCTTTTCCTTGGGCAATGAGATTATCAAGAATGATATTGGCTCGACCAACTTTTGTCCAAGTTTCTTCGGTGTCGGTTGTGCCATGAAGCAAATAGAGTACTGGATATTTAGCATTTGGATTAGTTTCGTAGCCTGCTGGCGTGTAAATAACTACTGGGCGAGTACCGAGTTCGGGCGATTGGTAGTAGCGATAAGAAACCGTTCCGTGCGGCACATTTTGTAAAGTATGTACCAAAGGCGTGCTTCCCGTTACTTCTACTACACTATTTTGAAAACCTTCATTCGGAAAAATAGCGGTATTGCTTGGGTCGGCCACCGATACGCCATCTACCGAAAACGAATACGGGTACATATCTGGCTTGATGGGACTGGTTTTCACCGACCAAACTCCTTGTTGGTCTTTGGTCATGGTCAAAGCAGCTTTCTCAAACTGACCGCTCAATTTTACTTCTGTTGCCTTTGGAGCATAAAATCGGAAAGTAACGCTGTTATCGGTATGTACTTCGGGCGAAATTACATTGGGGCGAGGTGTTGGTTGGGCAAAACAGAGATTTGAAATCAGCATTATACCAGCTATAAGTAATAGTGATTTTGTTTTCATAATTTTAGGATTGATTATTAATTACTTAGCCCATTCTTTACCTTCGGGCGTTCTTCGCCATTCAAAATATTTATCCAAAACTTTCATGGCATCTTCACTCGGAACTGGCCCCATAAAAGCCTTTTGTTGGAAATACATGACTTTGGGATTTTTAGGCGAAAACGCTTCCCATTTCGGAACAGAACCACCATTTGGATGGCCGAATTTGGCAAAATTTGTCCAATACGTCATGATAGTTTCTGACATTTGAGGGTCAGTTGGAGAGGCAAATTGGTCGGTAGTTTTGAATGTCCCGAACACAAAAGCTACATCTTGTGCATGAGGTGAACCATAGCCATATTTTGGAGAATCACTTGGAAAGTCTTTATGTTGGTCGAAATAATAGTAAAATACTTTCTCTTTTGATGTTTTAGCTTGAAGATTTGCCCATGCCCACGTTTGCCAGCCAAAAGCAGCATCACGAGCGAGATCCCGAGCTGTTTTTGGCACATTGTTTTCGCCTACTGGATAGGCCTTTATCAGACTTTCTGCAAATTTGCCATAGCGTTTATTGGTATTATCAATATAATCTTTTGGTGTCTTTGGTGGTTGGAAACTCGCACCTTCATCTGAATTATATCCGATTAAAACAGGAACGTGATTGTATTTGCCTTTTTCATACAAAAGATGTTGGTCATCTGGAATTACATACCCATCCACAATAGGCCAGCCACCTGGTTGTCCAAAACCTCCTGGGAGTTTTTCGGCAGGAATCGCTCGCATTTCGGCCAAAGATTTTACACCAGCCTTTTTCATAAATTCCAACCCTTGACTTTCTGCCAACGACAATAATTTCATGTTTTCGCCTGGGTAAGTAGTCGTTCTGTTTGGACCAAACGAGCCACCACTTTGTGAAATTGCCCCATGAAAAAGTCCTTTTGCCAACGGTGAAGCACAAAGCATACTTACGGCTATTCCACCTGCCGATTCGCCAAAAATGGTTACTTTATTGGGGTTTCCGCCAAATTGTTTGATATTTTCTTGTACCCATTTCAAACCCGCTATCATGTCGAGAAGTCCATAATTGCCCGAAGTTTTTTGAGGGGTTTCGGCACTGAGTTCGGGGTGAGCTAAAAAGCCCAATTGTCCAACTCGGTAGGCAATACCTACTAAAATTACTCCTTTTTTTGCTAAATACTCTCCGTTGGTATAAGGGTCTGATGTAGAGCCTCCTGCAAAGCCACCTCCATAAATGTAAACCATAACAGGTAATTTTTCATTGGCCGTTTTGGCTGGAGACCAAACGTTTAAATACAGACAATCCTCACTTTTGCCCGATGAAGGATTACCGCCTTGATATGGAGCTGGTGCAAATTTGGTAGTTTCTTTCACACCCGTCCAGCTTGGAGCAGATTGTGGAGTTTTCCAACGCAATTCACCAACGGGTGGAGCAGCAAACGGAATTCCTTTGAAAACTGCCAGTCCGTTTTCTACACTTCCCTGAATCAAGCCTTCTTTTACTTTCACCGTTCCGCTTATTTGAGCAAAATTTAAAAACGGAACAAATAATAATACCAAGAATTTTACACTTAGAACCTTTTTCATAATTATTTGATTTACAATAAATTATTTCGTTTCATCCAATCGAAAAGTGGGTCTGTCCAACCTTTTTGGCGGAAGATAAATCCGTGGTCGCCTTTAGGAAAAATGTGCATTTCAACTTCGACTTTGTTTTTGCGGAGTTTTTCAAAATACTGAATGCTATTATCCACATCTACCACTTTATCATCGGCGGCATGAGTTAGCCATGTAATGGGCGTATTGGCTTTTACTTGTAATTCATTCGACATCAAATCTTTATCTTCTTGCGATGGCGTTTTACCAATTAAAGCATCACGAGAACCGCCGTGGGTAAGTGCATCTTGCATCGTGATTACTGGATAAACAAGTACTTGAAAATCAGGTCGAAGATTGGTATTTTGTGGGTTTTCGATGTAAGATTTCTCAAAATGCGTAGCGGCAGTACTGGCCAAATGCCCGCCCGCACTAAAGCCCATGATACCAATTTTATTTTTATCAATGCCATATTTTTCGGCGTTTTCACGCAAATATTTAATGGCTTGTTGAGCATCTTGCAAGGGGCCTATTTTCTTATCTTGCATGATTTCATCACTTGGTAGGCGGTATTTCAATACAAAAGCAGAAATTCCTTTTTCGGCCAAACTCTTGGCAGTTCCCAAACCTTCTCCATTATAAACAATTACACCATAGCCACCACCAGCAATTACGACTACGGCTGTTCCGTTTGGTTTTTCGGGCTTGATGTATTCGAGCGTTGGAACAGTTACATTGCGGTACATCCCACGGTCAAATGTCTCCGCTTTTTCAGTGGGTTTAGCGTTGGCAACTTGTGTAGGATATATTTTAATAATTTCCTGCGAAAAAGCGGAAACATTATCTGTGAGGACACAGACAATGGCAAGAAGGGCGGTTAAGAGGAATCTACTTTTCATTGTAAGGTTGAATTATTTTTATTCTGCGAAACGAATTGTCTGTGAGGACACAGACAACGGCAATTTTTTATTTTTTTGAATATTGCATCAATGCTTCGGCATAGCGTTTCCCAAATTCACGAACGCCTGCTGAGTCGAAATGTAAACCATCTTTGGCAGCAGTAAGGCCAGCTGACGAAACCACCACCGCTTTAGGAATAGTTTGTGGAAGCGTAGCAATAATGGCATTGTGACTGGCACATTTACCGCCTTGTTCGGCAGCTACTAATTCTCCCGACAATAAGGGAATTGAATTTGGAGCTATGTTTAAATCAGCCAAAATATCATCGTAAATCTTTTTTACTTGGGCTGGCCAAGTTTTATCACCCGTATTTGATTCGCCTTGATGCAAGAGTATTCCTTTAATAACTCCCGATTTTTGAGCGATTTTTGCCATTTCTATCAATCTTTCGTAGGGATTTCCACCATAAGAATTTGCCATATTTATCATCCACGGTCTTTCTTTGGCCGAAGAATCGAGGTAGGCTTTGTATTTTATTTTATCGAAAATCTCAATTTTACTTCCTGCCACCGCTACATGAACCAAACCTAACGATTGGTTTTGAGGCATATTTTGAATCATTGTACGACCAAAGTAATCGGCAGGTGAAAGACGAGTATCACAACGGCAGAGTGGTGGTTTGCCCGTGTACCATTGCCCTTTTTGGCGATTGAGTTTTGAACAGTCTAAGGCTTCCAAGACTTTGAAACGACTGTCGATATTAACAGTATCTTGTGCTTCAATTCGTGCGGCACCTTCCATGTTTGACTGACCAATGCAGAGATAAATATGAAAATTCGGGTCTTGGGCGAAGGCGTTTTCACCTAAGATAAATAAGGAAATTATCAGAAAAAGTTTTTTCATTTTATAGTTTTTTTTAAGCTTATTTTACAATCAGAACCGCACCATTAAACGGCACTGTTAGTTCAACTTCTTGCGTTGTTGGCACTTTAATTTTGCTTAGTTTTCCGTTTAATTGTTCATCATCCGAATACATTCTGTACTCAGTATTGGCACTCAACATCGGAAGTTTTATGGTCTTTTTTAAAGTTTCTTTTTCGGCATTGATAGCCACCACGTACCAATTTGCACCCTGACGACGAGCTAAAATCACGTATTTCCCAGGGTAACCATCAATCAGTTTTACTTCGTCCCAAGTGGTGGGCACTTCTTTCATAAAATTGATTGCCCAAGCAGGGGCATCGGTCAGATTATTGGGTGCTAATGCAAAATGCTGCACAGGACTTTGAAACAAAACAGCAGTTGCCAAGGCATACACATCAGAAGTCATGCGTTTTGAGCCTCGATTTGGTGTATTATTGCCGTTATAAAATTTATTCAAGGCACTTCCACCATAATCCATGCTTCCAACAGCGTTTCTGATAAATGGGTGAAGTGTAGCGTTGAATGATTCTTTATTGCAGAATTGTTGTGAAAAAGCTAAATTTTCACTTGCCAAAACGGCTTCACTCGCAGCAAAATTTGGGTACATTCGTTCCCAACCACGAGGCAAGGTTGCCCCATGAAAAATGCAAAGGATTCCGTAGTCGTTGGCATCGTAGAGAATATCTTCGTAAAGTTTGAGCGTTACTTGTTTATCGCCACCAAAGAAATCCACTTTAATTCCTTTTACACCGATAGATTTCAACCAAGCCATTTCTTTGCGTCGGGCAATGGTGTTATCCATGATACCTCTTGGGCCTTGCGGAGCATCGTTCCAGTAACCATTTGAGTTATACCACAAATACAAACTCACGCCTTTTTTCTTGGCATATTTACATAATTCTACAATTTTTTCACGCCCGATTTGTTTGTCCCAAAGGGCATCGACCAAAACGGTTTTATAGCCCATAGCCGCACTAAAATTGATGTAATTGATTTGTTCCTCAAAAATGGTTCGGCTATCCATTTTTATAATCCAACTCCAGCTACCTTTAGTGTATTCATATTTTTGACTTGCTTCATACAATGGTTTTACGACATCAAAAGCTACGGTAGTTTCTACTATCGGAGAGAGGGTTTCGCCGACAGTAATTGTACGCCACGGTGTTTCGCCAGGAAGCATGATGCCTGGTGCGGTGGTTCCATTGCCATTATTTTCACCCATCATCGGGTAGCCAATGGTGTAAAGTCCATCTTTTTGACCTATCAATCTGCTGCCACAATAATTGCTTCCTACACCAGTTTCAGAAATCAAAACCCAGCCGCTTTCATTGACCTTAAAAAGACATGGAAAAGTGTAGCCGTTATTGTCTCGACCATTTTGCCCCATTGCGTCGTCCACTGTGTAAGGGATTTCATAGCTGGGCATGGTGCGAGCAAAACCTACCATTGGCTTGCTTTGTGAAGATAGAAATGTGGTACTTCCAGTCGGCAAACTAAATCCTGTGGTTTCTTCATTTACCACGCATGACAAAGCTTTTTTGTAAGGATAAAGCTTGTATTTGAACGCTAAATCGTTGTTACTTACTCTAAAAACTACGTCGAAGACAGTGTTTGTATCTTTTTTGAAAGTAAAAATAGCCTCGTTGGCTACGTAATGAACCTTTGATTTTTTGATGGTTGCCAAACTATAATTTTCGTCGATTTTCGACTCCTTCACGTTGGCATTCATACTTAATCCTTCACTAAGGTCGGCCACGTTGGTTTTTAGTCCAAGTGGAGACTTCGTTAGGAATTGCTTTCCATTTAAACTTACTTCATAGCTTGGTTTGCCGTTTTCAGTCGTTACTGTAACCACCAGTTTTCCATCAGGACTGCTTACTTTGGCACTATTTTGGGCATTCACACTAAAGTTTAGTACAACAATTAAGCAAGTAAGTATTTTTACTATTTTCATGGGTTCTATCTTATTTTTCTGAAATTTTATCTTCGATTCTGAAATAGTCAAAATCGGCAAAACCGCCTACTTCTTTGGTAGCAAAATTGAAAAGGCTGAAACGATAACCCATAAAATGCGGTAAGGTGTAAGGCATTTTTAGCGGTTCGCCAATTTTCTTCCAAGATTTTCCATCGAGACTATAAAAGAAATGAGCAATATCGGCTCGGTCTTTGAAATTACACTCGGCTTTGAAGTAAACGGTATTTTGTGAAACGGGTACTTTCTCAATTTCGGTAGCTTTACCACCTTTGGTACTCACCATAATGATAGATTTTGTGCCATTTTCGACTTTAATTCCTACAAAACCGTAGTTTTTCTGCAATAAACCCAATCCAGCCATATCGCCATCTTTCATTTTTGAAGCATCAAGGGCAATCAAACCTGTGCTTTCTGGGCCAATGGTGCGTTGGGTAAGTGTATTTTTTGCAGAAACAAAAGAAGTATCTATTCTGCCTGTTTTTAAGCGAAGAAAACCTTTACGCTCAGTAAGCGACCAAAGTGAATTATCAGGATTATGATTCCATTGCCAAACTAATGGCAAAGCTGGCTCACCTTTTTTTCGAGTAAATTCATCCGAATTTACTAAATTTGGAATCAGACTTTTATTGGCGGGTAAGTTTAGGTTCATAGGTACTTTACCATTTTCACCCAAAATTGGCCAACCATCTTTCCACACCACAGGCACTATGTATGGAATACGTCCCACACCGCCATTATCACGGAAAAGGTAGGAAAACCAACGTCCATCTGGCGTATCAATCAAGCCACCTTGAGCTACGCCCAAATCTTGTAAACCAATTTTTCCTTCCCACGGCCCAGTAATTTTATCGGCACGGTGAATAAGCACCGTTCGCATTCCGCCACGAGGCCAAACGATATTGAATAAATAATATTTGCCGTCTTTTTTGAAAAGCTGCGAGCCTTCAGCTTGCAACATAATGGGAGCATTGGCAGCGGCAGAAGCATTTTCAATCAAGGTTTTCTCTTCTGTACCTTCCATTTTTCCACTCAAATCGGATTTTAATTCCAAAATTTTGAGTTTTCCTGCTCCATAAATCATATAAACTTTGCCATCATCATCAAAAAAGATGCTGTGGTCGTGATAAGCAGGAGCAAAAGATTTTTCTTTCCAAGGGCCTTTGATGTTTTTTGAGGTATAAATATGCGTTTTGCCCGAAGTAGCGGCAAAAGTGCTGACCATAAATTCACCATTATGATAGCGGATGCAACTCGCCCAAGAACCACGTCCGTAGGTGTTTTGACCATTCGAGAGATTCATGGCATCGTTTTCTACCAATCTATCATAGCAATAACTTTCGAGTTTCCAATTTACCAAGTCTTTTGAACTCATAATGGGTAATCCTGGACTCATGTGCATGGTGGTGCTACTCATGTAATACGTATCGCCCACACGAATCATCGAAAGGTCAGGCACGTCGGCATGGACGATTGGGTTATGAGTTTGACCAAACCCAATCTGACCTGCCAATAGAAATAAACAAATATTTAAGAGTCTTTTCATTTTTTAGCAAAGAGCATTTCAAAAATCAATACAGATTTGTTTGCTCGTCATTTTTTATCATACCATCCAATTCATCTACCGAAATTTCGAGTTTTCCATGTTCCACCAAAACTTTAGCTAAAGAAGGAACACTTGCTTGTTTTGTACTATCCACTTGCCACAATTTTGACCGAATGATACATTTAGCACAGTGCATAAATGCTTCTTTTACGATAACGATGATGGCAAAAGAGGGTGTTTTACCATCAACAGTTAGCTGCTCCAGCACCCATTTATCCTGCACAATTTTAGCCTCACCATTGATTCGCAAGGTTTCTCTAACCCCAGGTATTAAAAATATTAGCCCAATGTGGGGGTTTTTAATAATGTTTGTGAGCGTATCAGCTTTGGCGTTGCCTGGTCGGTCAGGAATCGCTAATGTTTTTTCATCCAATATTTTCACAAAACCAGCGGGGTCGCCTTTGGGCGAAACGTCGAAATTACCCGCTAAATCAGAAGTAGCAATAGTAATAAATGGCGATTTTTCGATGAAACTACGGCAATGCTCATCAATATAACTGATGGTTTTTCGGGTAACTATCTCTGATGGATAGCCCAAAGTTTCACGCAATTGCTCTTCTGATGTTATGATATGCTCGAAATTCATTTTTATAAATAGAATGAACTGTTATCTCAAAACAGCATCATCACCGCTGTATTTCAGATACTTAAATGTGGCGTTATTGTCTGATTTTTCACCGTTTGAGGTAGCATACATGGCAAAAACATTACCAATAAAACCGCCCGAAACTCTGGTAGAAAGGTGCTTACCATCTTGGTTTTCGGCCAAAATCTTAAAGTCTTTGCCGTTTTCTGAAATAGCAAAATGACATTTATCCGCATTATTGGTGATACGTAGCACTAATTTTCCATTACCAACGGGTAGAGTATTTATTAACTCTACATCTTTTTTGCGGTGAACGCTCTTGTATAATTCTACCTGAGTTTTACCATCTTTAATTGATTTTGCCAAGAAATAATAATGACTTTCGTCTTGATAAATCACTAAACCAGCTTTTTCTTTTTCAGATTTTGGCGTGAAAACAAGCTCAGTTTCAGCAGTGCTATTCATGTGTTGCTGGCGTTTAGCTACAAATGATGGATTGCCAAGTTCTGAAATAGTCTCAGGTTTTAGATTTAATGTTAGTCCATTTTTAGAAGTTTTAAACGAACTACTATCTACCGTGCGTAAGTGCATCATCGAAAGGTCGAGACCTTTATCGAACTTCATGGTATAAGAAAAATTGCCATTTTGAGGCAACGCACCTTTCTGTTTAACTTCTTTTATGTTGGTTTTGTATTTGTATTCGAGGGCTTTTTCGCCGTGTTCAATCATTGGCCAGTCGTTTACCCACGTAAGCGGAGCAATAAACATTTCACGACCTGTATTGTAATAATCACCTTCGTAAGGGCGAACAGCCAAGAAAATTGAGTACCAATTTCCATCTGGACCTTCGATAAACTGGGCGTGTCCAGCCGAAGTAATTGGATTTGGGCGGTCGGCTGGTAAACCTCTTTGAGTTAAAACTGGATTTCCTTCATACGGCACGTACGGTCCCCAAATATCTTTACTACGCAAAGCCACTTGTGAGTGATTGACCGATGTTCCGCCTTCGGCACAGTATAAAATGTACCAATCGTTACGTTTCATGATGTGAGGTCCTTCAATCCAAACTGGTTTTTTGGTAATGTCCACGCCACCGTTTATTAATTGCTTTTTCTCGCCGATGGTTTTCAAGTTTTTATAATCAAACTCATACATTTGCACTGTGCGGTGACCCGAATAAAGTGGTTTATTATCAGGAGCATCGCTGTTGTAGGTTATGTAGGCTTTATCGGTTGCTTCATCGAAATAAATAGATGGGTCGATGCCTCTTACTTGGGGCAATTTTACAGGATTGCTGTAAGGCCCTGCTGGGTTTGTGGCGGTAACCACAAAGTTGCCGTCATGGTCAATATCAGTACAAGTAACGTAGTAGATACCTTTATAATAGGCAATGGCAGGTGCAAAAAGTCCACGGCTCATACGCTCGCCCTTAAAGTCCATTTGTGATGGACGACTGATTACATTCCCAATTTGTTTCCAGTTTTTCAAATCACGGCTGTGCATAATGGGCAAACCTGGGAAATAAGAAAAAGTAGAATGTACAGAATAATAATCTGCTCCCACTTTCACGATGCTTGGGTCAGGATAAAAGCCTGTTAATATCGGATTTGTAAGGGTTACTTGTGCCGATGCAATTTTCACACAACAAACCAATACGATGATGCTACAAATTTTTGCTACTTTTTTTAACATTTTAATCTTTGTTTAATTCGTAAATTTTAAAGTGATAAAGTGATGATTTGACCTTTTTGGGTGGCAATATCATACAATTTTGTTGTTGCCAAAGTGGGTGCTTTTATGCTTGATTTTTCTGAAATAACAGGTTTTGCTGTTTCATCTAAACTATAAAATTGATTGGGGTTTTGGCCGTTTGCTTCTTTTAGTTTTGTGCCATTGGTTTGCTTCAAATCGTTTGGAGTACGTAATCTCAGATTTCCTCCAAGATTAGATTTTACGACCAATTTCACCAATTTGGCATCTTTCCATTGCATTTCTACGATTTCAAAACCTCCGATTGCTTTCAAACCTGAAATCTTACCCGTAGGCCAAACATCTGGCAAAGCAGGAAGTAAATGAATAGCACCGTCGCTGCTCTGCATCAACATTTCAGTAATACCTGAAGTACAGCCGAAATTTCCATCAATCTGAAATGGCGGGTGTGCATCGAAAAGGTTATTATAAGTACCGCCCGCACCACGCTCGTTTCCAATAGGCGTTAGTTGATTTTGAATCAATTTATAAGCATGATTACCATCTTGTAGTTTTGCCCACCAGTTTACCTTCCAGCCCATACTCCAACCTGTAGAGACATCACCACGATAAATCAGAGAGTTTTTAGATGCCTCAAAAAGTTCGGGCGTGCGATAAGCCGAAATCTGATTCGATGGATAAAGTCCGTATAGATGTGAAATATGGCGGTGTTGGTCTTTAGGGTCGTCGATATCATCGAGCCATTCTTGCAACTGATTATGTTGCCCAATGTGCATTGGCGGTAATTTATCTCTTAATTTTTTGAGAGAATCAACAAAAGAAGCATCTTTTTTGAGAATTTGAGCAGCATTGATTGCCTTGCTGAACACATCAAAAACTATCTGATTATCCATCGTAACGCCCGCATCAAGCGAAGAACCATCGTGGGCCGCAGGAGCATTTTCGGGTGAATTTCCTGGGTTTACGACTAACCAATTATTCTTATTTGGATGTGGAATCAAGAAATCGGCATAGAATTGTGCCGCTCCTTTGAGTGCAGGATAAGCTGAAGCCAAAAATGCTTTATCGCCAGTGTACAGATAATGTTCCCATAAATGTTGGCTCACCCAGCCACCGCCAGCTGTCCACATACCCCAAAAAGCACCGTCAATCGCACCCGTTGCTCGCCAAATATCAGTATTGTGGTGAGCCATCCAGCCTCTTGCACCATACATATCTTTGGCGGTTTTCTGCCCAGTTACCGAGAGTTCCTGCACCATTTTCAAGAAAGGTTCGTGCAATTCTGAAAGATTTGTCTTCTCGGCTGGCCAATAATTCATTTCGGCGTTTATGTTGATGGTATATTTACTGTCCCACGGTGGATTAATTCTATGATTCCAAATACCTTGCAAATTGGCAGGCTGTCCACCAGGTTGTGATGAAGAAATGAGTAAATACCGCCCAAATTGATAATAAAGAGCCACCATTTGTGGGTCATTGGTATTTCTGAAATTTCTCAGGCGTTCGTCGGTAGGGAGCTTTACGGCATCGGTTTCACCTAAATCAATTTTTACTCGATTAAATAACCTTTGATAAGCTAAAGTGTGCGAATTCAGTAGTGTAGTGTATGTTTTAGGGTAGGCTTTGTTTAAATATTCGGCGGCACGCTTGTTTTCGTCGCCACTTAAATCTTGATAATTGTTAAAATTAGTAGCTATTGAAATGAAAATGGTAGCAGAATTTGCTCCTTTCACTATCAAAGAAGTATCAGTTGCTTGAAGGCTGCCACCCTCTAATTTTATTCGAGTAATTCCTTTGTATTCTACCATACCTTTTACGGTTTCGTGGTCGCTGGTTGTGCCCGAAATAGTTAAATCTTTGGTTGATGTAGTGGCAATCGTTTTTCTTTTTTGTGGAGAAGAAATATTAGCATTGAACGACAAATTACCTGCTTTACTGGCAGATATTTTCATTATAATTACTCTATCGGCCAATGAAGCAAAGGCTTCACGGGTATAAACCACATCGCCTACTTGATAGGTTGTTTTTGAAATAGCTTTTTCAATGTCTAATTCTCTGTAATAGTTCGTAAAGTTTTCATGTCCATCGAAGACTAAGTTGAGATTCCCGACGGGTTCAAATTTTTGTCCGTGTGAAGTTTTGGTGATAATGGCTTGATTAGCCAATTTTTCGGCCTCTTTGTGGTTTCCTTCAAAAATCAATTTTCTAATTTCAGCCAATTTTTCTAAAGACTGTGGATTATCATTTCGGTTGGGGCTGCCACTCCAAACTGTGTGTTCGTTGAGTTGAATTATTTCTTTGGCTACATTCCCATAAATCATTGCACCCAATCGGCCATTGCCTATTGGTAAAGCATTTTCCCACGTATTGCCTGCTGGTTGTTTATACCAAAGTTTGAGGGGTGTTTGGGCTTGGGCAAACTCTATTAAAATTACAAAAAATACGAGGAGAAACTTTCTTTTCATTGATTTCTGGTTAGGATAAAAAGTTTGAAAACAGTTATATCTGACTATAAGTAAAACATAATGTGTCAAATTAACACAAATATAATTTAATTATAAATTAAGCCAAATTAATTGTAAGAAAAAAAGATTTTATTTTGTATTTCTAACCTGAGAATTTTGATTAATAAGTTTCAAGGTTTTGGGAAACGTTAATAGTTATTTCCAGAAACAAATTATTGAAAAAGGCTGAATTAAATGGTGCTTTTGAAAATAATAGAACAGACAGCCTTTTGCTGTCTGTTCTAAAGCTAACTGATTAATAACCAGGATTTTGGTCCTTATTATCAATACTTGGATTATTGTCAATTTCAGACTGAGGTAGAGGCAAAAGCTCAAACTTGTTGGCCGTAAAATAAGATATAGGCTCACTGGTTTGCTTTTTATTTTTTCTCCATCTCAATATATCAAAATTACGCACCTGCTCAGCAGCTAATTCCACCATACGCTCATGTTGAACAGCCTCAAAAACTTGAGCTTTATTGCTACATGGGTAGTTTTTAGTTGGGTACGGAGGCATCTCAACTGATTTTCTTGCTCTTACTTGGTTCATTAATGTGATGGCTCTGGCTGAGTTTCCGAGTTCATTTTCACACTCAGCAAGCATCAATAACACATCTGCATAACGCATCACACGCATATTAATACCACTTGTAGCAAAACCAGAGTTTGATTTATAAAGTAAAGAATATTTTCTCCAAGCTAATTTAGTGTCCACTCCATCTACTTTTACTGGGCTACCAGGTCCTATTTCAGCCATTACATCGTTACCGTTATTAAACTTATCGCCTTTTTTCCAGAATGACATATCAAAGCGTGGGTCGTTCTTAGCATCTCCTTTAGAAACACGCTCGTAGGCAGCGGCCATTTTAGCTGAAGGCACTAAGTTTCCCCAACCAATAGGAGAATACTCTTGAGAGCGAATTGACTCTTCTTGCAAGCTATTACCATCACCATCTGGTCCACTCCAATTGAAGGCTCCGTTTGAATTAGAGAATACTATTTCAAATATTGACTCAGCATTAAACTCTCCTTCTTCGTTGGTAAGGTCAAGATAATTATCTACTATTCGGTATCTTCCAGAATTTACCACTTTATCTAACTCAGTTTTTGCACTTGCATAGTCGCCTTGCTGTAAATATGCACGAGCTAACAATGTCTGAGCTGCGGCCTTTGTAGCTCTACCTGCCTCGCTGGCTGGATAGCTATCTGGCAAAGCGGCCTCTGCTGCCTTAAGGTCATCCACCACTAATTTATATACTTCTTGCACAGTAGCTCTTCCTTTTGAACCTTCAACAGATTTTACATATTCGTTATTGATAGGTACGCCACCCCAAAGTGTTCCTAACTCAAAGTAAGCCAGAGCACGCAAAAATTTAGCCTCACCAGCTACTCGTGTTTTTATAGCATTAGAAAAAGTAGCATTTGTTTTGGCCGAACTTTCCAGAACCACATTGGCTCTATGTATAACTCTAAACCAACCTGTGTATACATCCGATGCAACAGAATTGTTAGGAGCATTTGAACCTATAAGCAATTGACTGCGAGGTGCTTCGAGTTGTGCTCCACCTGTTGCCATTTCATCGCCACGGAGGTCATGTACAAAAAACCACTCTCTCGCACCAAGACCAAAGCCTTGTAATAATGAATAAACTGAATTAACTCCTGCTACAAGTTCAGCATCGTTAGTGAAATATGTTTCAAACGTAACCCCATTTGGATTTACTTTTTCCAAATCTTTTTCGTTACAGCTTAATATAGTAGAGAGTCCAATCACTCCCGTTAACATTAATATTTTTTTCATTGTCTTCTTTTTTAAATTTTTATTAATTCAAACCAAGATTTATACCTACAGTCAAAGTACGTGCCTGAGGAAAATTACCAGTATCAATACCGTTATTGATTTCAGGATCATAACCAGTGTACTTAGTAATTGTAAGTAAATTTTGACTGGTAACGTATATACGAGCTTTAGTTAGTATATTGTTTGTCATTTTTGACAATTTATTAGATGGCAAAGTATAGCCTATAGAAAGATTTTTAAGTCTTAAATAAGAACCATCTACTATAAATCTGTCAGAAATTCTAGCATTTTGGTTAGGATCACCAGTAGCAATACGTGGTACATCAGTATCTGTATTATTAGGAGTCCATGCATCGAGTACATCGGTGGTCGCATTAAAGAATCTCAACATACCTTGACCTAAGTATTTAGTTCCGTTAAATATTTTGTTACCATATACACCTTGGAAAAACACTTGGAAATCAAAGTTTTTGTATGTACCACCATAATTTAAACCATAGTTGAATTTAGGTAAATAACTTCCTAAATAGGTTCTATCATTAGCATCAATTTTACCATCACCATTTAAATCAGCAAATTTGATATCGCCAGGTTTTGTAAATTCAAATTGATAAGGTGTTTTTATATCACCATCAGAGCCATTGGCTGCAGCAATTTCGTCTGCACTTTGGAATATACCAGCAACTTTCCAACCATAGAACGAACGGAATGCCTGACCAGCCTCTGTACGCCAAGAATCACCACCAAAATCTTGTCCGCCACCACCATTAATAGTAGCATTTGGTGTTGCCAAACTTAGTACTTTGTTTCTGATTAAATCGAATGAACCTGAGATGGTTGATTTCAATTCACCAGCATCTAAGCGGTAGCCAAGTGATATTTCGATACCTCGGTTTTGTAAACTACCTACGTTAGCCAATGGACTATTTGAGTAACCCAATGATTGAGGAAGTGGTACAGACAACAATAGACCATCTGTTTTACGCTCAAATAACTCTGTTGTGAAGGTAATTTTATTGTTAAACAATGAAAGGTCAACACCTATATTCTTGGTGATAGTTTCTTCCCATCTCAAACCTGTGTTACCTAAACCATTAAAGTATGAACCTAATTGAGAACCATTACCAAATGAATAATTGGTATTGTTGGCTTGAATCAATGGCTGCCATGCATAATCACCCAATGAGTTATTACCTGTTACACCGTAGCTGGCTCTTAGTTTTAACTCAGATACAGCCTTAAGATCCTTCATGAAAGACTCTTCACTGATTCTCCAACCGGCAGATACCGATGGGAAAGTACCCCACTTGTTACCTGGTGCAAATTTCGATGAACCATCACGACGTACAGAGCCACTCAATAAATATTTACCGCCGAACTCATAGTTTAAACGACCAATATATGATATCAAGCTGTTGGCAGTTGTGTTGGTTGTACCTGCAAGATTGGCAGCACCCTGTATTTCTTGAATATTATTGTCGGGGCGTTGGCCAGAAAGATTAATACCACTAAACTCAGCGTCTTGCTTTTCAGCAACTGCTGTAGCATTTATATAGTGCTTATCAAATGTTTTGTCAAAAGTCAACTGATTCGTAATTACTGATGAAAAATATCTTCCTCTTTGTTGAGCTATTGTAGCAGTATTTGGATTACCGTTATTTCCGTCAAAATAAATTGGGGTGAAAGTTCTGGCTATATTACTGGAGTAATCAACACCTAAGCTAAATCTATACTTCAACCAATTAGTTAATTTAACATCAGTAAATATAGAACCTAACAATTTATAAGTATTGTTATTTGCATTTTTTTGAACTATATTAGTGATACTCAAAGGGTTAACAGGATCAGTACCATCAAATGAATTGGATGGAGAACTGTAACCACCTAACTTTGTAGGGTCTTCCGTTGGATGAATAGGAGACATACGGATAATGTTCATTATCAAGCTTCTACCACCTACTTGGCCTTCACCTATACGGCTATCATTTGTAAACATTAAAGTTTGACCTACAGAAATAAATTTATTAAGGTTATGATCTGTATTTAAACGAATGCTTTTACGTCTATATTCAGTAAAAGGAATAATACCTTCTTGATTAAAACTACCTAACGATAAATAAAATTTAGATTTATCTGTACCACCTGATAGACCTAACTGAGTATTGTTGATAGGAGCATTTTGGAACATAATATCTTGCCAGTCGTTATCTGTTTGGGCGAAAGTTTGTGTAGCACCCGGATACACAGGTTGGTCCAAATTAGAAAAACGTGGAATTGAGATCGGGGTGGCAGCTGATGCAGCCATTGCTTTACCATAATTAATAAAATCAGCAGCTTTGAGAAGGTCTAATTTTTTCCAAGCTTGTTGTGTACCCACATACGAGTCCAGAGTGATATTCAATTTACCTGCTTTACCTTTTTTGGTAGTAATTAAAATTACACCATTTGAGGCTCTTGAACCATAGATAGCAGCAGCACTGGCATCTTTCAATACTTCTATAGACTCTATGTCATTTGGAGCTATCGTATTAAGTGCACCACCGGGTATACCATCAATTACATATAATGGATCAGAACTAATACTAATCGAACTAATACCCCTCACACGTACCTGAGGCTCGGTTCCTGGGCTACTGCTGTTTACCACTTGAACACCAGCTACACGACCTTGCATGGCTTGTGTGGCACTGATAACTGGTTGTGTAACTAAATCTTTGTTAGTGATTGAAGATACCGCACCTGTCAATGAGGTTTTCTTTTGTGTACCGTATCCAACTACTACAACTTCTTCCATTAAACTTTCGTCAACTTCTAAAGAAACATTAATCTCTCTTTGGTTACCAACCTTTCTTTCAGTAGGCTTATAGCCTAAAAAGCTAAATACTAAAGTGTTTTCTTGCGTTGCCGCCAACTCAAATCGCCCAGATGCATCCGTGATTGTACCTTTATTCGCACCTTTAATTGTAACGTTTACGCCTTGAAATGCTTCGCCGTTTTCATTCTTTACCACACCTCTGACCTGAGCCATGAGCGTTCCGAACGAAAACAGAGACAATGCTAAAACCAGTAATAGATTTCTCGACCATTGAGAATTCTCTTGATAATGGATGGGATTGTAATTGTTTTTTTTCATTTTGAGAAAGTTGATTTTATAATGTTAGAATTTGTAATATTGTGCTGAAATGACTTATGTGTCATTTGTACACATATAAATACGTGTCAAAAGTACACATAATATATTTCAAAAAAAGAAAATGTTACTTTTTTTTTACTAATTGGTACTATTTTGACATAAATTGTTTTATATCTCGAAATAATTAACTAAAATCACCGTTGATTACAATTTAAAAATCATGAAATTAATTCTATCTATCTCAATTTCCTTATTGTTATTAGCGGGATGTAAGCAAAATTCAGCTAAACTGTTTGAGAGAACTTCAAGCTCAACTACAAACATTGACTTTGTAAACTCACTCAAAGCCAGTGATGAGCTAAATGCGTTTACATTTACAAACTTCTACAACGGAGGCGGGGTCGGAATCGGTGATTTTAATAATGATGGCCTTACGGATGTATTTTTTACAGGAAATCAAGTCAGTTCTGAATTGTATTTGAATAAAACTGATGCAAAAGGTACTTCCTTACGCTTTGAAAAAATTACAAAACAAGCAGGGTTGATTACTGATAGATGGTGTAATGGGGTATCAGTAGTTGATATTAATAACGATGGTTGGGATGATATTTATGTTTCGGTGGCCTACCACAAGGCTTTCAAAAATTCCCGAAATCTATTATTTATTAATCAAAAAACTAAAATTCCTACTTTTAGAGAAGAAGCCGCTGCTTATGGACTTGACTATGATGGATATACAACGCAATCAGTCTTTTTTGATTATGATACCGATGGCGACCTTGATGTTTTTCTGCTGAATACTTCGCCCGATACACAAAATCCGAGTTATCTACGTCCAACTCAAGACGACGGCACACACCCTTCAACAAGTAAACTTTTCCAAAATTATAGCATCACCGATGGGCATCCTGTTTATAAAGATGTATCAAAAGAAGCTGGGATTTCTTACGAAGGATTGGGGCTTGGCGTGGTGGTTTCCGACTACAATAATGATCATCTGCCCGATATTTATTGCTCAAACGATTTTTTAAGTTCGGATGTCCTCTATCTAAACAATGGCAATGGCACTTTCAGAAACATTACAAAAAATGCAATGCCACATACTGCTATGTCGGGTATGGGAGTTGATGCAGCTGATATAAACCAAGATGGAAAAGTTGATATTTTTCAGCTTGATATGTTGCCCGAAGATAATGCTCGACAAAAACAGATGCTCGGTAAACATGATTATGACAAAAAAGAAATGAGTATTAAGCCCCCTTATAACTATCAACTTCAATATATGCGAAATATGTTGCAAGTCAATTTAGGAAATAATGATGGAGTCCCACAGTTTAGTGAAAATGGACTATTGGCAGGCGTAGCTCGAACTGATTGGAGTTGGAGTACGCTTCTTTGCGACCTTGATAATGATCAATTAAAAGATATTTTTATTTCAAATGGTTATAGAAAAAATGTAACAGACCTTGACTTTATAAGCTATTATCAAAACCAAAATATGTTTGGCTCTGACAAAGCGAGAGCTGAAAACCGATTAAAACTACTTGAAAAAGTACCCGAAATTCAACTAAAAAATTATGCTTATCGCAATAAAAATAACCTTGATTTTGAAAATGTTTCTGAAACCTGGGGATTAGATGAACTTTCATACGCAAATGGTTCGGCCTTTGCCGATCTTGACAATGATGGAGACCTTGATTTAATTGTGAATAATATTGATAGTGAAGCATCTATTTTTAAAAATAATGCTGAAAAACAAACCCAAAATAAAAGTTTAAAGGTACAATTTGAGGGTGATAAGAATAATATTTCAGGAATTGGTGCAAAAGTTTCAGCATGGATTGGTGGCGAACAATTATTTTTTGAAAACTTCCCCGTTAGAGGGTTCCTTTCTTCGATGCCAAGGAGTATTTTAATAGGAGAAGGAAAAGCTCAAAAAATTGATTCATTGGTCGTTGTTTGGCCTGATGGTAAGAGTCAGAAGAAATATAATATTAATAGTTCGACCAAAAATCTCACTTTAAAATACTCAGAAGCCCAACAAAGTCAGAAGCAAAAATTTATAACAAAACCACTTTTTCAGCTTGTAAATGACTCATTTGAATACGAACATCAAGAGTCGAGTTTTAATGATTTCAACGAATCAGCAACATTACACAAAATGCTTTCGAGGTTTGGGCCAGTTGTAGCAAAAGCTGATATAAATGGTGATGGTTTGGAAGACATAGCCATAGGCGGAGCCTATATGGGCAATGAAACGCAGATTTTTATCCAAACAAAACAAGGTGGATTTCAGAAAATCATGGAAATTCCAACCAGTAAAAGTATGGAAGTGGGAGCTATCCAGTTCTTTGATGCCGATAAAGACGGCGATCAAGACTTGATTTTGTCAGGAGGCGGATGCGAAAGACCGCTTGATATTTCTGAAGCATTTCAGCCACAACTCTGGAAAAATGATGGGAAAGGCAAATTTTCGTTTGCTGATGATTTACCCAAATTCAATGTTAGTAGTCAAGTTATTGAAACCTTTGATTTTGATAATGACAATGACCTCGATATTTTTATTGGTGGACGAATGATACCTAATCAATACCCGACAAGCCCCAAGAGCCATATACTTAGAAATGATAATGGAAAATTTGTTGATGTTACAGCTCAAACTGCCCCATTTTTATCGAATCTCGGCATGGTTTGCGATGCGGTAGCGATTGATATAGATAAAGATAATTTTAAAGAATTAGTGCTTGTTGGTGAATGGATGCCACTGACGATTCTTAAAAATAATCATGGAAAGCTAACCCTTCAACAAAAGCAACACACCGAAGGCTGGTGGAATACAGTTGAAGCTGCTGACCTAAATAATGATGGATTACTTGATTTAGTGCTTGGCAATGAAGGAAAAAACTCTTTTTATAAAGCAAATAAAGAAAACCCAGTAGTGCTTTTGGCAAAAGATTTCGATGGAAATGGCCGAATTGACCCAATTATGGGGCAGTATATCAATAATGAATTAGTTCCGGTGCATCCGAGAGAAAATTTGAATTTACAAATCAATGCTTTTCGTAAAAAATATACAACTTACAAAGATTTTTCTACGGTACTTTTAGAAGATTTATTTTCAGAAAATGATAAAAATGGAGCCATGAGAAAAGAAGCTTATGAATTGTCGTCTTGTGTGGCAATTAATGATGGGAAAGGCAGTTTTCAACCAATAAAGCTTCCGTGGCAAGCCCAACAGTCGCCTATTTTTTCGATAGTAATTGAAGATTTTAATGCTGATGGCAAAGTAGATTTGCTTTTAGCTGGCAATTTTTTTCCAAATGAAGCTCATCAAGGCCGACAAGATGCGTCGAGAGGTGTGACATTATTGGGTGATGGAAAAGGAAATTTTAAGGCTCTTCCATTTGAAATATGTGGTTTAAACCTAACAAATGATACTCGTAAATGCATATTCTTTAAAAATCAAAATTTTTTACTCGCATTTGCAAATTCAGGGAAATGCCTTAGGTATAGCGTGTTGCCAAAACAGGTCAACTTTCCACCTTTTTTTCGCAAGTGATCTAACAAAAAACGTCGGCATAGTTTAGAACCATGCCGACGTTAAAAAAACATTTTTCAATATTTATTTCTTAGCATCAATATCTTTCAAAAGCACTTCAACTGCTGTTTTGAGTTGGTCGTCAGTGCCTTTTGAAATCCAATCTGGTTGGTTTTCTACGATAATATCAGGTACGGCTGGCCCGAGTTCTTGATTTTTATCAGTAGCTTTTGTGAACCATCCACGGAAAGGTAAACGTACAAACGAACCATCCATTAAGGCTTTTCCACCTGTCGAAATTACCGAACCATTGGTTGGAACGCCCACCAATTTACCAATTCCGAGTGTTTTGTATGCGTGCGAGAAAATTTCAGCATTTGAATAACTGCCTTCATTACAAAGAGCCACCGAAGGTTTAGTCCAAGCGGCATAAACTAAGCGTTCGCCAGTTGGATAATAATCTTTAAACTTCAATTTATCTTTTTCCAAATCATTGCTCGCTCCTCTTGGAATCGTATAGGCGTGTTGCTTATAATTGAGCATCGTCATCAGATAATCGGTTGTTGAGCCCCCGCCATTATAACGTACATCAATCAATAAACCTTCTTTTCCGTAGCCTGCTGCTGTAAATTCACGCTCAACTACTTCAAAACTCGGAAAATCCATGCCTTTAATATGAATATAACCCAAGCGTCCGTTTGAATATTTTTCTACTAATTTCTTGCGATTTTCTACCCATTCTTCATACAAATTATTTGAAATGCTGGCAGTCAATCTGATAGCAACTTCACGAGTTTTTCCATCGGCAGCTTTTACAGTCAATAATACTTTTTCATTGACTAAACCATTCAATAAACCATGAAAATTAGCAGTCTCACTTACATTTTCACCATTTACTGCCACAATTACATCACCCTCGTTGAGTTTGCTTTTTTCTTTATCGGCTGGAGTTTCTGGCACTATATGATTGATTTTCACCCCACCATTTACAGGTGTAATTTCTGCACCCAGCAATCCAGTTGCTTCACGTTGAGTTTCGGCACGGTCGGTTACAGTAAGCCCCATGTGGCTTGAGTTGAGTTCGCCCAAAAGCAGGTTAAACATATCTCTAAAATCATTTCCAGTGCTGGCATTTACGCAACGCTCTTTGTATTTATCATGGAGTTTTACCCAGTCGTTTCCGTGAAATTTAGGATCATAGAAACCGTCACGGATTGTTCGCCATGCTTCTTCAAAAACCTGTGTACGCTCGGCGGTATAATCAACTTTCATTTTTGAAACAAAAGGTAGGTTTTCCGATGCACTTGTTTTTGTATCAATTCTACCCAGAGCCCCTTGTTTGGTAAAATATAAGTATTTTCCATCTTTGTCCATAGAAACACCATTCGGATTTGCTCCGCCCTTCGTGATTTCCTTCAAATCTTTTCCGTCCCATTTAATACTAAACAAATCTCTGCCTTTGGCATTGCTACTGGTGGTGGTATAATAAAAAGTTTCACCATCTTTCGAGATTACGAGGTCGCTTTCATCACCTGGAAAGTTGGTTACTTGCACCACACGCTCATAGATTTTGTCGAAATCAATTTTAATTGGCTTCGGAGTTTTATCTTTTTTATCATTTGGTTTTGCGGGAGCGGCTTCAGCTGGCGTTTCACGCTCTTGCCAATCTTGGGTTTCTTTTTCCCAATCTTCTTTTTTAAGCCACACAAACCAAACATCACCACTACGACCCACACTTCGCTCAGAAATAAAACCTAATTTCGAGCCATCGGCACTCCAAAACGGACGACCATCACCTCTTGGGTGCATCGAAACATTTACTGGTTTTGACGAATTATCGGCCGCATGAATGAAAACTTCTTCGTTGAAATACAAATCTTCGAGCGAGTAAGCCAGCCATTTATTATCAGGACTCCAAACGATACTGCTCGGCGATGCCCAACTATCATTCAAGATTTTTTCGTTTGATAATTTTCCATCTGCCGAAATATCCGCTACTACAAAAGTGCCTCTTCCACGCACGTAGGCAATCTTTTTACCATCAGACGACACACTCAAAGTGTTTTCATCGGTTGGAGTTTTGGTTATTTGCGTAAGTTCGTGCTTCAAAGATTTGAAGATATTGCGTTGAGTAGTATCGGCCGAGCGAACCATATAAATATCAAAATTTCCATTGGCACGGTCGCTCGTAAAAAGTAGCGTTGAATCATTCAACCAAGTTGGTTCAACATCACGAAACCCATGCTCCGAAACGTTGATACTTCTTGATTTTTCTTTATCGGCTTCTTTCACAAAAACCTCACCACGAATCGAATAAGCCAATAGTTTGCCATTAGGCGAAACAGCGTATTGGCTCGCTCCTGTGGTAAATGTTTTCTGTTCGGTGGCATCAAGGCGGTCATCGGCACTTATTTGTACATTAAGCTTTTGAGCCGAACCACCCGAAGTTTTCATGGTATAAAGATTCATATCTTTCTCGAAAACCATTGAATTACCATCAGCCGATACACTAAATGCACGAATTGATTCATCTTTGTAACTGGTCAATTTATCGGCTTTATCGGCCGCTTTGCCGTTGGCATCAAGTTTTAGGCGGTAAATATTATACGCTCCATCAATACTACTCAAAAAATAGAGTGTATTATTTCCGCCCCATTGTGGCAAAACATCGTTGGTCTCAAAACTTGGGAGTTGCTGATAAGTTTTGTTTTTGGTATCATAGAGCCAAAGGTCACGGTCGGAACTTCCTTTGTAGTCTTGACGAGCAACTGGGTTAATATCGCCACGCACAAAAGCCACAAAACGGCCATCGGGCGAAAGAATTGGGTCGAAACCAACGGCATCTAAGAAACGAGATTCTGTTCCTCCTTTTGAACTGATTGAATAAACTTCGCTCGGACGTTCGATTTGCTTAAATTCTCGATTAGTAGAAAATAAAATTTTATCGGCGTGAGTCCAGCTCGAAATATTATCTGAGCCAGAATGATAAGTCAGACGTTTGGGCATTCCGCCTTCGGTTGGCATCACGAAAATATCATTATTGCCAAATCTTGCTCCAGAAAAAGCAATCTGACTGCCATCTGGACTAAAAACAGGATTGCCTTCATAAGCTTCGTGGATGGTCAGACGAGTAGCCTTTCCACCCGAACTTGGGACAGTCCAAATATCGCCTTGAAATGAAAATGCTACTGTTGAGCCATCTTTATTGATAGCTGGCTGACGGAGTAGTAAATTGTTTTGTGCTTGTAAAAAAAGGCTTGAGCAGCCAAGAAACGCTGCGGTTAGGATAGTTTTTTTCATATAGCGTTAGTTTGTTGAAGGGCTTGAAATATAACCCCATTTCACGAGCAAAGTTATGCTTTTTAAGCAATTTTCAACAAAAAAGAGAGCAAAGGATATGTGTAGCAGACCAAAACAGCAAAAACTGATACTATAATTTGAAGGAAAGCCCAAAAACGACTAAACTTTAGCGTCATTTATCCATTCACATTATACTTGCCACTATGCTTTTTCAATATTTATTTTAATCAGTCTCTGCTTTACACTACTGAGTTTATACATAATTTATCGAGCTTCTGTTTTGCTAAAAAGAGAAGTAGGTATCTGGGCGGTAATTATTTTTATTCTCGGAATTTTACCAAAATCTTCAAATTCATCTGAAAATAGCAAAACAGACTGGATATTCAACTCGGATAGAGTATTTGTAAATGGTACAAGAAGTTCTAAAATCCATACTATTGAAGATAACTTTTTAAGTAAAGTAGATTTGTTAGTTAGCTATGGTCTTGATTCAGCGAACAAAGAATATCTTCCTATCGAAGCAAAGATTTTGAATCAAGGATTATCAGTAAAAGGAAGCAAATTCATTCCCGACAATGTAATAATAAGACCAACGGGAAGCCCCAAAATGTTTAAATATGAGATTTATGGTATGAGAAAATGGGAGTTTTTTGTAATTCTGAAATATAATGAAAGTAAAGTCTTTACTGGGTTTATCAATATCAAATAACTATTCAGTTTTCAGAACCTGAATATCTTTCACCAGATTCTCTACATCAAGCGGTAAGGTTGCATTATAAACCCCACGAATGTAGCCGTTTTTATCTATCAAAAAAGCATTTTCGGTGTGGAGAAACTCATTTTTGTCTTTCTGCAAGCCAATTTCTTTTTCGGCAAAATACGATTGTCGAGCTAAAGCATAAATTTTATCTTTTTCGCCAGTGAGTAAATGCCATCGCTGGGCATCAATTTCCCAGCGATTGGCATATTTTTTTAGTTGGGCTACGGTATCAGTGGCAGGCATAACCGAATGCGAAAGCATCAGTATATCAGCATCGTTTTTAAATATATGATGTACAGTCAGTAAATTTTGGGTCATATTTGGGCAAATGCTTGGGCAAATCGTAAAGAAAAAATTCGCCACATAAATTTTGCCCTTTACGGTTTCGTTGGATACTTTTTTGCCTTCTTGGTCAATAAAACTAAAATCTGAGATTTTATGCAGTTTCAATGTATCAAGCTGCTTTTCGGTGTACCAATTTGGTGTAAAATCGGCCGTATTGTAGTAGGGTAAGTTTTCTTTTTGAGTCTGTTCTTTGGGTTGGCACGCACACAAAGCCAATAGTAGAATACAAATACTCCCTCCCATCTGCTTCAAAGAGATAATTCTATTTATATAATCTATATTCATTTTTTCGCTCGAAAAGTATTGTTTTCTACTACCGAAACACAGTTTTTTACACCTGGTAAGCCAAATCGTCGACCGTCTTTTATGACATAATTAGCTTTGAGCGAGCCATCATCAAACCACATTTGTTGCTGACCTTCTTCGTGACCATTTACGTAATGAAACACTTCAGCGAGTTTTCCATCGGGAAACCAATCTTTTTGCTCGCCGTGATGTTCATCGTTTTTAAAATGATATTCAAAGCGGGGTTTTCCATCGGGCCACCATGCTCGGTGTGTGCCTTCTTTTTTCCCTTTTTCGTAATAACGTTCTTCGGATAATCGACCATTTTCGTACCAAACTTTACTCCAACCTTGCTCTTTTCCTGCTATGTAAGTTGAAACTTTGGCGGTATCTTGATTTGCAAAAAGTAAGAATTGATTACCAGAAAAAGGCTTATTTTCGTACAACAATACACCTTGATTATGTGAAAAAGCAGTATTATTGGCCTCTACTTTCATCAGTAATATTATTGTTTTTTGGGGTTGTTGACAAGCAACCAAGAATAACCAAACACTACTTAGATACAGTACCTGCCGTGCCATAGAAACCATTGCCATTGAGATAAGGGTCTGCGTCTGTAATATGATAATGATAAATACCGTTCGGGTATTCGGTAGTAGCATGCGAGTGTCCGTGATAGCCATCTAAATCGCTATTGGTTACGGTTTTGCCTTTTTCAAGCGGCCCATAAACAGGAAATCCATCCAGCAAAAAGCCCAAAAGTGCATCTTTACCTTTTTGAGCAGTTAGGTAAGTTGGCTCAACATGATAATGATATTGCCCTTGTTGCTGTGGGTGCCCGTTATATTGGTCAAAACCATTAATTTCGTTAGTTAATGGGGCATTCATAGCTGCATATTGATTAAAAAACGGCACGCCATTGAGCGAAACTCCAATCGGACCGAGTGGTGTGGCACTTGTAGAACTTGCTTTTGTTGGGTTTATCGGAATCTTAAAAACCAAACTTTGCGAAGTAATTCGGTTGGGGTTTAGTGCAAATTTTGTATTTGTCCCATTATAGGCTTCATACTTTGCGGTTGCCCATTGAGTATCCTTGTAATATGGACTTTTATGGTCTGGCAAACCATTGGTTTTGATAATGGCGTAATTTCCTTCGATATAAACTTCAGTTGCTCCGTAAATCTTCTTAAAGATTTCGAGCGAAGTGCTTGCATTGGTTGTGCTGGTAGTCGAACCAGTTGTAGTAGTTGGCGATAAGTCAGACTCATTTCCACAAGCTGAAACCAAAAGCATTACTACACAGATTGCTATGATTGATTTTTCCATTGGAGTTGATTTTTAAAGTGAAACTTTGAAAAGGTGAAAACATTTTTACTTGTAAAATTCAATCCATAGAACATATTTTAGGTCAATGATTTTTTAGTATTTAAGTACTTAGATGCACTTACTTCTAAAAACTTGCGGTATTTTTTGTTTTTTTCACCGAATAAATTCGGCAATTAATCTTATCTCTCATGTGGCGGTGCTGGCATATCATCCATCGGCGGACGGTCACTCTTGGGTGGTGGGCCACCCCTTGGAGGGCCTGGGCGGTCGATTGAACGAATAAGGTCGAGAATGACCTCATCAAAATGTTTTTGTTGAGCGGGAGTACACATTTGGCGAACCTGCTGAAAATGACGAAAAGTAATTACATCTGCATCGGCCATTTTACTTTCTATTTGATTGGCTCTTACTCTCAAAGAATCTTCTGAAATCGACTTATCTAAATCAGCATAATATGCCTCTTTCATTTCTTTTACGCTCTCACGCAAGCTACGCATTTGCTGAGCGTGTTCGTGGCGAAGTTTTCGGTAAACCTCTGTTTGTTTCTCATCAAACTTCAATTCAGTTTCCAAAAACAAACGCTTTGGCTGTGCTAAATTACCATTTGAAAAGAAAGATATCCAAACAAGCAAACCGATATTGAGCAGCAAAAGCACAGCAATAGCGGCCCAAAGTATCTTGTATTTATTGTTTTCTTTCATGACTTTATAAATTAGTATCAAATGCCCCCAAGCCGTATTCTTTGGCAAAAGTATTGGCATTTTGTGGTTCCGAAACTGGTTTCTGGCTATATCGAATCACGACCCCAACATTCAGCAAAACAACCAAAGCCAAAAACGACCACACAAAAGCTGGCCGTGCCATAAACTTTGGTAGCGGAGCATAGCGTTGTTGCATTCTGGCTTCAAGACGAGTTTGAAAAAATGGTCGAGGTTCGGCTCGCTCCATTCCTTCCAATGCTCCTAACGTTTCCTCTATTTGGCGTTCGATTTCTTCTTGATTTTTCATTTTCTTATATGCTTTGATTCACATAATACTCTTTTAATGTTTTTCGGAGGTTTGTTTTTGCTCTGAATAATAATGACTCAACCGATGACAATGACAGTTGCATTACCTCCGAAATTTCTTGATAACTCAGTCCTTCTACATTACATAGTGTAAAAGCAACTTTCTGATTATCAGGCAATTGATTGATATGCTTAAATAATATTTTTGATCGTTCTTTGTTTTCAAACACAACCCCTGGATGTTCAAAATCGGCAGGGTGATGCACAATTTCATCATTTTCTCCGAAAAGACTCGTCAGAAATGCAAAGCGTTTACTGGCTTTCTTTCGGCGATGCAGCTCTAAGGCTTTGGTTGTTGCTATTCGATAAATCCAAGTTGAAAGTTTTGCTTCTCCTTTAAATTTAGCAACCGACTCAAAAACTTCAATAAAAACTTCCTGAGATACATCTTCCGCTTCTTCAGCATTCTGCACGATTGACAATACTGTATTAAACACCTTGTTTTGAAATGAATCAACGAGGTGACGGAAAGCACTTTGCGAGCCTTTCTGTAAATCAGTAATGAGTTGTATTTCGTCCAAACAGATGTATTTTGCTTTGGTATTGAATATTAGATGTGAAAATTAAATAAAACTTGCGGGAAAGTTGAAAATTTTTGGTCATAAAAAAACGTCGGCAGGTTCAAAACATTGCCGACGTTAAGCTTAAACTTATGTTCTTTGAAATTAAGGTAAATTCAACAAGAAACCAATCGTAAAGTTAGCGTCCCAGTCGAACACAAATTGCTCGCAACCAGTAGCATCTTTGATAGCTTTGTAGATATTTACACCCGCTTTTCCTTTAGCATCATCCATTTTATAATCTTTTGGTGCTTTCAGAACCGTATAACGCTCTTTGCCATTTCTCACTTGTTTTGCCATCGAAAATGGAGCTCCCCCGATAATAAAGCAAGTTTTACGTTTCATACTCGGAATTCCTGCACACTTGGCTTTTACTTCGTCATATACTTTACCATCATCCGTTCCATCTTGGAAATATTTTGCTCCGTAAGTTTCAACCGCCGAAACGCCACCACTTTTAATCCAAGAAATTTTTGTATTTCCCGAACCAATATCAGTTACAAAAGCTTCTTCTTCAAAATCTTTTGGTAGTACACATTTCAAAGCTAAGGCACCTTCTTGCTCAGCCGAAACTGTATTTACAAAATAATTTAAGGCTTTTAGATTTTTGATGATTTTTTGCGTAACATCAGCTTTTACTGCACCCGAACTCACAACAAAGTGAATATCACGACCGCTCACGCCAAAATCAAGCATTTTACCAATGTATTGCTTCAAACCAGCACGAATATCTTCATCAGTTGCCATATTTTCAGTTACTAAGCTATTGCCAAACTCTGATTTTTCGAGTTTCCAGTTTTTGCTTTTGTCGATTCTTACAATAAATGAGTTGAATCCACTCGCTCCCAATTCTACTACACCTTTCAACTTACCATTGATTGGCTCTGGTGCTACATAGCTGAAACTTCCACTACCGCCAGCAGTTGCTTCAGTATCGCTCGAACTTGATGATGATGAACTTGCTGAACTCGAAGCTTCAGAAGCTGGACCCTCTTCAGGTGCTTTTGTCTCGGTATCGGTTTGCTCAGTTGTGCTTTTAGCAAGCATATTTTTGCCCCATGATGTGTTTTCGAGGACATACTTCCCACCGAAAAATATTGCTCCAAGAATTACAAGCATTATCAGAAATCTTGCAAAAGGGGTTAATTTGTTCATTTTACTATTGGTTTATTTGTGAAATAAATTAAGTGTTGAGCAAAAATAGAGAAATACTTTCATCTGCTCAATTATTTTTTTGAATGAATGGTTACGGGGCTTGATAGAGTCTTGTAAAAGATTGATAAACCTTTTATTTATTTGTATTTTTGGCGTCTAAACATTAGTTAAAAACTCATGCTTATCACAATCATATTTATTATTGGTTATTTAGCCATTGCTTTTGAGCATCCAATAAAAATCAACAAAACGGCTTCTGCCCTACTCGTCGGCACGATCTGCTGGACGGTTTATGCACTAAGTGGTACTGAAAGCCATGCTATTCAAGAAAGTCTTTCGCACCATTTGGCAGCTATTGCCGAAATATTGTTTTTCTTACTTGGAGCAATGACCATCGTTGAGCTGATTGATGCTCATCAAGGCTTTAAAATTATCACTGATCAAATTTCAAGCAAAAAATCGGTCACTTTACTCTGGACAATCAGTTTATTGGCTTTTTTCCTTTCGGCGGCTCTCGATAATCTTACAACGGCAATCGTGATGGTTTCTTTACTCAGAAAAATCATTTCGGATGCTGATCAACGTAAGTTTTTTGCAGGAATCATAATCATTGCAGCCAATGCAGGTGGTGCGTGGTCGCCTATTGGGGACGTAACTACCACCATGCTCTGGATTGGTGGACAAGTCTCGGCCACCAATATCATGCAAAGTTTATTTATTCCAAGTTTGGTTTCGTTAATTATTCCACTTCTGTATTTAAGTTATACAATGAGAGGACAAATAATTGATAATCAACCTATTGAAGACAGTGATTTTGTAGAAACAACTTCCAAAGAACGCAATATCATGTTTTTTGTCGGACTCGGAACGCTGCTTTTTGTGCCAATCTTCAAGACAATCACTCATTTACCACCCTATATGGGCATGATGCTTGGGTTGGGAGTAGTTTGGGTTGTGGGTGAAATTTTACACAGCAAAAAAGACGAAGAAGACCGCAAACCTTTCACTGCTTCGCACGCTTTGAGCAAGATTGATTCAAGCAGTATTTTGTTTTTCTTGGGTATTTTGTTGGCCATCAGTTGTTTAGAATCAACAGGACTTTTACAAAGCTTAGCAGAAACCATGAACGATGCTATTGGTAATCAAGACTTAATCATTTTACTCATTGGTTTAGCATCGGCGGTTGTTGATAACGTTCCATTAGTAGCCGCCACAATGGGAATGTATGACCTCAATAGCTTCCCGACCGACCACCGAATTTGGGAGTTTTTGGCCTATTGTGCAGGCACGGGCGGTAGTATTTTAATTATTGGCTCAGCAGCAGGGGTTGCAGTTATGGGTATGGAAAAAATTGATTTTTTGTGGTATTTGAAGCGTATTTCGCTTTTGGCACTGCTGGGATACTTTGCAGGAGCGGGCATTTATTTGCTTTTTTAGGTTTTAGGTGAAAACAGCAAAAGTTTGAATGCAAAACTGCTAATCCCTAAAACCTACCTCCCAATTTATAAAAACACCAATTATCACAAAAACATTTGGAATATATTCGGCGGTTTTACACCTTTGTTGCAGTTTTAAACTTTAACTATACTCAAAAAACACAATGAAAAAAATTAGTATCGTATTAGCTGCCTTGTTTGTAAGCACTGTATCTTTTGCTCAAACTGCCGACGAAGTAATAGCTAATTATGTAAAAGCAGTGGGTGGCAGCGATGCTATCGCCAAAATAAAGGATTTTTCAATGACAATGACTGGCGAAATCCAAGGACAATCATTGGAAGTTTTGATTCAGAAAAAACCAACTAATAAATTCCTCCAGTCAGTAAGTATCGTTGGTATGGGTGAAGTTCAAAAGCAAGTTTGTGATGGCGTAAAAGCACAAGTTGGCGGAATGCAAGGTTCGCAAGATATTACTGAGCCAGAAAAAGTAAAAGCAATTGCAATGCAGTCTTACATTGTTCCAGAAGCAAACTATACAGCTATTGGAGCAAAAGTAACTTATATAGGCAAAGAGAAAGTAGGTGATGTAGAAGCACACAAACTTGAAGTTGCAGTGGGTGAAGTTAAAATGACTGAATTTTATGATGCAGCTACTGGCTTGAAACTACGCCAAGTAATTACAGCCGAAACTCCAATGGGCAGCCAAACAATCACTTCTGATTATTCTGATTACAAAGAAGTAAGTGGTGTAAAATTCGCTCACAAATTGAATCAAGATTTAGGAATGGCTCAATTGGCTCTTACTGCATCTAAAGTTCAAGCAAATACTAATTTAGCAGATGCTTTATTTGAGATTAAATAATTAGTTGATGGTTGTTAGTTTACAGACAACGGAAATAATGAATATTTTCTTTTCGAGAAATACAACTAAAAAGAGGAATAGCTTTTTCGGGCTATTCCTCTTTTTGTCTTTGCAACTATCTGCACAGAAACGTTTTGAATTCAATCACCCACAAATGGGAACGATGTTTCGGGTGGTTGTTTATGCCCCAGATTCTCTATCGGCCAAAAACGCTACACAAAAAGCCTTCATTCGACTTGACGAATTGAATCTAACACTCAGCGATTATCGAGAAGATAGCGAAGTAAATACGCTATGCCGCACCGCAGGGAGTGGCGACTACATTAAAGTGAGCTTCGATTTATGGAATATTCTGCATGAATCGGTAAAAGCAGCTAAACTATCAGATGGAAGTTTTGATGTAACAATTGGCCCACTCACGCAACTTTGGCGACGCATGAAACGCCAAAAACAATTACCTACACCCACTCAAATCAGCGAAGCTAAAGCTAAAATTGGTATTGAAAAAATAGTTTTCAATAGGGTAAATCAGTCTGTTATGCTTAACACAAAGGGTATGAGGCTCGATTTTGGAGGAATTGGAAAAGGCTTTGCCGAAGATAAAATGATGAAGATTTTGAAAGAAAATGGCATAAAATCAGCATTGATTGAGGCTGGTGGTAATATCGTTGTTTCAAATTCACCCGCTGATTCGCCCAAAGGTTGGGAGATTATCATCAAGAATGAGAAATATTTCTTAAAAAACTCTGGAATTTCAACTTCGGGCGATGCTTATCAATTTGTAGAAATTGATGGTAAAAAATACGCTCATATTCTCGACCCTAAAACTGGCATCGGCTTTGCCGAACCCCATCAAATAAGCATCATTGCCAAAAACGGTACAGCATCTGATTGGGTTTCGACAGCATTGTATTTAATGCCCAATGAAAAAGGTAAAGAGCTCGCTAAAAAGTTAAAAGTGAAAGTCATACGATAACAAATACTTACTTCTCTTCTTTCAAAGCATAAGTCAGTTTTGAGATATAGAAAACACTTGAATTAATAAGTTCATTGTTCCGCTTCACGCTCTGATAGCCATACGCCAAAAAACTCTTACCGTACCAAGCAGCCAAATTTGTACGTTCAGCATCAACAATTCTATCGGCTTCTGAACTGGCTTTTAGGTCAAAATTTTCTAAGTTTTTTACTTTTTGATTGCCTCGAATTACGGCAGTACGAATAAGCTTTTCGTCAGGATACGCCAAAATATGATAGTCGTCGTGGTGCGTAATCTGTACTTTAGCATTCAATTCACTACTTTCAATGTCTTTCAGCGAAACACTATTATCCCAAATCAATTTCCCTGATTTATCAAAACCACAAACGATAGCATGCGAGTATCGAAAATTATTATAGACATCATTTCCGATGCGATAATTTCTCCAATTGCTCCATGCTGCGGTATTGGGAGTCGATTTATATTCAGGATAAAAAACTTCTGCCAACATCAGCCATCCTTCTTTTGTTGGAATAATATCGTGTAGAAATAAACGATAACGCAGTTTTACATCTTTCCCTTTCTGCTTTTTTTCTCTGATTTTCCGCTTGATTTTTTCTTCTCTTTTGGCATTTAAGAAACTGAAAAAGTTATCTAAATCAGCAAAATTGATATACTGAATTTTTGAATCTTCGTTTAGCTGCTGGACATAAAAACCGAGTGCAAAAAGTGAACAACCATCGGCATAATTACCCATTAAAATTGGGTGTTCTTTATCAATGTTTAGCACTTCGCCCGAAATCGGTGTAGTATCCCGATTTCCCAACGAAAAGCTCTTTATCAACTTTCCCTCATAAGAATATTTCTTCACGATGAATTGACAATTTCGGTCATTTTTTAGCATTAAGTATAAAAAATTACCGTGTTCATCAACATCTAATTCATTGATAGCGAGATTATTGCTATGAACTTCGGGAAGCACTTTTGAGGTATAATCAAAAAAACTAAACATCACTACCACGGGACGGTCGTTATATTTTCCACCAATGAACGCCTTACTTTGCAAAACCACAAAATGCTCAATATCCATGCTGGTTAGCAAACTTCCTTCTGCATAAGATTTATCGCCTGTTTCAACATCAATACGCAATACACCTATATCAATTTTATCGGTTTTCTTAAACAAAACGTACATAAATTGTTCGTTTCTAAAAGTTTTTATCAAGTCATAATCGGGGTCAGGCACAAAAGTAGCCTTCCAATTTTGTGTAAGTGTACTATCATACCTATAAAAATCGTAAGTCGATTTTTGTCGATAAGGCTCAATTTTCGACTGCATGAGCAATACGCCACTTTCTTTGAGAGGTATCACCACATTTTCTTCTTCAATATCGTTTCGGCGGTCAAATTCAATACGTTTTGCTTGCGTAAGCTGAGCAGAAGCCGAAAACGCAAACCACAAAAATAAGATTGTAAATATGTATTTTTGATAATTTTTCATAGTGTTGAGGGCCAAGTGTTATTTTCCTCGCAAGCCGAGTTCTACGACTTCCAAGTTAGACATTTTTCCGCTGTCCAACGTAAATCTAAGCAAAGTTTTCATTTTATGCCAACCTTGTTTTCCTGCCGCCCCAGGATTCAGAAAAATCATGTTATTTTGCTTAGGGTCACGCATAGCTTTCAAAATATGTGAGTGTCCGCAAACAAAAATATCGGGCGTTTTTATTTTCAACTGCTTCTTCACAGCAGGATTATAGTTGGGTGGGCTGCCACCAATATGGGTCATCCAAACGTCAAGCCCATCAATCGTAAAGTTTTGATTTTCAGGCACTTTCCACTGAATCTCTTTTTCATCAATATTACCAAATACAAAACGAGTTGGTTTGAAGGCTTCCAATTTTTCGATGATTTCGAGCGAGCCAATATCGCCAGCGTGCCAAATTTCGTCACAGTCTTTGAAATGTATAAAAACTGATTCATCAAGAAATCCGTGCGTGTCTGATATTAATCCGATTTTGGTCATGTAATTTAATTTTGAAGCGGTTCGCCGCCCGTTCTGAATGAGTGAATGATAGAATGAATGAGGAATGAATGAAATAATTAAAATATTCTATCATTCACTCATTCGCTCATTGAAGCATTATCTTATAGGCCTCCCTCAATTTCAAGTATTTCATCGTAGCATAAACACTCTGCGTGAAAGACCAAACAAAACCACGATAACCATTTAAGAAATTGAGTCTGATAAAATATTCAGTAAAGAATGTAACTGGAAATTTCGTCACCACTTTGATCAAAGAAGCCTTTTTACCTTTTTTATATAATTCGTTTGCCCCACGAGACGAGTAATTATTCATTTTCTGAAAAACCTCTGCCAAATCAGCATAGCTATAATGCAAAACGTGATTTTTTAGCGTAGCAATTTTACCATTCAAAACCACATCTTCGTGAACCTCTCGGTCGTTATAATTACCGTATTTTTTATTAAAAAGGCGTAAATGAGGCATTTTATATTCACGCCCATACCGCATGACTCCTCCCAGAAAAACGAGTGTATTGGGTATCATATATCCTTGATATTCAGAGCTTTGCAAAGCAATATCAATTTCTTTTTTTAATTCTTCGCTCACAACTTCGTCAGAATCTACGATAAAAATCCAGTCGTTTTGGGCTTGGTCAACGGCAAAACGTTTTTGTGTACCAAAACCATCAAATTTTCGGTATTGAGTCTTACCACCAAACTCCTTGGCAATACTTACGGTTTCGTCGGTACTTCCGCTATCTACCACCACAATCTCATCGGCCCAACCTTTTAGCGACTCCAAAACTTGTCTAATCGTACGAACATTATTAAGCGTAATAATTACTACCGAAACTTTCATTCATCAATGGTTTTATTGCCAAAGTTAAGGTTTTTGATTTTTCAATCGTAATTTTGTTGAATAATTTGATACCATAAGTTTTCGTCACTCTTGAATCTTCATTGACAAAACCAACGTAAATGATTTGTGTTCAAATAAAAACTAAAAATTTAACATGAAAACAACCATCATTTCGATTGCCATTGGCTTGTCAGCCATGAGTTTTAACAATAAGAAGCAAGAATTTATTGGAAAAGAGATTTTCGAGAAAAACTGTGCAAAATGCCATGGAAAAGATGGCACAAAACGACTTTTAGGAGCAAAAAACCTTCAAAAAAGCGTACTGACAAACACCGAAAACTATGAAATTATTGCCAACGGAAAAGGTAAAATGCCGAGTTGGAAAGAAAAACTAAGCACCGAACAAATCAACCAAGTGATTGAATATTTGGATATTTTGAAGCAAAAAACCAAAGAATAATGATAGAAACCCACGCTCACATTTACGATGAGCAATTTGATGAAGACCGTGATGCCATGCTCAAACGTGCATTTGCGGCAGGAGTAAAACAAATCTGGATGCCCAATTGCGACCACGAAACCATTGATGGTATGTTGGCTCTCGAACAACAATATCCCAACGTTTGCCATGCCATGATGGGCGTGCATCCGTGCTATGTAAAAGAAAATTTTGAGGAAGAATTGGCCGTAGTTGAGCAGTGGCTCGAACGCCGAAAGTTTATCATGATTGGCGAAATTGGCCTTGATTTCTACTGGGATTTGACTTTTGTGGCTCAGCAAGAAGAAGTTTTTTTACGTCAACTGGCTCTGGCCAAGAAATATAATTTGCCAATTTGTATTCATTCTCGCAACTCAAAAAACAACGAACATAATGCTATTTTGCGTTGTATTGAGCTAATCAAACAGTTTGGTTGGGAAGATTTGCGAGGTATTTTTCATTGTTTTTCGGGGAATTTGGAGGAAGCACAGAAAATCATCGAAATCAACTTTTTGTTGGGAATTGGTGGAGTGGCAACTTTCAAAAACGGCGGAATGGACACGATTTTACCGCATATTGATTTAAAACACATGGTTCTCGAAACTGACTCTCCTTATCTTGCACCAGTTCCTTACCGTGGCAAGCGTAATGAGGTTTCGTATATTGAACTGGTGGCTCGCCGAATTGCCGAAATCAAAGCAAGAGATTTCGAAGAAGTTGTGCAACAAACCACCCAAAATGCCTTATCTTTGGTCGGTCTAAAATCATAAGTTTTGAATTTAAAAACTATACTTCTCGGTATTCTTTTTGCCGCTTTGTGGGCGTCGGCATCGGCGGCGGCCAAAATTGGCTTGCGTTCGGTTGAGCCTTTGGTGCTTTTTCAAGTTCGTTTTTTGGTGGCAGGTGTTGGTATGCTTGCCTATTCATTTTTCATTCAAAAAGACCGACTTCCACAAGGCAAAGAGTGGAAAGAACTGACGATTTTTGGTTTATTGAACGTTACGCTCTACCTAAGTTTTTTTGTATTGGGAGTAAGCGAAGTTGCGGCTGGAATCGGCAGTCTTTCAACTGCCACTAACCCGCTTTTTATCAGTATATTATCGGCCGTTTGGTTGGGTAGAAAAGTAAAATCTTCTGAGTGGATGGCTGTACTTTTGGGTATGATTGGCGTGGGACTGGCTTGTTATCCGCTCATTCAAAATAGTTATGCCACGCCACTGGGTTTATTATATATGTTTTTGTGTATGCTCTCCTACTCTATCGGCACTATTTATTATTCTAACATCGACTGGAAACTTTCACGTACGGCCATTAATGGTTGGCAAGTGTTTTTGGGTGGTTTACTCATGCTTCCACTTACCTTTTTAATGCACAAAAAGCCAAACAATTACGACCTAATCTTCTATCTATCAGAGTTTTGGCTCATTGTTCCAGTTTCAATTATTGCCGTAAATCTTTGGTTATATTTATTAAAAATTGATGCGGTAAAAGCCTCTTTTTTCTTATTTTTATGCCCAATTTTTGGCTTTACTTACTCTTATTTTTTACTTGATGAACCCATCACTTACCACACATTTCTCGGTACTGCATTAGTGATTGTTGGGCTGTATGTTGGTCAGCGGGAGAAACTTTCTAAATGATGAATTATTAATGGTTAATTATGACTCATAAAGGATAAAGTACCTTCTCAATTCCATTAAACCCAGCCTAATTTTCAATTATTCATTCACAATTATCCATTAAAACTAAACCTTTCATCAAGTTTTTGGTCAAAAAGTAACATTTTAGGGCTATATTCGTTTAAGAATAAGATTCTACTGACCAATTTCTATGAAATATACACTTTTATCGACACTCTCTGCTGCCGTAGTGCTGACTGCAACTTTGATGAACTCTTGCACTCAGAAAGAACAAATCGCAGCAAATACTTCCAGTTTCGATTTAATTCAAGATAAAATCTTGACTAAAAGTTGTGCCACAATAGGCTGTCACGCCTCCCAATCTGATGGTACTTTTACCCAACACAAATTGGTTCTGGCCAAAGGACAAGCCTACAAAAATTTATTTGAGGTAACCCCCGTCAACAAAAATGCAGTACAAGATGGATTTAAACTTGTGAAGGCCTTCAAATCACTTGAAAGTTTGCTTTATCATAAACTTTTCACCGACCCAATTCATCACAGTGGTAAAAGTTATGGGTTGGTTATGCCACTCGGAGGAGATTTACTTTCGGTCGGGCAAATCGAATTTATCAGACGTTGGATTGAAGCAGGAGCTCCCGAAACTGGAAGTGTAGCCGACGCTTCTCTACTTGATGATACTACTCCAAGTACTTCGATTTTCTTGGGCTTACCACCTCCAGCGGCAGGCACTGGCTTCCAAATGGTTTTGGATAAATTTGATGTTGCCCCCAATTTTGAGCGAGAATTGTTTGTCAGAAAACTACTGGGCAATACCGAAACCGTGTATGTCAATCGTATGCAAATAAGTATGCGTCCGGGAAGCCACCATTTTATTTTGTATGGTTTCCGAAATAACACCAATCTTGGAGCAATCAACCAAATCCGTGATTTACGTAATCCCGATGGCTCTTATAATGTCGTTACCTTTGCTCAAATGGGTAATCATGTATTCAATTTTGGCGGTAGCGAGGCCAACGATGACTATACTTTCCCCGAAGGAACTGCCGTTGAAGTACCTGCCAATGCTACTTTTGATATGAATTCACATTACTATAATAGAGGCACAAAAGCAATTCCTGGCGAAGTAAATATCAATCTTTACACCACACCAAAAGCCAAAGTAAAAAATGTATTGAAAGTGATTGATTTCGGCAATCAAAGCCTGACTATTCCTGCCAAAACTCGCACAGTGATAAGCAAAGATTTTACTTTCGATAAAAACGTAAAAATCGTGATGCTCTTCTCGCATACCCATAAATTTGGTGAAAAATTTGAGATTTTAATCAAAGGAGGTGCAAGAAACGGTGAAGTGGTCTATACCTCAACCAACTGGGAACACCCCGAAAAAATCAACTATTTGCCCAATATTTCGCTCAAAAAAGGTGAAGGTCTAACTTCAAGAATTACATATAATAATACTTCCGATAAAACCGTAAGATTCGGACTAACTACCGAAGACGAAATGGGAATAATCTTTGGGTATTATTATGAAGAGTAAAGTTGACTGAATAAAAAGGAAGACTTCCAACTGGGCGTCCCCCTCGAAGGGAAGTCTTCCTTAAAAACTTCAGCGTAGCAACTCAAAACTTGCTACGCTTTTTTTGTGGATTTCTGATGAAATCTATAAATTACAGCACAAATTGAAAAAGCTATAAAATGAAATTACTTTTAACTCTCACCCTCTTCATTGTATGGGGGCTGCTGAACTGTAATAGTTCGCATCAGAAGGACTACGCTCTGCAAACACCCAAGAACAAAAACGTTCCGTACATCATCATTAAATCTACTAAAGAAATAGTTGACGACCCAAAGCGAATAGCCGAAATAAAAATCGTGCTAAAAGATAGTACAGTTTTTCAGTCGCCTATCGGAATTGAGCTTCGTGGAGCTACTTCTCAGATGTTTTATGAAAAAAAATCGTATGGATTTGACCTTCGGAATGTCAAAGACGAGTCTTCAGCAGCCTCACTTTTAGGTTTCCCCAAAAACTCTGCTTGGGTACTACATGGGCCTTACGGCGATAAAACTTTGCTCCGAAATACCGTTGCATATCAACTCTCAAACGACATTGGTCGATATGCCGCCCGTACAAAATTTGTGGAGTTAGAAATCAATGGTGAATACTTAGGGTTTTATATATTAATGGAAAAACTCAAACAAGACAACGACCGAATAAAAATTGCAAAATTGAGCAAAAACGATACTACTGCCGAGAAAATTACGGGTGGATATATCTTGAAAATTGATAAAACCGTAGGAAACGACCGTAATGACTCAGATTATAACGAAGAAAACTCTTTTACGTCACAGTATGACGCCAAAGGAAAACTCAGCAAAAGGAGCAAAACCCATTTTTTGTATGAATATCCGAAGGTAAAAAATATCAATCCTATTCAGCGAAAATACATCCAAAACTACATTTCGGCATTTGAAAGCTCCTTGGCTGCCGAAAATTTCAAAGATGGAGAAAAGGGCTATCAAAACTACATTGATGTTGATAGCTTTATTGATTTTTTCATTTTAACCGAACTTATGCAAAACCACGATGGCTACCGACTCAGTACCTATCTGCAAAAAGATCGAGGCCAAAAATTACAAATGGGTCCAATCTGGGACTTTGACATTGCCTTTGGTTCTGACAATGGTTTTTGTGATGGTATGAATCGCCACGCATGGGTATTTCAGTATAACCAATACTGTTCGGGCGATGCTTGGCTTGTGCCATTTTGGTGGAAACGTTTAGTCTCAGATGAAGCTTTCAAAAACAAACTTATTATAAGATGGAAGGCTTTGCGAGCAAAACAATTATCTGATAATCAACTCGATAGAACGATTGATGGTTTTAACAAAGAAATCACCGAAAAAGGAATGGTGACACGAAACTTTGAGCGATGGGATATTCTGAATGAAAGAATCACTCCTAATTCAAGTAAAGGTTCGCACGAAAAAGAAATCAGTCGAATGAAATCTTGGCTGAAAGAACACGCCCATTGGATTGATGAAAATATTGAACGATTGTAGTATTTTTTTTCATAAATTTGATGAAGCACTTGTTCAAAACTACAATCACATGAAAACGCTTTTGGCTTTACTCTTATTTTCTTTGAATACTGCTACCTTTGGTCAGGAAGTAAAAGAAATGGTACGAAGTATCTATTTTGGTGGCGGCAGTGCCTACATTGGCAAACAACAAGCCCAAGATTTATATGATTTTGTGAAGAACATTAAGCACCTCGAATACTACGAAATCAATATTATGAGCCACACCGATAATATTGGCGGACGTGAATTTAACGAATACCTCAGTCGAATGCGAAGTGCCTCAGTGATTGACCTGCTCAAAGCAATGGATATTCCGCAGGAAAAAATAAAGTTTAAAGATTTTGCTTTCGATGCTCCTACCTACGACAATAATACTTGGGAAGGCCGAGAACGAAACCGAAGGGTTGATATTCAGTTTAAACCGATTGTATTTTGAAAAGACCAAAATATAAGACAACTTTGACGAGTAAAAAACAATATTCAACGCCTAAAAATACCTTTACTCAATGCAAACTCTCATTAATCGCCGTGATTTTATGCGGCAAACCAGCCTCGCTGCTCTGGGCTTGGCTTTTACTCCAACTTTTGCCCGAAAAGTAGCACCCAGCGACCGCCTGCGAGTAGCTCACATCGGCATCAATGGCATGGGAACGCAACACCTTAAATGGTTTGCGAATCTACCCGAAGTTGAGGTGGTTGGTTTATGCGATTTAGACAAAAATCATTTGGCCAAAGCTCAAAAAGTTCTCCAAGAAATACACCCCGACAATAAAGCCCAAACCTACGAAGATTTCAGGTATCTGCTCGAACGCAAAGATGTTGATGCCATCACTTGTGCCACACCTGACCACTGGCATTCGCAGGTAGCAATTATGGCATTTCAAGCAGGAAAAGATGTTTATGGCGAAAAACCGCTCTCGTATAATGTGCGGGAAGGACAACAAATGCTAAAAGCCATGAAAAAATATGACCGAATTTTTCAGCTTGGCACACAAATACACGCAGGCGAAAATTACCACCGAGTGGCCGAAATCATACAATCGGGTGCAATCGGTAAAGTAAAAACCGTTAGACTATGGAAAACAGGTTTTCCGCCAGTTTTGGGGCCATCAAATTTTCAAACGCCTCCAGCCAATCTCAATTGGGATATGTGGCTTGGACCAGCCCCCTACTCGCAGTACACGCCCGAGCGATGCCACTTTACGTACCGCTATTTTCTTGACTATTCGGGTGGCGTTTTTCAAGATTTTTGGTGCCATATTGCCGATGTAGTTTGGTGGGCAATCGACCCAAAAAACCTCACTCGCATCAGTGCCAAAGGCGAAGCTCCCGAAGGGACTGGCGATGCACCGAAATGGATTGATATTGAATACGATTTTGAAGATCTCAAACTCTACTGGACATCAACTCCGCCGAATGTACCAGGGGCAGAAAAGCGAGGTATTGGGGCATATTTTGAGGGCGAAAAAGGAACTTTAATTTGTGATTATAGCAGTAAAGAAATAACAATTAATGGTGTAACGATGAGTGATATTCCCGAAATTCCGAAAACCATTATACGCTCAGCAGGACACCAGCAGAACTTTGTGACGGCCGTAAAAAACCGTACACAACCACAATCGAACCTCGAATATGCACGAAAAATGACAATGCCAATGCACTTGGGTCTGATTTCATATCGTTTGGGTAGAGAGCTTCATTGGAATCCTAAAAAAGAAAAATTCCGACACGATGCCGATGCCAACGCTCTGCTTTCAAGAGAGGCTCGCAAAGGCTGGGATTTGGTTTAATTCACCACTAAATAATCACCACAATGAAAACAATCATCACAATTCTTGCTGTATTTTCACTTATTTCTTGCGGAAATAATGAAGAACTCGAAAATCTAAAAAAAGAGAATGCAGCCTTAGCTGCCCAAGTAACAGCACTCAAAGACGGTGCAAATGCCAAAGGGCCAAAGTATATGCTCAAGCTCCGTTTGAAGCAGTCGCATCTTTCATTGAGTATCAAAAAGCACATCAAAGATGCAGTAAATGCCATAGAATTTGAGTTGCCAGTCGATAAAGAATTTTACGATTCGGTTTCGGAAGGCACTGAAATCATTGATAAATTCCGCTTCGGTTCAATGGTACTTTACGGTAGTTTGGGTGATTGGGAAATGACGGTGAAGGAGAAGTATGTGAAGTGATTTTCAAAAATATGGCACACCTCTTTTCTGAGATAATATAGGGTGCCATATTTTAAATTTCTTTTTCCAGCTTGAACTCTACATAAATACTGTTTGCAATTTTTTAGGTTTAAAATTTGTTATAGATTTGTATAGTAAATGTTTGAAAATATGCTGACCAACGAAGAAACAAAAATCGAAAACCCAGGAGTTAAGATTGCTAAAATGATGCTCGAAAGCAAACGACAAACCCAAAAAGAAGTTCTGTGGGCTTATGAAAATGACCCTTCAATAAAAGAGGCAATTAATAAATTGAAAAAAAGAAATGCCGAAAGAGGAACACCAGTCATTGCCTAAATATGATTTTGAGTTTGTGGGTGGAAAGTTTAACTCTTACCTATTTCAAACCCAATATGGCATTATTTATGAAATAACTTTCAAGCCCAGCGGGTATATCTTTGAAGAACATCACTCCTTCAAAGAAAAAACGTTTGAATTTTCAATAATACCAATTGAAAATCCCAATAAAGTCAATCCTCCATTAGATAAACGTGTTTCAAATACTATTCTCAGATTTCTTCAAACAACACGACAGAATCGTAGTTTATGCTTGCGAAACAGCCGATAATCGGGCATCAGCACGTTTCAGAAAATTCAATCAATGGTTTGATTGGTATAAAGGTACTTCTTTCTTTAAAGTTGATATGCAAATGGGCAATGACGATAAAGGAGAAATTTACTTTACTTCATTGATTATCAAAATAGACAACCCAGATGCAATTGAAATTGTGGCTGCCTTTCGGCAAATGATTATATCTAATCAAAAATAAGTAAAATATTTCCCAAAAAGTATGGCATATCAGTTTTCTGAGATAAGAAGGTGAGCCATTTCAAACTCAAGAAAAGTACAGAAATAAAGATAAAAAAGCGAATTGAAAGTATTAACTACTTTTTATTCGCTTTTTTTATTTAAGATTCCAACCTTCAGGCTCCCTTATTCATTTATACACTGAAACCCCTATCATTTGTTTGAATTTTACCACATATCTCAACTTAAAGAACAAAAAACTAACGCACAAAAGTTACTTTTTGAGCAATATGGCAGCATTTTTTATAAAATTGCTTACCGATATGTACGTGAACGAGCCGATGCCGAGGATTTAACGAGTGATAGCTTTATCAAAATTTTTGAAGCAATAAAGCAAGCAAAAGATTTTAGTGATTTAAACCATTTTCTTTCGTGGTGTAAGCGAATCGTCATCAATGAAAGCCTGGGCTTTCTTAAAAAAAAAGTAAATTTTTCAATGTTAGTAACCGACGAAATAGATTTTGTATTATCCATAGAACCAAGCATTATTGAAGAATTAGAAATCAAAGAAATAGATAAACTAATTGCAAGATTACCGTCGGGTTGCAGAACAATTTTCAATTTATTTGCCATTGAAGGTTTTACGCACGAAGAAATCGCTACTCAGCTACAAATCAGCGTTGGCACCTCGAAATCGCAGGCAAATAGGGCAAGACTTTTATTACAACAAAAGCTAATCGGCACGAATTATGAGCATGGAAGAAAAACAATTTGATGAACTAATTCGTTCGAAATACCTTGATGACGAAGATGAGCCAGTTTGGGATACAACTAAAGTCTGGCAAACAATAAAACCAACCAAGCAATACCAATTCTCCTATTTTAAATACGCTGCTTCGATAGCAATTTTAATAGGATTTGGGGCTTTGTATTTGGTCTTTTACAAGAACGAAAAAACAAAAATTATTAGTATTCTCTTACCAAAAACTAAAATAAAATCAGTTAATAAACCTATCCATTCAAAGCCTAACAATGAAATACAAAAAAGCAATACTCATGCGAATCTATATACAAAAACACAAAAACCAAAGCTTTTTATAGAAGAAAACACGAAAAGTACAGCTACTGAATCCACACAAGAAGGTACAACAAATACCTTTTCAGAACCAAAATTAGAAGTGTCTTTGCAACAAGAAACACTGACAGAAAGAACAATACCAACGACCGAAAATATACCTACCAACCATGTAATCGTACTGAATATTCCGATAGAAGAAGACTTGAAACCACAACGGAAAAAGCGAATAATTGGCAGGTTTTTCCAGCAAATTGAGCGATACAGCAATGGCGAAAAGTTTGAATGGGAGGAAGTAAACATTAGGCCAAAGAAAATTTGGGCTTATTTTAAGAACAGTTTCGTGGCAGATTCTACAACAATTTACTAATATTTTAAAAGCAACAATTTATGAAAATTTTACTTTTGATAGCTTGCTTTGGCAGCTATGTTGGCAATGCTTTTGCCGAAATAAAATCAGACACAATCATCATCAACGTCGGTGCGAAGAAGAAAGTAATAATCTACGGAGAAACCAAAGCTGATTTGAAAGAATTAGAAAAAATTGACCTTAATAAAGCCCTCAAAGAAATGAACAAAGGGCTGGAAGAAATGTCCACAAAAACAAAAAAAATGGTCATAAAAGATTATGATGGCAAAACCTATAAATTAGATACACCACAGATTAATCTCACGAAATGGAAATATTTTGTCAAGAAAACCAATATCAACTTGCACGTAGCTTATCTTGATTTGGGCTACTATGATGTAAGTAGGTTTACGGGAGCTAATTCATTCGGATATGAAACTTTTGATGGTGGAAATAATTCTTTAAATTTCGGTATTTCGATACTTCACAGTAATATCAAAAAGTTTAATAACCGTTTGGGTTTTGCTTTAAGAAAAGGACTACAATATAATTTTTATCGGTCGGAAGGTAGTATTCCAGCTTCTGTAAATGTACTTGGAGGAACAAATGAGGCACTCAAAAACTTCAAATGGGCAGATGTCGCAAAAAGAGAACTCGTATATGCCGATTCAAAGAAAAATAGCATTATTCAAACATATACATTGAAAGATGGAACTACTTTGATATCTCAGGCATTACCCCGAATCCATACTTTCGGAGTTTTATCGATCGAACTTCAGCCTACTTTCTATTTCTTAAACAACAAAGGTAAAAATACTTTTTCGTTTAGCCCTGGTGCTTTTGTTGGCTTAAAATTACACCAAATAGAAAGAACAAAATACTTGAATTTGAGTATAGGAGACGAAGTCCAAGGTCGTAGCACTACAAAGTCTTATGAAAACTTCGGACATCTTAATGCTGGAATCCAACTGGATTTTGCATACAAGATATTTCACCTATTTTGGCGACAAAACCTATACTCATCATTTGGAAATTCGACCGCAATGATTGGCGACCCACTTACAAGCGATGTCTATTTAAAAAAAGGCGAAGGTCGCATCAGGTTTACAACCATCGGGCTGAGAATTGGGCGATAGTTCCACAAAAAAAGCGAAGCAAAAGTCTCGAAAAACTTTCACTTCGCTTTTTTTACTGTCATAGACGAACTAAAAGCTCACCCACAATCAACTATTACTTAGCAACTTCCATACTCACTTGACGAGCATTGATAGTTTTGCCTTGCATTCCTTCCAATACACGCTTCACGTCAGCTTGAGGTACTTCTACGAAACTGAATTTGTCGTAAATATCAATTTGTCCAATCGCACGACCAGCAATACGAGTTTCAGATGTAATTGCACCTACGATATGGTTTGGAGCAACGTTATCTTTACGGCCTAAGCTCAAAAATAAGCGTACCATGTCGGCATTGCCAGAGCCACGTCCACCTTCTTGACGTCTTTCTCTTGGTTCAAAACGACGTTCACGTTGTACGCCATCATCACGGCGGCCACCGTCACGGCTTCCACCAAAGCTATTGCTTCCTTCTCTACGTCCATAAGGAGCTCTTGAGTCACGGCTGTTTCCACCGAATCTTGAATCTCTATCACCACCTCTCGACTCACGGAATGAATCAGATAATTGATTATCAGAGAATTCGCTCTTCACTTCACCTACTTGCATTTTAATCAAAGCAGCCATGATTTGTGCATCAGAGTAGCCTTCTTCGTTTAATTGAGCAATGATCCCGTCGAAAGAAGCATCAACACCAGCAGTAAGCGTTTCTTTTACTTGGTCAACAAATCTTTGGTGACGAGTCTGAACTAACTCAGCGTACGTAGGAATTGTTCCTTGTTCGATTTTCGCTTTTGTGTAGTTTTCGATACCACGTAAAGCACCTCTATCACGTGCTGAAATAAACATAAATGCTTTTCCAGTTTTTCCGGCACGGCCAGTACGACCGATACGGTGAACGTAATATTCTAAATCTTGTGGTACATCATAATTAAATACTGCATCAACACCCGATACGTCAATACCACGAGCAGCTACGTCAGTTGCAACCAAGATAGTGGTTGTACCAGCACGGAATTTGCTCATTACTTGTGTACGTACTTGCTGACGCATATCGCCGTGTAAGCCTTCGGCAGCATAGCCACGAATCTGCAAATCACTTACGATTTCGTCAACTTTTGACTTTGTGTTAGCAAATACCAACATCAATTTCAAGTTATGTACATCAATCAAACGAGTCATTACCTCCATTTTCGCCTCACGACGAACTGAGAAATAGAACTGCTCAATGTTTGCGTTTGAAACCTCAGTTTTCAAGGTACGAACGATTTCAGGGTTTTTCTGGAAACGTTTCGCAATCGAAAGGATTTCTGGTGACATTGTTGCCGAGAACAATACTGTTTGACGCTCTTCTGGTGCGAAAGATAAGATTTTTTCGATATCTTCTCTAAAGCCCATGTTAAGCATTTCGTCAGCCTCATCCAAAATCGCCAATTTAATATCACTCAATATTAAGGTCTTGCGGTCGATGTGGTCCATGATACGGCCAGGCGTTCCGACCACAATTTGTGAACCTTTTTTCAAAGCCAAAAACTGACGCTCATACGATTCACCACCATAAATGGCAGCTACATTGAGGCCTCTTTTGTACTTAGCTAATTTCTGGATTTGTTCTTTTACTTGAAGAGCCAACTCACGAGTTGGACACATTACCAATACTTGTGTGCTTTTGCTATCAACATCAACTGCTTCGATTGCAGGGATACCAAATGCCGCTGTTTTACCTGTTCCTGTTTGTGCTTGACCAATAAAGTCGCCACCACGCATCACAACTGGGATACCTTGTGCTTGAATTGGAGTTGTGTACTCAAAACCCATTTCTTCAACTGCACGCAGGATGTACTCTGAGACCGGAAGGTCAGAAAATTTTACTTGTTCCATTAAGGATAAAATGTTTTAGTCGGAACGTCACTGTCGTCCTCACGCAAAACCGTGGATTGCCCCGATAGCCGAAAAAAAATGATAAAGCGAACGATGAGAACCATCTGTTGCTGCCCTGAAAGGAAATTGATTGAAAGAGAAATGCTCTTTGAAACGATTTTATGAACGCAGAGGCTCTATACAGATGTGCCTTTTTTAATACAAGTGCAAAGGTACTATCAATATTTTTATAAAACAAGTGTTTGGATAAAAGTTTGTATTTTTTTTAGACACTCGCAAGGAATGTATCGCCCAAAATCTTTAATGAAATGATAAAAAGGCCATCTAAGGTGTTAATTATAAGGCATTTCTATGAAAAACAACAATAGTCTTGAAACGTTAATATATATAACTATTCCATGATTAAAGAATTTTATTTGGAGGAAAGATATTTATACAAAATTCTGAATTATAGTTTAAAAAGAATTCAATTGAAGATTTGGTGCATATTTACGGTAAACTATTTTCAAATTTCTTCAGACAAGTTATCAAGTTTTAGGAGGTAATTATCAATAGTTTCATAACAAATACTATTTTTACTTTTCATTTTACTTCTCTAAGCATATAAAATTCAGAGAAAATAAAATCTAAAAAGAATTTAACCCTCTAATCCTTTCTCTATTATGAAAAAAATACTCCTTTTGGCTATTCATTTTTTGTGTATTCTTCAAATTGCACAGGCACAATTAGACTTGCCTGCATCGGCCAATAATCCCAGAGCTACCATTTCGGAAGAAGTTGGTATCACATCTATTACAATTAAATATAGCCGTCCCGATGTAAATAAGCGTGAAGGCAAAATTTATGGTGATGGCAATCCCGTAACCTATGGTTTTTCGTCAGGTAATTTTACTACTGGCAAAAATAACTCACCGTGGAGAGCGGGTGCAAATGAGTGTACGACAATTACATTTGAACATGATGTAAAAGTTGAAGGTCAGCCCATCAAAGCTGGTACTTACGGAATCTTCATGGCAATGGGTGCCGAAAACGTAACAGTCATTTTCTCGAAACAAACCGAAGCGTGGGGAAGTTTCAGCTATGACGAAAAAGATGATGTTTTGAGAGTAAACGTGAAACCAGTTGCTTTGGATAAAAGTGTAGAGTTTTTGAAATATGAGTTTATCGATCATAAAGAAAAATCGTGTGTGATAGCCATGCAATGGGAGAAAGTTTCGGTTCCATTCAAGGTTGAGGTAGATGTTGATAACATAGTTTTGGCCAGAATCAGAGAAGAGCTGACAAGCCGCAAAGGTTTCAATCCTATACTTGTGATGTCGGCAGCTCAGTATTGCTTTAGTAAAAATATCAATTTAGATGAAGCGTTAGTTTGGAGCAAAAAAGCGGTTAATGGCACTGGCGGGCAAATAACATTCGTGACTTTACGCAACCTCGCTACGGCTTACGAAAAGCTAAACCGTGTACAAGAGGCAGATTCGGTGATGAATGAAGCTTTGCAAATCGCTACGGCTAATCAATATACAACTTATGGTCGTCAGCTTATTTCTCAAAAACGTATTGACAAAGCAATGGAAGTATTCTTGGCTTCGCAGAAACGATATGGTGATGTGTTGGGAGTAAACAGTGGTTTGATGAGTGGCTATTCGGCCAAAGGAAAATTTATGGATGCCGTGAAATATGCCGAAATGGCCTTGAAACAAACACCGAATGAAGCAGGTAAAAAAGTATTAGAGGCACAAATTGCAAAATTGAAAGAAGGGAAAGATATCAATTAAATCATTTTACCGAAGTCTCTGTTTATCAGAGACTTCAATTTTATAAAACTATGGAAATCACACAAGAGAACAATCAAAAAAATGGTATCTTCAAAGCCATTGAAAATGATACAATTGCAGGCGAAATGACGTATGTTTGGGCGGGCGAAAATAAGTTTATCATTGACCACACCGAAGTATTTCCTGAATTTGAAGGCAAAGGAGTAGGCAAAAAACTTGTTATGGCAGCGGTTGACTATGCTCGTGCTAATGATTTTAAAATTCTACCGCTTTGTCCGTTTGCTAAGGCTCTCTTTGAGCGAACAAAAGAGATTCAGGATGTGCGATTTTGAAACACTCAAACCAGCCCCACCTCAGTAGCCTTTTTGATAAGTTGGGCTGAATTAGCAACCTCAAATTTAAAAAGTAAATTTTTGCGGTGGGTATCAATGGTATATGGACTCAAAAATAATTTCTCAGCAATCTGATTATTAGTCATACCTTGAGCAATAAGCGATAAAATCTCTTTTTCTCGTCGTGTAAGTGCAGGAGCAGAATCTGGTGAAATAAGTGTTTCAACAGTATTGATTTCGCTACTAAAATAAAACCTGCCGTTGATAACCTCTTTGATTGCAAAGATGATTTCATCGGCATTTGCACTTTTCACAACGTAGCCCGACGCTCCGTTTTGCATCATTTGTGATACATAGCTGCGTTGTTTGAAAGTACTGATTCCTATTACTTGTACGTGCGGAAATTCTTTTTTTACCTTTGCACAAAACTCTATTCCGCTAACATCAGGCAAGTTGATATCAGTCAATACTAAATTTACTTCTAAATGCTTTTTCAATAAAAAAAGTGCATCAAAAGCATTTACGGCAGTGGCAATTATTTCAATATTAGCACTTTGAGCTAATATTGACTTTAGCCCTTCTAAAACCATAAAATGGTCATCGAGAATTAATATTTTGGCGATTTTGGTCATACCCCTTACCCCTAAAGGGGTGTTTCTTGTGTGTGTCATTTTTAATTCGGAATCTCAACAGTTATTGATGTGCCATTTTCAGGGCTTGTATCAATATGAAGCGTTCCTTTTAGATAATCTACTCTTGATTTTACGTTTTGTAGCCCAGCACCATTTATTTTTGTTGTGTCGAAGCCTTTTCCATCATCTTCAACAGTCAGGGTGATTCCTTGCTCATGGTGGCTGATTTGTATAAAAATTGTCTTGGCTTGGGCGTGTTTGATGGCGTTATTAGTCAATTCTTGAAAGATTCGGTAAAGCACTTTTTGCACCGTAGAATCTATATTTTTTCCATCACCTATGGCCGTAAATTGCATTTTCAGGGTGCCATTCTGATTGATATTGTCGCAATAATCTTGGATGGCTTCGTGCAATCCAAACTTTAGTAGTGCTTCGGGCATCATGTTGTGTGCAACACGCCGCATTTCGGCAATGGCACTGTCGAGTTGAGTTAGGGCTTTTTCAAAAATATGTACTTCGCCTGCTTGAATGATAAAGTTTTGGTGCATAGCCGAAAGGTTTAGTTTGATTCCACTGAGCATACTTCCGAGTCCGTCGTGGAGGTCTTTTGCCATTCGGCTACGTTCCTCTTCTTGGCCTTTCAGAATGCTATTCATGCTGATGAGTTGTTTTTCTTGTTCGAGTTCTCGGATTTTCTGTTGCTGAATCTCAAAGTTTTGTTGTGCCAGTAACTTCTCTTTTTTGTAATTTTTGAAATATAAAAAAGCCAACAATGAAACTGCTAAAATACTAATTATCAACCCAATGAGCAGATAATTACGTTGCTTGATTTGTAATTCTCTAAGCTGGTTTTCTTGTTCGAGGCTATTGATTTTTTCTTGTTTTTGGGCTGAACGAAAAAGTGCTTCATTGAGCTGAATACGGTTTTGATTTTGCTTTTTCAGAAACGCCTCGTTATAATCTGCCCATTTTTTACGGTATTCATTTGCTGATTTATAATCACCTGTTTGCTCATATAAACTTGCCAAATCTTCTAAAACCAACCTTACTTTTGGCATAAAACTTTTATCTTTTGCCAGTTTCAAAGCCAACTGATAGTATCTATATGACGAATCGGGCTGATTGAGTTTCTGAAAAACTTCGCCAATGGCAATGTATTCATCTACTTCATAGTAAGGGTCATTCCAGATATGAGCAATGGATAGGGCCGTTTGATGGTGACGGAGCGATTCGGCATATTTTTTTTGATGAAATTCCAAATCGCCTTTGGCATTATGGAAATATACTTTTTCTAAATCAAAGTTAGCTTTTAGAAGTAGTTTTTCTGTTTCAGAAAGTAACTTTTTTGCTTCCTCAAATCTGTTGAGCTTCGCACAAATTGCAGCTAATCGTGAGCGATTGATGGTGGCTATCCAGCCAATATTAATTCTTCTCGAAATTTCATCACATTCGTTCAAATATTGATAAGCTTGTTTCCATTGTTGAGTATCAATAAATATGAAAGCCAAATTGAATAAATTGGTAGCAACACCTGATTCATTTTTTAGCTCTTTCTGAATTTTTATTGATTCTTCCAAACTTTTCTGAGCCAAATCATATTCACTCATGTTCACATAAGTTGCTCCTAAATCACCCAAAATGAAGGCTTTCTGTCGTTGTCTTTCTTTATAATTTGAGAAAGAATTGAGCAACGATAATTGTTTCTCTAATTCAATAACCGAAGCTACATTTTGCCCAGATTCAAAATAAGCGTAACCCCAAATTCGATGATAATGTAACTGTTTCCAGCGAGTAGTTTTATATTCTTTGCTTGTTTCTAAACGCCTAAATTCAGCAATTCCTTTGGCAGTATCTTTTTTATAAATTTCGTTGGCGAGCCATAGTTTATGTAGCCATCTGAGGCTATCATTTTTAGATAACCGAACGCTATCTTGAAGTACTTTTATGCGGTCTTCTTGGGCAATTGCTGGGCAATTCAGCAAAAAAACGAACAAAAAAAGACTTATTATAAACTTATACATAGCAAGCTTTGGGTGTTGTGGAATAAAACTAAACCAATAAAGGGTTAAATCCAAAGCCACATAAAAAAATACCAGTTTTCGGGGATATTGAAAATACAAATTTCGGGGGATTGTGTGAGTTTTAGCTTAAAAGTAAATTTGTATGAATATCTATTGAGTGTGCCAAATCTACATTTTAATGAAAAAACAAATTTTATTTTATCTCTTGTTTACAGTTTCAAAAACTGCTTATTGCCAAGGTAGTATCACGCTTTCACCGACCAATACTTCTATTGATGCCCGAACCAACCAACCATTGGTTTTTTCGACAAATGGTACAGAACAAATGAGAATCTCATCTACAGGAAATGTTGGAATCGGGCAAACAAATCCTACTGCTAAATTAGATATTTTGCATAACAATGGAATTGGGGTTTTAAGTAAATCTACTTCTGGTTTTTCGACAATTGATATTGATGCTTTCAATGGTGATGCCGCTCTGAGATTCAAAAGTAATGGTGCCACAAATTGGAATGTCAGAAATTCTCCTACAAATAATAATCTCCAATTTGTAGCTGCCAATATTCTACCTGCAAAATTAGAGATAGAGTCAAGCACAGGAAACATAGGGATTGGAACCTCATTTCCAAAAGCAAGGCTACATGTTTCTAATGGCTCATCGGGCATAAGCGGAACGCCCGCCAATGAACTTATCTTAGAAAATAATAGCAATAATTATATTCAGATGATGAATCCTCAAGCCAATGAAGCAGGTTTACTTTTTGGATTGCCTTCGAGTTTGAATAGTGGCGGAATCATTTATAATAGTGGAGAGCGAAAAGCACTGGATTTTAGGACAAGAAATAATTCCACAAGAATGACTATTGATAGCACGGGGAATGTGGGTGTAGGCACAACCAGTCCAACAGCTAAATTAGATATTAACGGCGATGTGGTCATCAAAAAGAAAAAGGTTTTGCCACTAACCACACAAACAGTCAATAATTTAGACAGAAATGGGGCTTCTATTATTTGCACTGGTGTTGCTATGGCATCTCAAACTATCACGATTACGGGTATTGCGGGTGGTGTAGATGGCATGATGATTTGGATTTATCCGACTAATTTTTTTACAATTCGCTTAGAAAACGAAGACCTCAACTCAACAGATATTAACCGAATAAAAACGACTTCTGGCTCAGTCAATATTTTATCAATTCGTGGTGGCTCTACCCTAATTTATGATGGTTCAGAACAACGTTGGCACGTGATAGATGCAAACTAAATTTTACTATGAAAAAGACACTTATTTTATTCCTTTTATTTAATATTCAAGAGGTAGTTTTCTCGCAAAGCATCACGATTAGCCCTGGAACTGATGAAAACCCTGCTATGATAAGCACAAGTAATGACTATCAGCGTGGATATAAAATCCCGACGATGACTTCGGTGGAAAGGTTAAATATAGCAACTCCTGTTGATGGACTTATGGTTTTTGACCAAGACCGCAAAAATTTATGTACTTATTATACTTCTACTTGGTATTGTGCATCAAATGATGTGATTACCGACCGAAAACCACAAACGGTGTTTGCATCTGATAGTACCGCCGACGATGGTTTTGGTAGAGCCGTAAGCCTTGATACACCAAATAATCGGGCAGCTGTTGGGGCTTTAAATGCCGAAAACGGCAGCAACACCAATCAAGGTGCGGTGTATCTTTATTCATACAACACTTCATCAAAAACATGGTCGCAGACGCAGAAATTAGTAGCTGCCGACGGACAAGCCAATGATAATTTTGGTAAAAGCGTTATCTTGAAAGGTGATTATTTGATTGTAGGGGCTACGGGTTGTAACTCAAACACAGGTGCGGTTTATGTGTTTAAAAGGGCTGCGGGTGTTTGGACTCAAGAAGCCAAAATAATACCGTCGGATGCCTCCACAGGCGATTTGTTTGGAAGTTCGATTGATTTTTTTATAAATCCAACAATAACGTCAATTCCAATGATAGTTACATCGTCGCCAGGCGATGACCTTGTATCTCCAAGTGTATCTGGTATTGGCTCTTTTTACATCTATACTTATAATTCTACTACGTTTTGGACACTTTCTCAGAAAATAATCGAGAGCAGTGGGCAAGCCAACGAAGGCTCAAGCATGGTTGTTAGATTTAAAGATGCTACCACCATTCTTTCAGGTAAGAGAAATTTTAATATTCCACCAAATATTAGAAATGGAAAAATACAGATGTATAGAAATACAAGTTCGAGTTTTGCATTAGTACAAACAATAAATGGCGGAGATTTAGCTTATTTAGGTCAAAATATCGAAATTAGTGGAAATTTAGTGCTTGTTGGTGGGCAAAATAATACTCCAGGGTTATATCTTTATAACACCACAACTGACCTGTTGAGTACTTCGGTTAATCCAATTGTAACTGCACGCTATGACATTTATTTTGGAGTTTCCGTGGCAATTGATGACGACAAAGTTTTAGTGCTTGATACCTCTGAAAAATTTGGTGAATTTTTTAAGGTAACAACTTTTGGAATATACAATACCGATGTATCTTTTCAAACAATTGGATTACCCAATTTTCGTACCCATCTGTATGGAAATGCCCGTATTTCCACTATAAACAATGGTTTATATTTGATTGGAGAAGCCGACGACCTTTGTTTTTCAAGCTCATGCAAAAGAGCGGGCAGGGTGATTTTTGGAGAATACAACCATAATTTTTAATAAAAAGGTCCATCTCCGAACTTTCAGAGATGGACCTTTTCTATTGATTATGATGTTCAAAAATCAAGGTTTCAACCAAGCATTTCTCAGCTTCAATTGCTCGGCAGTTGGATTTTCAGCCAATTTCAATACATTTTTCTGTTTTGCTTCAACCAAAATTGCTGGAGCAGAAAGTTTTATGATTTCTTCTTTGCCTTCGGCGTTTTTGCGGGCAACCTCAACGGTTACGGTATCGCCCTCTTTAGTTTTAGTACCAAATTCAGTCATGATAGATTGAATCTTCATCATTTCCATAGCTTCGCCATTGACCGAAACCAATTCATCATTGGCTTTATAGCCCATTTGTTTGCCAAAATCATTTACTTTATCAATACTCGAAACTTTCAAACGATTCGTAGCTTGATTAAAGCCAATCGAGATTCCCCCCAAACTTGCTTGTTTTACCGTTGCCTCTGGCAAATAATCTATGCCTACGCTTTGTAAGATTTCAGCCAACGGAAGTGGGTCTTTTCCTTCTACATAAGTAGCAAAAAACTGACGAATTTCTGGGTAAGTCAAAGCCGTAATTTTATCAAATAATTCATCGTCTTTGAAAGACTGCTCTTTTCCGTAAGTCTTCGATAAATCTTGCATAAGGTTTTGAGTACCATATTTTCCACCCGAAAGCTGGCGTAGTTTAATATCTAAGCACACACCAATCAACGCACCTTTGTTATAAACATTCATGTATTGGTTTTTGTATTTATCCAACACATTGGCACTCATTTCGGTAAATGGCAGATTATCTTTCATTCCTTTCATGGTGGTGATTTTCTGACGCAACATATCCAAATACTTTGGTGTATCAATCAAACCATATTTTGCTTGCATGTGTCCAGCCGCATATTCGGTCAAACCTTCATACATCCACAAGTGTTTCGACATCTTCGGGTCGTTATAATCAAAATTGCCGATTTCTTCGGAATGAATATTGAGCGGCGTTACGATATGGAAAAACTCATGCGATGCCACATCCTTCACTGTTTGAGCTAAATCGGCCGAAGTGGCTTCTGGTAAATAATAAAACGAAGAATACGAATGCTCTAAAGCTCCATAACTCGTCAGATTTGGATTATCAGATAAGACTATCAAAAACGCATATTTTTTTATTGGCAATTTGCCACCCAGATATTCTTTTTGAGCCTCTAATAAAGTATTGATATTAGCTGCGATTTCTTTAGAAGTAGCTTTTTTATTTGGAGAAAAAACCGAAACCAAAATATCCGCACCACCGATTTTCAAAACTGTTGTATCGGGTTGTGTGTAAAGAATTGGAGCATCAACCAGATTCATGTAGTTTTCCATTTCAAAAACATCAGTCGTAGCATTACTGCTCTTTGCAACCATCGAAGTTGCACCATAAAAACCTACTGGTTTTGTGAAAGTTACTTGATAAGGTACTTTGGTCATACCATCAAAATAGCCAAAGAAACAATGCGTATTGATTGAATATTCTTTATTAGCTACAATATCCGAACCTGTCGGCTCAAAAATTTTAGTGCCTTTTATTTCGGGAGAATCCCACGTATCATCAATTTTATAGCTGATTTTATGGAGTTTTTGTGCGTCTTTAATTGTGTAACTATTTACATCTAACTTATTAGTAGTAAGCTGATTACCTTTCGAGTCAAAGGCTTTAAAATCAGATAAATAACGGCCATAATCATCGGTCGAGTAAGTACCTGGAACCGTCTTTGGCAAACGGAAAGTGATTTCGTCGGCATTAATTTTTGGATTAATCAACGTTACTTCCAATTTGTCATTATCAACTTTTGTTAAATCAACCGAGTATTGATACGACGAACCATTAGTAGATTGTGAGGAGCTAATAACTGCCTTTTTGGCACAACTTGCCATAAACAAGCCAAAAGTCAGAACTATCAGAGCTTTTTGCATAGGTTATATATTTTAGATTTTCTGAAAATTTTACAAAATTAACCAAATTCTTTTCTGAAAATCATAGAATTTCATGAGCAGGCCAAATAGAGGATAAAGGGTCGAAAACCACTGTAAACCGCCATTTAAGTATTTTCTCATGGGCATTTCACCATTTTCACACAAAAAAATACCCATTCGTAAATTAAAACTTTTACTAATCAGTAAAAATACTCACAAGTTTTTGCTATTAAATTTTCATTAAAAAATTTCGCTCAAAACCACAAAACAGTACTTTCTTTGGAATCATCTATCTTTCACTAACACTTTGTTTGTTAATAATATAATTTTACAAATAATTAGTTTGAATTATTAAATAATTTTAAAATATTATTTGCATTCCCGTGGCTTCAGTATTAGATTTTGTTAGTTGATTTTTCAATTAAACAAACTAAATAAGCCCTATGAAGTCATTTTTACTCATTTTTCTGTTAGGTTGCTCGGTGCTGACTACCTACGGACAAACCCGAAAAATTACGGGAAAAGTCACCGATGCTGACAATAATTCTGCTCTACCTGGCGTAAACATTTTGCTAAAAGGCACAAAAGTTGGTGTGAACACAGATACTGATGGTAATTTCTCGATGAATGTTCCTACTACGGGCGGAACATTGGTGGTTTCGTTTATTGGTATGACTACGCAAGAAATTGCGATTGGAAATCAAAGTACAATAGAAGTAAAACTTAAAAGCGAAACTCAGCTTTTGATGGAGGTTTCGGTAACAGCTCTTGGTTTTGAACAAAACAAAGATGTACAGGGAGCAACTTCATCAAAAGTATCGGGCGTGGCTTTAGCTCGAACTGGCGAAACTGGTATCATCAACGGCTTGGCGGGCAGAGCATCGGGCTTGCAAGTTTCTCGTTCTTCGGGTGACCCTGGAGCTGGTTCGTATATTCAGATACGTGGACAAAGCACCATCACGGGTGATAATCAACCGCTCATTATCATTGATGGCGTTCCGATGAGCAATAGTAGCATCGGAGAAAACGCAGGTGGTGTACGTCAGCAATCTCGCCTCAATGACCTAAACCCAAATGATATTGCCGATGTACAAGTGCTTAAAGGTGCGGCCGCGGCTTCATTGTGGGGGTCGAGAGCAGCCAATGGGGTAATGGTTATTACGACAAAAAAAGGTCGTAACGGCTCAAAACCTGACATTTCGTTTAGTTCATCGGTCTCATTTGATAAAGTAAATGTTCTTCACCCACTTCAAACTAAATACGGACAAGGTATCAACGGCGTTTTTAGTCCAACTTCTTCTACATCATGGGGCGATAAGATAGAAACCCGCTCAGGTGCTGCCGACGAATTTAATACAACTGGACAATTCTTTCAGGCCGAAGATGGCACAAAATATTACCCAATCATCAAAAAAAATTCTAAAGAAATCTTCAACGATGCAAGAGTTGACCAAGTTTTCAGAACGGGCTTTTTTGCCGATAACAATTTGAGTATCAGCGGTGGAAATGAACAAAGCACCTATTACATGAGTCTCGGAGATTTGAACCAAAAAGGTATTATTCGTGGGCAAAGTGATTATCACAGAAGTACATTTAGACTAAATGCTGACCGCAAGTTTGGCAATATGCTTTCGGTTTCGACCAAAACTTCTTACATAAAATCAACCTCAAATCGTATTCAAACAGGCTCGAATGTCAATGGTCTATATTTGGGTATGGTGCGAACACCACCCGATTTTGACGACAGCGATTACAAAGGTTTTTATTATTCATCGCCAACGGCTGCACCAATTCCACGTCAGCGTTCGTATCGTCGTTATTTGGGTAACGATAATCCTATTTACGATTCGCCGCTTTGGGTTATCAACGAATTGGAAAATCCGACAATAGTTAATCGTTTCATTACAGCTTCCGAAATCAACTTCAAACCAACCAAGTGGATTGAATTAAAGGCACGAGGCGGGGTAGATTCTTATACTGATGAACGAAAATCTTATTTCCCCGTTGGTTCGGCAGGCGGTGCTTACACGGGTAGTTATCAAGAAGAAGAACTCAAAGAAACGGAACTGAATTTCGATTTAATTGCTCGTGTGGTAAAAGATATTACGCCAAAAATTGCAGGAACATATATTGTTGGCTGGAACGTAAACAACCGTGATTATCTGAATTTAGGGTATTCGATGGTAAATTTCTTGATACCAAATGGCCCGAAAGATGCCAGCAATGCAACGGCAGTAAACCGTACACCTTTCGATACCGAGCAGCGTATCCGAACAGCTCGTCTTTATGCTACAACGAACTTTGGTTTCTACGACCAAATGTTTCTTAATTTAGGTATTGCTGCTGAATCTGGCTCACCTTTTGGTGAAAAAACTGACCGAACCTTCTACTATCCTTCGGCTGATTTAGCTTGGCAATTCACCAAATTAGAGGCATTGAAAGGCTTAAAATGGTTAAGTTTTGGTAAACTCCGTGGAGGTTACGGCATTGTGGGTGTGCAACCACAACCTTACCGCACCTCAACTGATTTTGTTACGGCCGAATTTACGGGCGGTTGGGGCGGTACTGCCAGTGGTGTAGCCTACGGAAACGGTGCGTTCGTACAATCTTCTCAACAAGGAGATGCTCTTTTACGCCCTGAACGCAAGACCGAATGGGAAATTGGTACAGATTTACGTTTTCTCTCAAACAAACTTTCAGTAAATTATACTTACTACCAAAATACCATCAAAGATTTATTGCTTGAAGTGGCCGCTTCGCCATCGACAGGTTTTACGAGCCGTTATACCAATGCAGGTACGATGTCGAACAAAGGTTGGGAATCAGAAATTACAGCCGATGTTTTCCAAAATAATGACTTAAATATTCAATTGATTGGAAATATTAGTCAGAACAAAAACCGTGTAGAAGACTTAGCAGGAACTGACCAAATCGTGTTGGGTGGTTTTAGCACACTCACGAGCTCGGTGGCCAAAGTAGGTTATTCATTATCAGCACTTTATGGTGGAACTTACCTCCGCAAAACCGATGGCAGTTTAGACCTTAACGCCAATGGTTTTCCGCAATTAGCTCCTACTTATGGCGTAATCGGCGACCCAAATCCGAAATATCGTGCGGGTTTTGGCACAAATATCAATTATAAAAACTTCTCGCTCAATGTTTTGTTTGAAACCTTCCAAGGCTCGCAGTTTGCTCCTAATACGCAATCGGTCATGTATAATTTTGGCACACATGCCGATGTAGGAAATGAAGTAACGATTCCAGCGGGTGGCTTGAAAAATTACGATGGAAAGATTATTGAAGGCGGACAAACCGTGCGTGGAAATATCAGAGATTTCGGTGCTGGACCAGTATTGCTCGACCAAGCGTGGTACACTACTCTGGGGCAAGGTTTCAGTGCTTTGCAAGAACAATTTATTGTGGATGGAAGCTGGACTCGTCTGCGTGAAGCTACCCTTTCTTATAATTGGAAAAGCAGTTGGTTGAAAGAAAAATTAAAGTTAGGAAACATAAGTTTATCGGCAACAGGCCGTAATTTATTCTTGTGGACAAAAGTGGTGGGTATCGACCCTGAAACTTCACTTAACGGAACAGGAAACGGTCGTGGGCAAGATTACTTCAATAATCCAGGTTCTAAATCGGTGGTTTTCTCAGTAAGAATCAATTATTGATAGACGATTTTTAAACTTTTAATTCGACAAAAAATGAAAAAATATATTTCTTTACTGGCACTTTCTTTTACCTTGACATTCACAGGATGTGAATCGTTGGTAAGCGACCTCAACGACGATTTGAATAACCCAACCGATGCCCCTGCCGAACTAATGTTTACCGGTGTTGAACTGGCAGCCGCATCAGTACACGAAGGTTATAACTCCTTACTATCAAGTATTTGGTCGGGATATTATATTGGCTACGACCGCCAATGGGCTGATTTTCAGGTATATAACGTGGCTGGTTCATACTTTGATGGTATGTGGAGCAGTAGTTATTACGGCATTCATCGCAATGCTCGTATTATCTTAGAGAAAATCGAACCACAAGGTTTAAAAGTAATGGCTGGCATGACAAAAGTATTGATGGCTCACAATATCGGTACAATGACTGCCCTCTACGGCGATATTCCATACACGCAAGCGGCACAGTTAGAGACCTATCCAAATGCCAAATATGACTCACAAGCTGAAATCTATGCCAGTATGCAAAAACTATTGGATGAGGCAATTATTGACCTCGAAACTGGCGTTGGTATTCCGAGAGCAGGAACTGATATTTTGTTGGGCGGCGACCCTAAAAAATGGATTGAAGTGGCCTACACATTGAAAGCACGTTTTTATACCGATACTAAAGAATATGCCTTAGCAGCTACCGCAGCCGCAAAAGGCGTAAGTAGAGCAGCAAATTCAATGTATTTTCCGCATGGAACTATCTTGAATCAAAACCAGAATTTTATTTATAACTTCTTGGCAGTAAGCCGTATTGGTGATGCAGCCGCCGTTACTAAAACTGGTGAGGCTTCTCAATTACTAAAACTCATTGACCCTACGCTTACGAGTTCGTACCGTGGAAATGCTAAAACCGATGAAACCGCTCGTTTTAATTTTTATTATCTTCGTCAAGGTGTCAATGTGGCCAATCGTGTTGAGCCGAATACAATCAAGCGTGCTACCCAAGTTGGTTTTATGAGTGTTGATGCCTCATTTCCATTGGTTACTTTCCAAGAAAACAAACTCACACAAGCAGAAATGGCCATACGTGCAGGCAATTTCGCTGATGGACTAAAGTTTTTGAACGAATACCGTGCCTTTATGAATTCGGGTGGTGGATACATCAATCCGACAACGGCAACTAACTTCACTTTCAAATACCTACCTTACGAGGATGCGGATTTTGTAAGTGGTGGCATGGAAAACAAAGATAATATCACTAAAAATGATGCTTTATTACGAGAAATCTTAGAAGAAAGATACGTAACTTTCTACTGCCAAACCATTGGCTGGAATGATGAACGCCGAAATAGAAATAGTGCTGTTGGTGTAAAAATAACACCAAGTACAGGCACACGTTTACCGTGGAGATTTATTTATTCTCAAAACGAAATCAACGGAAATCCGCTTGCACCAAAGCCAGTTCCTGGTGTTTTTGATGCCATGTCGATTTATAAATAATTGCATTTGATAACAATGACGTTTAGGAAATTACCTAAGCGTCATTGCTTTTCAATAGAATAAAAAACGATATTGAGTTACCTTGAAGTAATGTGTTAGGTTGAACGCATTAAATCTTCAAGAGGAGCATCGCTCCCAAATATTTGTAGCATAAATGGTAAAACTGATTATTTGAGGTGCATCGCACCGAGATATTGCGGCGACTGATGCTTTCGGTGCGATGCACCTTATAATTGAAATGATTTTACTTTTTCTACAAATATTACGCCGTTCTACGGCTTTAATTTTTAATACGTTTAACTTGATAATCTATATTTATTACAACACCTGATTCTTAATTATCACCATCTTACCTAAACCCTACCTAAAAATGAAACTCATCCCCCTCTTTATGCTGTTTTTTGCAGTCAATAGTTTGGCCCAAAAGTTAAACTCTAAGCAGATTGTTTTGAAAGAAGGCACAAACATGGCCATTGGTCTTTCGCCCGATGGAAAAAGTATCGCACTGGATTTGCAAGGCACGATTTACAAAATCTCATCGAGCGGTGGCAATGCTTTAGCTCTCACCGATGGCATGGGCGACGACCGCCAACCCCATTGGACACCTGACGGCAAAAGAGTTATATTTCAGTCATACAGAGGGGGAACGTTTCATATTTGGAGCGTAAACAGCGAAGGAAAAGACCTAAAACAGCACACAACTGGGCCATTCGACCACCGAGAGCCTTTTGCATCGCCCGATGGCAAAAGCATTCTTTGTTCGTCAGACCGAAACGGTAATTATGATATTTGGAAACAAAATCTCGCCACTGGCGAAATGACCGCCCTCACCACCAACAAAGACCATGATTACGCCCCAGCTTATTCGCCCGATAATAAAACCTTAGCTTTTGCCTCGACCCGAAGCGAAGGTGCGGGAATTTATCTTATCTATGAAAATGGAAGCGAAAAACTATTGGCAGCAACTGGCAAAGGAGTTCCGAATGCTCCTGCTTGGAGTAGCGATGGCTTTTGGGTAAGCTATCAAATTGCCAACGGAAGCCAAACTGCTTTGATGAAAGTAGAAGTAGCAACGGGCAAAATCGTTCAAATGAGTAAACAAGGTGATGATGTCTTTCCTTTCCGAGCTTCTTGGGTTTCCAACAACAAAATTTTCTATACTTCTGATGGTAAAATAAAAGCCGCTGATACTAAAAATGAGCAAATCTCAGAAATTCCTTTTCAAGTAAAACTGACTGTCAGCACGCCAGTTTATCAACGAAAAACTTATGATTTTGATGGAAAAAGTAGTAAAAATGTCAAAGGAATTCGTTGCCCAGTGGTTTCGCCCGATGGAAAACAAGTAGTTTTTGTGGCTTTGGGCGATATGTGGCTACTGACAATCGGTAATCCGAAACCTGTGAAACTTACCGATGATATTTATTACGAAACCGACCCTACGTGGTCGCCTGATGGCACAAAAATTCTTTTTTCGGCCGATAAATCGGGGAATATGGATTTATATACTTTAGAACTTTCAACCAAAAACGTTACGCAACTAACCAAAACCGACGAAGACGAAAATCAAGGTTCATGGGTGGCTGATGGCACAAAAATCGCATTTTTGAAACAAGGTTTACGCAATACGCTGGGCGTTGGAACAATGCTCAATATCATGGATTTGAAAACAGGTCTTGTTAAAAAAGTGCATAAACCCATGTTTTTGCCTGGTCAACCAACTTGGTCTCCCAACGGGAAATATCTTATGATGGCCGCCTTAGATGCCTATTCTTCAAAATTCCGTGAAGGCGTGAGTAAATTTTTATTGATCAATGCCGAAAGTGGCGAATCCGTTTCGACAACTACGCCATTTCCACACCAAACAATGGCAATGAGATACCGAAACGGCCCGATTTGGTCACCCGATGGTACTAAACTGGCTTATGTAAAAGATGCTCTTTTGTGGGTGATTGATGTAAACACCGATGGACAATTTGTGGGACAACCTCGTGCTTTAACTACCGAATTGGCCGAAGCCCCAACTTGGACAGGCGATTCAAAATCAATCGTTTATTTGGCTACTGATAAACTTCGTCAAGTAAATATTGCCGATGCTTCCAAAAAAGATATTCCTTTAGATTTGACTTGGACGATTACAAAATCGCAAGAAAAAACGGTGATTCATGCAGGAAAGCTTTTTGATGGCAAAAATGAAAAATTGTTGACTAACGTTGATATAATCATTGAAAATAATCGAATAATTGCTATTCAAACTCACAAAGAATCATATCCTGCAAATTTCAAAAAAATTGATGCTTCAAATCTTACCGTTATGCCAGGTTTATTCGAGACTCATGCTCACCTCGACTCTCAATTTGGCGAAAAAACAGGCAGAATTTGGCTATCTTATGGCATTACGAGTGTACGAGAGCCAGGTTCTGACCCCTACGATGCAGTCGAACAACGAGAATCGTGGCACAGCGGAAAGCGTCCTGGCCCATTTCATTTTCTGACAGGAGCATTGACCGATGGTGGAAGAATTTATTACAACATGGCAACCGCTATTGGCTCGGAAGAGCAATTAAAATTAGAGTTAAATCGAGCAAAAACGTTAGAGTATGACCTCATAAAAACTTACGTAAGAATGCCCGACGAATGGCAGAAGAAAATTACGGAATACGCCCACCAAAACGGAATGTCAGTGTCATCGCACGAGATTTTTCCAGCGGCACGTTATGGTGTGGATGCGGTCGAACACATTGCCGCTACGAGCCGTCGAGGATATTCACCGAAAATTACAACCGCTGGCAAAAGCTACGATGACATGATACAGATTATCAGTCAATCAAAAATGGTTATTACGCCAACTTTGGCTCTTTCAGGTGGATTTTGGACATTGATTACGAAGGATACATCACTTTTTGATACACCACAATTCAAACAAATATATCCTGCTTACTATCGCACGGCCATGCTCGAAACAGCCAAACAAATGAGAAGTCAGCCACTTCCGATGTTGGCAACATACAGTAATACTGGCAAAACACTAAAGAAATTGTCGGAAAATGGGGCAAATATCACCAGCGGAACAGACTCGCCCATTATGCCTTATGGAACAAGTTTACATGTAGAAATTTGGAACTACGTAGAAAGTGGACTGAGTAATTTTAAAGCCCTACAAACCAGTACAATCAATGCTGCAAAAGCACTCAATGTAGATAAAGACCTCGGAAGTTTGGAAGTAGGCAAAATAGCCAATATCAGTATCGTAGAAGGAAATCCTTTAGAAAACATTCGAGACACGCAACGAGTAAAATACGTTTTGGTCAATGGAAAAATCTATACGATTGAAGAACTTTTGAAGAAGCCTTGAAATAAAAACCTCCTAAATTGAGTGATTTAATTTAGGAGGTTTTCATTCTTTACTCATTCCAAGAATTCTGCCCATTAAGCGGCATACAGGCAATGTATTCCCCAGGAACTGGGTCATAGACTAATACGTTTTTACCAATACTTTCGGAGGTATAAAACCCAAAAAGCGTTAGACTTTTCACGGTCTTGTAAAACGTTGGTTTAGGAGCATCGGGTTCGAGATTGATTCCCCATAAACTCATGCCTGAGCGAGGGTTATCTTTTTCGAGTTCAAGCAAATATGCTTCTCGCATAGCTGGTTCGAGTTCTACGAAGTTTTTGCCGTATTTATCTTTACAAGCCTCATCAAATGCTTCGAGGTCTTTCGTAAACTTTTCTTTACCAGCAGTATCCATTGTATCATTGACCATTTTATCTATAAACTGCGGTACACCCAACTCTTTTGCTCCAGGAGTTTTGGTTTTAGGCAAAATCGTTTCGGCAATTTCGGCAATCGTGGCTGCCTGATTGGGTGAAAGGAAAACAGGTTTCCAACTTAATTTGGCATCTTTCGCACAAGCAATGAAGATTTCGGAGAAAGCAACTCCCGAAACTCCCAAACCCAGTGCCAATGCAGTATTTTTTATGTATTCTCTACGATTCATGATGAGTTTTCTTTGATTAGATGAAACAGAAATTGAGAAATTTCACATTCTTAATTCTAAATTCTTAATTAAATCACAGATTCTTCTTATTCAATTCTGAAACTGCAAAATCAGCTGCTCGTGCGGTCAAGGCCATGTACGTAATTGATGGATTTACACAATTCGATGAAGTCATACAAGCACCATCGGTTACGAACACATTTTTCACTGCATGAATTTGGTTATTTTCATTCAAAACCGAAGTTTTTGGGTCTTTGCCCATCCGAGCAGTTCCCATTTCGTGAACACCATTGCCCAAACCGCCTGCATTATCAAAAGTTCGAATATTCTTAAAACCCGATGCTTCAAGCATTTCGGCAGCATCAGCCATGATTTGCTTACGCATTTTCAGCTCATTATCCTTAATTTCAGCATCAAAAACCAACTGCGGAATTCCCCACTTATCCACTTTTGATTCATGGAGCGTCACTTTGTTTTCGTGGTAAGGTAAAACTTCACCAAAACCCATTAGACCCATATTCCAGCCACCAGGTTTGTAGAGCGATTCTTTAAAATCTGCCCCAATGGCGTGTTGGTCAGCACCTCTACCCCAACCAGCTCGGCCAGCACCTGCACCTTGATAATCATAACCTCGCAAGAAATTCGGGTTCTTCGATGCCTCATCAATATTCACGTATTTCGGAATAAAAAGTCCTGCGGGTTTTCGTCCTTTGTAATATTGGTCTTCAAGGCCATCAAAATCGCCCATTGCACCTACGTGATAGTGGTGGTCCATCAGATTATGACCTAATTCGCCACTATCATTGCCCATTCCGTTCAGAAAACGGCTCGATTTTGAATTGAGCAATACTTGCGTCGAAGCCAATGTTGAGGCACACGAAAAGATGATTTTTGCCTTAAACTCATGCACTTCGTTGGTTTCAGAGTCAATCACTCTTACGCCCGTTGCTCGTTGCGTAGCTTCATCGAAAATAATTTCTTTGACGATTGAGTTTGGTCTGATTACAAAATTCCCTGTATTATTGGCTGCTGGCAAAGTAGCCGCATTGCTACTAAAGTATGCTCCGTACGGACAGCCTCTCGAACAACGGTTTCGATTCTGACATTTGCCACGCCCCAAAGCCAAATGCACTTCGGTTGGTTGCGTTAGGTGAGCCACACGCCCAGGCGTCACGATACGATTTTTGAATTTATTTTTGAGTTGTTGCTTAAAATGGTCTTCCAAACAATTAAGCGGAATTGGCGGTAAAAACTCACCATCGGGCAAATGGTCTAAACCCAATTTTTCGCCACTTACTCCTACAAATTTCTCAACATACGAATACCACGGAGCAATATCTTTGTAGCGAATCGGCCAGTCGATGGCAATTCCTTCACGGGCATTGGCTTCAAAATCATAATTGCTCCAACGATACGTATGCTTGCCCCACGTAATCGAACGCCCGCCTACGTGGTTGCCACGAATCCAATCGAAAGGCTTTATTTCTTGATAGGGGTTTTCTAAGTCATTCGTAAAGAAATGCTTAGCAGATTCACCCACAAAACCACTTCTGATTTGGATATGATGACGCTTTCGGTCTTCGTCGGTCAATGCTCCACGGTGTTCGAGTTCCCAATGGTCGAGCATCATAGTTGGGTAATCTTCTATGTGATTCACCATGCGGCCTTTTTCGAGAACCAAAGTTTTTAGTCCTTTCTCCGAAAGCTCTTTGGCTGCCCAACCACCGCTCATGCCTGAGCCTATCACGATGGCATCGTAAGTGTTGGTTTTGTTTAATTTTGTATTCAGATTTGCCATTTTTTATTTTAAGGTTGAATAGGATACAAATTAGGAAAGATATTTGATAATTTCATTTCGACAAAAAATTTTGTCAAACAAAAGCCATAAAAAAGGGTTAAATCAGAAAGACCAAAAGCAAAACCTCAATGCCCGAATTACCAGAAGTAGAAACCTACCGCCGATATTTTGAAGAAACGAGTCTGTATCAACCCATTGCTGATGTGTATGTGCAAGATACCAAACTTCTCACAACTGATTATGATATTTTGGTAGAAAAACTACGAAATAAGCAGTTTATTGGCACAAAACGCATCGGTAAAAACCTATTTGCTCAACTCGATGCAACGTATTGGCTACATTTTCACTTTGGCATGACAGGCGATTTGGCCTATTTCCGGGACGAAGAAGATACCCCACGTTTTGCTCGCATCGTTTTTCGATTTGCCAATGGTTTTAAACTCGGATTTTTATGCCCAAGAAAATTTGAACGAATTGGTATTGTAGAAAACATTGACGAATATCTTTCACGAAAAAAAATCAACAAAGATGCTCTCGAAATTTCGGTAGAAGAATTAAGTAAAACCTTAAAGAAGAAAAACGCTCCCATCAAATCGGTGCTACTCGACCAATCGACCGTCGCAGGAATCGGCAATTGGATTGTCGATGATGTGTTGTTTCAAGCAAAAATTCACCCCGAACGCACTTCGAGTCAACTATCTGATAATGAAATAGTTAAGATTGACAAAGCCATCAAATTAGTCATTCAAACCGCCATTGATTACCAAGCCAATTACGATGATTTTCCGAAAAATTTCCTCATTCACGCACGAGGTTGGGGTATTCAAAAACAAGATTTAATAGGAAAATGCCCCGATTGTGGCGAAGTAATTAGTATTTCAAAAGTTGGTGGGCGAACGACATTCTTTTGTTCAAAAAGGCAGATTCTGTAAAACCTATTTCAAACTTTCCCAGCAAATCTTTGCCAAATCACCAATTATTTTTTCGGCGGTTGCTTCTTTATCAAACCCTTCCACAAAGATTGAGATTACAAAAGGTTGAGTAGTGAAAACAATAGCAGCATCGCCCCTAACGTAAGCGAGCGTACCCGTTTTATGAGCAATGGCTAAATCTTTCGGAAGTTGACTCGGAATCGTAGTTGTGTCCTCGCAATTTTTTAGCATACCAATCATTTCGTCACAAAGTATCGGATTAGCTACTTTTCTATCATAAATCATTCGTAATAAAGCATTGATTTCCAACGCATTAACATAATTTTCACGTCCTTGCTTTACTGCTTCAATATCCATCATCACTCTGTTCAATCGAGTTTTTGTTGTTCCCCACTTTGTTAGATTTTGGTTGATAGTTTCCATTCCAATCTTACGAATTAGAATATTAGTGGCGGTATTATCACTCGTCCGAATCATCTCTTCGGCAATTTTTCTGATTGTAAATTTTTCACCTTCCGCAGCACTCATAAAAATACCCTCCCCCAACCAACCAGCTTTCTCAGCATTCGTCAAGCTATGTTCTTCTGATAAACTCAGCTCATTGGCTTGTACTTTTTCCATTAATGACATCAGAATCGGCACTTTTATAACACTTGCTGATGGTACTTTCACATCAATTCGATGTTTAAAATAGGATTTCCCCTCCATATTCTCGACTGCCATCGTCACCTTTATTCCTGATGGAATTTTCGATAAATAGTTGGATATTTTGCTATTATCAATCTTTTTTTCAACACTTTGAGCCATTGAGGTATTCATCAAAACACTCATTATCACCAGTTTAGTTAAAATTTTCATTATTTATTGAAATTTCGATAATTATTTTTAATTCAATATATATAATTAATTTCATATATAATATATATTTAATTTATACTATATATAAAATTATTTCGACTCAAATCATAAATATCATTAATACAATCAAACTTATATATACTGAAACTATAATTTCAATCAGATATATGATATATACTATACAATCAAAATAAATCATTTATATAAATAATTCAGTACCTATGATCTATTCAGATTTTACAAGTTATTTAGTACGTTCAATAGAAAATAACACTAAGTCGTGTAATGACTGACGGAAAGCAGAGTCGGGAAAGGTAAAGAGGATATCGTTGGCTTCTTTTACGAAGCGTTTCATAACTTCGGTAGTATATTGGATTCCACCTGATTTTTTCACAAAATCAATCACTTCGGTTACTTTTTTAGGGTTTTCGGAATGATTTTTTACTAAATTTATAATATTTCGTTTATCAGACCACGACGCATGATTCAACGCATAAATCAGCGGCAAAGTCATTTTCTTTTCTTTAATATCAATGCCCGTTGGTTTACCGATTTCGGCATCGCCATAATCAAAAAGGTCATCTTTTATCTGAAACGCCATACCTATTTTTTCACCCAAGAGCTTTGCTTTGGCCACAATTTCGGCATTCGCACCAACCGATGCCGCCCCTACTGCACAGCAAGAAGCAATCAAAGAAGCCGTTTTTTGACGAATCACTTCATAATAAACATCTTCGGTAATATCGAGTTTACGGGCTTTTTCGATTTGTAAAAGTTCACCTTCACTGAGTTCTTTTACGGCGGTCGAAACAATTTTTAACAAGTCAAAATCTCCATTATCAACGCTTAAAAGCAAACCACGAGAAAGTAGATAATCGCCCACCAAAACGGCAATTTTATTTTTCCAAAGTGCTTTGATTGAGAAAAATCCACGTCGGTAGTTTGAATCATCTACTACGTCATCGTGTACGAGGGTAGCCGTATGCAGAAGTTCGATAAGAGCAGCTCCACGATAAGTAGCTTCGTTGATTTCTCCGATAGTTCCAGCGGTTAAAAATACAAACATCGGACGAATTTGCTTGCCTTTCCGATGAATAATGTATTTCATAATTTGGTCGAGGAGCATTACGTCGGTCTTCATCGACTGGCGGAATTTCTTCTCGAAAATCTCCAAATCTTTCTCGATTGGGGCTTGTATTTGGTTAATATCTAACGTCATGAAGAGGTGAGCAAAATGTTGTTTGCTCTGGGTATGCAATTTTACAATTGATTTCTGACTTATTGAGCAGAATAAAGAAAAATATCTTAACTTTAATGGTTTTGTTCAAATTTTTCTTGAATTACATCAATTATAATTACTGGTTTTCAATAATATTTGAGTATAAAAGCTCATTTTAAAGATAAACACCCTGTCAGACAATAAGGTTTACTTTTTGAGCATTGTATTTGCTAAACTTTTTTTCAAAATTAGCTATTTTAATCGTATTATTGACGTGATAAAAAAATACTATTTATAATGAGGGCATTAGTTTTAGGTGGTGGCTCACTCAAAGGAGCTTGGCAAGTTGGCGTGATTCATGCAATTTTGGATACAGGTTTTAAGCCCGAAATGATTTACGGGATTTCGGCGGGGGCGTTGAATGGTTCATTTATGGTCAATGAAGCAGGCAAACAGCATCTCGAAAAAGGTAGCATCGACTGGGATTTGGTCAATAAAAAACTATTACAGTTTTGGCTTGAAAATATTACACAACCTTCGGATATTGGCGTGCTGAAATCGAAGTTTTCGTTGGGAATTGATACACTTCTAAGTCGATTCGATGGCTTGATTGATACTAATCCGCTGCACGAAAAGCTAAAAAAGTATCTCAACGTAACCACCATGCGAAAAAGCCCTGTAAAGCTAAAAGTCGGGGCAGTAAATATCAATACGGGCGAAATGCACTACACCGACCCGCTTGAACAACATTTTTTGGATTATCTGCGTGCCAGTAGTTCGTTGCCGTTTATTATGCCTGCGATTCAGATTGGCGGCGACCACCGCCAAGCCTACATGGATGGAGGTTTGCGTGAAGTTGTGCCGCTCAGAAAAGCCATCGAAGATGGTGCAACCGAGATTTATTGCGTGGCAACTCACCCCAAAAACCGACCGTTGGAGCATTTTAATTACCGTAGTTTTTTTAGTTTAATTGAGCGAATAAAAGATATTACGGTCAATCAGTTTGAAAATAGCGATATTGAATGGGCAGAAAATTATGCTCAAAGTTATGGAAATATCGGACCATTTCACCTCACAAAAAAAATCAAACTCACGGTTATTCGACCAAAAGAACCATTGCATATTGAACTAACCGATTTCAGCACAAAAGATGTTAAAGAAATCATCAAACAAGGCTACGAATATGGACATCAGACATTATTTGGGTATTAATACAAAAGTGGCACATCTTTGAGATATGCCACTTTTTATCCTTAGCTAATCTGATAAAACACTTACGCCAAAGTCATTTTTTCTTTCTCTTCTCGAATCTCAAACCATACAAAATAAAACGTAACGGCGGTTGAAAGTACAAAATAGGCCATCATCACGGCTGAAGTCCACGGATATTGAACACTACTACCAAACCAATCACCCATTTGGTATATTAAGGCAAAACCTATGATATTTTTAAGCAATTCCCATACGATTGCGTAAGGATTTCTGTCCATCAATTCGGTGTATGCAAAAACAGTTAAATAAATAAAACCGCCGTAAATAAACATATTCGGTGAACCAATTTTAGCGATGTTTCCGAAGAAATAAAAGATCATTCCGAAAGTAAACAAAAACTGAAACCATATCCAAACGAGCATATTTTTTGAGCTTTTTGGGGCATATTTCTCAAAATCATAAGGGTTTTCAATTTTTACATCGGGAAAACGCTCGGCTACATCGGCTGGTCGCCAGCCAGTGGGCATAAACCAAATTCTGAATTTATCTTTCAAACTATTCGTATGATAGGCATCTTTTATCAGAAACCACAAATGCTGAAAATTTATCTTTATAGGGTTCCAAGTACTGGCGGGGCGAGTAATGCCATAAACTGGCGGAACGTTGGGCAATTCTTCTTGAAAAGTACCAAAAAGTTTATCCCAAATGATAAAAATCTGTCCGTGATTTTTATCCAAATATTCAGGGTTAATGGCATGATGCACTCGGTGGTGCGAAGGCGTAACGATGATTTTTTCAAGAATTCCCATCTTGCCAATATACACTGTATGATACCAAAATTGAGCAAACAAATGCAGTGGTGCAACAACAGCAATGACTTTGGTATCAACGCCCAATAAGGCCGCTGGCAGCAAAAAAATTGTAAATAAACTTACAAACGAAGAAATACTTTGGCGTAGAGCACAAGCCAAATTAAATTCTTCACTGCTATGATGAATGGCGTGCTTATTCCAAAAGAAATTGATGGAATGTGCCATTCGATGCACCAAATAGCCTGTTAAATCAAGCGAAACAAACGCAATGATATACACCCAAATCGTTGATTCAACTTTATAGAGAGTCCAATGGCTCACCATCCAATCATAAGTCAAGATTGAAACACTCAAGCCCAAAACATCTTTCACCGAATTAGTATAACCCGACGTCAAGCTCGAAATCATGTCCATTGCCTTGAATGAGTCTTTTTTGGCGTACCAACCGTAGGCTTTTTCAATAAGCACTAACAATAAAAATAGCGGACTGGCAATCGTAAGTATTTTACCGTAGGTTTCCATTTAGGTAATGATGACGGGGTCGCCCGTGCGATGTTTAATGATGAATTGTAAATTCAAGCAACATACTGAAATAAGCAAACTAAACTATAAAGTACACAATACCTTTATAGTATGCTTGCATACTGAATATTGTACAAATTTATGAAAAAGTATTTTGATTTTTATAAAAGATATAAGTTTAGATATAAAAAAATCCTACGGAGATTTCGGCAGGATTTTCTTCTTTAGTTTTTAGTCTTTTCAAAAACGATATTGCACACGACAAGTAAAATTATTATCTTTCACATCGGTGGTGTAATCAGTTAAATTTGTCTTTTCGTTTTTGGGCATTTCGTACCAAAACGTGACCCTCAAGTTATCATTAGGATATACTACATAGCCTAACCCCAAAGTATTGAATCGGATATCGGCGGCCGTAAATGCTTTACCGATTTCTGAACCTTTTAACTTTTTATTTGGGTCATACCAATCGTATTTTGCTACAAACTGGTGCTTTTTACTTCCTAAATGTTGTAAAAAATAAAAGTACGCTCCATCGAAATTACGAATATATAACGGAGCATTTTTTCCATTGAGCGTTGGAATAATTCCTGGAGTTTCGCTTGAGCTTTGGGTAGCAGTCTGCGTTCCTCTGATATATTCGGCTCTAAATTCGGTTTGCCCTACTCGGTTTGGTATTTTTATCTGCACATCAGCACCGTAGTATTTCCGTGGTGCTATTTTTCCTATATTCGAAGCTAAAGAATCAACTACAAAAGATTGATTGCCTGACATCTTGTAAATATATTTTGTAAATTGCTCCATGCCACCAAACAATCCCGAAATACTTCCACTGACAATTAATTTGGGAGAAATTTTGTAAGGCTTAATTGAAAAGCGGGTGATAATGTCTTTGTGATTATCAAAATCAGTCGTTGCTGTAAGGCCTTGACCATTGAACGCTCCAATATCAAATTTGATATATTTGACAAAGGATTGTTTTGTGCGAGGTTCTAACGAAATCATCGCCCCCATATCACGCTCAACTTTCATTAGTATCTGTGACATACGACCTCGTTCAAGCGATTCACGGTCAGCAGAACCATAATTTACTTCAAATCCAAACGGACGGGCAAACATACCAGTCGTAAGCGAAAACATATTCAATTTATTTTCATAGAAACGCCCCCAAAAATCTCTAATTACAACTCCACGTTCTGTTCCATCAAACTGAAAAACAAAATTTAATTGAGGTAAATTATTTTTATCAAAACGAGCATAATCAAAACGAAGGCGACCACGGCGAAGCATGAAACGATTATCTGTATTGGCAGTATAATCTCCACCATTAAATGACTTAGCTCCTTCGGTTTGAATAAATTGGTATTGAGGCTGAATATAACCACTAATACCCACATATTCATACTTTTTGAGCGTTGAAAGTAGCTTTTTCACCGTAGATGTATCTACATCCATTAATGCACCTTTCTGCTGAGCATTGGCTTTATTCAAAAAACACATTAGCAGAATAGTTGTAAAAGGGTATATTTTCTTTAGTAAATTCTTCATTAGTAAAAAATTAGAAGTTTAATTGAGCTTGCAGTCTTAGCAAGCGTCCTTTTTGCAAATTATCAATAGTTCTTAAGTCTTCAAACCTTCTTTCTGAGAAAGTGTACATCGTAACTAACTCGAAATTTTTGTTAGGTTGCCACTCTAAACCAACTTCCAATTCTTTTACATGATAACTACGGGCGTCTAATTCGTGTTTTTTTCCACCTTCATAATAATGTCCACGCACAAAAGGAATGAAAATTTGTTTTTGCTTTACCATATAGCTTGCCATAATATATCCACCCTTGAGCGGTTTACTTTCAATAACTTTAGTTATTTTATTAAATTCTGGGCCAGTTCCGATATTATACTCGGCCTGAATGCCGAAAGGTTTCGGGTATAAAACAAATGAAGCGGCCGCACGTTGGTCGAGGTACGAGAAATTGCTTGTACTCGTCACTCCTGTGCTACGCAAATCGGTTGGTAAAACATATTTTCCTGTGTATGCCTGAATACCCGGCTCAATAATTTGCCCGTTTTTCAACTGAAATGGATAAGTTAAACGTGCTACTATGTGCGTTTCATTATTAAGTTCTGGTCGATTAGCGGTTTGTCCATTATATGCTCCTAAAGCAAAAACACCGTAATCACCCGAGCCTTTGTATCCATCAGCTACCAATGAAGCATAAAGTGTACGTACTTTAGCAGGGGCATACATGAAAAACACGCCCATGTCTCGCTCATTAGAAACTGCACTATTGATGGCATCATTTCGATCGAGTGGTAAACGATTTTGGCTTGATTGCATATTTTCAAAGCCGTAAGGCACTTTGCTTTGTCCGAGTCGTAGGCGATATTCTTTCTTTTTATCAAGAGCAACATCAACGTACATATCTCTGATTTGCCCGAAGTGAAGCCCCGTGCTTGATGCCGAAGAGGCAAAGTCGGGCTGAACATAGAAATAAACTCTTTCGCCGAGATTTCCGCTAAAAATAATACGCATTCGACGCACAAAAAAACCACCACCATCGCCCATTGACCTGTCGCATTGCTCACATTTTAGTTGAGAGTTTGTTTCGAGCAAACGGTTATAGCGAACTTGCATATAACCTCTGATAGTGATATTATCGTACCAATTTTTTTTCACTTCTTTCTTTGTAGAGTCTTTGGCAGAAAGTGGAAAAATAGAAGCATTGGATACGATTGGGCATAAAGCTATCGCCAGCCCAATTAAGGTCTTACGGAGTTTCATCTTGATTCTTTTATATTGGTGTTATTATAAAATAATAGTGTTATAAGGTACAGCGAGTGTGGATTTGCTGTGAAAGATTTTAGCACAATACGCTAATTATAAGCATATTACACCCTTTGTTTTTCTAATGAAAAGCTTAGTCTATTAGAAATTTATAGAACTGATGAAGCAATGGAATTCTCAAGTATGCCATTTTTTTGACATACTTGAGATATATAATTAGTTTGTAAACTAAGGGAAGGTTATAGTAACCAACGGAAGAATACAAACAACGAAGCCGAAAGAATAATTGCTACAGGTAGTGTAAGCAACCAAGCGAGAAGAATGCTCTTGATTGTACCTGCTTGAAGGTTTTTGATACCTTTACTGGCTACCATAGTACCCGCAATACCTGAAGAAAGAGCGTGCGTGGTACTTACGGGAAGTTTGAACCAAGAAGCTAAACCGATTGTAGTTGCTGCTACGAGTTCTGCCGAAGCACCTTGTGCATAAGTAAGGTGTGATTTACCGATTTTTTCACCAACTGTCACTACGATACGTTTCCAACCAATCATTGTTCCAAGACCCAATGATAACGAAATCATTAAGATAACCCACATTGGAGCGTGGTCAGTAAAGCGGCGGATACCTTTTTCTTCTTTAGTTGCCAGATTTTTTAGGATTAATTTACTGTTTTCGCTCAATACAATTTCCTCATCTTCAATCAATTTCTTAGTCGTTCCGCTCACCGTCAAAAGAGCTTTACGAATATCCAGAGCATTGGCTTTTTCAACTTTGCCACTATCGGCAACGCTATTTAAGTAAGCAATACTACTCTTTACTTTTGCGATTTTTTCTTTTTCGGCAGTTGAAGCGTGAGTTGTATCAATGAGAGCGATTTGGCTCGAAATTGTTGCTAATTCTGGCTTTAATGTATTGAAATCAATGGTTTTATTAATAGCAAAATAAGTTGGCAAAACCCCAATCAGAATTAACATCACTAAGCCAATACCTTTCTGCCCATCATTGCGACCGTGGAAGAAACTTACGAGCGTACAAGTTGTAATCAAGATGGCACGAATCCAAAATGGAGGAACTTCGTCTTTATTTGGTTCTTCAAATACTTGTTTTCTGATTTGTTTACTCAATAATCTGCGAAGAGCAAACATCAAGAAAACTGCCAAAGCAAAACCTACCATCGGCGATAATAAGAGTGCTGAGAAAATTTCTTTGGCTTTATCCCAGTTTACGGCTGCAATTCCCATTTTATTATCGGGAAGCAAAGCATATCCTAAACCAACGCCCAAAATCGCACCAATCAAAGTATGCGAACTTGATGCTGGAATACCAAAATACCAAGTTCCGAAATTCCAGATGATTGCACTAAACAAAAGAGCAAGCACCATAGCGATACTATGATAAACATTTTGGTCGATTAGTAGTTCTACTGGAAGCAGGTTTACGATACTCATTCCGACTCCGACTCCACCAGTCACAACCCCAATGAAGTTGATAATACCCGACCAAACAACGGCCTGAGTTGGTTTGAGAGAGTTGGTATAAATTACGGTTGCAACAGCGTTGGCTGTATCGTGAAATCCGTTGATAAATTCAAATGCACAAGCAGCCAAAAGGCAGAATGACAATAAGAGGAAAATGTCGGTTTCTAAGCCAAACATGGTTTCAGGGGTTTAGTTAAAATTTTAATTGATTATATTGGTGTTTGTAATTTGGGTACAAAAGTCAGTATTTTTGATTAATCCAAGAAAAATCCAATGTTATCAAATTGTTAAGTATTGATTAACATTGGCTATTTCAGCAGTATTTTTGTAAAATTAAAATAAAAAATAGTAATATGCCTATAATTTCTTTGATTGCTGCCATGAGTTTGAACCGAGCAATCGGACTCAACAATGCTTTACCTTGGACACCGATTGCGGCTGACTGGGATAATTTGAAAGAAGTAACGAAAGGAAAAAAAATGATTATGGGGCGAAAAAGCTACGATAACCCGCACCGAATTTGGTCAGAAGTTGGTAATTATGTGATTACTCGCCAAGCAGATTATGTGGCAGACGAAGGTTTTGAAGTGGTTGATAGCTTAGAAACTGCCTTTGAAAAATGTAAATTTGATGATGAAGTTTTTGTGTTGGGTGGTGAAGAAATCTTCCGACTCTCGATTCCTTATGCTAATAAGATTTATCTCACGCTCGTTCATGAAACTTTTGAAGGAGACGCTTTTTTTCCTGAGTTTGATGAAAGTGAATTTAACATCATCGAACGTAAAGAGTTTTCGGCAGGACAAAATACTCCTTACGACATCTCGATTTTGACTTATGAACGTAAGTAATTTAGTGCTGATGCACAATTAAAAATGGATAATTGAGAATGAATAATGCTGTTTATCAGCAAGTCAATTTTTATCTTTATTCAATTATTTTAGTCTTTATTCCAAACTACTTTCCTTTGTAATAGAGCATTTTTTTGCCCGTATTTACATCGGTAAGTAGTAATGCTCCTCGTTCAATATAATATTTTGAGTTGGGAACGTCTGTCACTTTACCATTGACATTTACTCGCCAGTAAAGAATATTCCCTTTTGTAAACCACCTTGCTCCTGCTGCTTTTACTTGAGCAATAGCTGAGTTTCCACCACCCGATGAGTTTCCCGAACTATTCGGTCCACTCACATACGAACTCGAACCACCATCATCAATCGTTCCATCAGCATTCAAGATAATTGATGTACTTGAACCGCCATAAAACCCACCATTTGATGAATAATTCTCTTGGTTTGTCCATTTTCCAACCAAATTGGGGTCTCGATAAAGACCATCGGGTTTTGCTGCCGCATTGGTAGTCTGTGGCGAAACAGCAACAGGAATTTTTGCAAAATTTCCCTCCAAAATCACCTGATTATTATAGCTAATTTTCTGCTGAATGGCATTATTTTGTAATTGCATCACAAAAGTAAACACCGTTCCATCATTATAAGTAAGCGTACCCGACGCCGTATTTGCAGCCGTATTTCCTTTAATTTGATAAGTATTAGTCTCTCCTCCCGAGAAAACTACCATTTGACCAGTAAGTTGATTCGTATTGGCTAATTTTAATGAGAGTTCTGCTTTCAAGCTTCCATTGCTTCCTTTCACCTGACCTTGCCAGTTTCCGAGAAATGATTGTGCAAAAAGTGGTGTGTCCATTATGATAAAAAATGTATAAAACAAAAGGGTCTTCTTCATGGCAAAATGGGTTTTGTAGGATATGATTCAAATAACGTGATTTTTTAGCAAAAGATGGATTTCAAATCCAGAATTTGTTGATTTTTCATACCAAAAATCTCTACAAATATAAACTCATACGCACTTTTATGATACCTATGGCATTAAAATACGGCATTGAATTATTTAATACTACCGATTTTTAACCCTTACTTCATAAAATTAATTATCGCTTTAAATTCGGTAAAAATTTCATTGCTTATAGTTTTTCTATATTTTTAAGTCAAATTGAATGAAACCTACATGAAACCCCATAAATTACTCTTTTTTAGCAGTTTTTTGCTGTTATTTTCCTGTAATCAAAGCAAATATGACCTCATCATCAAGAATGGTCTTATCTTTGATGGCAACGGGACTACTCCCATTTTGGCCGATATTGCTATAAAAAATGATACGATTGCATTTGTGGGAAATCTTGGTTTTCAATTTAACACCAAAGATGTGACCGTAATTGATGCTAAAGGCATGGCGGTTGCTCCTGGCTTTGTAAATATGCTGAGTTGGAGTACCGAAAGCTTGATTGAAGATGGGCGTTCGATGGGGGAAATAATGCAGGGCGTTACGCTCGAAGTTATGGGCGAAGGTGACTCAATGGGACCAATCAGTGATGCAATGAAGCCTGACGCTAAAAAATCACAAGGCAATATAAAATACGATATTCCGTGGAATACTTTAGGAGAATACCTTTCTTACTTAGAAAAACGAGGAGTTTCGACCAATGTAGCTTCGTTTGTTGGAGCTTCAACTGTGAGAGCAATGGAATTGGGCTACGCCAACCGTCCACCTAAACCCGATGAACTTGACCGCATGAAAAAGCACGTAAAACTGGCCATGGAAGAAGGGGCAATGGGTGTGGCTTCTGCATTGATTTATACCCCTGGAACTTATTCTGACACGCACGAACTCATTGAGTTATCGAAAGTAGCTTCCGAATATGGAGGCACATATATTTCACATTTGAGAAGTGAAGGAAATCGACTTGAAGAAGCTGTTAATGAGCTAATTACGATTGCAAAAGAAGCAAATATTCACGCAGAAATCTATCATTTGAAAGCCGCAGGAAAAAACAATTGGCCCAAAATAGATAAAGTGATTACTAAAATTGATAGTGCAAGAAAAGCAGGTATTAATATAACTGCTGATATGTACAACTATATTGCTGGGGCAACTGGACTTGACGCCGCCATGCCACCGTGGGTACAAGAAGGTGGTTTCGATCAATGGAGTAGAAGGCTCAAATCTGGCACAATCAGAGAGCAAGTTGGGCGGGAAATGAGTTCACCACAAAATGACTGGGAAAATTTGTGTTTAGCTGCTGGAGCAGATAAAACGTTATTGATTGGTTTTAAGCAAGATTCTCTTCGAAAATACATTGGCAAAACTTTGGCAGAAGTAGCAACTATCAAGAAAAAATCTTGGTACGAAACTGCAATGGATTTAGTGGTTTCGGATGGCTCACGAGTAGATGTTGTATATTTTCTGATGAGTGAAGAAAACGTAAAAAAACAGATTCAACTACCCTACATGAGTTTTTGCTCAGATGCGGCCTCGATGAATCCAGCTGGGGTGTTTTTGAAATCCAGTAATCATCCGAGAGCTTATGGCAATTTTTCTCGGCTTTTGGGCAAATATGTGCGTGAAGAAAAGGTGATTACACTACAAGAAGCCATTAGAAAACTCACATCTTTACCTTGCGATAATCTCAAAATTCAGAAACGTGGGCGTTTAGCCGTTGGCAATTATGCAGATATTGTAGTTTTTGACCCCAATAAAATTCAGGATAAAGCAACTTTTGAGAAACCACATCAGCTTTCAGAAGGAATGCTTCATGTGTTTGTTAATGGTGAGCAAGTCGTGAAAGACGGCCAACATACTGGCATAAAGTCGGGGAGATTTGTGAAAGGCCCAGGGTGGAAAAGTGAGTAAATTTCTGTACAAACTACATTGGCATAGTTTTTTAGTCTAAATAATTCAGTTAACCTAAAAATTTACATTAAACCCAAACACCATGAGATTTATCTTAGAAACTTTACTAAATGCGGGTGTTTTGCTCGGAATCGCTTATTTGTGGCCGAAAGTTCACATCAAAAATTATGTTTTTGCTATTGTGGTCGCTCTGATTTTGGGTATCCTGAATGCCACCATTGGTTTTTTGATTCGAGTACCGCTCAATTTTTTGACACTGGGTATGCTTACTTTTATTGTGCGTATGCTCGTAACAGCTCTTTTGCTTAAATTAATCGACAAATTCACCGACGACCTCACGATTGACGGTTATCTGCCCGCAATTGTTATTGCTGTGGCAATGGCAGCAGCGAGTAGTATTTTGTAAAAAAACTTAGACTTTTCATAATATTGTAAAAAAATAGAACGCTGATTACACAGATGTGCCAACGCTGATTAAACGGATTTTATTTGCGAAAATCAGCGTTTCTGAAAGAATCTGAATAATCAGCGTTCCAATTTTCTATAAAATACTGGGTAGGAAACTTCATATTTTTATATCACAAAAAACGGTGAACCTGCAAGCAGATTCACCGTTTTTGTATCTATCATTCAGATTATTTACCACCAAACAATTTACTCCAAAAACCTTTAGCTTTTTGAGTAACTTCGGCTACTGTTTCGCTTGCTTCAGCTGCAATTTCTTGAGCTTTTGCTTTCGCAGCATCTACTGCTTCGGCAGCATCAGCTTTCAAATCTTCGATTTTTTCCGCTGCTTCTGCTTTCATAGCATCAACGTTTTCACTTTTCATAAATTCCGTAGCTTTTGCTTTCAAGTTATCAACTGTAGCTGATGCTTCTGCAGCAAACTCTTCTGCTTTTGCTTTGGCAGCTTCTACTGCTTCGGCCGCATCTTCTTTCAAGTCTGCAATTTTTTCGCTTGCACCTGCAGCAACTTCTTGTGCTTTTGCTTTGGCTGTTTCAACTGCCTCAGCCGCATCTTCTTTCAAATCAGCAATTTTTTCGCTTGCACCTGCAGCAACTTCTTGTGCTTTTGCTTTGGCAGCTTCTACTGCCTCGGCTGCATCTTCTTTCAAATCAGCAATTTTCTCGCTTGCACCTGCAGCAACTTCTTGTGCTTTTGCTTTGGCAGCTTCTACTGCCTCGGCTGCATCTTCTTTCAAATCAGCAATTTTCTCGGCTGCTTGTGCTTTTACTTCGTTGATTTTTTCTTCACTAACTAACTCCGATGCTTTTGCTTTCAAATCACCGATTACTTCGGTTGCTTCTGCTTTCAAATCTGTCAATTTTTCAGTTGCAGCGGCCTTTGCTTCTCCAGCCATTTCGGTTGCTTTATCTGTAATGCTTTTTTCGTTCTCTGCCATAATAATTTTATGATTGAAGGTAAGACTTTTTAATGTTACGTAAAATTACAATTTTTGTTGGCACAAATAAAAACTAAACAACTGATATTTAAGCAATTGCGATGTTTTTTTATTGTTAATCTTCGTAAAACACTACAATTTTTAATTTTTAGACTTTACACAACTTTTATAGGCACTTTTTCGTAGTAATATAATAGGATAATCTGCTACCCATGATAAAAAAAATACATTTCGTTTTAATATTCTTAGCTGTTTTGAGTCATACAACTTTTGCCCAGCGAACATTTACAATAAGTGGTTACGTGCGTGAAAAAGGCAGTCAAGAGCAACTTATCGGTGTAAACGTTTATGTTCCTAACAGCACTTTCGGCACAAGTAGCAATAATTACGGCTTTTATTCAATAACGCTTCCTGCCAACGATGCCGCTACTTTGGTTTTCTCTTTTGTAGGTTACGAACGCATCGAAAAAACATTTGTTCTCAACAAAAATATCGAAATAAATATTGAGTTAGCTTCGGCCAATCAGCTCAACGAAGTTGTGGTTTCATCAAAACGCCAAGAAGAACGAGTGAGCGAGTCGGTAGAAATGAGTAAAATTGATGTACCAATCAATCAAATCAAGAAAATACCAGCTTTTATGGGCGAAAAAGATGTTTTGAAGGTGCTTCAGCTCATGCCAGGTGTACAAAAAGGCTCGGAAGGTCAATCAGGAATTTATGTGCGTGGCGGTGGCCCTGACCAAAATTTGATAATCTTAGATGATGCCGTAGTCTATAACGCCAGTCACCTTTTTGGTTTTTTCTCGGTTTTTAATGGCGATGCCCTCAAAAGTGTAGAACTCACCAAAGGTGGTTTTCCTGCACGTTTCGGAGGCCGACTTTCGTCAGTCATTGAAATGAATATGAAGGAAGGAAACAAAGAAAAACTGCACGGTGAGGGCGGAATCGGACTTATTTCTTCAAGATTAACCCTCGAAGGGCCGATTAAAACAAAAAAACAAAAGTCCACTAAATCTTCATTTATTGTTTCGGCCAGACGCACTTATCTTGATGTTGTGGCTGCTCCACTCGTGAAAGCGTCTCAAAGGGATGCTATCGAAAAAACTACGGGCGGCTATTATTTTTATGATTTGAATGCTAAAATGAATTATGATTTCGGTCAGAAAGATAAACTATATTTGAGTGGTTATTTTGGAAAAGATAAGTTTAGTACAAACACTGTAAGTCCCGAAAACAATTCATCAAACGGTCTAAACTGGGGCAACGAAACAGCTACTTTGCGTTGGAATCACCTATTTTCTCAGAAGCTTTTTGGCAATTTATCGCTTATTTATAGCCGTTATCGCTTCAATATTAGTTCGGTAGTTAATTCTCTCGACCTAAATACTAATACTAATTCTACTTATAATTTAGATTATCAATCGGGTATCAGAGATTATGCCATCAAATACGACTTTGATTTCTTTCCAGCCCCAAAACACGCCTTGAAATTTGGTATTCAATCCACTTTTCATCGGTTTACACCAAGTGCAGTTGTGCTACAAGACTCAGATATTAGCCGTTTTGAAAACAGAATTGATAATATCGACGTTGTAGAATCGGGAATTTATGCCGAAGACGTTTGGCAAGCAACCAGCCGATTGAAAATGAATGCAGGCCTCCGAATCAGCAATTATCAAGTTTCGGAAGCAAGTTATGTACGTCCAGAACCACGCTTGGCGGCAGCTTACAAACTGAAAAGCGATTTGGCTTTTAAGGCATCTTATGCACTGATGAATCAATATGTACATTTGCTTACCAATACTGGCATTGGCTTACCAACCGACCTTTGGGTACCAACTACCGACAGGGTTGCCCCACAACAATCGCAACAAGTAGCGGCAGGCTTTTACTAAGGATTTCGATAAGAAAGGCTTAACGCTGACCATCGAAGGCTATTATAAAAAGATGAATAACCTCATTAATTATAAAGAAGGGGCGAGTTTTTTGCTTATAAACGACCCAACTTCAAATAACCGAGTGCGTTGGGAGGATAACGTAACGATTGGTCAAGGCTGGTCTTATGGAGCGGAGTTTTTATTGCAGAAAAAAGTCGGGAAGTTTTCGGGTTGGGCAGGCTACACGCTTTCTTGGACAAAATGGCAATTTGACGAACTCAATTTTGGCAAAGAGTTTTTCCCTCGCTACGACCGCCGAAATGATATTTCGTTGGTCGGAATTTATGATATAAAACCAAACATTACGGTTTCGGCAGTTTGGGTTTTCGGTACTGGAAATGCTCTGACAGTGCCGCTTTCGAGGTATAATGGGTATAGCAATTTTAATACTCGTTTTGGGGCAAATAATGCTATCAATAATACTTCAACGCCAGTAAGTCCGCTTTTTGCAGGGCGAGCCGTGCAGGAATATGGCGAGAAAAATACTTTCCGAGCGGAGCCGTATCATCGACTTGATTTGGGCATTCAATTCAGTAAAAAGAAACGCCGCCACGAACGCACTTGGGAAATTAGTATTTATAATGCTTATAATAGAAAAAATCCGTTTTTCTATCAACTCAATACCAAAGTTGACGCTAATAACCAGATTATCAATATCTTACAGCGGTATTCAATTTTCCCGATTATACCATCGTTTAGTTATAATTTTAAGTTTTAAGACCACCCCCAACCCCTAAAGGGGAGCTGAGAATAATTCCAAAGATGAAAAAAATAATTTTATATAGTTTCTTTACATTTATTCAATTTTTTCTGCTTTCTTGTGAAAGTTTGATTAAAGAAATTGACCCTTCGTTTCTGCCTGAAACTGATTCTAAGTTGGTTGTGGCTTGTTTTATTTCTCCGCAAGATACGGTTTTGGCGGCCAAAGTTACCGAGACAAAATTGCTAATTGGCACTACGGGCGATATTAGAGAAGATATTACGAACGCAACGGTGAATTTATCGGATGGGAGTAAAAGTATTCGATTGATTTATAGTCCAAAATTAGGGTATTATCGTGCATTACCTTCAGAATTACCAATTTTAGTAGGAAAAACTTATACAATTACGGTAAATACACCCGATGGCCGACAAGTAAATGCCTCAACCACTGTTCCGAATACTATTACAATAAAGGAAGTAAAAATAGACTCCACAACCGTGAATGATTTTCAGCGAGGAAATACAGTTACTAATACCGAGTTTGACGTAAAAGTAATTTGGCAAGACAAAGCAGGCGAAACAAATTATTATCGGGCTATCAGTGCTTATGATGTCAATTATGAGATTTCGGAAACAAGAACAAATAAAAAACTAAGTGATACCTTAATTTCGAGCCTTGTAGATTTACGAACCATTGATGATAAAGACACTGATGGTCAATTACTTTCATTAAACAGAACTTTTTTGCCTTCGATGAATATTGCTGGTGTTCAAAATAATCGAGTAGTAAGTGATAAACGCTTAAATAAAATAAAAGTTGGTTTATTTCAAACCGATATTCATTACTACAATTACCATACATCACTCCGCCGACAACGAGAAAACAATAACCCATTTGCCGAACCTGTGCTGCTTTACACCAATATCAATGGTGGATTTGGTTGTTTTGGTGCTTACAATGCCACTTGGCAAGAGTTTAATGCAAAATAGAAGCCCTATAAAACCATAGATTCTTATAGAGCTTCTATAAATAACAACCTGATTATCAAAATTTCACAAAACCATCATCACAAATTCCCTTTCTTAAACTCCTTCACGGCATAATCGGCAGCACGGGCCGTAATTGCCATGAAAGTCAAAGATGGATTTTGTGTCGAATTGGAAGTCATACAGGCACCATCTGTCACGAAAACATTTTTGCAATTATGAAATTGATTCCATTTATTGAGCATTGATGTTTTTGGGTCTTTGCCCATTCGCACACCGCCCATTTCATGAATATCCAAACCTGGGGCTTTATCTGGTTTATCGTGCGTTTTTATATTCTTAAAACCTGCTTTGGTGTACATTTCGGTGAGTTGCTCATGAAAATCTTTTATCATTTTTTCATCGTTATCATCATAAGCAACCGACACTTTTAGCTGAGGAATCCCCCAAGGGTCAAGCAAATTTTTATCAAGTGCTACATAATTGCTTTCTTTCGGAATCGTCTCGCCCATCATGTGTGAGCCAACTCTCCAATTCCCGTATCGTGTCTGATTGAGGCTTTCTTTCAAATCTTCACCAATGCCCGTTGTATCTCGATAAGTCATGCGGCTGGCACTAAAACCTGCGGCATATCCACGCAAAAAGTCAGTTTCTTGCTTAAAAACATTACGAAAACGAGGAATATAACTACCATTTGGGCGAATACCTTCAGTAGTAGTATCCAGAAAACCTTCGTATTCTCCAGAAATCGTCGTACGGAAATTATGGAACGCAATGTATTTACCTAAGAGTCCATTATCATTACCGAAACCATTTTGAAAACGATTTGAGGTAGAATTCAACAAAATCAAGTTTGTATTGAGCGTGGCTGCATTCAAGAAAATCACACGAGCGTAATATTCGGTCATTTCTTTGGTGTGAGCATCAATCACACGCACGCCTGTAGCTTTGCCTTTTTGTTCGTCGTAAATGATTGAATGAACCACCGAATCGGTTTTCATCGTTAATTTCCCACTACGCATGGCCCACGGAATGGTGGATGAATTACTGCTAAAATATCCCCCATACGGACATCCACGCTGACATAAGTCTCTTTGTTGGCATTTGGCTCTGCCTTGCTGGAAGTGAATCGGCTGGGGTGCAGTAAGATGAGCACAACGCCCAATAATAATTGGTCGAGTACCGTTATAATGCTTCGCCATTTCTTTGGTGAAATGCTTTTCCACGCAAGACTGCTCGTGAGGTGGTAAAAACTCTCCATCAGGCAACTGTGGAAGTCCATCTTTATTTCCTGAAATACCCGCAAACTTTTCTACGTAACTGTACCACGGTGCAATATCGGCATAGTTTATCGGCCATTCTACTGCAAAACCATCACGTGCTGGCCCTTCAAAATCGTATTGCGACCAACGTTGCGTTCCTCTGGCCCACATCAAAGATTTTCCACCGACTTGATAGCCACGAATCCAATCGAATGGTTTTTCTTGTACGTAAGGATGTTCGGCATCTTTCACAAAAAAATGAGCGGCATCTTCGTTAAATGCGTAGCAACGGCTCGCAATCGGATTGGCATCTTTTAGCTCTTTGGTTATTTGTCCGAGGTGGTCAAACTCCCACGGATTCATCATTGTGGTTGGGTAGTCAGTAACGTGCTTTACGTCACGCCCACGCTCCAACAACAATGTACGTAAACCTTTGCCTGTCAGCTCTTTAGCTGACCAACCACCGCTTATTCCTGAGCCAACTACTATGGCATCGAATGTGCGGTCTTTTACTGAATCTATATTGAAATTTGGCATTTTCTTAGTTGAATGATAGAATTTGATTAGTCAACGGACGGCAGTCGATAGCCCACATAAGTAGCCTATTCATCAAACAGTCGTCATTATTAACATTATTTTTTTACAGGAACACAGCCATGATAAAAACCTGGAGCCATGACATATTTCTGAACATTAACCATATAATATTCAGAGTTTGTGTAGCCACGAATTGTAAGGTTTTTAATCATTTCCACAAACTTTTTGCTTGCCTCATCGGCTTTGCTTAGCTGCAAAATAGTATCCTTGCGTTGCTGAGCATCACATTCAACAAAAGATTTGCTGTTGATTTGTTTGGCCAATTCATCCGTTTTAGCAAGCCCTTGTTGGAGGCTTTTCTGAGCAGCTTCACCGTAGCAATCATTAATCATACGTAAAGCAAATTGATGCACTTTTAGCGATTTTGCCCCAGGAGTTTTTGTTTCGGGAATAATTGTCTCTACGATTTCGGCTAAAATAGCCTCGTCGCTGGCAGATAAAGATTTGTCGTTGCCGATTGAGTCGGGAGTCCAGCTGGTAGCCCAAGCGGGCATGGACACCAAACCACCGAGAGCCACCGAAAGACTTTTCAGTGCGGTGCGTCGTTGCATAGTTTTGTTGATTTTAGGTTGAATAAATTATATTGTCGTTGAATATTTACAAATCTTAAAAATGGCTAATAACTCTTTTTCATTCATCATTAACCATTATACATTAACAATTAGCTCAAAACTGCTTTAAATAACTAATTTTTGCAATTACATGACTTTCTTTTTCGTAACGAATATCGCTTGGCTCATTTACATTATTAAATCCTCGGCGATTAAAGACCACGTAAATATAAGATAAAGGTTGGTATTCCCACGATAAACGAATATTATAATTTTTTGAGTTATTCTCCGAATTTTGCTGGTAAAAACCAATCAATTGTACTCTTGGGTTTAAAGCAAAACGCCCTTCGATTGAATACAAATCAACTTTCTTACCATCAACTGCATCGCCAACTTCTTTGAAACCATTTCGATTATAACGCCCCGAAACTGAAACATGTGGAATAGGTGCAAATTGTAATCGAATATCGGTCGAATTTAGCTTTCCATCAAAATACGTTCCCCAACTATGGTCAACTACTACATTAATAATTTTTGAAGGGTCAGAACTCGCAAAAATTTGGTGACGAACATAGTTAAAATCGCCTACATTAATTGTCACCCCCAAAGGCTGAAATGGTTCGGTCAGACGCTGAAAAGTTGGATTAACCAAATATCCAAAAAATCCACCATTCTGAAAATTAAACCAAATTGGGTTAATATTAATTTGGCGTTCAATCAACTGCCCCGTTGAAGCTTGGTGATAGAATTCAGTCATGATTCCAGGCTCGAAAGCACGAATGTATTTTTTAGGCAACCATTTTCCACGATTGTAAATAAAAATACCTGGGGTTGTACCAATCACATCGGTGCGTGAAACAAAACCCAATTCAGGGTTATAATTTTTCGTCACAACCGACTGTGTCCACCAAACTTTAAACTGGTTATTCGTAAAATAATATTGAGCAAAACCCGAAAAGCCTTGCTGTCCAGTATTCGTTTGTTTAGAATATGTAGCCATTGCATTAACCGAATGCAATTGATTCAAACGGAAAAATCCATCAACCGTACCAACAATATTTGAGCCTTCTGGACGATTTTTCACCGTTACGAGTCCACCAACACGGCTTTGTTCGCCAAAGTTTTCAGAAAAACGCCCCACAAAAAAATTGGTTGCGGGAGTCTCTCCTACCCCACGCTGACGCATCGCAATTACCCCAAAATTTCGCTTCAATGAACGATACACAAAACGCCCACCTGCATCAATCGGAATCGGATTTCCGAAATCATCTAAACCAATTCTTCTACTAAAAAAAGGTTGTACACGCATCGTTCCACCCGATAAATCATCGTTTGGCCCAACACCCACACCAAAAAGTGAAGCATTTTCAAGGAAAAACTGCCTTCTTTCGGGAAAAAATACCGAAAAACGAGTAACATTATTTACTTGGCGGTCGGCATCGGCTTGGGCAAAATCAGTATTGGTTGTAAGGTCTAAAACAGCATTCGAGTTTATCGCCCATTTTAGTTCTCCGCCCAATTTAAAATTTGTTTCGGTCGGTTTCGGTATTTTTTGGCCACTATATTGATCGTACGAAGTCAAAAAATAAGGTTGAATTCGGATATTAGGCGATGGCGGTGGTGGCTGAAGATTTTTCAATTCTCCCGCATAAGTCATACGTAGATTAGAAAATGTACGAGGATATGGCGAAAAAGCCGTTTGTTCGTTGCTCATTCGGCGGCTACGAAAAACATTAAATCCCCACGTATGTAGGCTATCCGAAGTTTTCGGATAACGCAACGTTTGCCACGGAATAGCCATTTCTGCCACCCAGCCCGAATCAGTGCGAGTAGTACGTACTCGCCAAAGTCCATCCCAATCAACGTCGTAGTAGAGGTCATCAAACGAAAGTAAATCACGCTGCACGCCATACGGATTTGTTACCAAAACCATGGCATTGCGTTTGTCATTGAATCCATCAAACGATAAGGCCACCATATCATGCTGGCGGAAACTAAAATCTCGCTTAAAATCGGTAGCACGAATGGCCTTTTTGCCCAAAGAATCTTTAGCAAAAATGCCAAAATAGAGGTATTGTTTATTATAAAGTACCTTTACTTCGGTGTCATGCGTAGGCTTTTTGCCTTGAAAAGGTTCGATTTGGGTAAAGCCTGATGTCGGTTTTACTTTTCGCCATTCAGCATCGTTCATCACTCCATCAATACGGAGCGAAGAGCTAATCTGCAAAGCTTCTATTTTCTTCTTAATCGAATCTGGTTCAAAAATACTGGCATCCTGAGCAAAGGCTATAGAAGTGGTGGCTACAAAAAAAAAGAGGAGTAGTTTTTTTATCATTATCATAATAAGCTTTTTCACTACAAAACTAATTAAAAAATTTAATCTGAATTTTATTGTTGTGCCAAATGTTTCTTTCACAAGCAATTTTATAATTTTGCAGTCCGTTTGAAGATTTAAAATCTAATCATCGCTCGGGCGACCCCGTCGTAAATCGTAATTCGTACAATCGTAAATAAAAACAGATGTTAGTCAATATTTTCAAATCAAAAATCCACCGAGTGAAAGTCACTCAAGCCGAACTCAATTATGTGGGAAGCATCACCATCGACGAAGATTTGCTCGATGCCGCAGGAATCATGGAAAATGAGCGAGTGCAAGTCGTAAACAATAATAATGGTGAACGTCTGGAAACTTACGCTATCAAAGGTAAACGTGGCTCAGGTATTATTTGTCTGAACGGAGCTGCCGCTCGCAAAGCCGAAGTGGGTGACATTGTAATTATTATTTCTTATGCTTGGATGACCCAAGAAGAAGCAAAAACCCACAAGCCAATGATTGTTTTTCCTGACGAAAATAACTTGGTAGTAAAATAATTGTAGCATAATTCTCCAGAATTGCACATAAAACCTCTTTTTAATGAAAAAAACACTCCAGTACCTTATCTCACTGACAGTTGCCGCTGTTTTGGTTTGGTTTACGTTTAAAGACATCGACCTAAACACCCTCTGGGAAAAAATAAAACAAGCCGATTATCGTTGGGTAGCACTTTCGGCCGTGATGGCTTTGGTGGCACACTGGAGTAGAGCCTATCGTTGGGTTTTGATGCTTGAGCCGATGGGCTATAAACCTTCGGTTTTTCGTACAACATTGGCGGTTTTAGTAGGTTATGGAGCAAATTTAATCTTTCCAAGAGCAGGCGAAGTGGCTCGTTGCGGAACGCTCAATAAATTAGAAGATATTCCGTTTGAAAAATCATTTGGAGCAGTAATCGCCGAGCGTTTGATTGATGTTTTAGTACTTCTACTATTGATTTTCTTGAATTTTATTCTCGAATTCGACCGACTGAAAGATGTTTTCTTTAATTTTTTTGGCGAAAAATTCAAAAATCCACTCTTACTCGGAAGCTATGCTTTAGTGGGAATTGGCTTACTTGTAGCGGCTTATTTTTTATTCAAAAAAAATCAAGAAAAAATCGCACAAAATGCTCTTTATCAGAAAGTTGCTAAAATAATCGGAGGTTTTGCGAGTGGTTTTATGAGTGTCCGAAATCTTAAAAACCCTTCGGCATTTGTTTTCCATACGATTCTGATTTGGACAATGTACTTCGTAATGACTTATGTTCTTTGTTTTGCTTTACCCGAAACCTCTAATCTTTCACCTTTGGCTGCACTTTCAATTTTTGTGATGGGGTCAATCGGAATGGCAGCACCCACACAAGGCGGTATAGGAAGTTATCACTTTTTAGTAGGAAGTATCGTAGTGCTTTACGGGCTTTCGCAACAAGATGGTATTACACTCGCTACATTCCTTCATGCCATGCAAGGGATGGTATTTGTAGCTATTTTTGGTATTATTGCTTTTTTATTAACATTGGTTTTGCCGAAGAGAGAGGTTAAATCATAAATTTTTAGAATATTTCACAAAAAATGACCGAATCAAAAATATTAAGTCTAACAGAAGCTAAACAGCAAATCGAACAATGGCAATCTGAGGGCAAAAAAATCGTTTTTACTAATGGATGCTTCGACATTGTACATCTCGGGCACATTGATTACCTTGAAAAAGCCCGAAATTTAGGTGATAAGCTCGTACTTGGCCTGAACACCGATGCTTCGGTGAGACGTTTGAAAGGAGAAAGTCGTCCTGTGATAAACGAATACGCACGTTCACGAATGATGGCTGCGATGAGTTTTATTGATGCTGTCATTTTGTTCGACGAACCAACACCAAAAGAGCTAATTGAGACACTTTGTCCGAATATTTTGGTCAAAGGTGATGATTATACGCTTGAAAATATCGTTGGTGCAGATTTTGTGATAGCAAATGGAGGCGAGGTAAAAACTATTTCATTGGTAAAAGGTTATTCAACAAGCTCAATTATTCAGAAAATAAAAGAAAATTATTAGTCGATAGACAAACAGTTTTCAACAAAAAACACAAAAATTATGATAATAATTATTGGTATCGTCTTTATGGTACTGGGCATGATAGTATCAGGACGCTTGAAAAGTAAATTTGCACAATATTCCCAGATACGTCTGCGAAACGGTATGACTGGTGCAGAAATAGCACAACGAATGCTACACGATAACGGTATTTATGATGTAAGAATCATTCAAGTAGATGGTCAATTAACTGACCACTATAACCCACTTGACAAGACCGTAAACCTTAGCTATGATGTTTACACGGGTTCGAGTGCAGCTTCGGCTGCGGTAGCCGCTCATGAGTGTGGACACGCTGTGCAACATGCCATGGCTTACGCTCCTCTAAAAATGCGTTCGACATTAGTTCCCGCCGTCAATGTGGCTACTAACGTTATGAATTTTGCTAATATGTTTTTGATGTTCGGAGGAGTGTATATGCTTTCTCGTGGTAGCTCGTTTGGTAATATTTTATTGATGGTTTTAATTGTGGCAAATGCTGCTTTGGCACTCTTCTCGCTCATCACATTACCAGTAGAATATGACGCAAGTAACCGTGCCTTGAAATGGATGGAAACTCGTACAATAGTAACAACAGGCGAACACGATATGGCCAAAGATGCTCTCAAATGGGCCGCTTTAACGTACGTAGTAGCTGCCGCAGGTGCAGTAGCCAATTTGCTTTACTACGTAAGCATTTTCTTAGGTAGAAGAGACTGATTTTTTTGTCCACGATAGATAGATAACAATCAATAGAAAAGACGAAAACCACGAATTTAACAATCACTTTTTGTTGAATTCGTGGTTTTTTGTTGTATTTTCGTCACTCTCAAACTATTAAAAACCAACAAAGTGATTTCTCAATTCAATTTTCCTACTAAAATCCGATTCGGTGCAGGTGTGGTTTCTGAACTTCCTGCTTATCTGAAAGACAATAACCTTTCAAAACCTTTGGTCGTGACTGACCCAAATGTAGCCAATTTGCCATTTTTCAAGCAAATTGTTCAAGATTTATCATCGAAAGGTATCAGCGTTGAAGTTTTCAGCGATATTCATAAAAACCCAGTAAAATCAGATGTATATAAAGGTGACGAAACCTATTATGGCACTCACCGAGATAGCATCATTGGTATCGGTGGTGGTGCGGCAATAGATGTGGCAAGAGCTATTTTGTTGAGAATCAATCACCGAGAAGATTTATTCAAATATGATGATTTAATTGGTGGAGATATTTACGTAACCAACGATGTGCCGCATTTTATTACGATTCCGACAACGGCTGGAACAGGCAGCGAAGTTGGTCGTAGTGCCATCATTGCTGACGACGAAACGCATCAGAAAAAAATTCTTTTCTCGCCAAAACTTCTTGCCAAAATTATCTTTGCCGACCCATTACTCACAATGGATTTGCCGCCATTTATCACCGCCGCTACGGGAATGGACGCACTCACACATAACATGGAAGCTTTTGTGGCAAAAAACTGGCATCCAATGTGTGATGGGATTGCGTTGGAAGGAATTGCGTTGATACACGAGTCATTGGAAAAGGCAGTAAACAAACCAGACCTCGAATCTCGTAGCAAAATGCTAATTGCTTCATTGATGGGTGCAGTGGCATTTCAGAAAGGATTGGGCGTAGTGCATTCATTGGCTCACCCATTATCATCTTTGCTTGACACGCATCATGGTTTGGCAAATGCAGTAAACATTCCATACGGAATGAAGTTTAATATTGCAGGTTTTGAAGATAAATTCCGTCGAATTGCTCGTACGCTTGATTTAAAAGATGAATCTGGCGAGGCAGTAGTGCAGTATCTGTTTGAGCTAAACACCAAAGTAAATATTCCGCACCGTTTGCGAGATATTGGTGTAAAATCGGAGCATATCGAAACGCTGGCCGATTTAGCAATCGCCGATTTTGCTCATCCAAATAACCCAAAACCTGTCACGAGAGAAGACTTCAAAAATCTTTACCTCGAAGCATTATAATTTATTGAAAAATTATAAATTTGTTTAAGAAAGCCTTTAACTACACCACAAATACGCAAAAAACAGTGTATTCGTGGTTATTTATATTTCGTAAAACTCCTTTTATTTATGTAACTCTAAACATTTACTGTCATGAAAATCTCTTTGACTTTTATTCTCCTATTCTTATTTTCCGAACAAATCTTCGGGCAAATTACGAATAATAAATATGATTATTTTTTGAGGAAGATGCAGGTAGCGGGAAGTAGTGATAGTAAGATAGTAGTGAATAAAAATACTGGCGATACTACTTTTCAGGCTTATTATAGTTCGAGAGATGTGGTAAATAATACCCAGCAAGAGTTTACAAAAACCTACAAAGGCACACCATTTTTTAAGAATGGGTGGTACAAAGGAAAAATAAGCACCGAAAGTGGGAAAGATATGCAGTTTTTAATGGCTTTTAATGTACAGAAAAACGAACTTTATATTGTAGAAGACATCAATAAAGATGCAATCGCTATCAAGCCTGAAGCATTTACAATAATGGGGCATCATTTCAGTAAGTTTGAAAATGCCTATTATGAAGTTGTTCACATCAGTAAAAATACACTTTTGAAAGAATATTCATGCGTTTTGCATAGCTCTAATACCGAAAAAACTGGCTATGAAGCTTCGGGGGAATACGAAGGAGAATTTGTAAAATCTTCTAAGTTTTTTATTCTGAAAGATGAATCAGTTATTCAACTTCCGAGAGGCAAAAATATCCTTAATCTTTTTGGAGACAAAAAGCCTTTAGTTGAGCAATATGTAAAGGCAAATAATATCAATCTTAAAACAGAAAACGGGCTCGTAAGTACTTTCAAATACTACGACTCACTCGAAAATCCACAATGAAAATAGGTATTACAGATTGCGGAGAGAAACATCCAATCTATGAAAAATGGATTTTGTCACAAAATGCTTTGGTCGGCAATTCGCACATCGAAGTTATTAAACTTGGTTATAAACTCAACAATCTACACGAAATTGAGCAATGCGACGGCATTATCTTATCGGGTGGCGAAGATGTGCATCCAAGTTTATATAATCGGCCTGAGTTTTTGAATTTGTGCAATCCAAATTTCATGGACGAACGCCGTGATGAATTTGAATGGAAAGTGTGTGAATATATCTTCAAAAATCAAGTGCCAGTTTTAGGCATTTGCCGAGGTTTGCAATTGGTGAATGTATTTCTTGGTGGTACGCTGATTCCAGATTTACCGACTGCTGGGAAAGAGAATCATTCAAAGCATTTTGAAGGAAAAGACCGTTATCATAATATAGAAATTATTCACGACTCCGAACTTTCAAAAATTACCAATATTGTATTTGGAGATGTGAATTCAGCACATCATCAATCGGCTGACATCATTGCTAAACCTCTAAAAATCAATGCGTTATCTGATGATAGAGTTGTGGAAGGATTGGAGTTCGACTTCGCTCACTCACCACAGTTCGACCCGTTAGCTTCGGTGGCTGAGCGAAGCAGAAGCCACTATTTAATGCTCGTACAATGGCATCCAGAACGAATTATTAATGCCGAACAAAATAATTTTTCTTATAAAATACGACAAAATTTCGTCGAAAACATTCAATCAAAAATTCAATAATGACACTCGATTCTTTTCTAAAAAAACTCAACGAAACCCCTCAAGAAGTAGCATTTACAGATACTATGGCCATTGTGGAAGCACTCTATGATTTTACGCCAACGGCTTTCAAAAATGGAGATTTACACAACGAAGCTGGGCAAAACTCTGGCTCATGCAAATTATTTTCGTTTGCAAAACTCCAAAACTTTTCGGTAGAACAAACGCTCGCTTGCTTTGGTGATTTTTACCGCAAAGATGTACTCGAAAATCCTGATGCGAGTAATCACCAAAATATCAGAAACTTTATGGAAACTGGTTGGGAAGGCATTTCTTTTGAAGGAACGGCACTGACTGAGAAAAAGTAAAACATCGCAATATATGTGGCAAATCTGCGGAGGTTTGCCACATATTATCTTAGTTCTTTAAAGCTTCTCTCCAATCGGCAAACCAATAGATTTTAATAAAAGCGAAGCATTGAAACTCTTACAAACGCCTTCTTTTATTAAATAATCGAATAATAATTCGCCATTTTCGGTGGCATATTCGAAATAATAATTTTTCACTACATCGGGGTACTCCTCCGAAATTTCGGTCATCCGCAAATCGTGTGTAGCCACCATTGCATAAGCATTTGAGTTGACGATTTTCTCCAGCAAAGCCATTGAGCCCGCCAATTTATCTTCTGAATTTGTTCCTCTCAACATTTCATCTATCAAAAACAACGCATTTTCATTATTATTGATTGCCGCCAAAACGAGTTTAATTCGCTCAATTTCGGCCTTAAAAGTAGAAGCATTTTGCTGAATCGAATCTTTTATTCGCATGTAGCAAATCAATTTTATGCCATCACTCACACTCATTTTCTTGGCAAAAACTGGGCAACCAGCATAAGCCAAAATGATATTTAGCCCAACCGTACGCAAAAATGTACTTTTACCCGACATATTTGAGCCTGTAATGAGCGTTAGTCGGTTTCGTTCGTCAAAATCAAAACTATTACAAACTACATTTTTGGTATTGATGAGCGGATGCCCCATTTCCTGTCCGTATAATTTGAAAGTTTTACTATTATTTATTGCAGGAAAACACCAATCAGGCTTATTGAAATGTAAGTTTCCGATGCTGGCATAAAGCTCAAAAACACCGATAACATCAAATATTTTCTCAAAAAAATCAGGATTTTCTTTCAACCACGCCCTCAGTTTAATTAACTGAACTGGTTGAAAGGGCGTAGCTAAAGTCAAGAAAAGCGAAGCCAACATATTGCGTCGCATATCCAGTTTCTTCAGAATTACCACAAAATCATCAATCGGATTTTTGGTAATTAATTTTGAAATTGGTAATTGCTCGTGAGTAGTTTTCAAGATTTCCGACTGCCAATTTTCTTGAGCGATAAGCCCCGTTGCTACTCCAAATTTTTCCATCAAACGCCCCGCTCCTGCTACTGTTTCAAAATATTCTTCGGTATGACTGCGATTTATGCCTGTAAGCCTAAAATTAATCAAAGCCAAGGCTGCAACTCCATAACCTGCAAACGAAGGTGACACAAAATAGGCAGAAGCAAAGACCGATACCCACAAAAAAGGCAAGATTTTGGCATAAATCGCAATGAATTTCTCCAGTTTCAAAACTGGTGGATGCTCAATTTGATTCAGCACTTTGCTCACCCCTCGCTCTTCGTTTGAAATCTTAAACATCGAAGCAAAAAAGCTCAAACGCCAGTCGGTTTTGGCCGCCATTTCTTTGACAGCTTCTTGTTTTTGACTGATAGAAAAAGTCTGCTTTTCGCCCAAAAGCTGTTGAGCCAAATAATCACTTCCCGACTTACTTTTTGTTCGGTTGATTAAATGAAACAACGTTCCTTCACCGAAAATATCTAAATCTTCACTAAAATTATGCGTTGGTCGGCCGTATTCTTGCCCATTATAATACATTCCCGAAATTTCTTCCAAGCAAGTCAACTCATTCTGAATCACGGCGAGCGTAGTTTCTTTTAGATCTACTTCGGCATCAATTTTTTCGTGGTGCTTTACCAAATAGTAGAATCCTAAAATTCCACCAACAATTGAAAGGCCGCCAACGATTTCATTGAGTTTAAAAAGCTGATAAACCACGACCAACAACCCAATTATGAACAATAATCGGTACATCGAAATTTGGTCGCTTTTCTTTTTTAAAGTGGTAATTTCGGTAAGTAATGTGGTTATTTTTTCTTGATAAGTCTTTTCCATGCAAGCAATTTTTGTATCTGTCGCAAAAATAGGCAACTATGTCGGAGTTTTAGATGAAATATAAAAGTTTATCCACTCGAATGTTTATTTTTGTACAATAACCGCAAACGTCGGCAAGGCTCAACGCCTTGCCGACGTTAATCACTTGGTATTAAACGTAAAAAATTTATATGCAAATCATCAATCCAGCTACCGAAGAAATCATTATAACCTTACAAGAAGATTCGGCAGAAAGCCTAAAAACTAAACTAAAAACGCTTCAAAAAGGTCAAAAATCTTGGGCGAAAGTTAATTTAAAAAAGCGTATCGCTATCATTGAGAAATTCTCAGAATTATTGGCTGAAAATATCGAAGAATTAGCCACAACGCTAACTTCTGAAATGGGTAAACCACTTCAACAAGCCCGTAATGAAGTGAACGGAGCAAGGGGAAGAATCAAGTTTTTTGTTGAAAATTCGCAGAAATACTTGAAAGATGAAATAATGACCAAGCAAGAAGGGCTCACCGAACGTATTTCATACGAACCACTCGGCGTTGTTTGTAATATTTCAGCTTGGAATTACCCATTTTTGGTGGGTGTAAATGTTTTTATTCCTGCACTTATTGGTGGTAATGCTGTTTTCTATAAACCGTCTGAATTTTCGACTTTGACAGGTTTAAAAATCGAAAAATTTCTGAAACAGGCAGGTGTACCCGAAGACGTTTTTGCAGTAGCAATTGGAGCAAAAGAAGTAGGTGAACAACTTTTAGCAATGCCACTCGATGGCTATTTCTTTACGGGTTCGTATCGAACAGGGCTTTACATTTATGAGAAAGTAGCCCCTAAAATGGTACCTTGTCAGCTCGAATTAGGTGGAAAAGACCCGCTTTATGTAACCGACGACGTCACTGATATTGAAGGAATTGCCGCAGGAACCGCCGATGGTGCTTTCTATAATAACGGACAAAGCTGTTGTGCGGTTGAGCGTATTTATGTACACGAAAAAGTATATGACCGCTACGTTGAAGCATTTGTAAAAGAAGTAAAATCATATAAAATTGGGCAACCAACCGAAGAGGGTGTTTACGTCGGTGCTTTGAGCCGAAAATCTCAATTAGATTTTCTTGAAAATCAAGTACAAGATGCTCTAAAGAAAGGAGCTACACTTATGGCTGGTGGAAAGAAAATAACTGGAAAAGGTTATTATTTTGAACCTACTGTGCTGACCAATGTAAACCACAAAATGGATGTCATGCAAGCGGAATCTTTTGGGCCAATTATCGGAATCATGAAAGTAAAAGATGACCGTGAAGCTCTTAAACTCATGCAAGACACAGAATATGGACTAACAGCAGCAGTTTATTCAAACGATAAAAAACGTGCCGAAAAACTTTTGAAACAAGTGAATGCAGGAAGCGGTTATTGGAATTGTTGTGACCGTGTTTCGGCTCCGCTTCCGTGGAGTGGACGCAAACATTCGGGCTTTGGGGCTACGCTTTCGCACGCAGGTATTCGTGCATTCGTGAAGCCAAAGGCTTGGCATTTAAGAGGGTAATTTTGAATTAACGACGGGGTCGCCCACGGTCCGCCGTTGCGGTGCGATGAAGATTAAAAACCCTGAAAGGATTAAACACAAATAACCATAGGTAACGCCTACGGAAACAAAAGATTAAAATAACTTTATTGTGAAAAAGCCTGAAAGGCTTAAACTTTAATAGCCGTAGGCAACGCCTACGGAAACAAGAAACAAAGGTAATTCATAACCCTGAAGGGGTTAAACAATAATCGCAATAGCAAGTTCAACTCCGAAGGAGTTGTTTTATCGCTATCAATTATTTTCCATGGGCGTTGCCCACGGCTATTAAAGTTTAAGCCTTTCAGGCTTTTCTTTTACGAAGCCAAGAAAATTCACCAATAATTAACCAGTACACCGATTTACCGATAACCAATACACTATTTCACTAATCAACAAATAACCAAAGCATGAAAAAAACAATACTATTTGCATTTTTAGCCATTAGTTCGGGAGTTTTTGCACAAACAACTCCTACGAAACGACCGCTCAAGCCCTCTGATGTTTTTCGTTTACAAACACTAAGCGACCCGCAGATTTCGCCCGAAGGCAATTGGGTAGCCTATTCACTTTCAAGTGTTGACTCTGTAAAAAACAAACGCAATTCTGACATTTGGATGCAATCGTGGGACGGACGAGAATCTATCCAACTTACTTTTTCGCCCGATGGAGAATCAAAGCCTCGTTGGAGTCCCGATGGGAAATATCTGTCATTTACTTCTTCTCGTGGAGGATTAACTGGAAGCCAAATCTGGCTCATGGACCGCCGTGGCGGAGAAGCAAAACAATTAACCGATATTAAAAAAGGTGATTTATCAGACTACGCTTGGTCGCCCGATGGTAAGAAAATTGCATTAGTAATTACCAATGATGCTGATACCACAAAATCGAAATCTCCCAAACCGATTGTTATCGACCGTTTCCATTTCAAGCAAGATGTTGAAGGCTATTTAATGAAAAAAACTACGCATTTATACCTCTATAACCTCGAAACCAAGAAAATCGACACACTGACGAAGGGAATTTACGATGAAACTTCACCAAAATGGTCGCCCGATGGAACGCAAATCGCTTTTATCAGTAACCGCACCGAAGACCCAGACCGCAACGAAAATACCGATATTTGGGTAATTGATGCCAAACCAAACGCCACGATGAAGCAAATAACGACTTTTACAGGTCAAGATTATGCCCATGAATGGAGTCCAGACGGCAAACAAATCGCTTATTTACGCACTACTTCGGCCGAAAGTTATATCATGTACGACCAGTCGATTTTGTGTACGGTATCGAAAGATGGTGGAGAACCAAAACTGCTTAGTAAATCTTTAGACCGCCCAGTCAATAGCCCAAGATGGAGCAAAGACGGAGCTTCGATATTCGCCATTGTTTCTGACGACCGCACGAGATACATCGCTAATTTTTCGGCGGCAGATGGTAAGATGACCAAGTTTGTGGGAGGAAACAGAAGTTTTACGGGTATAGAAAGACATTCTTCTGGGAACTTGCTTGCAAGCATGAGTGACCCACAAACACCGAGCGAGCTATATGCTATCGAAGCAGCAGTTGTCAGAAAACTTACCAAACACCAAGATGCGTTTTTAGCACCTTTAGCACTGGCAACAGTTGAAGGTTTTACCTCAAAAAGCAAAGATGGGGCTTCGGTTTCAAACTTGCTTTATCTGCCAGCTAATGCACAAAAAGGTCAAAAATTACCAACTTTGCTATTCATTCACGGTGGGCCAGTGGCACAAGATGAGTTTAGCTATGATATGTCTCGCCAAATGCTGGCAGCGGCGGGTTATGCCGTTGTGGCAGTAAATTATCGTGGTTCAAGTGGCAGAGGCTTAGATTTCTGCAAAATTATTTCAGCCGATTGGGGTAATAAAGAAGTGTTAGATATTTTGGGAGCAACCGATTATGTAGTACAAAATGGCATTGCTGACCCCGAAAAATTGGGCATCGGTGGCTGGAGTTATGGCGGAATTTTGACAAATTATACAATTGCAACTGACACTCGCTTCAAAGCGGCATCAAGTGGTGCGGGAGTTTCGTTGATTTCTTCATTATATGGTGTTGACCAATACATTTTACAATATGAGCATGAATTAGGCTCTCCGTGGAAGAATTTCGATAAATACATTGCACTTTCATACCCATTCTTGAAAGCTGACCGTATCAAAACCCCTACTCAATTTATGGTTGGGCAGAGCGATTTTAATGTTCCCTCGGTGGGTAGCGAGCAGATGTATCAAGCATTCCGCTCGTTGGGTATTCCGACTGAATTGATTATTTATCCTGACCAGTTTCATGGAATTACGAATCCAAGTTATCAAAAAGACCGTTTTGAGCGATACATCGCTTGGTTTAATAAGTATTTGAAGAAATAATATTTGAGATTTTTTAAGGAAGGCTTCGTTTAAAACGAAGCCTTCCTTTTTTACGGAGATTACGGTACAAACTTCTCATAAATGGCTTCGCCAGTAGAAAGGTTTTTGCCAAAAAGTTCAATGTATTTTACGGTTGGTTTTATGGCATCTTCGTTTTCGAGTTGTACAAAAACTTTGCATAATTGCCCTTCAATTCCATTTATTTGCATTGTTGCAATTGGCTTTCCTGAATCATTGATTTTTACTTTCAAAGTTCGTTTTTTCAGAGCAACAATTCTCATATCAAAACTATCTTTTTCTTTGGCATTTCGCTCGGTTTCTACACCATAAGCAAGTGCTTTTTCTACTGCGTTAAGCTTTTGCGTGTGCGTTGTTTCATCATACCTTATCCAATATACGTTTACGGGTTTTTCAGCATGAAGTGTCTTAGCATTCATAAAATTTGCATCATAAACAACCGTATGAGCATTATTACTCCGCTGAATATAAAACAAACGATTGGGTGATGCAGGTGGAGCAGGAAACTTCTGGGCCAATAGCTGTAAACTACTGACTATCAATATTATAAATATTTTTATTTTTTTCATAGAATAGCTTTTCAAGAGACTGATAAGGTAATTTTATTAAGAAGCTGATACCACTAATTCTCGGCGAATAGTTCGACTAACGAGTGGCTCGATGAAATACCACGGAACAAGCTTAAATATCCAATAATTAAACCAATTTACCAAACCTGGTACTACAATTGTTTTACCCGAAAAAGCACCTTCTATTGCTTTTTCGGCAACGTATTCGGTACTTGTTATGCTAATACGGCCAAGCCAGCCTTGCGTTTTTATTCTTCTCCGAATATCTTCATTGGTAGGCATCGCTCCTGGGTTTACCACACAAACTTTTACACCTTTTTCTCTCAATTCCGAACCTAAACTCAGCGAAAACGAATAAATAAAAGCCTTTGTAGCAGGATAAACCATCTTATAAGGAAGTGGAGAAAAAGCTGCAATACTTGCAACGTTCAAAATATAAGAGTTAGTATTTTGAAGCAAAAAAGGCAGTAAACTTCGAGTCAAAATGGCTGTGCCTTTAACATTTACTTGAATGATTCTGTCGAGTTGCTCAGTGTCAGAATCTTGGAAAGATTTTGAACCACCAACACCTGCATTATTTACCAAAACATTAATACTTATCTCGTTGTTTTTCAACCAATTAGCAAAATCTTTAATCATCGAAAAATCACTTAAATCAGCTTCGTAGTATTCGACATTTACACCATAAGCTTTGTGTAAATCTACGGTAAATTCAGAGAGGTTTTCGTTTGGTAAAGCTACTAAAACAAGATGATGACCACGCTTGGCAAAGGCAATAGCAAAGACTCGACCAAGCCCCGAGCTTGCCCCCGTAATAACTGTATGTTTTTTCATAATTTTGTGTAAAGTGTCTTGGCTTTCGAGCCATTTTAATCAAGACAATTCATTTTTAACTTCCCCCTACTCTATACCAAATTTTTGTTTTAATCAGCATTATCGTCCTGTTTTTTTGCTTCTATATCTATATAATTTGTCTTTGTTCGGATTATAAAATATATTTGAATAATACAAGTCGTATCATATTCAATCCTCTATAAAAACAAATGGAAACCCTTAATCTCAATCGCCGAAAATTCATTCAGGGAGTTTCGGCTACGATTGCCTTATCTACACTTGGCACGAAAGCCAACCCAGTTTTTACGCCCGCAAAAACCTATAAAGTTGCCTTAATTGGTACGGGTTGGTATGGAAAAAGTGACCTTTTCCGCCTTATACAAGTAGCCTCGGTCGATGTAGTTGCTCTCTGCGACCCTGACCAAAATATGCTCAAAGCGGCAGGAGATTTGGTAGCCAAAAGACAAGAATCAAAGCAAATTCCGAAACTTTACGGTGATTATAGAAAACTATTGGCCGAAAACAAACTCGATATTGTATTAGTAGGCTCACCCGACCATTGGCACGCTCTGCACGCTATCGAAGCCATGAAATCGGGAGCAAATGTTTATGTGCAGAAACCAATTAGTGTTGATATTATCGAGGGAGAAGCAATGGTAGCGGCAGCCCGAAAATATAATAAAGTAGTGCAAGTGGGTACGCAACGCAAAAGTACGCCTCACTTGATTGAAGCTAAGAAAAACATTGTTGATGCTGGACTTTTGGGAAAGGTTTCGCACGTGGAAATGTGCTGTTATTATCACATGAGAAACAACGGAAACCCGCCAGTTGAGCCAGTTCCTGCCTTTTTTGATTATGAAATGTGGACTGGACCAGCCCCAATGCGTCCGTACGATGGTTTGCCTCACATTCGTTGGTGGAGAACTTTTAATGAATACGGCAACGGAATCATGGGCGATATGTGTATTCACATGTTCGATACCGTACGATGGATGCTCAAACTTGGTTGGCCAAAACGTGTGAGTTCTCAAGGTGGAATTTATGTACAAAAAGAAGGAAAATCGAATATTGCGGATACACAATCGGCGGTTTTTGAATATGATGAACTGAATTGCGTTTGGCAACATCGCTCGTGGGGAACACCTGCGAATAATGATTATCCTTGGGCGTTTATTTTGTATGGAGAAAAAGGCACACTTTATGCCAGCACCATGAAATATACGTTTGTTCCGCAAGGCAAAGGACAGAAGATAGATAAAGATGTGGTTTATGAAAAAGAAAAATATCCAGAAGATTTGACCGAAGAACGCATCGAATTGAATGCCGCTCCTGCCACTCGTTTGCACATGTTGGACTTCTTAAATGCCATCGAAAACAATACTCGCCCAGTTGCCGATATTGAAGAAGGTCATATTTCAACGGCCAGTTGTATTTTGGCCAATATGTCAATGAAATTAGGTCGTCCGTTAGTTTATGACCCGAAAAAACGAGAAGTTGTCAACGATAAAGAAGCAAATACACTACTCAGAAGACCATACCGTGGGCCGTGGAAACACCCCGAAGTTAGTACTGTATAAAAAACTGATGTCAGTGTCTCCACTGACATCGAGCTTCCTGAAACTTATAGCTTTCGGGAAGCTATTTTTTTACTCCTAAACGTAAAAGCATTCTATGAAAAAAATCTTCTTTTCGCTTCTCGCCATTATATTATTACAAAGCAGTAGTCCTAAAAAAGAACAAACGCCCAACATCATTTTGATTTTCATGGATGATATGGGCTACGGCGATTTAAGTTGTTATGGTGCAGTCAATTATCGAACGCCCAACATTGACAAACTGGCTTCCGAAGGCATAAGATTTACTAATTTTTTGGCAGCCCAAGCGGTTTGTAGTGCTTCGAGAGCGGCACTGTTGACTGGCTGTTATCCAAATCGAGTTGGTATTTCGGGAGCTTTGATGCCATACAGCAAAAATGGAATCAATTCTAACGAAACCACGATTGCCGAAATGCTCAAACAAAAAGGTTATACTACTGGAATTTTTGGCAAATGGCATTTGGGGCATCACAAAGAGTTTTTACCACTTCAACACGGTTTTGATGAATACGTCGGTCTGCCCTACTCAAATGATATGTGGCCTGTTTATTATGATGGAAAACCAGCTACACCCAACCAAAATGCAAGCACGTATCCTGTTCTGCCTTTGATTCAGAATAACGATAAAAAAGAAGAAGTAAAAACCCTTGACGACCAAGCAAAGCTTACGACACTTTACACCGAGAAGGCCGTAGAATTTATCAGAAAAAACAAAAAAAGTCCATTTTTCTTGTATTTGCCTCATTCGATGCCACACGTACCGATTGCGGTTTCGGATAAATTTAAAGGAAAAAGTAAACAAGGACTTTACGCTGATTTGATGATGGAAATTGATTGGTCAGTGGGCGAAATCATGAAAACTTTGAAAGAAAATAGTTTGGATAAAAACACGCTGGTGATTTTTACGAGTGATAATGGTCCGTGGCTAAATTTTGGAAATCATGCAGGTTCGTCGGGTGGATTTCGAGAAGGAAAAGGCACAAGTTTTGAGGGCGGTCAAAGAGTACCGTGCATTATGCGATGGAAAGGAACAACGCCTGAAGGAGTAGTATGCAATCAACTTGCCTCAACGATTGATGTTTTGCCAACAATTGCACGTATTTCTGGTACAGAATTGCCAAAACACAAAATTGATGGCGTTGATATTTTATCATTGATTAAAGGAAATTTGAGTGAAAGTCCGAGAAAGACTTTTTACTATTATTATCGTAAAAATTCGTTGGAAGCTGTGAGAATGGGTAATTGGAAATTGGTTTTTGAGCATAAAGGTCGCTCATACATGAATCAATTGCCAGGGAATGATGGTTTTGCAGGAAAGGCTCCCGAAGATATTCTGACACCAATGGCACTTTACGACCTCCGCCGTGACCCATCAGAGCAATATGACGTACAAAAACTTTATCCAGAAATCGTAACCGAACTACAAAAAATTGCCGAAGAAGCCAGAGAAGACCTCGGCGATGATTTGACCAACAGAAAAGGTAAAAACGTAAGAGCGAGTGGCATGGTTGAATAACCTCTTAAAACAACAACGGCAAGGCTTTGAGCCTTGCCGTCGTTAAAAACTGAGCTATCACTTTCCACCAGGAGGGCAGTTTTGCTTCAAATAATTGGTAAAAAGTGTATTTAAGTGCTTACGAGTACCTTCTCCTTCATAGATTCCGTGACTACGATTCGGGTAAGGCATAAACTGAAACTGTCGGTTATGCTTAATTAATTCATTTACAAGCATTTCAGCATTTTGGTAATGCACATTATCATCGCCCGTTCCGTGGATATACAATAAATTTCCTACCAAATTTTTAGCGTGCGTGATGGGCGAACCATTCACAAAATCTTCACGATTTTCCTGCGGAAGTCCCATGTAGCGTTCTTGATAAATATTATCATAACAAAGTTGGTTACCCACAGCAGCCACCGAAATACCAGTTTGATAAAACTTTGGATATTGGAAAAGTAAATTCAAAGTCGAAGACCCTCCCCCACTCCAACCATGCACTGCCACACGAGTAGTATCAACGTATTTCCACTTTCTGATTTCCTTCACGGCCATTGCTTGGTCACGAATATTCACAATACCGATTTTGCGATAAATTGCTTTTCTCCACGCACGTCCACGAGGTAGTGGCGTACCACGATTATCAACCGAAGCGTAGATGTAGCCATCTTTTGCCATATCTCCATTGTATAAATTATTAAAGCCTGTACCGTAAGTATCTTTTACGGTAGCAGATGCTGGCTCGCCATACACATTAAACACAATTGGATAACGTTTAGTAGAATCAAAGTTGGTCGGTTTTACCATCCAGCCTTCAATATCAATTCCGTCTTCGGTTTTTACTTTGAAAAACTCTACTCTTTTGTTTACTTTCAAATTGGCCAATTTCGCAGCAATACTTTCTTTTTCAGAAAGCGGCGAATGGTCTAAAAGATTAATCCATTCAGTCATTGGGGCAATATTAGCACTTGAAAATGAATGGCGAGCAAATTTTCCATTCGGCGAAAGCACATAATTGTGCGTTCCTGCGGGAGCATTTGCCAAAACTGGCTGCATTTCGGCACTGCCATCTAATTTGATACGGAAAAGATAATTTTGCAGAGCATTTTGTGGCGAACCAGTGAAATAAACATAGCCATTTGCTTCATCAATCAGCGGAATATGCACGATGTCATAACTACCTTTGGTGAGCAACGTTTCTTTACCATTCAAATCCATTTTATAAATATGTCGCCAGCCATCTTTTTCGCTTACCCACAAAAACTCTTTGCCCCCTTTTAGCCATTCCCAACCTTCTTGCTCATCAGCCCAACGCTCTTTGGTGTCAATCCAAGCCTCATCGGCTTCGGTATAAATCGTTTTAGTTTTACCCGTAATTGCTTGACAGATAATGACTTTACTCTGATTTTGTTTACGATTTAATTGTTGAATAATAATATCGTTTGTGTTTGGCACCCACTCCATGCGTGGTACATAAGTTTGTTGCGGGTCGCCTTCGATGTCCATTTTTAAAGTTTTTCCAGTAGTTATGTTTGCTACCAAAATCTTATACGGCGATGGACTTTCGCCCACTTTTGGGTATTCAACTGGAACATTATATGAGTAAATTGAGTCCGTATTATTTATCATCAAGAAATCACGAATCTTGGTTGCATCAATTTGCCAGTAAGCAATACTTTTCCCATCTGGACTCCAACGAAAGCCATCACGACAAGCAAATTCTTCTTCATACACCCAATCGAAAGTTCCGTTTATCATTCGGCGAGTGCCGTTGGTAGTCAAGGCTTTGATTTTTTTCGTTGCCAAATCTTCTACAAACAAGTTATGTTCGCTCACATAAGCCACTTTCGAGCCATCGGGCGAAAATTTCGCAAACATCAACGATGATGCAGGTTTACCTTGGCCCAGTTGATACAAAGCATTGGTTTTAAGGTCTAAAACCCAATAATCGCCACGAGTATCGTACCGCCAAACTTGCTTGGTATTGGTATAAATCAAAGCTTTTGAATCATCATTACTTAGGGTATAGCTTCTAACATTCAAAGGTTTTTCAGCACCTTTGGGTGTAAGTTGAGCTTTGGTAATTAAAGTAGTTTTTTGTTGAGTCGGTAAAGTATAAGCCACCACTTCACCGCCTTCGGTGCGAGTGTAGGCATTGCCATCTTTCGTCCATCTGATTTGTTGGGCTTGGGCAATGGTTGTGATGAAAAGGAACGTTAATAATAAGAGGTTTTTGTTTTTCATATAACTTTGGGGGTAGGTGATGAAGATAATAATTAAAGTTTATTGAGTATTAATTGATAAAATTCAGCCAGTGATAGTACTTTTATTTTGGGGAAAGGAATACTTTTTAGTACATTAAAGTGATTATCTTCTGTGATAATGAAATCAGCATTTGCCATTAAAGCACAATCGATAAACTTATTATCGTCGGGGTCAACTTTGATGAGTTCCCAAAAGAAATATTCCTTAATAAAAACTACATTGGGGCTTTCTATTAAAATATCAAGAATCAATTCGGCGGCGTCAAAATTGTACTTTTGCTCAAAAATTTCAGCATATTCATCTAATATTTCGGTGGTGACGCATAACTCAAATTGTTGTCTTTGAAAAGCCTGCCAAAGCCAATGTGTTTTTGAACGAGCAGAAAAACAGGTCAATAACTGATTAGTATCAATAACGACCCTCATAAAGTTTTGTTTTGAAGTTGTTTACGATATGATTTATAAGAAGTACGATTGTGTTCTTGCTTCATATTATCAAAATCTTGTTCAGTATAGCCTTTTTCATCAGTGATTTGTTCAATACTTTCTTGTAACTTACGAAACTTGAACTCCAACAAAAGTTGACGCAACTCCTGCATATCGGCTTGACTGAGTTTAACTTTAAACAAACTTAGCAACTCAATTTGAGCTTCCGTAAATGGCGGTTGAATAGCTACTCCCATAACAATCTAAAATATTTACTAAACAAAGATAAACATTACGAATATAAATTCAAATCCTATTCTTAGAATCAATAATAATCGTCACAGGGCCGTCATTAAGCAGCGAAACCTTCATATCTGCTCCAAAAATTCCCGTTTCGATAGTTTTTCCTAAGTCAAATTCTAATTGAGCAATCATTTTTTCGTAAAGCGGAATGGCAATTTCAGGGCGAGCAGCTTCAATAAAAGAAGGTCGGTTTCCTTTTTTGGTGCTTGCATGAAGGGTAAATTGGCTAATCAGCAGGATATTTCCATCAACTGATTTTAGGTCGAGATTCATTTTACCTTCTTCATCGCCAAATACTCGCAGACCTACGATTTTCTTAGAAAGCCACTCAATATCTTCTTGAGTATCGGTGTGCGTGATACCCAACAAAATCATAAATCCTAAGCCAATTTGACCTTTTATTTCATTATCAATCGTTACAGATGCTTGGGTAACTCTTTGTATAACTGCAATCATGGTTTTAGTCAACTGTCCACAGACGGCGGTCGATAGTTTTATATTTTAAAAATCTTTTGTCTCTTATCTTACCTCTCTTGCCTAAAAACCTACAAATGCAAAAGCAAATTAGCAATCATCAAGTAAGTGCCAATACCGATAATATCGTTGGCTGTTGTGATGAATGGCCCAGAAGCAATGGCAGGATTTATACCCAGCCTATCCAATAAAAGTGGCGTAACTGTACCCGTAAATGATGCCAAAACTACTACTGAAAGTAGCGATAAACACACCACAAAAAACAGTTGGGTTTCTCCACTGACATAAATATAAAGACCTGCCAGTGAGCCAATTATTAAACCATTAACGAGGGCAACCAAGATAATTTTGAATAAACGCTGACCGAGGCTTGTGGTAAGACCTGACTTTTCGGCAAGACTCTGAACAATCAAAGAAGAGGTCTGAATGCCTACATTTCCGCCAGTCGAACCCATGATTGGAATAAAAGCCGCCAGTGCCGCTACTTTTTTGAACTCATCTTCAAAACTGCCAATCACTGTAGCCGCCAGCAAACTACCAATTACACCTACAATCAACCACGGTAAACGAGCTTTTGCCAGTTGCCAAACGCTATCATCTTCTTCAGCCTCGCCCGTGATACCCGCCATTACCTGAATATCTTCTTCGGCTTTATCGGTAATAAAATCGACCACGTCATCAATCGTGATTCGACCTAACAAACGCCCCAAAGTATTTACTACAGGAATCGCATCAAGGTCATAACGTTGCATGATTTCGGCTACTTCTTCGGCTGGGCGAGTGGTTTCTACATAAACTATTTCCTCATCAAAAATATTTTCAATTTTGGTATTTTTACGAGCCAAAATGATGCGTTTCAACGAAACGATTCCTTTCAGTTTTTGCTCATCGTCAACCACATAAACAGCATAAACTTTCTCTACATCTTCGGCCTGACGACGAATTTCTTCTACACACTCGCTTACTGTCCAACTGGCATTCACTTTTATCAACTCTTTCTGCATCAAACCACCTGCCACATCTTCTGGATAATGTAACATATCCAAAATAAAACGTGCTTGTTCACGGTCTTCGATGAGAGCAATTACCTTTTCTCGTACTTCGATTGTTTGCTCATTGAGTAAATCGACGGCGTCATCGGAGTCAAAAAGGTTAACGTATTTGGCAATTTCTTCGACCGTAAAACGCTCTTTTATAAACCGTTTGCGGTCGTCGGGTTCTATATGAGACAAGATTTCGGCACCCATCTCAGTATCTACGAGCGTCATCAGATAATGAGCGGGTTCACCATCAAGTTCGAGCAATATACTGGCAATATCGGCAGGATACAACTCTTCCATCTCAGCCATGAGCATGGTTTCGTCCTTTTGCTCAATGGCGGTTTCTATTTTCTCCAGATACTCTTTGGTTAGCTCGAAAGTTGTCATTTTTTTGCATTTATTTTGCCCTAAGCTATAGGCATTAAGCTGTACGCTTTCTAATAATATTTTTTAAGCATAAAGACTATCGCTTATAGCTTATAGCCTATTGCTTTTCTTCAAACAAATTTGTCAATAATACAAAATCAGCCACGCCCAATTGCTCAGCACGTTTATTTAGTAAATCATGCTCGAAATTCAATCCGATTGGTTTTAAAGCATTACGGAGCGTTTTACGGCGTTGATTGAAACCTGCTTTTACCACTTGCATAAATTTCTTTTCGTTGCAGTCCAGTTTTTCTACATTATTTCGTCGTAAACGAATAATACCTGAATCTACTTTTGGCGGCGGAATAAAGGCTTCGGGATAAACCGTAAAACTATACTCAATATCATAATAAGCCTGCAAAAACACACTCAAAATGCCATAATCTTTCTTTCCAGGCCCAGAAGCAATGCGTTGAGCCACTTCTTTTTGAAGCATACAGACAATTTCTGGCACTAAATCTTTGTAATCTAAAACCTTGAAAAATATCTGCGAAGAAATATTGTAAGGTAGATTCCCGATGATTCCGAAAGGCTCGTTTTTAAAGAGTTCGGCCAAATTCATTTGCAAGAAATCTTCCGAGAAAATACGCCCTCTGAGCATCGGAAAATGTTCGTTGAGATACGTCACAGACTCACGGTCAATCTCTACCACAAAAGTTTCACAGTCGGCTCTTTCGAGTAAATATTGAGTCAAAACTCCCATTCCAGGGCCAATTTCCAATACTTTATTATAGCCACGGTGCAACGATTGCAGATTGACGATTTTCTGAGCGGCATCCAAATCTTTCAAGAAATGTTGTCCGAGGTGTTTTTTTGCTTTTACTTTTTCCATAAGCCAAAATTACGTCTTTTTTTCGAGATACGACACGAGACATGAGACAAAAGACAAGAGATTAAAATACATACTAATACTCATATGACATTCTCTCTTGTCTTTTATCTCATGTCTGTCGTCTCAATAATTGTCGAGTGAAAATGCTCATTTATAGGCTTCTACGTCTTAGATGTAGATTTATTGATAAAATCTCAGCTTTGCTTGCTTAATTTGTAGTATCCTATCTATTCAAAACTCAATTTAAATGAAATCTTTTTTACTCGCTTTTAGTTTAATTTTCTTTTCTCAAAATCTACTTTTTGCCCAAGCTGGCAGCAAAGCTCAAGTGAAGGGAATTGTTGTTGATGCCATCACCAACGAGCCTTTGAGTTTTGCAAGCATCCGAATCTCGAATAGCACTGATAATAAACTCATTACGGGAAATATAACCAACGATAAAGGTGAGTTTTCGATTCCTGCACCTTTTGGGAGTTATGTAGTTGAGGTTGAATATATGGGGTATAAAAACACCAAAACTGCCAGTTTTTCGGTAACCAAAGAAAATCCAACGCAAGATTTTGGTAATATAAAACTTGAATCATCGGCCAATGCCTTAAAAGAAGTGGTAGTGCAAGCCGAAAAGAGTTCGATGGAAATGAAACTCGATAAGCGAGTATTTAATGTCGGGAAAGATTTGGCAAATGCGGGCGGTTCAGCATCAGATATTCTGACAAATATCCCATCGGTTTCGGTTGACCCCGACGGTGGAGTAAAACTTCGTGGTAGCGATAACGTAAGAATTTTGATTGATGGCAAACCATCGGGCTTGGTGAGTTTCAAAGGTGGTGGTGGACTGCAATCACTCCAAGCAAGCATGATTGAACGAGTAGAGGTTATCACCAATCCATCGGCACGATATGAAGCCGAAGGTATGGCGGGAATTATAAATATTATCTTAAAAAAAGACCAAAAACAAGGCTTTAATGGTTCTTTTGATGTTATTACAGGTCAACCTGTCAATTATGGAGGTGCGGCCAATATCAATTATCGCCATCGAAAAGTCAACTTTTTTGTCAATTATAGCTTGGCCTATAATATTCGTCCGAATGTTTCTTCTCTTTACCAAGAACGCCAAAGCAATGATTCGCTATTTTTCTTAAAACAGAACAATAACGGAACAATTACGGGTTTTAACACCAATATCAGAGGTGGACTTGATTATTTTTTCAATGATAAAAATACCCTTACTGCTTCTTACCTTTATCGCCGAAGCAAAGCTCGACGCATTACAAATTTACGCTACGAAGATTATGTTTTTACCGATAAAAATCTAACAGGAATCAGCAAACGCCAGCAAGACGAACAAGAAATTGAGCCAAACTCTGAATATGTTTTGAGTTACAAAAAAACTTACGCAAAAAAGGGTCAAGAGTTCAATGCCGAGATACGTTTTCTGGATAACTGGGAAAGTTCTGACCAACTTTTCACGCAGGAATATTTCACGCCTAACGAAACGCCAATTACATCGAAATCTTTGGTTCAGAACTCGCTGAATGATGAGTATGAAAAGCAATATTTATTACAAGTTGATTATGTACAACCGATTGGAAAAGAAGGAAAATTTGAGACTGGTGCAAGAAGTAGTTTTCGAGATATGGTGAATGATTATGTGGTAAATCAGAAAAATGAAGCTGGACAGTTTGTGGTTGTGCCTGGGTTAAAAAACTACTTCATTTATAACGAAGATATTCATGCGGCTTATGCCATTTTGGGCAATAAAACCAAGCAGTTTTCGTATCAAGCAGGGCTACGTGCCGAATGGACAAACGTAAAAACTACACTCCGAGAAACCAACGAAGTAAACCCAAGAAAATACGCAAACCTATTTCCAAGCGTGCATTTGACCTATGCTTTGCCGAAAGAGAACTCACTTCAAATCAGTTATAGCCGCCGAGTTCGCCGCCCTTTTTATAACGATTTAAGTCCGTTTTCAACGTTTTCCGATAACCGAAATTTCTTCAGCGGAAACCCGAACTTAAACCCTGAATTTAGTAATGTTTACGAAATAGGCCACATCAAATATTTTGAGAAAGGCTCACTTGGTTCATCGGTTTATTACAGAGATACTGACGGAAAAATTGAACGTATTCGCCAAGTTGGGGCCGATGGTTTTGCTACAACTCGCCCCGAAAATTTACTGGGCGAACAAGCCTACGGCGTAGAATTTACAAGTCAATTTACGCCTGTAAAATGGTGGAAACTTGATTTCAACTTCAACCTTTTTCATGCTGAAATTGATGGTAGTAACATTGATAAAAATTATTTTCGAGAAACAAATAGTTGGTTTGTGCGTCAGACCTCACGTTTTTCTCTGCCAAAAGGTTTAGACGTACAGCTCAGAGCAAACTACGAAGCCAAACAAAAGACCGTTCAAGGTACTCGCTTACCACTTTATTACTTCGATTTATCGGCCAGTAAGGATATTCTGAAAGGTAACGGAACGCTTAATTTTAGTGTACTTGATGTATTTAACACCCGTAAATTTAGAAGCATTACCGAAGGCACAAATTTCCGCACCGAAGGCAATTCGCAATTCCGAAGAAGACAATTTAACCTAACCCTCAATTACCGTATCAAGCAAACTAAAGGAGCTGGTAAGGGTAAGAAATTGGAGTTGGAGGGGTGATGAATTTGAGATTTGACAGCTTGTGAAATGTTACCCTATTCAAAAGTTGTCAAATCTTGGAAAGGTATCAAATCTAATCAAAATCTTCTTATATTTACCGCAACATTCATTCTATTATTTTGCGGTATGCTCACAGAAAAATCCAACGAAGAACTTTTGTTCGAAATCGAAAAACTAAAAGTACAACTTTCACAGACCGAACATCAACAAAGCATCGACCAGCTTCAAGATTTGGTAGATAATACCTCCGAAATCATCATGTTGCTGTCGTTGAGCGGGCGTTTTTTGTTTGTTAATACTGCTTTTCGTGAAGCCTTTGGATATTCTGACGCCGAACTTTCGCAATTAACTCTAAAAGAAATACTACATCCACAATTTGCAGATGAAACCCTCGAAACCCTCCAAAGAATCAAAGATGGCGACGAACAAGTAGTTGATTTTCAGACAGTTGCACGAAACAAAGAAGGTAAAAGAGTTTATCTTTTGGGAGACATTAGTTGTAGATTTGAAAACGGAAAACCTACGGCTTTCCGCTGTTTATTCCGTGATATTACCCAACGACGACGTGCTGAAAAAGCCCAGCAGCTTTATTACACAATCGCTCAACTCAACCTCAACACACCCAATCTGCAAGAATTTTTGACGCAAGTTCATGATGAATTGCAGAAAAATATGCAAGCCAATAACTTTTTTGTGGCTCTTTTTGAACCCGAAGATGGAACAATTAACTTCCCTTATTTTATTGATGAATATTCCGAAACCGAGGAAAATTATCACCGTCGGAAGCTCGGAAACGGCATCGTAGAATACTCAATGGTGCAGAATAAGCCATTGTTTTTATCGAACGAAGACATCAAAAAATTGGTCGAAGTTGATAAAATATACTTCTATGGCTCGTCACTCCCCGAAGTCATGCTGTGCGTGCCACTTCACGTAGGCGACCGCACCACGGGCGTAATTGGCGTAAAATCTTACAGCGACCGTAACAAGTTCAATATCAGAGACTTAGAGCTACTAGAATTCGTTTCGGGGCAGGTAGCCGTTGCTCTCGTTCGTAAACAAAAAGAGGAAGATTTACTTCGTCAAACTTCTCGTTTGAATGCTGTTTTTGATAGCAGTTCGCACGTAATCTGGACAGTAAACCAAAAACGGCAATTGAGTTCTTTCAACAAAAACTACGTCAATCTGATACAGCGAAATTTAGGTACTCTGCCCGAAATCAACATGAGTATCGAAAAACTCGGTTGGAAACTCATATCGCCCGAAGACCGCCCAATTTTACGTGAAAAATACAATGAGGCTTTCAAAGGAAAACCTCAGTACTTTGAAATGCACTGGGGAAATATTGACGGTGGCGATGATTGGTACGAGTTTTTCTTGAATCCAATTCTTTCGTCAGAAAGTGGACAAGTAGAAGAGGTTTCGGGAATTGCCCAGAATATTACTGATAAGAAAAACTCGACGATTACGCTTCAAAAAAGCGAACAGAAATTTAGAGATACTATTGAGTCATTTATTGATATTTATTACCGAACTGATTTGGCAGGAAATATCACCATGATTTCGCCTTCGGTTCTGACTCACACTGGCTATTCACTCGAAGAAGTGATGGGAAACAAAGTTGATAAATTCTTTGAAAATGCCGTTGATAGTTCAAAAAATATCAAAGGATTACTAAAAGCGGGAAGTATTACAAATTTTGAAGTGATTGTAAAGCGTAAAAATGGTGAACTCCGCCAATTTATGCTCAACATCCGAATGATTAAAGATGCCAAAGGAATCCCTGTTGAGGTAGAAGGTGTGGCCCGTGATATTTCGGAATTAAAGAAAACCGCCGAAGAGCTTCTGATTGCTAAAGACGAAGCCGAACGCTCGCTAAAAGTGAAGGAACGTTTCTTGGCAAATATGAGCCACGAGATTCGTACACCAATGAATGGAGTAATCGGTATGATTGATTTGATGTACGAAACACCGCTCAACCCCGAGCAGAAAGATTATGTGCAGACCATCAAAAAATCGTCAGAAACTTTGCTCACGATTTTGAACGATATTCTGGATTTATCGAAAATCGAAGCGGGTAAAATGGATTTGCACAATGCTCCACTCGACATTAAGGAAATATTGGAACGATTAGTGGCACTTTTCCGCCAAAGAGCCATTGAGAAAAACAATAAATTGATTTATAAAATTGCTGAAGACGTTCCTGCTTATTTGATAGCTGACCAAACTCGTTTATTACAAATTTTCTCGAATCTTACTTCAAACGCCCTCAAATTTACCGAAAATGGTGATGTAACTATCTCATTATCAAGAATTTCATCGAATGGTAAAATTCATGTACTGAAAGGAGAAATCACCGATTCAGGTATCGGAATTTCGGACGAAGACCAAAAGTTATTGTTTGGAGCTTTCCAGCAAGTCGATAATTCGACTAAAAAATCATTCGGTGGAACTGGACTCGGTTTAGCTATTTCTCGTGAACTTTGTCGATTGATGAAGGGTGATATGGGTGTAGTTTCTGAACAAGGAAAAGGCAGTACATTCTGGTTTACGATTGAAGTACGCTCAACAACAATCAGCCCGAGTGTGAGCGAAAACAACGAAAATGAAATCAAGTTAACCGATTTCTTTAGTAATCATACGCCAAAAATCTTGTTGGTAGATGATAACCAAGTAAACCGTAAAGTTGCCTCCGAAATTTTGATAAAAGCTGGCTGTGAGGTAGTTACGGCCGATAGCGGGGCCAAAGCCATAGAAGTTTTTGGCGAAAAACATGGCTTCGATGTAATATTCATGGATATTCAGATGCCTGAGATGGATGGTATTGAAACCACAAAAAAGATGCGTGAATTATACGGAAATTCACTCCCAAAAGTTGTTGCCATGACTGCTTACTCGATGCAACACGACCGTGAAAGATTTTTGAGCGAAGGCATGGATGATTACGTGCCAAAACCGATTCGTGCCTCCATTTTGATTCAAAAAGTAAACGAAATAGTACCAAATAATCAAACTAAAATTGAGGTTGTGGAAGTAGTTAAACCAACTGAAGCTCCAATAGAAACAGTAAAATCAAACAGTCCGATAAACCCTGCATTTCAAGTTTTTGATATGGAAATTGTAAATCAACTGAAAGAAATGGTGGGAGAAAAAATGCTAATTTCTGTCTTTGAGGATTTCGAGCGTGAAGCAGAAGAACAAATTCAAAATGCAAAAAATGCATATCCAGATGATGTAAAAACTATTCAGCGAGAATTGCATACCCTCAAAGGAAATTCAGGGACTATCGGGCTTGCTCGCATCCACGATATTACCGAAATCATCGAAGTACCTTCAAAAATTGGAGATTTAACCCATTTTCAAGAAAATTTAGTTTTTTTGGAAGAGGAATTTAAGATCTTTAGAGAAAAGTATAAGACTTTGCTTTAAAGCAAAAAAGGTAGTAGGAAACACTCCTACTACCCTTCTTCAAGAGTTTGAGCTATAAGATCAATCTGTCAGTTCGGCAAATTGTTGTGTACGAACCTTAAATTTAGGTCGTTCACCCTTTGGTACAATCACGATAAGGTCAGTTGATACAGTTGAGCCATTTTTTAACAAAAAACCACCTTCTACCTGAATGGTTGTACCATTTTGAATATAAGGTACTTTGAAAGGTTTTGCTTTTACATTTGCTCCTTTCGATGTAAGACGCTTTCCAGTGGCATTCATACACTCAAAACGTGCGATTGCCGATGGGTCTCCTTCAAAAATACTATTGAGTTCGTCTCCTGCTTTTTTGAAATATATCAGCATGCACCCGCTTTTATTTTGTGCCATCACGCTTACTTCATAGCGAGAATATGTATCTTCCGTACGCTCATTACGAATCGTGTAGGTATATTCTATTCCGTTGTTGGCCGAAGGTTTATCTTCTGTTAATTCAACAACATTTTGGGCATTTGCAAACGATGCACTCAAAAACAATAGGCTAATTAAAACCTTTTTCATAAATGTTTAAATTTGATAATTAGTAATTTTCTATCTGAAACTTTTTCCATTTTCTTCTCGAAAACTCAACTACTCTTTTGTCAGGAAGAATAAACGTGTTTTCGTGCAAACGGGCATAGTCTGTATTCAAAATCGTTGATTTATTGACCCTAACGAAATTTTTGAAATCGGTTACTTTGGCTTCAATTTTCTTCAAGGTTGTAGCCACAATTATCTTCTGTCCCGTATTCATGGTTATAATGGTATAGTTTTCATCGGCATCCATGTTGATGATATTTCGGGTTGGTAATTTCTTGCGTCCGCCTACATGTACAAGCGTATTTTCGAGTTTTATATTAGCTTCCATGACTATAAAGATTAATTCGTGTAAGTAATCAGAATCTTGTAGGGTTTAGATATTAACTGCGAGCCATTTGAGCTACTTCTTGTGATATAGAAAGAGCCTGCATCATAAGCACTAAAGAAAGTCATACCTGGGTCAGGATGATTACTTGGCACATAAATATCACTTGATACTCCACCTGCAACTATTACTTGAAAACCAATAATTTTAGATGCCGTTAAGCCATGCACTACTGTTGTTGTGAGTCCAGATGCTGCGGTTGTTCCAGTTAGCATCATTGTTTTCATGGCAGGAAAGGCCGAAGTTGAGCCGCCAAATTTTGAGAAACCATTAACAGTAAAGTTTCCATTTCCTTGTACCGACATCAATGGGGTTTCGGCCTGATTGTTATTCAAATCTACGTGATTCCATGAAAGCGTTGAAGTTGCTGCGGTAGAACCTCCAACGAATTTTTGATTGAAACTCGCCGATGGATTTATAGAAGTAAACCTCATCTGGTTAGTAGTAGATAATGCAAGTAATTCTAAACTGGTAGCAAGGTTACTTTGATTTTGGATTTGTAAGAATCTATTCGTTGCAACACTTCCTATAATCACATTTCCTGCATTAAACTGAATATCGTTGGGGGTGTAATAGTTTGTTGTTTGCCATTGACTACCACTATTGGGTGCTGCTGGAAAATTAGTCCACGCACTACCATTGTAATAAGCATACTGATTAAGAGCATTGTTGTAAACCAATGTTCCTGTAGTTGGGGTCGAAATAGCTGCATTAATTGCTGTTTGGTCGGCAAACTTCGGTACAGAAAGTCCTTTGTTATCAACCGAGAATGATTGAGCGAAACACGAAATGGCAAATGCTATGAAAACAAATGATAATAGTATTTTTTTCATGGTAATATTATTGTTTTTTGATGAAACAAAGCTACATGGCAGCACTTATTTATTTTTGTTTACTTCACGAAAGACCATTCTACATACACGAACTGTTGCTTTGATTCCATAAAGCATTTTGAAAATTTTCTATAAAAAACCTTCTCAAATGTTACTTGGCTTTCGAGAGTTTTTTATTTCGATAAAATAACCATCACTGAATGTAAGTAATGTAAATTTTATAGGTAGAAACCAGCCCACCACCATTGCCAATGTTAAACCCATTGGTTGAGTGTCTCGTGATATAGACAGATGTTCCATCAAAAAATGTTGAAAATTCATAACCAACGATTGCACCAGTAGTTCGCTTATCCACAAAATTTTCTGAAACAGTGATATTCGATAAACCCGTTACCAAAACTTTTATATCAATTATCTTACTTGCTGTTAGCCCATGTGCTGCGGCTGTGGTAAATCCACTTGAATTGAGAGCAATATTACCCGTAAGGATTTTTGTTTTGATAGCAGGTACATCGGCCGCCGAACCACCCAATTTTGTAAAACCAAAGGTTGTCATGTCACCTTCGCCATCCAAAGACATCATTACTGTTTGTGTCGGAGGAGTAGCGTTATCTAAATGCACAAACGACATCGAAGCACTGCCTGGAGTTGCCGAGTTGATTACCGATTGCATCATACCCGCATTGCCAGTTACATTGCCATATCTGATAATGTTATTGTTTGATTTTAGGTAAATATCAGGCGAAGCAACAAGTGTACTATTTGATTGAATCTCTAAACCTGCACTTGCAGCAATAGTGCTTCCGATGGTTACTTTTCCTCTCAAACTACTCGTTCCCAAAGTGGTATTAGTACCTCCAAAGCTGGCATTGCCTGTTGTACTCAAAGCCCCCGTAATATCGAAAGAGTTGTTTGCCCACTGAAACATGGTTGTACCTACACTCGGAACAGCATTGTCGTACCAACGCCATCTGATACTTGAGTTATTCAGTGCAGGATTAGGTGTCACTTCCTGCAAAATCGAAAAATTGGTTGTTGCTGAGTTTGAATAGCGAGTATGAACAACCGTATTATCAGGCCCTTTGATATTTAGCATAGGATTATGAACACCGTACGTAGATAAACCATCATAACGCAAATCTAATTGAGAAATAGGCGTATTATTATTGATACCTATTTTACCCTCTTCGTTGATGGTCATACGAATTTGCGGTCCTGAAGGATTACTTGCAGGAGTGGTGGAAAACTCTAATTGCCCAGGATAGTTTGTACCACTAAAAATACCTCTGGCCACTGCTCTGATGCTTGCACCATAACCCCAACCATAATTATTATTAATCGAGCCACCGAATGCAATCAACCCCATTTCCCCAGGTGTTACAGGTTGCGAATTGGAGTTCGTTCCACCGAATTTCACAAATGATAAAAACGGAGTAGTATTATTCGCTCGCTCAATCTGAAAAAGAGGCGTGTCATTCGCACCAGTAGTACCTCTAACCACAAGTGGATAAAACGGGGTTGATGTTCCGATACCAACCTTACCGATACCATTAGCACCGTAATGAATATCGTTACCCACAGTTGTCCATTGGCTACTTCCACCACCAAGCGTACTGGTTGGCAAGATAGTTACGCTTTGCGAAAAGCCTAATATAGAGAAAGCTATTAAAATGATTGAAAATAGTATTTTTTTCATGTCAGATTTTCTTAAGGGATATAAGTAATAAGAATCCTATACGTTGCCGTAGTAGCCCCAGCCACTGGTCTTATATTAGTACTATTTGTACCATTTCTGATAATATAAACATTGTTTCCATCATTATAGGTAGTATATTGAAGTCCAGTAACTACTCCCCTGCTATCAACAAAATTTGGTTCAACCAAAAAGCCACCATTCATCCCTACACCATTGACTAATACTTTTGTCTCGATAATTTTGCTATAATTTAAGCCATGAGGTACTGTTGTAAGCAAACTGGCATTTGTTTCTGGGCTGCTCCCAGGGGTCAGAGAGCCAGTAAGAAGCAATGTTTTGATAGCAGGCGAAGACTTCGTAACTCCTGCTGTTGTAGTCGTAGCTTCGTCGCCTAACTTTGTAAAACTATTGTGGGTGAAAGTATTGGTACTACCCGTATAACCAAACAAATTAGTAATGACCTGTGGGTTAGCATTATCATAATATCGCCAATTGATACTTGTTCCGTTTACACTAAAACCAGTTGTGGACTCTTGCATAATTGCGTAATTGCCCTGCGGATGCCCAAAACGCACGAATGTATTGGCATTACCAATTGAATTAATCAATGGAGCAGTTGCCGAAGTTACACCGTTTGAAGTGAATCTGTTGGCCTCAATACCCGCCGGAGCTCCTGAATTAGCTTCAATTCGACCTGTTGTTTGATTTAATGACCAAAGGTTAGAAGCTGGACTCGAAGAAGTAGGAAAGTTTGTCCAAGCACTTCCATTATAGTAAGCGTATTGATTAAGCGAGTTGTCATACACCAACCTACCAGCAGTCGGTGTAGGATTTGCAGTATTAATAGCAGCTTGGTTGGCATAACGTGGCACTGACAAACTCTTATTATCGACTGAGAATGACTGAGAAAAACCTGATAATGAAGCAATTATCATCAAAAAGGCAAATAGTACTTTTTTCATTTTAGTAAGATTGTAACTATTATTTTAATGGATAATTTACTTCACCTCAACCTCAGCACCTGCTGCTTCGAGTGCCGATTTGATGGAGGCTGCTTCTTCTTTTGTTTCACCTTTTTTTAGAGACAAAACAACAACTCCACCTTGATTAAGCTGTTTCATGGTTGCTCCGAAGTTCATTCCAAACATGGAAGATAAAACCTTGGCCACTGATTGTTTGGCATTTGGTTGGCTGGCTCTGATAAAAAAAGTTTGTGGCTGCTCTTTCTGAAAAGTGCTTTGAGCTTTTACTTGAGTAGCTGGCGTCGTTAATCCGATGAAGACAAGGGCGATTGCAAAAAATATGTTTTTCATGATAATAATGATGTTTTGAGTTTTTTATTTTGATGTCTCAAAACTACATTGCTTGCTTGTACGTATTTATTACAACTCCATGAAATGTAGCCTGTAAATCATGAATCGTAGGTTTTGTTTCACGAAGGATTTCAAACTATCCACACTTTATTTAGTTATTTCTAAAAACTAAGTGATATATTTAACCTCTCATTTTTAGTTTATACTTATGACTCTCAACGCCATCATCGTAGATGACGAACCTGCGGCACGCTCATTGCTTCGCCAGATAATTACCGAACACTGTTCGATGATTCATATAATTGATGAAGCTTCTGATGTAAAATCGGCTGTAAAACTTATCAATAAACACACGATTGACCTTGTTTTTTTGGACATCGAAATGCCCGAAGAAAATGGCTTTATGCTCTTTGATTACTTCAATCAGCCTACGTTCGAGACAATTTTCTGTACGGCTTATTCTGATTTTGCCCTGCAAGCCTTCGAGGTTTCGGCCGTTGATTATATTCTGAAACCAATCAGTATTTCAAAAGTGTTAGCCGCCGCCGAAAAGGCAGTCAAAATGGTGGGTCAAAACCAAATCATTCAACGGGTGAATGTCTTGAAGGAAAACTTGAGTGTCAATAAACTCCAAAAAATTGCTCTCCCGATGGCCGATAGCTTAGTGTTCGTCCAACTCGAAGACATCTATTTCTTTGAAGCCGATGGTTCGTACACCAATGTGATTACGAATACAGGAAAAATCCTCGTAAGCAAAAAAATCAAAGAATTTGATGAGCTGCTGGCAAATGATACTCGCTTTTACAGAATACACCGCTCTTATCTGATAAACACGCATCAGATTATGAAATACAATAAAAAAGATGGAGCCATGATAGAATTTGCGAATGGCTTCTCGGCCCCAATTGCCCGTGAAAAAGTGAAAGAATTTGATGAATTTATTGCGGGAGTGAAGGTATGAAATTATACCATTGTTGTTAATTTGAAAATACGAACAATGGCACATATGTCAGAATTTTTGTCATTGCTAATGCCATTGTCAGTGTCTCCACAGACAAGACCGCTTTAATGCTATAATTCTTGCCATTATCAGTGAGAACACTAACAACGGAAGTAAAAACAACTACAATAATGACCTGACCTATAAACTATGAAGCACCTAATTATTTTTCTAATCTTCTGCTTTTCGTTTGAATCTTTCGGACAAAAAACTTACGAAAACCTACTGAAAGACTTAAAAAATCATCCACAAAAAGATACCATCCGTACCGAGCTATTGATTGATGCCTGTGTAGCTGCCACATTCAGAGCCGATACGCTTGTGCTAAAAATGGCCACCGAAGCAAATCAAATTGCCAATAAACTAAACTATCGACTCGGCAAAATTAGGTCGCTCAACTGTATCGGTAATTATTATTTCAATCGAGCTTTAAATGATAAAGCCATCAGCTACTACTTACAGGCTCTAAAATTAGCCGAGCAAACCAAAGATTACCCCAATATAATCATCGGAAAAAGTAATTTGGCGAATGTTTTTTCACATACATTTCATGATGATAAAGCCATTCAATTATTGACCGAAGCCGACCAGCTTCTGATTCAGCGAGGCGACACTCTTTCTCAAAATCGGGCGGCTATTCTTACAAATTTGGCTAATTCTTATACAAATCTCAAGCAATTTGCCAAAACAATCCCAATTTATGAAAGTGTGTTGGGTATCTGTAAAAAGCTAAATATTGGTTTTGGAATTGCTCTAACGCTTGATAATTTAGGAAAATCTTATTTTGAATTAAATCAATACGAAAAAGCACGGATTCTGTTTGAACAAGCCAAAACCGAAATCGAAAAAAACCATGTAGATTTTGTGCGAGGGAAAAATCTCAAAAATTTAGGCAAAGTATATGCTATTTTGGGGCAACCCGTACAAAGTCTTAAATACCTCAACGAAGCAAAATCCATTAGCATCGCCAACCAAGATAACGAAGGTATGAGCGATATTTACTTTGAGTTACAAAAAAATTACTCAAAGATAAACGATTTCCGAAATGCATATCTTTATCTGCAAAAATATACGCAGCTAAAAGATAGCCTTTTTAGTATTGAAAAAAACAAATCTATTCAAGAGCTAAACACCAAGTACGAAACCGAGAAAAAAGAAGCACAAATAAAAACCCTTGCACAGCAAACACAAATCTCTGAACTTGAATCAAAACGAAAAACTACCCTTATCTACGGTATCTTGGCAAGTATTTTGGCCTTGGCTTCTATCAGCTATTTTTCGTTTACAAGATTTAGGGCTAAGAAAGAGAATGAAATTTTACAAAACCAACTCGAAGAAGCCAAACGACGTATCGAAATCGAACAAAAAGCTACCGAAAGCGAACTAAAAGCCTTAAAAAGCCAGATGAACCCGCATTTTATGTTCAATGCTCTCAATAGCATTCAAGAGCAATTTATGTTTGGTGATAAAAACTTGGCGAATGAGCAGATGGGCAATTTTACGTATTTAACTCGCCAAATCCTGACCATTTCTGGCAAAAAACGCATTTCGCTCGAAACCGAAAAAGAGATTCTGACAAAATACCTCGAACTCGAAAAAATTCGCTTTGCCGATGGTTTCCAATACGAGATTTCACAAGGCAAAAATATCGACGAAGACTATCATCAAATTCCACCGATGCTGATTCAGCCATTTGTTGAAAATTCAATCAAGCACGGCCTCATGCACAAGCAAGGAGACAAAAAAATCTACATCAATTTCGATTTAGATGCTTCCGAAGAGAATATCATTTGCACCGTTGAAGACAATGGTATTGGGCGTGAAAAATCGGCCGCAATCAAGAGTAAACGCATCCAACAACACGAGTCGTTTTCGACTGCCGCCACCGAAGAACGTCTCCGATTACTCAGCAACCAATTCAACACCAACGACTTTGTATATTACGAAGATTTAAAAGATACTAACGGAAATTCGACAGGCACAAAAGTGACCATCAAGATTCCTTTAAGCTAAAGCCCACATCATGCTGTTATAAAAAATGTTTACTCTTTCATCCATATCGAAACTTTACCTCCAAAAACCAAAGCTCTCTGCTTCATTTTGTAAAGAGTTAGATAATTGGTATCTGAGTATTCGCCAATTACTCACACCCTTTTTTTTATTCTTTTTTCAAGTCAGTTTTAGTCAAGATTTTAGTTATCGATCACTCGATAAAGCCCACGGAATGCCCACCAATACCGTCTATGATTTATTGCAAGATAAACGTGGTTTTATGTGGTTTGGCACCGACAAAGGTCTTTATCGCTACGATGGCAGCGAGTTCAAGCTTTTTTCGAGCAAAAAACAAGATGGAAAATCGCTCAGTAATTTGATAGAAGACGGTAATGGCCGAATCTGGTGTCAGAATTTCTCGGGGCAATTTTTCTATACCGAAGCCGACAGCCTTAACTTCTGTCATCAGCTCAAGCCAATCGGCAATTTTTATCAAGGACGTATCCTGGAAGGTCGCTACCTATTATCATTGGGAAATCGTAGCGTAAGAATCTTTGATATAAAACTCCAAAAAATTACTCGAACCGTTTTTCAAGAATCACCATCGCCACATGCCAGTACCGACAAACAATATTGTTATAGATATTCAGAGCTTTTAAACAAAATAATTGGTACTTCGTCTGATGGTAAACAAATCGAATTTTCGATACCCAAACAGGCAAATGCTTTTTATCATGCGGTTTACAATAAGAAAATCTATTTTATACCAAAACTCAACGCAACGCACATTTTTGTGCTTAAAAATGGACAAATAACGGGTAAAATTTCGCTTGTCGGGGCAAGTCTCGTTCAAAACATGAGTTTAATCGACCAGCAATATTTAGGAGTTTATACTTCTTCTGGTTTTTATTTGGTGGATACACAAAGCCTAAAAAAACAATATTTCCCCAACATTACTGACAAAAATATTACGGCTACTATCAAAGACAACGAAGGAAACTTCTGGATTTCTACCATCAATTCAGGCATTTTGTTTGTCCCATCGTTGAGCATGAAAGTAATTGCTCCCCAACTTAGCTTTTCTAAGCTTCGAGCCATCGGTGAAGAAAATAGTATCGTATTTGGTACTACCAAAAACGAAGTTTACCAACTGAATCTAAAAACACTAAGCAAGCAAAACCTGCACAATGGCCGCACCAACGATGAAGTGTTTTCGCTACATTACGATAGTAAACAAAAGAGAATATTGTTTAGCTCTGATATGTTTTATCAGATTGACATTAAGACCAAAAAAGTAACTCCAGTCGGGAAATATGCAATAAAAGACATTAAAACGTATGATAACAACAAAGTTTTGGTAGCTGCAACGGGCTTTACAGGAACTTACGATTGGAATCCTGCACATAAAGTTGAGCAGTTTAGTGTCGGAGCGGTTAGATTTCGTTCAGCCGTGATTGATACTTCCACTAAAGCCATCTTTCTTGCTACTTCAAACGGGCTTTGGCGGTTAGATTCGGCCAAGCAGCAATCCGAAATCAAAGCCCAAAACGAAACGATTTCAGCCTTAGAATTGGCCATACGAGAAGGCTCAAAAAGTACGATTTTTGCCGCTACCAGCACCAAAGGCATTTATTTTATTGAAAACAATCGGGTAGTAAAACACCTCAACAAAGAATCTGGACTCGAAGATGATGGCATCTATAAAATCAAATACTATAATAATCAGCTTTGGTGGCTCACCGAACGAGCAGTACAAACCTACGATTTTTCCACCCAACAAATAAAGACCTTTACGAAAGCCGACGGCCTACCCGAAGCCGACCTCAAAGACTTGGCTTTCGTGAAAGACACCGTCTATGTGGCAACACTATCGGGTTTAGTTAGCTTTCCGACTAACCAAGCCAGTAAAAGTATTTTTCCGCCCAAAATCATCATCAACGATTTTGAAAGTAACAAAAAACAAATACAATTAACTGATAATCAAACGCTTGACTACAATCAAAATAATATTGACATTCATTTTTCAGTTTTATCGTACCGAAATATCGGCGAAATAAAAACCTATTATAAAATCAATAATAAAAACTGGGAACTCTTACCCGCCAATGCACATACACTAAGTTTACCCGAACTTTCGCCCGATAACTACCAAGTGCAAATAAAAGCCGTCGATACCGATGGGCTTGAAAGCAAAATAGTTTCGTTTAAGTTTAGCATCAATCAACCCTTCTGGAAAACGTTTTGGTTTTGGAGTTTAATTCTTGGGTTAATTGCACTCGTGGCCTATTTTTTCATTAGTCAAAACATCAGACGTGTCAAGCGGGAAGCCGAACTGCAAGCCGAGAAATTAACACTCGAAAAGAACCTACAAGTGCATTTGCTTACGGCTATCAAATCGCAAATGAATCAGCATTTTATGTACAATACGCTCAATGGTATTCAAGAACAGTTTTTATTTGGCGATAAATCTACCGCCAGCGACCAACTGAGCAATTTCACTCATCTTACACGCCAAGTTTTAGAGGTTTCGAGCAAAAAAAGCATTCCAATTGCTACCGAAATCGAAATTTTGACCAAATACCTCGACCTCGAAAAGATGCGTTTTTCAGAAGGTTTCAGTTATGCTATCACGCTTGGCGATACGATTGACGAAGATTATCATCAAATTCCACCCTTATTGATTCAGCCATTTGTCGAAAATGCCATTCGGCACGGTTTACTGCACAAAAACGGCGAAAAATCAATTGAAATACATTTTGAATTAGACACTACCGAAGAAAACATTATCTGTACCGTAACCGACAACGGAATCGGCCGAGTAAAAGCTCAAGAAATAAACGCAAAGCGAATACGGCAGTTCGATTCCTTCTCTACTTTGGCTACCGAAGAACGGTTAAAACTTCTATCCAACTCCTCAACAAAGCACGATTTCATTGTTTATCAAGACCTTCTCGAAGGTACGGAGGTAAAAATTACGATTCCGTTATAAGATTTTGGCATGAAGTTTTTTTATTGACCATTCAATAAAAGCCTTGAGAAATTAACTCAAATTCTGACGAACATTTCTTCCCAAGCCCATCAATTTGTTATCTTTATATAAAAATACAGTCCCAAATATTCCTTCGGCAAAATTTTTGCTGTAAAAAATGCATCGCTGCTGTCACGATGGAAAATTGAGCGAGTCCCTTATAATAAATGAAAAAAGTAAAAATTTTAATACTTCTATTGCTTCTGCTGGGGCAAGGCAAAATTCTTTTTGCTCAGTTTCAGTGCGGTACACCTTCCCCAAACAACCAACAGAAACAAGAATTACTTGAGTTATTTCAGCAGTTCAAGCAGCAAAAAAATGCACGAGCAATTAACAATTATCGTGTAGCCGTAAAAGCAAACGTAGTTTCGGGTACAAATGCCAGTAGTTTTTTGAACGAATCGGATGTAAGAGCTATCATCACTAACGCCAATCTGTATCTGCAAAATATCAATATTCAACTTTATCTCTACAACGATAAAGTATTTCAGATAAAAAGCGACCAATACGCCGATTTCAAGATTGTCGATGAAGCAGCTCTTCGTCAGGCAAACGATGTTTCGGATGCCATTAATATCTATTTTGTAAAATATATTACGCTTCAAAATCTCACGATTTTGAGTGGATATGCCGCCTTGCCAAGCTATGCGGCAAGCACCAATCGTATTTTTTATTCTTATTTTGAGCGAACCGAAGACGATTTCAATAATCTAAAAAATAAGACATTTCTCCACGAAATCGGGCATTATTTTGGGCTTTTACACACTTTCCAAGATAGCAATCATGCCGATATAAGCAAAAGAGAACTCGTCACTCGTGGAGCAGGCTCTAACTGCGTATCAACTGGCGACCAACTCTGCGACACCCAAGCCGACCCATTTGAACGCCTGCCGCTCATTTATGCCTTTAATTGCGATGAAAAAACACCTTCAAATCTGCAAGATGCTCACGGTAATACTTTCAGTCCGCCCATTGATAATATTATGTCGTATCAGCAGCGTTGTGGTAATGTCTTCACCGAACAGCAATACCAAAAAATGCAGGCTTCGTTTGCTATTCGCTTTTCACCGCTGGCCGAATACCAAATTGTTTCGAGAAATTCTAATTTTTTGAGTGTTGACGAGCTTGATAAGAAAGTTTATTGTGTAGGAGATTCGGTAAAAATTAAGTTTAATCTGGAAGGAATGTTTGAGAACAACAATCAATTATTTGTTGATATTTCGGACAAAAACGGTAAGAATTTTCAACGAATTGAATCAAAGTTTATTGGTGACAAAATAGCGATAAAACTACCATTCACGCTACCCGAAGGAGACAACTACCGTATTCGCTTAACAGCAACACGCCCCGAAACTATCAGCCCTATCAGTGAGCATTTTGCCGTAAGAACCTATCCAAGTGCTACTATTTCAAGCACAAACGCCAACATTAACGCTGGTGAAAGTACCAACTTAGTTGTAAATTTAGACGGAAGTGGAGCATGGTCTTTTCAACTTTCAGATGGGACTTTGGTTGAGAATTTTCTACAAAACTCTTATGTAATTTCCAAATCACCTACTGAAAGCACAAGCTACTCAATTATTTCAGTAAAAAATATGTGCGGAACTGGCAGCATTAGTGGTTCAGCGACTATCAATGTTATTCAGCCACAAATTCAAGCCGAAGCACTATCTACCAGTACAATTTGTCAGGGGCAAAATATTAGACTTTCAATTTCAATAATTGGTAAATTATCCAGCAATAGCCAATTAGTTATTCAAATTTCTGACCCAACTGGCAATAATTATACTGATTTACCAACCCAAGTTTCTTTGTTTACGCTTTCGGCACAAATCCCTATGAATTTTCAGACTGGAAGTGGATACAGAATAAAAGTGGCCGCCAAAAACACCAACTATTTTAGTTCAGTTTTAGGGCCTTTAAGTATTATCCCCCCTCCACAACCTCCTGTTGTTGTTGAGAACTATACTTTTTGTCAAAACAGTGCAACTGCTGCTCTCACTGCCATAGGTACAAATCTAAAATGGTACACAGGCGAACTTGATATAAAACCATTTCTGAATATCACTCCACCGACTGGTAATGTTGGAATATTAAGCTACTTCGTTAGCCAAAGTAATAGCTATGGCTGTGAAAGCAAAAAAGCTAAAATTAATGTAACCATTATTCCACTCGCAACCGCCACCATCAGCGGCGATGCAAGCTTATTAAATGGAGATAGCACTCTACTGAAAGTAAATCTGACAGGTGAACTTCCTGCCGAACTAAAACTATCGGATGGTCGTTCATTTATTGCTAATCAAACACCATTTATTATCAAAGTAAAACCCTCTAAATCAACCACTTACACACTAAAAGAAATCAAAAACTCATGTGGTTTGGGTTTCATAAATGGCAGTGCTAAAATAACAATTTTAGAGCCTTTAGCAGCTGAAAAGCCTGTCGAAAATATAGTAAACATTTTCCCAAATCCAACAAGTGAGCAGTTTGTGGTTGAGTTTTTCAAGACAACATCTAAAAATGCAGGCATCAGTATTACAGATATTAATGGGAGAATAATCCAAGAACGAAAACTAAAAGGAATAGGAAAACAGGAGGAAATTTTTAACATAGACCACTATTCATCAGGCATTTACCTAATAAAAAGTTTTTTTGATGATAAAACCATCATTAAAAAGATAGTGATTGAAAAATAGAATTAGGTTACAGATATTAACACAAAAAGCCCTTCCATTTACAGGAAAGGCTTTTCTATAACTTCTCTTATACAAATTAAAGAGCAGGAATTCTTAATACTTGACCTGGATAGATTTTATCTGGGTGTGAAAGCATTGGCTTGTTTGCTTCAAAAATTACAGGATATTTCATCATATCACCGTAATATTCTTTAGCAATTTTTGATAAAGTATCGCCTTTTTCAACAGTATGATATTTTGCTTCTGGCTCTGGAGTCGCTACAACCAACTGGTTATCAACTACCTGTACGCCTTCAACATTTCCTACTGCCAAAGCAATTTTCTCAGCATCTTCTTGCTTATCTACTTCCCCAACTAAGGTTACAGTATCACCAGCAATCTTAACAGTAAGGGTATTGAAAGGTAATCCAAGTTTTTGAACATGTGCTAATAATGCACTTGCTTTCAATTCTTCTTTTTGTTCTACTGGTGCAGCTTCTTCTTTGCTTCCGAAAAGTTTCTCGCCCACACCTTTAAAAAATGACATTAATCCCATTTTGTGTAATTTTTGGTTTTGGAGTAAATAAAATTTAACTATTGCAAATGTATTAAAAACTTAGTTTCCTCAAGGAAAAAATCATTATTTTTATGAATTTATTTACTTTTCGGTGTAAAAGCTACCAATTATTACATTTACATCACTTCTGACGAATTTTATGCTGAAAGTAACAAATTATTTTTTTTTTCGTTAGATAATTATATCCAATGGCTGCTGTTAGTCTAAAATAAAAGTTTTTTCGGATTCTGATGGTACGAAATTTGCTCTATTTTTAGTATAATTTTCACACAAAGTACTATTAAGGTTCTATTGAGAAGTTGAAATAAAATATACCAAAAATGAAAATTATTATTACCCTAACAGCCATTTCATTAATTTTTCTTACGATTGCTTGCCAAACCTCAAAAGAGAATATTACACCAATTAGTAATACAACTACCAATTCGACAAATACATCCACTTCCACCACAACAACTTTAAAACCGAGTAGCCAAGAAATTTATGATACTTTTGTGCGTCTTACACTCAAAAATTCGGCAGGCACTGCGGCAATGACTATTAGAAAATGGCTTCCGAGCAAAACTCAAATAAAAATTTATTGGGACGGCGGCCGAACAACTGCTTTGATAAGTGCTTTAGATAAAATTATGGCAGATATGAACGCCTTAAATAAATATAATAAAATGATAAGAACTGAGGCCGCCGCCGAAGCCGATATTATCATAAATCGAGTTGATGCCACTACCCACAATAATAAATATGCCAGTTATAAAATAACTAATAGTTCGGTTCAAGGAACAACTTTTACGCAGTGGACAAGTGATGCCATCACGAAGGCAATTGTATGGCTATCGCCCTCTGCTCCAACTACGATACAAAATGGGGTTTTACGCCACGAACTCACGCACGCATTGGGCATCGGACATACCGAAAACACCAAATCAATAATGGTGGCAGTAATGAGTAGTAATAATTATGATTTTAATAGTTTTTCACTTTTAGACCAAAGAGTGATACAAATTTTGGCTGACAATAGAGTAAAACAGGGCAATTCAGAAGCCAATATTAGTGCTGTAATAAAGGAATATGCAGCCAAATAAAACATACAGGCCACTGGTTTTCAAGCATTTAAAAACAAAACCTGTGCTACTATAAAATTTACAAATTAGATAATAGCAATAGTCAAAAAATATTTTCGTTAATTTACCACAGGATTACAAACATATCTATACCGATGAAATTCAACCAATCATTATTTGCACTTGTAGCCTTTTTAGGCATTTCGATAAGCACTTTCGCACAATCGGAAGATGAAGCGATTAAAGAAACCCTCAGTAATTACCTGGATGGTGGTGCCGTGGGCGACACAGCTCGCTTAAATCGTGCATTTTTTGCTTACGCCAACTTACGCAATCTGAGTAAAGAAGGGAAAGTTTCGGAAATGCCCGTGAAAAAATTCATTGCGGCTGTGCCTGCGGGTGGAGCAAAATGGACAAGCAAAATCGTAAGTTATAGCTATGCTGGCACAGCCGCAACAGCCGTAACTGAAGAAGAGTTACCAACTTTTAAATTCGTTGATTTCTTGAATCTCTTGAAAATCAATGGCGAATGGAAAATCGTAAGCCGTGTGTATTCGAGAGTTGAGAAAAATGTGGCAGTTGCTTCATCAAGTCCAAGTGGTGGTGGTTTTTCTACGGCATCATCAGTTGCACCAGCCAAAGGAAACGCAGCAGCAAAAAAACCTGCCCCAAAACCAAAGCCTTCGGATGATGGCTGGAAGTAACCCCCAGCCCTAAGATATATGCAACAAAAGCCAGCAGAAATGTTGGCTTTTGTGCTTTTATACATTTTAAATTTTCGACAAAAATGCTGTCACAACTTTAGCACTTTCGGCTGGGTTTTCAAACATCCCTGCATGAGCAACTCCTTCTAAAACTACACTTTGGTCATTCTTTAATAATGTAATTTGTTCCAATGCTGCTTCTTTCGGCACAAAAGTATCTTTTTCACCTGCCAGAATCATAATTGGATAATCAGCTTCTTTTAAAACTGAAGTTTTATCTTGCCGCCCACGCATCGCAATTTGGGCATTCATCAATGCTTCTTTTGGAAAATAGGCATAGCGTTCGATTTGTTTTTCAATAAAATCAGCATTTTTTCCCTTAAACTCTTCGGTAAACATATTTGGGTAAAAACCTTTGATAAACTTAGCCGTACCTTGCTGGTCAATCACACGGGCGGTTTTGAGTCGAATTTCTTTTCGCTCTTCGTTGTCTGCATAAGCCGATGAATGGAAAAGCCCCAAGCCCAAAACTTCATCTGCAAACTTTTCAGCATAAGCCAATGCGATATAACCACCCATCGAATGTCCTATGATTACAGATTCAGTAATAGCCTTTTCATTTGTGTATGCTTTTAACCAATCAGCGTAGCCATCAATACTTTCGATATGGGTTAGTGAGGCATAATCAGGGCAAAAATAAGTATGCTTTTGGGGTAAAACTTTCAGAAAGTCGGTCCAAATGGTGGCATCTTCGCCAAAACCGTGCAAGAAAACAACATTCATATTGATTGTAGATTTTATAGTGAAAGCTATAAAAAAAGTCTCATTTTGACAACAAAATGAGACTTTAATAGAATTATTTTTCATTGCCGTCTGCTTTAGCTGACGGTCATTAATGATTAAAACAAGATTGGCTTTAGTCTAAATCACGACTACGATTTGACTAAAGTCTATCGGTTACTTGATTCTTTTATCCGTCAGCTAAAGCAGACGGCAATAAAATATTCTTTCTCAACTTTAACTAAGCTGCTACTTTCAACTGATAGAACGCCGAACGTTCAAACATATTTTGTGCGTAATCAAGCGTAATCGTAAAGTTTTTGATTGATTTATCCGACGGGATTTCGTACATAATATCGGTCATGATTGCTTCACAAACCGAGCGTAAACCCCTTGCCCCGAGTTTAAACTCCATAGCTTGGTCAACGATATACTCCAAAACTTCATCCGAAAATTCGAGTTTAACATCTTCCATCGCAAAAAGTTTTTTGTATTGTTTGACCAACGCATTTTTAGGTTCAGTCAAGATTCTACGAAGTGCCGAACGGTCGAGCGGATTGAGGTACGTCAATAAAGGCAGACGACCAATCAACTCTGGAATCAAACCGAATGATTTAAGGTCTTGCTGAGTCACGAAACGCAATAAACTTGTATCGCTGGCAAGGTCAATACTTTTACCCGTGTTTGAGAAACCAATCGGACGAGTATTCATACGTTTTCCGATATGACGGTCGATACCATCAAATGCTCCTCCACAAATAAAAAGGATATTTTCGGTATTTATCTGAATCAATTTTTGCTCTGGATGCTTGCGTCCGCCTTGTGGTGGCACACTCACAATTGAGCCTTCCAATAATTTCAAAAGTCCTTGCTGCACGCCTTCGCCGCTCACATCACGAGTGATAGATGGATTATCGCCTTTGCGAGCAATTTTGTCAATTTCATCAATATAAACAATGCCACGCTCGGCCAATTCTACATTGAAATCGGCTGCTTGGAGCAAACGGCTCAGGATACTTTCTACGTCTTCGCCTACATAACCCGCTTCGGTCAAAACAGTTGCATCGGCTATGGCAAATGGTACTTGAAGCACTTTTGCAATCGTGCGAGCTAAATAAGTTTTACCAGTACCTGTTTCGCCAACCATGATGATATTCGATTTCTCAATCATTACATCATCTTCACGTTTAGGTTGCGTTAGGCGTTTATAATGGTTATATACGGCCACGCTCAACACTTTTTTGGCTTCATCTTGTCCGATAATAAATTGGTCAAGGTGGTTTTTGAGTTCAACTGGCGGTCTTAAATCAAATTTTGGTAATTCTGATTTCTTTTTCTTTTCTTTTTTAGGTGGAGTCACTCCTCCGTTTAATTCTTGTTGTACTAATTGAAAACCTTGTTCGACACAAAAATTACAGATATTCGCTTCTGACCCAGATATTAATAATTCAACTTCGTTTTTACGTCTGCCACAAAAAGAGCAATAAGCTTGTCCAGCATTCATTCGAGCGTATTTTTTTGATTTATCCTACAAAAATACGAAAAATGTTTGGGTTTAGGTACTAATGTGGAATGAAGAATGTAGAATTAAGGATGTAATATATTACAATTCAAAAGTATCTTTAAAAAAAACGGCAAAAAAGTCCCTCGAATATCAAGGAACTTTTAGAAACTAAACCCTAACAACCTGAAAATCTATTAATGCTTAATCAATAGCCATTCTATCCAAAGCCATAATCTGCTGAGCATAATCAGGCGGTAAAAGTGCTTGTTTTAGGAATTTATCAAATTTAATTTTTTGTGTGAATTTATAAAGTAGCAGAAAAGGCTTCAAAACAGAAAAACGAGACATTGACAGTAAATTTCTTGCCCGAAGTGGCACGACAAGTTTTTGCCCTTCCCACAAAATCAAATATCGAAACACGCCCAAATGCTTACGGTATTGCTTGTATAAATCATCGGTAAAGGCACTTTTGAGCAAGTTCTCTTGCAAATGTTGTTCACGAACTACCAACCAATCAGTGTGATTTTTCGGTAAATTTTCTAACCCCATTCGCTCCCCTACCCTATTAAAAACATCGAATATTTCTTCTTTCTCGGCATCAGTCAGCTTTCTTTCGAGCAATTCAAAAGCCGAAATTGAATAATGAATGAGCATAAAAAGTACATCTCGGTACGCCCAATCGGGAATCTTCATGCCCCTACTCTGCTCAACTGACTGATGAATTGCCGTGATTTTATCAATAGCCGCAAGAGCTGTTCGTTCATCCGAAAAAATGATTTGTTGGGCATAAACCACCGTTGAAAATAATCTACCGAGTGGGTCGGCGGGAAGTTTGCCAGTAAAATAGAGCCAATCGACGGCTTTATTTAATGAAAATTCGGCCGCTGCCCCACCAAAAATAAACAAAATGGTATCGGCATTGCCCCAAATTTCACGGACAATTGAGTTTTTATGTACGAAATTCATGCTCTTGATATTTATTTTATTTGGTCAGACTTGCCGTCAGACCTTATTCTCGCTCAAACCCAAGGTTTCTTTATCGAAAAGAAAAACAGCCAAAATACCCAGCGTGTAAGCAAAAATATCTCGCCAATCAAAAGTGTTACCGATGATAATGACCAAATATTTACTGGGTTTGAAAGGCAAATGATTTAGAATACGGCAGTATTGTAAGAATTCAAGAAAATATGCAAAACCAACCGATAAAAGAGCTAAGTTTAAATCAGACGAGTTTAGAAAAGTTTTTAGGAGAAAGAACAAGGCAATTACCGCTAAGAAATCTCCAAAAAAGGGACGAACAATGGCATCATCGACCCAAAGTGCAATGCCTACTTCTACCAAAAACAGCAGTAAAAAAATAATAAACGGTTTCAATTTGAACGAAAACATAAGATAGTATTTGTGGTACAGATTTGTAATAAATTTTATGAACAAAAATCCGTAACAATCTGCGGTGGAACATCGCAGCGGCGAACCGTCAGCGTCATCAGCGTACCATGATGGTTTTGAAATTTCATTCATAAACAATCTGAAATTATAATAAAGCATACAAAGTGGATAACTGATAATGAAAATACTCAACAAAATCGGCACTATATCAATCGTTTTTAACATTTCAGCAGAAAGTACTGAAAATACTACCAACCAAAAGGTCGTCGAGATTAGATTGATAGCAAAAACACAAGCTGTTTTCATACTTTTTGACTCTTCTAAATCAATAGAATAAACCAAAAAATAAGAAATTATACAAAATAAAGGTATTAGAAAAAGTAATAATTCTCTGCCTTTTCCCACTCCTATAAGCAGAATTCCGATAAGAAAACAAACAACTAATGGCAAAACATTCAAACCTCGAAGCATCCTAATCCAGCGTTCTTCTTCCATTTTTTTAGTTAGTTTTTGGTGAAACAACTGGCACAAGCGGGCTTGCAGCAATCTGAGTCTTTAGCTTTTCAACAGCTGCCTCATCTGCAAAATTCCATGAACACCAAGTATATCCTTCTTGGCGTTTAAAATATCGTTCAATTCTTGCTATTAGCCAATCTTGATTTCCCTCATTTGGAAGTTTAGCACGATTTTCATAGATAATTGGCAGGGTTTTATCGGAAAGCGTTAGTAAATAATTATAATCAACGCCGTTTTTGAATGTATGCGAAAGGTTATAACGAGCAATCAGTACATCCCAATTTACCAATGTCAGTCCCATAAATACTGCATACAAAGCCCAAGTATTTACACGAAACATATAGAAAAACGACTTAAAATCCTTAATTTTTAGCCATAAAGTGCATAATCCAATCAAAGTGATTAGTAAGAAAACACCAACCCCAATGCGTAAATGCGTCAGTCCATAAAAATCAATATAATAGTAGTTTCGTAGGCTGACTGATATTATCAAAATCACATTTTGCACAATCCAAGTGTAGGCTAAAGATTTCAATAATTTATTATTTTGATAGAAATTAAGGTCTTTGCGGAAATAATAAAGCAGAATGGCTATCGACAAAAAGATACTCAAAATAAGTGTTCCTGTGCCTTCATGAACCAATTTTGAAAGATTTCCCGCTTGCGAATAATCGAAGCTTAACCAAAGAAAATTAATATCTATCACATTAATAATCAGCAACAAGACATTCACCGAACCAATGAGCATTAATGCAATTTTGTATTCGTTGCGTTGAAAATTTACATCTCTTTCCGCAACCTCCTCCGATGGCGTAATATATTCATTTTGAGGAAATAGTTTTAGAAGGTTTTTCGCCACACCCCAATCAAATATTATGCTAAAAGTCAGGTAAGTTGCAAATAGAAAAAACACAACTCGACCCAAAGAGGCTTCATCGAAAGTGAGATTGAAAAGACTAATTACATATTTCCAAGAATTATTGACCAACTCATTAAAAACAGGATTAGCATTGAAGAATATCAAGAAAAACACGCCAAAAACCAACATCGGGATGATGGTCAAAAATATATTTCGGCTAATAAATTTGGCAAACTTATTTTCACCAAATGCCGACTCCGACGCTCGTTGTAGTAATCTTGGAGCTTCGATAAATGTCGTAAAAAAATTGACAATATATTGCAAAGCCGCTTCAAAAAGTGTCTTTGAGCGATTTTCTTGCATCAAACCAATCATCAAAAAAAACGATGCCAAATGCCCCAACTTACTCACCACCGAATTATGCACAAGCACCATCAAGCCCGACACCAAAGTAAGCACGACAGCTACTTGCACATTACGTTTACGAATACTTTCAGGAAACAAAAAGAAAGCCAAGACAAACATCACTAAATTGCTGAATATAAATAGATTAATACCAAAATCTTCTTCCCAAAAAATAGCATTAAAAAGCAATGGTAGCCCTATCAGGCTGGCAGTTTGAATGGTCTGTTTTTTCATTTTTATTTTAGCTTTTTGATTCAAAAAAAGTACTTTGTTTTTCAAAGTTAATTTGCAAAAAAATATATATCTACGTGCCTTTTATAAACTTCTCAAGTTCATTAAGGTGGTCTTCAAAAGCTTTTTTTCCTTCTTCTGTTACGCTATAAACCGTGCTTGGTTTTCGGCCGATAAACTCTTTTTTGAATGTAATATAATTGGCTTCTTCTAAGGCACGTAAATGCGTAGCTAAGTTGCCGTCAGTCATTGACAAGAGATCTTTCAAAACGATGAAACTTACCTCGTCATTAACCATCAGCACCGACATAATACCAAGTCGAGCTTTGCTTTCAAATGCTTTATTAAAATTCTGTAATATTTGCATAAATAGTCCACGGTCAACATCGGATCGATCGCCGATGCGGTCGATGGTCAACAGTGATAAGTATTTCTTTTCAAAGTAATTCTAAATTCACTCATTTTTTTGAGTCCATGTCATATTTAAAATACATTACTGCACCATAAATAATGTGAAACACCCCAAAACCCATTGCCCAAAAAATCAGATTCCAACGTGCCAAAAATAGCGAAATTAATCCTAAAATGATTTGTCCCAGGCCTAAATAATAAGTATCATGCACCGTATATTTACTGGCATTAACCAAAGCTACACCATAAAAAACTAATGTGGCAGGAAAGCAAATCCAAAAGAAACCGTTGTATAATAAACCCAAACAGAAGATACCTCCCGCAAATAATGGAACGAGCATACTGAACAGTAGACGTTTAGATGTAGAATTCCAAACATTCAAACCTTGTTTCCGAGATTTCCTGACCGTAAACAATATTCCAAAAAACAAAGCTCCTACTAATACCAATAGGGCATCAACTAAAAGCAAAGGTACTACTTCTTGTCTAACGGTAGGGTCGAAAAGCAAATATAAGCCCTCGATATGAATTTTTTGATGAGCATACCAAGCACCCAACAAAGCACATATGCCTGCCGAAATACCCGAAAGTCCACTCAACGAAAGAAATTTCGAGGAGCGTTCCATCAAGGAGCGAATTTCTTTTAGATTTTCGAGATGTTCGTTCATTACTAATGAGTGAATGAGTGAATGTTAGAATGAGTAAATGTTAAATCTATTTCAAGAACTTTAGGCAAAAATATGATAATTCCAACAATAACCGCAACAATCGACATAATCAATACTGCGGCGGCAGCTAAATCTTTTACTTTTCCGATTAATTGATGGTATTCGGGCGACACAAAATCACAGAGTTTTTCGATTGCCGTATTGAGTGTCTCTACCGCCAGAACCAAACCAATTTGGGTAATAATAATCGTCCATTCGATGGCTGACAAATTCAAATAAAAACCTGATAATAAGACAATTACGGCAGCAAAAATATGAAACCTTGCGTTATTTTCTTCCATCAAAAATCGAAGCCCATCAAACGCATGGCGAAAGCTACGCAGCATTTTTAAGAGTTTCATCACGATTCGGAATTAAAATGAGCATCGAAACATACAACACCGCCACAACCAACGTAAAAACCAAAGTTGTCTGAATGGCCAGTGGATTTTGTAATTCTTGAAACGATTTTCGGAATAAATAAAATGGATTCGTGAATAAATCCCAACTGTTGAATCTTACGAAACGCCCCAGATATAAACCAAAACCTGATAAAACAATGCTTGCCGAAATAATAATCCAAGCTAAAGCATTGCTGATAAACTGATTAAGTACTTGATGGGTAACCTGCAAAGAATATAATCCAGTGCAGATTCCTGCCAAAGCCGCAATAAAAAATCCGACTGTATCGAACCATAAAATAGCATTATTGTACTCGCCTAAGTGCATCAAATCGGTAATCAGATAAGGTGCATTCGGAAAGAAAAGTAACCATAAACCCAAATTAATGAAAATAACTAACTGCTTGGGTTTTGAAATAAATACAGATGAGGATAATCGGCGAGCTACGAGGGCAAAAAACAGAGGCATCCAAGCCAGAAACAGATTCCAAAGCAAAAATAAACCTCGAAGCTGTTCGGTTTGTACCGCTCTGATGATCAATAACAAACAGCACAATGCCGAAAGCAAAGCCAAACTCAAAGTGGCTCGACTGATTCTGAAAAATATTTTAATTTGATTCGATTGCATTATTTTAAAAAGAACTTTGTATTGCAAAGTAAATTTTAAAAAAATCTTTATGCAAGTATTTTGTAGAAAAATTTTTAAATTAATATTTGACAAATTCGATAGGAACGTCCAAATTGGACGTTCCTACGGGTGAATTAAATTTTAAAACTAATTCTTTATCACCTTAAATGTCTTAGAAAAACCGTCGGTTGTGATTTTTAACAAGTACATTCCGCTTTCGGCGACGATTAGTTTTGAGTCGAGAACAGGCTTAATTTCTTGCCAAAAAGCCTCTTTTTCCATCAAAACCCCTCCATTGGCGTAGTATAATGTTGCTTTTAGCGTTTTATTGGTGAGTTCGTTGAGCGGAAAAATATCAATCGTATGCTCGGTTGGATTGGGAGCAATATTAAAATTTGTATTTAAAGTTTCGGTGCTTAAAACTGGGCCAGCATTAGGACATTTTGGCTTGATAATTTTCTCATAAGTTGAACTCAGCCCTTCGGCATCGGTGGCAGTGAGTGTTACTTTATAAAAATACGTTTGAGCATCACAAGGAACAATATTCAGCACTGCTTCGCCAGTTAAACGATACGAAGATGTAACAAAATGAATATGGTCGTCGTGGTATAAAAGCACTGACCACAAATACCTTAACTGCTCTTTTGAATGTTCAGCATCGGTCACTTCGGCATTGAATGTAATCGGAAAATCTTTTGAGTTATCAAATTCTTCGATTTTATCAAGGCTCGTGCTATTAATCTGCGGAGGCGTATTATCGACAAAAATACTCATTGATTTACTCGACGAAAGCCCCGCCTCGTCAGTTACTTTTACGGTTGCCGTATAAGTTGCAACTTTTCCGTTTGAATTATACGTATGGTTCGGATTTGCATCATTCGATTTATTCCCATCGCCAAAATCCCATTCATATCTCAGCGAAGTGCCTTCTGGGTCTTTAGAATCACTGGCTCGGAAATTGACAGTCAAGGGAGCTTTTCCGAAAATTGTCGTGGCCGATTGCACAACAGTCGGGCGGCGATTGGCAGTTGGATTATACGATAATCGCCTGATTTCGTGAATATTTGGGTAAAAATAATTGGTGTAATAAATAGCTCCATCTTTCGGATTGATAGCAAATGAAGTCGGATGAATATCACTTACAAAATCAATAACTTCGGTCGGATTTCCCTTTGTATCGAACTTAAATGCTTTTATCCAACCTTCATAATCACCATGGTAATAAAGATTTTGGTATTCTCTCGGAAACTGCTGATAGTTATACCAAATGCCACCGATTGAAGAAATTCCCGAAAACTTATTGCCTTTAAATTGTGGCGAACTAACCGCAAATGCTTCGCCATCGACAATTCCCTGTGCAAAAGTCCCACGCCAATCAATCACAGGTTTTTGATGGCTTTGTGGCAAAAATTGAGGGTCTTGATAAGATTTATTCACATAATCAATACCTTCATAAGTTGGCCAACCAAAATTTAGTCCTCCTTTGGCAGCTACATTTATTTCTTCTCGGTGCGACCATCCCACATCACCCATGTAGATTGTTCCAGGGTTACTATCTGTCGAATTTGTGCTTCCAGTATTTGGCCTAATCGAAAATCGAAATGGATTACGCAAACCATAACTCCAAACTCTTGATTTAGGCGAACGTGGGCTTGCCGCTTCATAAAATGGATTTGACGGCAAACCATCACCCGTATTTGGGTCGATTCTTATTAATTTACCATCTAAAGAATTGAGATATTGACTTTTATAAGCATTAATATTTTCTTCGGGCTTTATAAAACCTAAACTTACAGCCTCTTTAAACCAATCACTTTGAGTATCATCAACCACGCCATCGGTGGCCAATGCGGCATCTCCAATGGTTGCCAAAAGCGTTCCGTCAAGCCCAAAAACCAATGAACCAACGCCATGATTATCAACCAAAATCGGGATGCCCGTCGAAGGAGTTTCTCCCACCAAAACTTTTCTTGAGTTCAACTCAATTTCAGTAAAATTGCTTGAAGTTATCAAAGTATAGCGAGTAATACGCCCAATTGTAGTCTGAAAAGGTGTTTCTTCTTGGGGGGTGTAATCAGGTTTGCCGAAATTCAGCACATGATAGCGTTTGGCGGCATACATTAAGTAAACATAACCATTTTTCAAGAAATCAGGGTCGAGAGCAAAACCATTGAGTCCATGGTCTCCGTAATCGAGTACTTCTTCACTAATATCAATGATTGGTTTGGTAGATTTTACGCCATTTTCAACGATAAAAACTTTTCCACTCTTTTCCCATACATACATTCGCCCGTTAGCATCAAAAGTAAGGCCAGTCGGTATCGTCCAATTTTCGGAAATAGCTTCATCAATAAAACCAGAAGGCTGAGCGAAAGAATTAAAATGGAAGAGTTGCAGAATAAAACACCCAAAAACAAGCAAAAATATCTTTTTAGTCATAACAGCTACATAAATTTCAAAAAAACATAGAACAAATTTATGCAATAAGTTGTCAAACAAAGAGGCACTAAAAAAATATTGAACCGTAAAATAAGTTAATTTTGTTTTCGATAGACACCAAGTAGCGATTATGCTGCATTTTTTGAAAATAGTATATGTCTGAAATAACATTTGATTATAAATCTGTACTGCCGCAACTACCCGAAGAGCCTGGAGTTTATCGCTATTTTGATGAAACTGGCGAGATAATTTATGTCGGGAAGGCCAAAAATCTAAAGAATCGGGTAAGTAGTTATTTTTATAATTTCAATCGTCACGACCGCAAAACTCGTCGTTTGGTGGTTTGTATTCGGAAACTCGAATTTACCATCGTTCCGACCGAATACGATGCACTTTTACTCGAAAATACACTTATAAAAAAGCATCAGCCTCGCTTCAATATCTTGCTGCGAGACGATAAAATGTATCCGTATGTGTGCGTCACAAACGAACGTTTTCCAAGGGTAATTACCACCCGCCGAATGGAAGATAAGAGTAAAGGTAAACTTTACGGGCCTTTTGTCAATTCGAAGGCAATGTATGCTTTGCTCGAAATGTTTAGCCAACTTTATACAATTCGGACTTGTATTCTGAACCTTTCGGAAGAAAATGTAGCGGCCAAGAAATTTAAAATTTGCTTAGAATACCATATCGGCAACTGCAAAGGCCCTTGCGAAAATCGCCAGTCGGAAGAAGAGTATAACAGAGAAATTGAGCAAGTACATCATATTCTCAAAGGCAATATTGCTCCAGCCAAGCAGTTTTTTGCACAAAAGATGCAGGATTCGGCCGCTAAACTGGCATTTGAAGAAGCTCATCAGTTTAAATTGAAATTGGATTTTCTGCAAAATTATCAAAGCAAAGCTACGGTTGTCAATCCTGCGATTAAGGATTTGGATGTTTTCAGCATTGTTTCTGATGAAAATTCGGCGTACCTCAATTTTATCAAAGTGATCAATGGCACAATTACACAAAGCCAAACTTTGGAAGTAAAGAAAAAGCTGGATGAAACCGAAGAGGAAATTTTAACGATGTTGATAGTAGAACTTCGACAAACGTATGAAAGTGAAGCGAAAGAAATTGTGACGAATATTCCGCTCGAAATTGATATGAAAGCCGAAATTGCCGTTCCACAAATTGGTGATAAGAGAAAATTGATGGAAATGTCGCTTAAAAATGTGATGTATTTCCAGCGAGAAAAAGCCGAACGTGAGGCTATTGCAGCCAGCGGAGCAACTAATAAACGTGATCGTGTACTGGTAAAACTCAAACAAGATTTGCAGTTAAAATCGCTTCCTCGCCACATAGAATGTTTCGATAACTCGAATATTCAAGGTACAAACCCTGTTTCAGCAATGGTTTGTTTTATTAATGGTCAGCCTTCGGTCAGAGATTACAGACATTATATTCCCAAAACTGTTGAAGGGCCAAATGATTTTGCGACGATGAAAGAAGTTGTAGGTAGAAGATATACCCGATTGATGGAAGAAAAGGCCGAATTACCTGATTTGATTATTATTGACGGTGGAAAAGGTCAACTATCGGCAGCTTGCGATGCCCTCAAAGAAATCGGGCTTTACGGACAAATTCCAATCATTGGTATTGCAAAACGCTTGGAGGAAATCTACTTCCCCGAAGATACGCTACCGCTTTATATTGATAAAAAATCAGAGTCATTAAAACTCATTCAACGTTGCCGTGACGAAGCTCACCGTTTCGGAATTACTCACCATCGTGACCGCCGAAGCAAGAATTTCTTGATTAGTAGCCTCGAAAGTGCCGATGGAATTGGCAAACTAACAGCCACCAAAGTTTTAAAGCAATACAAGACGATTTCTAATATAAAAAATGCACCTGAAGAAGATTTAATCAAACTAATCGGGAAAGATAAGACTCACCGAATTAAGGAGTTTTTGGAGAAGGAGAGTTAAAACGCTGGCAGGCAATTCCATTGTGGAAGTGTCTGCCAGCTTAGCTTTAGTATCCGTTTGCTATTTCATGATTACAATGCTTTTAGTCTCTACAAAAGCACCGTAGCTAAACTTCAATATATATTTTCCTGAACTCAAATGTGATAAATTAACAAAACGACGCTCCGAGAGATTCGGTATAGATTCCGAATGAACAAATTGCCCTTTTTCGTTATAGACTGCCAGCAATGAATTTTCTACATTTTCTTTTGACTCCAAGGTAACGATACCATTAGGTGTCGGATTTGGGTAAACGATAATTCCTGATAACTCAGTATTTGGTACAAATGAATACGCACCCGAAAGATTAGAACGGCAAGTAAGACTTTTGTTTGATACCGTAAAATTTCGGAGTGCTGTAACGGTTATAAAACTTTGGTTGCTCGTCTTTAGAAATCCAGTATTATTTGATAAAATATTACCATCTTGCTTCCATTCGTAGATCAAATCGCTCACTTCCGTTTTTTGTTTTGCTTGTAACGTAAATGCACCAACTTGGGTAATTTCGGGGGTTTCTGGGCGAGGTTTTATTGAAAAAATTGCTGGCTCAGATTCAACCGAAAAGCATCCATTTCTATCCTTTTGTCGAACAGTCACTCTATAATCTCCTGCATTTCCTAATGTGATAACAGGGGCATTTTGGTTAGTACTCCAAACACTTTCTGCTATACTTGTAGATGCCAGAGTAATCGTATTTCCTTCACATACTGCGACATCGCTCTGATAAATCACTGGTTTGCCTGGTAATGCAAGCATTTGGGCTTGAATGATATTTGATTCAGGCGATGCACAACCAGAAGTATTAATTCCTCGCACACTATATGAACCTGTATTTTTTACAGTTATCTGTTTTTGAGTTTCGCCAGTATTCCACACAAAAGAGGTATAATCGGGGCTGTCGGTCAATAAATCTGTACTTGTTCCTTCACAGAAAAAAGGACTTTGCCTTGCATAAGCAAAAGGTATTGTGACAGGAAATACTTTTTTTACATCAATAGTAGCAGTAAAGAAATAGTTACCTGTTTGGTCACGTACTATTCCGCTAAATACGCCATCTGATGCCGAAAGCGTTGTAGCAGTTGTATTATTTGACCATTTTTGCGAACTATATGAAGTGGGTAAACTCAGCGTAACTTTATCAATTACTTGGCAAGAAGCATTTAAAGAAACAATTGGTGAAGGTAAAAAAGGCGTTGATTGAGTAAAAAAACGATTTGTCATTTTTGTATCCCAAGCCTTCGCCAAATCTGAAATACCAGCATCTGTAAAATGAACACCCTCTGGTCGAGGTACTTGAATAGAATCAGTAAATGGCCCTTCAAAGATAAAATCCGCAGGATTAATCACGCTATTCTGTGCATTGATTACGGTTGGATAGGTTTGGTTAGTTTTGAATAAAGAAGAGCGAGAAACCATCCAATTTATTTTTTTACCCGTTTCTGTTCGGCTTTTCTCAATGATTTTTTTAAGAGCCGTTGCATAGTACTCTTGTGTAGTATTGAGTTCTGATTCCGCTTCTCCTTGATCCCACAAAACCGAACGGAGTCCTAACTGAGAAATATAATACTGTAAAGAAATTCGTAAATAAGAATAAGGTGTTTCACGAGGGAATGTAAACTGAAAAAATGGATGTTTGGTAGAAACCCCAATCGAGCTACTGTACCAATTTTCAATACTCGTACCTTCGTAAGCAGCATTGAAAAACATAATCGGCACATTGAGGCGTTTGGCCAGTAAATCGCCTAATTCGCCCCAACACCAAGCACCTTGACCACGTGGAGCAATTGATGACGTTCGTTCGATGTGTGAAAAACTTTGAAAAGGAGGAATTTCGTCTAAAAAATCTATTTTTTGGTAATCAAAACAATTTACACGGTCATCGACAGATGCTTTTTCACCGAAATTTCTTTTTCCTTCAGCATTTGATTGACCAGCAATCAAAAACACTTCACCAATACCAACTTTTTCGACTGAAGATTGAGCAACAACGGCACCGTTTTTCCAGCTTCTCACTTGTAGCTGATACCAGCCACCCGTACCTTTTATTGAGCCTATAAATGAGCCATTTTGTGGTTTATCTTTTATTATAGTCCAATCAGTAGCTACGCCTTGTCCCGCTTTTATAGGCACGAGCCTTGCTTCTATTTTCTCAATAACTCCCTCATAAATACCTGATATATAGACACTTGAAGTGTTATTATTATCTCTTTGGAAGACACTTCTTGTTAATGGCAGGTTAATTGTAATTTGGGCAAATCCAGCAAGATTAATGAATAATAAAACAACAGACAAAACAAGGTTTCGCATCAGTAAATACTGTATTTTGTTAAAAAATGACCACAAATATAGTCATTTTCTTAAATCTTTCTTAAAACAACATGAGTTTTGAATTATTTAAAGAAATTTACTTCCTTAACTACTCTTTTCACTTAGCCATTTTCTTACTTTTGATTCCCACTCTGCTTGCCCTTGACGAAAAAGGCTGTGATTGGTTTCGGCATCATATTGTTTTTGAAGCAGATTCATTTCTCGATAAGATTCCAAATATTCGTATTGAATCATACTATTCAAATCAATAATCAAATCTGCTTTCATGGCAGCAATTTTCTTTTTAAAACGCTCGGTTACTACTCTGGCAATATCAAAATGTAGTTGTTCGTGAGCCAGAGCATAATCGTTTAGGGAATTTGGCAAAACCCAAGACATCCCTCGTACCATATAAGTTTTTGTCGAAACTTTGGCCACAATGTAGCCATCAATTACCTGAAAACTTGCCCCATAAGCAAAATTGGCAAAGATAGCAGCTCCATAGCGAGTATTTGTAGGCTTGCCTCTGAAATCATCCCACGTAACTTTTCGGGTATGATGATAAATCGTGTCGTTATCGTTTACATCTGTTTCGGGAAGGAAAATAATTTTAACACCTTTAATGAGTGCCTCGTGTTTACTGCCGTTGAGTGTGAGCCATTTATCAAAATATTCGAGTGATTTGATAAATAAAGAAACTAAAATTGTCTCGTATTTCCCATTGGGCATTTGGGGGTCTGAGCGTAAAAAAGAGGTACTGGTGGTAGTTTCAGTGAGCGAAACTGTATCTTTCTTACCGATTCGGTCAAAAGCAACTTTTAGCTGTACTTGTCCTGAAAAATTACCGTTTGATAGTTTTGTTTCACTTATTTTTAAATCAAGAATTCGGTATCTAAGCGAAAGTTGGGTTTCTTTGTTTGGTAGCGATTGCGTAAGAAATTTCTTGATTGTAGGCTCAATTCCACCTTTAAAACTTATCGGCTCTTTTTGTGTAGCTGACAAAAAAACATTACCAATGTTTTCTCGTTGTGGTCGAGCATCGACAACACTATTGATAGCAAAACTGGGAGAAAAACTCACTTTTTCGGGACTAAGAGCAATCATTCTTTGCCCGAAAGACTCGAAAAATAACAATAAAAAAGGTAAAAGTCTGAGTATTTTCATCGGATTTTTGGTGTTTAAAACTCAAAAACTACTCGTAAGCGATGCACTAAAACCCGTATAAGCAGGCGTAAGTCGACAAATACCGCCCACACACAAAAGCCCTTCACGCTGACGACCGTAGCCAAATGATAATCGGTGGGCTTTATAGCTAAAAGCCGAACCAATATTTGGGTAGTGCGTTACTTTTTCAAAACTAAAGCTACCATAATTGATTTCATCAGAAATATAGAAAAAATAGTTGGGAGAAACACTGTATTCTACCAAACCCATAGCCCAGTTTCCTTTGTCTTGTTTGGTAACGAGATGTTGTAATTCAAAACGTAAAGCCTTCTTTTTCAAGAATTTGATAGTCCCATCAAAAATAAAAGTGTAAGATTTCACCATTTCTTGGTAAGTACCCAAAATCTGTCCTTTGTTATAATCAAGGTAAACAAAAACGATGTTGGTCTTAAACTTCTTCGACCATTTTTTCTCAAATTCGATATTTAAATCTCGGTAATATTTTTCTTTCCCAATTTCAAAAAAACTACTCTTATAACCTTCTTCGCCTTCGATTGTTTTTTTATTTAGAGCATTGAGTGCCGCAAAATTGAGCGAAAGCGTAGTATTCTTGTCAAGTGTATAAATGGCATCAAGCTGTCCACCAACTTCGCCCATCACTTGCGAGGCATACGGATAAAGTGTCAGCAGTCGATAAGAATGTTGCTTGGTTGTGGCAGGAATAAAACTTAGTAGTGCATTATTGAGGGTTTCGGAGCGTTGACTGCGGAAATCGAAATTATCAATGCGTTTGAGATTTAACGCCAACGAAAGTTTATCGAAATCCAGATTACTATTTATCAATAGACCCGAACCTCGGTGTGTAATGTAGCGATTGGCTGGCGTCCCATCAGCAGATTTTGTAACATATTCGGTCGAAAAACTAAAATTGTTTCGTTGAAAATTTACTCTTCCACCAACTGCCCAAACGTTGGATTTTACGCTTGTCAGAATACCATCATAAGGTTCGTTTTTGTTTACAAAACTAAGTCCTCCGCTCCATTGATTGGTGGCCGAATCTTTACTAAATTTAAAATCATTATCAAGCCCAATTACCAATCCATCGGCATGCTTGAAGCCTAATCTTTGCTTTCCACCTATCAATTTTACTGTATAATTTTTAGTCGGATTTGCCTTTAGTTGAAAACCATCAAGCGAAGTGTCCATTCCCAAAAAACGTTGTTCTTGCGTTCGGAGAATCATTCCACTACCAAATTGTTCATAAAAATTGCCTACCGTTGCCATGATTTTTTGGTTTTGGTAAGTTAAAAACTTATTCACTAATCCTCGTCCTTCCAAATTTAATGGATAGCCCAACAATGGAGGAAGATATGCTTCAAACCTCGCTCCTGCTCTAAATTTACGATATTGTGCTTGTAATGTAAGGTAATTATTTGAGGCTATTTTTGAATCTAATTGTTCATAAATCAGTGAATTATCATTGGTATATCGCTGAAAATCAGATTGAAAGCTTCCAGAAAAAGATTGCCCCTTAACCCCCGATGGGAGAACTGTAAAAAGGAAGATCAAAATAATAGTTATGACATTATTCATTGCCGTCTTGGGCGATCCCATCTGCTCTATCTGACGGTACTCAAAGAAAACATCATCAGACTTTAGTCTAAAGCAATAATACTTTCTCATTTGATTTTTCGGATAGTTTCGATGTAGGCTTCTTCATCGCCCGAAGCGTAAGAAGTATGCTGATAAATGATTTTACCTTGGGTATCCAACACAAACGTATGCGGTACGTTAAGTACATTCAAAGCTCGTTGAAAATCGCCATTTTCATCAATATATACCTCAAATTGCCATTTTTTACTGTTTATGAGCGTTGTCACACGCCCTTTACTTCGACTATCATCAACTGAAATAGCAATAAATCTGACTTTTTTTTCGGCTTTCCAATCTTCTAAATTTTCGTTAATGGCATTGATTTCTTGCAAACAAGGCTTACACCAAGTAGCCCAAAAACTAATGATTGTTGGTTGAGAGGCTTCACCAAATTGTTTTGTAGAAATCAACTGTCCTTTTAAGTCTTTTATTGAAACATCGGGTAGCGATTTTTGTGCAAAAGTGTTGAGAAGGAGCAAAGTGGCAAAGGTACAAAGACACGTAGTTTTAACAACTTTGGCGTTTATATTCCTTAACTTATTTGTGTTTGTCTTTGTGCCTCTGTGCCTTTGTGGCTTTGAACCTCGATTCATAAGTTTCATTTATAAACAAAAACGCAATTCTAATGCCAAAGATTGTAAGGCATGATTTTTGTGATTGTTTCAGAAAAATACATCACAATGAATAAAACACTTCTCAAGGCGATTTTCTTTGTTTTTAGCACGTTTGTGTTCTTGCAATGTACCAAAGAAACTGCCTCCGAGCCAGAACCTATTGTTATAACCGAACCCGTTTCGACCGACCCAAATATTGGTTGTACTGATGTCGCTGCTACCAATTTTAAATCAACAGCCACCGAAGATGATTGTAGCTGTAAGTATGATTACGTAAGCAAGGTTTCAAGCACAATTCCACAAGATTTCACAAAAAAAATCTTACTCGAAGAGCATTCTGGTACTTGGTGTGGTTGGTGTCCGTTGGCCAAAGAAACCTCTAAAAAGCTAACTGCAAATTCGAGAGTGATAAGCGTTGAGATTCATTATAATGATGAAATGACAGCCGATAAAGATAAGATTTATAATCCTCTGAAAAATAAATACGGACATCCTGCATGGCCTTCAGGCATGGTCAATCGCCGAAAGTCGATTGTGGGAAGTACATTTATCATTGGTGAGAGCGATTGGGCGGCTAATGTCAATGATTTACTAAAAACCGAGAAAGTTGCCGCAGGAATTGCGATAGAAAGTAATCTTAATGACAATGAACTCACGGTTTTGAGCCATGTAAAGGTAAATGCCGTTGCGGATGACACTTATGGTTTGGGGATTTATTTGGTAGAAGATAAAGTTTCGGGTTTTCCACAGGCAAATTATGCAAGCCGAAATACCCTTTTCCAGAAATATGAAGCCTATACTTTGCCTTCCATGATTGATAATATTTTGCACGAAAACGTCGCCCGTGATGCAATCGCTCCTCTAATTGGAGGTTTAAATATTCCATCGGCAGCTACCAAAAACAGTAAACTTTACAAGAAACTATTCAAAATTACGCTTCCAAATAGCATTAAAGTAAAAGAAAATTGTCAGATTGTGGCTTTCTTGATGAATCAAAAAACCAATGAAATTGTAAACGTTCAGATTGCTGCAATTGAAAAAGTGAAAGATTGGGAGTGATTTTTAGTCGAATGGCTATAGACAACAGTCAACAGTAAGTTGTAAATTATCTTGAAAACCTCTGTGTATTTTGATATGCAGAGGTTTTTTGTTTATTTAGAAGGCAAAATAAAATTTACTATGGCAACTAACAAAACTACCGAAACAAACGCCAGCACTATTGATTTTATTAATCAACTTACTGACGAAATCAAACGCAACGATGGCTTTCGATTAGTTGAGATTTTCCAAAATCAAACAAATCTTGAACCTAAAATGTGGGGACCAAGCATCATTGGTTTTGGAAGTTATCATTATAAATATGCCAGTGGGCATGAAGGCGACGCTCCATTAGTAGCATTTTCGCCACGAGCTACAGCCATTTCTTTGTATCTGCATTTACCAGCCGAACAAAGAGAGAATTTATTGCAAAAACTGGGCAAAACTAAATCTGGAAAAGGCTGTATTTATGTAAAGAAACTCGCTGATATTAACCTCGATGTGCTTAATGAACTGATTGATATTTCGGTGAATTCTCTCAGACAATTGTATCCGTCTTGAAAACTATGAGTATAGAACTACGAGTGATAAATCTGGAAGAAGATAAATCCAATCCTATTTTTGTAAGCGACGAATGCCAACAAGTATTTGAAATATACAGAGATTATTACCCTCAAATCGGCTTTCATCTACCTTGGGTAGGCTATTTTGTAATTCGTGAAAATATAGTTGTCGGGGCATGTGGCTTCAATGGACAACCACAGGATGGAAAAGTCGAGATTTCATACTGGACTTTTGACGCTTTTCAACGAGAAAATGTAGCAACTTTTGCCTGTCGAGAATTAATTAAAATTACCCAAAATACAGACCCAAAGTTAATCATTACAGCCAAAACTGCTCCCGAAAAAAACGCTTCGACGAAAATCTTAGAAAAAAACGGATTTATATTCAAAGAGATAGTACAAGACCACGAAATTGGTAATGCGTGGCTTTGGCAACTAACACACGAAAAAAGCTAAAAACATGATAATCAAAGAAATAACAAGCCTTACGCCAGCCATACAAAATGCAGTTCAGCACTTTATTGATTTGCTCGTAACTACCCCATATACTGCTTCTAATGAGCTACTTACAGCTCTTGTAGCTTCTGAAAATAGTCATTTATTTTTGGCTTTTGATGAGGCAGAAAATATTTCTGGGATGTTAACCGTAGGAATGTATTACAGTCCAACTGGCAAAAAAGCGTGGGTTGAAGACGTCGTAGTAGCTGATACTTTTCGTGGACAAGGAATTGGCCAAAAATTGGTGCAACACGCTATTGAGTTTGTGAAATCAAAAAATGTAAGTTTATTGATGCTCACCTCACACCCAAGCCGAATTGCAGCCAATAAACTCTATCCAAGAGTGGGTTTCAATAAACGAGAAACCAATGTTTATAAAATGATTATTAAATAAAAATCATGAATTTAAAGCCTTACGAAAATAGCTTCCGCAATGAAATAATTGAGGTTTGGGAAAGTTCGGTCAGAGCAACGCATCTTTTTTTGAGCAAAGCAGATATAGAATTTTACAAGTCGTTAGTAAAAGATATAAATTTCGATGAATTTGATGTTTATTGTGCCTTTTCGGAGCAAAACGAACTCATTGGTTTATGGGTATAGCCGAACAAAAACTCGAAATGCTATTTCTGAAACCCGATTATATAGGTAAAGGCTTAGGAAAATATATGACAAAATATGCCATTGAGCAACTTAAAGTCAATGAAGTAGATGTAAACGAAGACAATAAAAATGCAGTTGGTTTCTATCAAAATTTAGGTTTTGTACAGTACGACCGCACGCCACTTGATGGCTGCAACAAACCTTATCCGATTTTGAAAATGAGGCTATAATTTCTTCTTGACCTAATGAAGTGTCTTAGTTATTGTTATTCGTTCATATAGATTTGTATAAACCTATTTCAGTACATGGCACTCTCCTATTCGTAATTTATCAGCAATTCTTTGTTTCAATGATTTTACCTAAATTGACTACAAAATAATAATCTTCAGGGTCTTTTGAGCCTCGTGGTGCTTCATCAAAAAGTTCGAGTTCTGTGCCTTTCCATTCTATTAGTATTGTCGGTACTTTTCCTTCAAATCCATTTCTAAGCTCAACGGCATCATACTCTCTGAATCTTACTCCTTCTTTGTCATTTATTAATAGTTGTTCTTCCCAAAACGGTATAAAATCTTGATACACTTCAGTTTTTTCTCCACTCAAAATCTCATCAAAATCATCTTTTAAAATGGCTATCTTTAATATTTTCATTGTTTTAAGGTTTGGGTAATGGTATTTCTAAATCTAATAAATTTTATATGTATGTTATGATGTAATCATTCGCTCTACGAAGTCTCCGACTTCGTAGGTGCAACGCTACAAAGTCAGAGATTCTTCAAAATGAGAATTTATTCTACAATTAAAGCACATTTTGCAATAAATGTGGGCGTTCTTTGGCCACTTTCAATATCATTTCTCCAAAAAGTGTATTGGCCCACGCAAACCATTTTCTCGTGAATTTAGCTGCATCATCTTTATCAAATGACTCGTGCATGAAACCCGTGTTGGCGTGCGTGTTTTTTAAGAATTTGAGTTGCTGTAAAATCTCTTTATCATCAGTTGAAGTCATGGCTCGCATAATAATGCTCAATGGCCAAATCTGATTAACTAATGTATGTGGACTACCAACACCTTCGGCCGCTTTTCCTTTGAAAAAATACGGGTTCGAGTTGCTCAACACAAATCGGCGAGTATTTTGGTAAATTGGGTCGGTAGCTTTTACTGCCCCCAAATACGGCAAACTCATTAGATTTGGCACGTTGGCATCGTCTTGTAGCAGACAATTCCCGAAACCATCTACTTCCATAGCGTAGATTTTACCAAATTTCGGGTGCGTAATAACAGCATGTTTTTTAATGGCGGCCTCTACTTCATTCGCAAAAGCTTGACATTCTTTGGCAAAATCGGCATTTTTATAAACATTGGTGGCAATCTCAGCGATTTGTCGGAACGACACCACGGCAAACAAATTGGCAGGAATCAAAAACGGATAAACCGTGGCATCATCCGATGGACGGAAAATGCTATGAATCAATCCATTAGGTTTGGTTACATTGCCCAGTCCATTACCTGGGACAGTATCAGTTGACCAAGAAGTTGTTCGTCCGAAACGGTATTTCCCTACGCCTTTATATCTTTGTTGTTCACGGCAAGTGGCAATGATACTTTGAGCAGCTTTCAGCCATTTTTCGTCAAAAACACTCGTGTCATTAGTCAATTTCCAATAATTATGAGCTAAACGAACCGTGTAGCAAAGCGAATCAAGTTCCCATTTGCGTTCGTGGAGTTCGGGTTTCATATCGGTATGATCGCTCATCCATTCTGATTTTCCTGGGCCATCATTAAACGCATTGGCATACGGGTCAATCAAAATACATTCGGTTTGGCGGTTGATTACGCCCGCAATAAGTTGTTGCAGAGCGGCATCTTCTTTCATCAAACTTAAATAGGGTGTTACTTGTGCAGTGCTATCTCGCAACCACATGGCATGAATATCGCCCGTAATCACAAAGGTATCGGGGCGGTCGCCTTTCTTTTTGAAATGAACTGTTGTGTCAAGTGTATTCGGGAAACAGTTTTCAAACAACCACGCCAACTCAGGATCTTTAATCTGAGTTTTCATGCGGTTAATGGTAGCTTCGATGGCCGAACTACTAAAATTTCGTTTGTTGGCCGAAACCCTCACACTTGGAAAATCTTGTGCGAAACCTTTGGTTTGAATCAATAAACCCATACCAGCCAATGTACTTTGCTGAATAAATTTGCGACGGTTGATGTTTTGCATTTATATGGTCGATGTTTTGTTCTCAAATTTCATAGCGAAGGGTTCACCAACCCATCGTTATGAATAAAAATTGGGTAATTAAATCACATTGATACTCTTCTCAGTTTTAGCAATCATTTGTCCGAAAGGCTCAATTTCAATGCCATTTTCTTGTAAAATTCGTTCTAATGCCTCTTTTCCTGCTGGTTCTACGGCAATCAAAAGCCCTCCGCTGGTTTGTGGGTCGGCCAATAAAATTCTTTGCGTATCATTGATGGCCGAAACTTTTTCACCATAACTTTCCCAGTTGGTATTACAGCCTTTTGGAGCACAAAACGGATATAAATAATCATTCGCTTCGGGCATTTTCGGCACTTTTTCATAGCTGATTTCAGCACTTAGATTACTACCTTCGCACATTTCTACCAAGTGGCCTAAAAGACCGAAACCTGTTACATCAGTCATGGCTTTTACTGCCGAAAGTTTTCCCAGCTCTGCTCCTACTTTATTGAGCTTAGACATCTGATTAACAGCCACCTGCAAATATTCTGAATTTGAAATACCCATTTTCTGAGCCGTTGACAAAAGTCCAACACCCAAAGGTTTAGTCAGATATAATAAGCAGCCTTCGGTAGCAGTTGAGTTTTGTTTTAGATGCTCAATTTTTACTTTCCCAGTTACCGCCAAGCCAAAAAATGGCTCGGGACTATCAATGCTATGTCCACCTGCCAACGGAATATTGGCTGCTGTGCAAGTAGCTCGACTACCATCCAGTACTTTCTGAGCAATTTCGGCAGGAATTATATCAATCGGCCAACCCAAAATGGCAATCGCCATCATTGGTTCTCCACCCATTGCGTAAATATCGCTGAGAGCATTGGTCGAAGCGATACGCCCAAAATCAAAGGCATCATCAACGATTGGCATGAAAAAATCAGTCGTACTGATAATGGCTTCGCCATTGCCTAAATCAAAAACTGCGGCATCGTCTTTGTCTTTATTTCCCACCAAAAGGTTCGGAAACGTATTTTGTGGCGTAATTGTGTGTAAAATTTGGTCAAGAACTTTGGGCGAAATTTTACATCCACAACCCGACCCGTGGCTATATTGAGTAAGTTTTATTTCCGACATATCTGATTAATGATTTTTTAAGCGTCGTAAAAATACATAATATTGTAAAACGATTTTTGTTAATACCATTATTTATAAAGTCTTGTGAATATTCTAAATCAACACATTATTGGCGATATAAAAGCAATTATTGCCAATGCTCAAGAAAAAGCTATTCGCTCTGTTGACTTAGAGCGAACACTCATGTACTGGCACATAGGTAAACGTATTTTTGAAGAAGAACAACAAGGGAAAGACCGTGCTGAGTATGGGAAATACATCATCAAGTACCTTTCTGAGCAACTACAACCTGAATTTGGCAGCGGTTTTGGCGTTCGTCAGTTGGAGCGTTATCGTCAATTTTATCGCATATTTCCAATTACGTCCGCACTGCGGACGCAATTGAATTGGACACAATATAAACTTCTTTTAAGTATAAATGACGAGCATAAAAGAGAGTTTTATATTGCGGAATCGGTAAAAAATGTTTGGACTTCTCGTGAACTTGAACGCCAAATAAATAGTCAGCTATACGAACGACTACTTTTAAGCAACGACAAAGAAAGTGTATTGGCTGTTGCTAAAAAAGAAAAAATACCTACCGATGCCAAAGAGGTTATCAAAGACCCTATGGTATTAGAATTTTTAGGGTTAAAGCGAGAATCAGCCTATTATGAGAAGGATTTAGAACAAGCTATTATTACCCATCTACAAGATTTTCTTTTAGAAATTGGCAACGGCTTTTCGTTTGTTGCTCGACAAAAACGTATCCATTTAGATGGCGATGAGTTCTTTGTAGATTTAGTTTTCTATAACCGTCTTTTGCAAAGTTTTGTAATTATTGAGCTAAAAAATCATAAACTCACTCACCAAGATTTAGGACAACTCCAAATGTATGTTAATTACTACGACCGAGAGGAGAAATTACCACACGAAAACCCAACAATAGGAATTTTACTTTGCACCGATAAAAACGATTCGGTCGTAAAATATACCTTACCTTCTGATTCCAAAAACATAGTTGCCAGTCAATATCAACTATATTTACCATCTGAAAGCCAACTTTTAGCTGAAGTTCGGAAAGAATTAGATGCTTTTGAAGATAAAATTAAGAATAATGATTAGTACAATTTTACGCTGAAATCGAAGCTGAACTAAACAAAATATGACCCTTTTTCTGATACCAACCATTCTCGCACCCGATACGCAAGAAACCGTTTTACCACCTCAAATAAAAGCAGTCGTGAGCGAACTGAATGTTTTCTTTGTGGAAGAACTCCGCACTGCCCGAAGATTTATCAGTAGCCTAAAGCTCAATAAAGTAATTGATGATATTACGTTTTATGAACTAAACAAAGATACACCCCACGACCAAACCCTTGCTCAGCTCAAAACACTAAAAACCGATGCGGGTATCATTAGCGAAGCAGGTTGCCCAGGTGTGGCCGACCCTGGAGCGGTTGCCGTAGGTTTTGCTCACCAACTCGGGCATAAAGTTGTACCATTGGTGGGTCCAAGTTCGATTCTCATGGCTTTGATGGCTTCTGGTTTCAACGGGCAAAGTTTTACGTTCAATGGTTATCTGCCAATTGATAAACAACTGAGAATAAAATCTTTAAAAGATTTAGAGCAACTGGCAAAGAAAAAACAGCAAACGCAAATTTTTATGGAAACTCCTTTCCGAAATAATCAATTACTGGAAGATGTTTTACAAAGTCTGAACCCCGAAACTTTACTATGTATCGCCTGCAACGTAACGGCCCAAGACGAGTTCATCAAAACGCTTCGAGTGAAAGACTGGCGAAAATCTAAACCCGATTTACACAAAAAGCCCACTATTTTTTTACTTTTGTAGAAAAACCTGCTGTATGCAATAGGCTATACACTCTAAGCAAACAGATTAGAAATATTTTCAAAAAGGCATACAGCCTAATGCACTTACAACATGATAAACATACATTCCTTTACATTCTCACCAATTGCGGAAAATACATACATTTTGTGGGACGAAACTCACGAAGCCGTCATTATTGATGCTGGCTGTTTGGCACAATACGAGAAAGAAGAACTGGCCGATTTTATTACAGATAATCGCTTAGTAGTAAAACAGTTAGTACAAACGCACTGCCATCTCGACCATGTTTTTGGAGCTGCCTACGTAAAGCGTAAGTTCGGTGTAAAGATGCTGATTCACAAAAACGAAATTCCGATTTTAGCTGATGTAGAAAACCGCTGCCGAATGTGGGGAATAAGAGGTTATGAACCCGTAGAAGCAGATGCGTTTATTAATGAAAATGACAAGATTTTCTTCGGAAATTCGGAACTTGAAATAAGATTTGTGCCAGGCCATGCTCCTGGGCATTTGGCTTTTGTGAATCATGCACAGAAATTTGTGATTGGTGGCGATGTACTTTTCAAAGGAAGTGTTGGACGAACAGATTTTCCATTTTGTAGTCACGAAGCATTGATTCATAGCATCGAAACACAGTTTTTAACACTCGATGATGATTATACGGTTTATAGTGGTCATGGCGAGCCAACCACGATTGGCTATGAACGCAAGACAAATCCATTTTTAATTTGAAAAGATTTCAATAATTGATGCTGTGGTTGTAGAATAAATACTAAAAAATAAGTTTTATTCACTCATTCACTCATTCACTCATTCACTCATTGGACTAACATGAAATTATTTACTATTCCAAATATCATGACACTCGGCAATCTACTTTGTGGTTGCTTGGGTATCGTTTTTGTTTTTGAAGGCAATCTACTTTGGGCTTCTTATCTGATATTTATTGCAGGGATTCTTGACTTTCTCGATGGTTTTGTGGCACGTTTGCTCAAACAGCATTCTGAAATTGGGAAACAACTCGATTCTTTGGCTGATATGGTTACGTTTGGAGTGTTGCCTTCATTTATTCTTGCCAAATTGATTCAGATTACAACAACTCAAAATACTGTTTTATCTGATTTAATTCCGTCAAATCTTTTATCACAAACACATTTGCCTACTTTAGCTTATGTGGCATTTATTTTGGCACTTTTTTCATGTTTGCGTTTGGCCAAATTCAACATTGATACTCGTCAGTCCGATTCATTTATTGGCGTTCCTACACCCGCCAATGCTTTTGTGGTGGCGGCTTTTCCGTTGATTTTAGAATTTAATCCTGAATACAAATTCTTAATTCTTAACTCCACCTTATTAATTAGTTACACGCTCATCATGAGTTATCTACTAATTTCAGAAATACCTTTGTTTGCACTCAAATTCAAGAATTTTTCTTGGGGTTCTAACCAAATAAAGTACATTTTTCTGATTCTTTCTGTAATTTTACTGGTGATTCTGCAATTCGTTGCCATACCGTTAATCATATTTTTGTACATCATTTTATCGGTTATCAATAACTTTCTGCCGAAAAACTCATAAACCGTCATTTAAAATATAAAATTATGCAAAATCCATTTGAAGAAAACCAAACCTCCGTTCGTCCGATGTTTCTGACGATTTTATGTGTTCTAACACTCATCTGGAACGCCTACAAATTCTATGGAGCAATTCCGAATATTTTTACCCCAGAAAAAGTAATCGAGAGTAAAGAGCAAGCCAACGAAATGGTGATGGATATGTTTTCAAAATATATGTCGGAAAAAGACCTTGAAAAAATTGAAGAATCGCAAGAAGAAGCCAACAAACTCATTCAAAAAGATACCTTGATTACTACTGGCGTTATGACCTTAATTTCGAGTATTTTATTGATTTTAGGAGCAATTTGGATGTGGGGACTCCGTAAAAAAGGCTTTTGGGTATATATTGCGGGCAATGCCATTGGTGTTATTGCTCCAATCGTTATCATGGGTGGAGCCGCAGGTTGGGGTATCGGAATTATGGCTTTAATTAATGCTGCTATTTTCTCGGGGCTTTATGCAATGAATCTCAAGTTTTTATCCTAAGATTTTGTTAAAACTTTGTTAATGTTTTCTAAAACCTACTCAACTTTGGGTAGGTTTTTCTATTTTTAGATAGATTTTGCCCGTAGGAACGTCCAAATTGGACGTTCCTACAAAATTCATCAGAATTTATTTTTTGATAATTAGGTTAAATTAGATTGTCTGAACATTAGCAATAAACACCGCCACCGCATTATCTGCGAACTGGAAATTCGCCCCACATCTATGAAAAAACTCTTACTATCATTCATATTTTTATTTTCCTGTAGGGTTTTATTCGCCCAAGGCGATTTTACTCGTATCTACCACCCAATCATCAATTCGGCCGAATTAGCCATTGTTGATACCAATTATTACGAAGCTCTTGATTATTACAAAGCTGCTTTTGATAATGTAAAAAAGCCCTTCGCCAAAGATTATTACAATGCCGCCATTTGTGCAGCAATGGTAGGAAAGATGAATACAGTTTTTGATTATTTAGAGAAAATCGTAGAAAAAGGCTATCCTTCGGATAGTTTACGGAAAGATGCGTTTTTTAAATATGTGGCCGATACTTGCAAAGTTTGGAAGAAATTTGAAAGCCAAATGAGGCTCGTAAAACCGAGTATCAATCGTGAATTGCGAGATAGTCTAAAGGTTTATCATGCACTCATTACTCAAGAGCCATACACGCCACTCACGGCCGAACTGCGGACATTCTACAAAGAATACACAAAAAAACTCCAAGATTCAGTAATGGTTAAAGATAGGAAAACAGGAAAAAAAGAAGTTTTCACACAAGTCATATTTCCCGACAGTTTAACTTATTTTTATGGAAAAATGCCGGAAAAACTAATTAAACAATTAGATAGCCTACGAAAAATCAATGATTTGAAAACCTCGAATAATATGCGTTTAGCGGTTCATAAAGCACTAAATTTTATTGATATTTATGGTTTTCCTGATGAAAGTTTAATTGGCTTACCTGAATTTAATACGAAGCATTCACGGGTATTTAGGTTTAACATTTACCGACAAAATGATTACCCTATTTTAGACAGAAACTTAGCTGTAAGCATTTTGGGTGGCTCACTATTTACCTACGGCAAAGACTTGACCCCGATGCTCATTCAAGCAATTAGAGACGGAAAAATCCCTCCTCATCAAATTAATCGAGTTGGCAACGCTCCTTTGGAAACCAATAATTCCAATGCTGAGAAAACACCCAATTTCTACTCAATGGGAAATGTAAAAGTGCTACAATACCGATTAGATGAAAACCTAAACTGTGAAAACAGACTTCTACAAGGCAAAGACGATAAAAAGTTTTGGAAAAAAGAGCAACTATCACTTTACAGCGAGGCCGAAATCAACGAAAAACGCCTTGATATTGGCTTAGAAACATTGGCAGATGCCTATAAAAAAGCATTTTTCAAGGCACACCCAAGAGTCTTTATTATTAATGGTGGTAGTTACCAAACCGAACTTTCGTATGTTTCAAGCTGTGAGGTTTTAGAAAAAATGCTGAAAGAAAGTACGTTTGTGCGATAATAAACACTTTCACACTGCGAAGCATTTCTGTGGACTATTCACTATCGTCTATCGACTAAAAATATAACTTTACCAAGAAACTTCTCAACAATTCAAAGTCAGCCAAATATTATTTTGTCAAAAATTCATCTTCTATTAATTATCAGTTAATTTTGTAATCTAATGACTCCAAAGCTGGTGTTGGTTGGAAACACCAATAACCAATAACTGATAACCAATTTACCAAATTATGTCTGTAGAAACTTCCATCATTCGTGACACGCAAATCTTTGATTTAATCACGAAAGAAAACAATCGCCAATTACATGGCATCGAATTGATTGCTTCTGAAAACTTCGTGTCGCCACAGGTGATGGAAGCGGCAGGTAGTGTTTTGACAAATAAATACGCTGAAGGTCTCCCAGGAAAACGCTATTATGGTGGTTGTGAGGTAGTTGACCAAGTTGAGCAAATCGCTATCGACCGTCTCAAACAATTATTTAATCTTACTTGGGCAAACGTTCAGCCGCACTCTGGAGCTCAGGCAAATATGGCGGTTTTTGTGGCATGTTTGAAACCTGGTGATAAAATTTTGGGCTTTAACCTTGCCCACGGTGGACACCTTTCGCACGGTTCGCCTGTAAATATTTCAGGAAAATACTTCCAACCTTTCTTCTACGGTGTTGAGCAAGAAACTGGTCTAATCGACTGGAATAAAGTGGAAGAAACTGCTCACCGTGAGCGTCCGAAAATGATTATCTGTGGAGCCTCGGCTTATTCTCGTGACTGGGATTATATCCGTCTTCGCCAAATTGCCGATTCAATCGGTGCAATCCTATTGGCTGATATTTCTCACCCAGCAGGTTTGGTGGCTAAAGGTTTATTAAATGACCCATTCGACCACTGCCATATCGTGACAACAACTACGCACAAAACCCTTCGTGGTACTCGTGGTGGTGTAATCATGATGCGTAATGATTTCCCAAATCCTTTCGGAATTACAACGCCAAAAGGCGAAATCAGAATGATGTCATCTTTATTAGATTCTGGTGTTTTCCCAGGAACACAAGGTGGACCATTGGAGCATATTATAGCCGCTAAAGCCATTGCTTTTGGCGAAGCTTTAACCGAAGGTTTTTATAACTACCAAGTACAAGTTCAGAAAAATGCCAAAGTAATGGCTCAAGAATTTATGAACCGTGGCTATAAAGTTATTTCTGGTGGAACAGATAATCACTTGATGTTGATTGACTTACGTCCGAAAAACTTGACTGGTAAAATTGCTGAAAACTCATTGATTCAAGCAGATATTACAGTTAACAAAAACATGGTTCCGTTTGATGATAAAACCGCCATGACAACTTCGGGTATGCGTGTAGGAACTTCAGCCATGACCACTCGTGGTTTGGTAGAAGCCGACATGATTCGTATCGTTGATTTAATTGATGAAGTATTGATGAATCATGATAACGCAACGAAAATTGCGAATGTTAGAGGCGAAATCAACAATTGGATGAAAAACTACCCATTGTTTCAATATTAATTATTGGTCATAAAAGGAAGTCTTCCTTTCGAGAGAAGCCTTCCTTATTTCCTTAAAAGCTAAGAAATAAGAAAGGCTTGGTTCAAACGAATCAAGCCTTTTTCTAAACCCTAACTAAACCGTATATAAATTCTTTCTGAACGAAACGGAGCTTCGTTCCACAGATTACGCTACTAAATAATATTCAAAATCTTGTTTGATTGCTATACACTCTCCTTTTGCTTCTTTCAAGACTTCGCATTTCGCTATGCTCTTCCCGAATATTTTTTCTGTAAAAAACTCAACCACATAATTGGTTAGCATTTCTACAAACGATTGTGCGTTGGTATCTTCTTTTACGATTGAAATGCTTTCCAGATTTACTTTGATTGATTTTTCGAGTTCGTTTACCAAGTTTTTTTGTTTAGTATTTTTGCTCAAAGTGCGTTGCTGCTCATAGGTATTATGAGGAAAACCCATAGCCATTGAACCGAAACTAAAAGAAGTGATTGCAAGGAGTAATAATAGCTTTTTCATGTTCTTGTGTTTTGCGTGTCTGAACTCATTATCTGATTGACAATACAAAGATATGTGTTTTATTTAGTATTATGCAATACATAGTACCTTTTATTTTTCACTTTTTCTTATGAATGGTCGAAATTGAGGATAAATGGTTCGTAAAATGGATTACATATATAAGATGCAAAAACGTAGTACAAAGTTGCAGACTAAACTGGATATTTTTTTAGTAATTAACATTCTTTAACAAATATCTACAAATGTAGATAAATAGTTGCAATTTCTCAAATAAGAGTGGGTATTTAGGTGTGTTTTTTTATCTTTACAAAAAAATCAATCCTACTTCAATATTATGTTCAAAAATTATCTGAAAGCATTTATTTTACTGATGCTTTCCAGCGAAACCTTTGCTCAATCGACCAATACACTTTGGTACAAACAGCCCGCCCAATATTTTGAAGAAACATTAGTTCTCGGAAATGGTAAACTCGGTGCAACGGTATTTGGTGGCGTAGAATCGGACAAAATTCTTCTTAATGACGCCACACTTTGGTCGGGCGAACCAGTCAACGCCAACATGAACCCAGACGCTTATAAGAATGTACCTGCCATCAGAGAGGCTCTCAAAAATGAAGATTATAAATTAGCCGATAAACTCCAACGTAAACTACAAGGCAAGTTTTCGGAGTCTTATGCACCTCTTGGCACGATGTATATCAATCACGCCAATGCGGCTAATTACTCTAATTATTACAGAGAATTGAATATCTCGCAGGCAGTTTCTAAAGTTACTTACGAAATTAACGGTGTTAAATATACTCGTGAATACTTTGTTTCGCAGCCAGACCAAATCATGGTTGTGAAACTAACAAGTAGCCAAAAAGGAGCGTTAACTTTTGATGTAAAATTTAATAGCTTGCTCAAATACAAGGTTTCTACGCCTAATCAAACGTTGCAGGCCAATGGCTACGCCCCAATCAAAGCCGAACCCAATTATAGAAGAGTTGAAAACCCTATCGTTTTTGATGAAAACAAAGGCACACGCTTCACGACTTTGGCAAAAATTAAAAATACAGGTGGCACAATCATATCAACCGATAGCACATTGGGCGTAAAAGGAGCAACCGAAGCCATTATCTACGTTTCGATTGCCACAAGTTTTAATGGTTTCGATAAAAACCCAGCTACGCAAGGCCTTAATAATCAGGCCATTGCAGCGAGTAATTTAAGCAAAGCCTTTGGCAAAACTTTCGCTCAAATCAAACAAGCTCATTTGCTCGACTATCAGAAGTTTTTCAATCGTGTAAGTTTAAATTTAGGAAAAACCACTGCACCTAATCTTCCAACTGATGAACGATTAAGACGCTACGCCAAAGGCGAAGAAGATAAAAACTTAGAGATTCTTTATTTTCAGTACGGCAGATATTTACTCATCAGTAGCTCACGCACGATGGGAGTACCAGCCAATTTACAAGGAATTTGGAATCCATACATGCGTCCACCTTGGAGCAGTAACTACACAACCAATATCAATGCTGAAGAAAATTATTGGCTCGCCGAAAATACCAATTTAAGCGAAATGCACGAGCCAATGATGAAATTTATCAAGAATGTGGCCACTACTGGCAAAGTTACGGCCAAAACATTTTATGGTGTAAATGGCTGGGCGGTTGCACATAACTCAGACATTTGGGCAATGAGTAATCCAGTTGGAGATTTTGGTGATGGCGACCCAGGTTGGGCCAACTGGAATATGGGCGGTGCGTGGCTCAGTACGCACCTTTGGGAACATTATATTTTTACGAAAGACCAAAATTTCCTAAAAAATGAAGCCTATCCGCTCATGCAGGGTGCAGCTCAGTTTTGTTTAGAATGGTTGGTTGAAGATAAAAATGGTAAGCTAATTACCTCGCCATCAACTTCTCCCGAAAATATTTACATCGCACCCAATGGCTACAAAGGAGCAACCATGTATGGTGGAACGGCCGATTTAGCGATGATTCGTGAATGTTTTGAACAAACCATCAAAGCTTCAAAAATATTAAATACTGATGCCGAATTTAGAGCAAAACTCGAAACAGCTTTAGCTAAACTTTACCCTTATCAAATCGGTAAAAAAGGCAATCTGCAAGAATGGTACTATGATTGGGAAGATGCGGAACCTCAACACCGCCACCAATCGCATTTGTTTGGGCTTTTCCCAGGAAACCATATTTCGCCACTAAAAACCCCTGCTTTGGCCGACGCCTGCCGCAAAACGCTTGAAATTAAAGGCGACGAAACTACTGGTTGGAGCAAAGGGTGGCGAATAAATCTTTGGGCAAGGCTCTTAGATGGAAATCATGCCTACAAGATGATTCGTGAACTGCTACATTACGTTGAACCTGATGGAGTAAAAACCAATTACGCTCGTGGTGGTGGCACATATCCAAATCTTTTCGATGCTCACCCGCCTTTCCAAATTGATGGAAATTTTGGTGGAGCTGCCGCTTTTGCCGAAATGTTGGTGCAATCTGACGAAGAGACGATTCGCTTACTCCCTGCCCTACCCGATGCTTGGGCAAATGGCTCGGTAAAAGGTATTTGTGCCAGAGGAGGTTTTGAGGTTTCGCTTGATTGGAACGAAAAAACACTAAAAAAAGTAATCATTTCTTCGAAAAAAGGCGGTAAAGCTACCTTGATTTCGGGCAATAAAACTAAAACCGTTTCATTGACTGCTGGACAGAAAATGGAGATTGTTTGGTAAATTGAAAATCATTCCCGTAATCTTGCAAAGTTTTTATAAGGTTACGGGAATAATTTTATGTATACCACCTAAAATTGACCGAATATTATGGGACTTGATAATGTAGATTTACTGGTAAAAATTGAAAAAACATTTGGTATATCAATTTCAGACCACGAAGCTGAAGAAATAGAAACAGTTGGAGAATTGCATAATACAGTTTGGGGGAAACTTGACCATCAAAATAAAGAAAAGTGCATCTCTCAATCACTTTTCTACAAAATTCGCCAATATGTCATTGATAATTTTAAATCTCAAAAGAAAGACTTTTTACTTTCAACAAATCTAAATGATGTTTTTCCAAAAAAAAATCGAAAAGATTTCTATCTAAAATTTTCACAAAACTTAAACATAGAAGTCCCTAATCTCACTTTAAATGAATCTTGGAATAAATTTTTAAACTATTTTGGAATGATAATAATTCTTGGTGGACTTCTTATTTCAGCAATTCTAATTATAGTTTTCGATTATACAAAATGGAGCCTTGTCACCCCCATTTTGGGAATCATCCTAACAGCTATTATTTCAAAGAAACTTGAACCATTAAGAACGACAATCAACCCTTCATTAGTTTTGGATTTTATACCGAAATTAGTCTCCCTAAATTACTCTACATTATCTCAAAAGGATGGTATAAGTAGAATTGAGATGGAATCAATCATAAACCATCTAATTGCTGATACGGCAGGCCTCGAAATAGATTTAATAACATCTGATAAGAAAATATGCCATGATTTAGGCATAGACTAATCGCTCCAGTGTTTTCAGCTTAAACGAATATAAAAATTAGTATAATTCTTACACTCAACTTATCTACCCTTCTCTTTAACAAAACATTCACCTTCATTATCCATAATTATTTTTTCTCAAAATCTCATTTCGGGAACGTTCCCGATAACGTTTGCGTAAAATAAGCCATAATAAATATTGATTTACTACAAAAATCGGGCTAATTTTAAATTCTTTAGACCTTAAAAGCATTCAACCCGATAAAGCATGACCTCATCAAGAATCATAGGTTTACTTCTAATTTTTATTTCAAATTTTGTTTTTGCACAAAAAGACATTTATCTATTTTCATATTTTACTGACAACGGCCAAGATGGTTTACACTTTGCTTACAGTAAAGATGGCCTAAAATGGGAAAGTCTCAACGAAGGAAAATCTTTTCTGAAACCCGAAATCGGAAAGGATAAATTGATGCGTGACCCTTGTATTATTCAATCGCCCGATGGTACTTTTCACATGGTTTGGACAAGTGGCTGGCATGACCAAATCATTGGCTATGCTTCGTCGAAAGATTTAGTAAATTGGTCAGAACAAAAAGCTATTCCAGTTATGGAACATGAGCCTACTGCCAAAAATTCTTGGGCTCCCGAAGTTTTTTATGATGATAAAAAGAAAAGTTATCTCATTTTCTGGGCAACGACTATTCCGAAAAGGCACGGAGATATAGCAGATTCAGAAAAAGAAAAAGGTTGGAATCACAGAATTTATTATACCGAAACAACTGATTTTAAGACTTTCAGTCCAACTAAACTATTTTTTAATCCAGATTTCAGTGCCATTGATGCCTCGATTCTGAAAGATGGAAAAAGTTACTACATGTTTATCAAAAACGAAAATCCGAATCCACCGCAAAAGAATATTCGTATCATAAAATCAAACAAAGCAAGTTTGTTCTCAGTAGATAAAGTTTCTGATCCAATCACAGGTAAATATTGGGCAGAAGGGCCAACTTCAATTCGTATCGGTGAATACGTTTATGTTTATTTCGATAAATACATCGACCATAAATACGGTGCGATTCGCTCGAAAGACCTAAAAAACTGGGAAGATATTTCGGAGCAAGTAAGTTTTCCGAAAGGCTTGCGTCATGGAACTGTTTTTAAGGTTTCGGAGAAGGTTTTCTCCAATTTATCCCTTAAAAACTAAGACAAACTACAAGTTTTATAAAAAAGCCTTACAAATTCAACCATAAAAAATATGCACCGTTTAGGATTTAAAATGAAACTTCATGCTGGACAAACAGCGGAATACAAACGTCGCCATGACGAACTTTGGCCCGAACTCGGTCAAGTATTGAAAGATGCCACCGTAAGCGACTATTCGATTTTTTTGGATGAAGAAACCAATATTCTTTTCGGAACGCTGAAAGTAGAAGATTTAGAAAAATTCAATCAAATTCCTAATAATCCAATCACGAAACGTTGGTGGGCATATATGGCCGATATTATGGATACTAACCCCGACAATTCTCCTATTAGTATTGACCTAAAAGATGTTTTTTATTTAGCTTAATTTAGTCGATAGTCCACAAACGACGTTCGATAGTTTCTTTTAAAATCATGATACAATTTTCATTAAATTTCTTTCAAAAAGCATTAGTATTAGTAGCTTTTTGCCTTGTAAACACTGTTTACGCACAGGTGCAAGCACCTGCTTCTACCCTACATTCAGAGGCTCTGCATACAGCAAAACCCGATTATCCAACGCCCTATGGCAGTCCAAAAGTTGAGGAAGTTACACAAGTTTTAAATCGTATTCATAATTATTTAGATGCTGTTACTCCAACAAGAGTTATCAATAAAGTAACTAAAGAAGAAATCAAAGATTTCTCAAAAATTGATACAAACGCAACCGTTTATCGTGGCGATTTTAGTCTGACAAGCTACGAATGGGGTGTAACTTACGCAGCGATGTTGGCAGCCAGCAAAGCCACGGGCGACCCACGTTTTGCACAATATACCACTCAACGTCTCAATTTCTTAGCCGAACTTACACCCATCATCAAAGCCAAATTTCCAGTAAGTTCAGGAATGCCGCTTCGCCAAATCATTGCTCCACACGCCTTAGATGATTGTGGAGCGATGTCGGTTTCAATGATAAAAGCCATGCGTGATGGCTTGGTGAAAGACAATGTGCGACCACTGATTGACAATTACCTCAACTATATTTACACCAAAGAATATCGCTTGGCTGATGGAACGCTGGCACGAAATCGTCCGCTCAAAAATACTCTTTGGCTCGATGATATGTTTATGGGCGTGCCTGCATTGGCTCAAATGGGAAAGCTCACGGGCAATACTAAATATTATGATGATGCCGTGAAACAAATCCAACTTTTCTCGAAACGAATGTTCAATAAAGATTTGGGAATTTTTATGCACGGTTGGGTAGAAAGTATGGAAACGCACCCAGAATTTCACTGGGGAAGAGCCAACGGCTGGGCGATTCTAACAATGGTTGAAGTATTGGATATTCTTCCAAAAGATTATAAAGGTCGTGCAGAAATCTTAGCGTTATACAAAGCTCATGCAAAAGGCTTGGCTTCTTACCAAACAGGCACAGGTTTTTGGCATCAATTACTCGATAAAAACGATACCTATTTAGAAACTTCAGCAACGGCAATTTATACTTATTGTATTGCCAAAGGAATAAACGAAGGTTGGCTCGATGCCGCTACTTATGGCCCAATGGCCTTATTGGGCTGGAATGCAGTAGCTACCAAAGTTACTGAAAAAGGGCAAGTAGAAGGCGTATGCGTAGGTACAGGTATGAGCTTCGAACCTGCATTTTATTACTACCGCCCCGTGAATGTATATGCGGCCCACGGCTACGGCCCAGCACTTTTTGCAGGTGCAGAAATCATTAATTTAATCAAGAAACACAAATTTGCATTAAATGATAGTGCGATAATGTTGACGAAGTAATACCCCTAAAGAAGAACTTTTAAAGTTCCGAAAACAATAAAATATTTTCAAAAATGAACACCAAAAAACTATTTTTCTATTTACTAATTATCCTTAACTCCCCTCTTGGTGCTTGGGGGCAATCATACTCCGTCTGGATGGCAGAATCGTTTATGAGTCGTCATAAAGATTCGATTGCCGTGAAAGAAGGCAAGCCCGCTGCGTGGGATTATGAGCAAGGTTTAATGCTAAAAGCTCTCGAAAAAGTGTGGTATCGCACGGGAGATGGCAAATATTTTGAATATATCCGCCATGATTTAGACCGTTATGTGCAGAAAGATGGCAGTATTCGTACTTACAAATATGATGATTTCAATCTTGATAATGTGCCAACAGGTCGTGCTTTATTGATGCTTGCCCAACAATCTCAACCCGATAAAGAGAAATACGCAAAAGCAGCCGATTTACTTTGGAAACAAATCGAAAATCAACCAAAAACCAACGAAGGGGGCTATTGGCACAAAAAACGTTATCCATTCCAAATGTGGCTTGATGGGCTTTTCATGTGCGAGCCTTTTGCGGCAGAATACAGCAAGATTTTCAATAAACCAGAACATTTCAATGATATTGCCAAGCAATTTGCATTGATTGAAAAATATGCCGTTGATGCCAAAACTGGATTGGTTTATCATGGATACGACGAAAGCAAAGAACAAAAATGGGCTGATAAAAAAACTGGACTTTCGCCACATTTTTGGAGTCGTGCGATTGGCTGGTACGCCATGGCTTTGGTCGATGTGCTTGATTATTTCCCCGAAAACCACCCTGAAAGAGCCAATTTGATTAAATATCTGCAACGCCTTGCTCCTGCTTTGGTCAAATACCAAGACCCAAAATCTGGCGTATGGTATCAGATGACAACCCAAGGTACTCGCAAAGGCAATTATTTTGAATCTTCTGGTTCGGCGATGTTTGTTTATACCCTCGCCAAAGGTGTACGCAAAGGTTATTTGCCAGCCACTTATTTAGCCGCTGCCAAAAAAGGTTACGCAGGAATGTTGAAAGAATTTGTAGAAAAAGAAGCAGACGGCACAATCAGCTTCAATAAAACTGTCAGTGTTGGAGGTTTGGGCGGAACGCCTTACCGTGATGGTAGCTACGAATATTATCTGAGCGAACCAATCCGCAAAAATGATTTGAAAGGCGTTGGACCATTTATTTTTGCAAGTGTTGAAATGGAAATCGCAGCCGAAAATTCACTCGGCAAAGGCAAAACCGTAGCCGTAGATAATTATTTCAATAATGAATTCCGAAAGGATTTGAATGGAAATCAAGAATCTTTCCACTACACTTGGGATGACCGCATGCATTCAGGTTTTTGGGTTTGGGGACAAATTTACCAAGAACTGGGAGCAAAACTAAAAACAATTTCGGCCGCTCCAACGGCAGCGAATCTGAAAGGAGTAAATGTTTACATCATCGTTGACCCAGACACAAAGAAAGAAACTGCCAATCCAAATTTTGTTCAAAAATCAGATATTAAAGTTATTTCTGATTGGGTAAAAGCTGGCGGAACACTCATTATGATGGCCAATGATACTGCTAACTGCGAGATTCCACATTTTAATGAATTGGCAAAAGCTTTTGGTGTAGAATTTACGAACAAAAGCCGAAACATGGTTCAAGGTACAAAATGGGAACAAGGCCGAGTAGATATTCCTGCGGGAAATCCTGTTTTTAAGAACACAAAATTGGTTTATATCAAAGAATTAGTAACGCTCAATGTGAAAGCACCAGCCAAAACGATTGTAAGCGAAGGTGGCGACAATATCATAGCCACTGCCAAAGTGGGTAAAGGCAGTGTATTTATCGTTGGTGACCCATGGTTATATAACGAATACACCGACGGACGCCGAATTCCAATCATTTACGAAAACTTTAGTGCCGCCAAAGATTTAGCCAAATGGGCTTTGGGAGTAAAATAATTTGGGTTCTTACCTTAATTTCACTATTGAAATCTCTTTGGAAAGTACATCAAAGGCACGCTTTTCTGGCGTGCCTTTGATGTTTAAAAAGTTGCTTAAAAACGGTTACCCATTATGGAAAAAGCGTATTTTTAGTATGAAAAATTATTTTTCTTTACTCCAAAAATAAAGGCTTGCTGCACCTAAAATTCCCCAAAGACTCCAATCGAGCCAAGCAGTATTGTGCATAGGAAGGTTTCTTCCGTAAACGTTATAAATCCCTAAGCCCAATGATGCGAATAAGATAAAGGCTCCGCCTAATAAAAAGGCTTTAGCTACGGTGGTATCGGTGGTTTTGCGAAGCATGAAAGACATATAATTATGTCCGATGTGCAGAATTCCGAAAAACTGCATTAGACCTATGGTAAACATATCTTCTGGATTCATGCCGAAATAACTCAATGCCATTTTAGGTAATAAAAGCATACTTATTCCAAGCAAAAAACCATAGATACTGACGATAAGAATGTAGGTTTGACGTGTCATGATTAAAAAGTGTTTTCGATTTTATTTAATAATTCCTAACTGTTGCATTAATAACAGATTATCGTTCAAAGTCCAAGACTCTACAATTTTACCTTCGGCATTGAATCTGTAAACAACCCAGTGTGCAATTTTTCCGCTTTTACCTGTAGCTTTATTTCCATAATAATCGCCCAAGTGAGTGCCAGTGGTTTCGCATCTTGCAAATAGTAAATCGCCCTCACCAATAAGTTCGATGATTTGAACTTTTAAATCTGGAAATCCTTTTCGAGCAAGATTTCTAACTTTTTCTGCCGCTGCTGGGCCTTTGCCCACATCTTTGACTTCAAATGAATCTGCATAAAACTTACTATAATCAATAGTTTTTTGTTCGTTACCCAATTGCTCATATTCACGGAAAATTGCCTTGTTCCTTTCTTTTAGCGTAACCGATGAATGTTGTCCTGAAAGCCACTTAATGTCGTTATCTTTCATCCTAAATGTATAAGTGAAAGCATCATTATAATTGATGATTTTACCCCCATAGTTCCATCTTGAATGATTAACACCCGTGAAAACAACCAGGTCTCCAATGGTTTTTATTTTCTTGTCTGTATAAAGGGCTTCTTCCAATTTACCGAATGAAATCCGACCTACTAACGTTTTTTTATCCCAAAAACCACCTTCGGCATTGATGAATAAAAAATCATCCTCGGCATACTTTTGTATAGCCGAGCTTGGGTTTTGGCGATAATCATCAATTAATTTACTTACCAGTTGTTCGGCATTCGACTGTGCGAATGAAAACTGTATGGTTGCTAAAAAGCAGAGGAGGGTAATAATAAGTTTTTTCATTTCGATATTGATTATGAATTGATTATCCAAATTTTATGATAATTGATTTATGGTAGTCTCGAATTTGATTTATCGGTAGCGTTTTCGATTTATCGGTTGCTAACAAATACTTTTTTAGTCCATTTGCTTTTCGTCTCGATACCAAAGCCTTCTGATTATCTATCATCTCGACTTTGTTGTTGGTTTGAAAGTACGTTTTTACGTATGCCAAATTGACCATAAACGACTTGTGAATTCGATAAAAATTATATTGCTCAAATTGTTGTTCGAGGCTTTTAAGAGGGGTAGCAACGATACATTTTTGCCCGTTTTTGAAGTGAATAATCGTATAATTTATATCGGCCTTTAGGATTATTACATCTTCTGGGTTTACGGATGTACGGCCGCCCACAGCAATTTTATTTGTTTTCATGTTAAAGTTTAGAGGTTAATTTTTAGCATAAAGGCAATAGTATATTATTCCACCAGTGTAGCACTGATGGAATAATAGTTAAAGCAGGATTTTTACTGAATTAGCTTCCTAATTGCGTACAAAAACTCTCGTGATTCCAACTGATTTCGATGGAAGTGATTTGGTCGTCATCGTTGAAGCGGAACATGAAAATATGGTCTGATTCGAACCTTAACCCTTTTGAGGGGATTCCTGCAAAATCTTTTGCTTGTGTGCCAAAGATAGAAACCTTGCAAATGATAGCATCGTCATTTTCTTCAAATGTATCAATTGTGTTGTCAATATCAGGGAAACTATCCATCAAGGCGGCCCAAAGTCCTTTACCCAGTTCGGCTACTTTTCCGACACCGTTTTCGCCAAGTGGCGTAAAATTTACATCGGCATCGGCCGAACATAACGACACCATTCTTTCGTATTCATGGTCTTGATAAGCTGAGAAAAATTCTACACAAGTGCCTTTGCGAGTGAGCGACTGTGTTGTTTCGTTGTTTTTAGTTTCGGTAGTCATGGTTATTTTTATTTTATACGTTTGAAAACTTCTTTGAATCCAGGTATTGATTTACTGGTTTTGGTAAACGTTTTTCCATCGGTTTTGATTAAAAACTTGCCTGTTGTGCCAACGTGGGTTGAGTCCCAAGAATAGCCTTCGTTGTACTCTGTGAAGTTTTTCCCATCAAACTGATACGTAAATAAGCCCGCCCCATCAAATCCTTTATTTTTAGGCGTATAATAAACCACTGCCATTTTTGGGTATTGAAAAATCATTCTGACGGTGGCATCTTTGTATTTGCCTTCTCCAAATTTACTTTTACCTCCCCAAGTACCTTCCGTCATTTCCCAAACTCCTTCGAGTTGGCTGTTTTTAAGTGGTTCATTGGGTATTATTCTACTCAGTTTTTCGGTTACTTGATAATCTTTGTATTTGGCAGTATTTATTTTACCATACTGCTCATATACGTTGGCATCTACTTTATAATCCATAACAGTTACCTGCCCAACGTGAGTCGAGTCCCACGAATAGAAATCATGCCCTTCGTGGTATTTTCCATCAATAATTTGGTAAGTACCTCCGCCTGCACCATCAAAAAGCCTTCTGTTTGGGCGGTGGTCGTCGTAATAAAATACCATATAATAGCCATCTCTAAAAATCTTAACTACTTTTCGGTCTTTGTCTTTGCCCCATTCGGTCATATCGCCAAACTTAAATTCGCTTCTTATGTATGCTCCGTTGAGTTTACTTACGGGTTCTTTTTCGATAAATGCCGACAACATCAAAGCGGCAATAGTGGCTAAAAATAGAAGTTTTTTCATGATTTGAATATTGAATTGAATACCCAAAATTGAGAACTTCTGATTTTAAAAAATTGTAGAAATGCGACATTTTTAGGAATCTAAAAAATTGGCTAATTCGATGTTGTTTTTTAGGTAGTATGAAGGCGATTTACCTGTAAAACTTTTAAATTCTTTGATAAAATGAGCTTGGTCGTAGTAGCCATTCTGAAAAATCAACTCTTGCCAATCATCAATATTCCACCGTTTTGAGGCAATTACCTTACACAAATGGCTTATTTTTCGGACTCGTGCGTAGTATTTTGGCGAAACCCCGACTTTTACTAAAAACTGACGCTCGAATTGCCTTCTGCACACAAACATATCATCAACCAATTCGGAAAGATTGACTAATCCGTTTTGTTCGCCAATCAAATTTGCGGCATAATCAATTCTGGTATTTTTTAGTTCTGCCTTCAATAATTTGAAAGAAAAATAATTCGACAAAACTTCTATTCTCTTACTATGCGAAACACAATCTTGTATTTTGGCTTCAATAGTGTCGATTTCTTTCCCTAAAACCGCCCTTAGGTCGTGGCGTTCGTCCACAAATTCATACATAGGTAGCCCGAAAACACTCGCAATTGCCGATGGCTTAAAAACAACGCCAACCATGCCGATTTGTCCTTGAAGTTGTAGTTGGTAGCTTTTGGTGGCTTGCCCTGTAATAAAACTTTGAGGCGTACTGATGAATTGACTTTGATGCTTGGCACTGATTACTTGATAGCTCTGTTGGTAGTTAAAAACCATTGAGCAAAAACCACTGGGAGGCGATTCGACAAGGATGGGGTTATGTAAGAAATCGGTTTCCCATATATAGAAACATTCTATATACGAAAGGAGGTGAGGTGGAGGCAGAAATTTACGATAATACATAGCAGTTTTCTTATTTCCAATGAAAGCAATTTATGGAAATAAATCGGATAATTATAGTTTTCATCTATTTTATTTGGGGAAGTGATGCTAAAATAGATGAAAACTATTGGGGCATTTTATGAATAACTATTACTTCAAAATTCCCAACTGTTGCATCATTGATAGATTATCATTCAGATTCCAGCTTTCTACGATTTTCCCTTCGGCATTGAAACGATTAACCGTCCAGTGGGCAATTTTAGCGGATTTTCCCGTAGGTAGTATTCCATTGAATTCTCCTTTTTGAGTACCCGTAGCTTCACAACGAGCAAATACCAAATCACCTTCGGCAATGAGTTCGATGATTTTTATTTGAAGGTCTGGAAAGGCGTCTATTGTTTTTTGATTAAATATTTCTAATGCTTTTGGACCCTTACCGATGCCTTTTATTTCATGAGAATCTGAATAGTATTTACTCGCTTCCGCTAATTTTCTTTCACTTACCAACATATTTATTTCCTTATATAAAGCCTTATTACGGTCTTTAGGAGTAATCAACGAATGTTGAGCCGAAAGCCATTTGATGTCGTTTCCATTGATTTGATAAATGTACGTGAAGACATCTTTGTAGTTAATAATCGTACCACCGATGTTCCATCTGGATGTATTGATGCCTTTAACGATTGTAATACTACCGTAAATTTTAATGTTTCTATCAGTAAATTTTACATCTTCTAACTTTCCTGCCGAAGCGACCCGTACTGTTTGAGTTTTATTCAACATATTACCTTCGGCATTAGTAAAAGTAAAATCATCTGAGCCGTATTTCTGAATAGCGGCAGCAGGGTTCTGGCTATATTCTTCAATGGCCTTATCTAATAATTTCTCAATATTCGATTGTGCGAACGAAAACTGAATGGCTGCTATGAAGCAGAGGATGGAGATGATAAGTTTTTTCATTGGGTTTGATATTTTATTTTTTTGTTAATTACACCCAGCGATTTGGGCTTTAAATACAGCCCCTTCGTCGGTTTTAAAACCTGGCTGAAGCATTACAGAATTGTTAGCATAGTACTCTACATTTGTACCAGTAGATATAATATTTGTCTGATTTGACGGCGGAGCATATAAGATGCTATTACTCACTATTTTTCTGTTTGAATTGATAACCCCCGAAACAGAATTAGTAATAGATTCTCCAGAATATGGTGAAACGATAGGGTTTGTTGGGGTACTACTATTTGTGGTTCCAGAAAAGTTTTGAGAATTGAAAACAGCCTTATTAGGAATAGCTATATTTGGACCTTGCCCAGTTATACTATTGAAGTTATAGTACATCACGAGGCTATTTTCGTGTCCTGTCAAGGTTTTTGCCTCGTAAATCTGACTGACTTCGGCAGCCGAAAGTTGTTTATCCCAAACCGTTATTTCGTCTAATTCTCCATTAAATCCAGAATTAGCCCTGTAGTCGTTCCCAATAGTAAAACCACCAAAACTTGTAAATAAGACAGCATTTTGAATTGTCTGTAAATAAACGCCATTCAAGTAAACGATAGTAGAGTTATTGGCCAAATTGGAGCATAGGGCAATGTGTTGCCACGTATTTGAAAATGGAATTTGAGTAACAACTTCCGAAACGCTCCATCCACCCCAAGAACTTGTGCTTCCAAAAGAAAGATTCCCTGCACTGCTAAAACCAATAAAATTTTGTCCGAAATTGTAATTTGCTACCATAATCCCCTTGCCCTCGAAGGAATTGGGTTTCATCCAGAAAGCAATTGAAGTTGCACCAGTATTGATATCTTGTGTATTTGAAACCACAATATTATCTGTTCCTTGCATTTTTATTGAGTTTTTAAAACAAGGTATGGCGTTACAATTTCCAACATTAATTGTATAATTTACTGGGGCACTAAAACCACTCGGGCTATAAGCACGAACACTGAGTACGCCTGAGGTTGCATTTGGACCAAAAATTAGCTTAATTGTATTATATTCTCTAAACAAACTCACATCAGATCCACTATAACTCCAAGCATAAGTTGTATTTTGGGTAAAATCGGTGCTAAAACCTGCCACTGTACTTTTACAAAAGTTTGTAACATTGGTTGTAATCGGATTTGGGGCAGGTGGAACTGTACATATATCAGGAAATGCCGTTGTTGGGCCAGCGGTTGTGGCATTTCCAGCGGTTCCGTTTAAAGCCAAGTTTGAGACGGTTATACCCGAACCTGTTCCGTTATTGTTAAAACCTAAACGGTATTTTAAATCGTAGGAGTAATCGCCTAAATTACCTAATATAAACTTCCTTACATCATCAATCAGCCACGAGTAATTCAAAACGATTACGTCATCAACTAAACCTCTATAGTAAGGGCCCGCTCCACCATCATTGCCGATGGTAAAGCCACTATTATTCATATCATAATTGGCGTTTGTGGCAATAGATGCAACTTGAATGCCATTTTTATAAACAAATATTTTACCTTCAGTTGGGTAGGGTGAAACAGCAATGTGTGTCCATTTATTTTTTTCGATTAAAACATTAGTCAATTCTGTTGTACCTACAACTAAATGTTCATTGGCCAAACCAATGTAAAGGCCTCCTCCTCCGAAAATTCCTGACCCCAATGTATTATATGGGTGAATCCACATCGCTACCGTCCATTCGTTGTTCATATCTGGCAGACCCGAAGCCGTGATTCTATCGCCGTTAAAAAAGTAGCCATCTACATTCCTGAAAGAACCATCCGATAATTTTAAAGCTTTATCTAAACATCTTGGGAGTGTAATGAAAACCTCACCGTAGTTCAAACCAGCAGGGCAAGCAGCATCAGAAACACTTGAGATGGTAAAAAGTTGACTTTGGGTGATTCCGTTTTTTTCAAATATCTTTGAGTTGGTCGTACTTGTATAGACCGAACCGTCTGACATTGTGAAATTATAAGGTGGAGTGCCAGTAAAATCTACTTTAAAACTTGTGGTATTGTTAGCGATAAAGTTTACGTCAGTTGCAGGAGATAACCGTGTTGTTGGTGAATTTTGATTAATGTTCAAGAAAATCTTCTGATAATTACCCGCTCCACAGGTATTTGAAGGCACACAGTAGAGTGTATCTGAGGTAGCATCTACATTGATATTGAGGCTTATCTGGTTCCCTGTATCTGCATTTAGCGGAACCCCCTTGCCTCTGTAAAACCATTTCAATGTACTTTGAGAGTTATTTACCGAAAAACTCACATTTTTTTGTCCTTTACATAAATTAACAGTTTGGGTTTGAATGCTTGATGGACTGGTTGGCAAACAACTTCTGTCTATTGGTCGGTACTTAATAAGCGTAGCACCTTCGGGATTATTATCAAAAGAAAAACCCGGTGCTAAATTGAATATACCAAGTGTAGTGTTGATATTACTTGCATAAAAAAACAAATTTTGAGGGTTTACATAGAACGAAATATCCAATTGTTGCCCCATTAAATTAAGGTTGTGAACCCAATCAACAGTTCTATCGGGTTTTACTTTTACTAACCACTTGTTTACTTCGGGGCCTCCTGTTACTTTGCCGCCAATCGAAACAAATGACTCCGACATCGAACTCATGGCATAAATATTTGTACCATCCGAAAGAATCTTGTCATAAGCTCCACCCGAAATATAGTTAGGAGCATCCCATTTCAAAGCCCAAGCCTCTGTACCATTGGCATTAAATTTCTTGATGAATCCATGAGAATAGCCCCATCCTAAATCAAAATTTTCGCCAGCGAATGTATAAATAGAACTTGGAGAATTAGGACTAAACCCTATCGACTCTATGGTATATACGTTACCACTATTATCAACTGTAAAGCCATGTACGCCTTTACCAACATCTTTTTTCCAAGCGACTGTGGGCGTGTTTGTGTTTATATTATCTAATCGGCACATTACAAAGACGTCCCAATCTATTCCAGCATAACCTGTTACAATCATGCTATTACCATTATTAATTAATTTATATTCACCGAAATACCTAAATTCTAAATCGGTCATTATGCCACCTCCAAGTTTCCATATTTTATTAGCTGTTTCAATCTGGTTATTAGAACTGGCATTTAGCGTGCTTAACTCTGCAGCAAATAGCATGGGAATGTTCCAACTTTGGCTTGTGGGTGTCATGGCTTCAACTGAGAAAACTCTGGTTGCATTTACCTCAACGGGGCCAGCCCAACGAGTGAATCCATTATCTAACTGATTGACACTCTTTACCCAAATGGCATTTCCTGTTGAAGCATTCACTTTGGTCAATGTGCCACCTCTAAACCAGATATTCTGATAATTTATGTTATCATATCTAAAATCAGTAGGAGTAGTAGAATTCCCCTCTGCGTCTCCCGTAGCACCGTGACTGGTCAATAGATAAACAAAACCGTCATTACTTATTTCTAAGTCGGCAAAGCCATCATTTGAGTCTTTCATACCGAGCGATTTACCCCATAAAAAATTTCTATTAGGGTCTAATTTCATGATGAAGAGTTCGGACTCTCCAAGATGAAAGCCATTTATAACATTTGTCGTGTTATTATGCGTATAATTATAAGCATTCACCATGTTACCAGCTATGTAAAAATTACCCGAAGCATCTGTTTTTACAATTGCTATTGCTCCTCCAGTGGTTCGGCCCGGAATATCACTGTTCTTGGTAATTACATCTGCGGCCCATTCATAAGTACCCTCGACAACACTTACCATTTTTCTGCCAACAGGCCCAACACAACCAAAATCAGAAACGCATTTAGCATAATAAAGCCTACTTTCATACATTACACTTGTATTAAAAGTGTCGGTGTCTGCTTGAAGTAATGAGCTTGTCTCTTGATTGGCGTACCAATTAACCTTGCCATTACAACCAACGGAGGTAAGAGTAGCAAATGAACCTGCATTGATGACGTTTGAGTTTATTACGGGAACTGTCGGGATTTCATTCAATGCCAGTGTGTAGGTTCGTGCATTACTTTCTCCTGCACTATTTTTAGCTTTTACAGAAATGGTTACAGAAGTATAGACCAAAGCATCTAAAATATCAATCGTAACGGTTCTGCCCTGAGTGCTACCCGCAACTTCAAGAGGGAATGTTGTACTACCATTAATTCTTGCAACAGGATTTGATTGATGGTCAAGGATTGGACTGATAGTCCATACATAAGAGGTTGGAGCTCCACCAGATACTGGAGCGGCAACAGTGAATATCAAACCATTCGTTTTTTTACAGGTAGATGCCACAGGATTAATGAAGACTCCTGGAATACCTGGACGGCCCTGAGCAAATGAAAAGTAGGGAAGTCCTAATAATGCAATAAAAATTATGTATAGTTTTTTCATTGATTGTAAATAATTAGACCTAATTCATTTAATAGATTTATCAAATTTTATAATCTTCCCGAAAACCTTCTTCAAAATTCGATTTATCGGTAGAGTTTTCGATTTAACGGTCTTTTGATTGCTGGTGCAAATACCTTTTTAATCCATTTGCTTTTCTTCGTGAAACTAAAACCTTCTGATTATCAACCATTTCTACTTTGTTGTGTGTTGGCATATACGTTTTGATATAGGCCAGATTAACCATAAACGATTTGTGCGTTCGGTAAAAATCATAAGGCTGAAAACGAGCTTCAAGGGTTTTTAATGGAGTAGCAACAATCGTTTTCTTGCCGTTGGATAGATGAATGACCGTATAATTGATTGAGGCTACGAGCAATACTACATTTTCGGGATTTACTGTGGTATGCCCACCAACTAAAATATCTTTCATGGCTGTATAGATGTTTGATTATCAATTTTTATCCAATTGTTTCGTATGGCTTCTTTTACAAGCCCAATGACCGACTGTACACCAACTTTACGGAACAGATTACGGCGATGGGTTTCGATTGTCGGAACGCTCACGTGCAGATAAGTAGCTATTTGCTCGGTGGTAAGTTCCTTTCCGATAAGTTGTAAGACTTCCATTTCACGGCGTGTAAGTTTCATAGATTTTAGCTGTAAGAATATGAATACAAAATTGATGACAAACAAAAGATAAATTCTTCAGGGTTTTCCATGAATTGAACTAAGGGTTTACCATGGTTTTTTACTCATGGTAAACCATGATATTTGAGGAGAAATTGGAGAGATTCCTTGAATCTAAGTAATAGTTTACTTATTTTTCAAAACCCTAATTAGCAAGATATTATAAATAATAATTCAACTACTATGAGAATGAAATCCGTATTTTTTGCACTCTTCTTTCTTATTCTTTTTCCCATTTTGAGCTATGCACAATCAGATTTCATCAGGCATAAAACTCGGTATTTGTCTTTGGAACAAAAACCACAATCAATCGGAAGAGATACTTTAATGATTATTGAGTTAGATTCACTGATGCAGTGTATTAATTATACAGATAGAAAGGAAGTTCAAAAGTTTAATGAATTATATATTCTTGGTTTATTAAGAAAACATTCCCAAAACAATGATTGGTTAAAAGGGAAAGCAATCTATAATTTGTGGAATGCAGTGCATGGGTTCTATAATACTGGGCAACATATAAAAACATTTCAATCTTATGCCTTAGCCGAATCTCAATTTGAAAAGCTGAGTGATTATGACCATCAAGCACTAACGCTCATTAGAATGGGTTTAGGTCTAACTTATACTTACAAAGGAGTAAAAAATGAATTAAAATATTTTGATAAAGCATATTTACTTGCTGTAAAAGCAAAAAACACAAGATTGATGTTTAATTCGCTAAATGCAAAAGGCATCTATTACAATATGAAAAATGATTTAACAAACGCCTTAAAAATTTACAGAGAATACGATAGGTTGAACGACCCCAAATTAGTCAACAACTTGGGTAACAAATTAAATATTGGATATAATCTTTTACAATTAGACAGCCTCGAAAAAGCATTAGCCTACATTAAACCTACACTAAAATTGCTACCCAATAAATCAGTACATGATAAATATATGCATTATAATGTTTATGAAGAATTAATCACTTATTACTTAAAAAAAAGAAACTTTATTGAAGCTGAAAAGTTTTTACCAAAGTTAAAAGAGTTTTGTTACGAAGAATCTCTGATTAACAAATACCCAAAATTTGAGTATGAAGTGCATAAAGGTTTAGGAAACAACAAAGTTGCTTTAGAAGCTCTTGAAAAATATCAGCAATTTTTAATCAATGAACATCAGAAAATAGAAAAAAATAATATTGAAGGAATGAAGTCTCAAGTGGTTTTACACGAACAAACTGCTAAATTTCAAAAGGCTGAACTTGATAAATTACGCTCAGAAAATGCCAAACAAAATCAATTTCGATGGTTTTTGGCTGCATTAAGTATAATTGGTATTTTATCTACTATCTACGTACTTTATACCAATAAACGTCTAAGAAATGTTAATCAATCTTTAATCAATAAAAATGCTGAGATTTCAGCCGCTCTACTCCAAGGCCAAACCCTCGAACGCAAACGTGTAGCCGCCGATTTACACGATAATTTGGGTAGTACGATGTCGTCGCTTATCTGGACGATGGATGCTATTGATGCCAACAAACTCGCTCCAGAAGAAAAAAATGTCTATCAAAACCTTAAAAAGATGTTATCGAATGCTTACGACGAAGTAAGGCTGCTCTCCCATAATCTACTTCCAGAAGAGTTTGAAAAACAAGGACTTACAGCCGCTTTGCAGTATTTTGTAAGGAAAGTAAACCAAAATTCAAGCATTAAATTCAATTTGCTGATTGATGATACCTTCGAGAAACTGGATAAAAAAGTAGAGTTTGAGCTTTACAGTATTTGTTTGGAATTGATAAACAATATCATCAAACACTCAAAGGCAACTGAGGCAAAAATTGAACTTTCTCGCACCGAAAATCAAGTAAAACTCCTTATTTCTGATAATGGTATTGGCACTTTCAAAAACGAAAGCGATGGTAAAGGCATGAAAAATGTAAAAGCCAGAGTCGATTCTTTGAATGGAACTTGGGATGTTTCACAGGAAAAAGGGGTAATCAACACGATTTTGATTCCAAGCTAAAACGTTGAATTATGACAAAATATATACTTTTTCTCTTCTTCCTTTTTGGTTCTTCTGAGGCGTTTTCACAGAAGTCTGTTTTCCGTATTGACAGCATTCCCCAAGAAGGCATTTTATTGAATAAAGGCTGGAAATTTCATGCAGGAGATAACCCAGAATGGGCTAAACCTGATTTTGATGATAGCAAATGGGAAAGTATTGACCCTACGAAGGATGTGATGGAGTTGCCACAAATATCTAAAAAAGGTGAAATTATGTGGTTTCGTTTAGAATTGGAAATAGATACTTCATTGGAAAACGAAATTATTAGCCTGATGGTGAATCAAACTGGAGCTTCTGAAATTTATGTAAATGGGCAACTAATATCAACTTTTGGAAAAATAAGTACCAATCCCAACGAAATTCAAGCATATAATCCTTCTGGTAGTCCAATTACAATTAATCTCAATGAAATAATTCATACAAGATTCCTTCAACAAAGAAAGCAAGTAATTTCGGTAAAATTTGTATTACAGCCTAACCCGCTTTATCTGAAAATTTGGGAAAGACCTAATCCAGTTTTGAATATTCACATTAATAAGGCTGATGAAATTATTCATAGTCCGATATTTAAAGAAGCTTATTTTTCCTTTGCTGATTATTTTAGGGGAGGAATATTTTTTATTTTGGGGATATTGCATATTGTACTTTTTCGTCTAAATCGTATGCAAAAAACAAATTTATATGCGGGATATTATTACCTATTTGGCACACTTTTCTTTTTACTACACATTAATAACTATCAAAATATTCATATAGGGTCTGTGAAAATGTATGTCCATATAATTATTCATTATTTGGCTTTTGCAATGAGTATAACTACGGTACTCATGGTTTATAGCATCACACAATATCGAATAGGTATTATTTTTTGGTTACTATTTTCTTTTCCAATTGTTTTTTTACCGTTAAGTCTTTTAAATTATAAATTATTAAGCATTCTGTCTATACTATTTCCAATCATTATGAATTTGGAGGTAATAAAAATTTCAATTTTCGCAGTTATTAAAAAGAAAAAAGATTCTTGGCTCGTATTGACAGGTGTAACTGGTTTTACAGTATTTTACACATTAGGGCTATTAATGACTTATCTTGGTTATAATATTAATATTATTTCGATTGCTTTCAAAAGCTTTTGTTACACAATTTCTCTTTTTAGCTTTCCCATTTGCTTGACTATTATTTTAGCAAGAGAATTTACCCAAACATCTCGCTCATTGGCTTTAAAATTAATAGAAGTCGAGACCCTCTCTCATGAAAAACAAGAATCTCTTCAAAAACAAAATGCCGAACTCCAAGCCGCTCTACTCCAAGGTCAAACCCTCGAACGCAAACGTGTAGCCGCCGATTTACACGATAATTTAGGTAGTACGATGTCGTCGCTTATCTGGACGATGGATGCCATTGATGCCAGCAAACTCGCTCCCGAAGAAAAAGATGTCTATCAAAATCTTAAAAGAATGTTATCGAATGCCTACGATGAAGTACGGCTGCTTTCTCATAATCTACTTCCAGAAGAGTTTGAAAAACAAGGACTTACGGCCGCTTTGCAGTATTTCGTAAGGAAAGTAAACCAAAATTCAAGCATTAAATTCAATTTGCAAATTGATAACAACTTCGGCAAACTGGGTAAAAAAGTAGAGTTTGAGCTTTATAGCATTTGTTTGGAATTGATAAACAATATCATCAAACACTCAAAGGCAACTGAGGCCAAAATAGAACTTTCTCGCACCGAAAATCAAGTAAAACTCCTTATTTCTGATAATGGTATTGGCACTTTCAAAAACGAAAGCGATGGTAAAGGCATGAAAAATGTAAAAGCCAGAGTCGATTCTTTGAATGGAACTTGGGAGATTCTAACTCCCCAAAACCAAGGATTTATCAATAAAATTACCGTAAATGTTTAGTCAAAAAGCCCATGTTTGATGGCGTATTTCACTAAACCAATGGCACTTTTTACATTAAATTTCTGAAATAGATTTCGGCAGTGTGTTTCTACCGTCGAAATACTGATGAATAACTTTTCGGCAATTTAGCTACTCGAAAACTCCATGGCAATCAACCGCAGGATTTCAATTGGTACTATTAGCCTCAACAAAACTGTTAGTGTTGGCGGATTATGCGGAACGTCTTACCGAGATAGTTTTTATAAAGCCTTAAAAATCTTATAACTAAACACCGATTTTCCTTCTAATCTGACTATATAAATACCTGTAGAAAATGTACTAATATCAATCATTTGCTCTTCATTTGTGATATTTTCATGCAGAAGTTGTCTTCCGTAAAAATTATAAATCCTTACATTTTCAATATCTAAAGATTTGATTATTAATTGATTACTTGTATTATCCAAAAATACAACTGGTTGGTTTGGGATGTTTTCTTCTTCCGTAGGCGTTAACAGAATATAGGCAGGCTCAGAGGTCATATTATTTATGCCATTCTGCCTTACTCTATAATATAGACCCGATATGAATTCTTTTTTTAAAGGTAATGCAAATTGGTACTTGAATTTCTCGCTCGATTTAATTTCGGCCACTTTGTTCCACGTTTGGGCATTATTTTCGCTGTATTCGACAGTAAAATAATCACCCAATTTATCATAATTTGTTCGGCAAATAAACTGTAAACTATCATTCTGAATATCCCAGTTCAAGGAGATTTCGGGGCATACTTTTAGCCATTTATTCGTATCCAAAATATCTAAAACAGCATTGATTTCTGCCTTGCTCTTTAAACTAAAGTTATATGCACGACCTTCATAAAGTGGGGCCATTATAGAGGCATCATCGTGTGATGCTCCAAAAACATGACCCAACTCATGAGCCATAATCCATACCAACTTTTCTTTATCCAGAAAACCTTTCACGATAGCTTGCCCCAAGTCAGATTCTTTTGGGCTACTTCCTCCTCTACCATAAATATATGGCGATTCGTAGTCAACACCAGTTATTATCATTGTAATGAGTAACTTACTATTTTGCCACTCCAAAGGCTTTTTTATAGCGGTTGACGCATAAGTGATTATTTGCCCTAAATTAATTTTTTTATCATCTTCTGGCCAAAGCGATATTCCTGGTTTATCAAAAATCATTTGTCCGAGAACCTTAAACTTAATTCGGGCATTAAACGCATACGGAGCATAAAGCTCCTGTACGGCAGCTATTTGTAGTAAATTATCAGCCTCTAATTTAGCCATACCATTTTCAATACCTTTATAACGTTGGTATTGAGCGTAATCTACAATAAACCCAATCGAAAACTCAACGCAGCCACTCGCAGTGTTTGTCTTGAGATTTGCCAAATCTACCTTTGAAGGTAAATCCATATCAATTTGTTCACTTAATTGTGACTCAATCACCGTGTTTTTCTTGTAAATAGAAATGACATTTTCTGCTTTTTCAAGGCTACTCAGATGACCATTTTCGAGCATCAACAAACTATAAAATTGCTTATTGATAGTAGCCATAAAATACTTAGTTGTTTGCGAACAATCTACAAATATCTCAACTTCGCTTAAAACTTCCCCTTCTGTATAAATAACACTTTTATAATTTTTTATCGGACTTTCCGTCAGCGATAAATTGATTTTTTTATCGCCTAATTGAAGAATGGTTTTCCCAATAAAGTTCTCTCCAGCCTGTTCTATTTGGCCAAATTCTTGATTTTTGCTATCAATTTGAATCTTATTCACCTTAAAACGAATGATTGTTTGTGCAAATAATGGATTCGAGATAATAAGTATAAATACTAATAGCTTTTTCATATTTTATTATTTTGAAATAGATACTCTCTCATTGTGATAAGTCTTAATGAACATCATCTACTATAAAAATAGAATATTTAACTACTCAATCGACGAGAAATAACAAAAACAGCACAGTTGGTAATTTTCTTTGTCAAAATAGTATTAAAAAAAGAAACATTATAGTAAAATAAATAAAATAAACTCAATAGTTTTGTTAATTGAAATTAATGTATTTTTAAATAAAGGATGAAGACGTTTTTAGACGAAGATTTTCTGTTACAAACCAAGACCGCACGCACTCTCTACCATGAGTATGCGAAAGATATGCCCATCATTGATTACCACAATCACTTACCGCCTGATCAAATTTTGGGCGATAAAGTATTTGGTAATATCACCCAAGTTTGGCTTTATGGCGACCATTACAAATGGAGAGCCATGCGAACCAACGGCATCAACGAAAAATTCTGCACGGGCGATGCCACCGACTACGAAAAGTTTGAAAAATGGGCAGAAACTGTACCTTATACATTGAGAAATCCGCTGTATCACTGGACACACTTGGAGCTTCAACGCTATTTTGGTATTCACGAAGTTTTAAATCCAGCCACTTCACAGAAAATCTATGATGATTGCACGGCAAAAATTCAAACGCCCGAATATTCGGTAAGAAATCTATTGGGTAAGATGAATGTTGAGGTGGTTTGTACAACTGATGACCCGCTCGATAGCCTCGAATATCACCAAGCATACCACAAAGATGCTTCGGCAAAAACCAAGATGTTGCCAGCGTTTCGTCCTGATAAATTTATCTTGATTGAAAACCCGAACTTTGCTACTTACGTACAAAAACTCGGTACAATCGTTAATTTTGAAATCAATACTTACGAAGATTTATTAAAAGCACTTCGTACACGTGCCGATTTCTTTGCAAGCAATGGCTGCCAACTCTGCGACCACGGTCTGGAGCAACTCTACGCCGCTGATTTCACGCCTGAGCAAGCCAATGCAGCATTCCAAAAAGCGATTTCGGGTAAAACCCTAAGTTCGGAAGAAGCCTTGATTTTCAAATCAGCAATCTTGCACGCTTTGGGTGTAATGTACCACGAATTGGGCTGGACACAGCAATTTCACCTCGGAGCCTTACGCAATAATAATACTCGTGCCTTGAGAGTTTTAGGGCCAGATACAGGCTGGGATTCAATCGGAGATTACTCGCAAGCCATTGCTCTTTCTAAGTTTTTAGGTCGTTTGGACGAATATAATCAATTGGCCAAAACTATTATTTATAACTTAAATCCAGCCGATAACGAAATCATCGCTACCATGATTGGTAATTTCAACGATGGTTCGATTGCAGGAAAAGTGCAGTTTGGCTCAGGCTGGTGGTTCCTCGACCAAAAAGATGGCATGGAAAAACAAATCAACGCTCTTTCAAACATGGGCTTGTTGAGCCGTTTCATCGGAATGTTGACCGATTCTCGTAGTTTCTTGTCATTCCCACGTCACGAATATTTCCGTCGTATCTTGTGTAATATTCTTGGAAACGACATCGAAAATGGTGAAATTCCGAACGATATTAAATGGACTGGCCAAATCGTACAAAATATTTGCTACAATAACGCAAAAGATTATTTTGGATTCTGAGTAGGTTTTAGGGATTAGGTTTTAGGAATTAGGTTAAAAATATTAATTCCTAAAAAAGCAAAACCTACTCGCACGTGCGACCTCACCCTAAAACCTAATTCCTAACACCTAAAACCTCTTATTCAACCCTAAAATAAATTATGGAAAAAATCGGGAAGTACCGCTGGACCATCTGTGCATTGGTCTTTTTTGCAACAACTGTTAATTATCTTGACCGACAAGTAATTAGCTTACTAAAATCTGTTTTATCGACAGAACTTAAATGGGATGACGGCGACTATGCCAACATCGAAATTACTTTCAAAATATTTTATTCATTCGGTATGCTCATTGCGGGTAGTATCGTTGATAAACTCGGGACAAAAAAGGGCTACGCCTGGGCAACTGGACTTTGGAGTTTGGCAGCAGTCGGACACGCATTTGCAAACTCAGCATTTGGGTTTATGATTGCTCGTGCGGGTTTGGGTCTTACTGAGGCAGGTAATTTTCCTGCGGCTATCAAATCTACGGCCGAATGGTTCCCTAAAAAAGAGCGTGCATTGGCTACTGGTATTTTCAATTCGGGAACAAACATTGGAGCAATCGTAGCTCCGTTAACTGTTCCTGCCATTGCCGTAGTTTGGGGTTGGCAGTGGGCTTTTATCATTACGGGCGTAATTGGCTTCATTTGGTTGGTTTTGTGGCAAGTTTATTATACTTCTCCGAAAGATTCTAAGAAACTAACAAAAGCAGAATACGATTATATTCACTCAGATAAAGAGGAAGAAGAAAATATCAAAAACGAAGAAAAAGTGCCTTGGATTAAGCTTTTGGGCTTCCGCCAGACTTGGGCTTTTGCTTTGGGTAAATTCTTGACCGACCCTGTTTGGTGGTTTTACCTTTTCTGGTTACCTGACTTTTTGCAAAGCGAATACAAACTTTCATTAATCGAAATTTCAGTTCCTGTGGCGGTGGTTTATATTATTTCTACTGTTGGAAGTATCGGTGGTGGTTATTTGCCGTTAGCATTTATTAACCGTGGCATGCCTGTTTTCAAGGCTCGAAAAACTTCGATGTTTATTTTTGCTTTATTTGTTCTTCCTGTTATTTTCTCACAATTGGCAGGAAAAGTAGATATGTGGTTAGCGGTATTTGTGATTGGTATAGCAGCATCGGCTCACCAAGCATGGAGTGCAAACATTTTCACAACAGTATCAGATATGTTCCCTAAAAAAGCAACAGGTTCGGTAGTTGGTATCGGTGGAATGGCTGGTGGTTTAGGTGGTATTTTACTTACTTGGGCGGTGCAAAAAAATATGTTTGTGTACTATCGTAGCATCAATCAAATCGAAACAGCATATTATATCATGTTTGCGATTTGTGCAGGAGCATATCTTTTGGCGTGGCTCATTATGCACCTTTTAGTGCCAAAAATGAATAAAGTTGATATTTAATTTGTCGATTAGCAACAGAATACGATCGACAGTTTTTAAAGCATTTGCAAAATGAAAAAAATACTAATCTTAGCTTTTTCGCTCATATTCGGGCAAACGGCTCTGGCACAAAGTACTCAAGAAGTAATCGAAAATCTTGAACGCAAACGCTTTGCAGCTCAAGTTTCAAAAGATTTTGATTTCTTGGAGAAAGTATTTGCTGATGATTTGGTTTACACGCATTCGAGCGGCAAACAAGACGATAAGCAAGCCTATATTCAATCTATCAAAGACGGTAAAAGTGTGTATGATAAAATTGAAGTTCAGGAACTTAACGTAAGAGTGTATGATAAAGCGGCGGTTGTCGTTGGAAAAGTTGCTATTACACAAGGTATAGCAAGTGGAAAACCAACCATTTTACCACTGAAATATACTGTTGTCTATAACAAAAACGGCAAAAAAGGCTGGCAATTAAACACTTGGCAGTCGTTGAAACTCGCTAATTGATGCTGAATTAGACAAGAGAAATTATCGGTTCGCCAAAGCGGACAAAAGACAAGAGAAATTAGATTATAAAATCTTTTATCTCTTGTCTTTTGTCTTCTACTCTATTTTTGTAAAACAAAACCCTGAATGAAATTCCTCTATGAAAAATATATCTATTCTCCTTTCCTCCCTATTTTTATTCCTCATTACAGGAATAAAAGCCCAAGTTCCTCAAAGCCTCACAACGGCCAAGACAGCTGAAGAAGCCGGGTTTTCAAGCGAACGTTTGAAGCGTCTGGACACTCATTTTCAAGAAGTGATTGATAAAGGTATTGCCCCAAACATTGTTACGCTTATAGCCAAAAAAGGAAAAATTGTTCATTACAAAGCCTTCGGATATAGCAATCTTGAGTCAAAAACACCACTCAAAAAAGATGATATTTTCAGAATTGCTTCACAGTCAAAACTTATTACAACGGTCGGACTTTTGATCCTTTTTGAAGAAGGAAAATTCTTTCTCGACGAACCAATCTCAAAATATATTCCTGCTTTCAAAAACCCAAAAGTCTTAGTTAGCTATGACGAAAAAGACCGTAGTAAATACATTACTCGTGCAGCAAAATCAGAAATAACGATTCGGCAACTAATGAGCCACTCGGCAGGAATTCCATACGAACACGCTTTGCAAGATTTACCCGAATTCAAAGTGCCATTTTTCTGCTCAACAGATAAAGATATTCTGAAAGATGTAGTAGATAAAATTGCAGCTCGCCCACTCATTGCCGACCCAGGCACACAATTCGTTTATGGACTAAACACCGATGTACTCGGCCGATTGATTGAGGTACTCTCGGGAATGTCGTTTGATGAATATTTACGCAAAAAAGTACTCGACCCACTCGGCATGAACGATACATATTTTTATTTGCCCGATGCCAAGGCTTCACGCTTAGTAGAACTTTACTCAAAAGGAAATGTAAACGATAAATTGAGCCTTCATGCTAACGAAACCTACCGAAAATACGCCATTTCTGGCGAAAGAAGCTACTTTTCTGGCGGAGCAGGTCTATTAAGTACGGTTGAAGATTATGCCAAAATCTGCCAATTTATTCTCAATAAAGGCGAATTTAATGGTAAAAGATTATTGGCTCGCTCAACGGTAGAAATCATGGGCAGAAATCAAATTGGTGAAAGTTTTGTATGGGATAGACAAGATAAATTTGGTTTGGGTTTACAAATCATAACTCCTGAGTCGCACTACGGTGATAACGCCACAGCTGGTTCGCTTACTTGGGGTGGAATGTACTGCTCAGAATACACCATCGACCCAAAAGAAGAAACCATCATGTTAGTATTCACGAATGTACATCCTTACGCCCACTATTCTGAAATCGTTCGTAAATTCAGAATTTTAGTTTACCAGTCGATGTTGTGAAAATGTTATTAATGGTTAAAATTGTTGCAGATAGTTGTTTTTATTAAGAAAAAATGGCTTTAACAATATGTAACAATTTGCTACTAAAATAACATTTCTATACTTTCACCAAATAACTAAATTAGTATTTTATATAAACTTTTCGGGCGATAATCTTTCTTAAATACAATTTTCTACCGAATTTTACAGCACGAAATAATAATAATAATATAATGGAACATCCATTGATGGGCGTAGGTGTCGCTCTAATTACACCATTTGACCAAAACCACGAAATTGATTACGATGGTTTGCGTCGTTTGCTCGAAACTACGAGCGAAGGAGGCGTAGATTACTTCGTTGTGCAAGGTACAACGGGCGAAACCTCAACCACAACTGCTCAAGAAAAGGCAGATTTACTGAAATTTGTAAAAGAAAATAATCCAAAGAAGCTTCCAATCGTTTATGGTTTGGGGGGAAATAATACAAAAGTAGTACTCGAAACCATCAAAAACACTGATTTGAGTGGAGTCTCGGCTATTTTATCTGTTTGTCCGTATTACAATAAACCATCACAAGCGGGCTTGATTGCTCACTTTACTGCTATTGCCGATGCTTCGCCAGTGCCAGTTTTATTGTATAATGTTCCTGGGCGTACGGTTACACAAATTCAAATCCCGACAGTTTTAGAATTGGCCAAGCACCCCAATATTATTGGTATCAAAGATGCAAGTAGCATCGAAAATGCGATTGAATTAACGAAACGTTGTCCAGCCGATTTCTTATTGCTTTCGGGCGATGACAACCTCGTGACAACTTCAATCAGCATGGGCTTTAGTGGTGTTATCTCGGTAATTGCTAATGCTTTCCCGAAAGAATTTGGAGAACTAACTTGGGCAGCTTTAAAAGGAGATTTTGATAAAGCAGCAGAAATTCAACAAAGATTCGTTGATTTTGATACACTATTGTATGTAGAATCAAATCCTGTTGGTATCAAAAAATGTTGCGAGATAAAAGGTATTTGTAGCTCGGAAGTTCGTTTGCCTTTAGTAAAAGCCTCTGACGAACTGGGAGTAAAACTCGAAAAAGCGATGCTTGCCGAAGGTTTTTGGAAATAATTAAAAAATAAAAAGTACTTTTTCAAGAAAATCTGTAAGTTATCTTTTACAGATTTTTTTTTGCCCCAATATTTCACTAAAATCAGTATTACTTTTCGCTAAAAAATACCATTTCAAAGCTATTATCCATGACTTTATCAGTTGAATATTGTCATTTTGTCTAAATTACTTGCTTCGCAATATAGTTTTAATACAATTTTAATATACATTTGTTGTTTATTTTAATTCAAATATTACTTAATCACTTCAAACTAAGAACTTTATGAAGAGAATTCTCCAATTCTTCTTCTTTTGCTCGTTGGCATTCTCGTCGATGGCTCAGGAGAAATCTATTACTGGAAAAGTAATCGGTGACGATGGTTCAGCCTTACCAGGTGTAGCTATAACCATAAAAGGAACTACGAAAGGTACAAATACAGATGCTGATGGCAACTTCAAAATTAGTGTTCCGAGCAACGCACGTTTAGTATTTAGTTACGTTGGCTTCGTAAGTCAGGAAGTAACAGTTGGGAATCAAACCTCTCTCAAAATTAGCCTTGAAACAAGTAGTGAAACTCTAAGCGAGGTAGTAGTAACTACTTTCGGTACAGCTAAAAAGACCTCATTTACAGGTTCGGCAGCCACGATTGGGGCTGACAAAATAGGACCAAGACCTATCACCAACATCGGACAAGCCCTTGCAGGTGTTTCGGCTGGTGTTCAGACTACTGTGGGTAGCGGTCAGCCAGGCTCTGCTCCTGCTATCAGAATTAGAGGTTTTGGCTCGATTTCTTCTTCAAACGACCCCCTCTATGTTGTTGATGGTGTACCTTACAGTGCAAGTATCGCTAACCTAAACAATGATGACATCGAAACTATTACGGTCTTGAAAGATGCCGCTTCTACGGCTCTCTATGGTGCAAGAGCTGCCAATGGAGTTGTAATGGTAACAACTAAAAAAGGTGCAAAAGGCAAAAACAACATCAGTGTAAAATTCACAAAAGGCTTTAATAGCAGAGGTTTACAAGAATATGAAAGAGTTGGAGCAGCAGATTATTACCCTTTGATGTGGGAAGCAAACCGTAATAGTTTTGCTTACAGAGCAACAAATCCTATTGCACTTGCAACAGCCAGTACCAATGCTTCAGCTAACTTAGCAGGAATAATAGGTATTAATTCAACTACTGGTGCAGCCTATAACGTATTCAACGTTCCGATTGCTCAGTTAGTGGGTGTTGATGGGAAATTGAATCCGAGTGCTACTATGATTTATAGTGCTGACGATTTAAACTGGGAAAAACCATTAGTACGTCAAGGTGTGCGTGATGAGCTTAATATCAACTTCTCTGGTTCATCAGAAAAATCAGATTATTTCCTTTCATTATCGTACTTAAAAGACAAAGGATTTTTGATTCGTTCGGATTACGACCGCTACACGGCTCGTTTGAACGTAAATAATCAAATAAAATCTTGGTTTAAAGTGGGTTCAAACATTTCGACAACCATCACAAAATCAAACCAAGCAGATGCAGATGGTAATACATCATTCGTAAACCCATTCTTCTTTTCAAGAGGTATGGCTCCAATCTACCCTGTTTACGCTTTTGACCCTGCAAATCCTGGTTCATTCTTGACCAACGAAGATGGCTCTAAAAGATATGATTTAGGTAATTTAAGTGCTTTGGGCTTACCAAATAGACCTGTATATGGTGGTCGTCATTCACTTGCTGAAACAACATTGAATCAAAACTTTTTCCGTAGAAATGTTATAGGTGGTCGTGGTTACGCAGATATTACCTTCTTAAAAGATTTTAAATTTACTACTAATCTTGGTGTAGATTTAACAAATATCAACACGATTACTTACGGTAACCCAATCGTAGGAGATGCTGCTCCATCAGGAAGAGCTACGCATATCTTTGAAAACGTTACGAGCTATAACCTTTCGCAATTATTAAACTATAATAAATCGCTTGGTAGCCATAGCATTGGTGTATTACTCGGACACGAAAACTATAACGAAACTGATAACCGACTTAACGGTTCGAGGTCAGGTCAGATTTTGGACGGTAACGTTGAACTCCTAAACTTTACTACAACTACCAATCTCGACTCTCGTAGAAGAGATAGAAGAGTAGAAGGTTATTTTTCAAGAGTTAACTATGACTTCAATGAAAAATACTTTGCATCATTCTCTGCTCGTAGAGATGGTTCAAGTAAATTCTACAAAGATACTCGTTGGGGTACATTCTACTCAGTTAGTGCAGCATGGCGTTTAGACCAGGAAGCATTTATTAAGGAACTCACGTTTATTAGCAATTTGAAACTTAGAAGTTCATACGGACAAACAGGTAACGACGGAGATATTAGCCGTTATGCTTGGCAACCATTATATACTTTGGGTGATAATAATGCAACTGAAGCAGGTATTTTGCAATCAAGTCTCGGAAATAAAGAACTTGAGTGGGAATCGAGTAATGCTTTTGATATAGCCTTAGAATTTGGTTTGTTAAAAAATCGTATCAACGGTACAATCGAGTATTTTGACAGACGCTCAAGCAATTTGATTTTTGATGTGCCTTTGCCACTTTCAGCGGGTATCATTACTCAAACTCGTAATATCGGTACGATGTTCAACAAAGGAGTTGAACTTGAATTAGACATTGCACTTGTAAGAAGCAAAGACTTTTCGTGGAATATCAATTTGAATGCCACCAAAATCAAGAACCAAATCACAAAAATGCCTGATGCCAGTAAAGAGATTATTAGTGGTACTAAAAAATTGAAAGAAGGGCAATCAATTTTTGATTTTTGGTTGAGAGATTTCAAAGGAGTAAATCCAGAAACTGGTGTAGCTGAGTATAGAGCAATCAATTTTGTACCTGCCAACTCACGTATTACCGAAACTGGCGATACCCTAACGAATGTAGTAAGTAATGCTCGTTTCCACTACAATGGTTCATCTATTCCATTAGTGAGTGGTGCGGTTACTAACACTTTTAAATACAAAGGATTTTCATTGTCAGCTTTAGCTATTTACCAATTAGGTGGTAAAACTTACGATGGTGCTTATGCGAGTTTGATGGGTGCGGGTTATAATAATGCGAAACATATTGATATATTAAACAGATGGCAAAACCCTGGTGACATCACGAATGTACCAAGAATGGATGCTGGTCGTACTGCTGATTTCGATGCTGCTTCTGACCGTTGGTTAATTGATGCAAGCTATTTAAACATACGTACCATAACCTTAGCTTATGCAATACCAAGCAGAGCGTCTAAAAGAGTATTTTTAGAAAATGCACAGGTTTATGCAAGTGCTGAAAACTTCGTTATTGTTTCTCGCAGAAAAGGTATGAACGTTCAACAGAACTTCGACGGTGTAACAAGCAATGCTTTCAGCCCTGCAAAATCAATAGTATTAGGTGTTTCATTTTCACTTTAATTGAAATTAACAATGAAAAAAAGATTAATAATTATTTTCGCCATCGTTTTGAGCATGGGGTCGATTTCATGCGAAAAAACCTATCTTGATACCGTTCCGACCGAGAGCGTTGATGCTGGCTCGGCTTATGCTACAACCAAAAATGCGGCCGCAGCAATTAATGGAATTTACCGCTCATTGATATACCGTTACCTTGATTCACAAGGCCATTCAGGACACCCTGCAATGATGATTATCCTCGACCACATGGGCGAAGACATGATTCTTGGTACAACAGCCGCAAGCTGGCACGTTGGTGAAACAAGATGGACAAGCCACAGAACTGACGTTGGTACAATGGCTCGTTTTCCTTATCAATTGTATTACAGAACTATCGGAAATGCCAATATCGGTATTGCCAACATTGATAAAGCCGTAGGAACACAAGCCGAAAGAGACCAAGTAAAAGGAGAAGCATTGGCTTTGAGAGGTTGGGCGTATTTTAATTTAGTTCAGCTCTATGGCAAACGCTATGATGCTAACGCAAAACCAAACTCACAATTAGGTGTGCCGTTGGTACTTACACCAACAACTGAGGGTCTTCCAAGAGCAACCGTTGAAGATGTTTATACGCAAATCAACAAAGACCTTACAGAAGCAGCCACTTTATTGAAATCAACAAGAAGTTTCAAATCACACATTAATCTTGAAGTGGTGAAAGGTTTCTTGGCAAGAGTTGCATTAACGCAACAAAGATGGGCCGATGCTGCAAAATTTGCCGCAGAAGCACGTAGCACAGGCTCAAGCATCATGACAGCCGCTCAGTATCAAGAAGGATTTGCCGATATTACAAACCCAGAATGGATGTGGGGTTTTGACCACCTTGAAGACCAATCAGAGTTTTTTGGTGGTTATCACTCATATATTTCTTGTAACTATAACTCTACTGTAATCAGAACTTATCCTAAAGTAATTAATAATCAGCTTTATGATAAGATACCTGCAACGGATGTTCGTTCAAAAATGTGGGTAAAAACTCCTACGGCTGCTAACTCAATTGTGCCTACGGGTGGTGTTAGACCTGCATATTTGAACCAAAAATTCAGACTTCCAGGTACGCCTTCTACCTCTGCAATGGGCGATGTACCATACATGAGAGTTGCTGAAATGTATTTAATAGAAGCTGAAGCAAAAGCACGTTTAGGAAACAGTGCTGAGGCGGCAAAGGTATTATTCGACTTGATCAGTAAACGTGACACAGGTTATAAACTTTCAACAGCAACAGGTACAGCCTTAATTGATGAAATTTTATTTCATAGAAGAGTGGAAATGTGGGGAGAAGGGGTAAGATTTACTGATTTGAAAAGACTAAATCAGCCTTTGAACAGAAACGGAACTAACCAAATTGCATCAGTAGCTGTATTATTTGATGTTCCTGCTGGTGATAAGCAATGGGAGTTTATGATTCCATTAAGAGAAATACAATCAAACCCAGCAATCGTACAGAATCCATTATAAGATTCTTGTTATACACCAAACATGAGTCATCCCGAATTTTGAATATTACCCCACAATGCAAATAGGGCATTGGA